>Ga0207866_1000014_pt1 | contig 273468 bp, 268 predicted proteins | sample HigsolmetaAR203D_FD_184835 | JGI IMG/M metagenome (GOLD analysis project Ga0207866, IMG submission 184835) | Ionic liquid and high solid enriched microbial communities from the Joint BioEnergy Institute, USA - AR20-3-D (SPAdes) (version 2) ... | reverse complement strand
CTGAATCCATCGGCGGGGAAGTCATTTGGTATCAGGAGGATTACACCGCCAGCATCATCGCGGAGTACAATATCGAGGATTAACCCCAACTCCCTTCAAGAGCCGTCCATTCGGGCGGCTCTTTTTCGCATTTTATTTTAGACATGGGATATATTCAAATAATTTACTTCTGTCTTTGAGGAGCCATTCTATGAATCAAGGTCGTCAGTTAGAGTATAGAACTGCGCGTGTATTGTCTCAACTTGATCCGGTTTGGTTTACAACCATGTCGGACTTGTTGTTACCCAATGAATATAACGGTAAGACTACGCAAATAGATCATGTAGTCCTCTCTCCTTTCGGTCTGTTCGTGATCGAGTGTAAGGATTATAATGGGATGCTTCAGGGGTACGACACTCAAACTTATTGGCATTACACTAATGCAGACTCGGGCTTTCATTATAAGGTGTATAGTGCCACCGCGCAAAACTATACGCATATCAAGGTGCTGAAGCAAATCCTGTCTGATCATGAGCTTCTTCGTGTGGAATCCCTTATTGTCTTTTCGGATCAAACGGACTTTCGGCATTTGCACTGTCGTAAGTCTATCCCACTTCATGTTTCTGGGCTTTTGGACTTTTTCGCACAGCAAAATTCGATGTATTATCTGCTTGGAGCCATAGATGATATGGTCGCGCTTTTGGAAGCGGCAAAAATTCGTGGGTTTCGTGCGAATCAGTCGCATTTGGAAAATGTTAAAGATACCATTTCCAATATAACTTATGGAGGGGGTAATCATGTCAAGCGAAATCGTCTATAAGCTTAGAAACGTCTATTTGGATGTTTCTGAAAAGCGTCGGACTGCGGAGTATCGTCGAAGCGATGCGCGTAATCTCAAAATGCTCATGGAGAACTTCGTCAATGCTTTGAACTTCATAATCTCTCACGACGGAATCCGGGGTATCGCCGCTCCTGCGTCTAAAGAAGTGGAGCATCAGCCCGTTGCTCAGTATACGCTCAAGGATGTGAATGCTTTGGGTTTGATAGAGCTGATTACTCGCACTACGAAGCATCTTGAACTCATTACCACTGGTATCAAGCGTTTGAAGGAAGCCAAGCTTATCACGGATATGTCTTCTTTGAAGGAGATTCTTTTCCAAGCGGACTTTTATATTCGAGAGCAAGATTTGCAGTTCCAGCATTTTAATCGTCTTGTGGAGGAGTACACGCTCGTCATTGAAGATCTTTATCGTCAAGGTCTTTGCAAGAAGTGCCACGGTCGCGGACAATGGTACGATTCTTCACTCACGGCGGGTGATCCTTATGCCCGCACCAGCGATGGTTTGCGTCACTGTGATCCTTGCTTTGGTACTGGGATGGTAAAAACTTCATCGCTGATTTAAGTTGTTATTTTGAGATTACAGTAAAACCCCTCTGACTGTAATCTACGTTAGGTAATGATTTGTATTTAAGGAGGGGTTCCTTTGGCTGAACAGGAACTGTATAGCCCGGACGAGATTCAACCTGCCCCGGAAACGTACATTACTGAGCAGTTCCCTATACCGGGGGTAACGGACGAGGGTCTCAGTTCGGACTTTGTCTTCAATTCCAAAATTGAACTTGTAAACAAGGATTTGGACATCAGCTCTATTTTCATTCCAAACTTCAAAAAGGTAGCTCGGCAGGATACCCTCAAAGGGTTGACGGGGGTAATTGGTGAGTGGGGTATTGTTGAGCGTGTCCACGTTCTTGCGCTTGAAGACGATGATTCGTATTTGCTGTTGTCGGGGCTTCGTCGTCTGTACGGTGCGACGAGGAACAATCAACGTGTGATCCCGTCGGTGGTATGGCGTTTTTCTGACCCGGATGAAGGTAAAGAGAAAGCCATGCTTGTTAGTTTGATGCTCAATCGGACGCAGGGCTTTACACCGCGCGAAGTTTGGGAACAAATGAAAATTCTTGAGGAAGTCCATGCCGCTACGCCGGGAATGATCGAGTTTCTTTTGCAGTTGCGCCCCGGTGAAGCCATGAAGCTCAAGGACGTTATGATGGCGGATAGTGAGTACGGTGACATTAAAGCCGATTTGCTGGACAACCTTCTCACCATTGAAGGTGCATATAAAAAGCTCACCAACGCCCGTAAGAAGGAGAATCGTTTGGAGAAGGAGGACGCTACCGTTCTCGATTCATCCAACAATGAAGTCTCTCCTATTGATGTAGACTCCATGCCTGAAGACATTATTTTGGGTGAAGAAGAGGTCAAGGAACTGCTCGACCTTACGAAGTTGGAGGTCACGGATTCCGAGGTCGATGATATTGAGAACTTCGGAAAAGGTGAATTTGCCACCGAGCCGCCGCCCACTTATGACAAGGACGGGAATCGTACCAAGCTCCCGGACTATTTGCGTGATCGTATTTATCAGCGGGACAACTTCACCTGCCGTTGTTGCGGTCTTGGGGGTGCGAATCGCCTTCCGACGCTTCAAGTTCACCATATCATCGAGGTTTCTCAGGGTGGTGACAATTCGGAGGAAAACCTCATCACCATCTGCTTGTCGTGTCATACACTCATCCATGCGCTTGCTTGGGGTAAGCTCACTATTCGCAAAGAGGAAATCCGCGATGATGAGCGTCAAACCTTCAAGAATATTATGAAGTACGCCAACATCATTATTAAGGCGGAAGCTAAGCTCAAGTCCAAGGGTGGGGGTACTCCGAAGGAGGAGAAAACTCTCCCGAAATTCCCAATGCCGGGTTCCAATATGCAGGGCTTGGTAAAGGCGTACAATCAGGCGCAGATGGAGCAATCCCAGACTGGAACTGACTAACTAAATAACCTTCTGAAAAGAGCCTGAAACATGGCTCTTTTCTTTTTAATAGGGTTAACTTTTTATTGGACAAGCTTTTCTTCTTTGGACATGTTTGGTATACTAGCACTACCGACGAAAGGAGGTAGCAACATTCTGAAACGTAAAATTACGTTCCTTACCCCTGCGGGCAGGGCATATCGTCTGAAATTTTGGACTTTCATTTCCCTTTTGGCATTTCCGTTACTTGTTATCATAATTCTTGTCGGTTTATTGGTCTATCAGGACAGACAATCGGAATTTATTCGGGAACAGAATCAATCTTATCGTCTTCAACTGCAGGAACAAGCGGTCACAATTGATCACTTGAAAGAGACGAATGTTTCCTTGGGCGACTCATTACGGGCTGTCGAGGAGGAACTGGAGTCTATCAAGCAAAACTTTGAGCGCTATAAAAAGGAGGTAGCTCTTTATGATGAAGAGGTTGTTCGGAGTCGGGAGCAACGCGACGAATGATATGAGCGCGATCTCGGCGGGTACGGAAGTCTTGGGCAAGCTGGTTTCTCAAGGCGATCTCACGATTTGGGGTAAAGTCTGTTCCGGCACAGGCAAGGACGGGGTAGCCGTTAAAGCTCGCGGCGAAGTCTCGGTCTTTGCGGGCGCGGAGGTGGACGGCACTATTGTGGCGCGTTCAATTACGGTGGAGGGTGTCCAGCTTCGGCGGGGTAAGCTGATTTATGTCGAAAAGGTCAGCGTTGAAAATGCGGAAGTCGGGTCGATTCAGCTTAACACAGGCGACGACTTCTTCCCGTTCGAAGGTAGCGGAAATGGGGTCAAGTCTTCTGTCTATCTTGGGAAAGGGTCGACGGTCTATGGTACGGTTTCCGGGGATGTGTTGGAACTGCTCGGTACGGTCGAAGGAGACGTCACGGGCGACGAAGTCACGGTTGGGGGTACGGTTTACGGTAACATCACTGCTACTTCGCTTCTGCGTTTGCTTCCGACAGCGGTGGTCAAGGGGCAAATTAGTGCAGGAAATCTGGAAATGAAGCTTGGAGCCAAAGTGGATGGGGTAATTCGTTTAGGTTCCGAGATGTCGGAACGCGTTTCGGATGACAGATCTACGAATGTGTCTGGGTCTGAATCGGGGGTTCTTTCGCAACCTGTGTGAGAGTGTGAGGAGCTTTTTTCTCCTGTCGAAAGGATTCCAGACTTTTTCCTATAATATGCGACGTCGTTTTTACGACTTGACATAGATTGTCCAGTAGTTCCTTCGGCACAAATTACACTGTATTTGAGGTGAGTTTGTGCAGAAAGGAAGTTTCCACGGCACTGTCGGTTGGTTCTTTGTTTTGTTGTTTGTTCCGTTGGTTTTTGTCGCTTATGTTGCTTATGCTGAGGGCACGGAGGACGCCCCTGCTCCCGTTCCACCTCCGGTGCAAGCTGAGGAGGGAGAAGTTCTCCTTGATAAGGCTGTCGTCTTGAATAACGATATCAAAGGTGAAATCGATGCACTCGCAGAAGCCCGACGTTTAGAGAAGGAACGTCGGGAGCAACAGCTTCGTGAGGAGCAACGGATCTTTGATGAGTTCATTAAGGCAGCAAAGTCGCATCGTTTCAAAGGCTACGATATCACCACTCCTTCTAAGTTGAAGGGTTATCAACTCGAAAAGTTCCTTGCGGGAACGAATTTAGAGGGTTTAGGTGAAGCGTATGCTAAAGCCGAGGAACTACATGGAGTTAGTGCCTTTGTACTACTAGGCATTTCTGCCCATGAGTCGGGATGGGGTACCAGCCAACTCGCTCGGGAGCGTCACAACTTGTTTGGGTATCAGGCGTATGACAGTAATGTTGGAGCCGCTAAACGGTTTGACTCCAAGGAGGATTGTATCCTCTATGTAGCGGAGAAGTTGGCGGAGAACTATCTCTCCCCGGATGGTAGGTATTACAAGGGCACTACCCTAAAGGATGTAAATGAATATTATGCATCCGACGAGACATGGGCGGAGCAGATTACGAAGTTGCTGGTTCGCCTTGTGCAGTCTTAATGATGAATGACCCGAAGGTAGACCTTCGGGTCATTCTGTTTTTCTTCGACCTGAGACTGAACATAAAATTCTATACTTTACCTGTCATTTTCCGAAGGTAGTCTTAAATTTATTGTGCAACTTATGGAAACTTCAGCGATGGTGGTAAAGTATGGGATATCGATTGGTCATTACGCCCGAAGACTGCTATCGTTTCGGGCTTGCTCAATTAACCCTTGACCGGGGGTATACCTTACCTTCACTTGCATTTTATGCAGGACGTCCTTCCCATGTGCGGGATGTTTCTTCTTCCTTTGCGTCGCTGACTTTCAAGGTCTTTTTCACCAAGAATGGCGAAATCATTGGCGGAATCTCATTTTCACCCCCGGTTTTTGATTCCGATCATAATACACCTTTGTTTTTGGAGCTTCGAGGTCTTTTGGCGGCGGACTTGCATCGTGACTTGGTCTGTCGGGATGCGTTCCATCTGTTCGAACAGTGGGGTACCCTGCTTAATTTGATGGGAATTAAGGGAGCGTTTCCATCTTGGTTTGTTGCGGGACTTACGAAGTGGGGTATGACTTTCGTTTCTTCTGGTAAACCTAAGAGACGAAGGTACCGTATGGAGGGTTGTCTTTACTTGCCGAGAGCGGTGTGTTAAAGTTGGTTGTAGGGGTAAACCCCTACAACCTATGCGTTCTTTTTGCAAAATATGCCAGTCCTCGTTATTTTCATTTTACTTCATACCTAACGTTCGAAGTACTTATAACTTTCAAGGGAACTCTGGTCTATATTTAGGTAAGTAAATTTGTCGAGGAGGGGTACTGATGGCACGAGCCGCACGTTCTAGCACGACTAGCGCCAGCACGTCAACGCGCACGGTTAAGAAGAAAGGGATCAAGGTCGATCAAGACCCGTTTTACCGGGGACAGTACACGGTTCTCAAAAAGGCGTTTCTCAATTTCTTCGATCCGAAGGACAATAGCAATAAGTTTTATACCGCCGAACTGCATCAAAATGATAAGGGTGAGTTCCGTTATTTCTACAATCATGGTCGTGTTGGTTCCAATGGAGCCGCTTATGCAGAGCCATACAATTCTTTGTGGGAAGCGGAGTCCAAGTTCGAGGAGAAGGTACGTGAAAAACTCCGCAAGGGGTACAAGCACACCGATTTGGCGGTTGCCGCCCGTGCCAGTCAAGTGGCGCGGACGCAGGTTAATGTGGAAGCTCTTGGGAGCCTGAAGCCGAAGATTAATCCTTCTCGGGCGACTTCGCGTTTGCATCCGAAAATTACGGAGCTTGTGCAACTGCTCTACCGCGAAGCGAATCGGGCGGTTTCGTATTCGTTGGCGGGGAATTTGACCACGGATGCTCGCGCCCCACTTGGAAATCTCGGTATGCGGGGTATTAACGCAGGGCGTGAGATCCTGCGTCAGCTCTCGATAGCGATTTCTCGACGCAACCAACTTGAAATTCTGCGTCTGTCGGAGGAGTATTATCGTCACGTTCCCCGCGCTCTTGCTCGGAATCTGCGGAAGGACACTTCTTGGGTAATTTCCACTATGCCTAAGCTCAATGCGGAGATGGATATCCTTGACTTGTATGAGGATTCTCTGCGTATGCTCCCGATTATGGGTTCGGATGATATTGAGCGTCAGTACATTGGGCTTAACTGCGATATGGCAGTGGTGGAAGATCCGGTCGAGTTCCGCAAGTTGTCGGATCACGTTTGGAAAACCAAAGCTCCGAATCACAGTTTCCGACTCAAGGTGGTCAATGCGTTCCGCATCAATCAGCGCAACGCTCCGGCGTTCGATACTTCACCGGGTAACATCACTCACCTGTTCCACGGTTCCCGGAATGCCAATTTGGTTGGTATTCTTTCCTCTCACTTGAAACTGCCGACGCAACTGCCGAATAATATCAATCGGACGGGAGCGATGTTCGGACCGGGAATCTACTTTGCTTCGGAGAGTACCAAAAGTGGTAACTACTCCTTTGCCCAATTTGGGGGTAATAAAAATCTCTCGGACAACGCCTTCCTTTTCGTAGCAGAAGTGGCGTTGGGTCGTACCTATAAAGTGTATGACGCACAGTATTTTACGCAACCTCCGCGCGGGTACGATTCGGTGCATGGGGTTAAGGGGCGTTCGCTTATCAATGATGAGTTTATTGTTTATCGTCCGAACCAGTTCCGCTTGGCGTATTTGTTGGAGGTTGAGAAAGTGAGGGGTTAAAGGTGGCAAAAACGGTTCCTTCCGTTTCCGATATGGTTCAGGTCTGCGGAAGAAGGCTCTGAATTATGACCATGACCGCATGGTGCTGTACAGCCGCGACGGGGTCTTTTGGCTTCGCCCGGAGTCGATGTTTTATGAGTGTGTGCAGGTGGATGGTATCCCGGTTCCGGTTCCACGTTTTGTACGACTTGGGGAAGAAAAGTGATCGCGTTTTCGCGGTTGCTTTTCTTTTTGGGGTAGGTATCGCTTGACCTTTGTTCAAATTTTGGACTAGCAACTATCTGGACTTACTTGTCCTTCGCCTTTAGGACACTAGGTGGGGAAAATTATATGCTTCTTTTTAATTTTTAGGTTTTGGTGGCACCTTTCCCGGTTCTTGGTATGTGTATCGAACTCCAATTGACTTCAAGTTAAACTGGAGCATATGGGGGTGTTTTCTATGGCGAGATTGGATGCTCGACCAAACTACCGTTCATCTGTTCCGGTCATCCCGTTAGCGTCGCAGTTGCGTGTTTTGATGCACCAACCTGAAGCGGTGCAAAAGAGTTTCTTTATGGAGCATATTCTGTTGTCGATGCAACAAGGGGTTCGTCCGAAAGTTATGCGTTCTTACACCCGACGTGGTGCTTCTCGTCTGTATATTTATTTGACCGCCCTTCCTTTTGGTTGTTATGCGATTTTGGACAATGAGCGCATTGTGATCTGTCGGGGTAAGGATAATCTGGACAATCCCATTCCTTTCAATGACTTGGTGTATCAGCTTAATCGAGATTTGTTCCTTAGCTCTGCGCGGCTTGGGGTGTCGTACTGGGAGTATAAATTTGTGCAAGATGTGCTTAATTGGGTGGCGGCAACCTTATGATGATAGTCCTTTATTCGCGGACGTAAGTCTACGTTCATTTAGAGATCTCGTTATGGAGGTGTAAAGGTATGGGTATCCAACGTACACGACAGCCCAGCGAGGGTAGTCAACAACCTCAAACTCAATCTCGTTTTCGGGATACTGTGGAGTACGCAGGGGAGTTCCGTATCATCGGTACGGTTTGGCGTGATGCCCGGACGTTGTTGGGGTATGTGATTTTGCATATTCCGACTCTTAAACCTGCTTTGCGTCCGATTGAGATGGTGAAGAAGATGCTTCAGGCTTCTCGCTTTGAGAACGCAGAGTTGGTTAATGGGGAAATCGTCAATACCGAGTGCAGTATGGATCGTCTGTTCAAGTACAATTCCAAGATGGCTTTAGTGGAGAACCGGGGTATCCACATCCTTGCGGAGATTCACGTCAATGGTAATGCTATGGGGTATCGGGTGTTGTCCTCGGACGGTAAATGCTCGGATTTGACGGAGAAGGCGCTGTTGGATTTGGTGGATATCGAGGGAGATCCGAAGGTCTTGGTCAACGCTAAGGTGGTGACTACGGACTCGGGTCGTCATATTTCGGCTATCAAAAAGCCGTTCAAGGTCATTAACCGCGAGGTTTTGACGGAGAACGCTCCTGCGAAGACGGTGGTTGCTTCGGCAAGCAAGGCGCATCATCGTCGTTATCTTTCCAAAGCTACGGAAACTTATTTCCGTCAGTTCTGCTTCAAGGGTCAAATCAATGACGGTTATTTGATGACAATGAAGGCTTGTAAGCGGATGGTGCGCTTCTTGCGGGAGGTAGTGGCGCACAACACGACCCCGTTCCAAGCTCTTATGGATACTGTTGAGATTTTGGGGCGTTACACTTCCCACCTCAACAATAACAAGCCGTCTATGACGGAGCTTCGGATGGCGGTTGCAACCGGGCGGGACATCATCAACACGTTCTTGTTGATTCATTTTTGGCTCCGTTCTCGGTTCGTGCCTTCGGTTTACGGGGAAATTCCGGTTGCTTCGTTTACTGAGTTGAAGCGGTTCACTGTTTGGAAGGTAGCGAAGACAAGGGGTAATGAGTATACTTCGATCATTCTTAAACTGCCGAACAAGCAGTTGGTTATGCAGATCATTCGCAACTTCCGTTATGAGTTGTATGAAGGTACGTTCCGTGGGAATTTGTTGACGGACATTCCTCGTTTTTATGAGGAAGTGCATTTCCTGCAAACGGCTAAAGCTAACAAGTTGGGTTGGTACTACAGTCGTGTACCTTCTTCTCGTCTTGAGACCGCTTCTCCTACTCTCAAACCGCTCTTGAAGCTGTTGTATCACCAAGGTGGTCGCTCGGAAGAACGTATTCGCAGTTGGGAAAATCGCGAGGCTGGTTCTTTCCGCACTCTCGATCTGGACTACTTCACAGATGTGGGGTTGGAGCATTTTGGTTTGACGATTTATCGGGATCGCGTTGGTGAGAAGGTCGATTCTGTTGTTTATGGTAAAATCACCTTGAAATACTATTTGGAAGCGGTTGAGCAGTATGCTCCGCATCTGGTGGCTCAGGCGGAAGAGTTGGTGCAGTGCTTCGGTGACTTGCGTCTGCTCTACTACCTCTTGAGGGAAAGGAACAATATCCACCGGGCGCGTAACACCAAGGTCTATAAGGGGTATTTGGTGGACTTTGCTTTGTTGGCGCTCCATAACCCGAACCTTGCTCGGGCTATCGCTCCGGTGCTTCCGAATGAGATTGTCAGCACGGTGGATATTGACACCTTGGCGATGTACGGTGAAGGTTTGTCGACTGAGGATAAATTGTTCTATTATTCTGGCGGTTTCTTCAACCGCGACATGGTTATAGTGCGGAACATGCGTTGGGGAGCGTATCGTTTGACGCGGGAATCTTCGCCTATCGATTTGCTGGCGTTCCCTGAGTCGACGCTTATGGTTTTGCAAGCGGGGGTACGGGAGGAGATCTCGTCGAAAGATAGATACCGTGTGTTCATTCCGCATATCACCAATGCAAGCTTCTTCCGTTGATTGATGTTCTTTACGACGCCAAAAGAGACCCATGCCATATTGGTATGGGTTTCTTTCTTTTGGAGGTGATTGTGTTTGCTTATCACTAAGGAAGCACTTATTGAAGAGTTGCATAATCAAGAGCATTGGGATCGTTCTTATGATCGTTTATTCAATAAAGGAACCATTGACCCGGAGGTCATGAGTCAGCTCTACTTCATTAAAGTTTCGAATGAAAAATTGGATTATATCTATCAGCTTTGCAACGGTACGTTTGAATGGAAGCCGCCGGAGAAAGTTTTGTTGGCGAAAGCCGGGACTACAAAGAAGCGTGTGGTCTACATGTACTCACCTCTTGAGCGTTTCCTCTTGGGGGTACTTTACCGCGCCCTTTCCGCGCTGGTGCAACCATATCTTGCGCCGAACTGTTTTTCCTATCAACGGAAGGTCACTACGTCTACGGCGATTTCTTATATTAAGAAAGTAAAGCAAAGTGAACCGATGTATGGGGTAAAGTTGGATATTTCTGCGTATTTCAATAGCGTTTCCAAGCCTTATTTGGAGCGCACTCTCGTCGAACTTTTTGGTAAGGACACACCTCTCTATCAAACAATGGCGAAGCTTTATCTTGACGATACCATCACTTACAAGGGACAAACGATTCAGGAGTATAAGTCGCTCATTCCCGGTTGTGCGATGGGGAGTTTCTTTGCTAATTATTGTTTGAAGGATATGGATTGGATGTTCTACCATCAGAATAAGGTTTATGCCCGCTATTCGGATGACATCATTTTGTTTGACTATACGAAGGAAGCGCTCAATGAGTCTCTTGCGTATATCAAAGAGCAACTTGCTCTGCGCGGGTTGACCATCAACGACTCGAAGTATGTTTACTTTGACCCTGACGATCCGGTCGAATACCTCGGTCTGAAGCTTACTCCCACCGGGGTAGATATTAGCGATCATTCTAAGAAGAAGCTCAAAGCCACTTTCAAGCGTTGGTGTAAAGCCGCTCGTAAGGAGATGGAGTTGAAGGGTAAGTCCTTCGACTATGTTGCCAAACGGCTCGTCAATCGCTGGAACTGGAAAATCTTTAAGTCTTACGTTGAAGACCCTCAAAAGTTCGGTTGGGGGTACTACGCCTTCCGTTATATTACGACACCGGAGTCTCTCATTGAACTTGATTTTTACATTCGGGATCGCCTTCGCGCTCTCAAAACGGGTAAGAACAACAAGGCGAACGTTAAAGCACTCTCGGATGAGGATTTTCAGCGGCTGGGGGTACTTTCGCTTTATGAGATGTACCGACTTTTCCATGAAGATTTCGACTATTATCTTGAGGTGGCTTATTTAGTATAGCTTTTCTTTTTGAGGGCGGAGTGTTAGCAACTCGACGTTCTGCACCGTCTTCTATCGTATGTGACAGTCGCTTCCTCCCGCCGGGGTCGGCGGGCGCTCAATGCCTTTTGTGTCAGTGCAGAGATGTTGCCAGCGATAGAACAACTCTCAATCGTTTTTGTACTTCGGTCTATGTTCTTATAACCACGGCGCTTTAACCCGCTGACTTGCGTAGGGTACCATCCGATCCCAGATCATGAGCTGTTGCATAGCACAGCTCATGATCTGGGACTCAAGATTGAGTGCGGTAGGTTAACAAGGTATTAAGCGCAAGTCTTACTTTTGGTGCTTTAACCCACCGATCTGTGTGGGGTACCATCCCGTCCCAGAGTATCAGAGTGTACCATGTACACTCTGTTCCCTCTGGGACTCAAGTTTGAGTGTGGTAGGTTAACAGGGTGTCAAGCACAGATCAACCCTCTTTCTTTAGGAGGTATTTGTTTATATGAGTGGAGTTCCCTTTTGGGGTAAGGAGACTTTTTCCGATATACGACAATTGACTCAGGACTCTTTTCCCGTTGTTTCATTGAAAGACTTCAGCGCCCTCGCTTGTTCGCGGGGGTATTATGCTGATATAACGGATATGTATCATTTGTTTGAGGCGCTTTCTTTGCAGGATTATTTGATCGCTTTTCCGAATACGCTTTCCACTCTTAGCCCCGACCCCGAGGTCTTAAAATACCTTCCTCCTTTCTTTGTGACATGGTCACGGGATGTGAGGTTTAACTATCGGGATCGTCTGGTTTTTATTCCGGTGTACTACTATGATATAGCACTTACTATACGACAAATTCCAGACGAGCCATCTGTTGTTCTGGACGTGGTGGATTCTTGGATGGAGGAAGGTTCCTCTAAGCGTTTTGGGAAAATAGCGGTTAAGCATTCTTTTATTTACCATCAGCATGTTATTGATGACCGTGACACGGGTTTTCGTGAAGAGTACTTGTTGCTGTACAATCCGACCACTAAGCATAAGTGCAAACTCTATATCAAGGATCTTCCTTATTTCTCTGACGCCACCTTCTCGTTAACTCAGCTTTATGAGCGGTATATTAACGCGGCGTACATCTACTCTGAGAATTTTGATTTTGACTGGACAAAGTATCTTCGTATTAAGAACACAAAGGCTCCTAATGAGGAGCAAAAGCTACGTAAGTCATTAAAGTTCCCGGATTACGCGAATCCTTTTAAGGATGTTGGGTATCAGGATGTACGTCAGTATCCTTTTGAGGTTTTGTATGGTCGACCCATGCGCTTGGACTCAGACCAACCGTATTGGCGGCGGATTCTGGAGTTTGAGGCTTATTTGTACTGCGCCCTTGCGCAAGGGGTACCGCCCGAGGAAACGGATTGGGTTCGTCCTTTCAATGAGCTTGGAAAATCTAAGAGAACACTTTCTTTTGGGGATTCGTACCCCTTGATCTTGAAGTATTACTATAAAAATAACCCTTCTTTGCGGAAGAAGACCTATGAACGGTTCTACTCTCGAAAGTGAGGTCGCTTTTTGATGTTTGATTTCGGTCTTTCCTTTTCTGATTGTACCGTCATACCTTATATTGGTAGTAAGCAACGTTTGTATTCCTTTTTACCCCACGGTTTGCCGCCGCACGAAAGGTATATTGAGCCTTTCGGAGGCGGCTTTTCTCTAGGGTTGTATCTCAAATCACTAGGGGTTGCACATGGTTGTCATTATAACGACATCTCTCCTACTCTTTATGATTTTTGGCGTTCTCTGAAGGAGGATGCGTGGTATTTTGCTGAGCGAGTTATGTACTATTACGACTTTTTAACGGAGCATTTGACTCAGCTTGAGGACTTCAGTTGGAATTTGCGTGTCTCTGCGGGCGGTGGGGGTACTTTTTCTTTGTCTGAGGCTGATTTGCTCATGTTTACCAATGACCATTTTGATCGTGGGGCGATTCGGTATCTTATCAATTCGGTGGGACGGGGTAATTCTACTTCTGGAATCACGCTTCATTCTTTGGGGGGTCTCAATCTAGGGAGTCAACGGGCGGATAAGTTTATTCGGGTTGGTTTGGCGCTTCAAGATGTAGAAATAAGTAATGAGAACGTTTTTAATCTTAAGTATCTGGATAGTCCAATGACTTTTTGGTACCTTGATCCGCCTTACTATTCCTTGGAGTATAAGGGTTTCTATACGGATGGAGACTCTTTTGATCACGTTGCTTTGCGCGATTTCCTTTCGACTTTGCAGGGTTCGTTCCTCGTGTCTTACGATGACACTTCGGAGATTCGTAGTCTTTATAAGGACTTCTATGTTTATCCGATTAAGTTGTTTAGTCGTTTGAGTCGTCAGCAAACGAATGAGTTGTTGATTACGAATACACCTCATTTTTCTTATCTTGCTAATTTTTAACCACCTACGGTAAATACTTATTGACTTTACCTTGTCCTAGCAAGACTTATTTGCTAAAATACAGCTAATAAGTCTTGCGGGGTGGTTATCGTGAATTATGATCTGCCTTTTTCCTTGGACTATGTACCCGATTGGGGTATCAAGGAAGCGGTTCGTGAGTTGTTGCAAAATGTCATCGACGCGGAAACGGATGATCCAACTAATACCGGGATTTATGAGCGGGTCAATGACACCTTGGTTTTGGGGAATCAACGTTCGACTTTGACCCCTCAGCATCTCTTGATGGGGTATTCCAGCAAGCGTGATGCGGACAAATTCATCGGACGCCACGGTGAAGGTTTCAAAGTTGCTATTTTGGTGCTTCTGCGGAATGGCAAAACGGTGACTTTCTTTAACCGGGCAAAGTCGGAAATTTGGGGTTTCCGCATCAAGAACTCGAAAAAGTATGCAAGCAAAATTGTGGAGCTTACTGTCAAAAAGCATAAGTATCCGAAGAATGAACAGCACTTTACGATGGTCATCGGGAATCTTTCCGATGAGGATTTTGCGGAAATTGAGCAGGGACATATCTATCGGAAGGATGTTCCGGTCTATGAGACCGATCCGAATCTGGGGCGCATCTTGGTTGCGCCCGAGTATCGTGGTAAGGTTTTTGTCAACGGTCTGTATGTCATGTCCTCTGCGAAGCTCCGTTATGGGTATGACTTCCGTCCGAATAAGATCAAGTTGGATCGTGATCGTCGTCTGATTGACAGTATTGATCTCTCGTTTCTCACCTCGGAGATGTGGGTAAAGAGCGGGAGGAACAAGGAAGTCGCCAATCTGCTCTTTGACGGTGCATTCGATACGGCGTATGTGCAGTATTTCCGAGATCAACTGCGTTTCTATGAGTTGACGCAAAAGCATGCGTCTACTTTGGTTGAGGAGGATTCTGCCGAGGACACCGATGAATCGTTTTCGGATGAGGATGATGTTGAAGTTTCCCACGAGCGGTTGGTTGAGAAGGTTACGGAAGCTTTCAAGTCTACCTATGGAGAGAATGCTCTTGCCGCTTTGTCTTCGGACAACCTTAATATTTTGGTTAAGAGTAATCCGGGTAAGGAAGTGAAGGTGGTTCCCGAGAACCAGTACGCTTACCTTGCGGACGAAGTCAAAGCCAGACCCTCACCTGCCGAGTCGCTCCGGCTTCGTTTTGAACGATGGGTTGAGGGGGTACTTGATCGTCTGTCGGATGAAGAAATTTCGTCTTTCCGCGAACTTCTCGAAGAACTGCCTGAGTAGGCTGGTATAACTTGCCAACCTCTTGAATATACTGTGGTATAACGGTACACTGGATGTAGTGTACCTTTCAAGAGGGAGGTTAAGTTATGGAAAACCGTTGGCGTTTTGTTGATCCTGTAACCGGGATTGTTTTGGAAACAAACGATTTTCGATTCCTACTTGAAAGGATTGTTTTCGACTACGGTATTTGTGTTCCGGAAACGTTCATTTTATTGGGTGAAAGCGCTCCAACTCTAGTTTGGTACACCACACAACCAAAGTATGCGGGAAAACGATTGGAGATTGAGCGTCTTCACCCCTAGCGGGGGTATTATTTATGAAAGATCTTAAAGCGACCTGCACTTGTGGTTCAACGGAGAAATTTCTTCGCAAAGGTGGCGCTCATACGGGTTTGTTCTGTTCGAACTGCGGGCGTTGGTTTAAGTGGTTGGGGAAGAAGGTCGTGGAGCAGTATCAACGCGACTTTCACATGAAAGTTTATCCTGAGCATTATCAACCGCCGGGGCAACATGCGGTGAGTCCACCTTATGTTTATCCGGCAACTCCGTCTTCCGCTTCATCTGATGAGCGGGTAGCGGTTCCGCATGTTGTGGATGAGAATTATGTTTCCCCATCACCTGAAGACTTGTCGGTTTTTGAGCCGGATATGTACAGTGAGGTTCAGCATCCACCGCATGTGGTTCCGGTTTCGGAGCCTTGTCAGTTGTGTTTGTCGCAAGTAATGGAGTCTGTGGTGAACAATAAGCAGGTCATCGCTACTTTTTACGAGCGGGTTTTTACGGTGATTACGGCGGATCGTTCTCGAATTTTGGCTTCCTTCAAGTTCAAATATTGTCCGTCCTGCGGGCGTAAATTGTAAGTTTTCTTGGAGGAGTATAAATTTACTGGTATCTTTGCTTTTCTCATAGGACTCATGGCTATACTCCCTCATAGGGAGTTTTCTTTTTGCTTGCTTTTTCACACCTGAGCGGGGGTATTCTTTATATTAGGAAAGGTTTTTGTGGGAGGTTGTGCTATGCTTACGGTAGTCCAATTGAAAGAAAGTTCGTTGCCCGAACAGTTTCTGGCGACTTTGCCGGAGGTGTGTGATGTTTGTGGCGCACCTATTGAAATTAGCGAGTCGCTTTCGCTTCTTCGGTGTAGTAACGAGCGTTGCAAAAGCAAAGTGGTGCAACGACTTGTTGCCATGATGAAGGACTTGGGTGTTAAGGGTATGGGAGAATCTAAATGCGAAGCGTTTCTCGATCATTTCCAACTCACGAATCCTTACGTCATTTTTATGTACGAGTTGTCCGACGGACCGATTTACGCTGGAGCCAGCATGGACTTTTCTGAAAGCATCTTCGATCAAATCGATGCTCGTCGTTCGATGATGCTTTGGGAGTATGTCAAGATTGGGAATCTTCCGGGTATTCGCAACTCGGCGCTCAAACTGTTCGGTACCTACGATGATATTGACGCCTTTTATGAGGACTTGCATGAAGGTGGCGTTGATTTTGTGCAAAACCTGCTCTCCATCCAAGGGAAGGGCGGCGACGATGCAGATCTTGACGAGGAAGAGGAGCTTGGTATTTCCATTCGGGCGGTGCAGGTTTACCGGACTTTGGTTGAGTACGAGAATGACCTGAAAGAAGCCATTGACTATGTTGACATTAAGCCGCTCACGGTACGCACCATCACGGTCTGCATCTCCCGCGCGGTAGGGGGTAGTTACGGTTCCAAGCAGGACTTTGTGGCAACGATGAACAATCTTTATGGGCATAAGGTTCATTTGAATTTTCTTGAATCCTTCTCCAAAGCCTGTGACGTGTTGATTTGGTCGAAGGAAGGCGCTCCAACTTCCAAAGTCAAGGCGGCTCAAAAGCATAACGAGAAGGTGCGGGCGGCGAATCGAGCTAAAGGTTTTCCGGAGGACGAAGGTATTATTCCGATTATGACTGGAGATGAGTTCCGGGCTTATCTCGAATCCTTGTAAGTAAAGGGGATTATGTAGGTATGAAGGCTACGGCGCAACAGAAATTGAAACGGCTCTTGGTGGAGTCGCTGGCGGTGGAGTTGCAGGAAAGCACGCCCCAACGTGAAATGTCGGCGCTTCATCATCATTTGCAGTCGTTTATCGCCACCCACGGTCGGTTCTTCCCTCAACAAATTTTCAACTATTCTGAGGACGTTCTGACTTCCTTCCGTGGCGAGGATAAGTACACCCAAATTTTCTATGAGTTTCTTCTGACGCAAACGAGACATATCGAGAAGGTCTTTAACAAGAGCCGTAAGTTGGAGCGGGCGGTTAAGGCTTTGCTTCAGCTTTATGGTGACTTGCTCCCGCATCAGCTTGGGGATAAATCGGTCTTTTTCACCTTCTTGCATGTGTTTTTGTTTGATTCCAAAGGACTCCCCCTACCGGGGGTATTTGCGTCTTCGACGGAAATGCAACTGACTCAAGATTCGACGGTAACCAATGAGCTTCGAGCGTATTTGGTGCTTTATCGTCTTCCGTTGTTGCGTTTCTTTTCGGCTCTTTTGTTGGTACACGAGTTGGAGTCAGATGACGTTTTGGTGGGTTGTATCGACCGAGCGATGCATCTCGATAATCTGGGCGACCTCTTTTGTGACACCCTTGTCTTGGGTGGTTGAGGGTTCACCCTTCATTATGCTCGCTTATTTGTACTTTATAGTGGACTAAGTTCATATCTTCTAAATCGCGCGTGTATTGGAGGGGTAGGATTGATTTTACAGGGCTTCAAAAAACGCATTTTGCGTGACGTTGCTCGTTATTATACCGAAAAGACTGGCGCGTCGTATGATGCGCTGATCATCGGGATGATTCCGCGACCGGGGTATGACCCGGAAACGGCTCCTTATGAGCAGTGGTTGGCGGTAACGTGCGGCGAGTTGCTGAATCGGTATGGGATCACTTACGAAGATTGTATCGAAAATAAGGACACGATTCGAGCGGCGATCTCGGAGGAGAAGAGTCGGAATGAAGGGGAGTTTTACACCCCGGAAATTTGGGCTGTGGATGGTCGTGAGTATCTCAAGCGGCTTCTTGGGGATCAATGGGGTAAAGCGATCATTTGGGATGCCAGTTGTGGTTCGGGGAATCTGCTTCGCACTATCGACTATCCGGCAGACAAGTTGTTTATGTCCACGCTTCTCCCGGAGGATATTGAGTTGGTTCGCTCGAATTTCCCGCATATTCCGCGGGAGAATATCTTCCAGTGTGACTTCTTGAACGGTATTGATTATGACCAGTACAATTTGGGTTTCAGTAGCAAACTTCCAGCGCATCTTCGGGAAGCGCTTGAGCAGAATCAGCCTATCGTCTTCTACATGAACCCTCCGTATAAGGTCATGCGGTCTAATCTGACGGACATCGGGGTTTATATGGGAGATCGGGGTATGAAGAAATGCGCTCTGGATATCTTCCATCAGTTTATGTACCGTATTATCATGCTGAAACAGCATTACAACCTGACGAATCTGTACTTGGGAATTTTCGGACCAGTCACCATGTTCCATAGTCCGATGTTGGAACCTCTTTACAACGAGTTCAAGTTCCATTTCAAATTTTTCGATGGAATGTGTTTCGATGCTGGAGAGTTCGCCAATACTTCGGAATCGGTGGGTTGGGTTGTCGGATACACCACTTGGCGCACGAAGAACGATCCCTCGGAAGAGGACAAAGAGCTGTACCTTGATGCTAAGGTGTCGGATAACGGAACGCTCAAAGTCGTTGGTAAGCGGCTTATCACCTCGGTCGAAGTCAATCTCGATCAGTGGGTTCGTCCGAAGGACGTCATTGGTAAAACGGCGTTCTACCCATCGGTTACGACGTTCAACAATTTCACTGGCAACCTGATGAGAGCACCAGAGGACTTCTTGGGGTATCTCATGTCTAGCAACTTCGTTATCCGGGCAACGCGCCGGGCTTGTGTGACTTCACTTCCGAACCCGGATGACATTCCGATCACCCCGGAAAATTTCGAGCGTTGCGTGGCTTCCTTTGTGGCGCGGCGATGCTACGCCATGAAGCAGAATCCTTACGATAACTGCCAGTATTACTCGGTTCCAAACACCCAAGCTGAGGGATATGACCAATGGCTCATTGACGCTTTCCCGGTCTTTATGTTTGACAACAGCGCTCATCATACGTCGTATCGGCAGGGTGAGTTTGAGCATGCCATTGATTGGGGTAATCGCTTCTTCCCGCTTCATCCGACAGAGGCGCAGTCGCTCATCAACGATCCGGTGCTTTTGGAGGACTTCCAGAAGTATCCTGCGGTTAACCAGTTCTATTTGGACTATGTCAGCAGGGTTTATCCTCGACTTTCGTCGCTGGCGAAGGAGTTTTTCGATCATTGTTGCAACATGATCCGCTACAGTTTGCAAGGGACGCTCCGTCAACAGCATAACTATGCTTTTGGTTCTCGGGCTTGGGATGCTGGTCTTCTGCAACTCCGCAACATTCCGGACTTTTTCCCGAAAGAGATGGAAGACCGTTATGTTGAACTCTTGCATGCGCTGAAGGGGCAACTTCTGGAGGGTTCGTATCGCTTCGGTTTCCTGATGAAAACGGCTTATGCGCTTACGGAAGAAGTCGATGATTCGGAAGACTTGGATGATCTGGAAGACCTCGGTGTTCCGGTGGATCAAGTAAGTCAGTCTTAATGAGGGGGATTTCCCCTCTTTTCACTCTTGTCAATCAATTTTTAGCATGTGGAGGGGTATCATGTATTTGAGAGTTCATCGTTATCCGGCGTACTATGAGGATGCAAAAGAGCTTCTGCAGGATATCTTGTCGAAGCACAAGCGGGTTCAGTTCGGAGTTTTTGGAGGGGTACTCGATGTTCCGGCAGAAGTCACGTTTTTCAGCGTCGAGGATTCGGAGGATGCGGAAGGGGCTTCGAATCTGCGTCTTTCGTTGATGTCGCGTTCTCCTGTTTTTGGGTCGTCGTACAATTCTTTCATTGATCAGCAACGTCGTTTTCAGTTCTTTAGCCCAAAAGGTGACGATTACTGGACACCACGGATGGTTAATCTGATCTGGGAGGGAAATAAGCCGTCTACGGTTGCCATCGAGCTGGAGACCAAGGAAGTGTATTTGGTGTATATTTATGACACCAATATCGTCTTCAAGCGTTTTTCGAAGCTGGATGATGCGGAGTTTGAGGTTATTCAGAATGATATTGACGAAGCGGAACCGTACCGGATTGAGCTTGATCAGAAAGCTATGTTTGAGTATATTGACGGTGCAGAGGGTGTCAATCGTCTGATTTCCAGCATTTATATCAATTTTAATTGTGCGGTACCGCTCCATGTTTCGGCAAAACCGCCGGAGGCGGAAGATCCTATCTCCTTGTAATTTCAGACGTAGGTTATAAGGGCAGGTGTTTTGCACCTGCTCTTTTTCGTTTGAGGGGGTAGTTTCGTTGTCTACAGTTCAATCTTCCATTCCTTCGATGGTGACTTCGGTAGTTGCCGCACTTTCGACTGCCAATTCGTTGATCATCTACACCCCTAGCGAGTCGATGGTTCTGCAAATTCGTCAAGCTTTGCGTCAAGCTATGCGAATGCATAGGGACTATATTGTGGATGCACAAACAGCTAAGGAGTTAACGAAGGCGAAAAATGAATCCAATGCCGCTCCGCTTCTTTGTGATCGTTGGTTAATTCATGCTAATGTGGATAAGTTCAGTAAGCGTGACATTGATAATGCTTTGAAGCAAATGCCGGGGTATGGGGTAGTGGTTTATTGGACGACGCGTTATGGGGTATATAAGCATTTGTCCGAGCATCAAGCAGTGAAAAAGTTTAGCAACCTTTATCCTGTTTTTCGTTTTTCGAGTTTTAGTGATGCTGAAGTTTATCAATGGCATGAGTATATGCTCATACCTCAATTTCGTCTTTCGGACGATTTGGTACAATATTTGAGTAAGCATTATCGTTATGATATCGAGTCCATCTTTAAGTTGTTTAAGATGATAAATTCTGGTTATGAGGTTAAGACTACAACCGATATCATCGAAGCTATCGGTTTGGGGAGTAACTCAATACCGGACTTGGTTGTTTCCATTCTTAGCACTACCACCGCTACTGGCAAGGGTAAGAAGCGGTTTCTTGCAAAGTTTATCAAAGCTATCTCGGAAATGGCGATATCTTATAATTACCAGCAAATTCGTTCGTTCATGTTGAATACATTGAACGCCTTCATTGATATGAAAACCTTGCAACTTTTGGGTCTTTCGCATCAACAAATCTATGAAATCCCAGAAAATTTTGATAAAATACGTCTAGAGCGGCATCGTCGGTACGCCGAACGGGTGTATCGGGATTTTACTTACCCTCAACTGCTCAAACTCAAGGTATCTCTCCTTGCTTTCGATGGGTTCGACTTTCGTGAGAACCTTATCATGGGGGTAATTCATTTCTTGGACGTTCGCAAGCCGCCTGAAAACAAATTCATGCGCGGTAAGCGAGGTGGTAGGAGGTAATAGACATGGCAGATATCGACTTCACTCATGCTAATTGTATCATTATTCGCCCGACTCAAGGACGGTATTATGCAGAGGAAAAAACGTTCTTTATTCATCTTGCGAACATGAATCTTCCTCAGCGTATGGGGTATATGTATCGCCTGTTCAGTTTCTTCCATGAGTTGTTCCCTGACTTTGTTGCTCCTTTGCGCCCGACTTTTGTAGCGCGGAAATATCCTGCGGACGCGGACGATGATGTTGATTTTGAGTTAGAGTTGCTCATTTTCTGTGGTTCCGGTATGAATTTGTCTGCTTCGGAGAATTCGATACGTCCTGCACCTGTTCATGTGGATAACTTTGTGGAGTATGTTACTAAGTATCCGTTGGAGCAGGTTCGCTTTCCGGTACCGGAGTTTGAGCGTGGCGGTTTGGGTGTAGTTACGCCTAGTAACCATGCACTCTGGGCAAACTCGCTTATGTCTTTGACGGAGTTTGTGATGGAGCGGGGTATAGGGAACTGCTTTTTTGTTCCGAAAGTGCTTTTTCAAAAGTCAAACTCGCTTTTATCGAGTCTCGACATTTGGCTTATCTTGACTTGGGATTTGGCGCTGGTAGTTGTGCCGGGGTTCTCGCCTTCTACTTTGCAACGGGATATTGAGATGCTTTCGGAGCAGTTTCTTGAGCAAGAGGCTTCTGAAGATCAGGACTATGGGACTTATAATGGTTCTCTGTTTGTTGAAAATATTGATGCATCTTCTGAGGTGCAGTCGAGCGAGGGGCATGAAGAGGATGATAGCCCAGAATTTGAGTTGGAGCAGGTGATTCCGAACTGGGGAACTTCTCAAGTGAAGGAAGCTCAACCGATTTCGTCTTCTGCGTCGGCTGAACCTACTGCTTCAGGGGTGTCAGCTCCTTCGGAACCGGAGCAACCGAAAAAGTCATCTAAGAAAAAGTCTCGCGGTAGGAAGTCGCCGTATCCGAAGGGCACGGTGGGTGATTTGTATGCAAGTCATCCTTATGGGGATGTTCTTACGAAGCAAGGGTTGCTGTTTGCCTTCAAGGATTTCGATAACTTGGTAAAAGTCGTTAAAAGGCTGAAACCATACGAATCAAATCTATATCACAGCGAGGGTCATTATTATCTGCATATTCCTTCGGTTATGTATTTGTTGATGCAGGAAGTTAATCGTATGACCGCGCTGGTTATGGAGTACAATGGCAACTTCGCACGGAGGACGCCAGTTTACTTGGAGAGTTACGGTAAGCTCATTACGCAAGGTGACGCTATCGCGCAACTCCAGAAATATTTTTGAGGAGGTTAATACATGCTTTTGCGAATTCGGTACGATGACGTAAAGGATGCCGCGCCCGAGGGGGTAAAAGATGGGAAAACCATTCGACTTGCGATGATTCTGCAAGTCGATGCCACCACCCTTCTTTCAGCGATGGAGAAGCACAAGTCTAATCCGAATGTGGTGGCTTATGAGTACACGGACAATCCCGATACGCTTAAGGGTGTAGAGTTCCCGGATCAGGACAAGCCTGTCTTGGTGTATGGCGAGTTTCAAGGTTTCGATGAAGTTTTGCGGAACAGTTTGCAGTATCTTACTGCTACGTTGCCGGAGGTTACTCCGGTTGTGAATCTGCCGTCTTCTTGTCATGACATGCGTTTGGCGCGGAAGTTTACTGCTGAATTCCCGAAACTTCGTATCCTTGGTGGAGACTTCTTGAGGATCGAGGGGGTAAACTTCGGTTGGGTGGACGTGGGGGTTCTTCCTCGTAAGATTCCTGAAGCGCGTATTCCGGTAAACATTTCGGATTCGACTCCACTTATTCCGGTTTTTTCGCCGGAGGAGTTGGACAAGCTCATGTTTTACCCGCTTCGTGTGCGAGAACCGAAAGCGCCCAAGGTGAAAGAGCCGAAGGCTCCGAAGGAACGCGCACCTAAAGTTCAGAAGGAGCGCGTTGAAAAGACTCCGAAGGCTCCAAAGCTCCCTCCGATCAAGCAAAAAGCGCATGACCTCTTTGGTTTGTCGAAGGCGTCTAGCGTTGATAATTTCTAAGGAGGGTTGTTTGATGGCACAGCGCATTTTAACTTGGATGAAAAATAACTACTTGTTGTTGCTGGCGGGATTCTGTCTTGTGTTCACGGGAGTTATACTGTTAAATATTTATTATTGGTTCTCGACTTCCGACAACACTGAGAATCTTTTGCAAACTATCCAGTACCAAGAAGTTGTCGAGGTCGAAGACGTCGGCTCTTCCACCCCGGAGGATGGAATTGTAACTGCAGATGATTCCACCCCCGAGGGGGTAAAGCGTCCACCATATATTGAAGTGGATTTCACCTCTCTCAAAGAGCGGAATCCCGACATTGTAGCGTGGTTGAAGTTTGACGCGGTGGGGGTAAGCATTCCGATTGTTCAGACCACTGATAATGAGTTCTATCTCACACATGACGTGGATAAGAAACCGAGTAAGTTGGGTTGGGTTTTTGCGGATGTTCGATCCAATATGGAGATTATGGGGTTTAATACGGTGTTTTATGGACACAATAACTCCAATCGCCAGATGTTTGGTGCGTTGAAGGAAATTTTTAACGTGAAGGAGTCTGAAAAGACCATCAAGGAAATTATTCAGCTTACGACTCCGTACAGCAAAATGGTTTTTCAGGTGGTTTCGGTTTACGTCACCAACTATGAGGATTGGAAGTATGTTGATCAGGTCTTCACTGACGAGCAGGAAAAGCAGGAGTTTATCGATATGATTAAGGAACGCAACACCATGCCCCTGTTTGACAGTGATATTTCTCCGTTGGATCGCATTCTTACCTTCTCTACTTGTTACGGACCGGCTGGAACTGAGGATCGTTTGGTCATCCATGCTAAAATGGTGGCGGAAGAATGGGTTACTCCTTAATAGATGCGTATCAAATTCTCTGTGGAGTAGAATTTTCTGCTCTGCGGAGAATTTTTCTTTTAACGAACTGAAACTTCACTGGTTACAACATATGTAACGAAGGTACAGAGTTGAGAAACATTCTAAGGTGAAGGGAAATTTTATAACGAAGTGAAACCATTTTATAACTGAAGGCAACCCTTCTTTTAACTGAAGATTTTCCCGCCCCACGCCCCAATCTTTTTCATTTTTCCGCATTTCGTTCCGTCTTTTTCGACATACCCCCTTGTCATTCCCAGACTCTAGGGGTACAATAGGCTCGTACTTAATCCCTCGGCGTGATGCCGTCTTTCGCAGTAGCGGAGATCTGAATTATAGGGTCTGCGGCTTTCTGCGGCGGGACACGATGGAAAAGCAAGTGGTGGACTCGCCCTTCAAGGGGTGCAAAAACCTTCGGGTGCGCTTTACTCTGGACATCCGTCAAATCCTTCTGTACCCTGACGAGGGGGTATCCTGCTTCAAATGGCGATCCGTATCCTCTGCGGGATGCGATCTCCCGGCATTCGGAGTCGCTGATTGAGGAGTTCCCGACGCTGTTCGAGGTGGGCTTCATCTTTCCGTACTGCTATAAACCGGAAAAGCTCGCGGAACTGGAGCAAATGGATATTTCCGCGCCGCAGTATAATGCGAAGGGCAAGCAAATCACCCCGGATATCGACGGCATTGAGTGGGGGTTCGTGTATTTGGAAGTCCTGCTCGAAGATGTGACGTACTGATTGACCTGCATCCTTTTGCGGGCACTTTGGGTGCAAATTCTCCACACCTAAAGTGCCTTTTTCGTAAACTTCACGCTAATTTTTCTCGAATCGGGGGTATATTGAGTAAATGAATCGGAGGTGTACTTCATGACGGAGCAGAAGAAAGGTAAGTCTACGGCTTCCAAATCGACGAAGAGTAAAGGCACTGGCTCCAAGTCGACTTCGAGCCGTTCTCGCACAAGTTCACCCTCGGCAACGGAAGGCGCGTCGGGGGCAGGGAAGAAGACCGTCTCTCAAATTGTTGCGGAGCGGATTATCGCCAAAATTCAGGAAAGCAACCTCATGCCTTGGCAACGCCCGTTCCGTTCGGCATGTATCAACTGGTTTACCGAGCGGGAGTACACGGGAATTAATCCCTATCTTTTGTGGGGCGGTAGTGGTGAGTTTATCACATGGAAACAGCTAGAAAAGTATAATGAGCGTCACAACACCACATACCGCATCAAAGACCCGAAAGCCTTTGAGATCGTGGTCTTCTTCAAGCCGCATGAAATCGATCTCACGGAGGATCGGGTAAAGGAACTGCAGGACAAAGGCTTCGGTTGGCTTGTTCGTCGTCGGGCTGATGGTTCGCCGTATCGTCTCAAGTTCACTCTGCGTTACTATCGGGTTTATGATATCGCAGATATTGAGGACGAGAATGGTAACAAGCTCCCTACTAAGCTGGGGGTAACGCTGTTCGTGCGGCATACTGACGCTGACAAGATCATGAATGGTTATCTCCAAGCGGAGAAAATCCCTCTCATCAAAGGTTTCGAAGCGGCGTACATTCCGCTCATCGACACGATTGAATCGCCACCGCCGGAGCATTATGAGTCCTCGGAGGCGTACTACCGTACCATCTTCCACGAGATGGTGCATTCTACCGGACCGAAAAAGCGTCTCGACCGCGAAGTGTTCCACAAGTACCACAACAATCTGCGTGAGCGTTCGCGTGAGGAACTTATCGCGGAGGTTGGCGCTCAGCTTCTTGCTACGGAAGCGGGTTTCACGCAGGAAGACAGCAAGTGGCATCAGAACTCGATGGAGTACATCCATAGTTGGTGCAGATGGATGAAGGACAACCCTGATGAGTTGCTCAAGGGGGTATCCCAAGCGGAGAAAGCGGTCAAGTTCATTCTGCAACGCGCTGGGGTCGAAGAGGGCGACACGGTTGGCACGGAAGACCTTGACGCTTCGATCACTGATGAGCAACTGGAGGAAGCGGTGGCTTCTGTTGTGGATGAGGGGTAATCTTCCCATCTTCCTTCTCCCCTCTTGACTTTTCACGCACTTTACTTACGTCTCGGGACTTATCTTGTACACTCACCATACGGCTGGAAGATTGGAGTGTTGGGTCTTAGGACTCAGCGCTCCTTCTTCGCGGCTTTGGGGTATGTATGCTTGTCCTAGCGACAATTTTCGGATTATCGGTTAGGGTACTGGTCAGGAAGTCGCATGTTCGTTTTACTTGCAGTTTTTCAGCAAAGAAATGGTATAAATTTTTGATAAAAAGCAAGAGAAACCTTGAAATTTTTGATAGGACATGTTAAAATAAAGACGTTCGGTCAGAAAGAATGGGTCATTGGAGGGGTATGTGTTGTTAACGTTTTCGATCAATCGTTCTTTGTTGGACATCGCGACTACGGCAAAATTCATGCAGATGGAGCATCTGCCGAAGACGCAAGCGGGGCGGGAATGGCTTTCCGAAGCCTGCTTTACCGCCGCCGAGCAAATGTACATTGAGACGCATCGTCCGGGCAAGCGTTGGCGGGATACGCGAGATGTTAAAACGCGCATTTCTGATACTGACGTGGACGCTTATGCGGTAGGTTGCGCTCTCAACACGATGCGCAGTGAAGTCAAGCGTTATGTTCCGATTCTGGATGATGAGGAAACGAAGGAGTACAGCTACGGGGTACATACTCGCGTCGCGGCTTTCGTTGACACCTCGTTGGACACGGTGTTGGACTCTGAAGAGGCGGTTTCGTTGGTAAATGAGTTCCTGCTCAAACATGATGAACTGCTGATTGAGCATGGTGTCGATCTGTGGCGTGTCTTCAATGCCGCCCGCAAAATGAATGCTGTTATGGTGGACAAGCTCCACGAATTGGTGAAGGAGCACAATTTGGGAGCATTGATCGAGGGGATTCTCCTGAATGTGTTCTGCTTGGAGCGTTTGGATGCGCTCTTTAAGGAGCGAGCTTTGAGTTGTTAACGTTTTCCCTGAATAAGGGTTCGGCTTCTGGGGGTAGTGGGGACTCATATGCGGCACGAGTCCTCGCTACTATCAACGCTAATGAGCGGTACTTCAAGAAATTCAATCCCGTTCATTGGGAAGAAGCCATGCATTCTGCCTACTTGGTAGCCCTCGAGAACCAAGATGGGCGTTATGACAATTTGCACCCATATATCAAGAAGCTCGCCCGCAACATTATGCGTTCTCGCACGAGGGATATCCCGTTCACGGTCTACGATGAAGGTGGCGAAATCAGCACCATTTTCCGCAGTCTTTCGGAAATTATCGAGACGACTACGTTTGACGGGAATAGCGAATTGGTGGGTGAGTTCAAAAAGCTTTATCTGCGTAATCCGGACTCCTTTATGAAGCTTCAGCACATTTTCAACTATGACGATGACAAGCATCTGCGAAGAATTAAGGAGTTTCGTTCTAAGGATAAGGAACTTTGGCAAGCGGTTCGTTCCTTGGTGGAGAAGTTCGGACCGGAGTACACTTTTGGAACTCTCGGTCATTTCTTTGCGGAGCTTCCGAATCTGACGAAGCCGTCCGTTGAAGGACAAATCAAGGAGATACTGATCCGCCCCGGTAAGCTCCATGTTCTTTCGAAGCTCCCGGATATGCCGACCATTGTGGGCGAAGATGATGGGGAGTATCATTATATCAACCCCACTACGCTCGAAATGTCGCGTAACCCGGATTACTTCAAGTGGGATGTCATCGGTAGCTCCATGTGCGATATTTATCGTATCGATTATTCGGAGTTCATGAACCACGTGTATGAAGAGGTCTACGTGCCGCAGGGGGTAGACACCAAGTTTATTAAGTGGTGCGGTGACTTCTACAAGCTCACGACTCCGGCTGGTGAGTCGGAGATCAATATGGATCGTGAGAAGTTCATCAATCGGGTTCGTGTAGAGTTGGTAGCCAATCTGATCGCTCGGGGTGTTGGCTCTATCATCGCGATCTCCCCGGACAATTTGTATATTAAGCCTACGCGCACGTTCAATTACGGAATTATCCGTATCAAGTATCGGAATGATGGTGCATTTGATCGGGCTTTTGATCTTCCGGTCACGCTTCATATTAAGAAGCGCAAGTAGCCGTCGCAACGGACGCAACGTTGTGACCGCTCGGGTGTTAGGGCGCGAAAATACGCGAGGCACGTTTGGTTCTCCCGGACGTGCCTTTTCCTTTGCTCATTTTACCCTCCCTCCCTCCCTCCCTCCCTCCTTTCTGCCGCCCGCATCGACCTTACCGCATGTTCCTCACAGCCAGCCTTCGTTGTTTGCCCTTACAGCCCGTTCTCGTCGTCTACCGTCCTCTCACTCTTGTACTTCCCTTTCCCACCCGATCATTTCTGCGCGACTTTTCCACTTGTGTCCTTTTCATGAGAAACCGATATACGTTTGTTACAGGTAGTAAAATTTTTCGATAGTAGGGGGTAGACATGAGAATCGAAGAGCTTTCTATCAAGTCCTTTTTCGAGACAATCTATCGACTTTCGCCTTTCAGTGTAGACGTGACGGCGTTGATCCTGACGGCGATTTTTATGTTGATAATCTGTGGAATCCTGACAGCGTTGTACTCGGTATTAGGGGGTAATATTCGAGGGCTTTACGTCCATTTGCTTTGGCTTTCTTCGGCACTTCGTAAGCGCTGGCGGTATGAGAAAATGCGTCTTCGGCATAATCAACCTCGCCCCAAGGTTGGTAAGTATCAAGTTCCGACTCTCCCTCCGACGCTCCATCTGCCCATCGAAGATAATTTCCCAATCCAAAGGAGAATTTCAGACTCTACGGATGATGACATGTAGGGGAATTCTCCTTTTCGTATTATCACAGGATTTTTCTTTGTCTTCGGTCATTGTTCGTTAGAGTTTGTTTATAATTAACAGTTTTCGGGAGGCGATTTGTGTGAAAGTCTATGTTGGCTTTAAGAAAGATCGTCAAAAGGGTAAGGAAAAGCACGGCATCACGGTCTATTCTAATCAGGGAAAACTGCTTTATTCAGCGGTTACTACGGTAGACTTACCGCAACATAAGTTTTTCAGCGCTCTCAACTCGCTCCTGTGGGGTGTTCGTAAGCTCAATCCTCTGATCAATGCGGGGGTACTCCCCAAGGATGAGCAAATTTATCTGTTCATTGGTAACGCGGTCGTTTATGACTGGTGCGCTCAGTCTTTCGTACCGCAACCTTATACGGACGCACATGCTGACCTTTTGCTGGAGTTTTCTGCGCTTTACAATCCAGTAGAGGTTATTCTTAGTCAAACTGCCAATTCGAAGGTCTTATTTAAGGCTTACGGCACCAATTCGCATCAGCAGGAGTCGGCATTGGATTTTCTGAATAGTCTTGAGTAAAGGAGGAACAGTCGTTGCTCCAAGGTACACTTTCTTATAATGACGAACACGTGGGTTGGGTACGTTATCGCGTTTTCGCCAATGACAGCTTTGACGATACCAAGCTGTATATCATTAACGACGATATGTCTGACTTCGAGCGTTATCGTAACGCCACCCTTGTTTTGGACAAGGGGGTAGAGACGTTTTTCACTCAGCAAGGCAAGTCTTTTACTGAGGAAGAGAAGGCTCGACGCTTGGAGGAGCTGTCTACTTATAAGTCTGCCCGCTTTTACGATAATCCGTTCCATGTGGTTTTCAATCAGTGGGAGAAGAAGGAAGGCGGCGACTCTAAAACTCGACGTCTCGATATCAAAAAGACGAATAAGTATAAAACGAACATCACCAATCATCTGTTCTGCGCTCGGGTCGCGGCGATCATTCGGTATATGCAGATTCAAGGGCAGTCCAACTATAACCAAGGACTTGACCTTAATGCGAACCCGGAGGATCACTTTAAGACTACCCGACAGGTCAACATTCCTAATTTGGGAACCATCACTTACGAAATGGGGCTAATTAAGAGTTTGAGTTTCACCAGCCCTTATGTTTCGATGGAACTCGAAGAGGTTGCTGACAATATTTTCGATATTGGTATTTTCAAGGAGTTGAAGGAGAAGGACAAGTACGGCAAAATCCTCTCCTATACTCCGGTTGTCAACATTGGCTTCAAGCTCTCATCGGACTTGCTTGGTTTCCAGTATGTACCGGAAATTGTTAAGCAACCGACGAATGTCTTCGGGATGTATGAAACTATCGAGGAAGTCATCGCCGCTCATCCGGAGAAAAATACTGCGTGGATTCTGGGGCGCAAGTACAATATCGTCACCGATGAGACCCTTGAAGCTACCCTTGAAAAGTACCGTAACTATGACGGACTGATCTCGTTCGATACAGAAACCACGGGCTTGCGTATCAACTTTAAGTCTCGTACAGGTGAAGCCGATCAGCTTGTGGGGGTAGTTCTCTCCATGCGCCCCGGTGAAGGTGATTATTTTCCGCTTCAGCATAAACGCTTTAAGAACCTTTGCGGCGGCGACCATGCGTATTTTATGGAGCGTTATATGCGCCCTATCCTTGAAGGAAAGCGACTCATCGGGCATAACATTAAGTTTGACTGGAAGGTCGCGTACATTTATGACATCAATGCCAACTTCGTCTACGACACCATGTTGGCGTTCGGGGTAACGAAGCGGTATGAGATGGAATCCTTCGAGTTGAGCTTGAAAGCGTTGGTTAAGAACATTTTCGGTTTGGATATGTTCGAGTTGTCGGACTTCGTTCTTTCTGCGGACTTTTCCAAATCGGGGGTAACTTTCGCAGATCTTCCTTATGAGCTGGTTCGTCGGTACGCCCCTGCGGACGGCGATATGACTTTGACGTTGTTCCAGTTCATTGAGAAAGAAGAAATTCTCACTAAGTACAATGCTCATCGCATCTTTGAAATTGAGGTTACCTTCGCTAAAGCGCTGGCGTACTCGGAGTTTTTCGGTTATCATGTTGACACCGAAAAGATTCCGGTCATGCGTGAGCGCATTATGAATGCGATGGAGCAGTACAAGGCGGAAATGTTCTCATATGCGGGTCGCGAGTTCAACCCGAACTCGTCGGTTCAGCTCGCCAAAATCATGTTTGACGATCTTGGTATTGAAGTTATTGGTGAGAAGCGTTCTACGAATAAGGAGGTTCTCACTACCCTTTCCCGGATTACGGATGCGGATGGTAACCCGAAATATCCGTTTGTCACCGCGCTTAAAAGCTACCGGGATAACGAGGGTATCCATAAGAACTTCATCAAAAAGCTTCACCTTGTTTCGACTCCTGACGGTTTCATCTTTGCGGAAATGCAACAGCTCGGTACGGACACTGGGCGTATCTCTGTTAAGGAGCCAAACTATCAGTCTTATAACGATATCGTTAAGCAGTACATCGTACCCCGTAAGGGGTTCATCCATTTCGACTGCGACTTCTCGCAGATCGAATATCGGGTTCTTGCTTCGTTGGCGAAGCAAGAAAACCTTATGAAAGAGTTCGACGATCCCGATCTGGACTATCACACGTACCAAGCATCACGGATGTTCAATATTCCGTACTCGCTGGTCACCAAATCGCTCCGTTCGCAGTCCAAAGGTATCAACTTTGGTTTGCCTTACGGGATGGGTGATGAGTCGCTTGGGTTCCGTATCTTTGGTGCGCGGACACCGGAAAATACTGCAAAAGCCGCCGCTCTGCGTCGGAAGTTCTTCGAGGGGCAAGAGCGTATCGAACAGTTCTTTACCCGTGTTCGTAACGAGGGGGTACAGAACGGCTTCACTTCGACGCACTGGGGTCGCCGTCGTTACTATCACCGGGGTGTATATTCAGTTAGTGAAATTCGTCGGCAAGCGGGCAACCATGTCATTCAGGGAACCGCCGCCGATATCTATAAGATCGCCGTTGTTCGGATGTTTAACCGCATCGTAAAGGAAGGTTGGCTCGGTAAGGTACTCTTGAATGCTTTCGTTCATGACGAACTGTTGATGGAGGTTCACAAGACCATCAATTTGAACTACTTCTTCAAGGCTTGGCGCGAAGAGTTTCAGTTGGAGATCGAAGGTTTCTGTAAGCTCTTTGCAGGTGCGGGTATCGGCTATTCATGGTACGAGGCAAAGAAGCAAGACTTGCCGCCGCAGTATATTGATGAAATCATCAACGCCTATGACCCAGACGAAGAGTGGGACGAAGATCTCGATGCTTATAAGAAGCGGGTCGCTGACGGGTATGAGGAGTATAAGATCCGCCGTATTCGTGAGTATATTACTGATCCGCTTAACCAAGGTGAGGTCATTAAGCCTGTCATCTACTCCTTGCTCGTCGAGATGGTCGATAAAGCGGCGAAAGAGTTCAATAAAGCTGAAGATCCGCAAAACGCCGCTGATGAATTCAACGATCTCATTCAAGAGCCGTTGCTCAAGCTCAAGGATGGTAAGGTTGTGCATGTTTGTAAGACCCTGCAACAGTACCTCAAGGTCTTCTGCGAGGTTCATGGGGTAAACTTCAGCACGATCAATATCAAATCTCCGGAAGATGTGGAAGTGGCTCCGGCTCCGCAAGTACAATCTGCTTCTGCTGATCCGTTTGCGGATGAGTTTGGGGACGAAGAGTTTGAGTTGGAACAATATGAAATGTCGCTTAAAGATTTGGTGGATCTCAGCGGTTATCATGTTGACCATAATGAAGGGCATATCTACCTGCAGGATCGCCCATTCTGGTATCAAGGTCAGCAAGTTTCGCTCATCGGTTACCTCAACGATGTCGAACGAATCTTTGTTCCGCATGGCGCGTATAAACCGTTTGTTTATGATGCCGCCACGAATACCTTTGTGGGGTATGATATTCGCGTTGATTCCTATGGGTTGTCGCGGATCATGGCGTGCTATGAGGCGGCGAATATGCAGACCCGGACGCCTTTCTCGATGCGGAAGGTTACGTTTTAACAACTTAGCCTATGGTCGATAGGAGATTCCACGCCCCTTTTTGGACGCGTGGAATCTCTTTCTAGGAGGTGCAACATGACCAATCCCAATCCGTCTTTTCCGTCCAATCGGGACGATATTTTTACGACTGAAGAGCATATGAACCCACCTCTTGATTTCACGCCGGGTGAAAAAGAGCGAAAATATAAGGTGCAAGCCACACTGATGTATCCTTGTATTCTTATGGAAACCGATGCAGAGGGGATTGAGTCGTACTTGACCGATTTTCTGCGTGGTCAGGTCACCCCAAAGGGGTATTTGGAAGACCCTGATGCTATTGAGTATGCTCTTTACTTCAAGTTCAACGATCAACCTCCAGTTGGGGTGGGGTATTTGCAAGCCAGCCGTTTGAAAGTGGTTTTGGACAGTGGGTTGTTCGAGAATTTTCGTAAGAGTGTGCATCTTTCACCCACGGAAATTTATGAAGGTGATTTGGTCTACGCCTTTTGTTCGTACTGATGTATCGCCTTGACGTACAGGGGGTATATAACATCTGACTACTATTTTACAACACTCGACAATCTTTTTATAATCTCTTGGACTCACTTGTCCTCTACGAAGAACTCTGTTAAACTGTCAATAATGAATCTTAAGGAAATGAGGTTTTACTCATGACGACGGAAAATATGCAGTCGCTTCCTACGGAGCCGCAACCGCAAGTCGATCAAGCGCAACCGACGCAACCATCTGAGTCGTCTGCCCCTGTATCTGTGCAGGAGGGTGCGCAGGAGGGTTCTGTTATCACGGGGTACGTGCCGGATCAGTCGGTGTATATTCCGCAGTCGGTGGTCATTGATCTTATTAACCTGCAACCGGGTGTGTCGGGTATGGGGATTTTCCTCATTAAGGAGCATACGCGCACGATTGATCCCAACTCGAAGGCTCCGTTGACGGGTGAGGTTTACTTTCAAGGCAAAACGCTCACTTTCAAGGTTTGGAAGGGCGACTTTCAAGATCTGCTCTCCCGTGAGGACTTCTCAGGGAAAGTGGTAGAGGTCAGCTTCTCTGCTTCGATTTACCGGAACAATTTGGAGTTGACGTTTACGCAGTTTCACGGTTGCCCGCAAGTTGACCCGGCGCTATTTTATCGCTCGGTCAACTTGCCGCAAGTTTGGGGGCATTTCGTCAACTTCATGCAGACGGAGCTTGACCCGAAGGTTGCCAATGCGATTTCGCGTTTCTTTCAAGCGGAAAATATCTTTGAAGCCTTCCAGCTCACTTGGGCGGGTAAGAAGATGCACGACGCGCAAATCGGTGGGTTGATGAACCATACGCTCAAGATGCTGAACATCGCTCGGACGTTGGTATACAATGATCCTCGGCTGGCACAGTTCAAGGATCAGCTTTACGCTTATATCGTCCTTCATGACATCGGTAAGGTTTACGAGATTGGGCAAGGCGGGAAATACACCAAGTATTCTTTCGTCTCTCACCGTGCTCTGGGGGTAGAGATGATCTCTCGCCATAAGAATCTCTTTGTTGAGGCGCTAGGCGAGGACTTTTTCTACTTCATCATGTCTGTCCAGCTTGGACACCACGGAGAGTATGCTGACAAGCCTAACTCGGTCTGGGCACTCATCGTTCATCTCATTGACATGCTGGAAGCCAAAATGACCATGTTTCTCGACAATCTGGAGTTTGGTAACTACTCGGTCAAGAACGGCATGCGCTCCATGTGGTTCGGTTCTGATTACCCGGACTTGGTCTTCTAATGGACTGATTCTTTGAATCCCTTTTCTTCTGTACTTTCTTAACGAGGTGACTTTCGACTTGGGGCGAAAAGTCATCTCGTTTTCTGTTCGAACCTCGGAGATTCCTCTATATTAGATAGAAGCTCGACGGGGTATAATGAGGATTAAAGCGAGGTGTATGCAGTGACGACGTTACGCACGATGAGCCTTCCTCACTATCTGGAGGGTGGCGGTTCTGCCAATCTGGAGGTAACGGCTCTGCTTATTGGGGAGGTGGTTCCTCCGAAGGAGTTCGAGGATATCGGACTTTTGAATCCCTCTCTCGATGTCTTTGTGGTCGTCGATCTGATTGGGGTAAATTTGGATGGCGTTCATTACTACACGCGGGGAAAAATGCTTGCGGTTATCCAGCGTCAGGCTTATGAGCAACTGAAGGCGACGGGGAAACCTCGCAACCTGATTCTTCTGCGTGGCGGTTCGGTGCGTCTGCAACGAGGGCAAACGCTTGGTGCAGACTTTGTGGTCATGGCGGCTTGGCGTAAAGGGGCTTATGGGCAGTGGAAGGTTTCGTCGGTTTCCCTTCGGAATCCCGGTCGCAACGCGTTCCCGGCGTTTCTTGAGGTGGCGATGACTACGGCGCGGAAAAATTGGGAGGTTACTTTCCCGGTGTCCGTTCCGAACAGTTATCGTTATGCTTGCCCGGATTATGAGTTCCAGTTGGTCGATCCTTTTGGTAAACAGGAGACGGTCGCGCCTGACGCGAACCCCAATACTGCTTCTGCGATGACAGGGGTAGCTCCGTCGACGTGGGGTTCCGCTGAGGGGTATAAAGAGCTTCCTGCTCATCAGCAACCGGGTCGTCCTCTCAGTCCAGAATTATTCCAAGGCGCTCCGAAAACCCTCGGGGTATCTTCGACGGATGTTGCCAAGCAGGAGGCGCAAGCGAATCTTCATTCGCGTCTTTCGAAGGAGCGTTCTGGTAAGCCGAAGCTGGAGAATCGTTTTGAGTTAGCTCCGAAGCCGGAGTCGGTGCAAATTGTGGAGCAAGTCCTCGAAGATAGTCAATCTCGCGTTGCGGCTATTTTGGCGGAGCTTAAGCGCATGTCCGATTCGACGGATGCGGAGGTTGAAGAAGGGGACGAGCAACAGGAGTCCTCTGCTGGGGTCAGTGGTCTGTCACTGTTGGAAGACGAGTTTGACGAACTCAGCGATGACCTCAAGCAAAGTCATCGAGCCAACACCAAGTTGGGGTACACGCGGGATGCCCTTCGGTCTTCGTGGACGAAGAGTAAGGGGTATCTTACGGGTCGCGCTCTCTTTAAGGAAGCGTTGGAGTATGTATTGGAGGACTTTGCCGCTCCTTCATCCAAAGGTATTTCTCCGATTGATGAGTACCTTACAACGTTGGGGGATACCATCCTTGATTATTGGTACGATGGGGGTATCAATCTCGACTCGGCTAAGCGCTTGGATAAGGAAGAGGACAAGTTTATTGAAGCCCTTGTGGAAAACCGCATGAAAATCTACTTCCGCATGCTGACTTTGCTTCTCAGCATTCGCTTCGATTTGTCGGAGACTTATGAGGCTTGTGCAGAGACGGCGTTGGACTTCTTTGCTATTTTGGAGAAGAACCCGTACTATCTCTGTTTTATCGATCCTCGTCTTCGTATCGAAGATCTGGACAAGCTGGCTTCTTTCTCGGGACTCAACATCTTCGACCCGGAAATCATGCGAATCCGCAACGTGGCGTATATGCACAATCTGATGTTGGACAGTTCGTCCTTTGTGCGTGAGAATACCATTGTCGATTACGATAAGGCGCTTCGGTACGCGCGTTCGGGTTTTATTTTGACTCAAAACCATTATCAAACCCTTCAGCAAGAGGGCTTCTATATCAAGAAGGAGCGCCTGATCTCCCTGCACTACTTTATTAACCCGAATCTGAAGTCTGAAACTTTCCGACTCCCTACTACCGGGTGGAAACAGCTTAGTCAGAAGTCTGGTAAAATGCTCCTCCCGCTTCAGGGGGTAAACAGCCTGTCGATGGTTAAGGACTACGTGGATAGTGGTTTGGGTTTGAAGTTTGAGATTGGGAATCGTACTTATCTCGCAGACTATATTTTCGCGCATAAGGAAATGTATATTTACAATCGTCTGCGTGAGTTGTGTACGTATAACCCGAAAAAGCTCCGCGAAGAGGACATTGAAGAGGTCATTCGCTCCTTTGAAGCCATGAAGCATCGGGAACTGGGGCTTCCACCGGACACGCCGTACAAGCTCGAAGAACGGCAAGCTGACGCTGTTCGTATCCTTGGTACTGGGAACCGGGTCATTTGTCTTACCGGACCGGCTGGTAGTGGTAAGACTACGACGGCTGAAGCCTTAATCTATGGGGTAGAGATGCTTCTTGATAAATCTCCGAATACCATTTTCTTCTGCGCTCCGACTGGAAAGGCGGCTAACCGTCTGAAGGAGGTTGTCAAGCGGAAAACACGGACAATTAACTCGTTGTTCCGGGTAGGCGGCGACAATGTTTATCTGTCTGATCCTGATAAGATTAAAAATCTTGCCCCGGATGACATTGAGGTTTTGGTTATGGATGAGTCTTCCATGCCGAATATTAACCTCATGTACGAGGTTATTATTCGTATTAAGAAAGGGACTTACGTCTTTTTCCTCGGAGATAAGGAACAGCTCACACCAATCGGTTTTGGTAAGCCGTTTGCGACCATGCTGAACTTCCTGCCGACGGTTGCTCTAAATGTCACCAAGCGGGCTTCCGAAAAGTCGGGGACTACTCGCAACTGCAACCTGATTATCAATCATTCGGACGATTCGGTCATGCCGGATTTGGTCGATACCCCGGATTTCCGTATCATCGATACCAAGTCGGAGCAAGAGAGCGTAGCCCTCATCAAAGACATTGTCGATTACCATTTGCATGGAAAGCAGTCGACGAAGTTTGTTCCGGCAACCAATGTGCTTTCTGATGGTACCAATACGTTGGCTCCGCGTATGAACCCGGATGACGTGCAGGTTATTACGCCTATCAATGGTAAGGAGTGGGGTACGATCAACCTTAATAAACTCCTGCAGGATTCCTTCAATCCACGCGATCCGAATAGGGAATCGGTTTTCTTCCCGCGTTCGGATAAGGACGTGGTGGAGTTCCGCATCGGTGATCGGGTAATGCACGTGAATTCCAATGACAATGAAAAAGCCCGCTTCCTTCCGAATGGTGATGGTACGTTTACGGTTTGGGCGGACGAGCGTGATCGGGCAGTGAAGGGGATCGCCAATGGTGAGGTTGGGAAGGTTGTAGCTTTCATTCCGGGTAAGGAACTGAAAATCAACTATGGTAGTCTGCGGCAAGAGGACGTGGACAAGTTCAAGCGGAAGTACACCAACTCTCCGACTATGTACTATGTGGCGGTCAAGTTCTCTGATATTGACGTGGAAACGTCGGAAATGGTTGAGTTCATTTGCTTGTATCGGGGAGAGTTGACCTATGAGAAGGGCAAAGACCTTTATCTCTCAGGACTCAGCCCTGACCTGCGCAACCTTGATCTCTCTTATGCTTGTACCGTCCATAAGATGCAAGGAAGCCAAGCCAAGCTTTGCATCTGCGTCTTCCATGAGATTCGCGGTGACTTTATCACGCGGAACATGGTTTACACCGCCGCGTCTCGCGCCCGCGAAGGGAACTATATGATCGGTTCCATCCGGGGTGCGGCGAGTGCGGTGAATATCGCACGACGGATTGAGCAGTCCTCGGTACGCGAAGCGCTCGTTGATATTTTCCATCGGGCGGGGTAATGCTCTTATGTGGAGGAAGTTTCTTTAGAACTTCCTCCTTTCTTCCCCATTAGTGGAGCAAGTTCATTTTATATTTAGTAGCTTGACCATTTTCTTTTAGGAGGGTATTGTATGAGTGATGTGATTCGTCAGCGCTTGCTCGGAGTTAGCAAGTGGGGGAAATTTCTTGCCATCGTGATGATGGTACTCGGTGGGATTTCGGCGCTTTTCGGTTTGTTTGCGTTTATTATCGGCGCGTTGCCGGGGGTAGCTCAGATCATTTTGGGTTATTTTCTGTTGAAATGTGCAAACGGGGCGAAGAGTCTCGCCAACAGCGAGGATGAGAAGGACTTGGAGGAAATGTTGGATGGGCTTCATAAGTACCTGTTCATCCAAGCGATCATCCTCATTGTCGGTTTTGTCATTGGTATCCTTGTTGGTATCTTTATGAGCGCTACGATTTTTGCGCTACTTGATGCCAGCATGATTTAACGTGCCGCTATCTCGAGTGGTTAGGGTATTTGTTCTTTATCATTTTATTCTGATATAGGGGAGGCATACCGATGGTGTCTACATCTACGAGACGTCTGGGTTTTACTTATGACTTCTTTGGCGACCCGACGGTCAGGTACATGCACGTCAACAGTTCGGATAGGGAAGCCTTGTTTCTCGACCCTTATCGGAACAATCTTATCCTTGTGTTTGACCGTTTCGGAGTACCGCGAGCGGACGCTTATGGGATCGTGAAGCAGTGTTTCCAGATGGTTCCGGCGATGCAGACGAATCTGCATCTTTTGTTGCGTCGGGCTGAGGGGGTAACGGTTATCTTGTACTATTATGGAGACCAGCAACCTCCGGTGGTTTCAATCTTTATGAACATGCCCGCTGTTATGTTCGTGTCGTTCCACAAAGGGGAATTCCGCAAAATGGCTCCGGCGCAAATCCGTAACAGCATTTTGGCGAATTTGGATGCAAAGAATCATATTCTTGGTTCGAAAGAGAGTCGGATTTCGCTCATGTTCGAAAATGGTTGGAGGCAAATCTAACTTAGGTAGCAACATCTCCCTATCCTTGACCCGTTTCTCTTTTCGGGAGGAGGGCGTATGCCCTGCTCCCTCTCTTTTTGTATTTTATGTCTTTTGGAGGGTTTTCTGTAATGCAAGCTGTACAGCTTTTTTACGACTTAACAAAGTCTTTTTGCACTCCTTGTTCTCCTTCTGAATCTGTAAAGTTCTTTTTGAACCCAAATACGGGGACAGTTGTAATGTTGGACTTGCACTTGCTTCCTTTTGGGACGAATCCGGGTTTTTCTTTTTCTAAAGACGAGGCAGATCTTATTGAATACTATATCAAAAAGCCAGACAATTTCTTCGGAGTATATTTTAATCCTACGCATTTCTCGGTGCATTTGCATGAGGGAGTACGTCCACTCCGATTCTTTGACGAAATAGATGGACGTTGGAGTTATCGGCTTTCAAAACTCTCTTGGATCACGTCATTGTTTTATTTGGAGTTGAGTCCAGCGCATCGTCGGTTGCTCTTGGAGTCGTGGAGTACACCGCCCTCACGTCATTTCTTTATTCGTCGGCGTGTTCCTTATTCGTTTAGTCACATGCTGGTGTCCGAACATGTCTAACTTTTCTATTGACTTTATATTCTTTTGCGGAAGCGCGAGCGCACTGCGTTTATAGTAGGCGTCTCGCGTTTCTTTTATTTCTTTGCGCGGGTTCGTTTCATTCCGATGTTGTTGGGAGGTGGGTAGTGCGGTGGTCACGCAGGAACGTCTGGTGAAGTTGCAACAGGTGCGTCAGGATCTTACGAAGTTTTTCCACGAGGTTTCGGAGTTCTATGGCGGCGAACAGGTTGTTACGGAACTCATGGATCATCGGGGTTATGACTCTCAAGAGATGTTTGACACACTTATGCAACTTGGCGTTATTAACGTCAACAGCCTGATGGAACTGTCGATGCTCTATCCGCATTACACACTGGAGCAGTTCAAGGACTGGGGTCTGACGAACGATAAAGGCAACTTTATCTTGACGGATCGCTATATCGTACCGATTAAGGACATCGCAGGTAACATCATCGCATTGGTCGGTTGGCATCCGCGAGGGGGTAGTCGAAAGTACGTTACGACTCCGACTCTGGGATTCTCCCGCGACGTTTCCTTCTTTAACTACGATCATGCGTATCGGCTTTCCTATGAAGCGCATGACGGGGTAGTTTTCTTGGTTGAGGGGATTTTCGACGCCATTTCCCTTCGTTCCTTGGGACTTCCCGCTATAGCGAATCAGGGTTTGGAGATGTCCTCTATTAAGTCGCGCATGCTCTCGCGGTTTAAGAAGGTCGTAGCGGTACCCGACAATGACAATTCGGGGCGAAGCGTTAATCCGTTCCTTAACCATCTGACGAGTAAGGGCGCGAACTTCATTTGGCGAATTCCGGTACCGCATGTTTTCGTGTTGTTACCGGAGCGTGTGAAGGACGTGGACGAATTCGTCAAGGGGTATGAGGGGGTACGCGAGGATTTGGAAAAATGCAAATCCGCATCGTACTTGGCAAGGATTTCTGAAGAAGTCGCGTGACTGGCGTCATATCCATCGTCTAGTTTTTCTTAATGTGTTTGTCTTTTGTCGGGCTTTCGGGCTGAAGACATGCACCCCTTAAGGAAGGCTACGGACACTACGGTGGGCTACGGTGGGCTACGGAAACTACGGAGACTACGGTAAGCTACGAAAAATCATTTAAGAAAGGGTGCTTTATTCATGGCTCGTCCAAAAATCGATCCGACCAAACTTGTGGGCATGGTTGACTCTGCCCGTAATCAGGAGGCAGTTGGTGGTTTCTCCCTGACGGATGACCCCAACTTCCCGACGATGCCGACTCCGGTCAACAAGAAGGTGCTGGTTTACATCCCAACGGTGGGACTGCGTCGCGACGAAGGTGGCGTGGAAACGTGGGACGTTCTCACGGCACTGGTGCATCGCTACAAGCAAGCTAAGAACACCAACACGTTCCGTTGCATTCACGGACTGGCTGGCGACGCGTTCGATGAACTGGGTTATGACGGAACCTGCCCGGCTTGCGAAGCGGTGAACGAAGGTTGGGAACTGTTCAACGCCAAGCTGGATCATATCGCTCAAATGAAGGGTATCGACCGTCAAAACGATCCCGGCAACGCGTTGAAAGACGACCGCGCCAAGGCGAATGCGGAACGTCCGATTGATGGTGCGGAAGAGTTCATCGCTTTCCCGGTTGTCGTCATTCCGTGGGATGCGAAGAACCAAGTACCGGAACCGAATGCGCTGGAGGAGATGAAGCCGTACTTCGTCTACTGGCGCAAGGAACGCTTCGACGACTCGCTCATGAAGCAAGTCAACTCGCTCATTCCGGCTCCGACGCATCCGGCAGGGCTGTTCTGGATCTGGGACTTCACTTACGACACGGGCGGCAAACAGCCGAATGCGCGTGACAGCGCGAAGAACGCAAGCTACTCCATCATCCAGTCGGCGCAACTCATCCAGCAGTGGGAACCGCTCCGTCAAAAGGCGGAAGAGCTGGCGAAGGACTTCACGATCTACAAGGCGGCAGAAGTGCTGAAGCCTGTTCAGTTCATGACCAAGGAAGAGTTGACCCGTGAAGTTGGTAAAATCATGAGCAAGACTCGCGCGATTCTCGCTCGTCTGCAAGCGGGCGCTTCTGCGGCAGAAGTCTTTGGTGGGGTACAAGCTCCGCAAGCCAATCCGCTTCTGGGCGCGGGACAGGGTCAATCTCCGGCTCAACTGGGTGGCGCGGCTCCGGCTCAACTGGGTGGAATCCCGGCTCAACTCGGTGGTGCGAATCCGACTCCGGCAACCCTCGGTGGTGCGTCGCCGCAAGGTTCGGCTCCGGCGCAAGGTGCTTCGAGCGGTTCGGTGACGGGAGCAGTCTCCGGCTGGGGACAAGCGGCAACCAGCCAGCAGTAATGGTTCGGGCGAGCCGTTTCAGGGAAAAGCTACACTTCGGTGTAGCTTTTTCTTTTGTTCCTTCTGACTTTTTGACCGACATGGTTTATATACATCAGTGCTTGTATTTTGTTAGGAAAGGTGTGAGACCTTTATGTCAGCAGGGGTATCGAACGGAACTACCGTACACCCTGCACAGGTTGATCCGACTTGGGATCGCATGACTGCGTTTGGGGTAGTTAACTTCATGTCGCTAACCAATGCGCGGGTGGAATTTGACGATTCCAATATCATTAACCTGTGTGGTTACAATGACTCCGGGAAATCAGCGTTGCTGACTGCGCTCAGCATTTTGTTCTATGATCGGCATAGTAACGATCAAGTCAACTTCATTCAGGATGAGCAGGACTACTTTGAGGTCTACGCTGAATTTGCGTCCGGGGTACGCATTTCTAAAACGAAATTCCGCAACGGCAAGTCGTGGTGGCAAATGGAGAAGGACGGTAAGGTGTTGTACACCAACCGAACGTCTTCCGGTGTCATCACTGCGATGCCGGGGGTACCGGAGGAAATCTCTAAGTACCTTAATGTGGTATCGGATGATGCGACCAATGAGTATCTCAACTACCGCGACACCAACAGTCGTCTGTTCTTGGTGGCAACTAGTGGTGGTGAGAACTACAAAATCCTTAACGCTATCTTGCGTTGCGACGTTTTGGCGATGGCGGAACAGCGGATTCGGGAGGATCGGAACAAGAAGCAAAATGAGCTTGCAGAACTCATCCTCTCGAACAACACGCGGGTTGCGGAAGCGAATAAAATTCAAGTCCTCCCGGATGATTGGTTTGTGGCGCTCTCGAAACGTAAGGAAAATTTGGAGTCTTCGAAGCTTAGGTTGACTATTCTTGGTGACCTTCACGCTAAGAAGCAAATTATCGACGATCTTGTCATCCCGGACGAACTTCAGCTTATCGACTTGTCGCGTTATGAGGACTTGGAGCGTCTCCGTTCGCTCAAGGGGGTACTTGACGAGCCGCTCCCGGAGGAACTGCCGGAAATTTCTCTTGATCGTTTGCAAGCCCTTACCACTCTGCGTGATCAGCAAGGGGTATTGGCGGAGCCGGATTTGCCGGAACTGTCGGTTATTGATTTGGAGCGTCTTTCGATGTTGGAATCCCTGCGGACGCTGGAGCAGGAGCAACTTTCGGATGAGGATATTCCGCCGGAGTTGTCGACGCTTGATGTTTCTCGTCTGTATGATCTGGAGCGTTTGTTGGAACAGCATCGTCAGTTGCAAGTGCTTGACCAAGAACTTCATCAAGTTGAGGCTGACTTTGCCGAGGTTAGTGGTCAGCTTGCGGAACTCTCACAGCTTCACGGTTTCAAAATTTGCCCCAACTGCGGTACTATCGCGGTTTAAGATTCCTCCGGGGTACTCAACCGCCCTGTCTTTTCGCAGGGGTATTTGGAGGTGGGGTATAATAAGCAGTTTCTTGCATAAAGGTGGTGTAGGTATTGACGGTGCTTCAATTCACCGATGGGGTAAATATTCAGCTCCCGGAATCTAGCAAGTTTAAGCCGCTCATTGTGGGTGACTTGCATATTTCGGACAAGGACTCACCACGTCATCGGGATTATTTCGAGTCTTGTACCAATTTTCTCAATGATATTACCGAGACCATCCGGCGTGAAGAGATTACACACTTGTTCCTTTTGGGGGATTTGGTGGGTCGGACGACGGAAAAGAATTTCCAACGGCGTGAAACTATGTTGTACTTCTCTCGCGTTCTCCAGCTTTGGAACAGCCTTACGGGGAACAATGTCTACGCGGTGGAAGGGAACCATGACAGGGGTCGTGGTTTGACGGACTTCCAATTCTTCGTGGAACTTGGGCTTATCAAAACGCCGCGCACGCTCGATGTCGGTTGTACTCGTTTTCATTTCATCGCTTATGGTGAGCATACGCGCAAGATTGAGTTCAGCGAGGATCACTATAACGTGGCGTTGATGCACTCGCATTTGACGGTGGACGGTCAAACCACGTGGCTCCCTCGCACGGACGAGGAAATTGAGCTTTCGACGCTTCATAACCTTGAAGGCGTGGAAATGGTCATCTGTGGGCATATCCATGAGCCGTCCTTCCGTCCGGTTAAGACAGCTATTCGGGGTAAGGAGATCACTCTCTTTTATCCCGGTTGCGGTACTCGTCCGAAGTATGAGCGAAAGATTTGGGACAAGGTATTCGGGGTAGTCTTCCATATCACGGACGATATGGTCGATCTTTCGCAAGTCGAATTCCAGCTCGAACCTGCGGAAACCTTCTTCTCCAATTTCCTTTCGGACGAGGAAGTGGAAGCTTTGGCGGATGCGGAGTCCGATCTTGATCGTCCGTCCTTCGATATGGACGAACTGCTCTCCATTTTGAAGGAACTCAAGGATTACAACCTCATGGGCGAGGCGGACTACAAAACGCACTTGCTTCGTATGGGCGCTCTGGATAAGGAAGCCACCGATCTGGCTATGAAGTATATCGAAGATGCGGAAGGGGTATTGAAATGACGGTCGATATTAACCTTATTAACCAACTCAACCAGCGGGCGAAGCAGTCCAACCAGAATCGGACGCGCTTGCTTGGGCAAAAGGAAATGTCGCAAAAGCAGTTCGAACAAGGCATCCAAGCCTATAAGCAGAAGTATGGTGTTGACCTTACGCAGGTTTCCATCGAAGAGGAGTACCAACGCGAGGTCGAGCGTATCAACGCGGAAGCTCAAGCCCTGCAACAGCAACTGCAGGATATCGAGTCGGGCGCGTACAAGCTGAAGAATGCGGATGGTACCACGAAAGCAACGCCGATGCCGAGTGCTTCGGCGCAAGCTCAACCGCAAGTGCAAGCTCAACCTGCGGCTGAATCTGCGGCTCAACCTACGGCTCAGGTTCAACCTTCCAATCCGGTTGCTTCTCCGGGAGTAACAAATCCGGTTGTGCAGGGAGCGGTACCTCAAGCACAAACCGCGACTCCGGGTGCTACGGCAACGCCTTCTTGGGCGCAACCTGCACCGCAAGCTCAACCTCAAGCGCAAGCTCAACCGCAAGCGGCACAGCCGAATCCGGTTCAATCGCAGGAAAACCTGCCGCCTTGGGCAGTACCGAATCCGAATGTGAACCTGTTCGAGGGTAACCAAGCACAACAAGCTCAAGCGGCTCCAGCACAAGCGTCGGCTCAACCTGTGGAAGGTCAGCAAGATCCGAGTGAACAGCCGTTTACTCCTCCGGGTTGGGGCGCAACTTCGACCAAAGCTGACCCGGAGATCGAGAAAACGTTCAATTCCATGTTCTCGAATCCGGCTGGCGGTAACGGAACTACCTTCGGAGGTTAATCATATGAGGGGGTAATTTCTTCCCCCTCTTTCTTCTACATCCTGTTTATCAGGTAACTTGATTATTCTTTGTTTGGAGGTCTTCGAATGCAAATCCGAGTACCTTATGCTTCGCTCGTCCATGCGATGGGGGTAAACGGCAGTGTGATCGCTGACCGTGCCTTGCAGGACGAAATGAAAAATGCTATTTTGTGGGTCAAGGACGGTATTGTCAGTCTGTGTTCGTTCGGTATCAATTTGGTCAATGCCACGCCGCTCGAAGGGGCTGAGGTGACGTTGGAACCCGGCGAAACGCCGCCGCAGTTTGTGGCGCTCAAAAGTAAGGATATCATGGGCGCTCTGGACAGCTTCAAGTCGCTCAAGCGTACTAAGGTTAAGGACACCATGTTCACTATTTTGGGTGACGCGGTAACGCTGGCGGTGACGGAGGAGGCGCTTGATCCTGAATCGGAAGGCGCGGAGCAGTATAACCAAACCAGTCGTTTCCTCATTCGCACTTCCCGGATGCAACCTGTGGTTGAGAAGGAACTGCTCACCCTCGATCTGAATTTCTCCGGGGAGGTTTACGACTCCGGCGCTCTGCTGGTCTATATCCAAGCTTTGCTTCCGACCATCGCCAAGCAGGTCAGCGAATCCCATTCCAGCATGATGTTCGGCGCTTCGCATGTGTACACGGTTCTGACTTCGCATGTCTGCATGATGGAGAATCGTCTGCCGGAAGTCTTCCGCGATTTTAAACTCAGCAACTCGATGGTGTCGTTCCTCAAGTCGTTCATTGAAACCAATGAAACTTTTGAACTCTCGCGGGTTTCCGGTGACAATGGAATGGTCATCCTGACGGTCAAAGTTGGTTCTTCTGTCTCCCGCATCAAGTGTGCGGATATGTCTCGCGCTTTCGACATTCGGAACTTCATCGATTTGCCGTCGAACGGTATCTCCGTTGACAAGGTGTACCTGCTTGACGTTCTGAAACGACTTCCGAGCGGGGTATCGACGGTGACGCTGGAGATTGAATTGGTACCGCAACCGGAAGGAACGGTCGGCACCTTCAAGATCATTACGCCTTCTTTCAAGCAGAGCGTTCCGGTGCGTCGCGCCAAGGGCGAAGGCTCCTTCCGCTTCAATATCCAGTCTGATTTGCTTCTGTCTATGATCTTCTCGCACACGGATATGTTTATGGACGATATCTTCTTCTATCTGGAAGGCGTGGACAGCGGCTACACGATTCTGGGTTGCACCGACAACACGAGGGTTTGGCAAACCAAAGCCAATCGCCTGTCGCCAGCCCGCGAGTCGATCAACTGGTAATCAACGCAAGGGCGGAGGGTATGGACGCGACAACAAACGTCGCGTTCCCCTCCTTTGCGATTATGGTGGTGCATGTCTGTGGAAGACACGACGCCCACATGGGGAACTTCGGTATTTCATAAGCGGTATTTTCATCGCTCGGCTCGGTTGAAGGCGAATCCCGCTATCTCGGGGGTAATTATTGACACGGACGATACCACTAAACGCGTTCGGCTGAAACTTCGAGAAGGGGACGAAATCTCTGATTGGCTTTCTGTTTCGGATTTGGAGTTGGAAGCGTTCTATGATTGGGACGAGGTTTCAAAATGGTTCAAAGTATAACGCGTAAATGGTAAATGCGTAGTAAAGGAGGTCGCTTATGACCGCAACGCTTTCATATGACTTCTCGCAAGTTGACGGGTTGCTTCATCAAGTGGGGCACTTGTTGTCGGTGCAGGATGACCGGAAGAAGCGGCTGTCGGAAATGCAGGAGCAAATTGAACGCGACACCAAGCTCATCAATGAGTTGCAAAAAGAGGTGGATTTGCTTACTCGTTCGGCGGCACTTATCGGGTCGGTTTCGGATCAAGTCATCCGCGATACCCTCAGCGTCATCGAGGGGGTAATCAATCGCGCTCTGGGGGTAATCTTCCCCGAAGACCCACGCTCGATTAAGATCGAGCATACGATGTACCGCGACACCTATCCGCACTTTGTGGTGACGTTGTATACGGGTCAGCAACGTAAGAAGCGTAAGTTCTCCCAATCTGGTCGTGGACTCGCGCAACTCATCTCGTTCCTGTTCACCGTCACCCTCATTGACACCCGCAAGGCTCGTCCGATCTTGATCATGGACGAAATTCTTTCAGGGGTACATCCGGCGGCGAAGCGTTTGGTGCGTGACTTGATTCTTACGGTGTCGAAGTTCTTCCAGTTTGTCATGGTGGAGTACAGCTTCGATATCGGTAAGCAGTATGAGGTGGTGCGCACCGGGGCAACTTCGGAGGTTCGTCATTATGAGTCTGGGACGTACTATCTTGATCTTGCCAATCAGATCGGCGGTGTCGTGGAGGAAGATGAGGAATCCGTGGGGTAAGTCATCGACTTTGAAGGGAATCTCCATCGGGGTTCCCTTTCTTCTTTTAAGGAGGTCATCTTTACATGCCTGAGTTGCCAGAGGTGGAGACGGCTGTTCGTTCTCTGCGTAAAAATTTGGAGCGTAAGGTCATCACTTCGGTTTCCGTTCTTAAGCCCTATCCTTTGAAGTATAATTCTCCAGAGGATTTAGAGGACTCGGTTCTTGGTAAGCGGATCACAAGCATTGACCGTCGTGGAAAGTATATTCTGCTTACGCTTGAATCGGTCACTCCGAGTTTTCATTATCCGACAGTCCTCATGGTGCATCTCGGAATGACGGGAGCCTTGATATATAAGCCTTCGGATCGGTGGTATCACGCATATCCCCCGACCATATGTAACCACATCTTTTTGGAGTTCCATCTCGATGATGGTGGAATTCTGTTCTTCAGTGATTATCGGCGTTTCGGTTCAGTACGGGCGTTCTCCCTTGGAGCGCTTTTCAATCCAGACACCGCTCCTGCGCATCTCAAGGGCTTCCTCGAATTGGGGGTAGAGCCTTTCGAACCCGGCGCGGAGGAGAAGTTCCTTACTGCCGTTCGTCAATCTCGGTACGCTTACAAACCCATCAAGGGGGTGTTACTTGATCAACGAGTGGTTGCGGGCATTGGGAACATCTATGCTTCGGAAGCTTGTTTTGCCGCCGGGGTCAATCCGCATCGTTCGGTACATACACTTAGCGATGATGAGCTTCGTACTATTTTTCGTTCTTCTGTTGAGATTATGGCGAAGTCTATTGAACTTGGTGGTTCTTCTATTAAAGACTACGTGGATGGCGAAGGCGTATCTGGTTCTTTCCAACACCATTTGAAGGTTTATGCCCAGTCGTTTTGTCCTTCATGTAACTCGCAAATTGTGGTTACTACGATAGATGACAGAGCGACTTTCCATTGTCCACAGTGTCAGTCTTAAAGGACTTCGGACTTCTTCCGAAGTCCTTTTTCTTTTGAGCAAGTCAGGCTGTCGTTCCGATGACCCTTTTCTATTTTTAAGTACGAGCTTGAATAAGGAGGGTACGGGATGTCAAGAATTACGAAATTCGAAGCGGATTTCTATCGCGGGATCGCTCGAAAAGAGACGACCGATAGCGATGGACGTATTATCCCGGTGAATGATTGGTCGGCAAACAATGTTCGCCGTCTTTATTTCCATGCGACTGGGGTATTAGTGCAGTTGTACGTGGGTTTGCCGGGGATGCTCAGCGGGCAACTCATTCGGAATATCAAGTTTAACCCGAGCGATCTTCAGGAGGATGTGAATGTTCTGCAGTCGCAACCGGGAAAATTTCGTTCCATTCTTAGCATTGTGCTGAGTGGGCGGGTTATGTCTTCCCTTGAGGAGATCGCTATTCTGACAGCGGGGTACCCGGAAGATCTGCTTAAGGCGGACTTAAGTTCTCAGGTTTTGAACGAGTTGCGTTCGGACACGCGTTTTCCGCGTTTTATTGGGGTAACGAAATTTGACGCAACTCCGGCGATGTTGGAGCAAGCAGTTAAGGAGCGCAACGTTAATCTGAAGGATAAAACTTCGACTTTAGCAACGCTTGCTACAGAACTTGGTCTTCCGGCAGTTCCTTATGTGTCTTTTGATAAACCCAACTGGCGGACTTCTACTTCTCTGCGTCCTCAATTCTATAAGGAGGACGGTGAAAACGGGAAAGTTAAACGCTACTTCGATAATCTTAAAGCTTTTTATGAATCCCAGCAAAAGCAAGCGGACTTCAAAAAGGTCGAAGATGCACGTTTGGCGGAGCTTTATGATTCGTTGAAAAAGCCGCTTTCGCAAGCAGAGCAGTTTCTTCTGCGGGTCGTACCGGGTATGGATGACTTGGTTGCCAAGGCTCCGTTCCTTAGCCGCTACGAATGGGCAAATCTCTTGGATCAAGCTACTCGTCACTACTCCTTCAATCTGATGTTGCAGGATACGACCCAAATTCCTGATGACATCCGTAACGACTTTAAGCGAATTGACTTCAAAGCCGTCGCCAACTTCATCGTAACCTACCACAATAGCACCAGCCCTCTCCTTCCCTTAGTAGGGGTATTGGAACAAGCGGTGGATAAGTATATCAAAAAGGAGCCGGACGTCTTCATCCCGGATAAGAGTATGCGCGTCTTCCTCGTTTTGTTGGAGGTTTATTTGCGGGCGCTGGCGTACCAAGTTTATCTTGCCTTTTTGATGTATCTTTCCCGCAACGGAGTAGAGCTGGTGGAGTTTTACTTCAATACGTTGGATAAGGCGAAGCTCGACGGTTTGTACTATGACCGGGTGGCTTCTCGGTTGGCGAACACCTTACTCTCTAAGCGGGGTACGGATGCCGGGGCGATTTGGGAAAAGCTCCCGTTCTCACTGGAGAACGTCAACGTGTCGAAATTGTTGAACAGTTCGCTTAAATTGTTGGATGCGCTTAATTCTTTGGTAGAAGGGGGTAGTCTGAAATGACTATAGCGCTTTCTGCGGTGGCGACGTTGGCGCGTCGGTTGGTCGAGCATGGGTTGACCGATCCGGCAAAGCTGAAGGCGGAGGTCATCGGGGTTTACTTGTACCAGACACAGCCAGATGCTTCGGGGGTATCGCCGGAGCGGTTGCTCACGATCCGCGAAGCTGACCCGGAGTATCTCGGTTGGATGGGTACCATGTTCGGTTCGGATGCGAGCAAAATTTTCCACAATCCGAACGGGGTTGCTCCTTCCGAGTTGGCTCCGGTTTTGGCGTTGGCGTTGTATCCGCATGTATTGAATGTTTTCCATCAGCACACGGATGGTAGCATTCGCGTCTTTAATATTATGCGGGCGTATCTGTTCTCTTTGACAGATGCTATGCTTTTGCTTCCGAAAGTAACGCCTTCTGTTTCGTACACAGATGGTTCTTTTGGTATGACAGGGGAGACTACATCGCTTTCGGCATTGAATCCAGAGGTGGTTTTCCGTCATATGGAGGAAATGACCACTTTCCTTCTCAACTATCTGGATGGTGGGGACGATTACTTGGATGAAGTCGAGGAAGAGCTGGAGTCGGAAGGTGCGTACCCGCATGGGGATGAAGGTGAAGGAGAAGGGGAAGAAGTCGACGGTGGTAGTGAAACGGAAGGCGATGTTGAAGGCGAGTCTGCTGGCGCAGAGGAACCTCCGGTGGTAGAAGCTCCTGCTACTGCCGAACCTGAACCTGAGCAGGAACCAGAGGAGGAGCCGCAGTATGACGATGAGGTTATTGGTGCGGTTAACAAGATCCTCAGCGTCTATAAAGATCTCTTTGAGGTAGGGTACGAACTGGTCATCCCCAAAGGTATCCTCGTTTCGGCGGGGTATATTACTTTGAAGGATGGTAAAACGCACGTCCATCAGTCGAAATCACTAGCGACGCTCTTTAACCTGATCGCGTCTTCGGCTAATGTTGAATTGGTTTGTGATACGGACGTTAGTGGGTTGTCGGAAAATGAGATCCTTACCATTAACTTCACCAAAGGGGTAAATTACTATCCAGCGTTCCAACTGAGTGCGCTTCTTGGGGTATACAAGGGTCAGCGTATCAAATCTTGGTCGGAAATGTCCAAACTGCTTCGGGATGACTTGTTGAACAACATCACCCGTTTGTACACGAAGGAAGGTGTAGACCTCGATCTCATTGTCCGCAACATGACCAACTGCATTGTTCTTTCGGAGTTCGATGTGAACACCGCGCTCAAGGTTCGTTTCTACCTCGGTACGGGTACGAGCATTGAGCGTTTTGAGAAAAAGTATGCGGACGCAAAAAGTTCGATCTTCCAAGGTACGGGGCATTTGTTCTTTACGGATCAGTCTGGGGAGGACAAAGACCAAGTTTGCGAAGCGATTATCTTGTTCGACAAGGAAACCTACCATCGTAGCCCGTTGTTTGCTTATCAGGCAGTCAAGCTTCTGCAGGAGCGTGGAGACACGCCATCCATTAAGAACATGATCTTGGGTCGTCGGGTGGATGGCAAAATTCTCACTTATGACTTCACGGCTCAAACTGCGGCGATCACGCTTATTGGAGCGGGGCAACGTTCCGGGAAGGGGGTACTCACCCTCAATATTCTCGGAACAGTCTTGGCTTCCGGGCATCCGGTCATTTATGCGGACGGTAAGCCGGATATGGCGGTGGTGCTTTGGAATTTGGCGAAAAAGTATCAAATGCCTGTTGCTTCTTATGATTTTACGACTCAAGCACCGGGGTACACTTTTGGTGTTGGCGCTCCTGACTATATCCGGCAAAAACATCCGGGTGTTTTCGGAATTCTGATGTACCTCAAGGTACTTATGCTCATGGTTTTGGCGGCGGAACTTTCGCGGGAAAGTGATCCGCGTAAGCTCTTTAAGTGGAAAAATTCGCCGTACTTCATCTTTGACGAAGTGTTGGCGATGCAACGTTTCCATTCTTCGAACCTCTCAGCGTTGGCGGACTTCGCGGCTACTGAAATCAAAAAGGACACGCCACCTGAAATTCAGGAAGCCGTTGAGTGGGCGCAACGGGTTTGTGTCTGGGCGCGGGATGTAGCGTCTTCGCTGTCCTCGGCGGTTGTGTCTCAGCTTCCGGCTTCTGGGGTAAAGACGTTCTGGTTGTTCCAGTCGATCAACAAAAACGTCTGGGGACAAATTACGACGAAGGGGTACAAGGGTAAGCAGTACTCGGTCTTTGAGCCTGTGATTTACTCTCCTACGTCGGTCAAAATTCTGGGGCACGGGACTTTTGATGGTGAAGCAGGTTTGATCGCGCTGAAGAATGAGTTGGGGAACTTGGTGAATGATAAAGCGCGGCACTTTGTTGTGACTACTAGCCAGAAGCCTGCTTCGATGGACGTGGTAACGGTCTTCAAGCCTTTCCTCGTTTTGAACGACGTGGGTGGGGATGCGGAAGCGGAGTTGAAGTCGGTTGTTGGTTCAGCAAAAGTCTGGGATCATATCACCAATGGTACTGGACGTCTCCCGAGAGAAGCGGGTTTTGAAGGCTTCGCGGAGTTGTTGGGTCAATCGGCTATCAGTAATCTCAGTCTAGGGCATCGTTTTTTGGGCGAACTTCTGAACCATGTAGGGGTAACGCAGTACAGTGATCCTTCGCAGTTCATTTTTGATGCGTCATTGGACTCCTTTTACAGCGTCGCGCAACTCCGGTCGATGTTGGAGGCTCGGTTGAACGGGGGAAGCACGGAAAATATCGGATACATCTCCTTTGGTGGTAACGAAGAGGAGCAGGGTGCGCCTACGGGTGGTGCGGTTGGAAACGCCGAGGCTGGTTCTTCGGTTCCGAGTTTTACACTCGGCGGTTCGGCTACGAATACCGCTCCAATCGGAGGTGTTTCAGCAGGACAACCGTCGCAAGGAAACGGGCAACCGGGGGCTAACGGTCAACGGAACGGCGTTGAGGTATTGGGTGATGAAGGGGTCGATATTACGGGTGCTGAAGGTGGCACTCCTTCGGTGGATGCTTCGGGTTGGGAAGCGCTTTTTGGTGGCAGTACGGAGGTACCAAAGGCTTCTACATCGGCTTTTGTTTCGCCATCGCGTACCGCTTCGACTGAAGGGATCGGGCGGGCTTCGGAAAGTCAAGTTCGGGCAAGCGAGGTTATCGATCCGAATAAGAAAATGGGTTACGAGCAGGTGTATAGCGAACCGTTTAACCTTCCGCAAAACCCGTTCGTCATCCATCGTCGTGGGGGTACTCTCAACGCCATCCTTGCCAAGCAGGAAATGGGTAAGTACCTCTTGAATAAGATCCGCGATGTGGTTGGAGATCTTTCCTTTGTGCATACGGTAGAGCTTACGGCTACGGGCATCGTCGTAAACGGGGTAGCTATTCGACCGAAGCTCACGGAAGAGGATATTGAAGTTATGCCTTTCGCCCTTCGTGCCGCTGTTCGTGCCGGGAATTATACGGAGTTGTTCGATCTTCGCGATCTTTATAAGTTCCGTAATATGCATACGCTTCATCTGGCGGATGCAGAAATGGCGGAGTTGCGTTTCCGTCCGCAACTTGGTTTTCATCCGAAAATGCAGTGGGCGCAGGTTGCAAAGAAATTCCGTTCGTTGAGGCGTCTCTATATCAATGGGCAAGATGTTCTTACGGAGGAAGGTGCGGTGTCTTACGAGGAAGGTGGTAGGAGCCGTGTCGAGTTTGTAAGTAAATTGGCGGATAGGGTTCGGACTCCACTTTTCTCTGTCAATCCGAGTTATGCAGGGAAACTGTGGAATTCGTATCCGGTCAAGATTACGCGGAGCGCAGTTGGTTGGACTCTGGGGGTAAAGGCTGTTACTGTGGCGGCATCTCTGCTCGGACCTTGGGGACTTCTGATGGGAGCTATCGCAGGTTATAAAGTTTACACGACTTATCGGGATAAACGTCGCGGACAGTAATAAAATTTTTGCGGAAATTGAGTAATATTTTTCGAAGGGTCGGCATATTTTTGTCCGACCCTTTTGCCTTGTCAGGACTATTGTATTATACTAGCTTTAGTCTAGTAGCCGTTCCGAGGTGATAACTTTGGCGTATTTTCGTTATACTAGACATTTCGACCGACGGTCTTCGTCGACTTTGGATAACTTCTCTCCACCGGGGAACGGAGTTGACAGTGGGGGTGCTGAGACGGTGGTGGTTATCCCCGATGATATTCCCGATCCGACTTTTCTTTTTGATGGTGAGTGCTTAACTCGTTTGAAATTCGGGAGTAGGTCGAATGTCTATGCATACGGCTTGATGGTTTCCATGACGCATTTTCGTTGTGGGAATCTCAAAGAAGCGGATGCGTTGTATTGTGTGACGGTTCCTAACGATCAGGAGTTGGTTGATCGTCTTATGGATAACACCGCTTTCTTTGAAGAGTATGTTTCGAGCCATCAACATTTGTGGGTACATGTTAGTTTTCCGAGTCATTTGCGGAATGTGGAAGCTCAGGCACCACTTATGCATTAGGTAATGTTGGACAACCTTTTGGGTATGCTATCGTCAACTAGGTTTATTGTTTTTCTTCTGAATTTTTCACCAAATTGGAGGTATATACTATGAAGACGATGACGACGCAACATTATGATCTGAAACCGGACAAAATCTGCTGTGCTTTTTGTGGACGTTCTGCTTCGGACATTAAAGGTTTTATACAAGGCCCGATTAACGTGCGAGGACGCTATTGGATGGACGTACTTTACGTTGCTAATTCGAAACATCCGGTTTGTGGGCGTTGTATTTCGGAGCATGATATCGCGCTCGCTAACAATGGCAACGCTGTTGTGCAAGCCATCGCACACTCCAATGACTGGCGTGTTGATGAGTTCTACTATCCTCGTTTGCAACTCAGTAGGGTTATGGAGGTAGGAGTACCTGATGATCAGGAGTTGACTATTCAAGGGGTCAACTTCAAGCTGTAATCTCATCTGGACTTAAAGCCGGAGTCTAGGCATAAATAACGTTGGTTTTTATGTCTTAAGCCTATATTTGGCAGACTCCGGTATATTTGTGTTTCATGAGATTGTTAAAAGGGGAGGTTGCATGACTACACCTTATTTCCTGTGCGCTTTGGCAGGAGTAAGTAGGGGTATTTAGATCACGGATTGTTTTGTACCGGATCTGTTTGATTTGTGGCGGGTTTTCTTTCATCTTTTAGTGTACTTGGGGTCGTTAGGGGGTGACTTCGCTTTGACTCGTGAAGAGGCAGAAGTTATACTACAATTAAATCGTGGTTATACCCGTGACGATATAAGCAAGGCATATCGACGCTTGGCGAAGGAGTATCACCCGGATGTAGGGGGTGATACGCAAAAATTTATTCAGGTCAAACGTGCGTATGACTTGTTGATCTCGTATACTGGTGGGGCAACACGTTTTATATTAACACATCACACCTTATTTACGGTGGGTAGGATGTAACAAAATTTCATTCTTTCTAGGAGGGTACTTCTTATGGCAAATCCGGTTCTGGAAGCGAAGAAAATTGGTTGGACGATCTTCTTGGGGAACTCCAAGTCGTTCAGCGGTGCGATTCAGGAATACGATTCCGCGAACGGCGGCAAGGTGGCAGTCGGGTTCAACTGTCATGAAGCCTTCATCGTCAGCGACGATCAGGGGCTGTTCGGTGCGAGTGACCTGAAGGTCGGTATCTTCGAGGACAAGGAAATCAATATGGAGGAACTTGGTCACGTCGAGGGCGTTCAGCTTATCGCTTGGGAAGACGAGAAGGACGGCGAAACGCTCGGCACCGTCAGCTTCAACGAATCCCTGCTGACCCAGCTTGGGTTGAATGACTTTGCGGTCAAGGAAAGCCTGACCACGCGCATCCTCGCGCTTTCCAAGATCGACGTCTCCTACAATCCGTTCGAACAGCAGTAATCCCGGCATCCGGGAGAGAACGCCAGCATCTTCGGGTGCTGGCGTTTCGTTGTAAGTAAGGAGGTATGTTATGTTTATGCGATCTCCCCGGTTTATCATCGGTTCCGATTCTTGTTCAAGGGGCAAGTCAATTTCATCTGTTTCCGGTGAGAATCTGAAAAATTTTTTGCGAGTTTTGTCTTTCTTTATCCTGTCCTTGTTCTCCTTATTGACGTTGACTGGTTGTTTTAGTTCGCAAAAGGAAGACTTTGAACAGCGCTCTTTTGACTCGCCGCGAGCCTTTGCGGAATTTGTCCTTTCTTCGTTGGTAGCGGGTAATTATGCGGAGGTTGTCGAGTATATTTCCCCTGACTTTCTCGCGGATCAGGGGTACTCGAAGGAATCTTGGGTCGATGAAAATGAGCGCATGCCCTACAAAGAGTGGGTGCATGGTTATGAGCTTGTGGGTTTGCGTCGGACTTCGGAACTGGCGAAGGGGCTAGTAATTGGTAACCCGGATTACGTTGTTTTGGCGCGTTTAACCTCAAACTCCACAGAACCTGTTGCTTTAACTGTGTATCCACGTGATCTCTTTCTGTTCATCACTCGTACACCGAATCAGGGGTATCAACTTTCCTTCGGTACGGCTACATTAATGTTTGCGCTCTTGGATGTCGGGGCGGAGGAAACAGACGCGGCTTTTGAAGTTCTTTCGGTTAAGGAGGAATGAATCGTGGTTGGTGACGTTTTTCGCATCACGCGCCCTTGCATGGGGTATTCTTTGGACATGAGAAAGGAACTTCTCCTTCTTTCCGGCATTTCTTTTGTATTTCACCCAAACCCGGAGGACTTTGTTGAGACCGTGAGAAATATCAGGATGCAGGGTACGAATGGTCAATCCGGACGCTTGTTTTGCGGGGAAGCTTACTATGTGATATCTTTGCTATCTCATGTAACTCGTGGGGGTATTGATGGTCAAGCTTCCGGTTTGGTGGTTGTTCCGTTTCGGGAATTGAATGATAACTACCATAACTAATCGTCTTTTTAGGGTGTTTGTGTTTCACAGATACTCTTTCTTATTTTCTGTAACTATTTTATAATTTGCTTTGAAATTTTTATAAAATTCTTGGACTTTAGCTTGTCCTCTATGAACTGTGTAGGTACGATAAACCTGTAAGCTCTGCGGGTAGGTATTAAAAATGGGTAGAAAACGCCTTAAATGGGCTAAAGTTGAAAAATCTCTGCTTCTGAATTATGTTCTGGAGCGTGTGGTTAATGGTCATAAAATATCGGACTGCCTTACGGCTTTTGCGGAGTGTTTTGATCTGCCGACGTCTGTAGTTTCGGCTCAATGGCAGTTGGTGGCGGCGGAAAATCGGGATCAGGTGGAAGTTGCGAAGCGGTATTGGCGAGAATATTTGCGTCCGCTTCAGTTGGAAAAATCTCGGTTTGGTAAGGTATTGGCGCAACATCATGCGATGTTTGAAAAATTGTTGAAACAGGTGGCGGCGCAGGAAGCGGCTCTCCGGGAGGCGCGTAATCGTCGGACGCAGGAGTTGGAGGAAACCCGGCAACAGATCGCGTTGGAATCGGTATTTTCGGGTTCGGGTCGATTGGCGGTGTCTGCTTGGCAGTCTTGTATGGTGGACGTTGATGGGATGTCCGGGTTGGTCGTTCGGGTTCACCAAGCCTAAGCACAGCGGGTGGGGTATTCCTCACCTGCTTTTTTTTATTTGTCTTGTTGTCTACTGGTTATAATCTAAACGAATATTTTTATAAATTTTTCGGATATTTTTCTATTTGGTGTTGTTTATTTTATACTTATATTAGACTCTTTTATTTCTGTGAGTAAGCCTTTTATATTTGGACTTGACCTTTTTATTTTTCAACTTGACTATGTTATATTCTTCTATTGGAATGTTGTAAAATTTTAGGACTTATTTATTGTTTTTCGTAACTAGTTTATTATTCTTACTCAAAACTTCGGTTATTTTTCGACTTTTTTGTGTGTGTTTTTTTTTTCTTGTGTTCGATTACTGCTTTGTCTGTCTCTTGTTACTCTTTCGATTCCTCTTTTTCTTCTCCTTTTTGTTGTGCGTGGTATATGGACTTTGTCTTTGTCTATCGTGATGTTTCCATCTTCACTTTTCCTCCGCTTCTCGTATGTCTTGCCCTTCCCCTTCGATCTTTTCATTTGTTCGGCGTGGAATGTGATAAAGGGTGTTATGTTTTGCGAACTGCCGATCTGCGAATGCGGTTTTCATCCTATTGGGTTTTTATATCCTTGGGTTTCACATGTCGGGGTGGGGTACTCTGCTCTTTTCTTTCGCCGGACTTTCGTATTGGTGCGTATTCTGTTTTTCGTTGTTATTTGCCTTTTTGTTGGTTAATTCTATTACTTGTCCTCTTTTCTATTTGACTTTTGTTGTTTCTTTCTTTTTGTTTCTTTTCTCGGACTCTGAGTTTCTTTGTTTATTTTTCGCATCTTTCCTTCTTTGACTCTTGGTTTTTCGGTTTTGTTTTTGGTGCTATCCTTCTTTCTTGCACGTTGTTTTTCTTCTGCACTCTTGTGTCCTTTTTGTTGACTTTATTTTGGTGCTTTATTTTATTTTTGTTGGTTTTCGGTTGTTATCCTTGGTTTCTTCGGACTTGATGCTCTTTGTTTTTCTTTCTTCGTCTCCTTTTAACGGAATCTTTATTCTTCTTGCTGGACTCCGAATAAATTTTCGAATCTTTGGTTCCCTTCCTGCTTTGGTTTCTATGTTAATCTAAATTGTTAATGTTATGGTGTTAATGTTGGTTTACACTTTTTATTTCTTCTTGTCGTGGCGGGCTTTTTGGGTTCTGATCCCGAGCGCCGCGAAAAATTCCGGGAGGAAAATGGGGCAAAGTTAATTTTTCTATTTTCTCGATAGTTCGGTTGTCCACTTCCCTGTCTTTCGGGTTGTTCGCTGGGTTGTTGGTATGTTTGGTCGTGTCATATCTTGGTTGTACGGTATCTTTTTCGGACTGTTCTACCGAATCGGAATCTGATATTATCTGTTGACTTTATGCTTTGTTCTTTCGATGATTATTGACCTTTTCTTTGTTCTCTTTCCCTTGCTTGTTTGTGTTTTTGTGGTGGAATAAAATTTGGTTCTTTTTATTGTTTTCGTTCTTTTTTCTTACCTAATTGATAAACCTTATGACAGGAGTGGTTATTATGTTTTTCCGTGATCTGATCGATACTGCGTCTCGTTATCAGGAGGAACTCTCGGTTATGGAGTCGAATGTGCCGGAGGACGATCCTTATTTCCAGCTTGTTTCTGCCAAGCATGCGTTGTTGCAAAAGGTAATCAAGTACTTCCGGCAGGACGCGTGGCAACGGGCGGAGGCGCGTTATTTGGTGGATATGTATTTCTTGAGCGGGGGTAACTTGTCGTTGACTTATAGTCTTATGGGGGCGGTTGGGGATAAAAAGCAAGCGTCGATTCGTTCGTCGCTTTCGCAACGTTCGAAGCAAGCGGAATCTCTTGTGGGGCGTTCCTTCCTTTCGGACTTGATCGGTGCGACTCGGTTGGAGGAGGTTTCGATGTTGGCGTCTTCCTTTGAAGTTGCGGTAGCGCCGACTAGCCTTCCCGCTTTGTTGGTTGCGGACTTGGTTCGGTTGCTTCCGCTTCCGGGTTCGGAGGTAGACATGGGTTCTGGGTCTTTGTCTGCGGGGGATGCTTCTGTTTCGGCTCCTGTTTCGGACTCTGAATCTTCTTCGGACTTTGTGCCTGTGTCTGAATCTTTTTCTTGGGCTTCTGCGACTGCGGAGTTGCAGTTCTTTCGACAATTCTCCTGTTGGTTTGTTAAGGATCGTTTTTCTCGACTTAATCCTTTGGTCGTTCAGCACCTTGTCGATGTCTTCTTCGATAAAACAGGAAAATATCAACGGGAACGTTCGATTTTGGTGCTGTTGTTGACTGGTTCGATCTCGGTGCAGGAGGCGGTTTCGGCGTTATCGAAACTGAATCCGTCGTCTGTGGACTAAGTCTACCAATCTATCGATTTTCCCTATCAACCTAGCTTGTCCTCTATCAACTCGCGTGTTATACTATCAGTAGAATAAAACGATATCATCTATCGAGGAGGGGTTTTATGAACGGTGGTTCTGTTATTGTAAATGACGGTCGTTATCTGTCGACCGATAACTCGCCTGTTTCGTTGCGGGCTTTCTTTGCACACTTTGGTCACAAGATCAAGACGCTTAAAACGGGGTCTGAAATCCTGCTTGCCTATGAGGTGGGCAAGTATATCGATAAGCTCTTGGGTCGTCCGGTGTTGTATGACACTCCGGTTTCCCGCGATTTGTATGGGAGTCAGGAGTTCGCTTTTGTCGTGCAACAGGGGGTAACCTTTGGGGTCAACTTGGCGGAAGTGGAACTGGCGGATATCAGCAAGCGTCATATCTTCTATTTCCCCGGAACGGTTTTCGGGGTACATTTGGAGGTGGACACCGACGAGGAGGTTGTGTATAACTACAACTCGAACACGGCGGCGAATCGTATTTTACATACCGACAATCGCTCGGCGGGGTATGTCAGCTTGCTTGCGTACCTGATGGTGAGGGCTTTCGCAGAGGGTAAAAAGCATCTGCCGGAAGTTACTATCGGGAATGAACGCTATAACCTTGTGGAAATGGAATATGTGCATATCTATATCCTCAAGGACTATGGCAACAAAATCTTCAACTCGGGGGTTAATACGCTGTATTCCTTGGGTTGGGGGTACCAGCCGGATTGGGAAGCCTTTGTGGTGGAAAAGCGGCAACGTGGGTTGATGTCGCGTCAGTATGGGGCGCAGGAGAAGTTCCAGTATCTGCGCAAGCACTTTCAAGTCGGTGACGTGGTTCTCAAGTATATGCGGAGCCGTCGGGGTCTGAATTCCAAAACAGCGAATCGTCTGGAATCGTGTTATCCGGGGGTAATCACCTATTTTGATGAAAACCATATTACCATCACCTATTATCCGAACGTTACGACGCGTATGACCTATCACCGGATGCTCAACGATATCAATGAGGACTTGGAAGAGGAAAATAAGAAAAGTGTCTATCGCCCGGAGGATTATAACCGCTTTGTTCAAGCAACTGAAACCTTCCCGCTGACGGAGATCGGTATTGGGGAGTACACCTTCTTGGAACAGAACTTTATCATCTTCCCGCCGGAAGAGGACGGTTCCTATCAGTACCTTAAAACGCCACAGGGTGCGGATTATGTTTGGTTGTCGACCCCGGAAACGATCTATGCGGTTTTCGAGGATCGTGGGGTACAATATAACAAGGAACGTTTCTTGCAACGTTATTTCCCGAATTCGGTGCCGATTTATGAGCAGTATCGTCAGCGGATGGAGGAGTACAAGCGACAGCAAGTGCAACGTCAGGCGCAACAATCGGAATCATCGTTCTAATCTTTTATTTCTTGTGGAGCGGTTTTCGCCGCTCCACTTTTTATGTATTTATTTGTTTTGTTGTTTTCGTTATTTTTCTGGGACTATTTATGTTTCTCTTGGACATTTGTTTTACATTTCAACACTTGTTTGCTATAATAAGGGTAAATCGAATGGGAGGTTGGTTTTGTTATGTTGAAGGTAACTTCGCTCGAACAACTTCGGAGCTTCCTTTCTCAGGGTGACGGATATACGCTTTCGACGGGTACGCTTAACCCTGAACACCTTTTGGTTGTCTACCATGATGTTCTCGTTCAGCTTCAGGACGTTGAGGCGCAGGAGTTGGTCAATCGTATCCGGGCTGAGTTTGTTCCGGTTGATTCGGATTCTACGTTGGAGGAGGAACTTAGTGCGGATCAGCAACTTGGTAACGCGTTGTACCATTCGCGTATCCAGTTGCGGGAGGACGCTGAATCTTATGATCTGTTGGAATCCTGCGCCAATCTGTTTGAACAAGCCGCACCGCCGAATATGTATTTCGGATCTATGGAAGGCGATGGAGCGCATATTGGTTGGTTCCATCTGCCGGAGGACTCTGAAGAGGTGGAGGACTCCGAAAATTCGTCGGTTAATAGCGTTTAACCAATCTTCTATTTGAAGGAGGGCGATTCTCTCGCTCTCCTTTTTCTTTTGTTGTCGAATTATGTGTTTTTCGTTGAAGGACTTCTTCTCTTTTAATGATATAAATTTCTACTTTGTTTATTTGTTACATCCTCTTTCTAATTTGTTACGTTCACTCAACACTGATCGTTAAATTAGTTGTCGATTTACATATTATTTTCTTTCTTACCATCTCGAAGGGTGTGATTTTGGGGTGAAGTTGACGGAGGTTAGGCGAATTAGTAAGCCAGAGCTTCGCCTTATCGAAGTTCTGCGTCAGTATGACCTTGACCGGATCGTGGACGCACTAGACGAAGGGGTTGAATCGACCAGCATCACCAGCTCGGAACTGCTCCGAGCGATGAGGTTTGCGCTCAAGCCCAATGTCTTTTTCAGTCTCCCGGTCTTGCAGGACGAGGGGGTAATAACTGCTGAGGAGTTTTCTTTGCTGGACGATGCTATCAAGTCTAGCCGGAATATTCTTGTTCTCGGTGGTGCATCTTCCGGGCGGACGTCTTGTTTGCAGAGTTTGTTGCAACACGGTGCGGTGGTTTATGATTCTTCGACGCTTATGGTGTTGGAGTCGGCACCGGAGTTGGCGCATCGTTTTTTGAACATGTCCATTCAAAACGTTAAATGCCATAATACGTCGCTTCTTTCGGCATCGGATCTTTTGATGCTTTTGGGGTCTTTGCCGAATACGTTGGCGTATATGGGTTTGGGAGATATTCGTTCTGAGCGGGACAATCTGCTTCTGCACTATGTAATGACCCGAAATATTCCTATCATGGGGGTATTGGACGGGGTTTCACTTGAAAATTTGCAGACTTATCTTAAAAGCGTTATTTCGAAACAGTCTTTCGCTCGGGATGAACTTTGGGATACCTTTACGGAAGGAATGCTGGTAGTCGTTTGTTCTTCGCGACCTTCTTTCCGATATAAGGTATATAAAGTGGAGGATATTTTCGGCGTTTAATCCGTACTATTCTTTGTTCCATTGTACTTTGTATTTTTGATAGGTGGTGTATGGCATGTATAACTCTCGTCCTTCGGTCACGGACGAAATGATTAACTTTCTGAATCAGCAAGATCTCCGCGCTTCTAGCCCTTCGGTATCGGATTCCGGTATTCGGGAGACCATTAAGCCTTCTGTTGACCCTGATGTTATGCGCCGTAATGTGGAGTTGTTTGACCAGCGCTTGGCGGAAGCGGGTATTAACATGGAGGAGTTGTCTGCCATCCTCAACTCCACCGGACATACTATGATCGACGCCGCCGCAGGAGCTGGTAAAACCACGGCGATCATCCTGCTTCTGATCAGGGGTATGCTTTCCGGCAGTCTGATGAAGGTGGTCTACGTTCCGAATGGTTATGGTGGACATACGCCCACGCTCGTTCCGGCGAAAATTCTGGTCAGTACCTTTCTCAAGTCGGGTGCGAAAGATCTGCGCAGGTCTTTTTACCAGTGGTGCAACCGTTTGGGGGTAGCTGGACTTTCGTTGGATAGTGTGACGTTCAGTACGCTTCATGCGGAGGTTGCGGCGGCGATTAAAGCTCTCGGAATTAACCTCAACTTTATGGAGGATTCTGAGGGCGATGAGATCCTCAAGCACGTCATGAGGCAGTATGGCATCCGCAGTAAAATGGCGATCTCTCGGAATATCACGGTTGACGAGGTTATGGAGGTCAAGAACATTGTCCAATATGCCCGGAACCGTCTCGACCCGCAACGTTTCAACCATCCGGCGATGCCGGATTATAACATGGACGCCATTATGCTGTCGAACCTTCTGCAGGAAACTAAGAACTATCGCGTCAAGTCTGGTCGTTATGACTTTGACGATATGAACGAGATGGTTTTGGAAGCGGCGAATGCTAACCCTGCGATTTCGAACTTTTTGGCTTCTCGGTATGACGTTATCATTATCGACGAGTTTCAGGATACCTCTCAGCTTCAGTACGAGGTCTTCAAGCACTACTTCCGAGGGGTAGCTCGCATTATTGTTATTGGTGACGTTGATCAAATTATTTACTCATGGCGTGGTTCGGACGGCAACATCATGCTCAAGCGGTTTGTGGAGGAGTATAATCCGCAAATTCTGCCGCTTTCGACCAACTATCGTTGCCGCGAGAACATTCTTAATTTCGTCAAGCCTTCTATTGTGCAGAACAAGGAACGTTTGCCGAAGGACTTGCGGGCATTCAAACCGGGTGGAGAAGTGCGGGTAGTTTATGACGGAAATATTGAGGAACTGGTCAAAAACATCCACGCTGACCTTGCCGCAGGGCGCTCGGTGGGGGTAATCGCCCGCTCGAATGCGAGTTTGCTCGTTCCTGCTCTGTTGTTGGAGTTGGACGGTACGGTGAAATATAGCCTGTCGAAGTCAGTCAGCATGAACTCGCGTTTGCCGAAGCAAATTTTTGGTATGATTAGCCTTCTTACCAAGCCGTACACGTCGGAATTCGAGACGCTTCTGCGGACTTTCGCTCCTCGGTATGCGTGGAATGAGGTACAACAGCTTGTCACCGTTATCAAGAATAACCGCATTTCCTTGTTCGATATCCCGGACGACGATATTCGTCAGTCTTTGCGGAACTTGAGCAACTTCCTTCTGAATCTGAAGCGGACGCGTCGTGAAATGGGTGACGTGGAGGCGTACCTCTATATTTTGATGTATATGGAGCGTTACTGCTTTACGGGTTCTTCGGTGTACGCACAAAATGCCCGCGATTTGTTGGCGTTTGTCCGGCAGATCATTCTTGAGCATGAGAAGGTCAGCCAAATGGATATTCATCAGTTGGAAATGTTGTTCACTTCGACGTTGCCGGGTGCGCTTATGCAACGTATTCGTTATGCATCGGAGGAAAACACGGACGAGTTCCGTTGCAAACTCACCACTGGACATGAAGCTAAAGGTAAGGAATGGGACTCGGTATACGTTTGGAATGACGTGGTGGGTGCATTCCCGGTTTCGTCTGGTAACCGCGATCTGACGCCGCAGGAACTTGAAGAGGAGCGTCGTCTGCATTACATCGCTTGTACTCGCGCCAAGGATGTCTTGACCATCTTCACGCGTCGGGGTTTGGAAAGTCCTTTCCTCAAGGAGTGCGATCACTCCTTGGTGGGGGTAGTGACGGAGATAAGCCCGACGTCGACGGCAACTCGGGAGCCTGTTTTTCGTAAACGGAGTGAAGGCGAGCAACCGCCTTCCCCGGCTCAGCGGAATGCGGAAATTCTCCGTAAGTTTATTTCCGGCGTTTTGTCGGGAGCAAGGATGGATTCGTTGTACTATAATGTCCTTGCTGTTGAGAGCGCGGTTCCTTTCGATGAACTGCTTGTTCGGTTGGAGCCTTATGGGGTAGCCCTCACGCCGGATACGGCAAATGATGTGTTGGCGGTCTTTTTTCAAGATCAAGCCAGCCTTCTGCAAGCTGATGTTTCAACGACTACGGATGATTATGAAGACGATCCGAACTCCAACGAATATGACTTCTAACTAAATTTCAACACTTTCAATCTCTTTTGAGGAGTGGTTGCTCTATGTTTAGGAAAAAGCACGTCCTTTTCACTCTCGTTCTCGTCATGTTGATGTCTCTGTTCCTTTCGGCATGCGGGAATGATGAGGAGTTGAAGGTTCTCCAGCAGGAGAACCAATATCTCAAACAGCGAATTGAGGAACTCAACTCGCAACTCGGCACATCCACCATTACGGAGAGCGTGGTTGAGTCTTCTATCCGTAAGGTGGATGGGGAAAATCGTCTGTACTTTGAGAAAATTGAAGGTGACATTGTTTTCCCGAACGCGTTGACGGTTCCCGGTGCGAAGGACGATGTTAACAATTCGTATATCCAAATCGGTACGATCTTTCGTTACAAGCCTTCGAACAACTGGGTAACTCGTCTGGTGGGGACGACGTTGGAGTTGTCGCACCCATCCAAAATTTCCGGTACGTTGAAATCTATCGGGGTACTCAATGTCCTTTCCGAGGCAGAAGTTCGGCAGGTTTTGCAGAATTTCTATCAGGGCTTCCCGTCCACTACAGTTAATTATCGTAAGGTGTATTTGGACACCGCGACCATTGGTTTGATCTCCACCGCTACGATGGACGTGGAAGGGAAAGAGCATGGACTGACGGTGGGGTATTTCGGGGTAGGTGAATACGGTCTGCTCCTGACGTTGCAGTATGAAAAGGCTGAAGATAATGGCTTTATCCAGCAGGAGCTGGTTGATACGCTCGTCAAGTCGATCATGGTCGCTGACCGCAGTATCGCTTTGGAGCAGTAATTTCTGGGGACTGTAGTCTGTAAAAGACTACAGTCTTTTTATATGTACTTATGTGCAAATTTCAAAGACTTCGATATAATTTTTATATTAACTATCTACTCATTTTATGACTCGCATGGTATATTATTCTTACAAGTAAACGATCTCTGGGAGGTATGCATAGATATGTTGGTTCTGGGAAAATTCAAGTCTGATATGGATAACGGGCTTTTGTCAATGCAAGAGCATGAGGGGGTTTCGTACTTCGATATTCCGCGACATGGGGAAGCGTCGCGTTTGCGGATTCCGGTGGGGGTAGTCGGTGCGCTGGTCAGTGACATGGACTTGGACGAAGCGACCTCCGCGATTGTGGTAACCGATGTTCGTGAGGCAACCAGCTTGCTTACCAATCGTTTTGGTATTTTGGCAGGGACTAAGGCAAAACCGAATGTACTTGACTGCAACCTCATCTTTGTGGACGATGGCGTGGTTTTGACTATTAACTCCGGTCGTGTTATGGTGCAAATCGCTGACGAGTATTATGTTCTCGACGACGAAGGCGAATTGGAACCCGCCAGCGTTTCCGAAGTGCAACGTGTATCGTGGGTAGAGGTAAAAAGTTTGCGTGAGTCTTGTGAAGCGTACACCAAGATCAAGTTCCATCTCAAATCAGCGGATCGGGCGCGGGAGTATGTTTCCAACATGATGATCAACACGATCTTTACCTACACCCCTCCGGGTAGTGGGGTTACGTTGGAACAAGCCAGCTACGTTCTCAACACGCGCTTTGCGGGGTATTTTGATATCGGACTGGGGCGTTTCCAACCGGATCACTTGCAAGAAGAACATGTTGACGTTTCCGATCTGCCGGACGAGGACGAACTCGACGATCCCGACTTTGACTTGCTGGCGGAGGTTGATGAAGAGGACGACGATCTCGATGATTTCGAGGACGACGACCTCAGCGACTTTGAGGAAGACGAGGACGCTGAACCAACCTCTCCGTACTAATTCATTTACATGATGTTTTATTGGTGGGAAGAATGGACACCCTCCCTTTCTTCCTGCCTTTTTCTGTATTCTGGTCGTCTGCGTGTGATAGCGGGGTATTTTAGACAAAGCATTATCCGGTCTAGGGGTGGGTACTTTGGCGGTAGCAGTGGATGTTCGAGAGGAGTTCGATCCGGCGTGGTTGGAGGGGTATTTGAAGCACGACTCGGTATCAGTTGCACGGCTTTTGGGGTACTTTGATGGTTTTATTCGCATGTTGGCGCGTCGTTTCTTTGTTTCTGGAATGGTATTCGACGACTTTGTGCAAGAGGGTTACATTGGGCTTGATCGTGCGGTTCGGACGTTTGATAGTTCACTTGGGACGGATTTTTGTGCTTTTGCTTATCTTTGTATTCGACGTCATTTCTATACGGTGTTGGCTCGGGAGAATCGGCGGAAGCATCAGCCTTTTACGCAAGCGCTTTACCTTGACGCCCCGCTTCCTGCGACGGATCGGGGTACTTCTTATTTGGATTTATGTGAGGCACCAGACGCTGATCCGCTGAAGCATTTATTGGCTTTTGAGCGGTATATGGGTTTGTTACGTTATTTGCGTAGGTATCTTACTCCCTTAGAGTTTGGGGTAATGTTATACAAAGCGCATTCCTTTTCGAATGAGGAAGTGGCGCTTTCTCTCAATATTTCGTACAAGCAGGTCGATAACACTTATCGACGAGCTAAGAAGAAATGCCAGAAGTTTATGGCGCAGTATAAAAGTCAATTTTTCTATGACTAAAGTGTTTTGTCTGTGATGTTCTGTTGCCCTCCTTGGACTTTAGTGTTATAATTAAGTCATCTTAGTGGAGGAGGGGTACATATTTATGTCGAATACTAACGTGGTGTCGTTTCCGAATCTCCGTTCGTTGCCGAGTAAGCTGTTTGAGGTTTTTGACCGGGCAACGCAAATGTACTTTCTGGCGATCAAGCTGAACTCGGACGATCCGGCAGTCCATTGGGTGCTGAAGCAGAACGGTCTGGGTGATCCGGGGGCGTACCAAATTCTGCTGATTGATCTGTATTCGGGTCGTGCGGAAATGGACGCGTTCAAGTGGGTCAACTCTTTGGGGACGCGTGTCCGCGATTTGCATCTTTATCTGGAACGGCATTTCGACGAGCTTGAAAGTCTGTCGGCGCTCGATATTGAGGTCATTCTTGGTGAAAAAGATCCGTTGCAAGCCAAGTCTTCGCGGAATCCGCATCGGCAAGCATGATTTGCACGTTTCTCTGAACCATTCTCGTCTCTCCTTTCGTTCTGTCCATCCCTGCTACGAGTCTTCCTTTAAGCCCACTCTTTTCGAGAGTGGGCTTTTTTCTTTCTCTTAACTGAACTTTTTATTACTTTTATGAACTCCGTTCTCACTTTATGAAGTTGGATCTACCTTGGTGTAAAGACGTAAGGGAGGGTTCGGTTTGAGCGGAGTGAATCTGTCGGTATCAAGTGTAAAGCGCCGAACCACCTACACTACGGCAGAGTTTGCTGAGTTGGTGGGTCGTTCCGAGCGAACTTTGTACGCTTGGGCGCGTAAAGGGTGGCTTGTACCGGATAAGGACTTTACGGGCAAAAATATTTATACCGACGATCATTATAACACGTACTTGAATTCTCGGGTCGGTCGGAGAGGGGGTAGTTGATATGGACTTGAGTGCGATCAATCAAGCGTATGTACCACGGGGTATCCCTGAACTCAAGCTCATCCTGACCAAAACCCACGAGGCTTTCATCAAATATGACCCGGATATTGACGGAACGGTTGCCGGGGAGTTTATGCGTCGGTTTTTGCATCGTTTTGGAATCCCGTACACTTACGGAATTAACGATAATCGCCAGCATGGTTTGAAAATGTCGGACGATGTTCTGCTTCCTCTTAAGGGGAAGACCATTTTCTTGGTCGATGCAGGTACGTCGTTAGAGGAACTTCGGCATGTCACCAGTCTGGGGATCAATATCGTTAATATTGACCATCATCACATTGACCATCAGGACTTGGTTTTCTTTCAAAACACGGAGACAGGGGCTTATGCCCTGATGATCAATAATCAGTATCCATTCGAGCCGGAAGCTTTGCGTTTTCTCTCGGGTGCGGGGGTAGTTTACTACACGCTGGAAGCGTTGGTTCCGGGTTTCTGTACCTTGGACGAAGCCGCTTTGGTTGGGCTTACGCTTCTGTCTGATATTCGTCCGTTGGAGTCGAAGTTGGCGCAGGAGTTTCTCACTATTACTTATATGCACGATAGTCCGCAAATGAGTTATCTCTTGAAGTGTACGCGCCCGGATCGGGATTGGGGGTTTGGTGAGCAAACCTTCGACCGTAACTATATCGACTACACCTTCTCTCCGAAGATCAACGCTTTGTTTCGGCTTAACAAAGGTCATGCCGCCATTGATCTCTTTCGTGGGGCATTTAAGATTCAGCCGCAACAGCTTGACGAGTTTCGTCGTGTGCAGAATAGCATTCGTGATCTGATCATTCAAAATTTGAAGGGTGTCGAACTCTCGAACCTGATTTTCAAAGGTGTGGGAAGTCACGTTCGTTCGGTTTACCAGTACGATATTACCAACTTCATCGGGTTGGCATGCTCCCGTTTGAGTAATGGGCAAAAGACCGCCTTCCTTTATGTAGAGGAGAATGGGAAGATCAAGCGTGGATCGGTGCGGGGTAAATGCGATGACGTCGACTACCTCAGTATCTTCCGCAAATATGGTTTCCAAGCGGAAGGTCACCATAATGCATTTGGTGTTATTTCCGTTGATTTGCCGCGAGTAGATATTGTAGCTTTGAACGCGGAAATCGCTCAGCACGAGCAGGGGTATGAGGATCGTAAATATGTTGGTCGTTTGTTCCCGGTCAGTAATCTTAGCATGTTCATGTCCTCCCCTCGGGGTAAGAAGATCGCGGAAATGAATAACTACCTTCGCGATTCGCAACGGATCTATCTTGAATACAAGGGAACCCCGCAAGCGGTCGAGCAACGGGGTAAGATGACGGCTTATTTGGTTGACGGGATCGAAGTGCGTTCTTTCGAACCCGGTTTGGCTTTCGAGGATGGACTCATCCTGCCAGTAAATGAGCGGCGCAAGTATATCTATTATTACCTTAAGCCGCGTTGATTTTATTCTTTTGGAGGAGGTTTCTTTCAATGGCAGACAGCTTGAAAATTAACCCCAATAAACTTGGGGGTGTGAAAGGAAGCCGTTTTTCGAAGACCTTCAAGGTGTCGGTTTTGTTGGGTTTGGTGGTCGTCGCCATCATCGGGTTGAATCTTTACTCCAGTCGGGGTATGAGGGATATGGTGGAGATCGTCAAGCTTTCGGCGGCGGTACCGCAGGATGGGATGGTTCTGCAGTCCAATATGTATAAGGACACCATGCTTCGTTCGGAGTATGAGAAGCACGGGGTAGTCACGCTTTCGGATGGTACGAAACGACGGGCGATTGTGCTTTGGGAAGACCGAGAGCGTATCACCAATGCGTATGCCGCGCACTACATTCGTCAGGACACTCCGCTCTATTGGGATTCGCTTACGAAGGAAGCACCGAAGCAGTACGCTTACCTCTATCAAATGGATGGTGAGCTGTTGAAAGTGGATTTGGACGCTGGTGAGTTCGGTAAGATGCTGGTTCCCGGTGACAAGATCAATGTTCGGGCATCTTACACGGAGAAAGTTTATACCCTCCCGACTGAGCGCGAGTTTCAAATCCAACAGCAAATGGGTATTCAACCGCAAACGACCGTTACTCGAAACATTCTGCTTTTCAATAACGTGACGGTTTTGGATATTCTCAACAGCCAAGGTGAGAGCATTTTCGATTTGTACTATCGACTGCTTTCCCTGCCGAAGCAACGGCAAAATCAAATCATTAACAGTGAGGAGTTCCAAAAGCAGGTTATTCCGAAGGAAATTCTGCTTAACGTCACGCCGGAAGAGGCGGATCGCTATATGAGCATTAAAGGGAACAGCCCGACACTCATGATGACTCTGCTCCCGAGAACTAGCGGTAACCTGATCACGGAAGCGCTCAATGAACTTCAAATTGGTCTGTCTCGGGATAAATAAGGGGGTATAACCGTTGGGTATTCTGTCTCAGTTTCTCTCAAAAGTGTCTGGTAACACGGGCTTTAAGGTTTCTGAACAGCTTTTGTTCGACAAGGTCATTGGGTTTAAGGGCTTGTCTCAGGGGGTAGGCACCTCTACTATCGTGCAAGCCGTTGCCATCGCTTTGTCAGAGCATTCGAACTACAGCGTTTGCGTGGTGGATACGAGTTTCTTGAGTCCAACCATGTACCCGCTCTTGGTGGAAAATGCTGACCCGGAGCGAGTCGACTATTTGGATTTTATGGGCGATCTTTCAGTGGTTGCCAGTCGTACTCGTTATCGGAATGTGACGTTGTTCTCTCTTTCGAAGCGTACTGTTGTGGATCTGATGTCGAATAAGGATAATGACGTCGTCGTTTCTACTTTTATCGGTTCACTTAAAACTTACTTTGACGTTATTCTGATCGACCTTTCCAATGAGTTGACGAATATCTCGACGCATTTCGCTATTAAGTGCAACCACATCGTCATGGTGGGCGAGCAGAGTCTCCGTTGTTTCTATAATTTGCGACGGACGCTCAATACTATGATGACGCTGGCGATTCCTCGTCCGAAAGCGAACAAGGTCATTATTAACAAGGTGGTTCCGAATGTCAATGCTGATCCGCGCCCACCTTTTGTGGAAGCGGGGATGACGGTACTCGGAACCATCCCGCTCTCTTATGCCATCGCCGCTTCGGGAATCACGGGTTCTCCGGTTTATGATCCGAAGTCTACCAATCGCGATATTTTGGCTTTTTCTGCACTTATCAATTCTGTTATAGAGACCTTGTTCGTCACCACGCCGCTTACAGCGAAATATACCGATCAAGAGAAGGTTGAGGAGTCTAAGCGTAAGTGGTTCGCTCTGTGGGGTAAGGGCAAGAAGTCGGACGATAGTGTAACAGGTGATTCCGCTCTAGCGACTGTTTCGGCTTCTACCCCAGCTACGGGGTACGACAATGACGATGATATTCGGGAGGACTTGTAAGGAGGGGTACTTTTGATTACCATTCGTGATGTTTATCGTTTGCAGTCCGAGTTCGGGGTAGCTGATGGTTCGTTCAGCGATTCAGAGATTGATTTCGAGCAGTATCTGAACAACTGTCGGATGTTCCTTGCGGCTAACTTCCCCAAGGGGTACGACACCATGTCTCCCGAGGATAAGAAGAATCAAACCATCACACTTATTTCGCAGTTTGTTAATGCGCATAAGGTGGCGGTTAAGGGGTACGTTTCCCGTGACACGGGTGCGGTGAACTTGGATCTTTTGGTGGAGGACTTGGTTGATGCGGTTACGGGTCTGCATATTTTGAAGGAAGCGTTGGAAGATCCGGCGGTCGACGAGATCCAGATCAACGATAAGGATACCATTTTCGTTTCCAAGGAAGGTCGGCTTCATTATTACACGGATTCCAAGGGTCGTATCAAGCGGTTCCATAGCGATGATGAAATTCTTATTCTTTTGAACCGTTTGATTGATGATGGTACGGGTACGGCTCCTATGTTGACGGATGGTAAGCCTATCCTCAACGCGAAAACAGCTAAGGAGCAGTACCGGATCAGTGCGGTTCACCCGGTTGCTAACGCCCGAGCGAAGCCACCGCACAATTTCCCGATTACTTCGGTGGTTATTCGGAAGTTCAAGGAGGTTAAGCTCACGGTGGCGGACTTGGTGCGAAACCAAGCGCTCACTGAGCAAATGGGACGTCTCTTGCAACTCTTGGGTCGTGCTGATGTCAAGCTCTTTTGCGTCGGACCGACAGGTTCCGGTAAGACGACATTGGTCAATATCATCGCAGAAACCATTCCGCTCAATAAACGTATCTTGCTGATTCAGAATCCGACGGAAATTTCCTTTATGGAACGTGACCATATGGGTCGGAATCGTCGTAACGTGGTGCATTGGGAAGTGGTCGATTCTGCTTCAATGGATGCCCTCATCAGTAACTCGCTCCGTTTTACCCCGGAGGTTGTAATCATCGGGGAAATGCGGGAGGGTGAGGAGTTTTATCAAGGTTTGCGGATCATGAGTACGGGGCACAAAGTTATCGGTACTTTCCACGCCGAGGACTCGTCGGATGCCATTATTCGTTATGCGTCTGAAGTGGCGGCGCGTACTCATGGGAATAAGCGTGAGCTTCAGTACGACGTGGCGAAAGCTATCGACATCATCGTTTCGCAGTATCGTTTCGATAATGGTCGTCGCCGGGTTACGGAAATCTCCGAAATTATTGGGGTAGACGATAACGGTGACGTGGTGGTTAACCCGCTTTTCGAGTTCCAGCTTACCGGGGAGGTTATCCCGGATGAGGAAACTGGGCTGGAGGAGATCTGCGGTAACTTCGTTCAAGTTAATCCGATGTCTGCGAAGTTGCGTATGAAGTGTTTCAAAGCGGGGATCACCGCACAAGCCATTAAGGAGTTCTGTGATTTCGAGCCTAAGCGCAAGCTTCCCCATTGGAAGGGGGAAATTTGGTGAGTACTCTTATCGTTTTCATTGTTGTTGCGGTTGGTTTCGGTTTGTTGGTCATGTATAACGCGAAGGTACTGTTTTTGCTTTCTCAGTCTACTTCTTTTGTGGAGAAGCTGTACCTTCGCTTCTTCGGTACTCGTATTCGGAATTTGAATCTCCGAATGGAGCGGGAAACCGGACTTCGTAAGAAGTCGCTCACAGCGAGGGGTACTCGCTATCTGCGTGAGATTATTCAAAATCTCGACATGCAGAAAGATGGGGTTACGCCAGCGGGTTTGTTGGTCTTTCTGACGGCGGTGTCGCTGGCGGGCGCGGCGCTTGTTCTCTTTTTCGCTAAGAATTTGGTACTTGCCTTTCTCGCCTTCTTCACGGTCTTTTATCTTGTCCTGACGCTCCTGCGCTTTATTTCCTTGCTCCGGTATGAGCGCAAGGAAGCCGAGATTATGGACACGGTAGACCTCTTGGCGATGGATGTTCGCGGAGGGGTAAAGAACGCGATTCAGCGTTATACTCCGGCGATGCATCCGAATATTAAGCCTTATTTCGAGGAGTTTCTCGACAATATCAATATTCGTGGTTATTCTTTCGAGCAGGCTATGCTTCTGCTTTCGGATCGACTCGGACCGAATTTCGTGGATTTCGCTCAGAAAGCGATCCTCTACGAAGCGAAGGCGGATAATGAGTTGGAGGACATCTTCTCGTCCATTATCGAAGTTAATCGACATCGTCGGGAGCTTCGCTATCGGACGAATATGAAATTCTCGCAACTTCGATTCGACTTCTTGACTTCTGGTGCGGTCATTCTGGGTTACGCGGTTTTTTCGATCTGGTTGGATGGTTACATCCGGCACTTCCTGACTTCAACTGTCGGAATGTTGATGATTATCATCGATATATTTGTGGTAACGCTCGTCCTTTCCTATATGGCGGCTATCAAAGCAAAACTGTAAGGAGGGAGGTGCAAAATGTCCTTTCTCGACTTTTTGCTCTATGCTTTACTCATTGTCTATGTTCTGTATATTACCCGCGCTCAGGGTTTGTGGGGTAAAGGAACCACCGCTAGTAAAGCGCGGCAGGATATTCGGAGTGAAAAGTACCTCCAAAAGAAAAGGCATCGTCGTACTCGACTTTTGCGATTTTTCGCTAAATTCGCGACGTTGTGGGGTAGGGAGCCGGATGGGTATAAGTTGGAGGAGCTGAAGTATAAGATTTCCCGCGTGGGTCGTTTCGATAAGTGGGTGGATCGACATTACCATCCTATCGAAGTTGTGGGTTTCTTCAAGTTCCTTGGACTTATCTCCTTGTTTCTCGCAACTTTCTTTTTCTTTACGACGTTTAACCCACTCAGTTTCGTTTTCTTGATCGGCTTGTTCGGCTTGCGGTTCTTTAATTGGTACGCAGATATTCGTATTTCCGATGAGGATGCAGAGTTGGAGGAAGACTTTCCTGACCTGTTTCTAATTTTGTACAGTCGGTTGATCAAAGATTCTGCCCGTATCGCCCCTGCTTTGAAGGACTATCTGACAGCTCTTGATGCGATGTCAGGACGAAATGACCGGACGGCGATCCGTAAGTTCGTGACGGACTTGCGGGGGTACATCGATTTGTACGGTGACGATAGCATGGCGGTCATGAAAATTCGCGAGAAGTACCGCTCGGTTATGATCATTAACTTTGCGAATCTTGCGGTACAAGCCCTTCGTGGGGTAGACAATCGCGAGAAGCTTCTCTCCTTCAAAATTGAGTTGAGTCAAAAGCGACTCACTTCAATGGAAAAGAGAGCAGAACGCATGACTCGTCGAGGCTCAATGGCGGTCAAAGCGATGTACATTATCTTGCTTCAGTTCATTTTGTTGTCTTTCTGGGCAAAACTTTCCCTGTCTCTCGGCGGAATCAGAGAAATCCTTGGCTTTTAACTGAAGTTTACTGAACTTCGCGGAAGTTGTCAGAGGCGAGATTATACTCTATCAAATCACTGAGGAGGTTTATGGTAATGAAAAACACGAAGACCATTGGGTTGATCATCGGGGCACTTTTGGTCGTCTTGCTCGTTTGGCAGTTGTTCTTCCAAGACGGGGGTATCTTGCAGACGGGGTACAATGCAGTCGCCAATCGGATCAACACTACTTGGCAACAAATCACGGGTGACTCGTCCAACTCCAACAAGATTCTCCCTCTGTGGGGCGACGACGTGGACTACGATGGTGGCGACGGCGGCTTGGACGGCGGTACGTGGTAATCCGCACAACTGAAAGGGGTGGGTGACAGACACCCACTCCTTTCTCTTTTGTGAGGGGGTATTCGATGATTAAGACCGTTGGTCGTTTAATGATAACGTTGATGGCTTCGCTGTTACTTTGGTTTTTAGCGTTTGGGTATCCGGGTAAACTCGTCATTTGGCGTGCTTTGGAGCCTGTGTTTCAATCGGAGTGGCGGCAAATTACCTTGGACGACGGTAGAAAGATTAGTGAAGCCTATCAGAATCTGTTTGACTCCCTTGTGGAGTATAGAGAGTGACTCCACGGGAAGGAGGGGTTTGTTGTGCATAATATGGTGACTACTGTCTTTAAGTCTCTCGCCATTTGCATGGTAATGTTTATTTTGGCGGAGCTTTCCTTCCAAGCGCTCGACCGTATTACGGTTCATAATCGCTTGGATAATCTTGCGACTTCGATGTTGGATCAAATGCGAACGCATAATATGGTTCCAGAGCAGTTGGCGGAAATGTTCAACCCGGAAATTGAAGAAATCGCTCGTCGTTCTCCGTCGACGGCAAAGATTGAGTGGAATTATTCTCAGAACCTCTCAGTTCCGGGGAATGGAGAAATTCCGGCGAATAATCGTTTGGATACTCCAAAGCACTATGGGGAAAGGCTGTATCTCATTTTCAAAATTGATTATAAGCTCAAGTTCTTCCTGTTTGGTAGCTCTACCGACCCTAGTATGGAGGAACTGACTTCGGGTACTACCAATACCATGACTACTTATCGCGTCTACAGTACGACGGGGCTTCGCTACTTGAAGTAAAGGAGGGGTATTTTTGAAAGCGAGGAATTTCATTATCATCATCGTTATTCAATACCTTCTCCTTGTTTTTGTCTCGGCAGTGTTCGAGTTGTCGGTCATTTCTAGTCGCGCCAAGGAGGTAAAGGAACTTATTATGGCGGCGGCTGATATGGCTTTGGAGCAGGTTCAGCTTGTTGACGACTTCATGGGGTATAATGCCAATAAGGAACGGCTTACGCTCCCTTTTCCTTCTCGTAATGGAGAGGGTTTTGTAAAAACGGACTTATTCTTGGCTACAACGGGATATGACTCTACCGACCCTAACAATAAGAAGAAAATTTTCGATTATCTCTACAACTCTCCGACCAGTAACGACTTGCGTATTCTGGCGGCGCGGGCTTCCTCGATTCGAGTTCCAGTACGTTATTGGACAGGCGGGGTACCCGGTAATCCGCTTTCGTGGTATTATATTCCGAAGTTGTCTCTTATGGGTACTGAGATCTTTGGGACGTCAGGGACGCAAGCACTCCGTATTCGTGACGCAGGGGGTAACTATACTGACCCGGCGTTCGATCAGTCGCTTTACACTACTTACGGTCTGCTTAGTCCTTATCGGACGACAGGTGGCGAGGACTATTATAATACCCCGCTCAATTTGGGGGTGACCTATATTAACCGTGATCTTCTCGCCAAGTTGTTTATCAATAATGTGGATAATCTTATGCGCGAGAAGTACAATGGTCGTGCTAACTTGAATACTACCAAAGGTGGCGATGGAATTCTCGTTGGGCAGACGTTTACTAATGAGCAAATCGCTACTTTGGAGGAATACAACCCTATTAACAATGGTAGTTTCTCTGTTCTTCGCGGTGAGGAGTTTTACAATGGTTCTGACGCGAGGGTCTTCATGGGGGTACAGCCGGATATTAGTTATAAAGTTATCGACATGTACGATCCGGCGAATGATGAGATGCTGAAAATCTTGTTCGGTGGTTATACGGGTGGCTTTTCCTCGAAGGCACAGTATCTTAAGGATTTGGACAAGCATATTATTAACCCGGCGACTGGACGTCCTTACGATTCGAAGCCTATCGTTGTGGCGAAGGTCACTTTCTATTTGGACGTTGTCATTCCGTATTTTATGGTAACTAACCGGGATTTCCGTCAGTCGTTAGCGAATGGTGACCATATGTTCGATATCCAACCTGTCGGTGGAGTCGATACTGTCGTTGATGGAGCTAGGCGTATTTCCTACACACGTTTCTTTGCAGTAACGCCATAATTGGTTTACCTGTTTGGACTAATTTGTTAAACTGTTAAGCGAGGTGCTTAGGATGGAGGAAAATAACATCCCTCAAACCAACCCTCAAAAGGAACTTTGTGTGATCTGTGAAGGGGGTATTCACACCGCCGAGTATTTATATCGTAATGGTGTCATTCCGTCCAAGGTTGTTTTGAACCTTGAGTCTTTCAAGGAAGCCCTCCCGACCTTTACCGGGGAGGTTGAGTTTCTTTGCATCATTCGGGGAATGATTGACTTCACTTACGCCGGGTTCTATGCACTCATGCGTGATTATTACGCGATGAAGGGTAGCTATGAGAATTTCACTGTTATCTCTAACTTGGAGTTGGGTAACGTGGATTTCCCGTACTATCTGTATTCCGGTGATCTTTTTTATGGCTCGGTGGTTGAGGTCTTTAAGGGCAAACGCACCCCGGTGGTCGCGGAGGGTGACTCGAAGAAGACTGCGAAAAAGAAGGGAGGGAAAAAGTCCTCGTCTTCGGTGGAAGATATGATCATAAACCCAGTTATGTCTCGATTTAAGGTATATACGGGTAGTAAAAATCCTATTGGTGTTTTTGGGGCAGAACTGAGGGAACCACCGAAGCCTGATCCCGCTTTGAAGCAGTATTTCACGGCGGTGAAAGTGGTGGACTACTTCAAGTAATCTTGTAAATTGGAGGTTGTAAAATGACTGAACAACTTGTACAGCAAGAGCAGAATCCGGTCGCGGGGGTAGTTTCGAAGACCCCTGTTTCTGCCGGACTGTTGGTCGATTTCGGGAACTCGGGGACAAGGGTGTCACTGGTTCTCGGGAATCGCATTTTCCGCTTCGACATGAGCAACGAGTTCATGGAAATGCCGAGGGACTACAAAATCCCGGCGATTTATCGCAAGCGCGGAGCGGAACTGTTCGCCTACAATGGGCAGTATTTCTTCCACGGCGACATCGTGCAACGTGAGTTCGGCGCGAAGAAAATGCGTCCTTCTGCGGCGGAAGGGGACAAGCCCGATCAACTGACCACGGCGTTGACGCTCAATCTGGCGTTCATTAAGGCGGTCGAACTCATCCAAATGGCGGCGGCGAAACCTGCGAGTGCGCTCGACATCACCTTCCGCGTTGGGGTACTGCTCCCGCCGATGCAACTGGACAATTCGGCAGACAAAATGCTTCGCATCCTTTCCGGCTTCAATTCGGTGCATCGTTACCTGCCGTTCGAAGCGCACTACTCCTTCAAGGTTCACCCGGAACCGATCATTGAAGGTGAAGGCATCGCTGGTTTCTTCGGTGCGGTGTACACTTCGACGGACAAGCGTCTGCTCCCGGAAAGTCAAGGCAAATCGGTTGAAAATGGCGACGTCTTGGTCTATGAAATCTCGGAGAACTTCACGCCGCAAGCTGTACCGGAAAACGCCAAGTTCGAGACCGGGTACACGCTCGTCATCGATATCGGCGCAGGTACCACGGACGTGGTGGTGATTCTGGACGGTGTGATCGTCGATAACTCTCGGGCGACCTTCAAGTACGGCGGTAACACGGCGAAGAGCACGCTCCAAACTGAAATCCGCAAGCGCTACGGTTTCACTCCGACCGACATCGACAAGGTTGTTCAAACCGGGGTATTGGAGGAAGGCGAGTACCTGCATGACGTTTCCGATCTGGTGACGGTGGCGAAGAAGGACTACGCCGACCGCATGATCGTCGAACTGCGGACGTACCTTGAAGGGCTTTCCGGTCTGGAGCCGAAGAATCTCAAGGGTCTGCTCGTTATGGGCGGTGGTTCCATGCCGACGTTGGCGTATGTGGTCAACACCACGGAAACACGCGTTGTTGACGGTAACACTACGGAAGTTCCGGTTCGGAAGCTCTACCCGACAGCGGAATCCGCTCCTGAAGGTGCGTCGAAGGAGATTGTCTCCCCGGCGATGTCGACCATCTTGCATGAGTACCTGAAGAATCTGGCTCCGCATATGTTGGAGGTCAAGGTTCCGCTCGGTTCTCAGCGGACGCTGAACATCGATGGCTTGGAGATTATCTATCGCGGCGAGACGCAGTTGGGGTAATTCCCAAAAAGGAGGGTTTTCGGGAACTGGTTTCCCGCCCTCCTTTTTCGTCTGTTTACCTCAAAAGATGCTGTTCGTGGAGTGACATTTGTGGTAAACTAACCTCCAACAAGGGTTTAGGCGGTGCGGGGGTATTCTACATAAAAATCGACTTATGTAACTCTCGACCCTATTCTCCTTCTCATTTGTGTTTTAAAGGAGGAAATTCAAGCGTGATTAACCGCAACTCGCCGGAAGTTCTGCTCAACGTCATCAAAAACGTTGATCAAATCGGGGATTATTCCCTGTACTTTAATGGTTCCCATCTCGTCTACAGCGCCCGAGAAATCCTTGATGCTTTTCAACAGTCGCAGGATCTGAGGGAAACGGTCAATTCGGCGGTTTATCAGGTTTCGGCGTTGGCGGATATTTTGCCGCATCTGTTGAGTAAGTCCGATCCGAAATCCCCGGAGCCTTCTACGGTGGAAGGTGAACGGTATCTCCGTTTGCTGGACTTGTTGGGGTCAGCGGAGCATCAGCATCTCAATCTGCTTTCCTATCTGTTCTGCTTGCTCAATCTGCAGGTGGACTCGCTCGGGGTCACGGACACTGGCGCGTTGGTTTTCAATCTGCATTCGGAAGTTCCGCAGGAAGAGCGGTCGGTCTTCTGTGATACGGCTTCTAACCTGTTGAACGAAGTGGCTCAGCCTAACGGCTACGGTTACCATGTGTCGTATTACTTCGATTCCCCTAGTCTGATCAAGGTGGAGTTGGTCAAGACAGGTTTTGGGGGTATTCCGCTCGACGATTCGGCTTCGGATGCTCCCACTTCTTATGCTCCGGCGAAACAGAAAAACCGGAAGAAGGCATCCGATACACCACTTGCCAGCCAGACTGCCGCCGCCCCTCAGAACCTTCTTAACAGTCGTGGTTCTCTGGGGACTTCCGTATGTGAGTCGGAGACGTGTGATCTTGCAGGGTTCCTTGCGGGGAGAACTTCCGATATTTGCTTGGCTTGCGTGGGTGAGTTGTCTGCGAGGGACTTTTCTTTCGAGGACGGCGGCGATCTGGAGCGTCAGAAAGCCTATGATGCTATCAAGGTGATCTTGGAATCGGATGAAGGGGTCTTTTTCCTTGGGATGGTTCCGTACTACTCGAATGGTATTAAAGCCGCTTGTTATCGGGTAGCGGATTCGGATTTCTTTTCGGAGGATACGCTTCTGCAAGTGTATGCCTTCCTTATGCGGGTCACCAATGGAGATTACATCATTCGTTCTGACAGAAGCCAAGGAAAGCTGACGGTTAAGATCAAGGGTTAAACTTGACGGTATATTTTTAGGAGAGCGGGCGTCCGTCCCTCTCTCCTTCTTTGCATCTTTATAGGAGGTGATACCCTTGATCATCATTGGGGGTATTGATATCGATGTTGATTCCCTCCCTGCACAGGACTTGTTGGGTTATGAAGTCGTAACTGATCCAGAGATTTTGGAAATTAAGTTGAAGACACGGCTTCGTAGTCGTTCTTGCTTGGGTGCGTTCATTGTGAAGGAGTGGGATTCGATCCCGGTAGCCCCGGAACTGATGTCGAAGGTGCAGTATTTTGAGACGGAACAGGAGCTTCGCGCCTTGCTTGAACAGGGGGTAATTCCGCAAGATGAAGAGTCTTCACAGCAACCGGTCGAGGAAGAGCGGACGCTTATGCCTACGGTTCAGGAGGAAGAAACTTCATCTTCGACTTCGACGTCTGCCACGGTTCCGAATCCATTGGAGCGGCTTAATTTGGAGACTCCGAAGCTTGTGATTGGTGATGTTGAAATTACCCTTCCCTCTATCGCGGTTGAAGCAGTGGAAGAGTTGCAGGTTTCGGAGGAAGGAGACGATTCCTTCCAGCTTCCGGGTTTAGAGGATATTCAGAATCTGCAGGGCGAAGAGCTGACTAACTTCATTAGCACCAAGGACATGATTATCCGAGAGAAGAATAAGCGCATCGAGGAGATGGAGCGCGTCATCAACGAGATGTATGAGACGCAGGAGGCTTTGCTTCTTGAGCTTCATAATACGCACAAGGAGCAAATCGCTAAAGCCAACAGCGTGATTCAAACTCTGCGCGATCAGCTCTCGCAACTGAGTATTTCACCGGATATAGCGGAATTCGCTAAGTATAGTTCGTATGCATCTGTTCCGCTGGCGATTAGCAAGGCGGAGTTCTCGGAAGCGGATCAAGTTAAGTTGGCTTCTTTGCGTTCGACGGTGCATGTAATCGCGAGTGCGGTGGGTGGTGCGACTTATCGTTATCTGATGGAGGTCGTGCGTCGCATTCGAGGGGGTAGTCAGGCGGTTATTTTGGACTTTACGGGGGACACGTTCCTTCGCACGAGTTTGTTGAAGAATAAAGCTCTGAAGACTTACGCTTTCCATTTGGGTAAGGAAGACCGTCCTATTGGTGAAGCTTTCTTTGCGGTCAACAAAAGTTTCATTTCTTTCTCTCGTTCTTATAATGACCTTTCGCTCTTGGTTACGGACTGGGTTGATCTTTTGCAGAAGGTGGATGCTCAAGCGGAAGGTAATCCGATTATTCTGTTGTTCAACTGTATGAACAGCTTTGCGGTTCGCTACACGGTCAGCAAGTTGTCTACTATCGCCGCGAATAAGACGGCACATATCTTTACGTTGTCTTCTCCTTTTGAGCTTGTGGCAACTCATAACGAAATTTCGCTCATTCCGAGCAACCGGGTCTTTCTTGTTGCTCTCGATTATAAATCAGCAGTTGATGAGTTTTTCAAGCTCTTCCAAGGGAAGTATAAGGTTCATCTGATCCCGGATGAGGTCAAGGAGGTTAACTGGGGTAAGATTGGTATCAAGCTCTAGTTCTTGTTTTCGTTCTTTCTGCTGAACTAATAAAATTAACTCCCGAGGAGGTTAAATTCGATGTACAACGAGACTTATAAGCAGATCGCGAATACCCTCCATAAGCGGGGGTATGAGGTTTATGTGGTCGGCGGAGCCGTGCGTGATTCGGTTCAACGGAATCCGATTTATGAAGTGGATCTTGCGACGAATGCTAAACAGTATGAACTTCGGGAATTGTTCTTTGGGCATCAGATCAAAACTCTGGGTGACTTTTGGACAATTATTGACGGGGTTCCGGTTATCACTTTCTTTCATAAGGACTATCATCATGGAGAAGTTACCTATGAGTACACACCTTCGCTTGGTATTTTCACTCGAAGTTTGGACTTTACCGTCAACTCGATGGTTAAGACAGTGACTGGAGAGTTGATTGATGAGCATTCGGGTACGCGGGATATGAACCGTCGTATTCTGCGGACGATTTCTGATCCAGACTTGGTTTTCACATCGGAACCTCATCTCATGCTCCGGGCGTTGTACTTGGTCGCTTCGACGGGGTACTCCTTTGATTATGATTGTGAGCAGTCCTTCATTTCGCATAAGCACTTGTTGTTTACTCATCCTGATACTCCGCTTCGCTTGGGTGAAGTGTTAAGTAAGGTCTTTGGTCGTCGGGTCTTTTCTAAGTTTCTGTATTTGTTGGAGAAGTATGATTTGACCGACCTACTGTTGGAGGGGTACACGCAACTCGATCAACATCTAGCCCCTGACTCGGTCGATATTCCAAATGCACTGGAAGCTACTCGCGCCATGATCCGAGCGGTGGAGGATAAGGCGAATCCGGGTATGCTTTTGGCTTCTTTGTATCTCTACTCGGGGCTTTTACACCCGCAGTCGGAGTTGGAAGCGACGGCTCCGCTTGAGTCTGGACTCTATCCTTATCAGGTGAGTTCTGCTCATTACCTTCGGACAAAGCTATCCACGATGGGGGTAGATCAAGACCTGATACATTATGCGTCTTTCCTCATCACTTTCAAGGGGTTATTTTTCGGAGATAATCTTTCTCATAGCAACATCGTCTCGGGCTTGAAGCTTTTAAGTGCCTATTATCCAGACAAAAAGCTATTATCAAAAATGGTTTCGGTTCTTTACACCTACAGCAACAATTTTTGTCGGGTGACGAATTCGGAACGGTACTCGGAGGAGAAGCCGATTTTCTCGGAAAACCGCTACACGATTAACACGGTTCTCCGAGGAATGTCTGAATGATAGGAGGTTGGGGTATTATGCGGCTTCATGCACTGTTGATGTTGCAGGGGTCTTTGATTGGTCTTCGTTTCTTGGAAAACGGAGAGTTTTATGATATCGCGACTACAGCGATTCCTATGTCTTTGGATTTTTTGTTCAAGCTCAATTTGCGGCAGGAGCCAGTAATCCTGCATAATGGGGTGTATAAAACCCCTAGAGAAATTCAATCTCGTGGCAAGTTCCATTCAGTGGTTCCCGGTTCACCGCAACATATGAAGATCATTGACATTCTGAATCAGCATCGAGCGATTTTTGCTAGGACTTAACTACCTGAAGCACCCACTTGATGGGTGCTATTTTATTTGTTATAATAGGGACAACTTGAAGTACATATAACGGTTTTGCTTTCGGACTACGGGGTAAGTTAAGGTAAAGCAGAGGTAAGGAGGTTTGAGCATGAACGGTTTGTGGGTCTTGACCTACAGGGATGACCCGGTGGCGATTCGCTTTCATTTGCGTGCTGGGGCGGTTCATGATGTGGAACTTGGCAAGTTTTCACCGGACTTGTTGAGTCGTCTGCCATTGGATATGTTACCACGTCTTCCTTTGGCACCGCATGTAATAAAGAAAGGGCGCAAATCGGAAGAGTTGTTGATCACTGCCGATGAAGCTCGTCTTGGTCACTTGGTGGAGGGGTACTCGAGGACTTCTCCGAAGGACTTGGAGTTCCTTGTGCATCGTTTTGACCAGTATTTTCGAACGAATCCGCCGGAGTACATTAAGAATCCGCCACCTTGGTACGAGAAGACCAAATACCAGCTTAAGCAGGAGCAGGAAAAGCTCCTGAAGAAGCGTAATGATCTTCGGAAGGAGTTTTATCGCATTGTTCCGCTCAAGCAAATGGAGCGTTTTGTTGACTACCATCTCCAGCACTTTGAGGGGAACAATAACATCTACAATAACTTCAATGCAGAACAGCTCAAGCTTGTTCGGGACTATTTCCGCTGGAGTTCCCGAATCATCTTCTATCGTAATGGAGAGCGTCATGTTCTGCGGATTAACCCGAAAAAGGCTGAGAAGCTTGCGGCGATTATGCAGAATGTGGACGATTGGCGTTATGACGGTACGGTGGACACGGGTTTCGTTGGTGGTGGGCATTGTGAACTTGGGCATGCACTTCGTTATGAGCATTATGCGGTTTCGCCGTCGCTTAACGTGGAAATCGTTTTCGGGGAGAAGTGTGCGTCGGACTTCTTTAGCGTCGATCAGTCGGTTTTGCGTGAAATTGTGGCGATTCAAAACCGTCTGGTCAACGAACTGAAGTACATCGTCTTCCTTCGCGCCAACAAGGATCTGTTGGAAGAGCATCTCGCTAAGTATAAGGACGAACTCTGGGCTACGCTTGGTCACTTTAAGGGTCGTTTCAATGAGATCACGGCTGGAGGGGCGGGGTACGCTTCCTTCATTGGTGGTTTCCACAAACTGCGTTTACCGCTCACGCCAACCCTCTTGGGGGTACTGGAAAGTTGGATCTCTCGCAAGCAACGGGAAACTGCAAGCCCGGAAGCGAAGTCTCCTGACGTGCAACAATCGAAGCCCCCAGCGGCATCGCAACCCGAGTCTAAGTCGGAGTCGAAAGCACCTCAACTTTCGCCGGAGGATCAGTTCAAATCGGCTTATCAAAAACGGCTTGAAGCACAGGCTTCCCGCGTGGAGGGGATGGGGATTGTCAATGTTTTGCTCGATCCGACGTTTGAGCCGCAAGGGGTCGATGACTACATCGCGCTTATCGACTCAATTCGCAAACGGAATCTGATCCCGGCAACCACCTTTGGTTTTCAAGTCATTGAAACTGTTCGTCGTTATCGGAAGATTTCTCCGAATCAGAAGAAGTATCTCGATGATCTTCTCAACAAAGCACGTGAGCAGTTGAAAAAGCGGTTGGTAGAGCAAAACAGTCCTTCACCTAAAATTGTCAACCTCGATGAGAAGCAACCTGCTTCTAAGCCGCAAACACCGCCGCCTGTTGAGGAGAAAGAGGATGAAGTCGATCATTCCTTCACCCAAATTAACACGGAAGACGACGGTCTTCCATTCTAACCGTATAGGGGGTAATGAACATGAGTCGCAACGTATCGGAGTATCGCACACTGGCGTTTTTGTTGGATAACAACTTTCCCATCCCACCTCAAGGGATGGAGCGTTTCCGTGAAGTGTTGTTGGAGCGTGTCCGTTCGGACGAGCGTCGGTTCTACTTTTCTCATTTGAACCAGACGCTCTTGAAGCAAATTCCTCGTCATTGGTCGTTTAATCGACTTTATTTCCATCCGAACGGAGACTTCTACTACGTGGCGGGGCAGGATTACATTTCGGAAATGCGAGAAATCCGAAATCATATTTACCTGAGCCTGAAAAAGTTGGATAAGAAATATTACGGCATTTAAGCACTAGCTTGTGGACAAGGTTCAAAGGATATAGTCTTTTGAACCTTTTTTATTTGCGAGGTGTCTTAAATGTCGGTAGGGAATGTACTTCTTGTTCCGGGGGTATTTAACTACTTTCGTTCCTTGAAGAATTGGGTTTTGCGGGTTTTTCGTGTATCCAGACGACCTCGCTTGAAACTGATCACCGCACCCAAATATAAGACATGTAAGGAACCCCCGAAACCTGCCTTGGCAGATCTTCCAACTATAAAGTTGCAGTTGTTTTATTTGGATCGTTTGTTGGCGGAGCACTTCCGAAAGCATGCACCCTCGGGGGTAGAGGTAACGTACATTTTGAAACCCTCAGCGGTGAGCTTCCTTGAATCAGAAAATTACCGGGACTTTATTTTGGGTTTGCGGATTCATCTCGATGGGCTTTTACTTCATCCGGTTTCTTCTGCTCGGATGTTTCTTCACTTTGACTTCGAGATCGCCAAACAAATGATGGGTTATATCCAATATATGCAGTCTGCTCACCCGGACTTTTTACCAAACGTGTTTTGGAGGTACGAGTCGGACTTGGATAAGCTCTTTGAAGGTGAACCGGGACAAAAGGTATAGCAGGTGTTGTTCAGTCATATTCTTTTCAGGAGGTTGCGTATGGGTCAACTTGAAGTAGTTCGCGTTCCCTACCTTGAGGTTGAGGGGGTAACGGCTCCCGTTTACGCCACGGATGGAGCGGCGGGCTTTGATATTTATGCCGCCGAGAGCGGGGTTATTCCGGCTGACACCGTTGTAGGTATTCGACAGGTCATCAAGGACGGCAAGCCCGTTTTTGAAGAGTGCGGGTTGTTCGAGGAAGGGGTTATTCGTCCGAAGATCAAAAAGCAACCAGTGCAAGTCAGCACGAAGCTTCGGTTGGAGATCCCTAACGGCTTCGAGGTGGAAATTCGCGGTCGGAGTGGGCTGGCGTTCAAGCACTGCCTGATGCCGCATAACGGTACCATCGATAGTGACTATCGGGGTGAAATCAAGATCCTCATCTACAATCTCGGTGAGGAGGATTATCACTTCGAGAAAGGCGAGCGTATCGCTCAAGGGGTACTCAAACGTTACGCCCGCGCCGAGTTCGTTCCGGTGAAAGAGTTGTCGCAAACCGTTCGTAACGAGGGCGGTATGGGTCACACGGGTCGGAAATAAAGAACGGTTCTAAGAGGTGGAGGGAAGGGGTCTTTCTCTCCACCTCTTTTGTTTTTAAGTCGACTTGGTTTTACGTTCTATTCAAAGGAGGGGTTTTCATGTCTAGCTCTGTGGTGGTCAATTTGATTTCACCTGTCGATGTAGCGGTCAATAGTTATCGAGGGTTTTCCCTTCCGGCGTTGGCGTTGCTGGCAGATATCCCGAGTTATCATCTGACGTATTTTGATGGTGCTACGCAGGAAGACCGTATTTTGACCTCGGACAAAGTTTCCTTTCATTTGCGTTTCATCAACTCGCGCTTTCATGCAACGCTGATTATGCTCGGTTCCTCGGACGACGCAAATTCTTTGCTCTATTCGACGGCTTTCAAGGATGAGAAAGCCTACTATAACGGCGATGACGATAGTGTTTCTGAGCCAGAAGGTGTTCCGTTCACGGAGGAAGACTTCTACCGCGCCGCTTTTTACCAATCGTCTTCGTTCAATCTCACGGTACCGGAGTTCCCTCGTTCGGTAGCTGAGAAGTTTTCTAGCGAGTATGAAGCTTTATTGTCTAAAGCTGAGCGAAGGGGTATGAAGTTTACAGAAGAAGAGTTGCGAGAGTTGTTCCGAACGCTTCACCCTCAGGGGTATGAGCGCTACTACCTCGGTTCTGATGAGGATTGGGAAGAGTATGGTCATGTAGTAGAGCTTACGCCTTTCCCGCTCATTATTCAGTCCATTGTTTTGACGAACCCGGTTTTTACCGGAGTCATGGACACCATCACTTACCCTGTTTTGTCGAATGAGCCACAATTCGATTGACTTTTATTAAAGGAGGGACACTTATGCATGGTTGGGTTACGTTACGTTCGGTACAGCCTATCAATACGTTGCCGGATCTCCTGTACATTATGTCCCTCAAGTTGAAGAATACACAAGGTACGATTTATTCTGTGAGTTGGGAGCGTTCACACGTCACTTCTCGTCTTGACGAGTGGGGGTATGTGGAATCGCATGTGATTCTTTCGCATTATCAGGACGTCTTCCCGACTAAACGCTCCGAACGTCTTGATCCAATGACAATTACCTCGGACTTTTTGTCTTCTAGTCAATTTGTGGACTTGGAGGTCTATGCTTTCACCTTAGCACGTGAGAATGATGCTTTAGTTACCAGTCTGGTAACTCCTTGTGTTGATATTGAAAATGGTGTTGGTGGTAAGTTCCTCAGTCGTTTACCTTCTGACGATGAGTTCATGGAGGTTTTCGATTTGTACGACAATGGTACGCTTATTCAGCTTGATATGTATCCTACGCTGGTCGAGATCTCGGATGAAGGTCGTTTTTATACTTATCTCGAAATGCCACGAGTCACTATGCCCGTCACCCCACGTGTTTAGGGGTAGGAGGTGTATTGTTTGGAAGATAAACCACTTTCTGACTCTGCGTCTACGGCGGGAAGTTCCACGGAATCCGGGGGTACTTCTCCTTCTCTTGATGATGTGCCAAAGGTTTTGCGTCGGGGGCGTCTTCGTGATGAGGACTATTGGTTGTTTTTGACGCAGAGTGTCCGCACTTCGGATATTTTGCTTTTGCTTCTTATCAAGGCGATCCTTTGGGCACGTCAGTCAACGAAATTTCAGACTATAACCATAGCAAGCGCAGTCCTCTTTCTGGTGGTTTGGGGTTATCTTTATTTTAATCCGATCCCAAAGGACTTTTCTGTGTATGGGAAGGCTCCTGATCTGGGAGTCTTTCTTCGCGCTCCGTCTTCGCAAGATTCAAATGTGCGAATGGTAGGGGTAGGTCGCTATACTCGGCAGAATTATTTTACGGACTTGGCGGTGCGCTTGTTCTATCGTGAAGGTTTCCGTTATCTCACTTCAGATAAGTTTACCATGATTGAGAACTTTAAGTGGGATCACATTACGGATATGGATGACTTGGTGTACCAGTCAAAACTGGCGGCGTATATTCATGTTAACGAGTTGCTTGGGACTCCGGTTGAGTGGAGTTCGAAGACTATTGTTAAGAAGTCTGGCTACAAGGAAGGGAACGCCCCAATACTGCTTCCTAATGATGAAATCATCTCGATTGACGGTAGACCTGTCGAAGAGTTTACTCAAACAGACTTTATCCTTATGAATTACGACAATAAGCTCTATGACGTCGAGTTTAAGCGGGGTAACGAGGTCTTCATTAAGCGTATCAAGTTTAACTCCTTCGAGGTGTATCGTTATTATTTCTTGGAACATCTAGGCGTTTTGGAGGACTTTAATAATTATTTTAGTCATGACGATGATTATTATCAAGGCAACTCAGGGACTCTCGCCATCGCGCTCCAGTATTATCTGGATCGCACGGGGCACAGCTTGCCTTTCAAGGTTGCGCTTACTGGGTCGATGAATGCGGAGGGGTTGGTCGAACAGGTTGGTGGGGTAGCCGCTAAGACGATTACCGTACATCGCGAGGGGATTAAGGTCTTTTTTGTTCCGACGGATAAATCACCTATCCGCAACTACAGTCGCGCCTTAGAGGTTAAGCAAGGAATGGGGTATGACGATCTGACGGTTGTAGAAGTGCGCACTTTCTCAGACGTCTTGAAATATTTGGGTATCACCCCTCCGGTTAATCGTTAAGCAGACAAATTTTATAAAATTTTATAACACCACCTACACTATTTAAGAAATAGCGGAACTTCATCGCTATTTCTTTTCTTTTTCCCGAGGGTGTGTTTGACCATAGTTATAGTAGGTAATTTCGCACCTCGTTTCGGGGGTACCAGCCCAAGGGGGTACTTATGGATTCCGGTTTTGTAACTCGAACCGCTCGGTATTCCCGAAGGAAGCATCGGCATCGGAAGAAGCCTTTATCCTTGCGGGAACGTTTTATAAAAGTCACGGAAAATTTTATAACTTCCAAGCGTAAACGTGACGTTAATTATATGGTATATACATTCTTCGGGCTATTGGAGGGAATAGGTTTGTCATCGGAAGCTATTCGCATACCTGTTTCTCTCAAAGTCGAGCAGGACGATAAGGAGTTCAGCCGCTTTGTAGAGGACTTGAGGGATTCTAAGCGGCTGTCGCCTTTCCTTGTCGATCTGCTTTCGGCATATTTTCACGACATGTCCGTTAAGACCCATGTTGAACGGTATATCGCCAGTAACAGCCCTTTTGCGAAGGTCATGGCTCGGATTGAGGCGATCCGCGAGGAGCATGCTCGCTCGGTTATGACTTTGGAAATGGCATCTCAGCAGGTCGGTATCGCTATGAGATCAGCGGAGCAGACTGCTGAGAAGCTCCAGCAGTTAACGGAGCCTTCTTTTACCGAGTTCAAGGAGGGAGTAGACTCTCGCTTTAAGCAGTTGGAGGGTAGTGTAGGTTCGTTGTCGGAGAAGTTAGACACCCTGCTTACGCTGTTGTCTGCGAAGGGTCTTACGGCTGGGGGTATTTCGCAACCTTCCCTTCAACCGGAACCGCATGTGGTACATACACCTGCTTTGGCTCCGCAACCCGCTCCGGCTCCGCAACCCGCTCCGGTTCCGGTTGTGCAAGCTCCTGTCGTGCAAGCTCCGGTCGAACCGCAACCTGCATCGCAACCTGTGGTTCAACCCGCTCCGTCTTCGCAACCTGCTCCAACTCTGCAACCCCTTCCGGTCAGCGAGGAAGTATCTTCCTTTCCGCAAGCGTCGTTCGGGGGTTCGTCAGCGGAAGCACCTTCGGGTCTTCCCGCTTTGCAGTTTGAGGACGATAATGGCTTTAGCGATGAAGACTCTGCGACTCCGGCAACCCTTCGCAGGTTTCTTGGCGGACGCAAGCGTTATTCATTGAATCAGGTGGCGGACTCGGATTCGGATGAGGTTTCCTCAGATCCGACTGAGCAACAATAATCAAGGAGGTTACTTACATGCGCTACGTCTTGATTGACTTCATGCACTTAACGTACAAGACGTTCGGTGCGGTTCCCCTTTCGACGACAGTCAATATTGGGGGACAGGTGTCTGTGTTGGAGACGACAATTCCCAACTACACCATCAAGGATATCTATCGGTACAGTAAGGACAAAGAGGGCAACCGTTTCTTCACGGGGGTATTCTTCGAAGGCGGTAGACCTTGGCGGCGCGAATATTTCCGTCAACGGGAGTCTCGTATCGCCGCGCAGGAAGGGAAGGTTTACAAGGGCAGTCGGGAAAATCAAAACTCGTCCTTCTACCAGCAAATTGACCTTGCTATCGTTTTACTTGACCAAGGTAAGGTTACTTGCTACCGCCAAGAAGGAATGGAAGCGGACGATTTGATCGCTTCTGTTGTGGCGCTCATTAAATCGGTTGACACCACGACACCCATTGACATCATCACCAACGACTCCGATATGCTCCCGCTGGTAGACAATCAGGTTTCGGTTTACATGCGGGGTAATCGAACGGAAGCGGTCGGCGGGGCACCGGAGCGAACGGGGTACTATCAAGTTACGCCGGAAACGTGGCACGATTATCTGAGACTGTCTTCCAAGTACAAGCAGTTCGATATTCCGTACAACAGCATCTTGCTCCACAAGCTGATCCGGGGTGACGATTCGGACGAAGTCAGCCCTGCGGTGAAAGGACTCGGACCAGTTAACTACAACAAGCTCATTCAGCGAATGCGCGATGATGGTGTTGACTTCGCGAACACCTTCCGTTACTGGTACGATTTCGATGAAGTCATCGCTCCGGTTTTGTCGAATTACTTCAAGCCGGAGGAAGTTGCGGACATGCGGTACATCTACTATGGTATTTCTCCGCGTTACAATGCTCTGGTTATGCCGAAGCAGATCGATTCTGGTTTGTTGCAACAGGCGCTCAACTGGCTTCATATCAATCTGCATAAGCGGGATTAATCTTCCCGCCCTCACGACTGTTAGGACTCTTAGGGGTAGTTAGCACAACTGCCCCTTCTTTCTGGCAAGTTGAAATTACATTGAGTAAACTGAGTCGTGGGGTGATGAGCGATGGCAGAGACGGATCTTGTCTTGTATCGCGAGTTCAAGCAAATGATGGCTGGACGTCGTACTTTGGCTAAACCTTTCAATATCGCGGACTTACCGATACCGCAACAATTTTCGCAGTTTCAAATTCCTAAGCGGGTTATCGTTTCGTTCCGTGGGATTAAGGAGCCGTTTTTCGATAAACTTAATAATACTGCGGCGGAGTTGGTCGGGAGGACTCAACTTTTTAAGCGCAAGTATCTTGCAGACGGTTCGTTCCAGCGCGACGCCAAGGGGAATTATGTTACCACTCCGGTTTCGGTTCCCATGACGTCGTTGGCGATTCTTTCCAAGATTTCGATTGGTCTGCGGCGTGAGGTTAACGGTAAGGTGCACCGGGTATCGGACGGGTTTATGTACGTTGATTATCTTGAGACTCCGGTGGGTCGCAAGTTCATTTATATTGTACCACGTGATTACATCTACCGTCTGAATCTTTGCGCTTTGATTATCACGCCGAATCGCCGTCGTATTTTTCTGAAGGGCGCTCGGATCGCACTTCAAAACGGAAGTTTCATTTATCTGTACGTGGTTCCGTATCGTTACCGGGAGTCGGAGGATGCTCGGGTGTTGATGGTCAAGGACACGTATGACTTCGATAAAGAGGTCAATTTCCTGCTTCAGCACTGGGTGCAGTTGGGGGTAATGTTCCATCCGAAACTTACTGCGCTCATTGACCATATCTCGGGTTATACGAATCTTGGGCTGATTCCTCTTGAGGGAACCATCGTGGCGGAAGACTTCAATCGTTTAGGTCGTAGGATGACGACGGATAAGTCGTTGGAGTCAACGGCGGAAGAGTAACATCTTCTGCCGCTTCCCACAATTATGCTTGTCCTTCTTCGACTTACTTGGTATAATTTTCACAAACTTAGCATAAAGGAGCGATTTAATGACCTATCATCATAGCAAGAATGCCGGGAATATGGGCGATGTTTTCAAGCATTTGGTGCTTCTGGGGGTAGTGGGGCATCTGTTTCAGCAGAAGAAGGCAACTCGCCCGAGGGATTTCACGTTCGGTTATGCTGAGTCGCATTGTGGTGCGCCGGAGCATCAGCTTGTTGATACTGAAGGGGCGGCGTTCCGTTATGCGGAGACGCATTCCGGTGGTGAAGGCGCGGTTCTCTCCGGGAACCAGAAGTACAATGGTTGGCGCTCAGGGGTACTGCGTCTGGTGAAGGATGGTAACTTTAGCGGTTTGCAACCGGGTTCTCCGTTGTCGTTGTACTGCACCGCCGTTCAGAATTTGATGGCTCCGGTTCTCAGCAACAATGAGCAGTTGCCGGGGACGGAAGTTCGTTACCCATCGTCGTGGCGTTGGGTGATGCAGTATCTGGCGCGTGATCAACAGCATCCTTGGTTCAACCTTTCGCTGTTCGACACCAATGCAGAGGTTGCCAAAAGCATTAAGGATACACTTGACGGTGATCCGGCACGCTTGAATATCGAGTATTCTTGCTCGGACGGTTATAAAGGGGTAAAGTCTCTGGGTGCTTATCGTCAGGACTTGGTTTTTATCGATCCACCGTATAAGGCGGACGGGAAGAAGCCGAGCCGCGATTGGGTGGATGTGGCGAAGCTCTCTAGGCATCTGCATCATCTGGGGGTTCCGCATCTCATTTGGTATCCCTTCTTTACCCTTGTTAACCCTCAGAAGTTATTGAAGGAGGTCAAACTCCCGGCACTGGAGTTCCTCGATCCGCAAGTACCGGACAACAACTTGTTGATGAAGGGATCGGGGATGATCCTTGGTGGTCTGCCGGTGGATGAAGCGGTTGTTCTGCTCTCCGATTTGCAACAGCAACTGCTTGGGGTTTTTGCCAACATCGGTATCGTCAATCTCTACCGTCCGTAATTCGATTTCGAGTCAAGGAAGTACCCTTGCGGGTGCAGGGGTACTTTTTCATTTCTCAAGGAGGTTTATTTTGATGGCGTTGCAAATTTCGTCGGTGGAACATTTGAAAGTGGTAGGTTGGGATATTGATGACACTTTGTTTGACTTATTTACTCCTTCCTGCCGTGAGTTGTCTTATATGTATGACGTGGACTTATCTTATCCTACGATTTTGAAAAGGGTCATGAAGCCGTCTTTCGATCCAAAAGGGGATTTCTTCAGCCAGCTTATTCCCGGTACAACTCCTGATGATATTTCCGCGTTTTATCGGGATATGGGGAATGTGGTGTATTCGGATTGTCAAGTCTTCCCGTTTGCCCTCGCGTTGGTCAAACTGCAACTTGAAGCGGGAACAAAGGTGGTCTTTATTACGGCGCGTCCAGAGGAGTGGTACGATCTTACGCGGGCGGAACTTGATAAGCATGGACTGCAAGATGCGGAGTTGTACCATGATTCGTCTAAGGTTGAATTGGCGAAGAAACTTGGGGTCGAATTGTTCTTCGATGATAATTATTTGAACTACTTGAATTTCCGTCGTGCCAACATTCCGATCAATTTGGTCTATCACCCTTCGAACTTCCGTATGGTTGAGAAGAAGAATCTGCCCGCACTCAATTTCAATCCGTTATTTACTCCTCGAAAATAAGAGAGTCTTGCAGACTCTCTTTTTCGTTTCTCCCAAAGTGCTTGTCCTTTTAGGAGTTGGGAGTTATTATTAAGACATCATAGCGGGGTGAAAATATGAAACAGGTCTTATACGGTACTTTTCCCGGATACTCTGCCGCTACGCGGGGGTACTTCCTTGATGACGGGAAGGTTACGTTATACATTTCACCGCTTGGGGAAGTGCAACCTGTTGCGTTCGATCCTAGTTTGAACTGGCGGGGTAATGTGGACGTGGTCAGCATTCTCGTTTGGGACGAGGGTGAAGAGGTAGCTTTTCAGGGTACAAATCGGTGGTTGAAGAAGCCACTGAAGGCGAATCTTTCTCTCGTTGCGACCTACATCACACAGGTTGGGGTATTCAAAAACGCTTTTGTAAAGCGGGGTTCAGTGGGTAACTTCCCCTATCAACAGTATATCTATGTTTTCGAGGAAAATTCTGTCCGTTTGGACGTTCTGGAAAATCTTTTGGAAGGGAGAGTCATGGGATGACGAACAATCAATCCATCGATTCCTTGGTGCAAGTTGACAAAGCGATTACGGCGGTCTTTATCGCCGCCGCCAGCAACATTCAGCAGAATGGGGTACCGTTCAAAAAGACGTTCCGTTCCTTGAATATGGAGGAGGTCTTGCTGGAGCGTGCAAAGGAACTGCTCGGCAAGGACTATCTGTATATTGAGGACGATGCGGGTCTGCGGCTCTACATTCGGGATACTTTTGGAGAGCGGGCTTTTGCCTACTTCCGCTCGGATGCGACCAATTCGCTTCATATGGATGCGGTTCATGCCCTGCTGTTCTACCAATGTGCATTGAAGCAGTACCCAGACAAGCTCAAAGAGGCGGAAGCGATCTTCTATCGCATTTTTGCGAAGTCGTTTCCTCCGGCACTGGAAGCGATGGCGAGACTTTCGATTCGCAACCGTATTAAGCCGATTTTCGAACTCAGCTCGAAGTTTTTCCGTTGGAAACGTTGCCCGGAGTTTCTCAATGCCTTTATGGTCGATCTGACTTGTGGTGAGGGGTATACGCCTTATGTCTTGGAGCGGAAGCACTTGGCGTCTTCTACCTATTTGGTCTTCAAAGGGCACACGCTCCCAGAAGCGGACGAACTCATTTCGAAGAAGACGGACGGTCTGGTCATTCGTGATCTTAACCCGGAACTGGAGAGCCGTTTACTCATGAACATCATGGCGGGTGATTTCACCAGCGATATCTTCGATGGTTATTACGCACCGCAAGTCATCGATGATATGGCTCGGGTCGAGCAGATTTATCCGCTTGTACGCAACACCATGAACACCGCTTTCTCGCTGTTTGTTCGTCCGCAAATGATCGAGGTTATGGGTGGTATTTTGAAGGTGTTCCAAGACGAACTTCGCAGTAACCCGGCTATTGGGGCGGACGACGTGATCATCCATCATGTATCGCCTTCGCGTATTGGGGTAATGTTGAAGGACGGGCTGACCCCGGAAGTTGCCTTTGGTTCGTTGGCGGATCGTTTTGTCCGGGCGGAACCGCTTAGTTTGGATCGGGAGTATCTGCTTTCGGGCGGTTGGTTGTAATGGAGAAAGCCCCTTCTCGGGGCTTTCTCGCTTTTATGTGAGAGGGAGGCTCCATCTGCTGTGCGGGCTGAAGCCTAGCACAGCATATGCGTTTGGGGTGCAAAATATACCTGTCTTTCCATACAATTTTGCAGTCTTCATGTACTTCGCACCTAGTTCACACCCGCTTATGAACTTCCTCATATCTTGTTACCTTTTTCGGACTTAAAGTTATTTTTCTTCAAATCCTCTATGGGAAGACGGTGAAGAGCATGAATACCATGATCCCTACGATTAACCCTCAGTCGAGCAAACCGACTTCCAAGCAAGCGACTTTCCCTCTGCGGGTTCTGGATAACGGAAGTGCGGCGATTCGGGAAATTTTTCGTCGCCATATTTCGCGTGGGGTAACCACTGTCAGCACCACTTTGGGGTTGACGGCGGGGCTGACTTTTGTTGTACCTTCGATTTATTTACCCGAAGAGGGTTTCGTCAGCACGGATATTCTGGCGCAGTCGCAAGGCTTGAACTTGGACACTTATTTGCAACGTTTGTACAGGGAGAATCCTTCTTTCTACTATGACTTGTATAATCTGACGTATATCGCTCATCTGCGCTTGACGCTTGTCGGGGGTAAAGTGCAGAAACGCTCGTTGCTTCTGTATATCCCGGTCAGCGCGGATCATAAGTCGATGCTTTGCCATGATGTGACTCCGGTTTATGATCCGAGTGTTCGGCAAGCCTTGACAGATAGGGTGGTTCGGCAGGTGTTGATGCGGCTTGAAGCTCTGAACGGATAATATTAAGAGGGGGTATTGATTATGCGGAACACTTATATTGAAGGGTTGAGTTACCCTATTACGCATCCCTTTCGGGTGGAAGCGGAACGTCTGCGTCAAGCCTTTGATACGAACGCTTATGTCGTTAACGGGGTCGTTCGCTGGCGTTCGAGTGATAGAGTTCCTCCGAGGGATGTGTTGGAGTTCTGGCGACACGTTGGGAAGCCGTTCAACTTCCAGAAGTCGTTGGATGTTGCGGATCGGGAAACGAAAGCCTTTTTGCGGGAGTATCGTCGTCGTAATGCCAATCGCCCGATTTCCCCAGAAGAGCGTTTTGAGATGGAGGCGGCGTTTGGTAAGGGTGCGCGGGTGGTTGATGTTATCACGGGTCGCGTGACGCGATTGTAACCACTTTGGGGAAAAGAGGGTGGGGTTTTCCCTCATCCTCTTTTACTTTTTGGACAATTTCCCCTACTCAAGGTTATATTTTATGGTTTAGCACTTTTATTACTGGAGTGGTAGAGAATGAAAATCGTCAGACTTAAACTGTCTAATCGACAGAAATATACCGTTGCGCTGTGTACTTTGATGTTGCTCTCAGCCATCGTATTCTTGGGGGTAACCGCGCGTGGGGTGCATGTCGGAGACGACGAGGGTACCTTACATCTTGATGCGCTATCGGAGTCGGCTCAATCTGCCGCTCCTGTTCTGCATGAGACGCCTGTTATTGAGCCACCTGCCCCACTTGCATCAGAGGAGCCGGAGGAGCTTCCTGAAGGTCGTATGACGGTTCTGGCTCTTGGGGTAGACGCTAGGAATAAGACGCTGATCGGACGTTCTGATGCTATTTTGTTGGTTTCCATTGACCGCAAAAACAGTCGCCTTGATCTGGTCAGCGTTCCCCGCGATGCGTATGTGCAAATTGGGGGTACCGGGAAGTACGACAAAATTACCCATGCTTACGCACACGGCGGGGTCAATTCGTCTAAGCGCACGGTTGAGAATCTGTTTGGCGTACCCATCGACCATTATGTTGTGTTTAACTTTGATGCACTTATCGGGTTGGTTGACGCGGTAGGGGGTATTGAGATCGATGTACCTTTTGCTTTTACGGAGCAGGACAGTAGGGATCGTCAAGGTGCGATTCGCTTGGAGAAAGGACTGCAAACGCTTAACGGGGAACAAGCGTTGGCGTATGCTCGGATGCGGAAAGCTGATCCTACGGGAGATATTGGGCGGGGTAGTCGTCAGCAGGAAGTGGTTCTCGCTTTGTTGAAAAAGCTCAAGGAGGATGCGACGCTGGTCGACCTCATCGAGTGTTTTAATGTTCTGCGGAAAAATATTTCTACGGATGTCAGCGTTTTGGATCTACCTGATCTTTATCCTTATTTGCAGACTTATGAGTCTGTAACTTCCCATACGCTTAAGGGTAAGGGTACCACTATCGACGGTATTTACTATTATAAACTTGACGATGCTCATCTTGATGAAGTTCGCACCATGTTGCGCTCATAATCTCTCAATCTTCAAATCTCTCAATCTTCCAACCTTCCTCTGGGCGGGGTATTTACCCGTCCTTTTTGTTTGGTGCTGGTGAACCGGGCTTGTCCTATGCTACGGTAGAGGTAGTTCTTGGAGGGGAGGTGGTTCCGTTGGATTAACCTAATTTCTCTGGCTCTCGGGGCGCTCTTTGTGGTTGTTGTTTTTCTTTCCTACTTTTTTTTCATTTTTCGGAGGTGCGCATAATATGGAGTAGCATTCGTTTGAAGGAGGTTTAGACATCGATGGCGAAATATGAGGTTGTTCAGGACACCGAACTTCACCTGTCGACGTCCTTTACTCGGGAACGGGATAAAAAGGCGAATAAATTTCGGGAGAAGACGGCGCGGAATTTTAGTCTGGTTGTTAAGGGATTGATGATTAGTTCGGTGTTGGTCGGTTCGTTTTTGGGTACGGCAACAAAGGCATTTGCTAAGGACAGCTTTGATCCTGTGCAGTATGAGGTTCCGCGAGCGTACTATTCGCAACAAGTGGAGTCTCACTCCAGCTCTGTTGAGGTGGAATCTTATGCGGCGGTTATCAATCTCCGTATGGCAAACAAACTTCTGCAAGCCGCTGTGCAACGTGGTGAGCTTTCCATTTCGATTTTGGATAGCTTGAACAGCAAAATGGAGGCTCTGGCATCGCGACTGGATTCGGAACCGCATTTGGTGTCGGAGGCGACTAAGGAAGTCTCGGTAACGGACAATCTGCTGAAAATTGAGAATTTCGAAGGCTTTGAGGAGTCGGTACTGCTTAAGCGCAACGAATCGCTCGAATATTTAAGCACCCTTCAGCAGAAACTGGGGTTAGAGTCAACCGAACATGTCCGTTACGAGAAGAAGCCGCAGGTGCAAGTTCTTTCTGCTTCCACGCAAAAGGTGGCGCAAAAGCAGTTGCAGTATGAAGAGGTTAACGTAACGATTGACGGGATACTGCAAAAGTTCCCCCAATCCGCGATCCTCTACAAGGGAAGCACGATGGTTCCCATGCGCGGGGTATTCGAGGCACTCAAGGCGGAGGTCAAGTGGGACGGGGCGACGCAGACGGTTACCGCGACCAAAGGTGACACCACGATCAAGCTGACCATTGGCAACAACTACGCCTACGTCAACGGTCAGAAGGTCGCCCTCACCGCCGAAGCCATCATCGTCAACGGTTCGACGATGGTTCCGCTTCGCTTCGTCGCAGAATCCCTCGGCGCGAAGGTCGAGTGGGACGGCGCGACCAAGACCGCTGTCATCACCCAAGGTAGCGAGATCAAGCCCGGATCGGGGGTAACCAACCCCGCCCAGAACCAAACCAACCCGGCGCAGAACCAACAAGATCCGGTACACTGGTACGAGAAAGAGGAATATAGGTATAACGGCATCGACGCCACCGAGACCAAGGGTCGCCTGTATGGAACCGAGAACCAGAAGGAATACGACGCCGTACTCAAGATCGCCAAGGAAGCCCTTGCCGACCTCGACTCCATCCCAGTACCTCAAGGTATGATCGATGTTCTTTATAACGGTAAGTCTTTTTCTCCAAATCAGCGAGCTAAGACTATATATGAGGTAGAGCTGATGGGGGCTACGCAAGTGTATAAACCTTTGCTTGATGCTGGAATCTCCCCTGATACTCTTGTAAAGGAGTACAAGGTTGCGAAAATAGTTAGTAAGATTACAAATACTACTTCTCAGGAAGTTGAAGAGACTTCTCCGGGAGTCTCTAGCGCTTACGACGCTCTCGTTGAAGGTCAAATCGACTGCGACTCCCTCGCCAACACCTACGCCCTTTTCTACGACTTGGCTGGTTTCGAAACCGGAATCGTTCGTGAGGGCTTCCATGCTTATATTGTAGTCAAGTTGGATGGTCAATGGACGCGTGGGGGTAAAGTTCTCGATCTTCCTTCTTACTTCAAAGAGTATAAACTTAGCTGGTACACCCGCCCCGATTCAATCGACTGGGATAGCTATCGTGATGCAAAGTAATTCCCCATCTCAAGTCTCCGACAACCCCGTCGGAGACTTTTCTTTTCCCATCAGACTCCCCTTTCCCTTTTCGATTACAGAGTCTTATCAAGAAACCTCCGAGATCCTCAGTATCTTTCGGAGGTTTCTTCTTTTTACCCACACGTCGTTATCGGGGTAACTTGATGCTCTTTTCTCTTTCTCCGACCTCCCTCGCGCTAAACCGCGCTTACTTCCTCAATCTATGTCAACTTTGTTGGACTTAAAAGTAAACTCATGCAGTACTTGAGTTATCTCTTAAGGAGGTTAGAACTATGCCATTTACGCGATGGATCAAAACACCGACATTACTGGTCATTATGGCGGTACTGTTGGTGGTTTCTCCGTTCTCCGCATTAGCGGAGGAAGCTTCATCTGATGCAACGCAAGCGGAGAGTGCGTCCATCCAAGAGGAGGTGACTGCTCTCGAAGCATCTGAGTCTTCGGTATCGGAATCGTCTGAACCGGAAGTCTCAGTCCAAGCGGAGGGGGTAGTCGAACCGGAAAAGGCGGAGTCTGATCCGGTATCGATCCTTTCGGATGCGCCGACGTTCTACTTGCAAATCGCTATCGAGGAGCATTCCAACGCTCTTGGAACTGTACCCACTTTTGAGGTGGGTTTGAGTGACGCTTCCTCGAAGCAGATCGCCAAAGCGACGGCTTCTCCTTCCAATTACAATGAAGAAAAGCAAGCCTATGAGTTGGCGTTCCAGCTTCCTTCGGCGTTGAAGGAAGGAGATACGTACCATATCACTCTCTTGTCTGCCAGCCCGGAAGTTAAGGGGTTGTATTACTACACGGAAACTCGTACTCCGCTCAATGAGTTGGAAGACGAGATCGAGTGGCATGAGTGGAGAGCGGATGTGAATGAGTATATCCCGGTAACGCTGGATTCCAAGCAGTTCTACGACATGGATGACAATCCTTCCTATCGTGGGGTATTGGCTTCGAAGGGTAACCCGCTTCGTATGGTGCTGACCCTTCAAAAGGATGTCACGGTCTTCTACTTGAAGGATACGAACGGGAATCCGCTCAAGAATCAGCCTTTTACCATTGTGCATGATGGGAAGAAGGTCGAACTGAAGTCGGACGATAAAGGTGTGGCAACCATTAAGACGAAGAGCCTTCCAAGTGCATCTTTTGCGGTCATTACGGAAGGTCGTCTTGCCGCTACGCAAGATCCGAAGCAAGTAAAGTCCACCACGGGTTATCATACGGTATCCTTGATGAATCTCAATAATAGTTACGGTATTGAGACGGTCAACCTTCTGTATCACCCACCGGGGGTAACTGCTCAACTGGGTGAGAACGATGAGGTTGTGGAGGACGATTCCGTTGCTTTCACGATCACCACAACCAATGATCTCAACGGTACCACGAACTTGAGCGATAAGTGGGGTAACGCTTCGCTTGATCTGACGAACAGCGAAGGTAACACTTTTACTTTCTCTCTGACGGAGAAAGAGCAAACCTTCTATCTCCCGGCTGGTGAGTACAAGGTATCTGTTACGTCGGAAAATGCTAACGCCAAGCTCTCGGTGCAAACGTTGAAGTTGGAGAAGGGTAAGAAAGCCACTATCGGTGTCACCCTCACTCCGAAGTATATCCTGTCTGTTGACAAGGATGGTAGGTCGTTCAACTTCAAGTTTTTGAATGTTGATTCTCTCGCTGATACGAAGTTCTCCGGCACTGATGCAAAGACTTTCGCAGTCTCTGCTGGCGAAGTGTATATGGTGCAGGACATCGACTCGGGTAAAGTGAACACGGTTGTTATCGCATCGGATCAAACACTCACTAAGCTCGTTCTGGGTGCTGGGGTAGTGTTTGGGGGTACGGTGACGACGCCGCATACGGGTGACGACATCGTCTTCCTGATCATTCTCTTGGTTTTCTCGGCTCTGCTTGCGGGTGGTTTCTATTTCTTGCATTGGAAAAAGAAGAAAACACTGACTTTCGCAAAGCAAGCTCTGTCTATTCTTCTTGTTGCCACACTTATTGGCGGAATTTTCCCGGTTTATCCGCAACAAGTTTATGCTGAAGATGGACAAACGTCGGGTGGTTCTCGCGGCGATGAGCAGTCGGGTAAGACGAAAGCTCCGGCTGAAAGCATTAAGACCAGCAACCTCATCTCGATCATCCAAGTAGGCTTCCGTCCTGCCGATGATGACAACAATAACTTCATCTGGGGCGACAAAAAGGCGGAGTACTTTGCAGAGGAAGCCTATAATGGTACTCGCTATATCTTTACGGATAAGGCGTATAATGGTTATTTCTACGTTGCAACGACACCTGAGTCACATGAAATCCTGACTTCAAATCGTGTGTCGCTTTATACTTTCGACTGGGCGGCGAAGCGTCCTGTTCTGGAGTTCGGTACGGATGGCAACTCAATTGTTGGGGGTAGCTCCGTCAGAAAAGGTTCCAATGCGGACTTCCAGAAGCGGGTAATCAAAGATATCAATTCTAGCAACCAGTTTGTCGCTTTGATTCGGAAGGCGATCCAAAAGCAAGGCGGGTATGACAATAGTCATCGCGCTTGGGTCGGACCGAATAGCGCTAGCACAATGACGCTTGGTGAAGCCCTTCAAGAAGCTTACATGGAGCAAATGAGAGAGTACTTTAATCTGGATGATAAAATCGCGGAGGAGTTCGAAAAATACCGCGAGGATGCAAGGAATCTTCAGGAGGAGCTTATCGCTGAGCTTAAAGAGCTTCAAACTGTTGAGTCGAAAATTTACCTTTCTCTTTTGATGCGTGACTATTTCAGCGTGCTTCTTAACTTGCAAAAGTACACTGATCTGGCGAAAATGGTAGAGGCAAAGGGTGAAAAGTACAATTATTTGCTCAACCGGGGTAGTGAGGAAAGTGAATCGTCGTACAGATACGCTCAAATGCGTAAGTATGCGTCTTCTTCTATCGAGTTTCAAGAGGCTGTGTTCAAGGATTACTTAAAGCTCCTTGATGAGTCTGGAGTACGTGAGATGAAAGATCTTGCCGATCATTATCGCGCTAGCTTCTCTGGTAAGAACATGATCCTTTTCGCTCAAATGGTTCCCGGTTTCTATCGTACTGAGGGTGGCGGTAAGCGCACTACCAGTGACCCGGTAGCCTTGTTCCCGATGCAGGAAGCGGTTGAGTGGTTTCTCGCTGGTATGATTAAACATGCTGGTGAAGAAGGGACTTATCAACCGGCTTACAAGGCGTCTTCCAGCCCGGAACAATGGAAGAACTATGGTAGCACAAAGAAATGGACGTCTCAAAACCCGTCTCGTCAATCCGAAGTGGTTTGGGGTACCGAACGTCGGGGTACTTCGGCTTCGGCGGCTGTGGCGAAGGACGCGCCGACTTTCACCTTTATCGGTAATGCCCGCGAAACTTTTGCTGGCGCTCTCCGGGTGAATACGAAGGAAGTTCCGGCACTTCCGAACCCGTATCAAAACGTCTACCCGGTGAATGGGCAAAAGAGCAACCCGACTGCAGGTTGGTCATTCCTCCAATGGTACGGTCACGAAGCAGAATTCAAACCGCAGTATAAGACCTATGTCCATTATGTTCAGTTCAATGGTAAATTAACTGAAGATGGTGGACGTATTAAGATCCCTCTTGATGGTATCGAGTATGTCGAAGAGCGTTCAGACCTCTCCGGTAAGTTGGAGGATGCCGCATCGCCTAATTTTAATGGGATGTTGGTAGGGAGTATCACCACATCTTACGTTACACCTGAAGGAGATTCGTTCGTAATTTTCCCTCAGATTGAAGGGAAGCTTGAACCGATTGTAAGGGTTTATGATGAGGCGGATGAAGAGCATCTTACGGCTAGGTTCAGTCCGAATAAATCTGGGGAATCCAATCCAAACTGGGGTACTGTTGTTGTGGAGGATGGGAAGTTTAGTTTCATGTTTGGCACACATATCCCTAGCGCGGATACACTTTACACTTATCTCGGCGGGCGTGATGTTGAGCAAGCGAACGGCGTAACGAATAAGTACTACAACCGCACTGTGGAAGACACTAGCGGCGCTATTCGTAGTTACTCCAATGCACGTATTGATGTGTATATCCCGGTTGTGTTTGTTAGGGACGATCCGAATTGGTGCAAAGACAATCCGAACGACCCGACTTGTCCGCAACCGAAGGACTTGTTAAATGACGTTCCGCAGTGGCGTTTGTCGAAGTTCTTCTCGACGCCTGACGCTAGTGTACCTGCTTATGTGACTTTGAGTCGACCGAATGGGTACAGTGGTTACGTCGCTACACGCTACAATGCGTCGCATACGTTGGCAACTCCGATTCTGGAGCAACCGTCTTGGCTCCAAGCCATCAACCGAGTGGTTGGGGGTACTCCGAGTCTCATTCGGAATGTGTCTACTTCGCAAGTCTTCAATGTTTACGGCGATTTCCTTGCGATTCGTCATAATACGGATGTAGACAATATCCGTTTGGCGTCGTGGCTTGGAATCAGCAACTTGTTCGATTCTCGGATCACATCGACTTCGCAAGGACAACCGGGTGCGACGGATCGCGTTACGGTGAAGCAGTTGGTGCAACTTCCGGTTAAGCCGAATTATCCGGCACCTATGTGGCATTACACCTACACTTACGCTTGTGGGGATTCGGTTTGCATAGGGCGTGGTTCCGCTCCAATGATCATGGGGGAAATCCCCGGTTCACTGGATCTGAGCGTGCGGTTCAATCGTTATCGTCCGGCTGAATCGAATAAGCAACACAATATTAGTCCGACCACCACTTCGGTCGACGGTTTGTATACCGAGACTAAGGTGGAAAATACGACGCTCAAGGTCAACCCTGAAGTTGCGATGGTGTTCTCGGACATTAGCGGTAATTCGGGGGTATCGTTCGCGGCGGCTGACCGTTTGCGGGAGATCAAGCCTGTGACCTATAATACGATTCGTTATCGCAACCCGGTTATCTCTCCGCAAGTCAATGGTCTGTCGGTAGCAACTGATCCGAAGGCAAGCGATCTGGCGACTCGTCTTAACGCCAGCGGTACCGATGTCATTTACAAGGGTTCGGCTACGACCAACAGCGTTGCGGCTGAGGGGGTAGTTGAGTTCAAGACCTATGCACTTGATATTGGTAACACGCCGCTCAAGCAAGCATGGAATCCGGGAACGTCTTACAACACGCAAGCGATCAATCGAGAGTTTCTCTCCCGCTTCCTGACCTTTAACGATGCGACAGGTAAATGGGAGGCTACTTTCAATACCCACGGCAAGTACCTCATTAACAATGCGGACGTAGGCGGTGTTGCGGGTATGCAACGCGTGGAGCAAGACGGTACGCCGACTTCTCCGGTAGTGCATACGCTTGAAATTCGTGGTGGACGTTTGGTGGGGGTAGACGGCAACCGCGATCTCAGTAAGGTGAATCCGGAACTTATGGAAGCTCTCAAGCAAATGGGTATCACGCCGGATAATAAAGGCATCTTTGTCCAATTTGAGTCCGGTACTGGCGCTCAGCTTACCGATGAGATGAAGTCGGTGTACGATATGGTGAACCAAGCTCGCGGTGTAGAAGACTGGCGTTCGGGTCGTCCTTGGTATAATGAGGACACCACGGTCTTGGTGGTTCATGAGTACACTACGATCTTCCAAATCCCGGACTTCACTTACAGCGATAAGATCCCGATGTCCATTCAAGGTATTGAAAGTCCAGCGGATAAGAACGACTTCTTCTCCAAGGGGTATGCTGGACATATGGAGGTTCGTTACTCCATCGCGGGTCGTCCTTCGGGTGAAGCGTTCATGACGGCGAATACGCAAAAAGGTCACAATGTCAGCAGTACGAAGCCGTTGTTCTCCGTACCGAACGTTTCGGTTCAGGATACCTTCAGCACTGTCCGATAAGGTAAACTTTCCAATGAGAAGCACCCTTGTGGGTGCTTCTTTTATTTTGCTGATCAACTTGACCCTTTTAGACCTGAACGTTAGAATAATTTTAGGTAAATAGTTTTGGACAAGCCATCGTATAACTTTGCTTTTATACTGGAATTTGGGGTGATTTTATTGGAACAGGAGCAACAAGCGAAACCTAATCCGTATTATACGGAGTCTTACTTGAAATTCCATCCACCATATAAGGTTTGGGCATGTCGACGGGATCTGGTTGTACTCTCGGGAACACTTCGTTTCCTATTGATTCAGTCACTTTTGATCGCACTTTGTTTTTATCTCTCGCGTTCGTCACTCATTATTTTTGAGGGACTTCAGAAGGGTGACGTTGGGTCAGCCGTTCCGGTGGACGCCCGCATTTTTCTTTGGTTGAGTTACGCTTCGCTTGGAGCTTTGGTTGTGTTACTTTTGCTTCTTTTCTTTGGGCGTAAGTTGCTGATTCAGGTGTTGGTGACTCGTCCAATTGTTTTAGCGTTGGAAAATAAGGACTATATGCAAGCCGTTGACCACTCGGAGATCCCGGAGGGTCATAAAATAGTGAATTTCTTTAACTTTTTGCGGTACTCTCCGGTAAACTTGGATCGACTGGAGGATTTCCCGATTTTCATGGGAATCATAAAGGTAGGACTTGGGGTATGTTCGCACTTGATGATAGCGGGGTACTTGCCGTCTTTTGATCTGGAGATTTGGGCACTGGCGCTTTCATTTATGTACCTGTTTTATGTGTTTGGAATGGTGGCGTTGCAAATGTATGTAACGAATTTGCGATCAATGTTTTTCTAACGACGTGATCCACCCCGCTTCAGAACGGGGTATTTTTATAACAGGAAGTGGTAGTATGAGTAAGTTTCATTTTTCCTCTAAGCAGATAGGCGACTTCCCTATCCATCAGCATCGTGGAAGTCAGCCTTTTATTGACTTATTGGACGCTGTTCCGCTTGGAATTTTCAAACCGCTTTCGACTACACGTTATGCGAAGTATGTGTTTCTGACACATTTGGCGTTGTACAGCGACACACTATCAATTAAAATTAAGGTTATTACTTTCGCTAAAGTTCTTCTGTACGGTTGGCGGTCAGATCTGTCTTCTGAGGAGCGTCGTATTCTATCATTCGAAGATGCTTGTGACTTTATCGACTTTCCAGACACGTATGTCGACTTGTTTCATAGGGACATTGTTTCTTTTGAAACGCAGTTCTTTGCGAATTTTCCTCCTGCGACACGAGAAAAACTGGTTACACTTCTGACTTTCTTTCGCGCTTTAGCTGACTATCCAATATTCGAACAATCACATTGAGTTTTTGTTGGAAAATGAGGATACTTGTCCAAACTTTTTACTTAATCCGTGGACTCCCGGCTTTCCATTCTCTTTATGAGGTGGAAGCCGGGTGTGACTTTTGTTGAAGTATGTAAAGGCGGCGATGTTGGTTGGAACAGTTTCTTTCATACGTATTGGGGTTAACGCCCTTTTGGGCGTACTATGCTTCCCTCTTTATCGTAGCGTTTTGGGGGTATCGCTACTTGTCGTCTTGCCTTGTAGCACATATTACTCATTTGTATAATTTAACTCTCGATTCGAACAATCTGCTTGGTTACACGCACAAGCGGGTTGTTCGCACTTCAACTGATTTGGTTCCTCTTTCGGTTCCTTTCCTCACAGGTCGAAATATCCCCGAAGACCTTATTATTCCCCTAAAGCACTTTGCAAGAGCTAATGTACTTATCGCCGCCTATTTTGGACTGCTGTGGGTTGTGTTCAGTTGTCGTGCATTTTTGCATGGGTTTTTAGACTTAGAGATACATAAGGCGTTCGATTTCTTTTTTGTTTTTGATTTGGTGTTTTGCCTGTCGTGGTCGGCGTACTATCTGACTTTTTGGCTATTGGGCGGGGTACCGAGTTTAATCTTGTGGTGGGTTCGACTGGGGTATTCGGGTCGAAAGTCGTTGTTGGGAGTCATAAGACCTAGAATACATTTAGACGCGTTTAGAAGAATTGTGGTTTTTGTGTACACTTGGAACAATCAGTTCAAAGGGTTTGTGTACTTGTTTTATGGTCTTCCGCTCCTGATATTCCTCCTGCGGTCAGTCTTCGCAGTGTTGGGCGTCTTTTAAGGGGGTATTGAAATTTTCCGGGAAAATTCTGAAATTTCTTTGGGAACACCCCTTGTCTTCCTTGGACTTATGAATTATAATATATACTGTATTTGATGGTTTGGTACTTCGAGTCACTTCCAGCAACTTTTTTTTATCGCATCTGAACTGCGATTCCGATTGTGTGACCGAAGAAGTACCGCCGTCAAGTACCTCGCTTTGGTTCTTTGACAATCACAAAGGTATTGGAGCTTTCGGTGACATCCAGCAACTTCTATTTTATATTTGCTTGGTGTGCAAATTTGTCGTGACCATTGTAAAGCTCCTTTACCTTTGTGGTTGCCAAAGCCTTTGGCGAGGCAACCTCCACTATTTGGGGCGCATCCAGCAATCTCTTTATTTGTTTCAACCTATGAAGGGGGCGGGTAACCGCATAAGGTCTCCTAGCTCTATGTAGTTTTTGACTTCGGGACTTTAAGGTTTCGGGGTCGAATCGCTGGTGTTTCTTTTCTGTCCGTCACCAACCCCCAGCAGTGGGGTACTGGTGGTCTGGAGTACGGCGGCGGATCTGACAGGCACTTGGTGTCGCACTCATCCGTTGCGCCGACGGTTCGTGAAAATGTTTCGCGCCCCAATAAATAGCTGGAAAGGAGAAATGTTGTATGTCGCAAAACTTCATCAACGCGGTTCGTCAGGTGCAGGACAACTCCACCTATACGGACAACGGAGCCTATGCGCTCAAGTCGACGGGTTCCCGCCTGTTGGACTTTTACGCAACGGCTGGTGCGCTTCGCGAACGTTCGTCGGAGGACATCGTCACGCAGTTCCGATTGGCGTTTGAGGAGAATCCTCTCTACGCTATGAAGGCGTTGTTCTACGCTCGGAACATTCGCGGAGGCTTGGGTGAGAGGGCTGTTCCGTTGACCATTTACCGCTACTTGGCGGACGCCCACCCGGATGTTCTTCGCAAGAATCTTCCGCTTCTGCCGTTCTACGGTCGGTGGAAGGACGTGTTGTCGCTGGAGCATACGGCGCTCGAAGGTGATATGTTTGAACTGATCGCCAGCCAGCTTCAGCTCGACAAGGGTGCGATGGACAAGGGCGAGTCGGTTTCACTTCTTGCGAAGTGGCTCCCTCGCGCCAAGGTATCGCGGTTTGGTCGTCGTCTGGCGCGTCGTCTCGGACTGTCCTATCGGGGGTACGACAAGATGTTGTCGGCGCTCTGCCGTTATATGGACGTGGTGGAGGTCAAGATGTCGCAAGGGCGTTGGAGCGAAATCAATTATGAACACGTTCCTTCCCGCGCGATGTTGCGGTACCGCAAGGCGTTCGGCAACCGTGACTCGGAGCGCTTCAAGTCTTATCTTGAAGCGGTTGCTTCCGGCGAGAAGAAGATCAATGCGGGTACGTTGTATCCTTACGATCTGCTTCGGAATGCGGGGTTGTCGATTGTTCGTGAGCATGCAAGCTGGTATGTACCAATGAATCTTGTTGTTCCGCATTGGGACGAGACTATCGAAGCGCAGTGGCGGAGCCTTCCGAACTACGTGGACGGCGAGTTCAATGTTTTGGTCATAGCGGACACGTCCGGTTCTATGCTGACGTTCGATGGCTTGCCGTTGTACACGTCCATCGGGCTGGCGCTGTATTTCGCAGAACGGAATAAGGGGGTATTCCACAATACCTTCATGACGTTCAGCCGCGAACCGCGTTTGGTCACGATTCAAGGTGAAACGCTGAAGGACAAGCTCTCGGACTTCCCGGTTATCGTGGATAACACGGATATCTTCAGGGCGTTCGAGCTTCTTCTGCAAACGGCGCTTCAGCACAATCTCACGCAAGAGGATTTGCCGAAGGCGGTCGTGATCATCACGGACGGTCAGTTTGATGCTCAGACGAGTGGTGGCAACTACCGGACGTTCCACAGTGTGGTGTCGGAGGAGTTCCGCAAGCACGGTTTCGAGCTTCCGAATATCGTGTACTGGAATGTCAATTCGCGACACAACACGTTCCAAACCCACTCGATGATTCCGGGGGTTCAAATGGCTTCTGGTCATTCGCCTTCGGTCTTCAAGTCGGTACTGGACGCCATCGGTATGACGCCGTATGAAGCGATGATGAAGACGCTGAATGATCCGATCTACGACGCGGTGCAGGTCTAGTCCTGCGCCCGTCGGCACAATCCAACCATACCTCCCATTTTTGATAGGAAACCACTTCACCTTTTGGTGAGGTGGTTTCTTTTTGCATACGTTGCTGGACTTCAGTTATAAAGGTAGTTTTCTTTCGGTCTTGAGGTAATACTTTTGCAGTTTGTTTCTCCCGGCTTGATTATCGCTTCTTTTCCCGCGTCCGGGGGTACTCTGCGGAGTGACGGTTAAATTCAAGGGGTAAGGAGGTTTCATTATGGTTGAGCAAGTGGAAGGTCAGTACGTCCTCAATTTGGACGGGACGTTTTCGGTGGAGCCTGAGTCTGCGTTTTCGGGGGATTCGGAAACGGTGGTTGCGGAGGTCATTATGCGTCCTCCCCGCGATGGACAACGGGTATTGTTGTCGATAGAACTGCGGCAGTTGGCGCTTGTAGACTTGCTCCCACCTTTGACATCGGTTCGCAGTTGGGGTTCTCCATTATTGGACTTGTACTTGCACGACTTCTTTTTCACTGGTGGGTTTTATCCGCATAATATTCAGCATATTGGGGCGTATTCGGTAACCTGCGAATTGGTGCGGTATGATGGTCGCGCTTTCTTGCCGCATGATCTTGATGTTCTGCGGGCGCAGTTGGAGCGTTGCGGTAAGGATCGTTTTGACTTTGAGCTTCGAGTTGAGTAATGATGTAAAGGAGTTGTCTATCTTTGGCAAAGCAAAAGCATACGAATCCAGAGAAAAAGTCCTCTCTTAAAAGGACTTTAGCTGTCGGACTTCCGGTTGTTCTTTTGGTAGTAGTGATAGCAGGGGGTACTGCCCTTTTTCTTTACAAGGGATCAAAGGATTCCCCGGTTACGTTGAAGAATGGGTTATCGTATTATGATTACTACCTCAATTTCTCCATGATCATTCCGGGGGATTGGCAAGTGACAAACCCTGACTCGGAACTTATCAAGGAGATTGTACCGAAGCAAACGGGTGGACTCTTATATGATATTCGTCATCATCGTCTTGATCGTGAAGTGGTACCGATTACTTTGGTGCAACACCCGGACGATCCGAATATCGATAAAGAGACTAAATTGAGCGGCGCTCGTTTTATGACGATGGCGATTCGTCCTTCCGATACCAATCATTCGTATTTGAATGATATGATGGCGTTGGGGGATCAGTTAAAGCAAATGCTTGAATCGCTCAATTATAGCGATGTGACGATTGAGGAGATCATTGATACGCGCTATCAACCCGAGGGTTCTCTCTACGATGGAATGTATGGCGTGGTGGTTCACGCCAAAGCCCTAGTGGACGGGGTATGGGTCAATTATACGCAGTATTTTGAACCTGCTGGAGCTAATATTCTGGTCTTTACTTTTGGTTCGACTTATGGGCACGATCAGCAGGTCAAGGATATTAAGACACTTACGGAATACTTGGTCTTTCATGAAGGGGGTCAAGCGTGGACTCCGGCGGATCGCGAAGCCTTCCTTGCTGAAGGTTTCCCGGAAAAACAGTCTTCTTTGACTCCGCTCGATCCAAATCAATCCGTGGTAATGACAGAGGACGAAAGCGGCGGGCATTGGCATGCGGATGGAACGTGGCATGAGACGGGTGACGATATTTCAGGAGGTCACTATCATGCAGATGGAACGTGGCATCCTGCTAGTGTGCATTCGGATGAAGAGGACACCAGTCAACTGGTCTTCCCACCAGAAACCAATCCGTCAACCCCGGCGTGGGAGTTGTTGACGGACACTGATGATATCGCAAATGCCACTATTGACGATGTTATTGGTACGGACACTTCCACCTCTGAATCATCGTCTGGGGGTCATTGGCATGAGGATGGAACGTGGCATCCTGCCGCTGAGCATTCGGACAATGAAGCCCCTCCGGGTGGACATTATCACGAGGATGGTTCTTGGCATCCTGATCCTGAACATTCTGATGATGAAGAGCCGTACTCGGGAGAGTATTCAAACTATCGGAAGCCGCAGGAGCAAGATCAAGCACAAGACTGAGTCTTCTGGGTCAAGGGGTTTCTAAACTCCTTGATCCCTTTGTCTTTGTTTAGTAAATTTTGTGACTTATGAAAAGTTTGATACACTTCCTTTCCTTTCTTTATACTAATGCGAGGTGTTTCTAGTATGAAATGGTTGAAAAATAGTAATTCTTCGCAGACTCAGGAGAAACCGGCTAATCAAGCTCCTACAAAGCCTAAAGAGTCAACTATCATACAGGCGGAGTTTCAATCGCAACCAGCGGTTTCCTCGGATCAATCTGATGCTTCCAAAGTCTTTAAGCCCCGTTCTTTTGGTGAAGACACTTCTACTCCTGCGACTAAGCCAGCCACACCATCGAAACCTGTAAAGTCCTCTAAGATGTTTCGTCCCAAGTCGGCTACGGAGGTTCCGGTTGATGCGGAAACGCTTGTTGAGGTGGCGAAGGGAGCAGGGGTAGAGGTTAAGAAGAGTCGAACCAAGGAAAGGCTCATCTTTCTCATTGTAGCTGTGGTAACGGTTGCGATTATCGGGGTAATGTTCATGATGAAGGATCGGGGTACGGGTCAGACGGTTAATCCGCCAACAGATACACTTCCTCCGATCTTGGAAGACCCGATGGATTTACCCACACCGTCACCAGATCCGTCTGGAGAGGAGTCGGAGGAGCCAGAGGAGCCGGAAAACCTCGAAGTTGATCCTGTAGCGTCCATTCCGGGGTATTCGGTTTATTTCAATAACGTACTTGGGTTACGTTTAGAGTATCCGTCTTCTTTGTATGTAACGGATCTTTCAGAGCATTATTTGAATGCTCTGCGTACTTTGGTGGAGCCGAATTCATCTTACCATTTGACATCTTTGGACTTGTCGGGGTTTGCTGAACCGATCCCGCTTACGGACTTCCATTATCGGGACGTAGCTGATTCGCGTTTCCGTCTTTCGTTGGTGTCGTCTATCCCAGCAAAACAGCCGCAGGGTTCCGAGTCTGAGGATGGAAAAATTCAGTCTCTTGCAACAGCGGAGTATAATGAGGCGTATCTCGATTATCTGTTCCAGCTGATTGACTATGAAACGGAACTTGAGCGTGTCATGTTAGAGAATGAGAAACGCTCGAAGAATCGTCAGCTCCCGCTCCCTGTGAAGCCGGAAAAGCCTGCTTCGCTTACTGATGCGGGTAAATCAAAGGGTGTTGAATCGCCCGAAGGAACCGAAAGCACGGAATCGTCTGATGCTCTGAGTATAGATTGGGGTATTGTGAGTGAGTTTAGTCCTTCAATGTCGGTATATCGGGACAAAGGTTTGCGGCAGGTTTCGTTGCAACTTGTGTCTTCGTTTGGTGCAAATAACTTACTCTTGACGTATACTTTTGAACCGGGCTTGGGGGTAGACTTGACAAACGATTTGCTTCAAGACTTGCGAAATGTCTTACTGTCTGCCACATTTTATGATGTGACGCCTTCGGGGGTGGGCATTGTCATCCCTGCAGAAGAGGATTCGGGGGAAACGACGGATAATGAGTCTGAAGGGGAGCTTCATGGAGATACTCACTCATTTGACGGAGTATCGGGTAGCTAACCCTTTCATGGATAATGGGGTGATTTAGCATTATGGAAATTTATCAAGGAAAGTCGTGGAAGTTTTGGACTTTGGTGATTGGTGTTCCTGTTCTCATCCTCATCGTTGTTCTTATAATCTTGTTTAGCAACGGAGGACTCGGAGATAAGGATGCGTCTAGCTCACAAGACCCTTCGAATCTTGCTTCTACGCAACAAGGTGGTTCTTCAGGGCAACCGAATTGGGGTGTAACTCCACCTGAAGGGGAGGAAGGGTCTACCGAGCCTTTTCCGGTATCGGACGGAAGTATGGTAATCAATCGGGCTTCTACTGCTTATGGTGGGAAGGTTCTCGCTTATGAGGAGTTTGGGAGCCGTTCCGAGGTAAAGGTAGCGATAGGGGGTAGCGAGGAAAACGTTCGTTCCTTTACGCTTGATCTTCGTACTTTGATTTTTGATGCCGAAACCAATACCATCGTTGATCCGAATAAGCTCACGGAGGCGGATAAATCTCGTCTTTTGGTAGTTGGTAGTGAGCATGAAGATCAGTATGTTGAGTTGATTATCCTTAATGACAATCCTAAATTGTTGTTCTCCACCGTTTCTGAAGTCGAGCAGTCGGAAGATCGTATTGTTCTTAGGGACAGTGTTCGTTCTTTGGAGTATCAGGTTCCTGCGGGTCATGAGTTTCTTAACGCCCTTACGGGGGTACCTTATGATCCATCGAAGATTAAGGTTACGGATAAGCTCTTTGTTTACCCTCAAGAGGGGTATGACTTCTCTGTTGGAACCAGCGATTCCTTTGCGAAGGTTCCGGTAGACAAAATTTATGTCTACCCAAATGCGCGTTAAAGGAGTTGTTTGGTTTGCGTCGTCGTTTGGTGGTTTTGGAAAGTCCTTTTGCGGGTGAGGTGGAGAAAAACATCAAGTATGCCCGCGAAGCGGTTCGTGATAGTTTGTTGCGTGGAGAATCTCCAGTGGCATCCCATCTGCTGTACACGCAGGAAGGGATTTTGAATGACGATATCCCGGAGGAGCGGAAACTCGGGATTGATGCTGGGTTGGAGTGGTCTGCGGTTTCCGACGGCTCGGTAGTTTATATAGACCGGGGCATTTCTCGGGGTATGAACTATGGTATTATCCATGCATTAGGTAACAAGAAACCTGTGCATTTCCGTTCCCTTCAGGGGGAATTCATTACGATGGAACTGCTTGCTTCTTTGGGTTTGGGTGCTGATGTGCAACGTCTGCTTTCTCCCACACCGGAGATTTCGCCGCTTGGGACTTTGTTCCCGAGAAAGGAATAATTTTTCACTTTTTGGGCACACTGATGATGAACCCGATATCATTTATGGAGTAAATGAGTGAGGGCTATCATAAGTGTGTCCTCTCTTTTGAGGGTGCATATTTTATTTTGTGAAGGGGTTTACAGGTACATGGCAAATGCAGGTAAAGTGAAAGGTACAGTCAAGTGGTTCAATGCAGAGAAGGGGTACGGCTTCATTCAAGTCGAAGACGGCGCGGACGTTTTCGTTCATTACAGCGCCATCGTTGGTAAAGGTTTCCGAACGTTGGAGCAAGGGCAGTCCGTCGAGTTCAACATTGTTGATGGGAAAAAGGGTAAGCAAGCGGCGGACGTCGTTAAACTGTAGTCCATTCTTTCGCCATTTCGGGGTTCCGTTTGACGGAACCCTTTTTCATTTTGTTAGCTTTCTTCTCTTTACGTATGCTTCCGCATTCCCGCAACTTTAATCTCTCCTACGATCCCTGCCTATGGTAACGTCACGGGCGGGTATTCTTTTGTCCTTCTTTTCCAATGACTTCAAACATAGTATATAGGACTGTAAACATGCTTGTCCAGACTTCGGACATGTATATGCTCGATAGGAACAAAATATACCTCGAACGCAAAAATATTTTTGCATACTTGACCTTCGTTTGATCTTTTTCAAGGCACATTTTATACTTTTCTTAGATCAGATGGAGGTGAGTGCGTATGAACCAAGCGCTGGTAGGTTTATTAGCGATTTATGGGCGCGTGGGGGTAAGCGATATTAAACCTGACATCACGTTAGCATCGCTAGGTTTGAAGCCCGGTGCGGGGGATTTGAGTGAGCTTCTCATTAAAGAGCTTCTTTCGGACATTGAGATCTTCGGGAATGTGAAGATCGAATTGTCTGCCTATCTGTCTTTCGATACAGTTGCTGACCTTAATGCGCATTATGAGAAACTACTGTCTACACCTTGAGTCTGGAACTGTACTTTTCGGAGGAGAATAACGTTGTTTCTTAAGAGCGTATCTAGCACCTACGCTTTCATGGCGTAGGTGTTTTCTTTTAAGTTGAAGTATATTGAGGGGTAGCCGTATGACTTATAACAAACTTTTGGAGTTATTTCACAGTTCACACTGTGGTATGTCTCCATCAGACGTAGTAGCTAGAGATTTAACACAAACAAGTCCGTTGCAAAAGTTGTCTGAATCGGACTTGCGCTTGCTTTGTGAAGCATACGGTTTTGCGGTACCTTCTTTTGCCCCTCAAGCAACGCATTATTTGTACTACGCTTGGCACCCCTGTCGGGGTATCGGACGCCTTTTATGTTGGGTGAGTCTGGGTCTTTGACTTATGCGGTGCATCGTCCTAATGGTTTGGTTTTGCGTGCTTTTTGGTCGGAAACGGTCATCTTGGTATTGGTTCCTGCGACCTGATGGTATACAGAGTAATGGGAAAACGTTGGGGGTGGATTTCGTTGGATAACTCGAACTTGATGGTTGAAAGTCTCTTTTCTACAGAGCGCCCGGTATTTGAGGTGCGTCCAGTCTTTCGTTGGAAGTTGAGTCTGTTGATTTCTTGCTTTCTTGCGGGCTTTGCAACGCCATTCATTCTTGGAGGGTTGGGTTTTCTTTTTACCGCCCTCATCCTTGTGGTGGTTATCACCACGTTGGACTTCGGAAAGTTCGACGAGTATTTTGGGTATCTGGAGGGCAAGAATATCGAATCAGAGCAACTTGCTCAGCTCTTTATGACGGTGACATCGTTATTTCCAGTCGTGATCTTCTGCGTTGTTGCTCGTTTGATTTATCGGCATCTTAAGCGAATGAATGAGCGCACGGTTTATCGGTTTTATCGAGACCGGGTAGAGTATGTAGAGGGGTTTCGTCGTCTTAACTTTAAGTCCATTTCGTACAAGGACATTTTGGGGGTAGAGTTTTCGCAGTCTAATGCTCAAGCGAATCTTGGTCTGGGGGATATTACGTTAACGACAGCGGATCGTTATCATCGTCTGCTTATCTCGAATATAGAGTATGCTCCAGACATCGTTCGCTTTATTCAAGAAGCGAAACGTAATGACACACAGAGGTGATCTTTTGTTTATGAAAAAGCCGGGTTTATTTAAGTATATGATAAGCCGCTGGCAGTTTTGGGTGTTCAACGTCATTTTAGGAATGGGGTAAACAACGATGATTAAGACCACTTATTTTGCACACGCGAAGAAACTTGATCCTTCGCTCAATCTTGTTTCTATCGCTCGATATACGCCGCCGGGCTTTCCGGGACGTCTTTATCATAAACTTGCTCCTTCTCCGGCACTTTTGGCGTATGTGAAGTCGACGAACGACACAGAGGGGTATATTCGTGAGTTTGCTCAACAGCTTAACCGACTTGACCCGCATCAAGTGGTGCAGGAGTTGGGCGAAAATCCTATCTTGGTTTGTTATGAAGCACCGGGCAAGTTTTGTCACCGCCATCTGGTTGCGGACTGGCTCCGTCAAGCGGGATATACTGTAGTGGAGCTGAACTAAGAATTCGCTCCCCGAGGAGGGGTAATCTTGCACGGTTTTGAAGAACTCGGTCGCTTTTCTCTGGATGATGTTCAGCGTCGACGTATGTTTGAGTCTTTTGTTGTCTGTCGGGATCATCGGAATCGACTCTGCATTGTTGGTTCAAGGTCACGTTATTTTGTTAACTATTCCCTTCTTCGGGTGCAGGGTGAGATTCGGAAGAAGAGGCATGTCAGTAAGGCGATTATTCACGCACATACTCGCGGACGTACGATACCAAATCAACAGGATATGTACGAATCGCAAGTGGTATTCTTTCAAGTCCTCAATGATGTTGAGTTGAGTCTGAATCAGTCCGTTGTGGTGTATCTTTATCATTAACAGCGTGAGGGGTACTGAAAGTATCGACGGTTTGTCGGTACTTTTCTTTTTGTGAATAGGAAAAGTAATCTAAGTCTATTATCTGTAGGCTCTTATACTCTTTGTTTTGAGGGGAATTTTGTATGAAAAAAGTTGTTAAGCATACGTTTCGCATTTTCATTCTTTTGTTCGCATCGGTGTTGTTTTCTAGTGGAGTAAACCTCTTTTTACAACCACACAAATTGTTGAATGGTGGTGTATCCGGTATTTCAATGATCATCGGGCATTTAACCAACCATGATGCGTATATCTACTACTTTGCGCTGAACGTACCAATCCTCATCTTGGGTTTCTTTATGCTTGGTGGACGTTTCATCGCTTACAGCATTGTATCGGTTATCACTACAACCCTGTCTATGAAAGTCATACCTATTCTTCCTGTTGCTGATGATCCGCTCCTGTCGGCGGTTTACGCGGGGGTATTGTTGGGAGCCGGAGTCGGACTTTCGCTTAAGGTTGGTGGTTCCACTGGTGGTTTGGAGGTGTTGGCGGCGATTGTTTCTCATTATCGGGATGTTTCGGTTGGGTTGATTACGACTTTCGTTAACGTCTTCATTGTTCTTGGTTTTGCATTCATTCAAAATGATTGGAACACGGGTTTGTACTCGTCAGTTTGTATTTACGTCACGGGTCGTGTCGCCAATGTTATTTACACCGAGAATGAGAAGGTCACCATGTACATTGTCTCCGATAAGTCTGCCGAGCTTGTAGAAGCCTTACAGAAAACCCACCAGCGAGGTATTACGCTTATTCCTACGGAAGGGGCGTTTACTGGAGCCAAGCGGGATATGATCATGATGGTCACCACGCGTTATGAGCTTTCGATGTTAAAGGAACTCGTGCAACAGGTTGACCCTGCCGCTTTTGTGAACGTTACAGAAACTTTTGAAGTTATGGGTAATTTTGTACGATTGAAGGCTAAGTCTAAGTAGTTGACTTATCCACAGGTTGTGAGTAGTAAGTGGATAAATTGAAACTGCAAAGGGGTGTCAGTTGATGGCGCGTACAGCGTTTAAGTGGAGCTAGATGTGGGGTATTTTGAGGAGTTTGCGTCAAAGGACGAGTTGATCAAATACTTTGTCTTGTGTAGTCGAGTGGGAAAGATGTATGCGAATTACTTCGCACCTAGCTTAACAGGTAGTCTGCTCTATTACAGCGACTTTCATGATGATGAGGACACGACTGAAATTCTCGCGGATTTGGTAAATAGTTTGATTACTGACAAGTCTAAGCATATGAAGTGGTATATTGGGACTATGGAGTAACTGTTAATTGGGACAACTTGTTTTTATTTAATACTTCCGATCCTTTTCGGAGAAAACACCAGACAAAAATTGTAGGAGTAGTTATTCTTATTTGATACTATTTTTAGGAGGCGATCTTGTTGAGCATCTTCAAACGTTTGAAATCTCTCACCCTCTCCAACATCAATGCGCTGATCGACAAGGCGGAAGATCCGGTTAAAATGACGGATCAGTATTTGCGTGACATGGCAGAGGACATCCGCGATATCGAAGGCGCGGTCGCCAAGCAAATCGCCATCGCCAATCGTTTCGAACAGCAACTGAAAGAAGCCGAGCAGATGGTGCAACGCCGCGACGAACAGGCTTTGCAAGCGATGGAGCAGGGTAAGGAGGATCTGGCTCGTCGCGCTCTGCAAGATAAGCGTGAGCATCAATCCAAAGTGGACGCACTGAAGCCGCAGTATGAAACGGCTCGGGCAACGGCTGACAAGCTGAAGGCGCAACTGCAGGAAATGAAAGACCAGTACAATTCGCTGAGAAGCAAGCGTGATATGCTGGTTGCCCGCGCCGAAGCCGCCAAAGCCCAGAAATCCATCAACGACAGTATGTCCTCCTTCAACGTGGATGGTACCAAGGCGGGCATCGACCGCATGATGGACAAGGTTGCTCGTATGGAGGCGGAAGCGCAAGCGGGGCTGGAGCTTCGCGGTGACACCAAAGATCTGGACGCCGAGCTTGCGGAACTCAACAAGGATAGCGGCATTGACGATGAACTCGAAGCCCTTCGCGCACGGGTTGCCGCGAAGAAGAGTGGGCAACCGCAAGCCTAATCCGTCTCACGGCAGAAGGGTTGTACTTTTCGGTACAGCCCTTCTTTTATGTCCTTGAAAGGAGGCTTCTGTAGTGGGGATATTTTCTCGCTTGAAAAATTTGTGGCGTTCGCGTAAAGCGGAACCGGGGGTACCGAATATCGATTCGTCGCAAGAAGACGTGGTTCCCGGTGACATTATTGATCTTGATCTTACGCATTGGACGGTCATCGGGACGGTGTCTTACTTTGATCCCGGTCATACCCCGCATCGCTTTGCGTATTATTTGCAGTCTGGTTCGGAGCAAGCGTGTTTGATTCTTGAGCGGGGGCGTTCATTGGAAGCCTTGTTTGCTCGATTTGTTGAAGGTTCCTTGGACAATCCGCAAAAAGTGCCGACGCAACTTAACGTTAGCGGGGTTCCGTATCGGTTGGAGTGGTATCGCAAGGATCAGGTGGTTACGAAGGGCAGTACCGATTTCCGCTCCCATGACCGGGTGATTTACTGGCGGTATCTCGGGGGTACGGACAAGGATAGCTATTTCATTCTGCAGTGGCAGGATGGGAAGTTTGTGGCGCTTGAAGCAGAACGGCTCCCCTCAGCGGCGTTTAAGGTCATGAAGGTGGGTTCGCCGCAAGCATAAGCGTAAATTTGAATTTGCAGGTGATGGTATGAAGGGTGGTTTTCGTCCTTCGACTGGTATGAGTTTTAACCAGCTTCGCATCGGCGTTCTGGCGGTCATGGCGGTGGTTTTGCTTATCGCTTTTATCGCCACCGGGGGTCGAGATAAGGTTGAGGACTATATCGACCAAACTTATGTGAAGGAAAGTTCTCAACAGACTGATTCTGGTTCTTTTAGTGTGTATTACGCTGATCGACCTTTTCATGAGGTCTATGAGGATATTAGCTCCGCACATGAGCCGGAAAACGTGGAGATGCGGTCTTCCAAGCATTATGTGCTGACGTATCCCCGCTCCACGGTTGGGGTAGCGGAACGTTCACCTACGGAGTCCTTGATTACGGTAGATTCCAAGTATAATCCAGAGCAACGCCGTGATATGCTCAAAATGTTGTTATATGTGCTTTTGGAGCTTGGGGATGCCGTTGGGGATGAAGTAGACTCCAATTACGATTACGACTACGATCATGACTATGACACGCGCTCTGATACTAGGTCTAAGTCGAAGTCTTATGACGATTGGTCGGTAGATGAGCCAACTACGGGTGGTAGCGGTTCTTTCACTAAGCGTGGAGATCAGTACGATCTACCTTCGAGTGGTTGGGACGACGATAATTCGAACGATGACTTTGACTTTGATCTCGATTTTGACTGGTTTAGTGGGGGTAATGAAGTGCCGGAGCCTGAACTTTTCGAAGGTAGCGGCTCCTTTAATAAGCGATAGCTTTCGTGGCTATCTCTTTCTTGTTTGGACTGTTATTGACGTTATATGACTGTGAAGTTAAAATAAGAGTGTACTATGAAAGGAGTGATTTCTCGGTGGCTAATGAAAATGTAGCGACTGAAAATACACGTGCGGTAAAGGACTACCCGGAAGTTCGCATCTACACGGAGGCGGAAGCTCTGCGGCGGCTCTGCGAGAAGCGGGGTATTCCGAAAACGGATTTTCAACGCATTCACGACGAGTTGTACGGCTACCTGCTGTCGTGGTCGTCGCCGTATCCTGATGGTCGGGCGCGGCTCGATGACAGTTTGAAAGACCTCTATTTTGAAACGGCATTTGTCCTTTCAATTTCGGATATGGTGCGACTTCTTGATTTTATGGAGGAGCAACATGCCAAGTACGAGAACTATCTGAACACCCTTCCATCGGAAGTGCTGGCAAAGCCGATGGTGGAGCTTCGGGGTAAAGTGGACGAATACGGTGTTGATTTCTCGCTGGAGTTTTCGTTCTTCTTCAATTCGGCATATTCGCATCTCAACATTCCGATTACGGTAAAGGATTGGCTGGAGCATCTGTATCGGCATAGCGACGATGCCTTGAAGTTGATTCGGGTTTGTCTTAGCGCAACGCCTGAAGAGCTGACGGAGCGCTATGGTTACACGAAACAGCATTATGACGAAGTGCTGATTTTCTTCCGAGAGGCATGGGGGCTTCCTTTCAATGAAGCGCTGGGATATGTTGTCAAGCAACTGCCTTCGGTTCAGCATGAGCGGGCGTATTTCCGGGTGATGTTGTCGTTTCTTTACTACTATGCGGACGGGTTGGATATGCAGTATTGGCAACACATCATTGACAGTCTGATTTGCGCTCGTCTTGAGGACGTTTCGTCCAGCGAGACTTTGTGTAGGTCTGTGTTGGGCAAGTAAATTCGCACATCAAGCAGGAGGCAGGGTAATCCCGCCTTCTTTTTTTTATGACTGTTTATGTACGTTGTGTAAAGTCGTTCCTTTCATTTTCTGACTAACTTATATTTTTGGTATAGTCGCGCTGTGAGGTGAATGTGATGGAGCGCGGGTTACAGGTTCAACGAGAGCGATTGGGTTGGGTACAAAAATAAATAAATAAAGGAGGTTAGAATCATGACGGCTATGACGCAAGGTAAGGTGATGAAGTTCGATGACAGGCTGAAGGAGATTTTTCTCAACTCCTGCGACCGGGTGCAAAAGAAGGCGTATTTCATTGAAGTGATGAAGCCTTCCCGTCCTCGTCAGGTAACGAATGTGTTGGAAGGAGCGACGTACAACACCAAGGAAAATGACGTCATTCTGAAGGGTACGGTTGGTGAGTTGTGGGTTGCTCCGATGGAGAAGGTGTGCAAGACCTATACTAAGCCGGATGGTTCTCCGCTCACTCCTGCGGATTTCATCCCGGATCGACCGCTTCGTGTTAAGACCAAGCCCGGTAACCCTTGTTATGCGATGCAGGTTTCGAAGAGCGCGATGGTTGAGGTCAAGACGGCGTGGGGCGACGTTTTGCTGGCGAATCGTCCGGGGGTAGAGCATGGCGACGGAGACTTCATTGTCTGCGGTGAAAAGAATGGCTACCCAGATCTTAGCGACGTTTGGGTGGTCAACGGCTTGGTTTTCAAAACTACTTATGAGGTTCTTCCCAAGTCTACGTCCAAGATCGCTATGGAACGGGAAGCAGGGGTAAGGAGTAAGCATTATAATCCGTCAAACCCCAACCTTAGCCATAAGTGCGAGTTGAAGAACTTGCAGTTTAACTACCGCAACCTTACGATGTCTTTCTTTGACCGGGCGTTCCTCAACAATGAGTTGCGTTTGACTTTTACGGTTTGTCCGACGCATGATTTGCGTGACCCGCTTGATTTTGTGTTGGTTCAGGTAATCAAGGATGGGAACATCCACTACGGTCTGAAAACGACGCAAGGTTCACACGTCTTTGAAGCCATTCGTCGTCCGTTGGATCAGCGGTATAAGACGACGAGGGGTATTGTTGAAGCGTTGTACTCGGTAATTCGAGATGGACACTTCCTTTACCCACATAACCCTTATGCACCGTTGCTGTACCCGGTGCAAGTCCACGGGGCATATCAAAGTGGGGTAACCGCGGCGGGCAAGCGTGACTTCTTTGAGTTTCGGGCTTCTTTCGTTTGACACCTAGAAAATTTTTACGAAACTTTTTAATTTTCTTCCGAACTAGGTGTTGACCGTCATTGACTTCCGAGTTATACTGACATCAGTTCCGCTGGAGGGCGGCGGGTCGGCAGGTAGAGTGGCTTACCTCGGTTGGGTTGGACTGCCGACGGGGGCAGGGTCTGACGCGCAGGGCGGCGTTTCGGAGAGTTCCCCTTTTGTCCTCCGGCGGACGGCGGGAGGTGGCGCGGTAGCCGTAATGAGTCGGCGCAGTTTTGCGCGGACTGGGTGCTGTTTCGGGTGCGCCGCTCCCACTATCATGCACCTATTGGTGATGCACCCCTTTGGGTGGTCGGTGGTTCGAATCCACCAAGGTGCGCCGATGTCCGGGCTTGTGTAGCGGTTTTGCGGAATACCCCCTCCGTTGAGGGCAAGTCTGCACGGCTGAAGGCGTGTTTTCCTTCCAAGGACGGCGGAAATGTCTTCCAAGCCCGGACTCCGTTTTGGGGTCGTCTTTTGGGTTCGACGGGCGACTGGGTGCAAGACTTTTGAGCGGTATGCAACCACCTTACGGGGCAACGCCAATTAAATGGCAACGAACAACTCGCTGTAGCCTGATAGCGTATCCGGCTACTCCTAAACGGAGAGGTCGCCTACCAACTCCTGCGGATCGAGGATAAGGCTGACGGACAGGAAAGACTGACTAGGGGTTTCCGATAAGAACGTGGCGGTCTTATCGGAGGGGTATACCTAGAAAGGGAACCAAAACGGGCGTTCCGTATCCCGCGAAGTACGGGCGGTGAGTGTCTCGCGTAACGCGATTGGGGGTATGCGGCGATTTTCGGCGCGAAGACTCCGACAAGACGGCTCACAATAATTCCTCCCTTTGGGAGGGAGCGAGTATCAGAAGACCTTGGTATTCGACTTATGGGTGGCTCCTTCCAATGTGCTAGGCTACGCTCAATAAATGGTCTTGAGGAAGGTTGTTCGGACAGGGGTTCGAATCCCCTCGACTCCACCATGTTGGCTGTCGGACTTCGGGGCGCGAAAGCCTTTCGAAGTTGCGGCTTGGGTCGACCCCTAAAGCCAACATCAACCCCGCAGAAGTCTCTGCAGTTTGAGGAATCTCGACTGCAGAGGCTTTTTTATTTGGATGGGCGTAAACCCCTATGCCTTTAGGCTAGGGGGTGTAAGCCCTAGTTACCTTGTGTTTGAATATACTTTTGGATAATCTCTTTGCTAACATTTCTAATGCTACATGCAAAGTACCCATCACTCCAAAAAGTACGTTCTTTCCAGAAATGTTGAACTAAATAGTCACTTAAGTCAACAGGGAATTTAATCAACTTGGCTACACGTTCCATTATTTTCACTACTTTAAAGTATATACTGCTGACATATACATATATTAATAATATACTAAAAGTACATACAAAAAGGAGGTGAAAATCAATGTGGGTCTATAAAGCATACAAATTCCGTATTTACCCAAACAAAGAGCAAGAAGTATTGATTACAAAAACATTCGGTTGTTCACGTTTTGTATTCAACTATTTTTTAGCGAAATGGAATGATACTTACAAGGAAACAGGCAAAGGATTGACTTATAACTCTTGTTCTTCTCAATTAACACAACTAAAGAAAGAATTAGCTTGGTTAAAAGAAGTAGACAGCGTTGCGCTTCAATCTGCACTCAAAAACCTTGCTGATGCTTTTTCTCACTTCTTTAAGAAGCAAAACGATGCACCTCGTTTTAAATCCAAAAAGAATAAGGTGCAATCTTATACGACTAAGCAAACAAACGGAAATATAGTCATTATGGGTAACAAAATTAGGTTACCGAAACTTGGATTTGTTCGATTTGAAAAATCAAGAGAAGTAGAAGGTCATATCTTATCTGCTACTGTTAGACGAAATCCGAGTGGTAAATACTTTGTTTCTATTCTTGTAGAAACAGAAGTACAACCGTTAGAAAAAACAGATTCTTCTGTGGGCATAGATGTCGGCTTGAAAGATTTTGCTATTCTTTCAGATGGAACTGTCTACTCTAATCCTAAGTTTTTTCGAAGATTAGAAGAAAAGTTGGTAAAAGAACAACGGATTTTATCAAGACGTAAAAAAGGAGGTTCTAATTGGAACAAACAACGAATTAAAGTTGCTCGTATTCACGAAAAAATTACAAATGCAAGAAATGATTACTTGCATAAAATCTCTACCGAAATCATCAAAAACCACGATGTAATCGGTATTGAAGATTTGCAAGTATCTAATATGTTGAAAAACCATAAGTTAGCTAAATCTATTAGTGAAGTATCTTGGTATCAATTCAGGACGATGCTTGAATACAAAGCCAACTGGTATGGAAAGCAAGTTGTAACGGTGTCGAAAAATTTTCCATCCAGTCAGCTTTGTTCGTCCTGTGGACATCAAAACAAAGACGTTAAGAATCTCAATCTTCGTGAATGGGAGTGCCCTAATTGTCATACCCGTCATGACCGAGATATTAACGCAAGCTTAAATCTTCGCAAGGAAGCCTTGCGATTAACCGTAGGAACTACGGGGATAGCTTAGTAAATTAAGGTTCGTTAGAACCTTCTACCTAAGAATCCACTATGGCTTTAGCCTAGTGGTAGTTCAAAATGGGTATTCTTGCATTTGAGGTGATTTTCTTGAACAAGGATATATTTCTGCAACAGCAAGCGTCGGCGTATGTCGATCATTATCGAGAGGTTATTGTTTCTCGGTTGAAGAAGGAATTGGTGGATTTCCATAGCTTTTTGGTGGAAGTTTGTGATTTCCGTAAGCACTTTTACGCTATCTTCCTCGATCATCTTGAGGATATTAAGACCTACTATCAATTCAATGATCTTGGACTGACGGGGGAGGAGTACGATAAGGTACTCCAGCGTTTGTGGCTTCGTTTCCGGGGTGATGTGTATCCTTTGGTTCTCAAGGAGATCCAAACTTGTATGCCGGATGAGATTAGTTCCCTTGAACAACTTGCGGATTATATCGAGAAGGGTTTGCAGGATTATGTACTGGAAGACCCCGAGGATGAGAAGCTGTATCGCGAGGACATTGAGGAAATCGCCCAGCTTCGGGGGTACGCCAATAATTTGCGGCAACTTTCCTCTGCTTTGGAGAAGGCGTTGGATGCGGCGAGTAAGCATCCTTGGGTCACTTTGTCACGCAAGCCTTAGTCTTTGAATCTTGCGTCTTTCCTTCTTCTTCATTTTCTTTAAACGCTTCGTGCGGAATAGTTAGCACTTTCTAACTTTCCGTCCGAATCGTTTATACATTCCTATAAATCTTTCAAAGGAGGTTCCTTAATGAAAAAGGCATCACGAGTATTACTTTGCTTGCTGGTTTGTACACTTCTGCTCCCTTCTTTTGCATTTGCGGAGGAAGAGCAGGAACCTATCAAGGTCTTCCTCAATGGTCGCCAAATGCAGTTTCCTGTTGATCCCATCATCGAGCAGGGGATAACGCTGGTTCCTTTCCGAGCGATTTTTGAAGCTTTGGGGTTGGAGGTTGGCTGGGATGGCGAGAATCAAAAGGTTACTGGCTCACGCGAAGGATTGACCATTGAGATGACTCTTGGAAATCAGAACGTCTATGTAAATGGTCGTCGTCAGCGTCTGGATGTCGCACCGAAGGTAGTTAATGGTACGACGCTCGTTCCGCTTCGCTTTGTTTCGGAGGTTTCCGGTAAAGAGGTAATTTGGAACGGGGAAGAACGTCGTATCGACATCAATTCGGGGTATGAGCTGGTGCAAACTTACGATCCTTTGGCTCGCGATAGCTTTATACCATTGGAGAAGGTTTCCGATCATAGCAACATTAAACCGGAAATCTATCGTGACGGTGATTACCTCTATGTTATGTGGACGAAGCCATATGCGGCGACTTCTGGAAGTACCGCCCTGCAGGGGTATGATTTTTATCTCTCTGTCGCCCGTAACAATCAATGGTTGGTGAGGGCGGAGAAAGTCTACACCAAAACGGGGACTAAGGAATACCCGTTCACTCTGAAGTATTTTGATGGGAAATACTTCATCCAAGAGGGTTCTTCCATTTCGGTGTTGACTCCGACGAAAGAAGGGAAATTGGAGTCGAAGACGTTCACTACGAACCTTCCGGTCAGTACGACACCGCTTCCGAAGAACTCCGGCTTGAACATTCAAGTGAGCTTGGATTGGCAACCGATCCATTCGGCTGACGGTTATGTGGTGTTGGTGCATGCATCGCAAATGTTCAATAACGTCAGCACCACTTGGAATCGTTTGTACTATCCGGCTTCGACAACGTACAATAACTTCATTGACTTCAAGGATATCCACGGGGTAACGAAGTCCAAGCAGGAAACGTTCTACTATGATAACTACTCGCGTATTATTTACCTCATCAATGGCGGGTATTATCGTCAGTTGGATATCGACTCCGGCGACTTGAAGTACACTACCACGGGCCAAGACTTGACGCTTCCGTTCGTGGACGGTGTATTCTCGCAAGCAAACCTTACTATCTCGAATGGAAAAATGCTTTTGCTTTATGTACCGTCGGGTTCGAATACTTATCGTTTTGTCGATATCGATCCGACGACGCTCAAACCGCGTAAGGGCAAGAACTTCTTCTCGGAGGTTGAACCGGGCGGTATCAACTGGTCGAAGCAGTATTTGTACTGGGATGGCAACGCTCTGCAAACCTACGAGTACTATCAGTTCTCTCGCAAACCGGCGGTTAAGAGCCAAATCTTCCGTTTTGTTAATTACTCTGCGCGGTAATCGCGGAGCATTAGCCCCTCTGTTGAGGGGCTTTTCTTTTTTTGACTTTATTGTTATTTTTTGACGTCATACGGTATAATAGTTTTGCTCTCGACGAGAGATGGGGTACTTGCGCTCAGATTGAGGGGGTTAAAATCAGTTAAATTTAATTTAAGAAAATCTCTGTAAATTTATTTTATTTACAGAGATTTTTATGTATAGTCGATAATTTCATTGATTAAAATTTATATTAAGTAGTTTTACTAAAAGGGGTTTGATGTGATGACCACTTTATATAAGATTGGTGAATTTGCGAAAAAGATCGGAGTACATGTAGATACTTTACGTAGATGGGATAGAGAGGGGAAATTAAAGCCAGCAAAAGTTACAGCAGGAGGTACTCGATATTATTCTGAAGAGCAATATCGGAGTTATATAGGTAAGCCTATCAAGCAAAAGAGAATTGTAATAGGTTATTGTCGGGTTTCTTCGCATAATCAGCGTGATGATTTAGAAAGACAAGTTGAAAATGTAAGGACATATATGCTGGCAAAGGGTTATCAGTTTGAGATTATAACAGATATAGGTTCTGGTATAAATTATAAGAAAAATGGTTTGCTCGCATTAATTAATAGGATAATGAGTGGCGAAGTAGAGAAAGTAGTTGTTTTATATAAGGATCGTTTGATTCGCTTTGGTTATGAATTATTAGAATATATTTTTGCTTTAAATAATACTGAGATAGAAATTATTGACAATACAGAAAAAACAGAGGAACAGGAGTTAGTAGAGGATTTAATCAAATTATAACTGTTTTTAGTTGCAAATTACATGGTAAAAGAGTAAAGAAAACAAAAGAACTTATGGAATCGTTGAAGGCGAAGGCGGGTGAGTTTTAATGCTTGCAGGAATGCGCGTGCGTTTATATCCAACAGAAGAGCAGGAAATCAAGTTTCGTAAATTTTGTGGAGCCGCGAGATTTGTTTATAATGAATGTCTTTTCTGCAGGATACAAGTTTATGAGGAGGAATTACGTTCTTGTTCTGTTCAAGAGTTGATTGAGCATATTCAAGATTTAAAGTATTCTAAGGAGTACTCATGGCTTTTAGAGATACCTGAAGCTGTAACAAAACAAGCGATAAAAGATTTGGATAAGGCGTATGAGAATTTCTTTAGAAGAGGGAATAAAGGGTTTCCAAAACCTAAAAAGAAAGGTCGTTGTAAGGATTCTTTTTATCAACGTACTGATAGGTTAAAACAAGTGGATGATACTCATGTTAAAATAACAGGAATAAAAGAACCTGTTAGAATGAGTAAGTGTTTTATACCTGAACGAGTAATGAATCCCAGAGTGGTTTTTGACGGGAAGTATTGGTATTTAAGTTTTACGTATGAGGTAGAGGAGTTGCCGAAAATAGAGGATGGTGAGGTTGTAGGGGTAGATGTTGGTTTAAAGAATTTGGCGATTACTTCTGACAATGTAGTATATAAGAATATTAATCATTCATATAGGGTGATGCAGTTAGAAAAGAGATTAAAAAGACTTCAGAGGAGGTTGTCACGAAAGTATGAGTTAAATAAGCAGGGGAATAAGTTTGTAAAGACTAATAACATAAAAAAGTTAGAAAATCAGGTTCGTTTAATACATCGTAGGTTGCGAAATATTCGAAATACGTACATTCATACTGTCACAATGGACTTGGTGAGAACCAAACCAAGGATGATTGTGATAGAGGATTTGAATGTACGGGGTATGTTGAAAAATAAACATATAAGTGCGGGGGTTCAGAAGCAATGTTTTCATAAGTTTCGTTCATATTTAGCTTATAAATGTAAGTTTTTTGGTACAGAGTTAGTAGTTGCTGATAGGTTTTATGCTTCATCAAAAATATGTTCTTGTTGTGGGTATAAGAAGAGGTTTTTATCTTTATCTGAAAGGGTTTATCGTTGTGAAAATTGTGGTCATATACAGGATCGTGATTTGAATGCAGCGATTAATTTAAGAAATTACGGGTTGGCACTGTAACGCTATCCGTAATATGTACCTGTCCGTTACAGGGAATTTAAGCCTTCGGACTACCATACAAACCTGAGTAGCTTTTAGTGAAAAGGGGTAGGATGAACAAGGAAGCATGATACCTAGATTTACTTAGGTATCAGTTAACGGTATACTTATATAAAGGGCGTATCTTAAAGGAGGATTTATCATGAAACCAACTCGTAAGGAAACGAAGAAGTTGATTTGGTCGAACATGCCGGACTTCGAGTGTTGCGTTGATAAGAAGCGTGGTCGTGTATGTGATTGTGCGTATCGGGATTTGCAGGATGAGCGGCTTAACTTGAATGTTCGTTTACCGGGGAAAGTGGTAGCCATCGCGGACATTGGGACGTGGCGTGGTCGGGTTGCGGGGTACAAAGTTTTGGGTGATCTTCTCAGTTCGATGTTCGATGTTACTTGCGACTACAATGAGTTTTACAGTGATGGACATAATATTCGTTCCCGGCAGGTACATCACGATGGGACGAACTATCTGTTGTTCCGTATGCTTCGCCCGGACATGAATCCCGAGCCGCTTTTCCGTCGTATTTTGGATGACAGTTTTGATCAAGCGCTGATCAATCGGTACACGGTCAGTTTGCATCCGTATGTTGCGGAGGTTTACGGTTGGAAGAGCAGACCGAAGGCTAAGGTGTAACTTCCTCTTTCCGTCTTTCCCTCTCCGTTTCCTTCCTCATCATATAGGGTAGGGGTATTCTCCTACCCTTTCTTTATGATAATTTTTAGATTTATCACTTCGTTTAACCACTTCCTGTCCTTCCTCAATAAGTTACTTTGGTTTTTTAACTCTCCTTTATTCGTTTAGGGTGTCTTTTTGTTCGACTTGTGAAAATTGTCGGACGTTTTGCTTGATCACCCCCGATAACCTTGTTATACTACTATCGTACAAAACCTTCCTATGAAGGTACTTTTGCCCGTTTTGGAGGTGAAAATTTTGATGGTAAATCGAGTTTACCTTTACGTCATTGACACGGTAAGGTTGGGGGAATCCTCTAATTTTGAGGACGGTATTCCACGGGAGAAAACGCATCTTGACCTTTCTATTTATAAGTCGGATCGTCTACTGAAGCCGGGGGATTACTTTGGAGATTGTGAGTACCCGGATCGCGTGGGGTCTTTGCGGAATTTGAGGATGTCCTCTGAAGACCCTAATCTTACCACACCGGAAGAGTTGGAGGGGTATTGGAACTCGTTCCCGCTTTCTCCTAACGAGGTACCGAAGATCATTATCATTACGCCGTATTCCGATGACACCCCGGTTTATTCCGTGGACTACGTTGGAACGCTCAACAATTACAAGGGGCAGGTTAAAGGTGAAGTGGTTTCTTCCATTGAAGATCGTCACATTGACATGTTCCAGCTTCCCTTGGAAGAGTTGAGTGGGCGTTTTGATGTTTTTCCGAGGGATGAGATTCATCTTTCTCATGGCAAGCCATTGAATTCTTGATTGGAGGTGAGTTTTCTTGCCGAACAAACCGTTTTATTTGTACGTCATTGATCCGTACTCGCATGGTGAAGCGGATGAACCCGTTTTCAAAGATGGAATCCCGGTATCGGGGGTATTTGACGTGGATGTCTTTGCGTCTACGGACTTCCTTCCGCTCGGGTCGTATTTCGAGAATCGACTTAGCTCGGGGTATGTCGGGGGTTTGCGGAATCTCCGGTTGTCGCCAGACGAGCCGGATCTTACGACAGAGAGCGAGTTGCGGGGGTATTTCAATCCGCCAATGCTTCAGCCGACGGATCGTCCGAAGATCATCATTATTTCTCTTGGGCAAGCCCCCGGCAGTTATCGGATTGATGACGTGGGAGATCTGACGGATTACTTTGGCGACGGGGTGTTTACTTGTCGTCTGAGTAGGAGATATGTGCAACTGCCGTCTGACGATGGTGACTCGTTTTACAATTTCAATCTTGGTACTCCTTTTCGTTGCTGACCTATCCTCCTTCTTTCGGAAGGAAAGTTCATGTTCTTTTTCTGATAAAGTGTTGGACAAGCTCTATTAAGCGTCGGAGGCGATTTTTATGCGACAAGGTATGTTCATTACATTCGAAGGTGGTGAAGGTTCCGGTAAGTCTTCGGCGCTTAAACGTCTGCGGGATCGCATTGAAGCACAGGGGTATTCGGTCATCGCAACGCGGGAACCGGGCGGGGTTGAAATAGCCGAGCAGATCCGTCGAGTTATTCTGGACGTGAAAAATACCGATATGACGGGTGTTACGGAAGTTTTGTTGTATGCCGCCGCGAGGAATCAGCACTTGGTTGAGCGAGTATTACCTGCCCTTCGAGCAGGGACACATGTCCTTTGCGACCGTTTTGTGGATAGCTCTTTGGTCTATCAGGGATATGCCCGAGGTCAGGACGTGTCGATGGTTCAAGCCATCAATGCGTATGCCACGCAAGGAATAACTCCGATGCTGACACTTTGGTTCGATGTTGACCCGGAGGTTGGGTTATCTCGGATCGCGGCAAATGCAGGACGAGAGGTTAATCGGTTGGACTTGGAGTCGTTGGACTTCCATCGCAAGGTTCGCGAGGGGTATCATCAGCTTTATCTTACCTATCCCGAAAGAATCGTGCGGATCGATGCCAATTGTTCTGTTGCGGAGGTTGATGAAGCAGTTCTTGCGGCTGTCCAACGTTTCATCCCTTTGATGTAATGATTCATCCTATTGAGGGGGTGTATATATGGTGGCGGATATGTTGCAGTGGGTTGCAACCGCTTGTCTTATTTTCGGGCTTGTGGTGTTGTTCCTCGAAGTTGTGGGAATTTCCCTTCCGAAGATCGACACACTTGCGTCTGTCGCAGGTGGATATGGAGCGGGGTACTTTCTCTCCGGTTCTTGGGTTGTAGGGTTGATTGTCGCCTTGCTCTTTGGGGTAGTCTTCCATTTCCTCATCTATCCGTACTTTTTTAAGGCGACCACTTCGACTGCGCCTTCGGAGAAGTCGATGGAGGGTAAGCGGGCGGAGGTTACGGTTCCGATCCCGGCAGGTGGCTGTGGGGAAGTGATGGTGCTGGGGGACATTAGTAAGCTCGCCTTCATCGCGGAAGGGTATAACGGACAAGCGATCTCACTCGGGGAAGAAGTGGTGATTGTCGAGGTTGTGGATGGGGTTGCCCGCGTCACTGAAATCTCCGGCTTCTGATTTGCTTTGTTTACCATTTTTGTTTCTCTAATCGACGTTGTGATGTTGTAGTGTTCTTCTCGACGTCGGTTGTTAAGATAAGCACTTAAAATCTTTAATAGGAGGTATTTGCGAACATGAACATGTTCGACTCTCTGCTTACTACGGTTGGTATCATTGTCGGTGTTCTCGTATTGGCGGTGATCGCGTTCCAGACGCGGTACAAAACGGTTTCGCCGGACAAGGCGATGATCGTTACCGGGAGTTTCCTCGGTTCGAAGAATGTCGTATCGTCCAATGAACCGGGGGCATCACAGCGCAAGGTGAAGATTGTCAGCGGTGGCGGCGCGTTCGTCCTGCCGATCTTCCAAAGTTACCGTTTCCTCAGTCTGCTGTCGCATAAAATTGACGTGACGACACCCGAGGTCTACACCGAGGAGGGGGTACCGATTCGTGTCGATGCGACGGCGATCATCAAAATTCGGGGTACTATGGAAGATATCTTCGCCGCCGCTGAACGTTATCTCGGTAAGCCGGAGCATGTACTTCAGGCGGAAGCAACCGAGGTTTTGGAAGGGCACTTGCGCTCTATCCTTGGAACCATGACCGTTGAGGAGATCTACAAAAACCGCGACAAGTTTGCCCAGCAGGTGCAGGATGTTTCCGGCAAAGACCTGAAGAAGATGGGTCTGCATATTGACTCCTTCACCATTAAGGACATCAAGGACGACAATGGTTACCTTGAGTCGCTCGGTAAACCGCGTATCGCGGCGGTCAAGCGTGATGCGGAAATCGCTGAGGCGGAAGCCCGCAAGGAAGCGGCGATCAAGAAGGCGCAAGCTGATGAGCAAGCCAAGAAAGCCGAACTGCAACGCGATATCGCCGTCGCTGAGGCTACCAAGGAAAAAGACCTGCGCGTGGCTGAGTTCAAGCGCGAGTCTGACAAAGCCAAAGCGGAAGCGGATTCGGCGTATCAAATCCAGCAGGAAATTTCCCGCCAGCAAATTATCGAAGCCAAGATGAAGGCGGAGCAAATTCAAAAGGAACGCGACATCGAGCTGGCGGAAAAGGAAGCCATCCGTCAGGAAAAGGAACTCGAAGCTACGGTCAAGAAGCAAGCCGACGCCGAACTGTATCGTCGTCAGCGCGAAGCCGAAGCCGCCGCTATCGAGCGCACCAAGCAAGCTGAAGCGCAAGCTTTCGAGCGCACCAAGCAGGTTGAGGTTAACGCCATTGAGATCGAGAAGAAGGCTCAAGCTGAGGCTGAGTCCAAGCGTCGCCTTGCCGCCGCTGAAGCGGAACAAATCCGTCTCCAAGCAGAAGCCGAAGCCGAAGCGGAACGTCTCAAAGGTTTGGCACATGCCGAAGCAGAGAAATCAAAAGCCGAAGCAGATCGCGCTCTCGGTCTTGCGAAGGCTGAGGTTGAGCGTAGCCTTGCTGAGGTCGAAGTCGACAAGGAAAAAGGTCTTGCGGAAGCCGCTCTTGCGTTGGGTCAGCTCAAGGTTGTCGAGCTGTTTGCCAAGGTTCTGCCGGAAATCGCAGGTCAAATCGCCGCTCCGATGGGCAACATCGACAAGATTACCATTGTGGAAGCGGGCGGCGAAGGCAACGGGGTGTCCAAGCTGACCAACAGCGTTACCAACCTTATGCATACTCTGCCGACGGTGGTCGAGGATCTCACGGGTATCAAACTTGGGGAGGTTCTCAAGAATCTGTCCAATGGTCGGCTGTCCGGCGAACCGTTCGATCCGAATTCCCTGTTGAATGTCGCCAAGGCTCTCAAAGGGGTAGACGGCAACTTTGCCGGGATGTTGGAAGACATGGTGCAACGGAGTGCTTCGGTCGATATGCCAGCGCTTGACGAGGTGAGCGCTTCTGATGCAGATCCCTCGGAAGGTGAGGAACCACAAGCCTGATCCGGGCGTCTTCCAAGGTGGGGTCACCTGCGGGTGATTCCACCTTTCTCCCAAGACGAAACTTCTTCTCGATGAAGTTTCGTCTTTTTCCTTTTGAACACTGACTGTTGTTATACAGTTGACCAATTTGTGCGAGGGGTAATTACCGTTGGCTTACCTGTTTGCTTTTCTGACTTGCTCACACCCAACCAACCATACATACCATCATTCTCTGCGCGAATCTCTTGCCCGCGTCACGTTTCTTGGTACGTTCGCGCATTTATTCTCGCATCTCCTTCCGACCCTTCTTATCTTTTTCGGACTTTCTGGATTCCATGTGCATTCGGTTTCGCATCATCATGACCATCTGTTGGTTTTTGAGTCTTTCTTTTTGAGTGAGTCGTTGCATCTGTTCTTGTTTGCTTTTCTCGCCCATTGGGAGTCTCGGAGGGGTATCTGGAAAAGGTAACTTTGCTCACCAGAAGAGTTTTCTGCTCTGTAAGTATCTCTCGGCGTACACGCTATCCCGAGTGAATACCCTTTTTGCGGGGTAGCTTTCTCTTGTTTGTGCGGACACACCGCACTTGCTTTTATTTTCCTATGACTTTTAGATAGGAGGTCGGTTTTGGTGAATATGTCTAAGTCTAGATTGATCTTTACTTGCTTACTGGTTTTTGTTCTCGTACTTGTTACGATCTTGCCTTCTTTTCGGCAGTCCAATCTCGTAACAGATGAGATACCTGCTGAACAGTCGCAAACGGACACATCACGCGTCTCGGTATCGGGCACTACGGATACGGGTGAATCTCAGTCGCCGTCTAGTGTAATCGGAACACCATCACCTGTACCGTCGGCAACGCCAACCCCTTCTCCTTCTCCTGTTGGTGACGAGTCCTCGCCCGCTGTTGGGGGTAGCGTCGATAAGGAGGGGAAAATTTCCGACTTGTTGAAGCCCACACCCACTCCTACCTCTGAACCCGAAGAGGAAGAGGAGGAAATTGAGATACTTTCTTTCAACACATTGGTTGCGGAAGCAACTGCAAATGTGGATATTCTCGACTTGGACGAGTTTACCTCGCGTTTTCGTAAAGCGGCAGAGGAGGTACTGTCGGCGCTGGATCGCCGGGAGCAAGTTTACTTCGGTGGTGAGTATCTATCGGAAGAGTGGGTTGACGATAATTTGAAAGTGTTGAATGAAGTCAAACAGTCTTTGGCGGACTTTTGGTCTTTCGATACCGACAATGCGGAAGTCTCTGAAGCTCTCGCGGGGTTCAAGTTTATAGTTTTGGATTTTGCGAAGGTGTTTGAGGGGTATACGACTTACTTCCAAACCCTCGATAAGAATGACCTCAATTCTGCTTCCCGGCTTTATGACGATTTGCGTTGGACATTCCAATCGGCGCTTCAAGACATGAAATTCTTGCTCCGCATGGAGTGACCCATTTGTTTTACTTGGGTTTAAGTTAGTTAAGCGAATCTTCCCGAGGAGGGGTACTCATGTTATTGGTGCAAGAGATCTACTACATGACCACGGGTAACTACAAGTATCGGAAAAACGTCTTTTTGGTGTACGACCCGAATGTGGTGGGTGTTCAGCTTATGCCCATCGCCGCGAAGTCGCAAGCGCCGACCGGGAACAATTTTCGTTTGCTCTCGTCGTTGGAGGTTACGCCGCGCCAATTCCGCGAGATCGAGAAATACCTGTCGTGGCATAATATCCCGGTGACGTAAGCCACCTTGCGGCTTTCGCCGTCCTCTCGCTCCCTGCCGCCCTGCCGCTCTCTGCGGCTCTCTGCGGCTCTCTGCGGCGTTCTGCGCCCCTGCTATGGGGTTCCCTATGGTCGCCCTGCGGGTTGCTCTACAGAGGCTTGCTACGGTTGGGAGGTTGTGGTACAATAGGCTTGTTCCGGTGGTATCACCTCACCGTTCGATCCGTGCTTCCTGAACCGCTTGCGTGGCAGGAAGCACGGGGTGTTTCAACACTCCAACACATGTGAAAGGAGGGTACGCCCATGACTTTGGCGTCTTCCGTCGAATTGAAAACGCTGGCGAGTGGTACTTCGCACATGGCGCGTACCCACCAGCAACACCAGTTCCCACAACCCCACTTTAATCCGTGGGGCTTTTTGCGTTGGGAACGTTTGGTGTTGCTTCGAGCGCGTGTTTCTCCGACTGCGGGGGTACTCTCCCCGATGACTTAAGCACATTTGATTCACGCGACAAACCATTTTGCAACCCAAGCGTATTCCCTTTGCGGAATACGCTTTTTCTTTTGCACGAAAAGGAGTGATGGTATGGACGACAATAATCCGCATCCGTTTCAACCAATCCTACCATACCGACAGCGATGGTGGGGCACTAAGACTACACTAGCTACTAAGCAACATCAACATATCACCTCTAAGACAAAGACGTCGAAACTGATGTCTTATTTGAGTGCGCCCAAAAATCAGTTATGACTTTTGAAATTTCTTATAAACTTTTTTGCAAAAAGTGTTGACTTGTTATTTTAGGCATGGTATTATACCAACAGTTCCTAACCTATGGCGGCTATGGTGGAATTGGTAGACACGCCGGATTGTGGCTCCGGTTTGGGGTTCAATCCTGAGTGCGAGTTCAAGTCTCGCTAGTCGCCCCAAACTTATATCATCGCAGGGGTGTAGTTCAGCTTGGTTTAGAACGCGTGTTTCGGGTACACGAGGTCGCAGGTTCGAATCCTGTCACCCCTACCATAACTTCATTATTGGTAAGGAGTCATGCGTATGCTCTTTGTGGATGGGAATCCGCGTCCTGAGAAGGAGCGGAAGAGCGAGAGGGGTAAGCCCCGAGAATCCGCATGTTACGTCCGGTTGCACTCTACATACGCGGGGATTCCGAAGAACACTTTGTTCGTTTGGGAACGCACCGAGACTATCGATAGTAAACCGCACTACTTTGTGCGGAATGAGCTTTACCCAGACGGGGTACTGCTCCCGGTTGCTATTTGCGATGTGAATCTTTATGACTTTCGTCTCCGGGAGCCGCTCGGTAATCGTCCGGTGGATACGTGGATTGTGGTTTTCGTTGTTGAAGAGTGTGACGACGAAGGCAACCTGATCTGCTATAAGGACTGTTACGATGCAGATGGTCTGCTGGTGTATTCAGAAGGATTTCCTTCCAATGCTGTCGGGATGTAGCTCAGTTTGGTTAGAGCACACGCCTTGGGAGCGTGGGGTCGCAGGTTCGAGTCCTGTCATCCCGACCATTGTCCAGAAGCTTTGATTTGGTGAAGCTGACCCGAGCGCAGGGTGAAGGTGAGTTCAAGTCTCCCTTGGACAGCCCTCAAGTTATAGGGGTATGAAGTCGATTTGATAAGACGCCCGACTGTTAATCGGGTGGTTGCAGGTTCGAGTCCCGCCTAGCCAGCCATGTGGGAAGGAAGTTTAAAGACGTCAGGGAACGCCAGTCGGCTCCAACCCGACCGCTAAGGGGTTCAAATCCTCCCTCCCATGCCATGCGGAATTAGTTTAGCAGGTAAAACGTCGGTCTTCCAAGCCGAAGTCACGAGTTCGATACTCGTATTCCGCTCCATTTCAATCGTCTATCAACGTGGTTTCTATGAAAAAGGTCTACACTTAAAAATAATTGAAGATGCGGTGGCGGAATAGGTAGACGCAGGCGGGCTGCTTTGGTTGGCGGCGGCTCAATAACGCCGGAGCAAGTCAGGACTCACGTGTTGGCTCATGCAGGGTGCAAATCCCTGCCCGCATCGCATAATGTAATAGGGATGTAGCGCAGTTTGGTCAGCGCACCTGATTTGGGATCAGGGGGTCGCAGGTTCGAATCCTGTCATCCCTATCATATGGACTGGTAGCTCAGTTGGTAGAGCGGAAGCCTGAAGAGCTTAGCGTCGGGGGTTCGATTCCCTCTCAGTCCACCGTTGAGAGGTAGCCAAGTCGGTAAGGCGGCACCCTGTTAAGGTGCAGATGCGTGGGTTCGAATCCCACCCTCTCAGCCATAAGGGTTTAGTTTAATGGTAGAACGGGCGGCTCCAACCCGCTTGGTGGGGGTTCGAATCCCTCAGCCCTTGCCAATCGAAAAGATCTCCCCCTTCCAGACACTCGGATAAATTCGAGTAAAGGTGAGGGGGTATTTTTATGCGACAGGCGCTGACGGAACATCAACTTTATGCCATGCTTCCTCCAGTTTCGGGGACGATGGCGCAGGATAAGCAGGGTTTCTTGGCTCCCCGATTTCAGCGGGTCGTCATTATGAGTCGGAATCTCCGGTATTTGCAGTATATGAAGGAGATTTTGGACGTTTCTCGCTTTCTTACGAATACGGCTCATGATTATCTCCGTGTTTATTACGGGAATGGTCGCATCCCGAGACTCAAGGCTTTGCATCCTCAGTACGCTTATACAGGGCAGGACAATCTTTATCTGGCGCATCAGCACTATGAGGGCGCGGTAAATGAGTTGCGGGTGAAGTTGGCGCAACTTCCGATTTATGCTCCTGAGGATGTTTTGCAAGTGGAACTTCTCTCGGACACGATTTATCGTTGTGCTGAGAAGGCGATGCTGTTGGAGGAGCAACTGCGTTCTGGTCGGATCATGGGGGCGCATCACATCCTCAACTCTAAGGCGCATACGCTTAAGGGCGAGAAAGGTCGCCGTCAGGGGTAATGCTCGACTGCTTGTTTATTTTGACTGCATGACCGATTGTATTGGCGGTCTTTTATTTTTCTAACTTGCACTGTAATTGGGGTGTATGAACAGTTCAGTTTTTTATCTATTGTGGGGGTATTTATGAGGAGATTATCATTAGGTTGAAGAAAGGAGAGGTTCCACGTGAACCTTTCCTTTTATTTTGATTTTATGTCTTTTCCCGTAACTAGGTGCAGGGGTTTCTTACTTCGGATTATACTTTTAGGAAATTGAAAGGAGGGTTATTCATGCATCAAGTCTTGGGTAATGTGACGATTTCGCAAAGCGTTTTCGCTATTTTGGCATCTAAAGCCACCTTGAAGGTTGAAGGGGTAAGTCGTTTCGGGACTACTCTGATGGAAACTATCAACTCGTTCATCACTCGGAATACGCATCAGCAGGGAATTACGGTTCAGCAAATTGATGACTCTGCGGTGATTTTTGACATTCGTCTTGTTGTGGATTATGGGTTTAACTTGTCGAAGGTTGCCGCCGATGTTCAAAAAGCAGTGATCGAAGAGGTCGAAGCTATGACGGGATACCGAGTGGATGCGGTTAATGTGACTTTTGTCGATATTCGGATCAATACTTCTGAAGCACCTTCGAAGTAATCTTTCTACGGACGGCATATAGGGCTAAGGCTTCGGTCTTAGCCTTCATTGTTTATATAGCGGGGTGTTTTTCTTTGGAAGTCGAGTTAGAGTATATTTGTCCATTTTGTAAGACACGGAATCATGAGTCGGAAAGGTATTGTGTCATCTGCGGTTGCGATCTGACAGGTGCTGAGGCGCTTCCCAAGGAGAGTTCGCTCAAGCGACTTTCATCCGTGCTTAAGTGGTTTTTCCGTGCGGTATGTTGGGCATACGTGTTCATGTTTGTCGTTTTGACCCTGAATTACACGATGGTCATCATGCTCCCTTATGGAATTCAGCGTTCTTTGGAGGGTGTTCCGACGTTACAATCGTTCTCGTCGCGTGTCGCGGCGGAGATCAATCCGTGGTTGTGGGGTTTTGCCAACGTTTCTTTCGATAGGCAGGAGTACGCCCCTATCGAGGTCGATTTCTTCACGGAGGATTTTGAGCTTCGCACGGATTTGAAGGGGTACGGTTCTCAGGATAATCCAGTTCCTTTGGGTGTAGAAGTTGATTTTGCGGTGAAGCCTTATTTTAGCTCTATCGTAGACAACTTTACTATTCGTGTGAATGAGGTCGTTCGTGGAGAAGCAGTCGAACCTCTACTGCGTGATATGGGGGTAGCTACCGAGGACTTGGAATCTTCGTTTGGGGGTTATTATGATTATCTTTTGATAAACGCAACGTTCACTTGGCACTCGTCTTCCCTTGGAATGGACTCGATAACTCTCCCGGACAATCCGTTTTATGGTTTGGTTTCACCCGATGGCGAGCATTACTCACAGGCTTTATTTAAGCTGACGAGACATACGCTAAAAAGTGTGTTGTATCCCGGCGATTCGTTTTCTGGTTGGGTTGCTTACGAGGTACCGAAATCACAGGATGAGTTTTTCTTAACCATTGAAGGGGTGCAAGGTACGCTCGACGATTACGAACATATCACGGTTTATTTTTCTGTGAATAAAGACTGAAAGGTTGGATAGATTTACATGGTAGTTGTTCATTCGAAGAACGCGCATGCAGACTCTGCTATGGCTCTTTATCAACTTGGAAATTTGCGTTATCAAAAGAACGTCTCGATCCGTCTTATCCAGTTGGGTGCGAACAATGCCCCCGTTGCCGTGCACTGGGGTATTTACACACCTGTAGGTGAGGATTCGCTTATTTTGCGACACCCTTTCCTTTTCCGTCCAAGTGTAACTGACTTGAGTTGGGTTTTGTATGAGTTGGAAGGAAATTTGACTCGTTTGTTCTTTACGGGTTTTGTTCATGGTTGGAGACTTCTTACACTTTCAGACATAAAACGTTTGCAGTCTAACGGTATTCTCCCTCCTGAACAAGAAGTGCAAGAATTTTTTGGCTATGGTGCACTTCGATTGGGTGAGGACACTTTCTCTTTTGTTCCGTTGTTGGATGTTGACGGTTCTCGGGTGGTTTACGATCAACATGTTACGCGGTACGATGGAACAGAAGAAATCCTCGTACATTTCCGTTGATCCCTCGGATGGGGTACTTCTCTTGACACTTTAGTACTTTTGTGTTAAGATATTCTTATATTTCATCAAATCTTGCGTGTTGGGGGTGCTGAAAATGCAAATATCAACTCCGTTCTCGGTGGATTTAGCTTCTTGCGGGTCTACTCAAGGGGTTCGTGCGTCCATTTTCAGCACTGTAACGCGGGGACTTTTGTATTCGGTTCTGAAGGAGTCCGGTTATTACGGACTCCTTTTGGTGTTGCGCTTAGAACTCGTGGAGCGTCTGGAGCGTAAGGTGTTTGAATACAAAAGTTCACTGCGATCAGCACTCGGGGTTACGTGTAGGATAACACGCTTCGAAGCAGAGTGAGGGGTATTTCCTTTATCCTTTGCTTGTTAGATGGCGTGATCAGTAATCTGCGAAGGTTGCTGATCACGCCTTTTCTTTTGTTCGGAGGGGATGGAATGACTGAGAATGGTGAGTATCTAGGTGACTTGAAATTCTTATATAACTTTCAAATTTCATTAAGACTTCAGCTTAAGGCTCTCAGACAAAAGTTCATTTTTCGAGGGCTTATTTAAGTGTTACCAACAAACCAGTTAGACTTTGCGAAAAACTATAAGAAAAAAGTTTCAAAAATGTGTTGACGGCGTTGTGTAGCCATGTTATAGTATAGACATCTCGCTAGGGCGGGGTACTAAATAAGGTGCTGTAAACTTCGACAGGTCTGCATGGGGAAGCGGCGAAGAAGGCGAGTCGCGGCGGACTGTAAATCCGTTGTCTAATGGCTAAGTGAGTTCGAATCTCACCTTCCCCACCATAACATGGCGTGGTGGTGAAACGGTCTAACACACCGCCCTTTCAAGGCGGCATTTACGGGTTCGAATCCCGTCCACGTCACCATATCATGGTACGTTCGTCTAGTGGTCTAGGACACGAGTGGCGCGACGCCGAGAGACAGGGGTTCGAATCCCCTACGTACCATTCTTAACTTTACGCCATCTTTGCGCCCGTGGCGGAAGTGGCGAGACGCACGGGACTTAAAATCCCGAGACTTTGGGTCATACAGGTTCGATTCCTGTCGGGCGCACCATTGAGTTAAATATGCGTCTATGGCGGAACTGGCAGACGCGCACGACTCAAAATCGTGTGTCTTCGGACGTGAGGGTTCGACTCCCTCTAGACGCACCATAATTTCATGCGTCCGTGGCGGAATTTTGGCAGACGCGCTAGATTTAGGCTCTAGTGTCTTCGGATGTGCAGGTTCGAATCCTGCCGGACGCACCATATTTGATGGGAGGTTACTTGGAGCGGAGGGTAGCTCCCTCTGGAGGTTCGATTCCTCCTTGGTGGTCTAGGCTGGTGCGTGGTAGCATCGGTCGGCGGGTTCGATTCCCGCAACCTCCCACCCAACATGCGGTCGTGGCGGAATTAGGCAGACGCGCTATCTTGAGGGGGTAGTGTCCGCAAGGGCGTGAGGGTTCGACTCCCTCCGACCGCACCAATACTACAGTAAACGATTTGAAAACAAGCATGGGATGAGTGACCGAGTCCTTTATGACTGCGCGAAGTATCTGAAAAAGTCAGGAGTTAGGGAGTTCATATAAAGGTTGCACGTTGAGTGTCAGCTTCCACTGTTTTCTCTCCTTGCGCCTTCCTTCTGAGTTGGGGATATATTCCTTAACAACAAGAAGGAGGGTTTTAATATGTTACGTCCCGGTATGAGTTTGGATTTTCAATTTTTGTATGACGCTTTTGTTCGGGAAGCGAATATGCTTATTCGACAAGGCAAACCTGTTTCGAAGTCTCTTGAAATGTTGGTAAACGGGTCACAGCTTCTTGCGACTCAGGTGGGACCTTTGTTCATTGATATGCCTTACAAGCAGAAAAACGGTTTGTACTATCTGACTGTGCCTTATTTTGACGAACAGAGGGTGTTTCGTGGGGACAAAGGGGTAAATATCTTAAAGGTTCGTTGTCGGGATGGGGTCGAGGTTGATTTCGTCTTTTATATACGGGAAGGTAGGAAGCACCCGGTTTTCGAGTTCAAGTTGAAACCCGTGCAAGCGGCTAGGGTCGAGGAGCATTTGGTTCTGCGTCAGTCGCGTGGTTTCTTTGGGCTACGGACTGAGATATCTCCTGTGTTGACTACACCACGCGGACGCCTTTCGACAATGGTTAATAAGTTTTGATTTGAGGGGAGTATTTTATTCTCCCTTCTTCGCACCCCCGTAGCTTAAGGGTAGAGCAAGGGTCTTTTAAATCCGAGGTTGCAGGTTCGAATCCTGTCGGGGGTACTTTTGTGAGGCGCATTACGCGGCTTCTTTGGCGTTCAAACGAACGGTGTCTTCGAGTCAGAAGTATGTTCAGGTGAAAGCCGCTTGTAGGCTTATCAACTTCTCGAGGGGGTATTTACATGAGTCGGACTCAGAAAGTTACGGTTGTGGTATCAGGTGACCCACGTGAGTTAGCACCGACTTGTCTTCATCTTGCTCGTTTGGGGGTCGAGTTTTCTTTCAAGATGTGGGAAATTAAGGCGAAGTTTGATACGCTTCAACAGGCAGAGAAGTTTGCTCGTAGTGTGCAGGATTCGCCGGGGTTGTATGCTACGGTCAAGCATTAAACCCATTAGGTTAGACGCATGAAGATCGATGGGGTAGTAATTTCATAGCTTTGAATTTTTGGCGCACTATCTCGAATCGTTTAAGGAAGCAGATTATTCTTAGAAGGCTTTCCTTTTACGAGGCGGTAGTGCGCTTTCGTACTTTATAGGTGTTTTCTAATACTTTACAATAGGGAGGTGGTTTAAGTGGATGCGGATACGAAATCGGTTTTGTTGGGGGTCATGTTGTTGCTCACGCTTGTACTATTTGTTATGGGGGTGGTGGGGTACTTCATTTACCGCCTAACTAAGTCTAAGCGTGACCGTTATTGGGAGCAACTTGAAAACAATCATGAAGATCTATCACGACTAGCGCAGGAAACGGGAATGGGTGCTTATCAGCTTTTAGGAGTCGGTCGCCACCACATGGAGCGAGCGAATCTTTTTTGGGCTTCAACGATTTGGTTCTTATTTGGGGCACTTTTTCTTATTATGGATCTAATCGTGTGGTTAGGATTTTAATTTTATAATTCATGAGGAGTGAGACTAATGGGCGTATCCTCTAAGAAAATGAAGGAGTTAGTAGACAATTTGCACAGCCGAGGGATTACTCCGGTTGTAGACACGGAGTTTGAGTATCTTTCGTATGATTATGCGAAGAAGGCTCCGTTGTACAATCACTTTCTTCAGTTGAAGGATGCAGGAGAGCTTCCTTCTTTCGATAATTTGTCGGATGAGCAGTTGCGGCATTTGTGGTACATCGAGTGCATTTCAGACGCGGGGATCGCACGTCTTTTTGGAGTTTCAAAGAGCAAGGTTACGCGTCGGCGCACGGAATCCAACATTACGACTGTAGGTTGTTTGAAGCATGCGGCTGAGTTTGGTGGGAAATCTATGATTTGCTACCCGCTTCCGACATAATATCCTTTGTTCTCTGAGTCTTTGGGCTTTCCTAGACTCCAGCTTCGTTTTTGCAAGATTTCGCGCTCTTTTGGCTGTGTGAGAAAATTTTAGGACTACAAAGTATATTGGTGTGACTTCCACATGCTTTGCTCTTGTGATCATCGAAATTAACGGGTCTAAGTAGGAGAATTGTGGAAGCCTTCGGTGTATCGCCCTCTGGGGGTGTCGCTTGCACCGTATTAATCACAGCCCATTTTAAGAAAGGAGTGACCACCCATGCTGTTGGGGGTACAGGAAATCCTTGCAACTGCTCATGCATTGATGGGAAAGCGTGTCCGTCTGCATGTAAGATCGGGGCGGGGTAGTCGGAAAGCCCATATTGCAACCATTCAGAAAATCACCCCGGCAGGGCTTGTCACGGACAAGGGCAACTTCAACCTTCAAGATGTCCTCCATCTTGAGACTTTGTTGTGATTGTAGTGATTTCTTTGACCAGCGTATGAAACATACGCTGGTCTTTTTATTTCTTTTGGTAGAAATAAAGTTGGGGGTTAGATTTACCTGCTTGTCCTAAAGGGAAAATTTTGTTACAATAAATAAGTAACTGCTCTTTTTCTCTTATTTTTAATTCTGGTCGTTAGGAAGGTGCTTTATGGTATGGAGATTTGGATTTGAGTTAGAGTTTACTGGTTTGCATCGACAAGATGTAGCGAAGTTGATGATGAACTATTTTGGCGCTTCACATTATGAGTCGGTTTTGTCTACGGTGCATGATGACCCTTATTTCTATTATGTTGTACGTGATGCTCAAAAACGTCGTTGGAAAGCAGTTCGGGATCGGAGTATTACCTCTGCGGTTTATGCAGATAAAGCACCTTCTGATCGTTTAGATGTTGTGTCACTGACGGATCAAGGGGTTATTTTGTTTGATGATAACGACTATAAGGTTGAGTTAGTAACTCCAGCACTCACTTTGGACGATTTGCCTGTCCTGCTCGGGTTGGTCACGGAAATACGCCAGAGTGGGGGTATTGTCAATCATACTACAGGGATTCATATTCATGTAGATGCTAACGACGACTTGGGGTATATGATGGGTTTGTTGTCTCGTTTTGCGGCGAATCAGGATGCTATTTTGAGTTACTTCAAAACGGAGGTTTATCGTCGAGAGAAATATTGTAAGCCTTTCCCTCCTGAAGCAGTACAGGACTTCACGACTTTACATGGGAATATTTATACTGTACCCGATTTATTGGCGGTATATCGCGCTGTTTTGAGGCATGGGGTAACAGAGGACAACCCTCATCCTGAGCGTTATTATGCGCTTAATTATCATAGCGTTGAGAAGCATAATACGGTAGAATTTCGATTTTTCAATTCTACATTGGAGTCTTCTGAGGTTCAACATATTGTGGAATGGGTGTATGCGTTTACAGCTCTTGGGGAGCTTCATTTGCCGGATCAAGATTTGTTAGTTGCGATGTAATAGAGTTGGCGCGTCGGTATCTGTACCTGACGCGTCTTTTCTTTTCCCGAATTTGTCAAGTATAATCGAACCCGCATTGGGGTAGGTTAAAACTGCAGTCAATTCATTTATGGGAGGCGCTTTTCATGGCGAAAACTGGTGTTTATGGTGATCCTGCTGTCGAGACAAAAATCTCATTAGCGGGTTCTGAGGTTGTAGCTGTTAAGAAGAACGGTCAAGGTGATATCGAAAAGTTCAAATTGGCGGATGGTCGGGTTATCAGCTATGATGAAGCGATTTCATTGGTTAAGAGTAATCAATCTCACGGTCTGATTTTGCAAAAAGGGAACACTGGGCAAGCTGTTTTGCGTTCTAAGCCTGATGCTTCTGATGATAATAACTTGGATTCCCTCCCGACTTTTGAATAATTTTTTGACTTATAGAGGAACTCCCTTTGTGGGAGTTCTTTTTATGTTATTGAGGTATTATTTTTAGATAAAAGTTTCAGGATGTCGGAAACTTGCTGGCGTTTTAATGAAACGTTTTTTATACTATTAACATCTTCATGGTTAGGAGGTAGCGAGTTTGAACTGGTACGGTTTAGAGTATTTTTCCGGGAAGAGTACGGGAAAGCATCTTCATCGTTTTGTGAAACTCACGCGTCCTTATCAAGGGGTCTGTCAAGGCACTATTTTTGCGGTTAAGGAGTATCTTCCCGGCACGGGTCTTATCTGTGTTGTTAATCAGGAGTTTCCTTCGGGTTTTGTCGTACCTTCGGAGTTGTTGGAGTTCAGCTTGCTTGAGTGGCGTACTGTTACGAACGGACATTTCGGACTTCCGAGGGGTACTTGGTTGGTGGTTTTTGTGCAGGAGATTGAGGATCAGGACGTTCTGTCGCTTTCTTTTGAGTATTATGATTCTCAAGGCAAGTTGGTGGGTTCGGAAGCTATGCAAAGTCCGTTGTTAATGGAGGCGGAAGCCTAGTCGTGGGGGTATGTCATGAATGCTTTTGTAGTTGAAGGTACTGCGGATGAGCAACACTTAAAAACGCTTTATCCTGACTTGTACTGTGTGGTTACACATGGTACACGCATGAATAATCGGGTAAAGTCGCTTGTTGAGAAGGCTTTGCAAGAGTGCGATCAGGTTTTTCTGCTCTCCGATCCCGATGAGGCTGGAGATGCGTTGGCGCATATGGTCATGCGTTTCTTCCCTACGGTAGTGCGTATTCCTTTGAACCCGGAACGGTGCAAAGTGCTGAATGCACGGGGCAACCGTTACTCTTACGGGGTCGAGCATGCGGACTTGGAGTATCTGAAGACTGTCTTGCAAGCCTATGTTAAGTAACTCTTTGTTGGACTTCCATAAATAATCTATTGACATATCTATGAAATTTTGGTATAATGATCGAGGTCTTTCTCGCCTGTTCTATTTCTATATGATGGAACTGCGGGAATGTACCTCTTTTATTTTTCTATAATGACTTAGGTTGTGCTTTTATAGAAGTACATATTTGCCATCTTTTCGGTCTAGAAACCTGCAGTTGTTTGATGCTTTTGCTACGCGGGTCTATATTAGGTAGCTAACTAAGGAGGGGTAGGCATGCCGAAAATTTTGGCGGTTTTGATGGATGGTAAAAGCCCATCGAATCCTTTGGGCTTGCGGTTTGAGATTGAAAACAGTGATAATACTACGTCGTTGGTAGATGTGCCGATCACGGACATTCCAAAGCGCTATCATGAGGCGCTGGTGGCATTTCCGCGTTTGTTGCTGTATGAGCGCGGGGAATATTACGCCACGGAGCAGGAACTGAATTCCGGGGTCTTTGTGGATGGGGCTGATCCGGCGGACTATCCTTGGTTGTTCACCTGCTTTGACAAGGAGTATTTTGACACGGACAATTGTGACTCGGTGGTGGACATGCTCCAATGGCTCCGGGTGTATTCTAACCTTACTGCTTCGGAGTTGTATGCGCTCGGGCAAAGCATGATGAAATACCTCACCCCAGAAAAATTCTCGCAAGCGGTGTTTAATCGCTTCCCAGATCATCCTGAAGCGGGGCATGTCATTCGCTCTATCTTCATATCAAGGGGTACGGCACTGGATCGTGATGTAAAGGAGTTCAATAAGTTTGTAAATGAACTGCGCCAGCAAGATCTGATTCCGGTTCGAGCGCTCCCGCCACTTGATAAGGGGTTTGACTCCTTAAACTACTCTCTCCCGCTCGATGAAGCCCAATGTTCGACGCCTGAAGCGTTTCTGGAGGCGTTCCAAGCACTGCAACGCGGGGTAGGAACACCGGACAATATTCGTGTCTGCACAGGGCGCGGAGAGTGCTACACTCCTGCAGGTTTCCGGGTTAAAGGGAAGGTTTTGGCGGTTGCTAATCAAAAGGTCAATTTCTTCAAAAATGCAAATGGGGAATTCTGCGTTTCGCAAATCGACAAGCCGAAGTTGGTTCAATATGTTTCGAACTATGAAACGATGCCGCTTCGCGCTAGGAAATCCGGCAAACGTCCGGTAAAAAGTATCTTGGTCGATATTAACAAGATCGTTGGGATTTGGGTGCATCAGAGCGCAAAACATCTGTTCCCGGTAGCGGAGCAGATCGCCAAGGATTTGAATATTCAGGTTTTCACCATTTCGCTCTAATTCTCTATTATACATCCTTCAAGTGGAGAAGTTGCATTTAAGTGCGACTTCTCTTTCTTTTTGGATGTGATAGTGGACGTAGGACATAACTCTTAGTTATTCACGGGGAGGGGGTATTTTTATGTTGCGAAATGCAGTTCCGGTTGAGGTTCGGTTTATTCAAGATGGGGCTGGTAGGTCGGTGTGTCCTTGTGTTTTAACGGAAGTAGGTCTATTTTCTACTGGAGATGGTTCGGTTCATTTGGAGGCGGTTTATCAATCGGCAGACGGTTCGCTGGCGAAGAAACCAGTGAAATGGCTTAACATCTCCAGCGGGACTTTCGTTTTGACAAAGCCGACTTATGGTATGAAGAAGGGCACTCTCATCGCCAAGTTCTCCGAACGAATTAACGGAGATACGTGGAGCGACTATTATATTACTCAGGATGGGGTACTCTTACTGGAACATGATTTTCGTCAGCTCCCCAACAAAAAGACTATTACTCTGCAACTGAGGCGTCATTACAATCCTTTCAAAGTCTTTTTCCGGGATCTTGTCAATCGTTTGAAGCACAAGGGGTAACTGTAAGGTTCTCTTATATCGTTGGGCGCATCCCGTTTTATTGTATGAATTACAATAAATTAAGTGGTGGTGTTTAGTATGAAGGTGTCTGTAAGTTTCAATGTTTCGAGTGAGGAAAATGAGGTTCGCGGAACTAACAAAGAAAAGAAAGTTCGTCCCCTTTGGAAGGGGGTTAAAGATTCCAATCCTGTGTTAACACGTATTTGGGAGACCTATAATGGTATGGTGGAATTGGTAACGAATCCGTTATATCGTAATGGGTGGTTTGTTCTTGAATCTGCTAGTTTAGCGAGGGCAGGGAAACCGCATACCTTTAAGTACACTACCCCTGAGGGTCTTATTCGAATGATCCTTAAGCATCGGGATTTGGGGTATATGGACTATCATATGACGGTAACCTTCAAACCATTTACTGAGCATCCTAGAGAAGACTTGGTTTTGCGGGCACTGCAGGTGAAAGAGTTGAAGAAGTCGGTTAAACATGGTATCTATATTGACCCTAACGGTAGATGGGTTTTTGGCGGGGATAAGCCCACTGTTGGTTGTAAGATTTTGCGGGTGAAGAAGGGTCAACTCGTTCAAGTTGAGTTGACTGCTGAGAACATTCACAAGTATGTGAAGGGGTAATTAACGGGAAAGGCTCGGGTTGGCGTTAAGACCAACCCGAGTTTTTTTTTATATTTGTATATTTTTAGGAGTTGTGCTTGAATGCTCAAGAGTATGTCGTTACAATAAAAGAAGATAATATCAAAATTTAGCGGCATAATAGAAGAAAGGAGGCGGGGGTAAGTGTTCAGGCGAAATCGCGGATATGATGCTTGCAGACTAACGAATATTTATATGGATGCTATCTTTTTATTAACGTTTATCATTCTGCCGATGAAGCTGAACACTTACCGGGGTGTATGAGTTTGGTGGATGTCTTGGGTAATATGAAGTATGATCAGAGCAGAGTCTACGAAAGACTCATTGGGGTATGTGACTCGAAAAAGGTCTTGTATGAAGAATTTAAGGAGTGCGTGGTTGATTTTTTCGGGGACTACAAGCATGTTCTTCATTGTTTCTCTGAGGCAAACCGTCTTTTAAGAGCAAATGGTTTAGCCATACTCTCTCAACATCAAGTCAGGGGGATTTGTAGATTTTTGAAGAATCGCTACGAGAAGGAATTTGGTCTTATTGGTCTGGAAGAGGGTCAGGATGGTAGGGTCACTTCACCTGAAGCCGTGCCTTGCTCTCAGTCACAGCTCGGGGATTCTTCTTTTGATGATTCGTCAGACCCTGAGGTTGCCGCATCTTGTGAATCGGTCGGTACTTCCATAACTTTAACTCCCGAGAGTCATGCACCTTGCGGGGTATTAGACACTATGACATCAACTACCCTCAATCGGAGAAGGGGTAGAAAGCCGAAACATCTTAAAGTGGGTGAGATTGTCGACACTGATCAGTCGAAATCTGAAGATGGGGCTGTTCCACCTACAGATGAGTCCGTGAATTTCACTTTTGATGAGCCTAGAAGGTTTGTAAACGAAAAAGGGGAGTACCAGTATGTGAATTGTGCAGATCCGTTTCATAGGAAGGTCTACATCCTTTCGGAGGCGTTTATTGAAGCTTTCGATCTTCACGAGTCGGGTGGGGTTGCGAAGTCTTTGCAAATGGTAGCTGATGTTTTGAATAAGGAGTTGGAAGAACGGATATCCAAGGGTGAAGATGTGGGGTTTGAGAGAAATAAGGGTCTTAACTATTTGAAAAAGTGTAGGAGTATGTGTATGTCTGCCATAAAATTTGCTAAAGGCTACATAAAAATACTCGATAGTTCTGGGAATACCAGTCCAGAGGCTTTTATCCGCCTACTGCCCAAAGCGGTAGGTAGGGACTACTTGGGGGTAAGTTTGTTTTTACATAAAGCCACCATGTCTTTAGAGGATCAGGCTTCTTACATTGAAATGATAATGCAGGGTTTGGATTCACCTCAAGTGGAGCGCGTCAAGAGGGTTATGGAATGGACTAGGGTTTTGAACAGTCAGGACACTTTCACTTTCACTGAGGCGGTCAAAAATACCGCTATGTTGCTCGCCTTAACTCGACCAACAACTATAAGGCTAAGGATGTTAGGGAAAATTACCTTAATGTGGTTAGATGGGTGGAGTTTTGCAAACGCGCTGTTGATGTTTATCATACGTTCTGGCGGCGTTGATGCTGGGAAGATTTGATCCGTCTTCTTCAGCATCCTTACACCTGCGTGAGAACGGTAGTTTCGCTTATGTGAGTTGCTCCGGGGTCTCCTCACTTGTTTAACTCGCAAGGGGTAGTTGTAAGGCTCTCTTATATTGTTGGACTCATCTCGTTTTATTATGAGGAGAGTACATTCCTGTTACAATTTGTTAAAGTTACCCGAATTGGGGTAGTTTGTTTGATTCTGATTTACATTGGTATGTTAGCGCCTTTGGCGTTGGCATAAATTTTACATTTTAGTGGAGGGAAACAGAAAATGAGAGCAGAGAGAAAGGACTTCAAAAAGTGGGTCATTACGTCTATGAGTGTCGTGGCACTTTTGTCAGTGTTGACTGCGTGCAACGACAAGGAGCCTGCGGATTCTACGGTCATCGCTCCCGCTCCTGTCCCGTCGGAAAGCGTCATTGAGGATCAAGCCAATGCTCCTATTGATGAGCAGTCGATGGTAGAGGAAGAGACTTCCGCTACGGAAGATGCCACTGGGGTGGAGGGAGACGCGGTATCACCGTCTGAAGACGGTGTAGTCGAAGAACCTTCGGCTGATATCGAAGTTGCACCCGAAGAGTCTGATGTTACGGAAGAGGCTCCGGCAGAAAATGCAGATACCCCGGTTGGGGTAGAAGTGCTTCCAGCTCCGTCTGATGAACCGGCTGTGGAGATCGAAGTACCTACGGAATCCACCAACTAATTCTGTTGCACATTGAGAAAGACCCTTTGAAAAGAGGGTCTTTTCTTTTTAGTGCTTAGTTTTTTCGGGGGTACTGTAAACTAAGTTCTATTGTATCATTAAATTAGAGGAGCGGACGACTATGTACGGAATTCATTGTGCTTCGCAAATTAAGTTTAATCCAGCGGATCTGGTGCATGCGGTGAGTGTTGTTGGGACGTTTAACCCTGATGAGCAACTTTCGCGGGCGGCGCATCGAATGGCGCAAATTGTTGTCAATACGGGTTCGACGCTCGTTACGGACACCACGGTTGGGGTAAATCATGCCGCCTTTTATGGCGCTATGAAAGGTGAGCCTAACAATCCGGCAAGCCCGAAGTGTGTTTTGCTTATTCGAGAAGACTTGTACTATAATGGACGTAAAGTGGAGCGCGGGGAAATTAGTTCTAAAATTACTAACGCCCATAATCATGGGGTAGTCATTACACTTAGTCCTGCACTCTTTTCTGATCCGGGAGTTCCTGTTATTCCAATCATGAAAGCCGCTCTTTCTGGGGAAATTTACATTATGTCACATGTGAATAATATTTTGGGTTCGGCAAGGACAGTTGTCAGCTATGCGAATTTGTTTAACCGGATGGTGAGAGTTTTTGGAGCAGATGGTCTTTCGAAGCCTGTTAATCCGCGTGTTGTTGGGGTAGCCGAGTTTCCTAAAGGACGGGTTGGAGAAGCGTTGCGGCGAATCATTTGGGAGTTGACGTGCCGTGAAGTGTAAGTGTATAATAACGTCAGTAGTACCACCAACATTAAATGTTGGTGGTCTTTTTGCGATAATGGGTTGGACAAGCCTTAAATAAATATTCTTAATGAGAGGAGGGTTTGTTATTGGTCAATTACGCCTTGATCGGGCAACAAGTCGATTTTTCCCAGCGGCATAAATTTAAGACTGTAATAGGTTCTCGTCGAGCGTCTGTTGCACTTCGAGATGTTGCGAGTTATTTTTCGTGGAAATTTGTTGAATCTGGTTTTACTGTCGTCTCAGGCTTGGCGGAAGGAATCGATACAGCGGCACACTTAGGTGCATTAAAATCGGATGCAACTCATCCGAGAACGGTAGCCATTGTTTCAACTGCACCTTCCGAGTTGTACTATCCAGCGACTAATCGTCAGTTGGCAGAGCGGATCAAGCAACATGGTGCTATTCTGCATCCGTTTGTTACTAAAGCGAAGTGGGAGCGGGGTGTGCGGTTTGGGCAACCACAAAAGCGCTTGGTTGAGCGGGATATTCTGCAAGCATCTTTGTCTTCGGAAGTGTACGTCGTGTCAGATGACCACGTCATCTCTGGTGGTAGTCGTTGGGCGTTGAATTACGCCAAATATCTGGGGACACCCATTTATCGAATTGATTCTGCAGGTGATATTCACTCTGACCCAGATTTTGTGGTGGAAAAGAAGCTTATTCCTTGGGAGTTGGAGTTGGCGTGGGAAGATTTGACCCGTCTTCTTCAGCATCCTTGCACTTACATGAGACGGTAGTTTCGCTTATGTGAGTCAATCAGGGGTTGGGAGGGTATAGAGATGGTAACTTCATATGGGCAGTCTGTTTTTGGAGTAATCGAAGATACTTTCAATGCTTCCGAGTACACCAGTAATAAAAGTCTGTTTCGTCGGAAGGTGCAGTTTGCGTCTTTCTTACCTGAGTTGTCGTCTATTCTTTCCCCTATGGAGTGGTTTGATCTCTCGATCACTTTGTTGAATGTTTTGAAGAAGGATGATTTTGTTTTCCGTGAGCAGGAGGACATTCGTGAACGGCTGGGGGTATATATGTCTCCTGAAAGACATATGATTCTTCGCCGTATGTTTCCAAAGTTTCTCGCTAAACTCGAACGGGAAAAGATGGTTACATCTCGAGTGACATACGATGCGGGTCGAATGCATCCTATGTTGCGTGGGATTTCTAAGAGTGTCTCTCGATCCTTTATCACCGAAGAAGGGTTGGACAAAATTGTTTCTTTGATGCAACAGACTTCTTGGTATCGTCGGGATCTGTCGCAAGCTGAAGTTTTTGAGATAGTTTCCCGTGATACACGTAGCTTTCTTACAGGAGTAGGACTTTTTGGGAGTTTTGCGAGAAATCAGCAGAATGAACTCAGCGATGTTGATCTTGTGCTGTTCGATACAGTCACGCGGAAGACTCCTGAAGCTATTCCATTGAATACGGCATTTCGGAAGTATTTTCAATCTCGCCTTTCTGCAGATCTCGGACGTCCGGTGAATTTTATCGCTTGGTGTACACTTTCTAAAAAGGCGAAGTCTAGGATTACTCCGCATATGATTTATTTTCCGCGTTCTGGACTTTGCCCGATCACCCTTTGGGATGACTTGGTATTGGAAAAGGAAGGCGCGGATTTACGAATGAAAGGGGAGGGTGACAATGCCTTCTAATGTTATAGCTGGTGGCGTACCTGTTAGTCTGTACACCGTTTTTGAAGCACTTTGTAATCATGTTCTTTCTTTGAAGTACTCTCGCGTGACGCTTATTGAAAATGGTCGTGCGGCGATTTTTACCTTGGCTCCTGACTATGTAAGGGTTCGAGGGGGTATTTCAGGCAGACGTAAGGTCAATGCTCGACTTATTCTCCGTTTTCCAGTGACGGGTCGGGGTAATGAATTCCGACATAACTTGAAGACTTTGAAGCAAGCGTACATGTCTGATACTTTTCTTCGTTTGTCTTTTCCTGATCGCGACATTATCTTTAGTGTATAATTCGACTCGTTTTCGTGGACACCAGCCACATGCTGGTGTCTTTTTGTTTATTTTTGACTTAATTTGCATTTTTACAGAAATAAACCAACTGGCTTGATACCACTGTAACTTCTTAAAAATTAGAGGTGGTATCTTTGCCGAGTACTAGGTTTATTAACGAGATTCGTTCGGCGGATTCGGAGAAACGTGTTGAGGCGATTTATCACGAAGCCCTTCGCAAAGGAATCAGCGATCTCGGCGGGCACGTTCAAAGCATCAAAACTCTTTACAATACGGATGGTATTTTGGATGGCGAGTTTTTGTTCGATGGCGCACCTCGCGTCTTTCGCATTATCATTGAGACCAAAATGGACGAATCGTTTACCAATGCAGTCGTTCGTTCGAAAGTGTTGGCGCAGGTTGTCTACTATCTGAAGCGCTTTGAAGATGCCGGGGATGAACTTCCGAACATCATCTTTGTTGGTGATCGTAACGAGTGTTTTGTTGTGCATATCAACTATCTGCAAAATTACCTCAATTTCAACTGTGATTGGTCTATCGCTCCGAGTCTTGCGGGTTCTCGAAGTGTGGAATTGGTCGAAGCACTTACATCGGATGAAGTCCTTCAATCCAACTGTTTCGTTCACATCATTGACGATAATTTTGACTTTGAGGATGTTGTGAAGGATATCTGGCGGTTGGTCACGGGTGTAAAGACGAAATCTCGCATCACCGAGCGGAATATCTCTAAGATTTTCGAGCGTTTTTCTATGCACATCTTGAAACGCAAGTCTTCGGGGGAATCACTTTATACTCCACGTGAGCAAGTTGAGTATTTCATGAAGCTCGTACTTCATCAAGACGACTGTTATTTGCATCCTCGCAAAAAGGGTCGTGCCGTTATAGATGGGGTAGAGGTGCAAGTCAACTCGGATGCTTTTTCGTCCTTTACCAATTACTATGAGTTTAACTATAACGCCCTTGAGAAGAAAGAGTTCACGGCTATCGCTGACCGACTGATCGAGGATTCTGATCGTCGGCGTAAAGGCGATTTCTACACACCTACGGTTTGGGTAGATGAAGCGAACAAGATCCTTTCTCAACATCTTGGGGCGAATTGGAAGGATGAGTACGTGGTTTGGGACTGCGCGTGGGGTACGGGAAACCTCACTCGCGATTATAATTTTTCGGATCTGTATTGTTCGACTTTGCATGACCATGATCTTGAGATCGGTAAAAAGTATAATCTTAACGCCCAAGCCAAGTTTCAATACGATTTTCTCAATGACGATGTTGAGTTGTTTGAGGAGCTTCGGCAAAAAGTTGCTAAAGGGTATAATCTTACCGAGAGGGACTTTTATGGTTCCAAGCTGTGGCAGAAAGCTCCTAGCTTGATCAGGGGTATGCTTGAGGGTAAGAAGTTGTTGTTCTTCATTAATCCACCGTATGGGACAAGCGGGGAAATGTCTTCCGCGATTACGGGCAAAGAGAAGAAAGTGGGTATCGCCGCAACCAAACTTGCTGAGTTCATGCGTCGAGACAACATGGGTGCGGCGACGCAACAGCTTTATGCACAGTTCATTTACCGTATTTACACCCTTAAACTCTTGTTTGGGGTATCGGTGACGCTTGGACTTTTTAGTCCACCTCTTTTTATGACGGGCAACTCGTTCCGGCTTTTCCGGGATAATTTGATTTCTAAGTTGACTTTGATCGACGGTATGGTTTTTCAGGCTTCTGAGTTCGCGGACGTTTCTTCCAACTGGGGTATTTCGTTTACTTTATGGACGGATGAGGAACCTACCAGTAGCACTGGGGTTTATGTGCTTCCAGTGAAAGAGGGTCGTGTAGGACAGCCCGTAACTGTAGGCACTAAGCGATTTTATAGCGTGGATAATGAGACGTCCGCTACTCTTTGGTGTAAGGAGCTTTTGGTTGGGCTTCGGACGTTCGATGCTCCGCAGTTGAAAAATGCCATCAATGTGAAGGAAAAGGGTGTCGGACGTCTGTGTGAAGGTGCTATGGGGTATATCTTTACTGCCGCTTCGAATAAGGTTGAGCATAACAACTCTTATGTCTGCATTGTCAGCAGTGCTTTTGCAAATGCACATGGCTGGCAAATCGTCGAAGGGAATTTCATGCGGAACATGGCGTATTTTACCGCTCGAAGACTGATAACGGGGAATTATGCGGCTTGGGTTAATTCTAAGGATGAGTACCTCAAGCCGAATACTTCGCATCCACTGTATTCTCAGTGGGTAGCGGACGCCATTGTGTATGCATTGTTCAATTCTGCGTCTAATCAATCTTCGTTGCGCGGTATTGAATATAAGGATGCTTCTCATGACATTTATAACCATTTCTTCTTCATGTCTCGGGATGACCTGCGTCAGCTTGCTCTTGGGGGTAACCCGAATGATGAGGTCTATCATGATCTTGAAGTACATGGTCAAACTGAGCGTTTTGTCTATGAGAAGCTCCAGCAGGTCAACCTCTCGCCCGACGCCCATGCGGTTTTGAATATGGCGCGTCAACTTGTTTGTGACTCCTTTAAGTACCGCAAGTTGTTCCATCAGGAACACCCCGAGTATCATATCACTGCGTGGGACGCGGGTTGGTATCAAATTAAGGGGATGTTGCGGAAGTATATGCCGGAGCAGTTGAGGGAGTTCAACGCGCTCTATAAAACCTTTGAAGACCGTATGCGTCCGTTTGTTGTTGAACTTGGTTTTCTGTACGACTATCCGGGTTATGAGGAAGACCTTCAAAAGCATCCCATTCCTAGCGTTAATTAAGGAATCTTCTTTTATAGTGCAGTAGGGTTATTTCCTATGGACATCGCCATCGTTAGGTTGGCGATGTTTCTTTTTAGCACTTTTGCTTCAACCTGTGGTATAACAGGTACTTAAAATTTGGGGGTGTTTTATGAGTATGCCTATTCATACTGCGACTGCTCACGATTCCTCGTCGAATATGGAGGAGCATCTTATGAGGCAACACGTATATCAGGCACAAGAGGTGTACAATCGTCTGATTCGTGTTCGTGAGCGTGTCAGGGGTATTGGGGGTAAGATGGCGAAAAGCTACAAGCATATGTTCACTTCTCTCGAAAATGATGTTGGCGAGGTTATTAATCTCATTTTCTCGCAACGGCATCTTCCGGTTATTGATTCAGATAATCCGGTCGATATCGCCAATTATATCTTTTTCGAGCATGCTTTTCGCCCGTTGGAATCGTTCCAACGGTATATGACGCAGTTTGGTTTGCTTGCGAAGCATGATCCTACGGCACATTCGATGCTTGAATCTTTCTGGAACGAGTGGAGTGCTAGTTTCCAAGCGGCTACTCAAGAAGATTCCGAATCGGAAGCAACGACATCGGAAGTATCTTCTTTCTCAGAAGACGTCGTAAACAAACTCCAGCATGGGGTAGGTGATACTACTGTTGCTGATCTTATCGCTACCATGCCTATGGAGGAGCTGGTTGCCCGGTTGACAGCTAGTCCGGTTGGTTCTTCTGAGGAGACTGCGGAAGCTGTTGTTGAGGTAAAGCCGGAGTCGGAAGTCGATCCGGATGCAGATTTCACTTTTGAGGGATATTATCCGGTTGTGGAGTTGGAGAAAGTTATCGCTTCACTCAATCAGGTCACTCCTTTGTTGGATGAAGCGAATAAAGCCTTGTCACTCTATGATAGGGAAACGCAGGACTATCTTCATGCGTTGGAGCTTCTGGATTTGGATCAATATACGCTTGAAGATGTGGTTTTCCGTCTGTCGGAAGCGCGTAAAAAGCGCAGAAATGTGCAAAACTTCATTCGTCTTTGTGAACCATTAAACGATTTGGTAACTCGACATTCAACCTTCTTGCAAAGCGCTATCAAGACGAAGGCGACGCTGGTTAAAATGCGTCGGGGTATGAGTTCTCGGCGGTATTCGGTTCGAGAAGCCAGCGATTTGCAACCCTTGTTTGATGCTTTGTTCGATTCGCTGATTTCTGTTGGGGATGGGGAGGTTGTGTCTTTTACGGATGAGGACTCGATTTCGCCGGAGGCGTTGAGTTCGCAGTAATTCAGGAGATTCTGGTAAATTTCTTTTGACTTCTTTGTTGACGCTTTTTGACTAGAGGTGTAAGATAGATAGCGAAAGGTGGTTGTGGTAGTCCTTTCAAAACCTCATCCGACTTGGCTGAACGCTTGGGAGGGCAAGTAAGTGTGTAACGCAGTGGCGTTGAAAAATGGGGAGACTCTGGGATTGTACTCGTGAGGTGATCCCGATAAGCCCTGTTCCTCTCGCGGAAGAGGGGTACGCCATCCTCCTTCGGTTACACTCGGGTGGGGTTTTGAAAGGACTACTCGCCCCTTTCGGATCTCTCCTTCGCTTGTCTCGTTTAGTCCAATCTCCTTTTCTCTGTTTGACCGGGTACTCGTATCGCCCGGCGTTTTTTTTTTTTGACTTTTGACTTTTGGATAAGTATACGGATATATTATTGACGTTATTGAACTAGTTTTGTAGTATAAAAACTGGTATTCCTCCTTTACTTGACCGGGTAGATCGGTAGTCAGTCTACCCGGTACTTTTTTTTATACTTCAAACCTTCATTTCTTTTAGGATACTTGCTTGTTTTCTTGGGACTGATTTTTTATACTAAGTACCAGCTTGGAAGATCTCTCAAGGAGGACTAGGATCATGAGATACCGCATGTGGAATACGTTGAAGAACACGGTCACTGTCTTCCACTCCTTCGAGGAGGTCATCGAGTACTGCGCTCGTTATAATCGTTGGTACTCGTGGTGGGGTAGCGACATTAATATCCCCTCGAATCCGCATTTGCTGTCGTATGAGGAAGCGAATCGCTTGTTGAGGGAATTCTTGGCTTTCTCACCTCGCGAGGCGTACTATACCGTACCGGGTCTGGAGTCGTCCGGGGTGCGTAATTTGATTTTCTTCGATCCGCTTGGACGGGTCATGGACATGCGTGACTTTTGGTATGAAATCGCAAATTTTTCCTATCCGTCATTGAAGTCGCAACCTGATTGGGCGCTTCGGCGGAAGGGGAAGCATCCGAGGATCACGATGATTTTCCGGCAAACTCCGGTACCTCATACGGGTCGTTGGAAGAAGGGAGCGGTTTGTAAGAATCCGCAAACTTTTCAGGAGCGGAAACTGTCTTTGGATGAGGAACATGCGCCGTATATTCGCCCTTCGAGAAAGGCGCGGGCGCTTCCTTCGTATCGTCCGGCAGGGGGACGTAATTATTACCGCTCTTGGAAGCATCAGTCCAAGCGGAAACATCAATGGGATCGCCCCAGAAGGAGGGAGACCTCATAGAGGATTTTGTTATCCGTCGAGCGCGGGTTTCGGACACCCCTGAGATCTTTCGCATTGTGCAGGACTTGCAAGCGAGGGGTATCATTTCTACGACGGATACTTTTAAGATGTACCGCCAATCTATTAAGCGCTCGAAGCTGTTTCTGGTTTTAGAGTCGCAAGGGAAGGTTGTAGCATTCTTGAAGGGGTCTTTCAAACGAGAGATTCCCTTCCTTCATGATCTGCGACTTTTGATTTCTCGTCACCATCGGGGTAACTTCTACTATCTTTTTCAGATTTGTGTTGACCCGATTGAAAGACGTAAGGGGTATGGTCGGGCGCTGAATGAATATTTGTTCCAACACTTACCGCCGGACTGTCCGGTTTTCCTTTCGATAGATAATAAGAATTATCCTTCAATCACGTTTCATCAGTCTATCGGTTATCGATTTGTGGAGTTGTTTCAGCCACCCACTCGAAAGGAACCCGCGCTCAAGATACTCTATGTAAATGATGCATCTAGGTTTCGCGCTTTTGTTCAGAGTAAGTGATATGTTTTGTCACAAGCACTCTGCATTCGCGGAGTGCTAATTTCACGCCATTTGGGGTGGTTTTATGTCTACGAAAGCGCAGAATAGGAAGTTATATGCACCCAATCTTCCTCCGTTTTTTAAGCTCGAATGCGGAGAGGAAGTTTGCGTATATAACGTACCTTTTCGAGTGCAAGGTGTTTTACATCTCTTTCAACGTAAGCCTGTTTCTCGGGAGATTGATGAGTATCGAAGCTTACTTCTTTACCGTTTGAAAGCGAAAGGGATGACAGCTTATTTATTTTGTGAAGCCGAGCGCACTCCAGTTTTCACCTTGATGAGCGGGTATAAAGGTAGGTTTACTCCCTCTGAAAGTCACACTCAACCCTCTACAATAAAGGGGTGTGAGTTTTGGTTATACAATCATGGTCGGTATGAAGTAGCACTCAGGGGTAGTTTACCTTTCACCCCTCATTACTACGCCTTTGTTTGGTTGTATAAGGCGGAAGGTCGTCTGTTTGCGCATATTTGGCAGAATGGAAAAGCTCATTCGTTTGTTGGTACTGGTGTTCCAGTAAGTTCGATTTCTTTTAAGTTGCATCATTCGAGACTTTTATCATAAGGAGTGTAGTTCTGTTGTCGCGTTTTCTTCTTGCTCATGACTTGCATCGTTTGACGACTCTTGTAAATAAGTATGACTATGATCTTATTCGCTCCTTTTCCTCTTGTGGTCTTAAACTTTCACCGCAAGATTTTGTGAATTTGGTAGTGACTGAAGGAAAGGTACAAATTGATAGTGTGGCTTATACGGTCTGGACTTGGGGTACTGTGGGTCAGCGTTTTCTCCTGCGGGTTTTCTTGCAGTCTGTCTACAGGACGTCTTTGGAGACGCATCGTCGGTTTTCGCAACAGCCCTTCAGCTTCTCCCCACTTCTGTTCAAGGAGGGGGTATTCGAGTTGTTTGTTTCTAGTGGGGTTTCTCTTTCCGAAGTGGATCTGCTGTGTCTTGACTTTCAGCACCTTTTGCGTCAGCTTGAGTCTATAAGAGACACTCTTTCTGCTGAAGGTTTGTTCTGTATGAATCTGAGTCTTGACTGTTTTGTTTGGGACGATGCTACTCAGCGAGTTTACTTGCAACCGTTTACGGGGGTACTTTCTTTGCAAGATCTTAAGTGTAATGGGGCTTCTGATCTTGATTTGGACTCTCGTTTTGGTTTGATGGAGCATGCTTTCAATACGGTAATTTCGCTTTTGAAGGACAAGTATGACTCGCTCCTGCAAGAGCAGGAAACGGAAAAGGCTTTGGTTTTCTGTTGATCTTTTCCGTTACAGTCATTGAACATAGGGTATACTAGGTATGTTCTTGATTGGAGGTGGTTATTGTTATGTTGGAGTCCACTATCGGTGATATTACGCAAATTCGTGGGGTTGAGTACATCTGCAACGCGGCAAATCCGCAGGGGATCATGGGTGCTGGTGTGGCTGGAGCCATCGCTCGGGCGGCGGGCGAACATTTTCTTGAAGAGGTTCGTCGTGTCGCGCAGACTTACCGAGTGAAAGCGGGCGGTATCTATGTTACTTCTGCTGGAAATCTCCCTTATCGTGGGATTATTCATTTGGCTTCTGTTCCTGCTCCCGGACGGCATTCGACTTACAGTATTGTGGAGTCGTGCTTGAGGAATTTGGTGCAGTTTGCATCTTCTTCGCAAGCTACGGCGATAGCCCTGCCGCTTCTCGGCACGGGGGTAGGAAGACTTGATCCAGCACAGCTTAAGTCGTTGTATCAGAAGTATTTGCAGGAGCATCGAACGCGCTTTGTGGTGGTCGAGTTTAACCCTGCTGTCTATGAAGTTTTTGTCAGGGGGTAGTATTCGTGTATTTGGTCGAAGATCGTTTTGGTAGTCTGTATTTGACGGATGTCAATACCCGCGAAGTGATTACGGAGTTGGTGGAACCTGCGATTTCCTTTAGCCATCACGACGGGGTAATCGTTGTTCGGAAGATTGGGAATAAGTCCTTTGTTCAGAAGGATTATGACCAGTTGACGAAGAAACTTCTTGACGCTGGGCTTTCGGATATGATAGAAGAGTATTTTATCATGGATCTTCCTAAAGACCCGGCGATTCTTAATGAGGTGTATAATAACCCGCAGTACATTAGGGGTTTGCTTGGTACCCTACCAACTTAAAAGAGGTGATTCATTGTGGATCAGGTTTTGGCATTCGTTGAGGAGAATTATTTGTACTTGATGGGTATTTTGCTTGTCGCTTTTATTCTTGTGCGTATTGTCAAGAGTGTGATTAAGTGGCTTCTGTTGACGCTGATTGTATTCGGCGTGGCGGTATGGGGGTATGTGTATGTACCGGAGGAGATACGGGAAGTACCGAAGGAAGTTGCTGAGACATTAGTGCAAGAACAGGTTGACAAAGTATTGGCATCTATTGTCACTGCAACGAATCTTGATGTTTCTCTCCGTGACGATGGGTCGTACATTTTGTCTGCTCGGATTTATTCTGAGGGTGTGGATATTTTGCTTACTGGGAAACCGGGTTCGGACAAGGCGACGTTGTATATTGGTAAGGTCAGCAAAGAAGTCAAATTGAACAGTCAACTTATCAAGTTTATCCAGTCGAAGCTGTAGCATTTCCACTAGGGGGTTATTTCTTTGCGGCAGTACTTGGATCATTGTCGGCAGATCCTTGAGCAGGGTGCGGTTCGTGGGGATCGAACGGGTACTGGTACGATCTCGCACTTTGGTGGGCAAGTTGAGTATGACTTGTCGGAAGGTTTTCCGCTCATGACCACCAAGGACATGAGGGAAAACTTTCCACGCATTGTTCACGAGTTGGCGTGGTTTTTGAAGGGGGATACGCATCTTCGTTATCTTCTGCAAAACAACGTCAACATTTGGACACCTGATGCCCATCGTGTGTATCGTCAGCGTGGTGGAACGCTTTCGCTTAAGGAGTTCAAGCAAAGGCTCCGGGAGGATGAACAGTTCCTTAATGACAATGGGGAACTCGGACCAGTTTATGGGAAGCAGTGGCGTTCGTGGGGTATTGAAGGAATCGATCAACTCTCGATAGCTTTGGATCAGATCAAGAATGATCCTTCTTCTCGTCGCATTATCGTTTCGGCGTGGAATGTGTCCGATCTCGATCAAATGGCACTCCCGCCGTGCCATGTTTTGTTCCAGTTCTATGTTCAAGATGGGCTTTTGTCTTGTAAGTTGTATCAACGGTCAGCAGACATGTTCTTGGGGGTACCGTTCAACATCGCGTCCTACGCGTTACTCGTCCATTTGATCGCGCATGTGACGGGGTTGAAGCCGGGTCGGTTCATTCACACCTTTGGTGATGCTCATATTTATCTGAATCACGTCGAGCAAGTGCAAGAGCAACTGCGCCGCGAGCCTTTCCCGCTCCCGACGCTTCGTATCGATCCGCAACTTACTGATCTGTTTGACTTTGATCCTGCGTGGATCACCCTTGAAAATTATAAGCACCACGGGGTGCTTCGTGGTGCTTTGTCGGTGGGTTGAGAGCGCCCCCATTTGCTAGGGGTGCTTAAGCTACCCCTAGCATATGCGCTTCTTCGCGGAAATTTGCTAGTCCTACAGAAAAAAGTTTCCGTGGGCGTGACTTCATAATTACTTCATAATCACTTTGAACTTACATCGCACCTACTTTGAGGGTTTGTCTCTCGAGGTAGGTGCTTGTCTTTTGACTGCAACAAAATTTTAAGCCATTTGGGACTTCGTCTTGACCGTTTCAGAGTCGAGTTGTAATATTTAGGTTGAACGTAGCTTAATTGTAGCCCATTCTTGCTTTGGGTGGTGATGTGTTAAGTGACGGAAGAACCTCAACGAATGTCGCCTTGGCGAACCACACCGGAGCCTTTGGGCAGAATGAAACGCCATACTCGCTCTTGCATCTTAGCGCTCTTTCATCAGCATAATGCACGAGAGGACTATGAAGAGCGGTATCCTTGTTACTGTGAGGAGTGCGAGGGTTGGGGGTACATCCACTACTTACCGGACATTGATTTGGACTTACTGCTCGATGCTCCAAAGGAAGTTTTCAATCGTCAGTACTGTCGTTGTGTCCTTACTGGAAAATGTCCACGTTGTGGGACTGATGATGCTTTTGATTTAGAATCGGGTGACTGCGAGGAGTGCGGATTTGTTTTAGGTAAAACTGAAGGTATGCCCCTGCGTCATCAGTGTAGTTGTTCAGAATAAAGATCGATAATCAGGGGTAGTGAAACTTTTTTCGGGAACCCCTATTTTCTTTTCCTACCGAAAGAGGAATTGTACTTATAAAAGTACATTCTTCTTTCGGGAGGTGTGTTTTTTGAAGAAATCTCAAGGAGGCTTCAACATGGAAAACGTTGTTCTGTCTAAGGATGTTTTTTCTAAGGATGCACAGGATGTCTCAAAATTTCCGATGAATCGGGAGGAGCGCCGCATCATTCGTAGGTTGGCAAGTAAAGATCCTGAACTGGCGGATTTGTTGTCGGATGTTTTGGACAAGCCTGCTGTGAAGCGCACGGTCGACCTTAAGACGCGGATTAAGCGCTTGTCGGATAAGTCTCGGACTGTTAGGACGTTCTTTACTCTGTTGGAGTCGGAACAGACTGATGCAGGAATCTTGCTTAAAAAATCTGACGATGACGAGTCTTTGATTAATCCTTGCTTTACCGGACTTAATTTGACGCTGTTTTTCTCGGCATATATCGCGGCACATTTGGATGTTGTATGTAATGATGATTCGTTGCGGGAGTACATCGACAACTATCCGGTAGTTAATGTAGAGACTTTGCCGCCCATGATGCCTATGCAGTATGAGACGATGGTTTCAACTATTAAACTATATTCCATTCTTCGGGAATGTGAAACCACTGGCAAGCGCGATTTCCTCAATCGTTTGGGGCATACGATGTTCCGCGAGGCATATAAGGAGGTCAAAAACCAACGCCCTACGGACAAGACGTTTCTTCTGCGGGAGATGCCCTGTTTGACGATTTATCCGTCTGTGGTCAATATGTTCTTCTGTGCGTACTATGTGGCATCTCAGGGACATAAGTATTTTCGCGTCTTCTGTCAGACTTTGGAGGAAGCCGCATTGTTCATATCTCCTGAGTACAATAAGGCAGTTCGGGAGGCACGGCTTGATTCACTTAAGTCGGGTAGGAAGTTGGACTTTCCTGAAAATTTCAAGGAAGCTTTGTTTGAGACATTACCGGAGTACGATTATCGGATGTCGGAGTTGGAAAGTAACTCTAAGGAAGATGAGGACTCCAAAGAAGCTTCTTCTTTCGGTTGCGCTTTTGGTAATTTTGCGTACAACCACTCCGTTTATCGGGGGTATGAGTTCTATCGCCGGGTGCGAAGAATGTTGTTACAACCTGCGATATCGGAATTTGAGAGCAAGTTGAAGTCTCTCCCTAACGTGGAGAAGGTCGGCATGTCTTTGGTTAAATCCAATTTGGATGATGACTTTGCCGCCTATGAAAAGCATTATGAGGAGGCAAAGAACGCCGCCGATAAGGTTCGGAACTCTCGCGGATCGTATATTTATCTGGCGTTCCAAGAATTGATGTCGCTCATGGAAGTTCGCTCTTTGCCAGATTTGTTCACTCTCTCGATTGGTGATGAAATCATTGAAAGGTTCGAGAAAGCGGTCAATTTGTTTTACTCCCGGTATGGGGGTCGTCGGTTCACCGAGCAGGAGTTGTTGATTTTCTTCTTTGCGATGATCTATATTGATGTCGTCGCGGAGAACTATCTGCGGGTTGTGGATCGTAATCTTCGGATGGACGTGGGGGTAGACAATTATGCTATCCGCTATTATGACTTGAAGGATAAGGCGGAGGTTTTGGAGTCGGAGTTGGAGCAAAAGAATGCGGAAATTGAGGAACTCAAGCGGAAATTGGCTCAAGCCAATCAAACTGTCAATAGCTTGACTTCTCAATGCGAAGGTTTGCGGGAGGACAACCGCTCTCTTGCAAAGGAAGTTGCACATCTTCAACGGGAACAGGAGTCTTTTGAACAGGAGAAGCAACGTCTTCATTCCAAGATTTCGTCGTTGGAGGCGGAGTTGGAGGAGTTCTATAATCAGGATAGCGAGGACACCGAGACTGGGGCTACTTACGAGGAGATGGTCGAATTCCTTCGCGGGCTTGATGTAGGTGTTTATGGGGGTACTGTTAAGTGGGCGAATCGAGTTCGTGAGGTCTTTCCTAGCTTCCGCTGGTTGGAGTACACCAACAATGCACAGACGAACATCGACTACATAACGAGTCGGGATTTTGTCTTTATCAATCCGCGTACCATTGGGCATGCTATCTCGGAGCGGGTTCAACGCGAAGCGTCTAAGTATTGTCGGGTTCTCCATTGGAGCGGCGGTTTTGAGGAGTTTGTTAAGGAGATGTATATCTTCGCTAAGAAGAAGTTGCAGGAGGAACAGGAGGCGCTCTCCAAGTAACCTTTCTGTGATACACGCCTTTCGCATCCACGTTACGAGGAACTGTCCTTGTAACGTGGTATTTTTCTTTGAGATACAAGTTGTTGGGTTGAAGCGTATCTTTCCGAATCGGGACGTAAGTCTATTTTATATAGATGCTTCACTTGATGGTTACGGTAGAACCTACATTGGACGGGGTACTGAGGTGGAAAGGAATGAGTAAGGTTCCAAGTGTACTCTGACCCAAGTATTCTTAAGAGGAAAGGAGTTTGACCAGTTATGGCTACATCGCCCATTTCGCCCATTTCTCACCGCGAGGTGAAAATCGCTTTCAACAAGCCCATGCATCACCCGAGGCAAGGTACGTATTATCGCGGTTGTTTCACTCTTGATTTGGACACTTTTATAAAGTTCGTCGGCAACCCTACCAATCCGCGCTCGATGCTTTATCTCGATCCGCGAACCAAGCGAAACTGTTACTTCTTGAACTTGATGGGGCGCGACGCACTGGTGGACTTTTTGCGTAAGCACAATATTCCTTTTAACGCAAACCGAGCTTTCGCTCCCGGTGTCAATTACTACATCGACGTGCGTTTTCCCGAGTGATTTCCTTGCGGTTCCTTCACCGCCCTTTTCTCCTATATTCGCCCGTGTTCAAATTAGGACTTATCGCAAATCAACTTGATTGGCAGATAAGTTCAAGTGTATAAGGGCTTAAAAATAGAGAGAAATAGGGCGGTGAATCATCTATGCTTCGCATCATAGCCACTTTTCGTCCTCTCGGTTCCAAGCAGATCGTGGGGTACCGTTTGTTAGTCGAGGACAAAGCTACCTTAGCCAAGCTTCACGCCAGCGGCTATCACTTCAGGGGTAATGTTGGCGACTTTTCGCCGCAGGAGACCTTTTTCTTGCTGGTCAACTTTGGTTCGATCAATGCCAGCGTCACCAATAATCAAATCACCTTGCTGGACGGTTCGATGGACTCGCTCCCGATTCTCAATCCGCAGACTGGACAATGCACGGACAATAACAATATTATCGTCCTTGCGGCGATTACCTATAATGATGAGGTCATCGGTTATCGGGTTTGCAACTACACGGGAGCTATCGCGCAACTGCGCTATAACGACTTGCTGACTAAAGCCAAGCAAGGTTTCGCGAACGCCAAGATTGTTCATCGCGACGGGAAAGCCTTCATCTCCGCGATCAGGGGTACTTTCCCGACGACTCCGCTTCGCACCAAGGATGACCATATGCCCCGCGCTGTGATACCGACGGGTTCCAATTATCAAACCCTTGTCGATACCACAAAACAGCGTGGAAACGTTAGCATCCCGGTGAAGTATTATGCTGACCCATCTCGCATGCAGACCGATCCGCCCACCAGCACAGGGCATGTGGCACTTACCGATAAGGGTGAAGTGGTCTATCGGTATCGAAACGAGCATGGTGACCCGAAGTTTGCGGTTGTTCCTAAGAACGTTTTTAATACCAACTTCCAGTTGGGGGTAGCGTCGAGCGTCACTAAGCAGGAACTTGCCAACACCCCTCCCGCTCCGGCACCCACGCGAACCAACACCAAATACCTGCGCGAGGTCACGGAGAAGTATGGGATTGGTACCACCCTTAATGTTTTGTTCTTTCAAGGCACGACCAAACTTGCCGGACAGGTGCGCTTGAATCGCGGGGTAATCCATTTGCGGTATCGCCCAGATCCGAATGCGGATTTCAAGGTTGTGCAAGTCTCGGAGGCGGACTTCGATAAACACTTCCGTATTCAGGGGGTAATTCAGCCTAAGCCGCAACCGAAGTCATCTTGACTTTCCTTCCCACTTTCGTTTTCCACCCCTCCCCATAGTGTGGGGGGTATTTAAGCGAGTAGACGGAAAAACTAAGGACTAAGCGAGTAAAAATCTCGACTTTCCGTTGAACAGGCTTTCTTTATACCGACTATTTTGTTATAATAGGCTCATCAGCTTCCGAGCTAACGCTAAGTTATACCGAGTCTCTCGGTTATAATAACGCTGTGTTGAAGGAGGGTTTTTCATTGGACATGCATACCGTCTACTCGCTTCAGAATCGGAACTTCTCGGATGCGGTTCTGGCGCTGGACACGCCGCTTGTTCGGCAACTTTCGCTTCTCGCACTCCAATCGGGGAAAGAGGGCAAAATTGTCAGCTTCATTATGCGTGACCGCGTCTCGAATCGTGGGGAGGTTAAGGAGCGGGGTATTCCGGCATCGGAGAAATCGGTCGTCGATATCTGCAAGCTCACGCCTTTGGTCGGGGGTAATGGCGCAAGCACGCTGTTGGAGGAGATCGCGCTTTATCGCGCCAATACCATCGACTTCAAGCCTTCGAAGGGCGACCTGCGTTCTTATGCGGAACTGTTGATGGCGGACTATCTGATGTCCACTGCTCTCTGCTATGTTGAAATCGCCAAGCAGGGGCAAATCCGCGATAAGTTCTTGCTCACGCGCAACCCGCAAATCGCCGCTATTCTGGCGGACAAGTTGGAAAGCCCGCAGGACGTTGCCAAGTATCAACGCGCTCTTGTTACTTACACGTCGCACTACGAGAACAAGAAGCTCCCGTATCTTAAAATCAACCTCAAGAAAACGGGCTTTTCGGTCACGGTTCCGAAAAATCCGCTGGACTTTTTGTTCCCGATGAAGATCACACCGCTCTTTTTTATCACCACTTTTGTGCAAGAGCTGACGAAGGTTCTGCAGGAGAAGATGGTGCGGGTCACCTTCATCAAGGATGACCTGTATGAGCGTGAGGTGGTCACCACCCTTAACCGGGAAATCCTCGGCAAGTATTATGACGAGGATTTCATTCAGGTTATGTTCTCGAATGTGGGCACCAACCTCGGTCGGGGGTATATTAAAGTGCCGGAACTCGGCAGTTCCAAGTATGACGCCACGGGCACCCGTTCCATTAATTTGGCGCGGATCACCAGTGTCAGCTTGGTCGAGACCTTCGACACGCGTTTCATCAATGTTGACCTGTCGAAAGTCCAGCCCGCTTTCGAGCATATGATCAGCACTTGCACTCGCCCGGAAATTCTGGCGAAGGTTTATCGGGATTTGACAGGGAATCCGCCGCAAAACACCAATATCTTCGTGTTGAAACAGCACTTGACGGACGAAATTCAGCGTATTGTGGCGGCAACCAGCACGACGGGTCTGCGTGACTTGCATCTGTATATGATCGCCAATCCGAATATTTTCGTCAGCTATAACAGCGGGGTACCGATCAACTTCCTCAGTATGATTGACCCGGCTCTCGGTGCGGCGCATCAACCGACTGGTGCGTTTGGAGTGGATGCTCCGATTCGGACTGGGGGTAATCCAATCAAGCCGCCTTCGGACGCTCCGGTACCTCCGATGCCCGCGACCGCCGCACCGAATGCGGCTCCGATGTGGGGAGGGGTACCGCGCTCATTGGGTGGTGCGGCTCCAACGGGGCAGAAGCCTGTGAACCCGTATCAAGCACCGAAGCCCGCGCAAGCGGCTCCTGCGGCTTCGGGAGCGGCTCCGTTTGTGGTTCCTGCGGCGATGGCGGCAAATGCCCCTGTCACTCCGCAAAACGCGCAAGGCGCTCCAAGCGCCCCGTCCGCTCCGTCTGTTTCGGCAACGCCACCATTCTCGCTTGGCGCGGCTCCGAAGTCGCTCGGCGGTGCAACGCCGACGACAACGCAGGATGCGGCGAAAGCGGTATCCAAGCTCCCGCCGCAGTTTCGTTGATCGGAAGGGGAGGAAGACCCTCCCCTTCTTACCTAGCGGGGTACTGTCCATTTGGTACGGAAATATTCGAATCCTGTTTATGTTACATTTTTCCCGATGGGACTTATCGTTTTGTTCACCCTTTATTTTTCGTCGCATAAGTTCTTGTACCCTAAGTATAGGGACTAGGACAAGCGGGTATACTCAAAGCAAGGAGTTAAAATTTTCAGTAACGGAGGTTGTGTTTCATGTCGCTTCATCCTCAAGTTCGGGACATTTTCTACCCGAATGTCGCCAACTCCCCGTATGCGGATTTGTCGGCGGTCGCTGGCAACGTTATGTTGGCGGCGTTCCAAGGTCGGACTTCGAGCTTCTTCCACGACTTTGCGGGGTACTTCAACGCCGTTCCCGGCGCGGCGAATTATCTCGCTAAGCTCGGACGCAACACCATCGGTCAACTGCACCAAAACAATGGTTGGAAGGGCGATGTTGAGAAGCTTCTTGAGGGGGTAACTCCGGCGTATGCCGCTATCTTCCAAGCGCTGTCCGATCTGATTTTTGTGGGTCTGGACACTACAAAGGAAGGTTACCCGACGGCACTCTACACTCGTTCTTTCCACGTCATCAAGCGCATGGTGGATGCGGGTATGGTGCAACCGGACAACGTGAACAAGGTTATGAAAGACCTGACGGGCACCAAAACAGCAAACGGTGTATCGGAAGGAACCTTCTGCGTGGTGCGTTTGGACTTCGAGCAGTACGTAAACGGTATTCCGACTTTCAAGCTGACGGTTCCGCGTTCCAATCTCAAGGTTCTTGGCAACGATGCGGAGTATATGCTGGTACCGCTCATCTTCTATGCGGTTTTCAGCCAAATCCTGCAAAATGCTACGGCGGAACAGGCGTTTGAGTTCGAGAAGACTTCGGTCACGGGTAACATTCGGCACCAAGCCACCATCAGCCCGAATGTGGTCAAGTTGGTGTACGCCAATTCTGACCCGGAGGACGTGGAAGCTAAGATTCGTCGTATTCGTCCGGGGTACGATCCGATCCGACAACGCTATACGCTCTATGATCTGGAATCGTCGGTCTATTCGCTCGGACTTGCATCGTTCCGTCCTGAGATGCTTAACTACGTGAAGATTATCAATCCGCATTCCATCAATACCGCTTGCCACAATGTGGACTTTGATGTTCTGCGGCAAATCTTCGCTACCCGCATTCGCGCTCTCAAGGCGGCGCAACTGGACGCGTTCAAGTACATTGATCTCTCCAGTTACGCCAATATGACCGACAAGCAGAATGCTCTTATCGAGCAGGCGGAAAAAGAGGACAATCGCAAACTGCTCTCGCTCATGCAAGCGCACCCGGAAATCTTCGGAGACATCAATGAAGCCCTCGAAAAGCGTCGTCGGATTATGCCGAAGTTCCTCAAGGGCTTCCAGCCGGTAGAACTGCCGAACACCGAGCAAGAGCGCGTCGCCCTTCTGCGCGATCTCTTATCCAAGGGGGTAGTGCAGTTCGTTACTACGACGAAAGACGGTCGCGTGTCGGGTAAGCTGGCTTCTAACAATTCGAAGGTGTTGGAGCGTATCTACGGTAAGGACTACGTCCAAAAGTACGAGACGGTTAGCCTTCGAATCAAGGAAGTCAAAGCCGCTATTGAACGCGGTGAGGTCAAGAGCCGGAAGGAAGCAGAGGAGTTGGCGGTTAAGTACAATATCCTTCCTTCCATCGATGCGACCGAGTATCTCAAGGGCGGTAAAGCGACTCTTGCCGCACTTGACACCGCGATCAAGGAGTTGGAGGAAAAGTCGGCTTCCCGTACTCGCAACCCGGCGTATGTGCTGTATCGTAACCTGAAAGCGGAAAATAGCGACAATTTCTATGGTCAGGTTAACGTAAACTCGCTTATCTCGGTGGAGTTCCGGGCTTACGAGTGATTGATCTTTCCGGTTTGTCCAACTTTCTGACCCCGAGCGATCCAGCTCGGGGTCTTTTCATGGACTTCAGCCCATTTTTGAATCTTATGGGTCTATTTTGCGGAATTTTGCCATAAACTAGGATATCTCCGTCCACCTTGTAAGGTGTTTCTATTTTAAGCGAACCTGCGTAAGGACGTGCAGTCTTTTTCACGCACCTTTAAAGGTGGTGTATTACATTGAGTTTAGCGGTTTATCGTCAGTACTTGCAAAATATCGGCAAATGCTTGCAGGGGTATCAAGTACCGAATATTCCTGTTGACGCGTCTTTCTTGGATTTGGTGGGGTTCATTCGGGATCTGGACGAAATGACCTATATTGACCATTTCCTTTCTTCGCAAGGTCAACCTTCATACTTTTTACGGACTTACGATTTTCTTCACCATTCGTATGCGTCTTCTATTTTGGAAAGGTTGAGAAATAAGGAGTTCTCGACGGAACTCCGGGATGAGTTCCTTGCGAATCTGGGTGCGTTGGCTGATCCGGGGTATTTTCCTCCCTCTCATACTGAGTCAGTACCTTCGTCTTTCTCGGAGATCCAGTCCGATTTCTCGGAACAATTTGCTCCTTTGCTTGAAGCGCATGCTTCAGATGATGAGGAATCAATTGAACCCTTCGATTACAATGACCCTAATTACGAGGAGCCTGATCCTAACGAGGACGACGATCTCTCCGACTTCGAAGGCGACGAGGATGAGCTTGACGTGGGGTATTCTGACGAGGACGATCTCTCTGACTTCGAAGGTGACGATGATGAACTAGACTTCAATGACGACGAGGACGACTTTGAGGTTGTCGATGATAGCGAGGACGACGCTCTTTCCGACTTCGAAGGTGATGAAGAGGACGATGACCTTTCCGACTTCGAAGGTGATGAAGAGGACGATGACCTTTCCGACTTTGAAGGCGCTGAGGATGACGATCTTGCAGACTTCGAAGGCGATGAGGATGACGATCTTGCAGACTTCGAAGGCGATGAGGACTCCGATTTCGAGGTTGTCGACGAGGAAGAGGACGATCTCTCTGACTTCGAGGGTGACGATGATGACTTCGAGGTTGTTTATGAGGAAGAGGACGATCTTTCTGACTTTGAAGGTGACGAGGATGATCTCTCCGATTTCGAAGGCGACGAGGACGAGTTGGACGACTATCAAGAAGAGGATGAAGATGACCTCTCTGATTTCGAAGGCGACGAGGACGATGATGACCTTTCCGACTTCGAAGGCGACGAGGACGACGACTTTCCACCCGAGGACGAGGACGACGACCTCTCTGATTTTGAGGACGATGATACCGACGATTTCGAAGATCGAAACTATTTCGAGGACATGAAGCGTCCTGAGTCGGACAACTTCATAGACCCAGACGATTTGGAGTCTGATTTTAACGAAATTCCTAAACAACCGTCAACTTCAAGTAGGTTAAACGAATTTTCTAAATTTCCTTCAGAAGGAAATGTACATTCGTCGAGTTCTTCGAATACTCTTGGGACTAAGTCTTCGACCCAAAAGAAGACATCGTCCTTGGATGATACTTTGGCAAATGCTATTTATAAGCTGGAGCGTAAAATGACTGGCGGTGCTGTAAAAGGCGTCCAAAAGGTCGTAGGCTTTAGCAAGCGAGCGAAAGAATCACTCCGGGGTATGGTGGTTTCTGATGAGGAAGAAACTTAAGTCTCAGGGGTATTATCAAAAATCTCATGTTGAAAGGATGTATGTTGGATGTACAGAGGTTCTCAGTTTCGAGTGACTGAAGCGCAAGAAGCGCTTCGACCCTTGATCGGTCGCTTCGTCCTGAAGGAGGGTACGACGGTTGATCAACTGGCGCAACAACTGGCAGATGTTCAGTTCGCACTGAATATCTACCCGGATGCGCCGAAGGAAGTCATCTCGAAGAGCATTTACACGGTGTCGGAGGACAGTGACGTTGTTGAGTCGGTACGCTTCACCATTCGTCCTTCCTCGTCGCACAAGCTGTGGATTGATGATCTGCACAAGGTTTTCACTCTGCAAGCGACGCCGGACTTCTTTGACAAGTTCATCACGGAGTTCGCACAGTGGGCGGACACTTGGACGTACCATTTCCGTCTGCAAACCAATCTCGAAGCCCTCAACACTGAAGTGGCGAAGGTTATCGAGGAAGAAGGTATCCCGTACAAGGTTTCCTTCACTCTTGGCGACGGACTGGCGGATGCAACGGATGATCATACGGTCATCGGACTGAGCGCCGAGGTTATCGAAAATCTTACCAACCTGCCGCTGTTCGGTGACAGCATCGAAAGCCGTCAGGAAGCTTGCCGTCAGTCGCTGGCTGATGCGCTGAAGGAAGCTAACTATGGTTACGATTTGCTCCGTAGCAAATCGACGTTCTTCAAACGCGATCTGGGGGTATACACTCGCAAATCGCTCAACAAGCTCCTGCGCGATTTTGTCAACCGTCGTATCCAGCACGTTCGCGTCGGTATCGGACATTATGATAAGGACGGCGTTTTCGCCATCTTGGAACGCGTGGCTGTTAGTGAGGAAGAGTTGGCAAGCTACGATCTTTCCAAGGTTGTTGTTACGGACAACAAGGAGCCTTCCAGCAAGGAGAAAGCGCAGAACAAGACGAAGATCGTCACCTTCTTCCGGCTCTCGCCCATTGACCGTGAGACGGGCGTTCGCGTGGACTCTGTTACGCTCGAACAAGCCATCGCGGGTTAATCGCGATCTCATCGGCATATCGCCTAAGAAAGCTGAAAGGTCTTCCCGCCTTTCAGCTTTCTTTGATAAGAGGTGGTCTTTATGTATAAGAAGGCTGGTATAATCATCGGGGTGTTGATGCTTGGGGTCGCCTTGGTCATCCACTTCCTTTTTAGTACCGAAGGGGGTAAGGAGAAGGCATCTCGCCCGGCGACGCAACCCCAGCCGCAAGTTTCGGCTTCAGCGGATACTTCGGTTACGAAACCACCCCAAACTCAACCTGTTCAACCTACGCAACCCGCGCCACAGTCGCCATCTTCAGTACCTTCATCGCAGACGAATCTCATTTCTCCTCCAACGGAGGGGTATCGCTCCGAAGAAGGAACGCTCTCAAAGCGAATTTTCTCGGAGTACACGGAAGAGGAGTTTGCGAACGCTTTGGGCACTCCGGTGACGACTAATAAGGAGATCATGACTGTCTCGGTAAAGAAGGTTATTTTGTTTGATTCTGATGCGGTTTCCGGCTCTAAAGCGGGTAAGCAACTTACTTATGGGTTGACTCTGTTGGGGGATGACCCGAATTTCCGTCTTACGGCATATGTTAATAAGGAAGCTTATGATTCGGTTGAGGTTGGGGATAGGCTTACGGTGGAGTATGAAATCTACGCCAACTCCAACAATGTGAAGTTACCGCTCATCAAATCCATCAAAAAGTAATTTGACGCATTCCCCTTCTGTTCGAGAAGGGGTTTTCTTTTTTGGGAAAATAGGTTAAATTAGTACACAGCCCTTAAAAGGAGTTGAGTATATGTCTTACGGTTATCTCTCGAAGTACGATCTGATCCGTAAGTTATCGGATTATCAGGTGCAACTCCTGCTTTTGTTGAAAGCGGGTTGTCGTGCGGTCACGAACGAGGGGGTCAATTATCGTTGTTGGATGGAGTTCAAGGACTCTGCGTTACCTTTTCGCTTGAGAAAAGATACGCTTCAGCATTTTTATGATCTTGGGCTTCTTACTCCTATTGATGATCCATTGTATCGACCGGGCACTTATTGTTACGGGTTATCTGCAAAGGGACTGCAAATCGCCTATGCTATCCCGGATGCCCGAAGGAATCATTGTTTGTCACTCAGATCGTTTGTTACGCGACTTCGGGACTTTCAGGGGTTAGGGTTGCGTCTTTAAGCGATCTTTAAGCGTACCTTGATTGAATTACAATTTCTTCCTTATCGACTTGATATGATATTTATGACTTATACTTGCTTGGAACGAGTTCTCCCCTTGCACCTTGGTAGGAAACCATCCTTTTTCTTCTGAAACATTTTTGCCCTTACTTTGAAACATTCCTGTCGATCTGTTTAATCCCTTTTAACCCCGCCTTTTCCGCTCGTATAGGCGGGGTACTTAGCGGTGGTTGCGCTCTTATGCGTTGCCCTATATGTCTGCTCTGTGGCGCGTACAGCTTGTTTAGCGGCGGTGTGACGAGTGGTGCGGTTTGGGGTACTCGCAACCTTTGTGCATGGGGGTACGGACGGTAGCGGTATGAAACATGGTGTGTTACAAAAGCGGAGCATCTTGAAAAATATTTTTTAGAAATGAGTTGACTTCTGTATTGAGCCAAGTTATTATTGTAACTGTCAGGGGGTACTACTCCTACCCCGCAGGGACTTATCTCCCGGCGGCAGGGTCGGGGTCGCAACTCCCAAAATCGAAATCATCAATTCCAATGAGGGAGGAAAAAAGTCATGGCAATCCAACGTTCTGCTGTGGATCAAAACGTGGCTGGCGCTCCGGCTCCTGCCGCTACCAAGGGAGGTAAGGAAAAGGTGCGGGCTTCCGAGAAGATCGCGGATCAAGGTCGCGCACTGGTCGCTTCGATGTCCGAAGCTGAAATCGAAGCACTCGGCTCCAAGTCGCACACCCTGATCTTCCTCGAATGCCTTGGCATGGGAAGCAAGCGCTCCAGCCGTCGCGTGGCTGAAGACCAAAACGTCGACTGCGCGACTCCGGTTGCGGCACGTTTCCGCACCACGGAAGACATCATGGTTCCGCAAATCCCGATCACGAAAGACCGCTTCACGGGTATCAATCCGGAAACCGACATCACGTGGGTACCGAAGAAGGCGGGCGAGGAATTCATCCTCTCCTACTACGAAATCATGTACCTGCTGATCAAGGACGAATACGGCGGATACTGCTCGGACGGCGAAAATCCGAAGGGCGTTCGCTTCACGCCGCGTCTGAATGCCTACGTTGCGAACCAAGCTCTCCTGCCGACGCCGACGCTGACGCTGGAGAAGGGCGCTATCAAGGCTTCCATCACCAACATCGACGAAGAAGTCGAACCGGGCAAGTGGGTCTGCAAGCCGGAGTACGAAGAGAAGTTCGGTGACCTGTTCAAGAAGAAGGCTCCGCGCCGCGCTTCCGCCGAACCGAAGGGCAAGAAGATCTCCAGCACGACCTACATCGCCAAAGCCCTCAACCACATCCTGTACGCGGGCAACAAGGCAAACGCCTAATCCGGCGACTACGGCAAGGGAGGATCGAATTTCGATCCTCCCTTTTCGTATGCCAATTTTCCGGTATTTTCGCAACTATTTAAGTGTACTCAGCGTATAAGGGTTAAGATGATGTTTGTGAGGGGAGGGAGTCTCGATGCTCCGGTCACCGAAATTGGATTTGGACACGTTATTGTTTATCGATACCGCTTATGTCCTTACGATTGATCAACGCCCGGTCGCCATTCGCGTAAAGGTGGGCAGGGGGTATTACGACTTTGCATTGACCACGCTTTTTCGGGTCGGACTTCCTCCATCGTTTATTAGCTTGCAACCGTTCCCGGAGGTTCCGTTGTACTTGAAGAAGGGTTCGACGGATGAATATCTTTCTAAGCGAGAGTTGAATTGGGGTCGTCTTGCTCTGGATTGTTCGGAGGACTTGCTTTTGGCTTGCTTTATGAACTGCTTTATTCAGGCTTATTACTATCGGGTTGAAAATGAGACTGTACATAATTATAGCATTCCTTCTTCGACCCTTGAAGAGTTACAATCGGAAATTTTTCCGTATCATCGTAAGAAGGTGTGTGGGCGTAATGGACGCCTTGTCCGCTATGGGGTAACTTTCTGCGATCCTGAAGCGCGGGATTTGAAAATCTTTGTACGGAGCCTTCATACCAAACGACTTTTCCTCTTTACACTCCCTGTTTTGCGTCGTTTTCTCACGTCTTCGCAGGAGGAACGTTCCTTTGAGTTATACCATGTGGTACATGCCTAATACTTTGAATCATTCATTGTGGGAATCGGAAACATCTTGCCGATTCCCGTTATTATTTTCCTGTTGAATGAAACAATCTTTAGCGAGGATTTCAAAAATCTTACTTTAGAACTGGTTTTCAGACTTGGACTTTTCTTTTCACCGCTAACCTCTAAATTTCCATCGACTTTTCCCTTTTTCTGAGAGAATTTTATGACCCCCGGTTCGACTCAGAAAAATTTTCTCCCAGACCCCAATCTCCCCAAATTATTTCTGAGGTAAAGTTATACTGATCACCGCTTCATCACGCCCCGCCGCTAGGGGCGGTGGGGGTACGGAGCAACCGTTTGCTCCCGGCTTTTGTGGGGCGGGCGGTTGTAGGATCATTACTTGATGGGAGGTTGCTGTCGTTGCTGGTTGCTTTTGATTCTCGTACAGGAAATGTGGCGCGGTTTATTAAGAAGTTGGATTTGCCCGCCGTTAAAATCACCCCGGAGTTGGTGATTGAGGAGCCATTCGTTTTGGTTACCTATACCACGGGTTTTGGGCAGGTTCCGGTAAGCACTGCTGAGTTTCTGCGGAATAACCATCAGCGTCTGATGGGGGTAGCGTCCAGCGGAAATCGTAACTGGGGTGCGAACTTTGGTAAAGCCGCTGATCGGATCGCAGACTTTTATCATGTAAGGGTAGTTTCCAAATTTGAATTAAACGGAACGCTCTATGATGTTGAGCGTTTCCATAAGGAGGTTGAATCTCTTGTCGTCGCAAATTTCTGAAGCTCCTGCAGTCAACGAAACGGACTTCCGTTTCATTGAGTTGAACAACATGATCACTCAACGCGGCGCGGACGGGTTTTTTCAGCTCGATAAAGACCGCGAAGCGATGGAGGAGTATCTGCGTTATGTCGACGCAAAAACGGTCAAGTTCAACTCCGATTTCGAGCGCGTGGTGTGGTTGATCGAGAATGGGTATTACGAGGATATTCGGAAATACTACTCCGATCATTTCATCATTGAAGCTCTGCATCAAGCTCGCAGTATCGATTCGCGTTTCTGCTCCTTCACGCAGGTATCCAAGCTGTGGGAAGAGTATCTCCTGCGTTCGGATGATCGGCAGTGGTTCCTTGAGGATTACCATCTTCGGAACGCCATTACTGCCCTTTCCATCGCTCGGGGTAACAAAGCTCGCGCGGTGGAGTACATTCGTGAGATTGGTACTCGTCGTCTGCAACCTGCAACCCCGGCGTACTCGAATTCGGGTAAGGCTAAGGGTGGTGAACGCGTTTCCTGTTTCTTGTTGACTTTCGATGACACAACCAACTCCATCGAGTACACGCTCGGTTGTATGGCTCAACTTTCCCGTATTGGCGGTGGAGTAGCTTTCGACCTTTCGAACATTCGGGCTTCCGGCGATCCGGTAAACGGGCGTAAAGGCACAGCTAAAGGGGTAGTCGGACTCGCTAAACAAGCTGAGCAGAAGTTTTTCTATTACGACCAAGGCGGACTCCGCAAAGGAGCTGGAGCGGGGTACCTTAACTGCTTCCATTTGGACATTATCCCGTTCCTTGATACGAAAAAGGTTACGGCTGATCAGAATGCTTTGCTCAAGCACCTCTCCATCGGGGTAATCATTCCGAAGAAGCTTTACGATCTGGCGGAAGCGAATCAAGAATTCTACGCTTTCAGTCCTTACGATATTCGCAAATATTACGGTATGCGCATGACGGACGTTGACTTTGATGTTTACTACGACACCTTTGTCAACGACGAGCGCATTCGGAAGAAGAAAATTATGAATGCCCGCGATTTTCTTGTAAAGATCGCGCAAATTCAAATTCAGTCGGGGTACCCGTATATTTTCAATATCACCAATGCGAACAAGCGTCATGCTTTGCATCGGGTTGGGCGTATCCTTATGACCAATCTCTGCACCGAGATCATGCAGTTGCAAGAAGTATCGGAAATCACCGATTATAACGTCGAGGACATCATTCGTCGTGATATTTCTTGCGTCCTTGCGTCGCTCAACATCACCAATGTCATGGAATCCAAGTCGTTGGCGGATACGGTGCGCGTTGCTATGTTCCTGCTTTCGGACGTATCTGATGCGTCGGATATTGTTAACGCACCGGGGGTACGCAAAGCCAATCGTGAACTGCATTCGGTCGGTTTGGGTGCGATGGACTTGCATGGTTTCTTGGCGAAGAACCATATCGCTTACGAATCCTTTGAGGCGTTGGATTTCGCTCGCACCTTCTTCATGATGATGAACTATTATTCGCTCGACGCGTCGTCTGACGTCGCTAAGGATCGGGGTAAATCCTTCGATGGTTTCGAGCTTTCCACGTATTATACGGGCGAGTACTTCGAGAAATATTTCATCAATGACTATCGCCCGAAGACGGAAAAGGTTGCCAAGCTTTTCGAAGGTATGCATATCCCGACGCCGGAGGATTGGAAGAAGCTGGCGCAGAAGGTTAAAATGCAAGGGCTGTACAACGCTTACCGTTTGGCTATCGCACCGACGCAGTCCATTTCGTATGTGCAAAACGCAACGAGTTCGGTCATGCCGATTCAGGAAGTAATCACCAAGCGTTCGTATGCCAAGTCCACGACGTATTATCCGGCTCCGCATCTTACGCCGCAAAATCAATTCTACTTCAAGTCGGCGTACAATATGGACATGCGGAAACTGCTTGATCTTATCGCGGTTATTCAAGAACACGTGGATCAAGGGGTAAGCACGACATTGTATGTTCCGCAGGATATTAGCACGGCGGAGTTGGCAAGCTATTATGTTTATGCTAACAAGCTCGGTTTGAAGTCTTTGTATTACACTCGGAATCGGCGTAAGAACATCGAAGATGAACTTTGCGTCAGTTGCGCTGTCTAATGGTAAGGGGGTATTGAATCTTGGAACTGATCACGCAAGAAGAGTTGGTGCGTCGTCAAATCACCAACACTTATTTCAAGGCGGTTAACTGGAATAAGCCAGACGACGGTTTCACGTTGGATATTTGGTTGCAGAACATCGCACAGTTTTGGGTGTCTCGGGAGTTCCCGGTGTTGGAGGATAAGCTCGTTTGGGCGGATTTGACTCCGGCTCAGCGGACGGCGTATTCGCAGGTCTTGGTTGGACTGACCGGGCTTGACACTAAACAAATGAACAGTGGCATGCCCGCTGTCGGCTTCGTGACGGAGAGCGATCAGCGTAAGACGCTCATTTCCTTCATGGGTGCGATGGAGGGTATCCATGCGGAGTCGTATAGCGCTATTTTCAACACTCTGCTTACTTCGGATGAAATTTCGGCTCTGCACGAGTGGGGTGAAAATCAGCCGAACCTTAACTATAAGGTTCAACGCATTAACCAGTATTACATGCGTGGACTCATTAATAAGGTCAACGGCACTTTGACGCTCCGCGATCATTTCCTGACGTTGGCGGCTTCGGTTCTCTTGGAGAGCTACCTGTTCTACAGCGGTTTCTTCTATCCACTGTACCTTTCCGGTAAGAGTATGATGACTGCCAGCGGTGAAATCATTGAACTGATCCTTCGGGACGAAAGCCTTCACGGTCTGTACACGGGGGTACTCGCACAGGAAGTTCTCGCTTCGATGTCCGATTCTGAGCGGGAGGCGACGCTGAACGAGTTCCATGAACTGTTCCACGATCTGCATCGGAATGAGATTGAGTACACCCAGCGCGTTTACGACCCGATTGGGCTTACGGACGAAGTGGTCAAGTACGTCGAGTACAATGCTGACCGTGCGCACAGTCTGCTCGGGATCGAAGCTCCGTTCAATATCGATGCCGCGCAGGTCAACCCGATCATTCTCAATGGCATCTCGACGCAAACGAAGGATCACGACTTCTTCTCGATGCGGGGTAACGGCTATATGATCTCGGTCAATGTGCAACGGCTGGAGGATGAGCATTTCGTTGTTGAGCCGCCGCGTCACTTCGATGATATCACCGAAATGGAGTTGGCGGCACGGCGTTCGGCTTCCTGATCGGGTCTGATTGATCCGAGGTTGAAAATTCGGACTTTATATTTGACGGTTGGTTTCTTCTTCGATGGAGGAAACCAACCGTCTTTATTTTTGCTTTCGTCGCATGATTTTGAGTTTGGGGTACTGGCTTTCGGGAAACATTTCTCGAAGAAAAAGAAACAACTTTTTCGAGAAAGGATGTTTAACTTGCTTCTCAAGTGGATAACCTTAAGCTAGGTCGGTAAGGTTTAGAGTTCATGAAAAGGGGTGTAGACCGCTATGGCTATTGTAAGAGACCGAGTTGCCAATTACGAGGAGGTAATTTCGATGGTTAACGGTAACGGTAACTTTACTTCTTCTGTATCTGATGAAACGCCCGAGGTTTCTGCAGTTTCTGCGGAGGAAAAATCCACGGGGCGCACGGAGGCTAACGAGTATCTGGCGAATTATGGTTACCATCTGCTCCAGCAAGAGGAGAATGTTGAGGAGCTTGGTAAGGACTCCGGCACCTTGCATTTTGTTACTCTGCTTGGTTTGGCTTCGAAGCCGACAGTGCGGAAGATTAACGGACGTAACGTCACTTGCCCCACTACTATCGGGGTAACACTGGTGTCTGACAAGCAAATTGAAGTTCCGGTGATTGACCCTCGCAAGAATAAAGACACGGGAATCAATCCGGAACGCGACATTTCCTATCGCACTGTACCGGCTGGTGAGGAGTTCCATCTCAATATGTACGAATTGATGTACCTCATCATTCGGAATGAGTATGGTGGTTTCCTCAGTTATAAGGGTGACCCCAAGGGGGTATATTTCGCACCCAAGGTGGCGAAGTTCCATCGTGGTGAATCGAAGATGCCGACTCCGGTGCTTGCATTCAAACCTGCTTATGGTGCGATCAAAGACGTCATGATTCCGATTGATGAGAAGGTCAACGGTGAATGGCGTATTAAGGATAAGTATCGTAAGGAGTTTGGCGCTTTGGAGAAGGAAATGAAATCTCGCCGCAGTGCGATTCGACATATTCCTAATCAGACAGCCATCGCGGTGGCTCTGCAAGAGCGTCTGCTCGGTGGACGTCAGAAGAGCCATTAATAACAGTGTCCATAGCTCAAGGACGGGTATCCGTCCTTTTCTTTTTTGGAGTTTTCGCCGGACACCAGTTATATGGTATAGTTTTATGACTATTTACGGGGTATTTTTTGGAGGTGTCCTTTTTGGCGGAACTTACGTTGCCATTTCATAGAAAATATCGTCCTCGGACTTTGGCGGAGTATGTAGGGAATGACCGTGTTAAGGAGCGCAGTTTGAATGCGGTTTCGGCATCGGTGCGTCCGCAGGTACTACTGTATACCGGACCCGCAGGTTGCGGTAAGACTACGATGGCGCGTCTTATGGCGAAGGAATATGTTTGTGAAAACCGCGATCCGGTTAAAGGGGCTTGCGGCGAGTGTTATTACTGCCGGGAGATGGATTACTTTATCGAAACTGGGGATGCGGGTAACCTCATGAACGTGCAGGAAATCGACGTTACCGATAGCAACAAGCGTCAAGATATTGACCGTTTGCTTGAGGATGCGTCTCAGCCCGATTTGGCGGGGAACTGGAAGGTCTATATTCTTGACGAGTGTCATATGATGACAGCAACTGCGCAGAACCGTTTGCTTAAGAACCTTGAAGAGCCTGCGGAAAAGGTACTTATGATCCTTTGTACCACGAACCCGGAGAAGCTTTTGGACACGATTCTCTCCCGCTGTCAGTACACATTCAAGGTCAAAAAGCCGGAGTTGCAGGATCTCATGGGGTTGTTGATTCGCGTCTGCAAAACAGAAGGTGTGGAATTTGACACAAAAGCCCTCAATCTGGTTTGTATCGCCGGGGATTTTGTACCACGTAAGGTACTGACTTCCTTGGAGCGGGTTGTACGTCAAGCGGGAAAGGTGACGTACTCTGTTACGCGGGAAGTCCTTGATATGACGTCGACAAAGTACTTTTTTGACTTCTATAAGTACTTGTTGGCACCTCAAATTGACATAAAGGGGTATATCACCTTCATCGCTAGCATCAAGGCGACAATGGATTTGGGGCAGTTTGTGGATGACCTTCTCGCTTTCACCATGCGTGGTTTGTATATTTACAGTGGGGTAAATACCGAGTCATTGGACGAGTCGGAAATTGAGAATTACGTTAAGCTCTTTTCACAGTTCTCGACTGCTGATTTGGGAAATACTCTTGCAACTTTGCTGGATATTAAGTTTACTGGGGATCACGAAGTGCGTCTTATCCTTTTGGGTTATATGGGGCTTCGTGCAACGGTAGAGCCTGAGCTGTCGATGTCTCCCCAACCCGTTAAGGATGGTGGGACTACTCTGCAAAAGCGCACTCGTCAGCGTTCGGAGCAAGCAAAAAATATGGCGAAAATGATTTTGGAGAATGTCACTCCGGGTGAAGAGCAGACTTACGGTGAGCGTCTACACCAGCTTAGGACAACTATGTCGCAAGCGGAGTTCGAACAGTTCATTAAGCAGGGGACTCAACTTGTTGGTGGTGATCAGCTTGCGGATACCTTCCAAGGTATGAAGGTTGACCCTACTCGTCAAGTTCCTAACCAATCGGCACCTTCGGTTCGTGATGAGCGGCTTGAAAGGTCTGGATTTTCGGGCTTTCCCGGTGTTTAAGCGGTTTTAACTGTGGGAATCAGCGCTTCTTGTAACGATATAAGATAATTTCGTTGTTCTTACGGTATAAACCCCAAATTTCGTGGCATCTTGTAGAATGAAGTCTATATTACCTCACCAAGGTGCATAGGGGGTATTGTGAATGACGGCATTCTCGCCAAGAGTGTTACGGAATTTGGGTCTTTTTATGACAGCTTTGCTTCTGGCACTGTCTTTTATGACTATGACCGTGCATGCAACTGATCTGAACGGAATCGGGGCTGATCCTACTCCCGCTCCGCAACAGCAACCTGAGCAAACGACTCAGCAAGCTCCGGTACAACAACCGCAACAAGCTACTGTGACTCCAACTGCTCCGAGTCAGGTTGGGCAGTCGCAGGGAAGTAACGATCCGTCTCAGTCGGTTCGAGACCTGTTCAATACGACGGTCTTGACTGACGAGGATATTGAAAAGAGCCGTAGTTTCGTTGAACCGGGCGCTCGGGTGATCAATCGAATCACGTTGGCGGTTTTCGCTATTTTGGGTTCGGTTTTGACCCTGATCTTTGCGTTGGATATGCTGTATTTGGCGGTTCCGTTCATTCGTCCGCTTTTGGTACGCGGTCAGCAACAGGCGGATAGCGGCATGGGCGGTATGGGAATGGGCTACGGTGGCGGTTATCGTGGCGGCTATGTCGGTTATGGTGGAGGAGCGCAGTCTTCGGGCGGGCGTTCGTGGCAGTTGGTGTCGGACGAAGCCATGCATGCCCTGCAGGAGTACCAGCAGTCGCAACAAGGGGCTGGTGGCGGCGCGGTAGGCGGCATGGGTATGGGTATGGGTTATGGTGGAGGTTATGGGGGTAGTTTTGGAGGTGGAGCCGCTGGCGGTCAGCAACCTTCCATGACTTCTCGCATGATGATGGTCAATTACATGAAGCGTCGCGTGATCTTCCTTGTTTGCTTGGGGATGTCGCTGGTGTTGTTCATGAGTACGTTGTTCACCGATATCGGTATTTACTTCGGTGAGTGGGTCATGGATAAACTCTCCGGCATGATCGGACTGTGATGAGGGGTACTGGCTATGTTTAAGAACTTGAATACGGTTAAGTATTGGAGGAGTCGCAAGGAAGCCAAACTTGCGGAAAAAGCCAAGGGTAATAAGTTGGTGGAGTACCGCTTGAAATTGGAACTACAGCAACTCCTTAACCAGTACCTTTCCTCCTATGATCGCATTATGTTGGAAGTTTCGCCAAAAGTTTTGACTGAATTCACGAACGTGATCGCGGATGAAGCCTTTAGTTGGTTGGTGGTCACGCAAGTGGATGCGAATAAGTACGTCTTCGCGGAACGTGAAGTCGCTATTTAGTAAGTGAGGTGTAGTCATGGGTCTGCATATGAAGCGCAACATTAGTAACCGCGCTCGTCGCATCGCTAAACAGTTGCGGGTGTCGTACACATTGGTTGAGGAAATTTTGAAAGCAGACAATCGGATGCTTCGACAGGACTTAGAGGCGGGCGAACGGGTGGTTATTGATGGTTTGACGACTATCACACCTTATCGGGACTCTATTACCGGGATGATTTATCCGCGAGGTCGGGTTTCTTCGGCGTTGCGGGAGCGTTTGAAGGTTATTCCGGCTCCCGCGCATTTGCGGACATTCGACATGTCGCGTATGGTTGCCCCGGATGATGAAGAGGACGATGATCTGGACTTGGTTGCGGAAGGTTCGGATGCTGGCAACTCGGGGAATTCAGGGGGTACTTCTTCTGTCGACAGCGATAGTCTCGCAGAGGTGGAAATTGACGAAGATTTGTAGGTTAGTTATAATGCATACGGGGTACACTAAGATGCTGGCTTGAAGGGGGTGTTTATTTGTTAGGTAAAACACATCGTGCGGGCGGAGTTGCCTTTATGATGGTTGGTTTTGAATATATGCGAATGAAGGGGATGTTGACCCCGGAAATTCATCCACTTCTCCAGTTGTCGATTATGTACCCTGTCTCTCAATGGGCATCTACTTTACCCGATTTGGATCATCACTGGGAGAGTGTTGGGGCAAAAACGCCCGTTAATAAAATTGTGCATTTCCTGTTGCATTTAACCCGCCCGAAACATCGAAGTTGGCAAACGCACTCCTTGTTGGTCACTGGGGGTTTTATCTTTCTTCTGCATACCTTGGTCTTATACTGGGAGCAGGTCTTTGGGTTTGCGGCGTTCAACAGTGTAGAAGGCTTGATTATACGAATGTTATTGGTGGGTTTTGAGCTTGGTCTTGCGAGTCACTTGGCACTCGATGCGTTGAATCCGAAGGGAATTCATTTGTACCCCGGTTTTAGGGTTCGACTTGTGCCTAAGACTAGCTTCTTTGCAACAGGTGGACCTTGGGAAACATTCATGTTCTATTTGTGTAACATTATCAGCGCACTAGCGGCGATCAACCTACTTTTAAGTTTCTTTGATCATACTTTGTTCAGTTTATGGGACTTAATTGTAAGTTGGATCACCAGTAGATTTGGTTTCTAGTTTGACTTTAAGAAAAAGTCGGAAACTTCTGGGAGGGAGAACCAATGGAGCAAGCTATTTATCGAAAGGGGTACGGTCGGTGGGTCTTGTCGCTTCTTTTGGCGATGGTGCTGGCGCTGTCTTTGCTTCCGACGCTGGTTTTTGCCGATGAGAGACCCAAGGAAACTTCAATTCCGGCGACTGATCAGACAGCGATGGGTTGGTACTTCGCTGTTCTGGAGGAAAAAGGTATCGCACAAAAGGACACCACATCTGCGGGGACGGGGTACGTCATTAAAGGGAAGTCCAAAAACAATTCGATTTATAAGGGTGAAGAGGTAGTTGTTATTACGGCAGTGGGTACTTCTTCGACCGCTCCGGGAATGACTAGTCCTTCTTATAACATTAACAAGATCCAGTTCCATCCGGAGAACTTCAAAACTTTGCGGGATGAGGATCAGCGGAATATCACTGCCGAGATCATCAAAAACCTGCAGAACTCGGATGTATCGAAGCAAACTCAGCAAAAGCTGTTCGACGACATGAATAATGCCAGCCCGGAAATCTCTCGTTTGATCATTCCGATGCTGATGGATGCAAGCTCGGCTGACGTTTATGGTGCGATGCGCGTGGTTTCTCCGTTCCTTCCGCTCTTGCGAGTGGTTTTGGGAATTATCGCTATCGGTGTTGTGTTCTCGCTTGGTTTCTTTACGGCGATGGACTTGTTCTTCATCGGTATTCCGTTTTTCCGCGATAAGATGCAAAGCAGGGGTGATGAACGGGGCGGCAAAATTCCGTTTGTTTCTTATGACGCGGTATCGGTCGTCAATGAAACGGAGTCAGGAACAGGTGATGGGGGTTATAAGAACCCGGTCATCATGTACTTCAAGCGTCGGGCGCTTACGATTATCGCAGTTGGGGTCTGCTTGGTGTACTTGGTCTTCGGTGGACTCGGCGCACTGTTCTCGGGCTTCATGAGTTTGTTCAGCGGCTTCACTCTGTAATTCCTGTACTTCAAAGGACGCGAAAGCGTCCTTTTCTATTTATACGAGGTTATTTGAACTCTATAGACTTTGACATAATTTGGGGTATGGAGGGGAGTAATGTATGATGATACAAACTCGAAAGCTCTGTGTTTCTTTTATGTTGTTCTTGTTGGCACTCCCATTCTTCTTTGTGAAGGATGTTCACGCCAATACGATTTACACGGTGGATGCTAACGGAAATTTGGTGCTGTATGGTACTTCGGGGTCTTCTGTCGACTTTGATTCTTTTCTTATGAATTTACAGAAAAACATTATTGACTCGGTAAAAGGATTGGATACAGGGACTCTACATAATGGGATTACGGTCGTTGGGGGTCTGGATTACGAGTATCTCTCTGGGGGTTATGCGGGTTCTCTTTGGAGTACCATCACTTCTTCAGATGTTGGTGGTTTTAAGGAGTCAACTGAAGGTCATTACGTCTACTTGCGTAATGGGTCGGACTTCTTGAAGGTCTATGTACCTCAAGGGAAAATTTATGTAGTAGATTATAAAAACGTGGACGGGGTACTTGTCGCCAGTGGTGGTCATTATGAATATGTAAACCAAAAGGAAATCGCCAAGGCGCAAGAGTTGTTTAAGCGCTATGCGGACGTGGTGAAGCAGTCTGTCGCGGTCGGGTCGATGGCGCATGCGTTTAACGTTTATACTTTCTATCCTTCTTCTCGTCAGGTTTATCTGAAGGACTTGATTGAGTTTCCTTCGGATGGGTCGGAGGGGAAGCTTAAGGCGAATTCCAGTATCAGTTATTCGTTGGACTACCTCATGCATCCCTTCCGGGGGCGTATGAAGTTCTCGGAAGTGCAAGGGGTAACAAGTTGGGAGACGACTACAGGGCTTCCAACACCTACGACTAATAAAGAACGTGTTACTTTTGCGGTCAATGAAAATTATCGGGATTTTATTATCAGTTCTGAGGGTCGTGAGTCGCTGTCGGGGATTCAAAGTACGGTTCTGGGGACGAATAGCGGTGGGATTAAAGAAGTGACGTCTCAGCGCAGTAAGACTAAGGTTTCTCCGCTCCATGCAGTGGATACTACGTTGCGGTTGGCAGTGCCGTTTAAGTTCTCTGAGTTTGCGGCAAATCGTGGAACCTACTTCTTGAAGGATACGACAGGATATAAACTCTTTGACGGGGTGAGACTTCGCGTAACTACTAATGAGGTTTATACGGAAGATGAGAATGGGAACTTCAAAAGTGCCGGAGACTATGCGAAGTATAATATCGTTTTGGATAGTTTGGTTATCACTAAATTGGAAGTTGATGATGACGGAAAGCCTTCGGAAGGAACCTCCAAGTTTATTGGTGCGGTTATTCCGCTTCGGTATAAGGAGGCGGTTTTCGTTCCGAATGTCTCGTCGGGGGTAGCCACGAATTCCGAAGGTAACACGGTTCCCATTATTGATGGGGGTATGGACATTCCTTCTACGGGGAAGGTCTACTTTACGGGGCGTGAGTTGCATTTTCGGAATGACTATGCGACGAAGGCTACCTTGATTGGAACTAACCAAGATATTTTTGCGGTGTATTCGATTACGGGTTATTCTGACGTTCGTTTGTTGCACTATTCTTTCCTTCCGGGCAAGTCGGATCACACTGACCCTAGTAACCATACGGATTTTAAGGATTTACGCCCACCGTCTTTCGAGATCAGTGCGGGGTTCTATGCTGACGAGACGGGGTATGGTGGTTTTGTTCTGTTTTATAACAATTACTATGTTGAAAATCAGGATTTGATGTCTTGGTTGCGGAGTGATCACGCAAAGTCTATGTCAGGGGTATACGCAGAAGAGTTGTTGAGTCATATTAAGGGGTTGTTTGAAGTTGAGGAAATTCCGCTATCTTACGCAGAGTGGAATCGTTTGCAGGAAATTAGAGCGGAGTTGGAGGAAACAGAAACCTCTTTCTTAGGGAAGGTCATTTATGTGATCCTTTTGAGTTTTGGTATTCTGCTTTCCTTCTATGCATCTTTGCTCTTGTTGGTATACTGGATTGACCGAGCGAACTTTTTTGGGGATTTCCAGTTGCTTGGTTTCTTGACTTTCGGGAAACTGAATGTTTCTCCGGGTGAAATTCGTCCATTCCGATTCCACTCCGAGTATCCGTCTGAAGGTGGTGTAACTTATGCAACCTTCGGTCGAATGGTGGTCATAAGTTTGTCGCTTTACGCGCTTTCTGTTCTCTGTGCAAATGCGACTTGGTTGATCAGTCTCTTTGTGGACATTTACTATACCTTCATGGAGTGGGTGGGGTTTGTATGATATTTTTAAGACATAAGAAATTCGTGTCACTATTTCTCTTGTTTTCTCTTACGTTACCTTTGCTTTTTTCGCTTATTGTTCCAATTAGTAGGGTAACGGCAGCTGAAGTACCAGGGGGTAATAGTGCGAATCAAATGGCGACCTCCATGATCGGGTATTTCCGGGATAAGAACAATATCAACCCGAAGGGGTTGAAGCAAGCGGAAGCCCGTATCTGGGGTGTGTTCTTGTCGAACTTCTTTATTCCTTGGAGTACGACGCTGGAGTCTTTGAAGAGTGACACTCAACAAGCTAAGGGACTTTCAGAAACGCTGAGTAAACGCTTTTTTGGGGACGACTTGGCGCAGTCTTCGGTCTTTTTGGAATTGAACGGTTTGATCCATCAGGCGATTTATGATGAAGCGGTTAACGGTACCTTTACGCTTTATCCGACGGCGGATGAAGCGAAAAATAAAGGTACGAAGCTTTCTGGTGAACTGCTCTTGAAGAAAATCGCCAGTACACAAATGCGTTCGGATGGTGCGAACAGCTCTGAAAAAGTAGATGGTTCGAATACGGTAGAGGCATATGACCCTTACTTGTACCTCAACAAAAATGGCGTTGGGGTAAAGGTGATGAATCTCAATGACAAGGCAACGCGGGCGGCATTGAAAGTCTTGTTTGGTTTGTCATCAGAAATGGTCATGTCGAAGGAAAAGGGTCTTCGCAAGATGGAATCGCTCCATCTTGACGGTTTTGGGAATATCTGGGGTAGACCAGAAGGGGAGCATGATTACAATAAACTTGTCCTTGTACTTCCGGCGGCATTGAACCCAGTGACGTTTGGTGGGGACAAAAGTCTGGATAACAATTCGATGAAGTTCCCGGTTGCCAATACGTTTGTTATGGGTACGATCATGCATTTTAATGCTGGCGATCTTTCAAATAACCCAAATAAGTTTATTCCGTACTATAACGTGGCTTTCGACTCTCAGGTCAGCTTGAGTAACTCGGTTTCCCTTTATGGGGTATATTCGGTGTCTCCGAATATCGCTAATTCGGACAGGCTCTTTAAGGGGTATGGTTCTAGCCTTACGTTGGATGATATTAAGGACTTTGTTAACTCTGAGACTGGAGCCTTGAAGTCTGAGTCTAACGCAGTCGTGTTCCTCGATTATAACGTAAAGGAGAACTCCTATTTCTCTACTAAAGCGTTTGAGGAGTCGAATATTTCTGGTTTTACGACTAATGCTCGGCAGTCTTTGTCGCAGTATTTCGCAGAAAGTTTGGCGTTCCGTCTCAATGAGTTGGCGGATGAGATGTATTACTTCAATAACCCATATCAAAGCCTTAGTGGGGAGTTGGAGATCAATGATGAGATGAGTTTGTTCTCTAAGCAACGTTTGTTCACTAAGGCGATCTTCGATGAATCTTCGGGCGAATACTTGGATTCATTCGCTTTTTATAATGGTTCGCATGCCAGCTCTCCTTTAATGACGCTTTTGAGTCGTTTTTGGACTGAAGGCGGGTACACGCAGGAAGCACAGGATGAATTTCTGACTTCTAACTTCAAGGATCGGTACACGAGTTTGAAGGAAGATCCTGATTACTTTAATTCTGGGGCACATTATCCTGATCCACCTTTTGTAAGGCAGGATATTCGGGATTTCTTTAATACTTTGACGTTCGATAGTCGTTTTAAGAGTTGGGAAACTCCGATCTCTATGCCTTCACAGATTTCTTACTCGTCTCTCTTGCAGTCGTTGGCGAAGTTTCTTTCACAGGGCGCGACTACGAAATTTATCGGTTCTTCTCTTTTGCCGACACCTCTTGGTGCGGAAAAAGTTGTGTTGAAGGATAAGTCGAAGTTCCTGTGGGTGATCGATATTCCGTGGACGGGTAAGAAACGGGTGGTTTCGGCTTCCTTTACGAAGGAAGACAGCTTGCTTGGACAGTTGGTGACAGACGGTTCGTTGGTAGCGGTTCCTTCGGGTTCGGGTGCGTCACACCATTACTTTGCGTCTCTTGGCACCGAGTGGTATTTCTCCGGGGATTTGTATTCGCGTTATCAACAGTTGGAGGAAGGTGGGATGAACTACCCGCCCGCACAAGAGTTGCGGAACCTTATCGCGCATTTCTTTATCTACGAGGTCTTTGGGGTACCGAACTCAATTCGTGGAGCGTTGCGAGGGGTAAATGCGGATTCCGAGGTTCCTTCTTATCAAGGTGGCGACTCGAAGTTTAAGCTCGAAAGTGCCATCTATAATGAAGTGAACTACTTCGTTGGGATTTATTGGGGGTACATGGTGGGTCTGCTCGGTGCGGGTAAGGAGAATATCGAGCAGGAGTTACTATTCTCTAACCAGTATTTACCGACTATTCACATCAATGTTTCCGGGGGTAGTGGTTTCCGTTTCTCCGATGCGTTCACTTCTGCTGGAGCGGTGGCATCGGATAAGATGACGGACGAAGTGTTGGCTCGGGACTTGCTTCGCAAAATGTACTCGTTGTTAAGCGATGGAGAAAGTCAATATCGTAACAACATCATTAAAGCGACGCAAGATAGCTGGATCATTTCGACGCATCATAGCATTGTCGGTTCTTGGGTCGGAAAGGACTTCACGGTATCGGCAGGTGGCGGTAACTCTTACGGTTCAGTCGTGGGGTTCATTAACACGCCGAGTTTAACGGATTTGCCGTTGACGGCATGGCTTTTGAAGGATTATATGTTGGTCTACCTCTGCGTGTTGGTTGTGACGTTCATCTTGTGTATTTTGATGGTCGCGGTCAACGTGCGCTCCCTGCGGGAGGGGGTATTGACCTTCATTGTGATGGCGTTTCTACTCTTTTTACCGCAGTTCTTGCTTTCGGGGGTTATTAACCTTACGAACAGTGTGTCTGACCGTATTTTCTCGGATCGTTTTAATTACTGGGCGATTGTTCAGCATGAGCAAAGTGTTCGTGGTTTGAGTAAGGCGGCAGAGACAGGTGACCCGATTGAGTTTAATATTGAAGTTGCGGCTCAACAAATGACAAACACTTACGGTAACACACCTAGCGTTACGCTGAAGTGGATGGCACCGAAACGCTATGATTACTTTAAGAAAATAAACGGAACTTCAACGGTCACTAAAAACATCACTTCTAACCTGAGTATCTTCCGCTGGATTTTTGCATCGTTCCTCACGCAAGATCAGTTTGTTTATGACGATCCTTTGGCGACCTATGTATATCGTTCCTATAATACGATAGCACTCGAAGCAAAGAACATGGTCAAGGATATGCGTGACGAGAGCGTATCAAAGGCGGGGGTACTTGCGGAACTGGAGTCGAAAGTTAATGGTTTTGCGGGTTTGCCTGATGAACGTTTTGCTAAAATTTTGGGAAAGGTGAACTTTACTCTTTCCCCGGAAATTGAGCAACGGGTAGCTCGCGTGGCTCCGATTAATAAAGGTGATCCGCTTTGGAACACGAATGGTTCTCAAGCGGAGAAGGAAAAGGTAGAGATTTATCGCTATTGGTTCCTCAGCAGTCAGGATATCAATAATGCCATTTTTAACTCCAGCGTTGACACAGGGGTAGGTTTTTCTGGAAGCATCAATAACAGTCGTAACCGAGCCTTCGCGTTGATTACGGAAAGTCCTTTCTACTACTTCTACAGTGCTTTGGCAAACCGACAATTGGGGACGAACTTCCGTAACGACTTGTTGAATGAAAATATCTTCCGGGTTAAAGGTGAAACGGGCGAGCTGTATAATAATCAGCTTCGTGATTTCTTGGATTTGGAAGGTCTTTTCACGTATGTCATTCCGTACTTGCAACAGGGTAACGATTATGTCTATCGTTATGTGAATAAGTATGGTAAGGACTACAAGGATATGTCAAGCGTTATCGCTCCGACCATGCCAGATCCGAGTGACCCAGATTATGAACGGAAGCTTCAGGAGTATCAAGAGTATGAAAGTCTGATGCAACACAATACAAATCTGGAGAAGGTTTGGTTCTTGTATAGTCCTTGGGTTGATCAGCTTTATTCGACTTCTTTCTCGTATGGTAGTTATCGAGCCGCTGGTAAGTCTTATTACTTGGACGACACTATCAATCCATCGTACTATGAAATTAGCGGTAGACCGATGATCTTCTCCCCTGCGGATATGCATGCGAAGTATTTTAAGGAATCTGATCTTACGTTGGTGGAGCAAAAGATTCAAAACGTGTTGAAAGAGACCTACCGTGATATGATGTATCTCATTAACTACTATGACTTTGACGATGATGTTTTGCTTACAGCGGCGGCGATGTCGGCAACTTTCAATTTTAATAAGGAGTTCTCGGAGATTCGTTTTCTTGGAGAAAGTTCCATTCAGTACCCACAGGGTTTTGAGTTGAAGAACTTCAACTATGATGCCTTTATGCGGTTGATCCTTATGAATTCAACGGGCGAGCCGATGTTGTCTGATGAGGACTTGTATGTTCGGGTGGTCAAAAAGACCTCTTTCATCACTGGACTCCTTCTGTTGGCTTCGGATATTCTGAATGTCATCGTGGTTCCGGCGCTTAAGATGGTCTTGTTGTTCCTGCTCTTTATCATGATCTTCATCATGGTACTGAATGGTATGATTACCCCGCCAGATAAGGTTCTTTCTCACGTGATGAAGAAAATCTTTGTACCAGTTTTGAGCTTCATGGTAGCGACAGTGGTCTTCGCCATTATCGTCTCGATGATTATGGGTGAAGGTTTGACGGGGTACGTTGGTTCTCGCTTGCCGACGATTGGCATGACTGACCCGACTATCACGTTGCTCATTATGATCGTGGTTTCGCTCATTTACATCTTTGTCATGTTCGTTCTGGCACTCAAGTTCTTCCGTACTATTCGGGATGAGGGTTCTGCGTTGCTTGGTTCTGTGGTGGGTATGGTGGCAGACGCCAGCGCTGGCTTCCTGCAAAAGGTTACGGGTGGTGCTTTGCGTGGGTTTGGTCGAGTTTTTGGGTTTGGTCGTCCTTCGGTACGGTATAAGGGGCGGTTGAAAGTTTCGCCTGAGAAGCCGAAGCGTCGTTTGATTCGTCGTACTGCTCGTTGGCTTACGGCGCGTTCTGTGGAGGATCAGGCTCGTAAAACGGATAATCAGGCGGATTCTGCACCATCTGCAGGTATGACGACGGAAGAAATTGATAAGTTGGCAAGTCAGTCGAACCAGCCAGAGATTTCGGCAGAGCCGACATCGGTAGAGGCACCGCAACCTGCAGTCGAGCCGCAACCTCGTCAACCTGCTGTATCTCCGTTCGATGAACCAGCACGGGGTATGGATTTCAATGATCCATATATGAAGCAAATGAGGGTTACTCGTTCGAAGGCGGGCGATATTTCTATCAGCATGAAGTTGCGTTCTCCGGAAGAGTTCGAAAAGTATCTGAAGGAGAAGGAGCAACGGAAGGTTGATGAAGCCGCTCGTCGAGAAGCGAATAAACAGGCGCAAGTCGCTTCTGGTAAGGTTAAGTCGAAGAAGCGTCGGAAGAAAAAGAAATAAGTTTGAACCCGATAGTGGAGGGGTAGCTCTGTCTGCCCCTCCATTTCTTAAAGGGGTGTTTGTATGCTGAGTTTTCTTTTACTTATAAAGTCTCTTTTTATTCGGGTCACTTCATTGTTTAAGAAGAATCCGAAGGGTCAGGTCGAGAAGGCAAAGCGCTCTTTTGGACAAGCCATCTTGGAAAGTGTGCTTGCAGTATTGGCGGCTTTCGAGATGATGCCAATTTTTCTGGTTTTAGCGCAAGTCTTCCTATTTGCTCTCCTTGCAGGGATACTTATAGTCGTAATTTTAGGTATTTATCTATCAATCGTTTCTTTTTTCTCCGCAACTCCTGATGTGGTACCTCCTGATTTGACGTTTCCTGTGGAGGAAGAGACGGTTGTCACTGGACGCAAGGGGGTCAAAGGTAATAAGCTCTCTTGGTCGGTAGAAGAGTTGAATGTAAACATGGCAAATCTTACCCCGTTGGAGCAGAACATCTATCGTTTGGGAATTCTTATCAACCAAGCGATTACGGGGTATGACACCAAAAAGCGTGTTCTTGATCTTCCAACTCCTAGCATTGATGTTGACATAGCTATGTTTTTGGGGAAGTTGAGTACCGAGCAGTCTATGGTTATTTATCCTGAAAAGGATCTCCCAAATAAAAACGTTTTCCAACACCCGTATATGGCGACGGAAAGTAATGCTGGTTTTGTGAACTTTGGTATTAGTAAGAATGATACGCCGCGAAACTACACGTCTGTTGCGGGTAAGGACGTTGTAGATGCCCTTTATCGGTTATACCCCTCACCTACGGGGTCGTATTCGTATCCTGCAAACTACTATCCTTGGGCGACTTTTATGTCGGTTGCGCACATCGCTGGGAAGGTTGACTATGCAAATGGTTTCCTTAAGAATAAGGGCGAATTGGGTGCGCATGAAGACCGTTTAATGAAAGTCATCGAGGCTTGGGGTATTAGTGAGAAACGCCGTATGGAGCTTTACACTATGCTTTACTATTTCCTTCTTCAAGCCCATTATCATGGGGTATCTCAAACTGAGTACGAACATTATTTCAATTTTTGGTGCGCTCTTTACTATGTTTCTGGTGATTCGGACGATACTCGCAGTCTCTATAATTGGGAACTTGAAGATTTGACAAATAAGGATGAAGACGCCTTTCCTGCTGTACCGGAGTACAAGTTCCGTAAGATTTTTATTGGTAGCGAGGGTATGAATGATCCGAAGTGGAAGCATCATACGGAGTTGAAGTTGGGTGATAATTCTATTAGAATGAAGCTTAACGGTAGGGTTTTGGAGGAGCCTGTTTGGAAGTTCATTATGTCAGAAGCAAATATGTCGACTTACCCTGAAAGTCGGCGTGTAGCGATGGAGGAGGCTTGGCAAGAGCTTAAGAAAATGTCGGGCTACTCCGGTAACATGCAAACTCGCACTTTGAACTTCCACTATGGGTTTAACTCTTTCATTCAAGGAAAAGCTATTATTGAAATCCTTGAAAAGAAGGTCGTACCGCTCCGCTCCGAAATCGTTTACGGGGGTAAGAATCCCGAGGGTAACGCGACGTTTACGATTGGCGGGCAAACCTACACTACTCGTCGTTATTATGAAGAGGTAAAGAAATCGCAGTTGCCGGATGATGCAGTAACTATCATCAATAATTTGATTAACTACTTTGGTGTTTCTGCATATGAGCAAGGGGAGGATTCTAAAGCTGAGGCTTTGCGTGAAGCCTATCCTTTAGAATCTGACCCTTATCAAGTGCCTTTCCAACGTCAGAGTGCTAATATCGAGTTGTATGGTGGGCAACCTTGGAGTACTCGTCGGGATAAGAATGGCGGATGGACGTTCTCTCGTAATGGTTGTATGATCTATTCTGTTGCTTACGTCCTCACGGCAAAGACGCGGATCGGGATCAATCCTCCTGAAACGGCGGCGCTTATGTATATGACAAATTCGCTTAGCAGTGGTGGGCTACTGCGTTCTGGGTTACCGACTCTCTTTGGGTTGTTTGGTTTGAAGGTGAAGGAAGTTTCGAATATTCGTGCAACGAGTACGTGGGATAAGATCGATGAAACTTTGCGGAATGGGGGTTTGGTTATCGCTAAATTCTCCGATCCTCCAATCGCTTCAAGGGGTTCGGATCACTTTGTGGTTATTAATAAGTTAATCGAGGAAAATGGTACGAAGAAATATCGAATGTATTCTTCGTCTGATGTATCGGATTCCCTTAAGTTGTGGGGTCGTGAAGAACTGCGGAAAGCGAGTTCAGCCGAGAATTATGTACTCTTGGTATATTAAGGGGGTATTTGAGATGGCGTTGTCGTCTCGGAGGTATTTGCTGTGGGTGGTTACCATTTGTTTTTTCATAGTATCGGTAGCAGGGGTTACAATAGTAAAATTTCTTGGGGATTCGGAAAAGCGAAAGGTTGATGCACTGCAGGAAAATGGTTTGCTTTTCGCTAAGTCTTTGGCGGCTTCTTTCTACGGTTGGTACGACCCTAATTTGCAGTTGACGGTGGATTCTTCTCTCTTTGATCTGGGTATGTTTGTTGCTTATGAGCAACATTATCGGGACTTGGAATCGAAGGACGAGCAGGTTTTCAATATGACGCAGTGGTTGGAAAGTGAGAGTATGTCTGGTTCGGAAATTGAAGCGATGCCTGATTTGGATAGCATCCCTTCCGATGAAGAGGACACCGAGGCTCCAGATTCTGATATTGAAGATATTGACTTGGACGAAGAAACCTCCGGTATGTTCGATCCTCGTTTGTTCAATCAAAATGGGGATTGGGTAATTCGGGTTAATGATTTGCACTTTAATGACGAGGGTTGGGACGTTGTTGTGTATGATGGGTCTGAGTACGTTATCTCGAAATCCCTTGTTCCTATCACCTTCGAGATGATGAAAAATGACCTTGACTATCATTACAATTTTAAGGACTCCTTCTTACGGAGGGAGAATAAGTCCTCTGGTTTCTTTGATGCGACTTTCGCGTCGTCGGTGACGCAAAAACCCCTACTGGTCAGGTTGTATATCGAGGGGTATAAGTTCACTCGTTTTGAGGTGCGACAATGAAGTGGGTTCGTTTGGTGTCTGTTCTCTTGTTCTTGTGTGTATTGGTAGGGTGTGAAGGGGGTAATACCGCTGAGAATGAGAAAGTACAGTCTCTTTTGTCGGCTTATGCGGTGGCAGAAGCCCCTTCGAAGGAGTTGTATTTGGAGGTCATCCATTACTTAAACTCGAATACGTTCTCGGTGTCCAACTCCCCTTATGCGGGGTACGAGGACGATATTAGAATATTCGTTGAGCATATCAACAAATATCAGTCACCAGACGTACCCTTCGATCCATATATTGAAAACTATTTGTTCCTTGATGACACAACGGGTGTAGTTGAACAAATGATTCATTTTTACAACTCAAATGGTAAGTCGGCATCTATTTTCATTTGGTATAAGGAGGGTGAGATTATTGACGTGGAGACGGTTATTCACGCTATCTAGCGTGGTGGCGTTTGTTATAGTCGTGGCGTTTATCGCTTATGACTTGATTGTCGGCTCACCCTACCGAGCGGAATTAAATAGGACGAAGCATGAGTTGACTGCTTATTTCACGGCAAAGTCGTTGGTTTTGGAGTTACCCGACATCTTATATTTTAGTTCGGAAGAAGACTTCCAGTCTAAGCGCCAGCGTTATTTCTCTCGCATGACATCGGACTTTTGGTTGAACTACTTTTCTTCCTATCAGGAAGGAACTTACTATCCACTGGCGGTCAAACGTATTGTTGGTCAACCTTCTCCTTCCGGGGATTTCGTCTTTAAGGCGGATTTGGTTCAGCGTACCCCAACCGGGGATCGCCAGTTTACAACCTTGATCATCTTTGAAGAAGGACGCATAGCAAATTTATACAAGGTGTTCTAGGTTTCTAGAACACCTTTTCTATTAGGAGGTATGAACGTGAGACGTTTGCTGTTTGTTCTTGTACTCGGGGCGCTCCCTCTACTACTCTCGGCTTGTGGGGTATCTTCGGAAACTTTTGCGCGTGAGATTGAGGAATATAATGGAGTTGTGGAAAGTACATTAGATTCCTACCTCTCTGCTAAGAGCTTAGCTGAGAAAAATCGTGATGTTTTGATTGACTTCGTTACTACTGGAGAGAACTCTGGAAATTTAACTATCCCAGAAGGGTTCTCTTTTTCGGAAGAAGTGCGAAATATTTTGGGGACTCTCCCCTACGACACTCCGGCATATGAAGCCTTTTTCACGGCATTCGGGTATAATGGGGTTCGTCATTTTATGCTGTTTAGTGCGGCGGACTTCAGATATCGTGTAGAGGCTATTTGGACACCTCAAGGTTTAGAAAAGATCGAAGTGGGGGTATTACGCGATGGTCGATAAATCTTCGGTTGTTGAAGATAGAAACATTTCTATGCAACCTAAGAAACGATGGAAGAAGATCTTGTATTGGGGTGTGTTTTCAGTGTCGTTTGTGATCATGGTGTGGGTGGTGGTTATGGGGGTGTGGGAGAATAAGCAAATCGCTTATGTTAACTCCACCATGAATCCGCACTTTTTGTTGTATGAGGATCACAAGCAGACGGTGATTACGGAGGTACGTAACTTTTTCTTGGTTTCGGATGCAACATCGTATCAATCTTCTAAGTCAAGTCCAAAATTGTCGGAAAACGTTGTAAGCTCGTTATATGGTAAGTCATATGATCCCTATCGTTTCATTGGGGCTTCTAAGGTTTCGTTTGTCGAGGTGCAGTATCAGCTTGGTGATCCGCTGTTTACGGACTACTATGTCCTTTTGAATTTTGAGAAGGATGGGCAAACCTATACTGCACGGGTGTTGGTGACAGTTATCAACGGTATTATTGAAGACTTTAGGTTTGTTTGAGGAGGATAAGGGATGGAACCTACTCGCGAGAATACCTCTCATATTGAAATACCCTTGACTTTTGACTCGAAGCGGCGTGGAAAGCCTAGTACAGCTTCTAAGGTATTTCTTGGGATTGGGCTTACGCTGGTTTGGGGTTTTCTTATGTTTCTTACGCTTGCCGCGTCCACGCTTGGGCGAACTCTGCTTTGGATGGTGGTAGTGACTATCGCGTACATTTACGTCATGCGTTTTCTTCTTTTCCGGGAGCATTATTATCGGGAGAAGCGGGCGACGTTGGAAGAGTCGAACTATATGTTCGGAACAAATTTGTTGTGGTCGATTGTGGAGGTATCGAACACCTTTCCGTATGTGGTAACGTTCCGTAACGGTTATCGTGGGGTCTTCATCGCTCTCGATAAGGGGGTAATCGTCGGTAAGGAAGACGATTATGTTTTTGACCATCATCAGGCTATAGCGGATGTTTATAAGGAATTGGCGAAGGCAGAAATTGAGTTTACGCATATTGATTACATGGACAGCATCGGAAAAGATTCTCGTTTGAATAACCTTTTTAGCGCCGCCGCTTCGATTGATGGGAAGAATCTTCGTTACCTCATCACTATGAAGTACGATTATCTGGAGAAAGCGATGCAACGGGCATTTTCTACTTACGATGTGTACTGTTTGTATTGGCGGAAGGACGATCATGACGCTCTTTTGGATATCCGTGAAGCGGTGTCTGGTTTTAAGCGGGCGAACTTTGCGCGTATTCGGTACCTTAACAAGTATATGATTGGTCAACTAGTGCAAACGGTGTTTAACTTGGAGTCCTTCTCACCCAATAATGCTATTGAGAATGTACTTAATAGTCGCGAGTTGAGCGCACCGCTCACAGTAATTTGGGGAGAAAAGGACGGAGTTAAGACCGTCTTTAACCTTACTTCTGAAGAGAAGAGAGCCAATATGCGTGTATCTGCTGGGGAGCGTAAGCTCAAACGGAAGCGCACTTGGTTTAAGCGTAAAAATGAGCAACCGGACGAGGAGATTTCGTTGGATTAACGAGGGGGTATTCATATGAAGCTCGGTATTATCGGTAAGAAAGCACGGGCGGATCAGTTGAAACAACTCATTCTTGGTCGCTTTGACAATATTCAGATCACCACTTATAATTCCGTGCAGGACTTTATGCGGGAGACGCAAGTTCGTCGTATTGATCATGATCGGTTGTTGATTCTGCAAAATGCCTTTGATTTCGAGAATCTCTCGGAGCATGTGAAACCCGAGGAAGTTTTGTCGTCGTTCAATACTTATCTTTACGAACGCTTTTTTGGTTGTCGCGTGATCTTCATTACTACTGGGGAAACGGTTTATCGTCTGTTTAATCGAATCTTTTCTTCTATCTACACAGCGGTTGTTCTCTGTGAGAAGGTTAAGCCCTCCTTTATTTTCACGGTAGTTGAGTGGGATATTGACCGTATTAAAAAGACATATTGTGAAGATGCATTGAGTACTGCTGGTGACGGGGAAGACCTTATCAATGAGACTATCGAGTCCAAGCCCAAGTCTACTTCTCAACCAAAGAAACCTGTACCCCCGGAAAAGAAGAAGGATAAGGGCGGCTTGTTTGGTTTGTTCGGTAGGGGTAAGAAAAAGAAGGGACAGGAAGTGGAATCTCCCGCCACGGAAGAAGAGGTTCCCGCGTCTGAGCCTGCGCCGGAATCCTTTGAGGGGTATTTCGACAATCCAGACTCCTTACCTGAAGAGGAAACTCCAGTTTCGCTTCCCGGTTTTTCTTTTGAATCGGGTAACGATGTTGGTTTGGGGGTAAGGCTTCCAGAGGATGAATCTTCAGACGCTTGGGATACTGAGGTTCAGTCTGGTGATGAGTCTGCGTTTTCGTCCGAAACATCGGAGGTTTCTCCTTTCGGAGAGCCTATGGCAGACGATGACTTCCCGCCGGAAGATGTCTGGGACACTCCTTCGGGTAGTGAGGAGTTGTTTCCTTCGTCGGGAGATCAGTCTTCTTTGGAGGGGTGGGGGTCGCCATCTGATGAAGGTGTTTTCCCTTCGAGTGGGAAGGATAGTTCTCTTGAAGGTTCGTCTGGGGATGAGGGTCATTCTGCCAATGGTGATGACTCTTGGATGGATTTCACGGTTCGTGGTGGGGGTATTTCATGGGGAGGTGCTGGTGATGAGGATTCTTCATCACTCGGTGGCACTTCTACTCCTTCGGTAGAGTCGGAATCATCCGATGGCGTTTTTGCGGATGCAGAAGGGGACGAGGATAATTGGGGTTTGGATACAGAAGAGATCGATTCATCCTCTGAGTCGATTACTGCTTTTGAGCCTGAGTCGGAGTCTCCTTCTTCATCTGAATTTGAAACTCCATCTGCTTCGACTACCATTCAGTACCCGGAAGAGTCAGATACACCAAGACGGAGTGAAGATACCTCTTGGCAAGATAAAACACGTCGTTTGACCGAGTTGGGGGAAAAACTTAAACAAGAAAATGTTCCACCCATTCCTGACTCTGTTCCGCAAGTATTTGCCCCGAAAATTATCACGCCTTCGGTCGAAGTGGTGTCTGAGGAAGAGAACTTGGACTTACCGGATGCCGCGAAACTGGCAGAAGAGTTGGAGCGGGAGCAAGCAGAACGGAATAAAGTCGTTGTTGAGCGTGTTATTGTCAAGGAAGTGGATAGTGGACGTCGTGGGGGTAGCAGTAATGCTCCTGAACTCATCATTGTTACTGGGGATCGACGCTCGGGGGTAACGACAACTGCTTTTAACCTTGCGGCGGCGGCTGGTCGGCGTAAGAAGACACTTTTCGTGGACTTTGATTTGAAGCGGAAGGGTTCTCTTATTTTCGGAGTTCTCGATCATTTGCTTCAAGAAGAGGAAAATGTTCAGAGAGGTCTTCTCAGCCTTAAATCTGCCGCTATGTTAGACAACGTTTCCCTTCCTTTCTTTGAAGGGGGTTTCGATTGTATCGCAAATCTGTATGACACGGAGTTTGATGATGACCATTTGCAACTTCTGCAAGACGTCTTCATCGCTCAGCGTTTGTATCGCACTGTTGTTTTTGATTGTCCTGCTGAGAATCTGAAATATTTCCCGGATCTGGTTCAGTACGCTTCTGTGGTCTTTTGTTTGGAGGATGATTTGGGGAGTGCGTTGAACTCGTTTATTACTTTAGATACTGCGTTCCCGGACAATCGGCATAAGGTTAGACTGTTTAGTAATCTGCATTATTTCCTCGCTAAAGGCGGAAACCCGGAAATGCATTATCGGAACATGGCGTATATCGCTGATCTGTTTGATCTCAGTGAAAAGGAGATCGATTGGAGTAAGGTTCCTCTGATCGTTCCGTCCGTGGGTGGGGTGAATATGTACGTTGAGGTTTTGAGCAACATCAGTTAAGGGTGGCGATAAAATGGTGCATCTCGTCAGTGCGACGGTAACCCTTGAGGGGGTAAACTGTGTTAAATCTCTGACAGAACTGCCAGAGGATATCGAGTCTATCGATTGTTTGGTATATCACTCGTCTGTTGATTCGGACGTTAACATAGCGATGTATTTGAGTGGGCTTAAAGGTAAGGGTTTGAAGATTCTGTATATCAACAAGGTCTTTGAACCCTTGCTTTTGGTTATCTTTTCAGCACTTTCTGCGGATTTTCATGACTATGAGGACGCTCTTTATGACAAGTCTTTGTTGGACGAACTTATCGCAGACTATGGGAACTACGGTATCCCCTTGAACAACTTTACGGAGGACATTTCGGTACTTCGCAAGTTTATCTCCACGGTTGGGGGTAACGATTCCTCTAAACGGAATGAGCTGATCGCCCGCAAGGTTAACTTGGCTCTCGATAACATCACTGAAGCCTTGACTGTAGCTTCAAACTCCAATCAGCGGGTTGTTCATGCTTTAAGTGAAGCTAAGGTCATGCTCGATAGGTTAAAGGATCAGTACAAGCAGGTTTACAATACCCTGCTTGAAGCACAGGAAGAGGTGCAAAAGCTCGACTCCCATTATGGGGAGGAGATTTCCTCTTTGCAGTCCAGTCACTTGGAGCTTTCGCAAACCATCAAGGAATATGAAACTCAGCTCTCGGAGAAGGATAAAGAACTTGCCGAGGTCAAGGGGCAGTTGCAGGAGGCACATGATAAGCTGGCTCCTAGTGAAGAGAAACTCAGGGAATATGAGGCTAGACTTCGTGAACTGGAACTGAAGCTTCGGTTGGAGAAGGAAGCTAAGGAGGAAATGGAGAAACAGCTTCGGTTGGAGCAACAGAAGAACGTCACTAGCACCACTTTCCTCTTTCCTACGGTTATGATTCCGGTTACGACCCCGCATGTCATGTATGTTGAGGTCTTTTCACCTATCAACTACCTCAACACTTTCATGATTATGTTCCAGCGTTGGTTGAAATACGAAGCAACTAAGCGGGTCAACAGTAAACTTCTCTTTGTCTACCCGCAACTTAAAAAGTATACGGAGCGGTACAAGCATCTTCCGCTTCTCTCCAGTTCGGGGGTAGCAACGATTGAAAGTGTGCTGAAGGAGTCTGACTATTATATCACTTATGAGCCTTATAAGCGCGTTCTCGACTTGTTCTTCCAACAGCCCAACGTGAATCTGTATATTGTTGTAGACTATTTGATGGGGGATCAGCTCTTGAAAGGTTCCCGTATGACGCGTTTTGGGGTAACTCGCGGTCAGGGCATCCCGGATTCGTCTATTCCCGAGACGCATTACATTCGCTCTTTGACTGCGAAGAGTGGGGTAATTAAGGTCATGCACGTCAATGAGTGGTATCGTCCCGGAGGAGAACCTGCATCGGAAGCGGAACGAGTCAATGCGTTTATGAATAAGCATCGAAATATGTTTGAGTTGATTAGAAGTCATATTTTCGGGAGTGATTAACACATGTTGGGGCTTTGGGGTAAAGGTGGTTTCAGGAAGTATTGGAGGGAGACAATCTCCCTCTATGACGATATGTATTTTGCCGCGAAGACGAAGAACAACTCGGCGTTCGGGCGTGAGTTACCTCACGTTCCGGACAAAGTCGGGGTGGACTTCGTCGCGTCTTATGATGGGGAGAAAATGGTGTATTACTACGTTCTTAAGTCTTTTCCCCGTCATTTGCTTGCGGACTTTAAGGAAATCATTCGTAGCTGTTGTCGACAGGGGGTACGGGTGAATTTTATCACTACTTTTAAGCCCCACATGATCAACTGGAATTCTACGGAGATGAAGAACCGTTTGCGTGTCCTTTCTCGGGTTGATGAGGAGCGGCAGAATAAGGAAGTCAATGCTTTTAACCTGCATAGCATTATTGGTACGATGGACAAGCAAGCTTGGATACGGGATTCCCTCTCTTATCTTTCCTTGGCGAGTGTGCGGAGAGGGCGATCCCTTTTTCGTCTTTCTATGCTTATGATGGTGTTGGGAGATCGTGGGGAAGACCTTGATATCAGTGTTCGGAGTATTGAAAAGGTGACCTCGGACTTGGGTTTGAACATGGAGCGTGTCCTTTATGATATCCCGGATGTTATTGGGCATTTCAGCCCGTACAAACGGATGTTTACGAAGGAGTCTATGGCGATTATTCCCGAGTTGGTTATTACGGACGAGGTTGCTTCCCGTTTCAACACCTACGATCAGGGAACGCTCGGAGCGCTGGGGGTGTATGTTGGTTCGGACGTTTATTCGTTATACCCGGTATTGAAGCGTTTCAAAGCGCGGGATGACGCGGCTGAGGTTTGGCTTATTACAGCGGAAACGGGTGGCGGTAAGTCGAACTTTGTAAAGGATATTCTGCTTCAGCTTATCGCGCACGGGGTAAACGGAACGATTATGGACGTCGAAGGTCTGGAGTATGCACCTATCGCCAATTTCCTCAGTAACGACTATAAGGTTTTGACAATTAACATGGCGGAAGGTACCGGACGTTATATCGATCCATTGGAAATTCCAGAGCCTGTTGGTTTGCCGGAGATTGATGATGCGGCGAAAACGTTCGCTACCAATTTTACATTGGCGTACTTTAGGACGTTACTTTCAGGTTTGCCGGATAACAATGGTTGGTTGGATATCGCTATTAACGATGCGGTGTCTCAGACCTATGCTGATGCAGGGGTAACGGATGACAAGTCGACTTGGTATAAGTCTAAGGGGCTTACTTTGTTTGATGTCTATCGTAAGTTCTATCAGCTTCAAGAGAGTGAGTATCGGAATAATGATGAATACTTGGACGCTTTGGAGCAAGCTATCGCGGTTTTAGATCGATATTTTTCCCCTCTCGGACTTCGGCGTTCCTTGTTCCGGGAGCGAGTAAATATTTCAGACATTATCGATGCCCGTCTGGTTGTTTGTTCGTTCGGGATGGCGGGTAAGTCAGAACAATCGGTTGACCCGGTGCAGTTGGCGCTTATGCAGTTGGGGGCGGCGCAAATCTCTCACCAACGTTCGTTGTTCTCCTATATGCAAGGGCTTTACAACTTCAAAGTTTGGGAGGAATTTCAACGTTGGGGTAATTTCCCCGGCTCTGACAAGACTATCGGGGTTGCTGTAACAGGTGGTCGTAAGTTGGGGGATATTAACTTTATTATCACCAACAACGTGGCGGATTTGCTTAAAGCTGATCGTTTCGCTATCTTGGGGAACATTACTTCATTCCTCATTGGAGCTATTTCTGACCGAAATGTTCGGGCGGAGTTGAGTAGGCGTCTTTCTATTGAACATATGCTTGATGACTTGGACGCTATCGCTAAAGCAAAGAAACCTGACGATGCGGAGGATTATGGTACGGAGGACGATTCTGCGGAAGATCCTTTGACTTTTGCATTCCTTGCGGGTCTTGACCGGAGTAAGTATAGTGTGGTGAAGATCATGAATCCACCAGAAATTCGATCCTCCAAACTGTATAAGACGGGGGTAAGTACACCGAAGTCGAAGGACGACCCTGTTTCACAGGGGGAGGGGGATTGATTTATGGTCTTGTTCTTCATCTTGATGTTCACTTTACTGTCGTATGTGGTGGCATCTCCGATTAAGGAGGAGACGAAGACGTCTTTTTATATCACCTTTTTCGTTCTGTGTGTTTTGATTGTGCTATTCTCGTTTCTCTAGGAAGGAGGGTTCTAAATGGGTATTATGGACAAGGTCAGTAAAGAGGACATGAATAATGCTCGAATTGAGCGGGAACGGCAAATGAATCCTCCTGCCGCCGAGCCGGGAATGGACGATTGGGGGTTCGACGATGCGTCGACCTTTGCGGGAGGTGAAGGTATGGGTGGCGGTGACGCTTGGGGTTCCTCTTTTGGAGGTTTTGGTGGCGGCGCTGGTGGTGCTGGCTCTGTAGGAGGGGGTAGTGATCCCTTCGGTGGCGGTGCGAATCTGTTTGGTGGCGGCGCTTCGACACCGTTTGGCGGTGGCTCTGCTTGGGGTGGTTTTGGTTCTTTTGACACGGGACAATCGGCTTGGGGGCAACCGCAAGGGCAACAGGGGCAGTCTTCCAAAATAGAGGATGCTTTGTGGGATACTGCCAAAGGGGTTATGAAGGGGTTTTTCACCTTTGCTTCGGAGTTTGTTAATTCTTTCAAGTCGATGAACACTTTGAGTTATATGGTTATGGGTCGGACTCAGCTCATTATCAGTATTGTGGCATTTCTTTCGGGTTGTTTGTTCCTTATCTTCGCGTCTACCAAATCTCTTGGACTTTCGCTCATCGTTTCCGGGTTGGCTTCCGGGGGTATTGGGCTTATGATCTTTATGTCCTGTTACGAGAAGGTAAGCGCCAACCCGGAAGCGTTTCAACCAGAATCGCAACCGGATGCTTTTGGAGATGCACAAGCTGATCCTTTTGCACAGCCTGATAGCTTCTCCGATCCTTTCGGCGGTGATGGGTCGGATGATGGTTGGGGTACTGAAAGTGATGGTTGGGGCGAGGAATTGGATTCTTTTGGTGATGAGGAAGAACCGTTTGAGGATGACTTCGAAGAAGAGGAGTCGTTCGATACGTCTTTCTCTGCGAGTGAGTGGGGTTCCAGCGAAGAGTTGGAATTCTCTGCACTCGGGGGCACGGGGTATTCTCCACTTTCCGATGCGGATCAGGATAAAATTTTGAGTCAGGTTCAAGAGGGGAATAAACTGCTAACTCGTCAGTATCTTTATGAAAACATCGTGTCAATGTACCCTTATATTCGCCGGGATTACAATAAAGTACGGGAAATAACGGGAGCGGAGTTTGATGCTTGGGATGCGGTGGTACAACAGTCTGCAAATATCCTTAAGCCGAAAGGTTCCGACGTGGAAATGCCGTATCTTATTAAAGCGGAGGAGCGGTTGTTTTTCTATCGTTTGGTGGTCAAGCGGGTTCCTTGGATTAAGAATGTCAATCAGTTTGTGACAGAGATCACCAATATTTACAGCTTCGATGAAACGACGGCTCGCTTGAATGAATTGGTGTACGGGTTCGGGGTACAGGTCGGGAATAACATCAATATTACGATCATGAAGGGCGAAACTGCGATGGTTTCGGTTCGTGACTTGTACCAAAATATCAGCAAGGAAATCCTTAATCTAGACAATATGATCCCGGTTGTCTTCGGGGTAGATGATAAAGGGAACGAAATTTGGAGGGATATCAAAAACATTGAGTCTTTGCTGGTAACCGGGATGCCACGTTCCGGTAAGACTTGGTTGGTCTTGTCGATGCTGGCGCAAATGATGACTTTCCTTTCTCCTTCGGAGTTGCATTTTTATATTTGCGACCCGAAAGAAGGGATCTCGGATTTCAAAAAGATCAAGGTTCCGCATGTGCGTAAGTTTGTTTCGGATGATGCGGATATCATTCGCACCCTTCGGCATGTTGTTCGGGTCGAGGGTGCGCGGAGAACGAAGGTTTTGGCGGATGCGGGTTGTGTGAACATCTTCGATTACAATAAGGCAAACCCAGACAAAAAGATGCCGCTTCTGTACGTCATCATTGACGAGATTGTTTCTCTGTCTGAGCGTATGGACAAGGAAACAAAAGATGAGTTTCAGGGTCTTATCATGGAACTGGTTTCGCGTCTGCCAGCTTTAGGGATCAGAATTATTATGATTCCGCACCTTGTGAAAAACGAGTTCATCAAGAAGAGCATTACTGCTCTTATTACTTGCCGTATTTCGGTTCGCGGTTCGGCAGAGCATATTGAAGACACCTTGGGGGTACGCAAATTCGAGCATAGTCTTGTTCATCCGGGGGATATGGCGGTATCCTTTAAGAGTGGTGAAGCACAATTCGTGCATGCGGCGGTGCTGGCGAAAACCAATGATGAAACGGCGGCGATCTTCGATTTCTTGTTCAAGTTCTGGTCAAAAGTCGATCCCGATTCTTTGAAGGGTTCGTACTATGAGGCATCGTTGAATGAAATGGCTAGTGCGGAGGTAGCCCGTCCGAAAACGGATATCTCTTTCGCTCCTGTCAATGAGGCTTCTACGAAAACGAAGGGTCGGGTGCGGCTTACGGATCAAGAGCGCTCTGAGCTTCTTGCGGAGTTACAGGGTGATGGGTTAGACTTGTTGGACGATTAAGCGTATAAGGGGGTATTTGCCCATGTCGAATGAATTGACGCGCTCAGCTTTTCTTTCTTTGGTGCAAGGAAAAAAGGCACCCGCGTCTGAGTCTGTGGCGGAGCCGGAGTCAACCGCTACTCCGGCTCTTTCTTCTGTCTATCCTTATTCGAAGTTGACTCAGCCTTTCACTTCATCTACGGGCACCAATTCGGGGGTATCTGAAGATGATGCGGGTTCCGATGAATTAGAGGGCTACCCGGAAGAGAACGACTCCTTCGACGAGGGCGACGAGGAACTTTTTGATGAAGAGGACGAGGGCGACGAGGAGTTTTCTGACGAAGAGGACGAGGAGTTCTCTGAGGACGACTATCCGGAAGAGGATGACGATGAGTTTGCTGATGAAGAGGACGACTACCCTGCCGAGGACGAGGATTACCCGGACGAGGAAGAGGAGGACGGTCTTTCAGACTTCGATGAGGAAGAGGACGACTACCCAGAAGAGGAAGACTATCCGGAGGAGGAGGACGACTATCCGGAAGAGGAAGACTATCCGGAGGAGGAGGACGACTATCCGGAAGAGGATGACTATCCGGAAGAGGATGACTACCCGGAAGAGGATGACTACCCGGAAGAGGATGACTACCCGGAAGAGGATGACTACCCGGAAGATGACGACTTCCCGGATGACGATGTGGAAGATGATCTATCCGATTTTGAAGGCGACGAGGACAATGAGGACTTTTCTGACTTCGATCAGGAAGAGGAGGACTTTCCTGCTGACTCCGGCGAGGGCGAAGAGGAGGATGTTTCTGTTCCGGCACCACAATCCACGGCTCGTCCAGTAGAGTCAGTAACTCCTTCGCCAACTCCTGTTCAGAAATCATCGAATGTGGTTCCTTTCGTATCTGGTAACAAGTCTTCTGTGTCAGAAGCTCCGTTTGCTACAAGCGCTCCGGTGGTGGAGAAGGAGGTCAGCCCAGCGTCGACAGGGGGTACTTCTTTTTCCGTTTCTCCTATGGTGGTTAAAACCCATGCTGGAGAGGTGGACTTGTCTGAGTATAATGCAGTTTTTAACCCAATGATGACAATTCGTGAGTTTCTGCGTACCAATAAGCATATTCGAAGCAAAGTGATCCTTTTGAAGTTCTTCACGAAGGAGCAAATCAACGCGGAAGTTGCGGCGAATCGTCTGTTCTTCCGAGGGGATAAAATTACGATTTAGGTGGTGTCGTAATGCGTAAGTTTGGTAAAGTATTGAGTGTTTCTTTGGCGGTAGCCCTGCTTTTGTCGGCGTGTGGAGGGGGTAATAGTGTTAAGGAGATCGCTCCTTTGACACTGGAAGAGGTCGCGGGTAATCGGTTGGCAAAGCTGACAACGAATGAGCGAGAAGGTTTGATTTATCGGTATGTCAGTGATATGATCATGGTGGATCGTGACAATCTCATTGAGGTTACGAATCAAGATCGTTCTGCGATCAATACACTTGTTTCTCGTATCAACTCGGATTTGATGAATGGAACGAGTAAGTATTTGACTGAAGAGTATGCCAATTATCTTTTGACTGAGTTCGCACGTACTGCATATACTTGGGAGTATGAATCGACGGATATCGTTGGTTTTGACCCGGCGACACGTTTCTTCTTTGTTGATGTGACGTATAAAACGACTTCGAATTTGAAGGCGGTAGTTCCTTCTAGCCGCATTCCGCTCGGTGCGCCGGATGAGGAGCATCTGAAGAGTCAGCGTTATTCTGATTATATCTCGTATTTGAACAGTAAACGGAATATGCTCCCCGAACAATCTGAGGCGATAAAAGCGGAGTTTGAGCGGACGTGGGGGAGTATTGATAGTATTATGGAGGAACAACAGGGAATTTCTCTGTTGAAACGAACGCAAACCATGCGAGACATTCCCGGTATCGGGAAGCTCACCTATGGTGGTTTGGTATCGGAGGATCGTTTTGAACGCGGGGCGAAAATGACCATTCGGTATATCTTCGCGTACAAGTTCAATCTCGGGGAAGTCACAGATCTGGGGGTAGAAGCCCTTTACCTCAAGGATTATAAGGTCAATAATGCGGAGGATCTTCTGAAGAGCTATGAATCCTCGCAGGATTATGGGGTAGAGGTTTTGAAGCCTTTTATCGATGAAACCATTAACTCTTACCATAAAGCGGTTGAGGAAACCAATTACGTCGGTTTGTATTCTCTGCATGACAATTTCGCCAATATTGATAAGTATTATCAGGATATCCACAACTACACTTATCTCAGCATTGGCGGGTATAATTTCAAGACCCTCCAGCGGAGTAATGATAATACTGTTGTGGTTCAAGTTAATCGCGTGTATAAGATTCGTGCACGTGGGGCTAATATGTCGTTGCCGACTTATGAAGAGACGCTTATCTATCGCATGGCACTCGGTAATGATGATAAGATCCGCGTAAAGAGTGTTAATTTGGTTAGCTCTACCTTGACTGGTGAGCCTGTTTCGGTCATCAAGAATGTCAGTGGTATTTCGGATTTGATCCAGTTCTCGAATACGGCTTTCACTGAGACGAATAAAACCAAGGTCGAAAATGCCCTTCGGGACTTCATGCAAGTTGTTTTTGAAGCGAAGGTTGACACCGACGCCTTTACCAACGTTGTGGACATCGGGGTATCGCAACCTACGTTGCTGAAGATCTCGGAATACGTTACCGCTATTAAGGATAGCCATCAAAAGACGAACTACATCGTGGCGTGGGAAACGAAAACGAACGTCTTTGTCAGCGTCCGGGTTCGTGAGATTTTTGAGACTTCGCAAGGCACTTATGACACTGAGGCTTTGGTCGACTTGGTGAACCGTAATGGTACTTGGAAAGTTGTCAATTATACGCGGGTACAGAACGTCAAGGTGAATGGTAACACTCTCAGTACGAAAAACGCGCTCAGTCAGAATAAGAAATCTTAATCGCAGAAAGGGTCGAATTTAATGGCGAAATTGTATTTCCGTTACGGGACGATGAATTCTGGTAAGTCCAATGAAATATTGAACATTCGGCACTCCTATTTGGAGTGTGGTAAAGAGGTTGCTACCTTCAAGTCGATCATCGACACTCGCAACCCCGGTGTAATTTACTCTCGCGCCAAAGATCTTTGTGTGAAGGTTGACTTGGTGGTGGGTTTGGTAGCAGACGGTTCTATGTTCCGTTTTGCACAGCAGAATCCGGTTGATCTCATTCTCGTTGATGAGTGTCATTTCTTGACGGAAGCTCACATTGACGAGACGGCTCGTATCGTTGACGAGTTGAATATCCCGGTTATGCATTTTGGTCTGCGTTCGGACTTCCAGACAAAAATCTTCCCGGCGAGCAAACGGCTCTTTGAGATCGCGGATGATATTCGTGAGAGTAAAGCCATTTGCTGGTGCTGTAACCGTAAGGCGCTGTTCAATCTTCGCCTTGATCCGAAGGCACAAATTCCGGTCTTTGAGGGTGAGCAGGTTTTGGTAGGTGATAAGGACATCTACCGTTCGGTTTGTCGTTCTTGCTACAATCTCGCTCGAAAGACTGGTAAATTCCCGGAAATTCGTAAAAGGCGAAACGGACATTGATTTAACACTCAATCGAATAAGGTTGATCCTCTTTCAAAGCAGAAGCTATACTCGGTATAGCTTCTGTTTTCGTGAGGGAGGGGTATTTGATGTCTAGTTCGGGGTACATTTTGCGCACCTTGCATGATCTTTTGTTGGGTGGACAGGTTGTGGGAAAACGAGTTTCGCTTGAATCCGTTCGTTCTTCTCGTTCGTTGAATTCGAGGTCTTTTTCTGGACGTAACGAACGTGTATATGATATCGACCTCGATACCTACAACCTTATTGTGAAAGATTTTGGTGAACATCAGGACATTTCAGGACATCCCGATTTTACGATCCATCGGGATACCGCACTTGTTAATCCGCTTCCGTTGGTTTTGCAGGGTGAGCAGTATATGGTTCCTTCGGATAAGGGCGGGGACGCCCCGACTATGCAGTACGATACCGTAGCAACGCTCTTGGGGTATTCGAACATGCAGGGGACAGACACGCAACTTAAGCTCTTGTATAATCAGTATAACCAGCAGTATTTTGGGGGTGTGTTACCTACTTATATAGGAATCAAGTGGAATCCACGCCTTTCCCGTACTTGGGGTCGTTATCGTTACCGAGTTCGTCGGTATAATCGGCGTATCGTTGAAACGTTTCCGGGGCGTATTGAGCTTTCTTCTTTACTTCGCAACCGAACGCCGGAAGAGTTTCGTGACGTTCTTTTGCATGAGATGATCCATGTTTGTTTTCCGGGCAAGGGGCATGGTGCGGAGTTCAAAGGTATGATGCATACGATGAATAATCAACATGGGTTCAATATCTCGGTTTACTGCAGTGAGTCACTTGATTGGCGGTATGAGTATCGTTGTGATAAGTGCGGACATACCTTCACGCGCATGAAGCGTTTGTCTCACCCGCTTCATACGTACTACTGTCCGAAGAAGGTTAACGGGAGTGTCTGCAGGGGTAGTATCGTACTTTCGGACGTCAAAGAGGATGTATAACGTTCCCTACTCGGGGGTACACTATTATTGGTGATGACTATTGAGAGGGGATCTGCTTTACTTACTCTATGTACCTAAGTTTGAAGGGATTCGTGTCTCTACCTATCTCTTTTACCACAATCTCCACGTGACCCCGCAGGGGTATCTTGCCTTACTTCAACTTTCGGAATCCGGGTTTGCTATTCTAGATGCGGAAGTTTTCGAGGAAGTTAAGGTTTGTCTGCAAGCTGGACTGCTCTTTTAAGGGCAGTCCAGCTTTATTTTTGACTCATAGTTACCTTTCTGTACTTTTCATCGCAGATATCTTATATAGGTATCAATTTTTCTGGGGGTTGTGTATGTCTAAGTCGACTTCACATAAAGCGGCAAAGCTGAAGAATAAGTTCGATCCTTATCGCAAAGGAGCGCGTCGTCCGCTGGTCAGTCTTCGCACTGTTCTGGCGAATTTGGAGGATCACGGGGAAGGTCGCGTCGTTGGGGAGTACTGTAAACAAGGGAATAAGTATGCGGAAGCACTCGTTGCTCAATATGTGCATTATTCTGCGAATCCGTTGAACAAGGAAAAGCAACGTTTGCTTTGTTTGTGTTATCAGGATTTTAAGCGGAGCGTTAATGCTCCTTCTTTGTCGGAACCGCTTCGAATGGACTCCACCCCCACGCTTAATGTTTTGATGTAATGAGGTGGTCGTCATGACGCAAACTAGAGGGAGTGCGATTTATCAAGGAAAATACTATCAAGGTTCTCTGTCTGCGGAAACAGCGGACATCCTTCTGCGTCTCGCCAAGGTGGGGGAAGTGGAGTCGCTCCGGCATTGTATTTACGATCTTCCGACGCATACTGTTTTGCAAATCAAGTATGAGGCAGAGCAGTATCTTAAGCAACACGGAACCCTTCAGGGGTACTCCAGTCGTTTCAAGGACAATATGCCTGTTGGTACCTTGCGCCCGGAGCAGACGATTGGTGTAGCGTATATGTACTATGCGGGTTCGCTTTTGCTTGGGGACGATGTAGGGGTAGGGAAAACGGTGCAAGCCGCCGGGTTGATTCGCTGTTGGGAAAAACGCTTTGAAGCTGAAGGTAAACCACCGTTTCGCGCTCTTTTTCTTGCGGAGAAGAGTTCTGCCGCGCAAATACAGGATAAATTCATCAAGTTCACTGGTGATTATGTGGACTTGATTGAGAGTGGTACCAAGGTGGAAGTGGAGAAGTTCTTCCAACGTAACCCGCAGGGGTACTCTCATCACGTCGTGGCGACCCATGCCATTCTGCTTAATCCGGAATTTCTTGCGCGTGTTTCGAAGCATCCTTTTGACTTGATCATTTTTGATGAAAGTAGTGCGCTTAAAAACTCGACGACGGATCTTTATGATGCGGCGAAAGCTCTGTTTAAGTTCATTCCGCGTCGCATTTTGCTCAATGCTACGGTTTTTGAGACCAATCTGCGGGATATCTACAATCAACTGTATCTCGTTGACCCACTTTTGCTTCCTCCGGTAACGGAGTTTGAGCGGTTATTTGTGGTGAAAAAGATGGGGCGGTTCCGTCGCTTGGAGAAAAAGGGGTACAAAAACGAGAGCTTTTTCAAAGAATCGATTTCTTTGCGTTATCTTGCCCGTACCCGTGCCAATCTTGGGGCGAAGTTTGAGGACAATACGGTCAAGGTGGTCTTTTTACCTCTTTCGGCGGAGCAAAAGATACTTATGAAGAAGACTAGTCTCTATGACCTTGTCTCCAACTATCCTACGATGGTGAAACCTGATATCCTTTTTAATGAGGAGACTACGCCAAAGCTCAAGGCGGTACTTCATTTGGCGGAGAAAGTGGTTGGTCAGCAGGGTGAGCAACTGTTCATTTACTGTCGGTATGTTGAGGCACAGGAAGCACTAGCGACTCGTCTTCGTGATGAGGGGTATCGGGTAGCGATCTTGAATGGGCGCAAAGGTGGAGGAAGCACTCGCGTCCGTGCTGAGATCTGTGCGGACTTCAATAATAAGTTGTACGATATTCTTATTTCTAATGTTATTCGCGGTCTTGACCTTACCTCTTGTGACAACTGTATTCTTTATACGGTTGACCCTAATCCCGGCAAGCTTACTCAGGTTGAAGGGCGTATTATTCGTACCCTTGACGTTATCGGTAAAAACATCTGGATGCTTGTTATGATGGGGAAGGAGAAGCAACGCGTCGAGAAAATTCTCAAGCTTCGTATTTCAGAGGCGCAAAAGCTCTCCAATCAGGGGCAAAGCCTGATTACGTCCTCGGTCGTGGATGGGTTAAACTTTGAACTCTGTGATTTGTTTGTTGAGGTAGGTGCGACCTAATTTGAATATGTAGGAGCGGTGTTGTTATGAAAGTGAAAATGGTAGAAACGAATGAAAGAATCCGAAACGCCGCTCGAGTAGTGGTTCGGTCTTTCGTGAACCATATCAAGCATCAGGTAGACGCAGGAAATCCGCTCTATATCCAAGAGCGCTTGGATATTTCCGTGGAACATTACGAGCAACTGTATAAATACGCCATCGGTTCTTCTTTGGGTATCGAGGTGACTTCCAAGGTTACATATCCGAAGGATCTTTTGAAAGACCTGACTTCTGTGGTAACGAACGCCATGAAGGAAAATGGTCTGAAGGGTCTTATGAAGAATCCGTTCTACAAGTCATGTATTTACGATCTCTGCTTGCTGGTTTTTGCCAAGTTCAAGGAACACGGTGAAACTGAGCTGGAGGGGGGTATCAGTTCATGAACAGTAATGCTCTTTGCCCTTACCGTTGTGTGGAAGGGCGTGTATTTTTGGAGACTCAGGGGTATGTTCCCTGTCCGCATTGTTCTGATTTGGTAAAAGTTGCGGAAACGGTGTTGGAGACAACGGGAGAGGATTTGTTTTCTCAGCTTCGCATCCCACCGCAGTATCGGGATGCGACGCTCGTTGACGAGGCATTATTTCGTCCGAGTTTGGTTTCCAACTTCACACCTGAGTCTGTCTATGAAATGAAGACTCTTTTTTCCAATATTAATCGTTCTCTTTATCATGGGAATGTGTATCGACTCAGCGTCTATTTTCATAATCCGAATGTCGTTGATACCCGCCTTTTCGTCTATGGAGCGATGCGCTTTGCCTTTGAGAAGGGTTTGGGGGTATGCCCTTTCGTTTCCTGTCACACTCTTTATGGCATTCAAAAGCTCGGGGATTATCCTTATGGTACCCTTCGAGAAGCCAGCGAGAACACTAACATTAAGGAGTACTCCCCTGAACTGATCGCCGCTGTTGATGGATTTCGTTTTGTCGCAGACACTAAGCTGACTTACTACGATTTCGTCAACGCGGACTTGTGTTTTATTGAGGCAACTGCTAATACTACAGATAAAGGCTGGACGGCGCTTGCCGATCTTCTTTCGGAGCGGGCGAAAAATGGACTTCCTACATATGTAATGGGGTATTGGAGCGTTCGTTACTCCAGAGGAGTCGGTGGTCGTGGTCTGAAGTACCTGCTTGCCCCAGAGGGTTTAGGGGTACACCGTTTGGACATGTTGATTCCGTATGAACTTCAACCGAAAGGAGAGAGCGGTAATGCTCCTACGCCCATTAAAAAGGTTGTCAATGTACCTGACGCGCGTTCTTCTGTCACCGCTGGCTTATCCACTCGAGATCTGCTTGGCGGGTAGTACACTCATTTTCGGTAAGTTTGCTGTCAGTTTGCTTTTTTCTGATTGAGTTTACTTCTAAACTTCGAATATTTTCTGTCTTTGGTCGAGTTTGTTGACGTCTGCAGAAAAAGCTATTAAACTGGGTGTATAGTTCGTATATTATGGTACGCACCCTTAAAGGCGGTGAAACACCGAGAAATTTTATGTATTACACGCGTTATTGAGTTTCTTTCATCGCGTGATTACTTGATTAGGAGGAGATAGGATGTCGGATATGGACAAAATGCCGGAATCCGAATCCCCTCAAGTTCGAGGGGAGTATAACGACGATAGTATTTCGTCCAAGAAAGGCGCGGCACGGGTACGCGACCGGGTGTCCGTTATGTTCGGTACGGACAATGTCCACGGGGCGTTTCATAGCGTCATTGAGATCGTGGGCAACTCGATGGACGAAGCCCGTTCGGGATACGGCAACAAGCTGATCGTCATCTACCATGAAGACGGTTCCGTTTCAGTGCGTGACTTCGGTCGCGGGGTACCAATGGGTTGGAACGAGAAGGAACAGCGTTACAACTGGGACTTGGTCTTCAATGAGCTGTATGCTGGGGGTAAATATGCCGAAGAGGTTGAAGATGAAAAAGACCTTGCTTATGAGTTCCCGATGGGGCTTAATGGTCTGGGTGCAACCTCGACGCAGTACACTTCGGCTTGGTGCAAGGTTATCTCGTACCGCGAAGGTAAAGCCTTCTTGAAGGAATTCAAGGAAGGCAACCCACTGGACATGGGACCGGCTATCGAACTGGAAAATCCCAATAACGAAACGGGTACGCTCGTTCATTGGAAGCCGGACGATAAGGTCTTCACCAGCACGGACTTCACGCACGAGATGTTCATGCGCTTCTTGATTCCGCAAGCGCATCTGAACAAGGTGACGATTGAGTTCACCAACCTGCGCCACGGCAAGGGAACCGTTGTGATCGAAGGTCTGGGGCTGGAAAAGTACTTCCGGCAAACCATCGGTGAAGAGAATATCATCGCGATGTACTACGGTACGCGCAAAAACTCCGGTAAGGAAGGCACCAAGAAGTTCCGTACTAAGGCGGACGTTTATCTCGCCATTACGGAGGACTCCAAAAGCCGCATGATGTTCTTCCATAATACCGGGGTAATGAATCAAGGGGTTCATCCCACGGTTACGGACGCGGTGCTGTCGCGTTTCTTCTCGCGGCTTGGTCGTGAGCAAGGGCTGACTGTTCTGCCGATGGACTATAAGGATTATATCAGCGTGGCGATCAGTTCCTTCTCGAACACTGAGGTCACGTCCTTCATCGGTCAGACTAAGGACGGGGTAACCAACGCTTTTATCGCGGATAACATTGAATACGTGCTGGCGGATATTCTGGAAACCGAATATGCGAAAAAGTCGCCAGATTTCATGTTCATGGTGGAGCGCGTACTCGCCGCCGCGCAAGCGCGTAAAGAAGCGAAAGAACGCGAAGCCCAACGCCGTAAGCTGGAACGTGCTTCGAAGTCCAGCCGTCGTCCGATTGATAAACCGGACACGCTGGTCGACTGCATTTCGCGTGACCCGGAGAAGACCGAACTCTATATCACGGAAGGTAACTCGGCGGGTAGTTCTTGTAAAAAGGCGCGTGACGCTAATTACCAAGCCATCCTCCCGCTCCGGGGTAAACCGCCGAATGGTCTGAAGTTATCGCTCGACAAGCTCCTTGAGTTGGAGGTTGTCAAGACCATCATCAAGGCGCTTGGTTGCGGGGTAGATGCTTCGGTTGATGGGGTCAGTACCTTTGATGAATCGAAGCTCCATTGGAGCAAAATCATCTTTGCAACCGATGCGGATATTGACGGTCAGCAAATTCGGGTTCTGCTGTTCACGCTGTTCCTGCGGCTGTTCCCGAAACTGTTGGAGAATGGTTATGTCTACGTTGTCGAGTCGCCGTTGTTTGAACTCGAAATCTCGGATGATCTGTCGTGGTTTGCTTATAGCATTGAGGAGCGCGACCAGCTCATGGCGAAGGCGGCGCGTGAGGGTATCAAGATCCGCAAGATTCATCGTTCTAAGGGTCTTGGTGAAAATAACCCGGAAATGCTGTGGCATACGACTATGAACCCGGAAACTCGTCGTTTGGTGCAACTCAAGATCGATCCGAAGAATGAGACGGTTCGGAAGATCTCCGACATGCTGTTCGGCAACGACGTCAACAACGAGCGTCGGGATTATGTCTTCGATCTGCTCAGCGAGAAAATTTCGCTGGATATGGATTTGAAGCTTCTGGCTGAAACTGTTGAGGCGTTGGAGTCTGGCGATAATACGGAAACCACTCCGCTTGAACAGGAAGTTGGCTAACTTCATACTGCCGACTTTGAGGGCTGAGAACTGACCAATTTGTTCTCAGCCCTCTTAACGTTTTTGGACACTAATGTTATAACAATCGCATAATTTTACGACTCAAAGTAACCTCAACCGATTCCTTGCTGGTCGCTTTGTTAATAGGAGAGAGTTTTATATTATATTAGACGGAAAAAGGTGTAAAAATTTACGATTTTCATTCTTCACGGCTGTACTTGGCGTAACCTTCCTATACGAACTCGGTAGTTAACTGTAACACTTTAATGTTATAATAAAGGAAACGAAATCGTCCTGTTTATGGACTTGTATCGCTCTCTTTCGGATCAGGTGGTAAGTTACAATAACCATTCAATTCTTTTGGAGTGGAGTTGGTGTCATGGATGGAAAGTTCAAAATTGTAGCGGTGTTGCAGGGGCAACCGCTCTTTACAGGGAATCGGTATCGTTTGCTTTCAATCTATACGGGTGAGTGGTGGGATTTGCCGCTTACTGCGATTATGCAACATGGGTTTAAGATTCAGTTGGGTCGTGTTTTTGTTCCGACTGCGTTGGACTATCCTGTTTTTAGTCCGTATGACGGACTTAGTTACGAGTTACCATTCATCCCAGAGGGGAGAAAGGTTCCCTCACGGAACGATACGGTTATTGTTCTTGGTGAGAAGCGGCGCGGTACGGAGGTACAGGGGTATTGGGTTACGGATTATCAAGCTCAAATTCACTTTTTTGACATTCCTACTGCGCTCTCCTACGCGGATGTGGGGTACTGGAATGCGGAAGTTGTAGAAGGTAGATTGAGTCCTAAGCAACTTCACATTCCATCCTTTCCGGTATTATCTTCATTCCCGGTTTTATCTTTATAAGGAGGAGGTCTATTATGCAGATTAGAAATTTGGATATTGATGTTCTCCATCTTCGCTCGAAGTATGTTAAGTTGCCCTATGAAGGGAGACCTCGGGCATTTTTCGCTTTTAATCTTGGAGAAGTGTCTCGCGGTTTTCCTTATAATGTTGTGTTGATTGATGCTGATATTCTTGAAGGCGACGATGATCCGGCGGCTTGTATTGAACAGGCGAATGTTAAAGTGGACGTGGTGCAAGGGTACCCAGCTATTATTCGCATTCCCGGCAAGCCACAAGGAAGTCTCTTGTTTTTCACAGGGGTATACGCGAGTTATGATCAATCGCATGCAGTTTTGGCGGGGCATGTCAATATTCATTTGCAGAAGCCGGGACAAGTTCGTGGGGTGGACGTGATCGCTTGCGGTTTGCTTCCGGTAGCGCGACGGGTAGCGTCAGGGGTAAATGGTTTGGCTGAGAATGCGGTGTATCGGGTTCCTGAGTATGCAAATTATTCCCTTTGGCAACCGCAAGTTGGGGCGTACTTTTCGGTCAATACTGGACGTCCGATCTCTCCGGTAAATTCGGGTTTTCCTCTGAAAAAGACTGCGGCTCTTTATGATCGTTCTTTGCGGAAGCTTGGGTTGACTCGGCGTTAAATTTGTGACTGAGTTGGTTGACACTTGCAGAGGGGTTTATTAAAATAAGAACATAATTCCGTATGGTGAAGTAAGTGTAGATTTTTACACTTACTTTACTTTTTGCCCAAACAGGGTTAAATTTTCGCAGTATGTGTTGCAGTGGTTTCATACTTAACATGGTTTTATCAATTTTACTTCTAGGAGGTTGTTTCTGTGGCGAAACGTCAGTATGACTCCAGTCCGACTACGGATTTGGATTTGGAGTGGTTGTCGCGGAACGATCCCGACACTTTGCAGGCACTCCAGTTCCTGATTCATTGGTACTCGGAGTATGCTAAAGAGGTTGTTATCGACCGTGCCATCATCAATCTGGACGGTTTGAAGCCTGTCCAACGCCGCATCCTCTATGCGATGCATAAGAAGGGTTGGTACAATGAGCTTCACAAGAGCGCGAAGGTTGTCGGTGACATTATTTCCCTCCACCCGCACGGTGACGAGAGTATCTATCTCTCCATGACGCGGATGGTGTCCAGCTCCTTGTACTTCAACTTCCCGATGCTGGACGGCAAGGGAGACTTGGGTTCGGTTTATTCCAAGAGCAAACCAGCCCATATGCGTTACACTCAAGCCACGCTCAATGACAATGCGAAGCTGGCTTTCGAGGGCATGCGGGGTATTGACATGGTTCTCACTGAAAGCGGTGAGGATTATGAGCCTTCGCTTCTTCCGATAGCGGTTCCGCTTGGACTGCTGAACGCCAGCTCGGGCATCGCGGTCGGGATGGCTTCCAACATTCCGTCTTTCAACTTCCATGAGGTGTTGGAGGCGACGTTGGAGTATATCGAGACGGGCAACATCACCAAGCTCTTGGTACCGGACTACACGATGGGTTCCGATATTGTCATCTCGGAGAACACGCTGAAGCGGCTCCGCGATGAGGGGAAAGGTTCCTTCAAGCTTCGGGCAAAATGGGTTGTTGATGGGAATACTATTCGGTTCAGCGAAATTCCGTATTACACCACCATCGATGAAATCCTCAGCCAAATCGCCAAAGCCCAAATTCCGGGGGTATCGGACTACCGGGAGATCACGGACTTGCGTCGAGTTGGTATCGAGGTGGTTTGTTCCAGCAAGAATGCGGTGTCCACAGTGCTTCCGCAACTTCTGAAGAACACCAACCTGCAAATGACCGTTCCGGCGAATATGATGGTCATTGTTCGCGACCGTCCGAAGTTGGTGGGTATCAAGGACTACATCCACGAGTGGTTGGAATTCCGCAAGGAAGTCGTGCGTCGGGAGCTTACGGCGGAACTTGAAGCGGTCAATTTTGAGATCCCGCGCTACGAACTGCTGGTGGATTTGCTTGGTACCGATTATAAGCGTGAGCGTTTCATGGCGACGTTGTCCAAGCAGGGTACGAAGGAAGCTCGCATGGTGCTTCGGGAGTTCTACCCGGACGCGGACAACGATATCTTCGACTGGATTCTCGGTATGCGGCTGTCCTCACTTGGTGGGGTAGGTAACAAGGGCGCTCGTCTGGAGCGACTGTATGCGGCGCGGAAGCAACTGGAATATGACCTTGAGCACATTCCGCAGTATATCGCTAAGCAACTGCGCGAGTACAATCAGAAATACAGCTTCCCACGCAAAACCACGGTTTCCGACGTCGACTACACCTTTGAACGTGAAGCTCCGGCGAAGGTTGAACTTCCGGCGATGCCTTGTATTGTGCAACTGGATGGGAAGTTCTTCAAACGCTACAACGTAGACGTCATCACGAAGAACTACGAAGGTATCCGTTGCTCGTCGAAGGACGTTATCTCGATGATCGACACGCACGGTCGACTCTTGCGCGTCAAGGTCGAAGACATCGAACCGGTCTCTGGGAATGGGCGTGGCGTTTATCTGCCGTCCTTCTTGGAGATTCCCGACGATTTTGAAATCGTTGCGTGCGATGTCATCTCGGACAAAAAAGTAGGTTATGTATACTCCGATGGTTTCGTGTCCGTCTTGGATCTGTCCGAGTGGGCGGATAGCAAGCGCACCACCCGGATGACGCAGAATGGGATATCTCCTGAAGCCTATAAGATCATCGCTGAGTTCCCGATTCCGAGTGAGTACTTGTACGTTGTCACGTCGAAGGGACGTTTTGGTTTCTTCACTGCCAATGAGTTCAAGCACAAGCATCGCACGGCTCGAACCAAGCTGATCAATCTTAAGCCGGGAGAAGATCTCACTTATGCGTTGCCTGTTTCCGGCGTGGATCTGCTGAAGTTGGTTAGCAACGCGGCGCGTTATATCGACAAGCTCGGGGCACTGGCGGCGGACGACACCTTCAATACGGAGTATCTCAACACACTGAGCGGGGCTTAATGCCCCGCTTTTTGGGAGGTTCCGGTATGAAAATCAGTTTGAGGTATGGGACACCGCCAAGGGATTTCGAGGCATCGGTCGACTCTATTGTACCCAAGCCGATTGAGTTGGTGGTGGAGAACGTTGGGGATTTTCCGTCGCAAGCTCGGTCGTTGCAGTTTTATGTTCAGTCCTTGAAGTACCTCTTTCAAGGGGTAACCAACATGGTGACGGGGAATTTGCTCCGTCTTTCGGTCGAGAAGAGTTGGTTCGGTAAGATCGAACGTGACGGCTTCTCAATCAAGTGGGAACCCCGGATCGACAAGTTTTTCGTGGTGGTTTATTCGCTTGGTGACGCTGCGTTGGATGAGGACATGTACGTTGCCGATGTGGTGTATTCCACGAAAAGTGGTCGTATTGATACACAACCTGTATGGCTCAACTCGCTCTTGAACCAGAAGAGCAAAGCCGCCGCGATGGAGAAGGAGCATCTGACGGGCGCTATCGCCGCTGTCACTAAGCACATTGGCTCTTGCTCTTTGGTGTACACGAACGACAAGTTGACGGTCATTGACCGTCGTCGGAAGAAGCAGATTCAAGTGGAAGACATTCCTTCGGATGAAGTGTACGTCTTGGTGCGTCTTATCTATCGGATTTTGAGTAAAGGACTGCATCAGGGGGTCTTCTTTGTTAACGGTCGTTATTACTCTGACAACGTTATCAATGCCTTGGTGGACTTGTCGCGTTTTATCTACGGAGACTGCTTCATCTTCCTGTACAACTTGTCGGCGGACAGCCGTGTGGATCGTGCAAAATTCGTACTACCGAATCTGGAGTTGAGTTCCTCTTAAGCCCCGGAATCCTTCGGGGCTTTTTTCTTTCCTCTTTTGACTGTTGATCGGACGTTTGGCATACTGGTAGCTTTCACTTCTATTGTTGGGGGTAGCTGAATGTCTGATCAAGCATCTTTCTTTATCGATGGTTCCTCTCACGGGATTCCTCATATGACACCTTCTTCATCGCAAGGTGTACCTAATCCACTTCAGCCCGCGCAAGGCGCTTCTCCGGTCGCTCCGGCTCCTCAAGGCGATCCTGCGGTTTCTGCGCCCGTTCAGGCGGCGCAAATGCCCGGACAGCCCCTTCAGTCGGCTACGGGGGTTGCTCCTTCCGGTTTCGCTCCGGCTCCGGGCGTTCCCGGCGCTCCTGCCGCGCCCGCTTCGGGAACGCCGTCTTTTGCGGCTTATTCGCTTACGGACAATCTGTCCAATGAGCAGATCATTTTTGCTGGGGTTTACTGCGACGATCATGAACTGTTCCGTTCCCGTCGTGCTAAATTCAACACCATGTTTCCTAACACGCGGGATATGTTCACGAACGAGTGGGCGGTTTTTGCGATTCTGCTGAAGGAGTATCCGAAGATCATTCCAACGGAGCGCTTTTTGGAGTTGTTCATGCGCACCAATCAAGCCAAACTTCGGAATCATAAGCAGATTGATTACTCTGCCTATCGAATGGGGGACAGTGATCCCTATGCGGAGTTTACGGCGGTCGTGATCAATACCCTTCGCGAGCTTAAAGGTCTTCGCATCTCCGAGTCGGACTTTGAAATGGCGCTCGAGATGTATAAAATGGAGTACCTTTCTCGCGAGAGTATTCAAGTCCTCGAAGAAGCCGTCACGATTATTTCTGAAGGGGTAAGTCGGGGACGCAGAGTTTCGGCGGGGTATGAAGACATGCGTCGTATGCTGAATCAGCGATTTTCGTATCTTGACAATATCAATGCTAAGAGTACGCGTCGCGGTATCATTACTTACGGAGCTAATGATGAGAGTGAGGACAATTCCGGGAAAGTCAAGCTCGTCTCGACTTTCGGTATCCAACTTCTCGATCAGTATGTCGGGGGTATTTACGAAGGCGATATGGTGTCGATTTTGGCTCCGGCGAAAGGATGTAAAACTCGTTTTGTTACGAGTATCATTCATCACGCTATTGTTAATGGCGTTGACGTAGCCGTATGGCCAGTTGAAAACGGACCGAAAAACTTCGAAGCGTTACTTCGTGCAAGGCACTTCAACTGGTTGTATAACCGAAACGTGGAAACTGCCCATAAGAAGATTTATCTCGACTCCGACATGATTCGTAAAGGTGATCTTTCTGGGGAGCTGGAGAAGAAGGAACTCGCTTCGTGGAACGATCTCAAAACTAATAAGAACTATGGTCGTTTTGTGGTCATTGATGAAAACTTCTTGTTGGAGAGTTTTCTCGACACTATTCAACTGGCGATTGAAACTGTCGGTGCAAAGCTCATCGCGGTGGACTATTTGCAGTTGATTCAGTCGTCCACCAACATTCAAAAGAATGAGCGCATCGCGGCGGCGTACATTCAAATGCTTCAGTTTTTGAAGCAAAAGAGTATCGCTGGTATTTTCCCCGGTCAGCTTAAGCAAACGGTGGTTTCGAACTTGGGCGGAAAATCGGTGGATGAGTTGGCGGAAATGGAAATGCGTGACTCCGCTGGTGAGTCTTACGAGGTCATCAAAACGCCGGACGTTAACCTTGCTTTATACGGTACGGTTTCCGATATTCGTCGGGGCAGTATGAAACTGCTCTCCATTCCTTCTCGTAACATCGCTCCGTTCCACCCAATTGACTTGCATGTCGAGGCGGGAACTTGCACGTTCCGTAGCATTCAGAAGGATGACGCTCTGCTTACGCTTGATGGGCTTCTGCCGAAGCAAGTGGAACCCGCCCAACCTGCGGCTCCTGCGGTAGTCAGTGCGGTTCCTGCTTCGCTTGGAGGTGTAGCACCTTCGGTAGCGGTCAATCCGCTTGCGTCGATCCCCGCAACGGCACCTGTTGGGGTAAATGCTCCGGGCGTTCCCGCCCCGGTAGCGGCACCAATCTCTCCGAATGATGGGGTGCCTGTTTCTGAGTTGGGTGGGGAAGCGACTGAAAGTGATCTTGGCGGTGACTTCCCAGAGGACGATTACGATCCCGAAATGTATGGGGACGATGGGGAATACGAGGGTTTCGAAGACGGGGATGACAACTATGACGAAGACGAGTAAGAAATACACTTAGCGTTTTTCTTTTGGGAAGACAACTCATTTTTGAGTTGTCTTTTCTTTGCGAAATCTGTCCGCTCTTGGTCAATTTAGGCGGGAAAATAGGATTACTTTATGTCCTGTTCGGAGTGTGGAATACGTTGGTTCAGTTGATTTATTTTCGGAGGTGTTATACTTGAAGTTCTCGTTAAAGGACAGTAGAATTCTCATTTCACTAGGGGTACTCCTACTGATCTTGGTCTTTGTAGGAGTGTATATCTTGATACCGGACTTTCGTTCTGGTATTTCGGCAACGATGTCTCAACTTTTCGGGAATACGTCATCTGCCGTTTCGGGTATCGCTACGAAGCCGAGTCAGTCTAATTTTGATCCTTCGACTGGGCAGTATCAGTCAATTATCACGGAGGAAGGTGACTTGGACTTCTTTAATAATCCTGAGCAACAGCCCGTTGAAGAGGAGCATGACCCTTATGCCGATTATCCGGTGACAGCTAGAATCATTTCGCTTAATACGGAAGGTGCGTCTTACCTGATTCAAGACGGAATTTATTGGGTATTGATTGACACCTCCACAGGTCGGGATACGGACAAAATTCTCTCGGTGCTGAAAGAGAATCAGGTCAAATCACTTCGTTACCTCATCATTACTAATTACAATACGTTTGCTCTTGGTGGGGCGGAAAAGATTCTGGATAGTATCCCTGTAGATTTTATTGTGGTGGCGGAAAGTGTGGTCACCGAAGAGGAAGGTAAGCCGCTCTTACGGTACTTTGACCAGAAGCGACTGTTGTATACGGTCGGCTCCAAGCATGGGCGCTACCCATTGGATCAGGGGGTACTCGAAGTCCATCAAACACATGAGAAAGGATCGCTCATGTTGACGTATTATCATGGTGCGTCTAAAATTGTCTTTACGGGCGATCTTATGAGGATCGATGAGGATCGACTTGATCTTCTGCCGACTTACATCGATGCTTTGTATCTCAGCTATCGGCGTCCTGAGTACGAAATTCCTTCTGGGTTGATCGATCACACCAAGCCGAAAGCACTTTACGCTACAGGTACGGGAAGTCTTACTGTAACGAAGAAGTTGCTCAGCACTTTGACCACGGCGGAGTATGCAAACCATTTCTACAATCTTGACAGTACGTTGGAATTTGCACTTAACGGCTACACGATTAAGGCTCCTAAGCCCAATGTGGTAGTTCCTCAAGAAACACCTTCCACAGAAGAAGGTCAATCCTCGAACGCGGACGCAGGGGTAAATTCGGATGCTGAGTCTGATTCCGTGTCCAGTGACAATAGCGACTCACAGGGGTAATTTTTCCTTTTGTAATATCAATGTCACACTTCTTTCTGAGGAGTGGCATTTATATTAAGCAAATCCAATCAGGAGAGGTGCAGTACAATGTCCAAGGATAAAGAACGCGAGCAACGCGAACGCGAAATGCGGGAAAAGCAACTTGAGAGAATCGTTTCTAGTCGGGAAGACAAGCTGTCGGAAGGTGCGAAGTTGGCGATCATGCTCTGTTCGTCAGCGTTCCATTATGGTGGCGCATGGGGGTTCCTTCGTAGCACGAAGGAGAATTTCCGCGAGTGCCTTGAGGAGTTTCGCAAGGAGCATCAAAACGTTCGGTTGTTCAAGGTGTCGAATGGCGCTTTGATTCACGCCAACGAGAACTTCCTCGCCAACGCGGTCAATGCGCTTCTGCCGGGAGCCATTACGCAGGATTTCGCTCAAAAGGCGATCAAGCGTCGTCAGGCGGAAACGGAGCGCTTCATCAAGTTCATTCAAAACGTGCTGGACGGCAAGGAGCAAGTGACCAAGAAGAACGGCATATACGAACTTCAGCTTGGGGTATACTCGATCAACGAGACCAACTCTATCCGTCTCAATGGGGTAGAGTACCCGGCTTACAAGTTGACGTTGTTTGAAGCTCTCGACATCATCGACAAGCTCAGTAAGCAACAAAACCTTGTTTCCGAGGTTTATGCCGTCACGGAAGACAATCAGCGTGTTTTCGCTCCGGTTTTTGCCGCTATGACCAATAGCAAAGGTGTGCAAGCGGTCTATCGCGGGCTTTCGATTTCGGAGACGGACACCGGGGTATTCGTCACGGTGCATCTGCGTCGTAAGTAATCCTTTGGTTTTGCACCATTTACGTCCGGTTCTTTCTCCTTCGCTGTTCATATATTTTTAGGACACATTTTTCGGAATGTGTCCTACTTTTTTGACTTAAAAATGGATTCCCTTTATAATAACTAGGTTCTTTCGGATTGACTAGTTATTTTGAGGAGGGATTAAAGTGGCGAAGACAGTGACTAGAGAAGAGTCCGATCTCAACATGTTGTTGACCTTGGATTACAGTCATATGACCCAACGTCAGTTGCAGGGGGTAATTTTCCGTCTCACGACAGAACTTCAACGGGCTGAACAGCAGTTGAAGGAGGCACGTACTCAATACGTTCGAACGTTTGAGGAGTTCGACTCCAATGTGGATTTGCTCTGCGCTCATCTGAATCATTATGACGCGCTTACTGAGTCGTATCGGGCGGAAGTGATGCGAATTCATACACGCTTAGAAGAACTCAAAGAGCGTCGCCGTCAGCTTGTGGCGGAATACCGTCAGCGCAAATTTGTCCAGCGCTTCTTGCGGCATTTTCAGCGGCAGGACGTCTCGACGTTGTAAGTTGTCCGCTTTTTAAGCGCTCTCATTCTTCGGTTTCTTGTCCTTTCTCTTTAAGGCGTGTTCTGCAACTCTGACTTTGCTTCTTCGCCATGAACTCGTCTTCTCCTATATAAGAAGCCCTTTTCCGGGGCTTTTTTTTCCTCCCTTCTTTCTTTTTCAATCCTTTATTTGTCCGCACATTTATTCTCTTGTCGCTTCTTGTCCTTTTTCGGACATCCCCCTCTTTTATTTGGACACGATCTTCTTTGTTTGGACATGAGCTACTAAATTTTTACTCGTCCTTAATACCTGCCCAAGCATATTTGGTTATTACCCATCGTAATATCTAGTACGTTTGAACTTAACACGTTGTCCGGGAGGAGGTGTGAAGCTTCCCTAGAAGCTTTAGCCTTTATCTTATAACTTCTTGGAGGTGACAACATGACTATCAAAATTGGGTTGGACGTTGGGCGCAGTAATGTCAAGGTTTTTGATGGTCGTAAGTATTTGACTTTTCCTTCTATCGTCGGAGAGGCTCGGGAACTGAAGCTGGATTATCATCAGGACGACCAAGGTTTTCGAGTGACTTTTCATGATCATACTGAACCGGAGCATTGTTTCATCGGCACTTTGGCTCGGGATGAAAGTGAGTTTGCCCGCCAAATGCTCTTGCGGGAAAAAGCTACCCCGGATACGTATCGCTTGGCGATGACTGCACTTTCGCAGTACATCCCAGAGGAACAGACAGAGGGGTATTTCGACGTCATCACGGGAGTTCCGGTGCGGGATCATGATCCAGTCACGAAACAGCGGCTGATTGATCTGCTTCAGCGGTCTTGTACACTCACGGTCGACGGGGTACTTAAGCGAGTGCATGTTACTCGCGTTCGGGTTACGGTCGAGGGTGGTGGCGCATTTTGGGTATCCCCTAAAGACGGAACCTATCGCCTTATCGATGCGGGCAGTCGTACCATCAACTACATCACCATGCGGGATCGCCGTTATGTCGATAAGGAATCGGGCACGCTCGACTTTGGTTTCGACACCAATAAATCGACGAATTTGCGTGAGTTGACGGCGGCGATTGTGGGTGAGGTCGGTAAGCGTTGGTACTCCCACGATCAAATAGGGGTGCTTGGGGGTAATGCTGTCGCTCTTACGGCGGAGTTGAAAAGGTATTTCCCGAATGCTCACCTGTTTGATGCAGGAAAACGTGTTTCGACTACTGGTCAAATCATCGATCCTAACCTCTTTGCCAATGCGATTGGGTACTATACGATGGGAAGGAGCGTGTAGCGGTGGGTGAAAGTCAGTATAAAAGGTGCGGTGTGGTCTTCAACATGAAGAATCCCGCGCATGCGGAGTTGTATCATTGGTGCTGTTCGCAGACGTCAAACTTTAGCGATTTTGCTCGTTCGATTCTGTTTCATTATATGCGGCATGGCGCGTCATCCATCGCGGCAGTTGGGTCGTCTGCGTTTGTATCACGGTCGGAGGGCGGTTCGATGAACCTCCCCTTCGAATCCGCCGCTCCGGTAGTGGAAGAGGTGGAATCCGATAGCGCCCCGCGTCGGGGGTATTCTGATGCGGAATCAATGGCGAGTATGTTTTAGCTTCGGAATGTTATATTTATCCTAGCACTTGGTTCATACAGTATCCGATAATACCGCCTATAACCATCCAGATAAAATTCATGTGGGATCACCCCTTTCTCTTTGTAGGATGTCCGAAAAGCCTATTTAATAATCAGCAAGGGAGTTGAGAAATTATGGTAGCGGTAGTTGGTTATGCCACGCCCCGAGTTTATTTAGGGGTACGCTCCAATCCTTCTTTTCGGAAGGAGCTTATTTTTCCGGACTTTGAAATTTCAAAGAACACTTCCTGTTCTCTGTCGTCGGAAAAACTCCAGTTTTCTAAGTCTGATCGCCCGACTCAGAAGGATTTGGCGGTTTTGCGGGATCTGAATCTGCTCGATGACCTGCAAGCGAACCCAGTTTCGGAAGGAAAGAACCGTTGGTTTTTCTCCTATCGGGTGAAGACGGACGCTCCAACGGTCAAACAGCCGGATGTCAAGGTGTACTCGCTCGCAGAAGATGGGGTGCAAGAAGGGCTTACGCCGGAACGTCGAGAGGCACTTAAGAAGGCGGGCTTCTTGGTTTTTCGAATCGCAACGGTTGCTTGCGTGGCGTACTTTATCGCACCGGGGATATCGTTGTTGTGTAATCTCTTTACCGACTTCTTCCAACATGTCTTTTCGAGCATTTCGTCTTCCTTTGCTCCGGCTTCGATTCCTTCTGATATGGTGACGACACCGTTGATGTCTGATCCGCTGTCGGTAAGTACGATGGTTCCGGTTGATCCACTCTCGGGGGTAGCGGCTTCTTCGGCTACGATTCCGGGGAGTGCGGAGGCAGTTCCGGTAATGGCGCAAGCTCCGGCGGTGATTGGTTCGTCTCCGGGCTGGCAAATGCTTATTCGTCAGGTACTTTCGCTCGTTGACGTACTTATCAAGGGTATCATTATCTTTGCGGGGGTATCGTGGATGTTCGGCAACCGGACTCGCGCCCTTGAGACGTTGCTGAGTGGTGGTATTGGTTACATCATTGTGCGGCATCATGATGATATCGCTCGGTTCTTTGCGTCGCTGTGATACGCTTTTGTGGGGAGGTTTTGCGATGGCGATTAAGCGTACTGGGGACTTTGGTAAGTCTTCTAACGTCAATTTGGACTTTGAAAATCTGGGGATCTCGAATGACTTCTCGTCTTCTTGGGGCGACGATGCTTGGGGCGACTCGAATGATTGGGGAGCACCCAAACGTCGTCGCAACAAGCCCTTCACTTTCGGGAAGCAGGAGGAGTCTTTTGAATCGGCTCCGTATGATGACTGGGAGTCAGATGAATCGTTTGTCAATTCGTTCGCCAACGGTTCTTGGGGTGCGCCGCGTTCTAGGTATGGAAAAGTGCGTACCCGGTCTGTACAGCCGCGACGCCCTTCGAGTTATGGCGGTCATGGCGGTTATGGGGGTTACGCTCGTCGACCACATGGCGGTCGTGGGGGTACACTTGGGGACATCCTGCGGCGGGAGGGGCAAGAAATTCAGCGTATCTTTATGGATGTGTTAAACACCTTTAGAATTTGGTAGGAGGTGGGGTAAATGATTCTCCGTATTAACGGGCAGGTTGCCGCCTATCTGGAGCCTGTAGTGGAGGTGACAAAGGAAGGCGGAGGTGGGATAGCAGGTTTTGTTCAAGATAAGTTCATGGACTACATTGTCATCCCGGTGGCAAATTGGTGTGTTAAAGTTTTACATTCCATTTGGGACTTTATTGTCGCCAATTCGGTCGACTTTATCGAGATTGGGATCATAGTCTGTGCTATCGGGATTATGGTATCGCCCTTAATTGGGAAATCTCCGGGGGTCTGGGCGGGGAGAGCTATGCTGATCGCGTTCGTGGGCGCTGTCCTGCGGATTCTGACATGAATGCGAAGCGTTTATTTACCTTCAAGCGAAGGGAACTCCCGTCCGAGGATGAGTTGCAACCGTCGTTTTTAGACCAGCTCCCCGCCCCTTTGCGGTCTTTAATCGACCGGGTCTTGGTAAATGAGGAGTACGATTTTGCGATATATCAGATTATTCCTCATTCCTCGACTCTCAATTCATCCTCTCGGCGTTTTCAGTCTTCTCTGTATGAGTTGCTGAATTATAAAGTTGGTTTGTTCCCTTGGGAACGGGGTACTAAATTCTTTTCATCGTTCAAAGCGGATAATCTGTATTTGAATATTTCGCAGAATCCGTCTTTCTGGTGGATGATGGTGCTTGAAGGATTAGAGGGTCAGGAAGGGCAGTATAATCATCGTATTGGCTTCTATGTAGCCCTTCCTGTTGACTTTGCGGATGCTTTTGAGATCAAGTTTTCCAACCATTTGCAGTGGTCTAAGTGTACCTTGAAAAACCTGCAGGATGCGGAGGTTCGCGCTCAGGGGTACTCTTATCAGCATCCCCCTCTTGAAAATACTGACATGTTCCTGCTGAAGTATAAGCGAAACAGCATGTTCTCGCTTGAGTTTGACTATAAAGATCAGCATCTTCCTATCCGAGAAATGATGGGTTTGGTTAGGGAGCTTGCTCCCGGCGAGCAAATTCAGTTTATCGTAAAGACGGAGGCTGTTCCTCGTCGAAGATGGCAAAACATTACGGATTACACTTGGAAGGTATGGGATCGTGGTGATGTTCCTCCGAAGGAAGGGTTCGATGCTCAGGCGTTGAAAGACCAGCTTATCAAATTCGGTAGTTATAGCTACACCTACACCATCAACATGGTCGAGGATATTTTGCGGGGTTTTCGCGGAGCATTATTTTTCGGGGGTAGTGAAGATCAGCCGATGTATCGAGAGTACTCTTATGTCTCTGCAGAACGTCAAGCTCTGTTGGTCAATGGAGATCTTTCTCGTCGGACTAAGACAAAGCGTTTCTTACCAACTTTCAAAACGCATATCATCATTACGGTTACTTCTCCAGATAAGGTTAAGCGTTCCATGCTTGGTAGGTCGTTTGCTAACACTTTGTCGGAACTTAATGGGGATAACGCACTTGTCTTAAAGCAGGTTAAGAATAATTTGCGTGAGGAGCTTATCAAACTTCGGAAGTTTAAGACTGAGTTCCTCAATCCAAATGTTATGAGTGTTGAGGAGGTTGGGAAGTTGGAACAACTGCCTACTGCGGAGTTACAAAGGGAGTTTGAGGATTGTTTGGAGTCTAATCGTAGGGTTGAAATTGATATTTCTGATGAACTGGCAGAAGATCACGGTTTGTTGGCGGGTACGGTTACTAATCGTGGTGAGGTCTTGGATGTGCATATTCAGCGTAAAAATTTGGATTTGGCATCAACTGCGCGTATTGTTGTTGGTTCACCGCGTATGGGGAAAGATCAGCACGTTATCAACCTTGTGGTTGAAGGGCGCATGAATCATCGTATGGGTGCGGTGGTCTTGGACGTCATTAACGAGCAGAACGGGCATCGGGGTATGGCGGATGCGATTCGGGATCATTTACCACCGGAATACGTTATTGATCTTAATCTTATGGATTACAAGAACCCAATTTATCTTGGACTTGAACCGATTATCAAGCTCATTGACGATTCTCGCATCGCCGCTGACCGGGTGGCGGAGGAAATTTGCTCGTTCTTGCTTACGGACTCTGATGCGGATCGTTTGCAGACTTCCGAGTTTCTCCGCGAGGCTTCTAAGCTGGCGAATGCTGATATGTTAGCGATTCGACACATCTTTACCTCGAAGGGGTATCGGGATGAGCTTCGCATGAAAGCTCCGTCGACGTTGGATACGGATATTTGGGATGACTATGACGCGCTTTCGGAAAAGCAACAAGTTATGATTTATACGCCAATCATGCGTCGTTTGGGGCAAATTGTTAATAGCGAGTATTTGAAACCGATTTTTTGTCAGCTTCCGAATCCGGAACTTGATTTGTATAAATTCATTGACGAAGGGAAGGTCATTATCTTCCGCATGAAGACTGGGGTAATGCCCCGTCGCGTTATCGAAATTCTGTGTTATTGGATCGTTCTTGTAACTTTCCTTATTAAATTAGCGCAGGACGGTAAGTCTCGTAACAATGAAGGGACGTTCCTCATTTTGAACGAACCTCATCAGTATATGACTAAGGAATTGGCACATTTTATTCAACGTATTTTTGCAGAAGGACCGAAATACCGGTTCATTCCGACGCTCATTTTCCACAATTTTAAGCAGTTCCGCGACGTACCGGGATTTGTGGATATTATGAAATCGGCTTCGGTTAACTGGCATTTGTTCCGTAATACGAATGAGGAAGTTTATAAGGAATTGTTTCCTTACTTGTCACGCACTTTTACTTCTCCACAAGAAGCCTTTGAAGCCACGAAGAAGTTTCAATATATCGGTATTTGGCTCAATCAGGATGGTGAGTATTACGATCCGTTCGTTGCAGATTCCCTTCCGTTGGTTTCGGAACGATATCCGACGCGGGACAATTCGCATCTGACTCTTGAGCACTCGAAGCGTTTTGGTCGACCTATTGAAGAGGTTATGGAAAGCATTCGTGAGCGAAATCGTTATGCAAAATCTCTCGCTGGGGAGTCTTCGGAGCCGGATGAGGAAGGGGTATCGCCATCTGGTATTAAGTCTTCTGCATCGAACTCTGGTAAGAATTCCAGAGTTACGAACTCAAAGACCGTTCGTAGTTCTCTTGCTAAGTCAAGAGTTGACGAATAAATTACTTTTTAGGGAGGAATCTAAATGAGCTTCTCTGTGAAAGATCTGTTGGTCTATTCGGAAGTTGTGGTGATTCGTTCTAAAGCCGCTTCTGAGTATCTTACCCCGGAAGGGTTGGCATTGATTCCGATTCTGGAGGCGCAAGTTTTGCAACGTTCCGTAAGGGAGCAAGCTCCGGTAGCGCAAGCAAACTAATACTTTGTCACTCTACTTCCGAAAGGTTCGATCTATTACTGGTCGAACCTTTTCTTTTTGTCTTTATAAGGTAGTATCCCCTGTGCAGACATGAGGGTATATTGAGTAAATACGCAAAGGAGTCTTCGTATGAATTTGTTGCATAGGAAAAGAAGTCTTCGTGCTTTGGTGCGGACGTTTATGGTCGTGTTAGCGTACCTGTTGACGCATCGTTATTTACCCCTAGAAGGGTGGCAGGGGGTATTGATCTCGGTCTTGATCGTTTTTGCACTGGATTTATTGGCAGTGCGAGTAATGAAGCTCTCGGGGGTACGAGGTTACTTTTACGAGAAACCAGATGAGTAGAAAGGGGATTGATGAACATGGCGGCATTGTGGGAGTTTCTTACTTCTCCACTTTCTCGAATTTTCACCAGCTTGTATGCGTCTTTTTATAACGATTTGGTCGAGATCTTTCCTCCTGAGTTGCTTCCGTCGCCGGATTCGACGGTATCAGTTCTTGGAATATCAATTCCAACTTTCTTGGTTTATTTTTGGTTTGCAGGTGACGATTGATGTTGGAGGTTGCTTATGGAGCATATTTCACTTCATCAGGACTTGGACTTGTTGTCCAGAATAAAGCAGGGTTTGGATAGGAACGAATTTTTCAATTTGTACCAACCCATTTATAACAATGACTCAACCCTTTCTTTAGCCGGGGTGGAGTGTTTGACACGTTGGAACTCTAAGGACTCGCTTCTTTCTGCGGCTGATTATATCCCGGTTATTGAGAACTCCATTCTTAATTCTTACTTTTTCTTCTATACGCTGAATTTGGCGTTGAGTCAGTTGAAGGAGTATCTTTCTCCCTCTTTTAAGTTGTCGGTGAATGTTCCTTTCAGTTTGGTCTTTTTGCCGGAGTTTAGTTATAAGGTATTACATACGCTTCAGACGCAGGGAGTAGATCCTTGCTTCTTGATGTTGGAGGTTACGGAGACGCACATCCTTCCGAGGGGGTACATTCATCAACATCCTGAGATTTTGGTAGTTGCTGAAGGAGTAACGCTTATTATTGATGATTTTGGTTCAGGTTCGACCTCCCTCATGTATTTACACGATAGTAACTTTTCAGAGTTGAAGTTGGATCAAGCTTTCTTAAGCCCGTTTTATTTTGGTTCAACGCGCAACTTTGCTATTCTTCATAGTATTGTGAAGCTTTGTAAGAAGCTGAATATTCTTACTACCCTTGAGGGTGTGGAGTCTGCGGAGCATCTCGAATTGGCACGGCGGCTCGGGGTGGATAAACTGCAGGGGTACTATTTGTCGAAGCCTTTAACTTTAGATAATTTGACTGCTTTATTGATTAAGGAGGGTTCGAAGTGAGTAATCAAAGTGTGAAAAAGAACGCGAAAACTCATGCTCCCAGGGTGAATATTCGTGGTAAGTCCACCACGGACTCGTCGAGTTACTACATCCTTAGTCGGAATGTGAAAATTGATCAGACGAATGGTCTGCTCATGGTAACCAAAGTTTTTGCGGAACGGCATCTTTCTCCTTCAGCGCGTAAATATGCTTGCAAGGTAGATGACGATTTTTACTACTGGAACTGGGGTAGGGAGTCCTCGGTTGTAGTTTTTGAGGTTCCGCGCATTTTCAATCTGCAGTTCACGGAACTTATGCGATACCTCTACACCTACTGCATCGATTATTTGAAGGAAAATGATCTTCGCGAATCGGTGTTGTACTATCGTTATATGGATAACTTTAATAAAGATTTGAGGTTGTGACGGTATGCCGCCTATTAAACGCAAACGTTCGGTCAATGAACTTCGGGTTCTCAAGGGCGTTGATCGCGTCCGCTATTATAACGAACAAATTGTGCCGCTGGCTCCGCTTGCCAAGCGGCAGTTTCAACCTATGTCACCTTCTCGCAACTCAGGGCTTTGTCCATTCCATCATGACACCGACCCTTCTTTCCGTAACTGGGAAGAGGGCGGTGTTTTCCACTGTTTCGGTTGCGGGTATTCTGGGGATGTCATTAGGACGCATCAAATGATCCTTCAGCAGTATCATGGTATTAAGAAAACTGTGAAGGAAGTTGTGCATATCCTTGCTCAGCTTTATAACATTCAGCTTGATGAGGAATCTGGGGACGACACGGACTCTCCTTTCCAGCGGGCACGGGGTATTCTTTTGGATAAGGACGCACTCTCCCTTCCGAAGACTCAACCTTCTTTGTTGGATTTCACCAAAAGTAATGACCGGATTATTAAATCCAATCTTTCGCTGGAGGATAGAATCAGCAACTTCGCTAACTTGGATTTGGTCATTTCGGCGTATTTGAGTGAATCTCGTCCGGCTGACGGAATGTTATAAGGAAAGGAGGGGTATATGTGTCAATACCACGGGCGCGATTTTTCAAACCTGTTGTTTCAACAGATATTTCCCATCTCTTACAGATCCCGGATCTTGGTGGTGCGAAAGCAGACACACCAACAGATTCCCTTCTTTCTATTCGTGCGGTAACGTTTAAGGACGTAATCGCTCATTTGGGAGATTTCCTTAGCCTTGACATTTCTGTTAACAGCACGGGCTGGGTGCGTTATGTCCAAGGTGAGCTTGCTTTTGGAACACGTAAACTTGAAGCCTTGGACGACTTGGGACGTCGACAGGAGTTTCGTGAGTTTTTGAAAGAGATCACGCGGGGCTATTCCTTCGATCATGTGTTGGTGGAGGATGTAATTGGAGGGGTAAACTTCCGAACCAATAAAATCCTTTATCAACTCAATGTTATTCCTGATGATCTTATCGCGGACGGGGTAATTCAGGCAAAAGCCCTTCTTCGGGAGGGCAACTCTGAATGGAAATCCGGACTTAAGAAAGTCTCCGGGTATTCTCCTTCGGTTAAAGGTTCGAGAGACGATAAAAAAGACACGATTGAAGCGTTACGCTTAATCGGGTTCAGCGACACGGAACCTAAGCCGCGTGAGGACGTGTGTGATGCGATGGGGTTGGCGGTTGGAACGGCGTTTAACCGCTTCATTAAACCGAAGCCTAAGAAGAACACCAAGCTCCGCACGGATATTACCAAGGTCTATCGAATTGAGCAGTTCTTCAATGAGACGGACGCCGCCCTTCGCGCTCATGATCTTGGGGGTTATGTGCATACTTTGGATTTCACGGATCGACCTCGGGATTTGAAGTACAATTTCCGTAAGTATATCGAAGAGCAGGACGATGACTCCGGTATTTATCACATCATTGTTCCCACTACGCGAATCGGCTCCGTCGCCCTGCAACGGGGTTTTGACTTGTCGGATGAAATTACGCACCTTGTGGTGTATTTACCACGCAGTGTGAAGAAAAGCGTAAGGAGGGGTAGTCATGCAGGGGTTTCCGAATCAACCACCGCATCCGGGTGTTCCACCGATGGAATCTCCTAAGCCACCGCGTCGGACGAAGGCGAATTTAGAGGTATTTCTCAATCAGCTTATTCGTGCGCCACGTCCGGTATCGTTTAGGCAGTTCAAGGAACCACCGGAGATTTTTCGCCACGCCTGTGTTCCCACGGGGGTAACCATTCTTCAGTCGCATCAGGCGACTTTTCCTGATGGGACTCCGTTGGTTTATGCTTGGTGCAACAAATGCGGAACCGGATATTATTACGCACCCTCTGAGTGAGGGGCTTTCTTTTTGCCAACTTACAAGTTACAATTTTTATAAAAGTCAAATCCTTTTGTGGTAAGGAGGTTTTTCAGTGTCCTCTTTGAATGATAGGTTGCAGTGGATATTCACGCGCTTCAATTCTATTGAGGCGCAGGAGCAACGAGCGGAGCTTATCGACCGTTTGGAATCTGCGATCCTCGAATTGAATGAAGCCGCGCAACGTGGTGAAGAGCTGGTGTCTGATGGGGTGTATGACACGTTGAAGGATTATCTTCAGCAACTTCACCCGGACTCCCCGGTTCTCAAGACCGTTTGGTCGGCTGACGACCCGCAGGGGGTATTCGATGCCGACCTTGATCGTTTCCTGAAGGTTTATCCGATGCTGTCCATCCAGACGGTCAAGTCTCTTTCGGACAAATGTGTGCAAACGTTCAAGGATGCACTCCCGCCCGGTCTGCATACGTTTCATTTTGGCATTAAGCTCAACGGTCACGGCATCCGGGTCGTCTGGAAGGACGGACATCTTGTTAAGGCAACTTCTCGCGGTCGTTCGACGGTCGGGAAAGATCTCACGCCGCAAATGCGGCTCATTTTGGGCGAGTACCATCCGACCTTAGCCCCTTACGGGTTGGTGGAAGCCCGCGCTGAGGCGGTTCTGCCGTTCTCCAATTTGGCGAAGGCGCGTTCGTTTAACCCGCAAATCAAGTCGGCATTTACGGCGGTCGCGTCCATGATTCGGGCTTCGGCTACGCCAGAGGAGACGCGTCTGCTGGATGTGGTGTTCTATGATATTCTTGCGGACGGGTTGCGTTTCGCCACGCTCACGGAGAAGTTCAATTTTCTCGCGTCTTTGGGGTTCAAGACCCCTTACTTCTTCACCATGCAGTCCTCGGTGCGTGATCTGGACATGACCATCAACACCGCTCTCCAGAAAGCGGCGCAAGAGACGCAAGGTTATCCTTATTACACTGACGGTTTGGTTCTTACGGTCGACGACCTTTCTGTCTTTGCCGCGATGGGGCAGGAGGAATCGTTCCGTTACGGAAACCTTGCCTTGAAGCTCGGGAAGTGGAAGCAGGAAAATTACAGCGGCACCATCTCCCATATTAAGTGGGAGAAAGGTAAGTCCAAACTCACTCCGGTCGCTGTTCTTGAAGGTGATGGGGTACTCACCGCTACGGGCAACAAAGTGGTGAACGTACCGCTCTACGCTCCGGTTTATATTCTGCTTTTGGAGGCGTATCCGGGCAACACGATTCATTTCAAGTACGGCGGCGAGGCGGGGGTAATCCCTCTCACCCCGGAAGGACATCTCGTCACCGAGTTGGAGCTTGCCGACACGTATCTTTGATATCTGTATCGCTGAAAGGAGGGTGTAACCGATGGCGAATTTCTCCACTCTGCTTGATGCGGAAGGGCATTTTGCCGATCTCTCGGTCTACGCCCTCCGCGAGCAAATCAACTTCCTTCGGGACTTTCGAGGTACCAGCGATCATATTTTAACTGCTTACCGTTCATTGGATGAGGTTCCTTTTGGTACGGTTCCGGTCGGTTCCATTGACTTTGTGGAGGCGGTTCTGAAGCGTGACCACGGTATTGAGCGAGTTCCTCCGCTTCAACTTCCGTACCCGTTAACAGTACCGAAAATGGCGATTCGCCGGGTGTTCACAATCACAGGGGTATCGGAAATCCCTAAAGGGGATTGGTTCGTGAAGCCGCTTGAGCGATATAAAGGCAACCCACCTTTCCGTTCTAAGGGGGAAATTACCCTTTCGGGGAAATATTTCATCTCTGAGTACGTGGACTTTGAAGCGGAGTGGCGAGTTTTCGTTTTTCGAGATGAAATCCTTGGGGTACGTCAATATTTGGGGAACTATGACAGGCACTTCAATTCAGATCGCTTGAAAACCTTTGTTCGTGTTCTCGAAGAGTACCGTCGTGCTTCTTACGCCACTGTTCGCATCCCGATAGCTTACACGCTCGACATCGGTTTGATGCGGTATAAAGGTCGAACATTCACCGTTCCGGTGGAGATGCATCACTTTTATAGTTGCGGTTTGTATGGTTTTGGACATACCTCGCTCCCGTCGATGTATTCGGCTACCTATTATGAGTTGGTTCGTACTTTTTCAACCAGCGATAAATCGCGGGATTTCCTTTCCCGGACAATCGTCTAATGAAGGCGATTGTCCTTTTCTTTCCTGTTGGAAGCATCTTATTCCCTGTTACCGGAAATTTTTCGGCTCTTTCAGACTTTATTTCCGTACTGTTGAGTGAGGAGTATTTTATACACTACGGGTACAGGGGTGTTCTTATGGATCTTTCGTTGTTGCAACCACTTTTGCAAGATCTTCCTGCACCTGTGCAGGAAGAGATTTACTATCGCGTTAAACGTGAAGTCTCTGCCCTGAGTTATGTTTGCGCACCCCTTCAACAATTGAATCTTTTTCTGATCTTCAAAAATACCGGAGGGTTCGGATTCTTCAAAACTTTGAATGGAAGCATAATTCAGGACATGTTAGATGACTCTTACGTTTCGAGTCGCGAGTTGTTGGGTTTGAATGCGTGGAATCTGCGGAGCGCTTTTAAGCTCTCGTTCCCCAATAACATTCTTCGGATTCAGCCGTTGTCTTTCAAGGAACTTAATCGAACCTTGATGCAGGTCGAGAATCCGGTCAAACTCAAATATCTTGTGCGCACGAAGGATTTGAATTATCCGGTCGTACTTACCTTTGACCGCGATATTCTGTCCGGCTTGTCGTATCGGGAGTATTTGGGTTGTTTGACCGAGGCTTACAAAAGTAAGCGGGCGGAACCTGTCGATCCCGACACCAAGTTAGTTTTCACAGTGGTGGGGTATTCGAATCGGGATGAAGCTGAACTCGACCATGAAGCAGGTTAGGGGGTGGTATGTGTGGTTAAGACTCGAATTACCCTGACGGATCGGCTGAACGAGTTATTGGAGGAAGCGGATAAGCGTTCCGAGCAGGAAGGGGGTACTTACCGCCCCCAGAAAGAAGTTTCCACGGAGTTCTCGGACAGTATGTCGTCGCTTCTAGAAGCTCAATTAACGCCTAAAGTTCCGGCGCGAAAACCTTGGTTTTCGCGTTTCTTTAGACGTAAGAAAGGAGGAATTTCGGATGGGTCAACAGTACAGCCTTAAGACCCGTATCTTCGCATACTTGATGGTGTTTGTCATGTTCTTTTCGTCTTTCTTTCAAATGGCAGACATCGCTTATGCGGACGTCACGACGGGTAGTACGGGGAGTATTTCTTCAACCGGTGCTACCACCGGGTTGAGTGGTGGTATTAAGCACATCGACTACCTGACATTCCGGGTCGGTGTTGTGCGGGACGAGGGTCTTCGCAACCCGCAGGATGGGGTATATGTGGAAATGCGTAAGACTTTTTCGCATCGCTTCCCGAAGAATAAAAATGGGATTTTCATGATTGCCGATGCCGTGAAAGGGTTGTATAGCAACGGTAATTATGAGATCGCGTGGTATAACTCCGGGCAGAAGAAGCTGGAGACGGCGAATTCACCGGAGGCTAAGGCACGCGTGGTCTTTCTGCAAACGTCCACGTGGGGTACGCCTTACAACACCGGACGCGATTCATCCCTTAACGGGTGGACGTTTGGTGGAAACGCAAATTATGCGGAGTTAGTAGAAAGTGGAGAGTGGAAGAAAAAGGCGGATGAAACCACACGAGAGCATGCTCTTGCGATCTGGTCGTATATCCTTGCTCCTACTGGCGGGAACTCGGATATGCGGACTTATGATATTAAGAATCGTGCCGATAAGTTCATTTCTCCGAATGCAGGTAAGAAGTATGATGATATGACGAAGGAAGAGAAGGAGGAAGTTTTTCGCGGTTTCCTCGGTTTGCTCTTTGCTGGTCGCGCTTTGACTAATCCGGGGACTCCCGAACGGCAAGAGTGGGATAGTGCCATCGAGGATGCGATGCGCTACGGTAATTTGGAGGGCGGCGGTCTTCCGGTTTCCATCGTCATTGATACTGCCCTCACGGTAAGTTACACCGGGGGTAAGATGACGATTATTCCAAGTTTGGATTACTTCATGTTCTATACGTCAATCAACTCTCGTTGGGATTTGTACAATACGACGAAGTTGGAGGACTCGGTTGCCGGAAATACGCATAAGATGCTGGACTATATAGCTGACAAGACGATTGAGGATGAGGGACCTAACCAGTATCGTATTTCAAACGCTTACGATGCAAATAACCCCTTCTCTCACGGTTCATCGGCTATCGCGTATCCGGGAATGTATTATAGTACTTCCGCTAAGTCCTCGGGTACTTGGAAGTCAACTAGTTCTAATGTTGGCGCGATGGACGCTCTGATTTTTGGTGCTAGTCCTTATGGGAATGGGAACATCCTTGGTTTTATCGCGATAAGTGCAAAAGCTGTTTTTCCAGATCCACCACCTCCGCCAGATCTTGGGTGTCCAGAAGATCCTTCTAAGTGTCTTCCTCCGAAAGGCGCAAAGGTTCGTTTGACTATCCCCTCTGAGTATAAGGCACCTTATCGGGTAGGGCGTTCGGAGACGATTGGGGTACCTACTCCATTGGAGTTGACGCACGATCCAAGTGCGGTTGAAATGATCGCGGCGTGGAAAGAGCAGTTTGTCAATAATCAGCAAATGGTTATTGTTAAGATTACGGAAGCTCGTCGGTCTAGTACACCGAAACCTGATGGTAAGGCTAACCTTGATCGCGGTGCGGGTAACGGGTTTGGGTTGAACTCGAATTGGTTCATTGAGTGGCTTGAAGGGAAACATGTCCTTAAAACACAAGATATCACAACAATCAACGATACCATCGAACCTAACAAAACTCGTCGTTTCGATTATATGTTAGCGGTGACTTTCTACTATAAGGATCGTACTGGTAAAGATAGAGAGTACACGTACTATACGAACAGTGACTACGCTGAGTACATCCGCGACCCTGACCCACCAAAGGTTGATCCAATCATTTACACGTCTTCACCTTCTGCTTATGCGGAGTTTAAGGATAATCAACCTGACCAAGAACAGTGGGACGCTATGTCTGGCGTACCTTCCAACAAACGCCTGTATGTAGGTGTTGGGGGTAGTGAGTTTATCGTCGATATTCAACTTGAGTATAAGGAAGATGTCGATTCGGTATGGCGGACGTATCGCTCCTACTTCACGGGTGGGGTACCTGATGAGTTTAAGGAAGGGGATACGGCAAAACCGTTTACCCTTGGTGGTTATACGGTAGACCCACATAATGGCGGTGTTTACACTAAGACTTGGACTGGTACCATTCCGAATAAAGCGCAGTCGAAGACTCAGACTGGTTCTGGTAACCTTACGGTTGTAGTTCCGGCTGTGCCTGATATGACGGAATATAATCGGGCAAAGCAGGAAGCTCAGGCGTATATCAACGAGGTTAATGCACATACGCAGAAACATACATCTGCAAGTGATAAGGTCACTCGTTCAAAGACGGGTTGGAACGCACGGATTACTACAGATAATCCGAATCCACCGAAAGATGCGTCTAACTCGGGAAGTTGTTGGAAACCACTACCTGAAGGCGGAAGTTCACCTTGTTCCGTAACGGTTACTACGAATCCTTCCCCTGCTGGGAACTTTACGATTACGGTGACTTTTGAAGTTCCAGCGCACTACTTGTGCGGACCGAACTGTCTGCATATTCTTCCGGGTGTTGAAGACACTTGGAAGCAAAAAGTAACCTTCGACTATATGAAGATTTTGAAGGTCGAGGTTTATAAGATTCAGGAAGGTCGCATTACCCAAGTGAAGAATCTGCTTGGAGATAACAATGACACGTTGAAGGCAACGATTCGTCAAGGCGATCCGACGATCTTCTACAACATCGCAGAGCAGAATGCGAATGGTGATGATGTCGCGGCGCAGTCTAGTAAGCATGGACGCATCCGGTATTCACTTGACTGGAATCAGCATGACACCGTTGTGTACAATGAAGGACCGAGGTCGAATAAGTCCGACGGTATGGGAGACAACGGTAACCCGAACTCACCTACTAAGGGTGGACATACGAATAAGTGGGCGACTGGTATTCTCTATAACAACACGAAGTACACCACGGAGGAGAACTACCATCGCAGTCGAGGCGGGGTAAATACAGATTACTCCTCATTTGCGGATGACATCGACGTTAAAACGCCTGAATGGAAGAAATTCGATGCGCGTCGGAAAGCCAAGAACGTCGCAACCATCATTTCTGACATGTTGATTTTGCAAACGTCCTCCGGCGACCAAGCGGTTATTTACTTTGAGAAGGATTCCACGCCGAAGGAAGCTCAACAGCAGTTCGATCCTGTTAAGGCGACCAAAGAGGAAATGTGGGATAACAACCCGAACTCGGCGGCTAAGTGGGAAGTGAACCAAATTTATGTTGGTTCCTACAATGGTAAATTCATGCTGACGGGTACTGGTGCGAATAGTAACCAGAAGTATTGGGGGTTGGATCAGACTACTGGTACGGTTTTGAATAACGCACCAACGGGCGAACGTCCTATCGTCACTAAGTTCGACAGTAATGGAGCCGGGGTAAATGCTTCGCGCACTCGTCCAGCGCGTCCGAGCAAGCTCTATATTTGGAACAGCGCTGATATTATTCCGACTACCCAAAACGGTTTGTATACGACAGGTGACGCCGATGTCTTTTATAGGCGAATTTTGAGCTGGGAGTCGAAGAATACGGAGCAGGAACTCAAAATTTCGACTTATAGAGCAAAAGCGCAACCGGACTACGGTAATCAACTTGGGGTAGTTGTGAAAGCTCCATATTCGGACATGCACTCGAAGGTCAATGATGTGGTCATTCATACGCCTGTCGCGGTCGAAAATGCGATGATTATCTCGCTCCCGGATTTGCGTGATCAGCGTGTTGAACTTCCTCCGGGTAGCGCGGCGAATCTTATCGCAGAACGTGCGGCGTTGGAAATCTGTCCTCTTGACCCAGAGCTTTGTGAGTTCCGGGTGTTGAATTGTCGCTATCATTTGGACGAAGAGTTGGCACGTTTCGATTTCACCAATACCAATGGTACTCAACTCATGAACTTGACGAAAGGTGCGTATATCAACACCTTCCGCACCGGAACGGTAAATATCGTTTCAGGTTCAAATGGTCTGGGTTCTGGTAATGCGGTGCAAATCACTGGGCAACGTCTCTCCTTCAACCTTGCGGATTTGGGGGTAACGAACCTCAATAAAGACGTTGTTTCGGTTGAGATGGACATTAAGATTCCTTCGGTAAGTACGAAGGGTCGTATGTTGGTTTCCTTTGACGGTTACACCTTGTGGATTCCGGCGAATCAGAAGTATCTCTCACTCTCCACAGGTAAGGGTGCGGATATTACCTTTGGGGATGTACCGCATGATAATACCGTCTTCAAACTTCGCGTTGATATGAGTTTAGGTAGCGCGAAGGATACGCGAGTTTGGGTAAATGGTTCTGAGCGCACGGCGACGTTGAAGGCTGAACCGAACCCTCTGACGAACCGGATTGGGTCGCGTCTCCATATCGGTACTTGGGGTGCAAACGAAAACTATGAAGCGAACTTCACGTTCGATAACCTCAAGATCGTGAAGAAGGGCGGCACCGATCATCATACCGAGGCTTGCTATATCTATACGCAGGCTCATGATCAGCAGTACACGCACACTCACACCGCTGACTGTTGGGGTGTAGTGAACGGGGTAACGACGCTGATCTGCAACAACTATCCGCTCAATACCCTGTCGCAGAACAACGTTCACGTTCATGACGCAAACTGTATCCATTATGCGTATATCAATTCCATCATTCAAAAAGCGGTGGAAGAGCATAATGCGAACTTGACGCGTGAGTGGACGTTCAACTACACGGGCAACAGCCAAGTCTTCACGGCTCCGAGTTCTGGTACTTATCTCCTTGAGGTTTGGGGCGCTCAGGGCGGTGGTTCGCTTGGTGGTAAGGGTGGTTACTCGAAAGGTAAGATTAACCTGTCGGCGGGTCAAAAGCTGTACGTCCATGTCGGGGGTACCACTAGTGATAGAAACGGCGGCTGGAACGGCGGTGGTAGCACTGGTGGTGCGGCTTACGGTGGTGGAGGCGGTACCGATATGAGGCTCGGTGGGACTGGACTCGAACATCGGATTATCGTTGCTGGCGGAGGCGGTGGTTCTCAAGCGGGCTACGGTGGTTACGGTGGCGGTATGTTCGGCGGTGACGGGGAAGACCGTTACGGTGATCCGGGTCGTGGCGGTTCGCAAAGCAGTGGCGGCTCTGGTGGTGGACAATGGGGTTCGCTTGGTAAAGGTGGTAATGGTACAACGGGTTCCGACGGAAACTATGGCGGTGCTGGCGGAGGCGGTTACTACGGTGGAGGCGGTGCAAACTCCGACCATTCGTTGGTTGACGACTCTGGCGGAGGTGGCGGCTCTGGTTATATTGGCGGGGTAACCGAAGGGCAAACCATCGCGGGTAACCAAACGATGCCCGCTCCGAGTGGTGGAACGCAAACGGGACATTCTGGTCACGGTTTTGCTCGAATCACCTTGGAAGGTGGCTCCAGTGGTGGTACAGAAGTTCCGGCTACCGATCCGGTGAAGAACTTCAGCTATACGGGCAGTGTCCAAACCTACACGGCTCCGGCAACGGGTAAGTATCAACTGGAGGTTTGGGGCGCTCAAGGTGGCGGCTCGGCGGCTGGTAAGGGTGGTTATGCGAAGGGCGAAATTTACCTGACGAAGGGACAAACCATCCATATCTATGTTGGCGGTCAAGGTTCTCGCGGTACGGGCACGAATGGTGTCCTTGCCGGAGGTTGGAACGGTGGCGGTGATGTCGTATCACCGTATTCGGACGGTAACAACTCGTCGGGCGGTGGCGCTACGGATATTCGAGTTGGGGGTACGAACCTCTCTAATCGTGTGATCGTTGCGGGCGGCGGTGGCGGTGTTGTAACGCCGATGACAGCTACTCCGCATGGCGGAGGTACGTCAGGTTTGGCGGGTACGCATAACTCGACGGTGACAGGCACTGGCGGTACGCAAACGGGCGGCGGCACAGGCAACTATGGAAATGGTGAGCTTGGAAAAGGTGCTAACGGTTCGAGAGCGGGCGCTGGTGGTGGTTACTATGGCGGCGGTACGTCATGGGGTAGTTACTACGGTTCTGGAGCCGCTGGTGGCGGTGGTTCTGGCTATATCGGCGGGGTAACGAATGGTGCGCTCCTTGCGGGTGACCAAACGATGCCAAATCCGAGCGGGGGTACCATGACGGGTCGTTCGGGTAATGGTTATGCTCGGATCACACCGCTGACGAAGTTTGAAACGTCTGGTCTGGATATCTCGACGACGGGAATGTTCGGTTATACTTGGGCGCAGTTGCTTGGTTCTCAGTGGTCGAGCATTCTGACGATCACGGACAACAATGGTTTCATTACGGCAACGCTCAATCAGGCAAACCTGAATGCACGGGCGAACACGATTCCGAAGACCATGCCGGATGGTTCGTCGAACCCATTCCTAATCTGCATGCTTTCGATTGGCGGTTATACATCGCTTGGTGCGATGGAAGGTGCGTCGCTCCGTCAAGGTGCGAGCATTGTGGATCAAACTTATCCAGGAACTAACTTGAAGTTTAAGACTATCAAGTTGGCGAGCGGATCGGATGTTCCTACCGCAACGTCTAAAACGCTGAATTTGAAGCCTAATGCAGAGTACATTGTGGAGTTCAGCTACTGGACGTCGGGCGGCACCACGAAGTTCAACGTTGACCTTTACCCGGATATGTTGCCAGAGCATCACTTGACAGCGTCGTCTACAGTGAAGAAGGCGCAACTTTCCTTCAAGTCCGGTAATGCGAATATGGCAAATGCGGCTTTGCGGTTCTTCAACGACCTGCAACGTCCGAATCCGACCGATGTGTATATCACGGGTATTCGGATTTATCCGAAGCCGATCTACAATGCGCACGAGCACAACGAATCTTGTAGGCTCATCAAGACGTTGGACTGCACAGAGCCGCATCATATCGGTCAGCACTATGATAAGGGTAATACCATCTGTTGGGACGCTTGCGGTATCGATGAAAACCATAAGAAAGACCACGAGCATGTTCAACTTCCGGGCGGCGGTTCGGTAACACGGAGTAACTTCATTAACCTTGACTACACGTTCACTCTGTACTTCCCGAACCGGGGTAACTTCGCAGAGCAACCGAATATGCGCGGTATCTCAACCACTATGTATACGCGGGGGTATGGTTATACGAACAACATGGACACCACGCAGTATACCGCCGCGAAGCGGGTGCGATTCGATTTCCATGTTATCTATAACAATAAGTTGTATCGTTCGGGTACGTGGATTGGTCTCCCTGTAAATCAGGAGTATTTCGAGTTCTACCTGCCGTTGGCGAATAAGGAATCTGTTTCGGCGCAAGTGCAGTTTGAGGCGGTTCCGATTAACGGTCGTCCGATTGGTTCTCCTTTCAATGAGAACTATATCGACACCGCTAACCGCGCACGTTATGCGGGAATCCGCGCTCTGCATGGGGCGTATAAGCAGTCCTATATTGACGTTGTCGGACGTGTTGGTAACTTCGCAGTCATGGATACGGAAGACTTCCGCTTCAGCAACTTGTTCAAGGAAGCCAAGAATGATGGTACGTGGCAAGTCGAAGGGTTGGTTCCGACGGTTGACCCAACGAAGCAAAATCGTTACTATGGTGACTTGATTGACATTCGTGGGGTAGCCTATAACGCAACTAACACTTATCTTGACACTTACGGTAACCAATCGTGGAAGAATAAGCCGCCGTTGGCACTTCCGGTCAATGCTCTTGATAACACCATCCCGGCGTTGCAAGGGCAGTATCTTAAGATCGGTTACGATATCTTGGCGGATTTGACGACTATCGGGGACTATCAGAATGGTTTGGTACGTGTTCTGCCGTACTACTATAAGCTCGATCTTGATAAAGGTACGATCACTCCGCTTGACGTTTATACGAAGGTGGGTGACGAGTATAAGCCGATTAACAAGTATCGGGCGGCGGATAACGGTACTTTGCCGACTGATTTGGCTCCGTACAATGTCAGCATGTCGTGGGCGGATGAGCGTGAACGTCGCAACTACTCTTTGAGTGAAGCGACGATTACTGAACGGATCACGAACTTCTACGAAGAGATTATCACCGATAGCTCGGGTGAGAACGTCATCGGTCGGAAACAGTTACCAGCCCCGGCGGGTAGCTATATCAGCATGGGTAACGCGCAACGGTTGGTGTTGGATAAGAAGATGCGAACGTTCATCGGTTCTTCTGCGACTAACGGAGTCAACCGGAATCCGGGCAACGTTCTCCCGGTAACGGACTACGATTTCCAAGCGCAACGTTGGCACCTTAAATTCGGGGTACCGTCGTCGGCAGTCTTTGTACCGCATGGTATGCAACCGACCTTGGAGAACATCGAATCGGTGAAGGCGGGTAACAGCTTGATCCTGTTGGCGGCTGATATCGTGGTGTTGGGTGACGTGTACACGCTCCGTTATCAGCAACCGGGTGTTAACTCGTTCACGGCTTCGAAGAATGGGGTAACCCGGACGTTCAGCTTGGTTAACAGCGGTCTGCCACCTGTGATCGCGCTCTATGATACGGACACCAGTTCGATCATCGACATCGCGACTAAGGGAAGTCACTAATCAATTCTGTGACTATAGCCCTCTAACTTCGGTTAGAGGGCTTCTTTTCCGTCAATTTTAGACTTCCCTTGATTTTTCGTTATATTGAGCACAGCGAAAGGAGGTTGGGGCATGCGAACTTCGAGGAAGGCAAGACAGCGCTTGCAGAAAAAGCGTAAAAAGCAGAACAAAAAGATGGCGTTGACCATCGTCACTTCGCTTTTGGTAACTTCGCAGTTAAATTTTCCGGCGTATGCTTACACTGTGGATGATCTTCGGGAACTGCAGGGTAAGGATCGTTTAGATACGAAATATTCGGAGGAAGAGAAGTCTGAAATCTGGTTGAACTGGTATCGAACTGAGTACAGAAATAATGTGGCAAAAATGATGCAAAATGTTTCTTTGGAGGACTTGGTCGAAGCTCCTAAACAGAAACGCGACGCCTTGGGGCGAGAATTACAGGCTCTCCAGAAGGATTTTGCTAATCGCTTTACTTCTGGCGCTTCGGTGCGAGAGGTCTTAGCGGGGTATTCTGCGATTCAAACTAAGCGTCATGAGTTGATGCAAGTTAAGGAGGTTGGGGAAGTTCTGCGGCTTGATGTCGTGCCTAATGAGTGGGAGTCTTTGGTGGAAGACATTCAAGCTATTGAGGAAGAGGTGCAAACCTACCAATCTCTTGGAGATGTCGGTTCGTCTTTGAAGTCTCCGGCGTTCGGTAATTTTCATCTTACGTCTATTTATGGGCTTCGCGCTGATCCGCTCAATGGGACTCTTGCCATGCATCGTGGTATCGATCTTGGCGCTCCTGTTGGAACTCCAGTTCTTGCGGCTTGGAACGGGACGGTAGCGGACACCTATCGTTCCGAGCGAGGGGGTAATGTGATCGTTATTGATCATGGAAATGGGCTTGTAACTAAGTATATGCACTTGGATGAAATTGAAGTCGAGCCGGGACAAGCTGTAAAGCAGTATGATCGTATTGGTACGGTCGGAGATACGGGTCGGGTTACCGGTGCGCATTTGCACTTTGAGGTTCATTTGGATGGTGAGAGTGTAGATCCGATCTATTTCTTTGGGAAAATGGGAGCAAATGCGTTGAAGGATTACCTTAGCCGTAATCTTGAGGATCGTAACGAGCAGACGGAAGCTTTGGTTTCCGCTATTATGGACAAGCCACTCCATACTACAGATACTGGTGGTTCTTCTGGTTCTTCTGAGCAAATCTATATTCGTGATGGCGAAGTGCCGGATGGGGCTGTTGATCTGAAGTTGGAGGAGGGATATGAAGTTCCTACACCTAAGATTTCGAAGCGAGACTGGGATTCATTGTTGGATTCGATGCGCTCGGATCAGCCTACGATTCGGTACGAGGGGGAAAGCACCGCGAATTCCTCGGGGTCTTCTGCACCTATGTCTACTCCAAATTCGATGCATTCCAACAATTCTGAATCCTCGGATAGTTCGCTTCCTTCGGCAAGCAGTATGCGTGAGTTTTTGAAAATTGATGGGGGTGAGTAAGATGTCGGAAACAGGGGACGTGAAAACCCCACGTCGAGCTTCGTGGTGGTTTTTGACGATGGTACTCGCCCTCCTGCTTTCTCTTACTTTGGGGGTAATGCTGTACTGTCTTAATGGGAATGCAGAGGAGGGTGAAGTTGCTCTCGATTATGAGGTGGCTCTCCGGTACACCAATGAAGAGGGGGTATACGAGCTTCGCGCTTATCCCGGATATGGTACAGCGCTCTATAAGGATGGGGTGGAACAGAAGTTTCTGACTTCGGTGGTTCGTAAATCCAATCCCCTCTTAGTTCTTCCTGAGACGGAGGAGTCTTTTGATATTACGACCTTGGAAACAGATACACCCTATTCGTGGGAAGCGGATTTATTGACAAGCGCCAAGTATCTAAACTTTCTTAGAGATCAAGGATACACGGTAGTTTCTGAAGTAGTCACATCTCAATTTATTGAATTTTATTTAAGTAAGGATAGAAATCTCGTTCGGGTGCTGGTCTTCAGTACCGTTATTTTTGCGGGGGAAGTGAAGGAAGGTGTGGTTTTGCCCACCCTGCAGGACTACTTAGAGGAAGTATTTTAATTCGGGTTTGGAGGGAAAAGTACATGGCGTTTCTAAAGAGTGTGAAAGGGATTTTGACGCTATCTTTGGTTCTCAGTTGGTTGGCTCTCGGTGGGGCGGGGTATTTTTATTGGGACAAAACCACCAAGACTATTGAACAAAAGGACTCTGAGATCGCAAGGTTGCAGTCGGATTTGGACAGTATCGGTCAGCTTATTCCGGTGTATGCTTTGTCTTCTGATGTGAAGATGGGGAAACAGGTTCAGGAAACGGACTTCCATGAAGTTTTGGTTCCGGTTGGTGCGGCGGCGAATATGCTTACTTCTTTCGAGGAGCTGGTGGGTAAATATTATAAAGTTGACCTTACCGCTGGTACGATCATTTCCCCGGATGTGGTGTATGACGAGCCGCTGACGGATGATCTTCGTTTGGTTGACGTGGTGTTGAATAACATTCCGGTAGGGTTGAAGCCGGGTTCATATGTAGACGTTCGGATTACCCTTCCAATGGGTGAAGACTTTGTAGCCCTTTCTCGCAAACGAGTTCACTCCATCAATGCGGGGGTATTGAAGCTTGTTCTCAGCTCGAAGGACATCCACACTTACAACTCTATGTTGATTGACTCTCTTGTTTATCCGGGTACTTCGCTATATGCAGTTGAGTATTTGGAAGGTGGCGCTCAACGTGCGGCGGACGTATATTACCCTGTTGCTACTAACATTTTGGCTATCGCTCAAGCCGATCCGAACTTGCTTGAAGCGATTAAAGCAGATATGCTTCAACGTCGTTCGGATATCGACCAATCCCTTAGTGGTATGTCGACGTTCAAAAGTCAGCAAGAGTTGGAGCAAACTCTCGTTCGTGGAAGACAGCAGTTCGCATCGCTTATTTCGGCGGCGGATCGTGCGTTCCAAGCTGAGGAAACCAAGCGGGCGATGGAAGAAGCTCGCGCTAATCGTTAATAAGTAGGGGGTTTAGGCATGAAGACATTAGCAGTAATTGGTGGGGTAGACAAGCGTCCGGTTGTCTACCCGCTTCTTCAATGTTTGAAATTCCTTGGGAAGACGCTGGTTGTGACGGACGAACCAGCGTTCCGCCGTTTCGACGATGACTTTTCGTTGGAGTTTGAGAATGACAATATCACCATTCGCGTCGTTCCGCTTGTAACTCAAGAGGTGATTACGGAGACGGTTCAATCGCTCAATGAACCCTTCGAGTACCTTGTGGTGGTGTCCAATGATTTTATACCGCAGGGTTATGAGCGTGTAGTAGCCCTGTCAGGTGTAAATCGGGGTTTTGATTTTGTGGATACCACGGTGGGGAATTTCCCGAATAATGAGGAGTTCATGCGGGTCTTCATTTCTCCGACAAAGGCAAAGAATTTGGAGTATCCGAAAATTACTCCGACTCCGTCGCTTTTGGCGTATATTTACAATTGTGAGGATTATCGAAAGTTCCTTCCGTTAGAGGATCAGGCAACTGTGGCAGTCGTCACTACGCTTTTTGGGAAAGCGTTGGGGTTGGAGTCGAAAACTATAGTCAAGCTTTTGGCTAGAAAGGAGTAACGTATGCCAGTCACAATTTCGGTTCTTGCGCCACATATTCGTCGTAATGGAGCGACGGTTACAGCGATGATGTTGTCGATGGCTTTGGCTGAGACTAAGCGTCGTGTCTTTTTGACGCATACGTCATCGCTTTCAGATTCGTTTCAAACCTATATGGGTTTGAAGCTTCTCGATGATAAGACCAATACTTCAACTCAGTTGGTCAAGCTTCTTCGGGAGGGTGCTTTGAAGCCAGAGGACGTGGCGGATTATTGTACGAAGTTCGGTGACTACACGGACGTGTTCACCAATTTCGATAATCTGTTCACGCCGTATGATATGGGTACGCTCTTGGCGTATATGGCAGATGCGGAGTCGCCTTATGAGTATAAGGTTATTGATGTGGACACTCCACTTTCGGAGGATAATGCCAGCGCCATTATAGCTAAATCCCATATTGTCGTGCTGAATATTACGCCGGATTTCTTGGAGCTTAAGTTGTTTAAGCAGTGGTTGAAGGATAATGAACGTACCCTTCGGGGTAAGAGACTTTTGCTCTGTTGTAATCGTTACGATCCTGTTGTGGTGAAGAAGCCTAAAATTATCACCAACTTCTTGGAGGTAAAAACTCCGCTTCATCTCATTCGTGAGAATTCGTGGGTACGTTGGGGTTGTAACAATGGAAAGCTCCCGTTGGTGTTTATCAACGGCAAAAACAAAAATGCACTCTCTATTGACGTGTATAAGGGGTATATGGCTCTCTCGAACTCCGTGGTTAAACTTCGAAATCGTATCTTGAAGTCACGCGGGGGTGTTTAACCGATGTTGAACACCGTCTTAACGATAGCGAGTATTGTTGGTTTTGTCATCGCCCTCATTGTGGTGTATTATATCTCTAAATCTCGGACGGAGTTCATCCCGGAGGAAGAGTACAACACAATGGAAGATCTTCTGGAAGCGGTTAAGCATGAAATGGTAGAACTCGTTAAAGAGGATTATTCTCTTGGTCTTTCGGAAGCGGAGTTCAATATGTTGTATCGGCGTAAAGCTCGGATTAACGATGCTTTGAAGAACTGCGTTTATGGTATTGACTCTGCGAAGATTATTGTCATTGAGTTGATCCGTTCTTTTATCGCCAATAATGTACCACATCATCGGGTCACGGACTTGCTTGGTCTGTCGGATGGTTTGGTTCCGTCCGACCATGTCATTTTCGAGATCCTGTTGTATAAGTATAAGCGCATGCTGGATGAGAACAATCAGCAACTTGGGAAGAAAGCTCTTGAAGCCATTATTACTAAGTACAATCTCGACCGCGAGCGCTATGATGAGAACGGGAATTTGCAGAACTATTATTTTTCTCGCGAGGAACTGATCTCCATTTATACGCAAGAGGACTTCAAGCTTACGATAGATGAGCAAATCGACCTCTTGGCGATCTTGGTGTATCAGCAGTATGCGGGCTTTGGTATCCTTGACACCTTACGTGAGATGGACATCAACGGCTTCAATATTGGCACTTCCGGTAGTATTATGACGAACTTGAATGCTTATAATGCTGGGACGTTCAAAGCGACGGATTCGGTCTGGGTGTATTACAAAGGGAAGTACATCCATTTCCGCTTCATGTCCTTTGGTAGTGAAGACGAAGTTCGTCGGGTCGTACAGCTTATCGCTCGTTATAACAATCCGGGTGCGCTCACAGCGAAGCGGGGGTATTTGGTCAATACTATGTATGACAAATCCCGCGTTTTGGCACTTCGACCTCCGGCTTCTGAGTACTGGGCGGTCTTTGTTCGGAAGTTCACCATTTCTGATCCGACACCTGAGAAGCTCATTATCAAGGATTATACCGTTAACGGCGATTTGGTTATTAACTTGATCAAGTTCTTGATCAAGGGCAAGATGACGTGCGGGGTAACTGGGCGTCAAGGTTCCGGTAAGACCACGCTGATGTCCTCGATCATTCGTTATATTGATCCGCGTTTGACCATCCGGGTCTTGGAAATGGCTCCTGAGTTGTACTTGCGGGAAATTTATCCGAATCGTAACATCCTTTCTGTTCAGGAGACGACGCACGTTACTGCTACGGAGCTTCAGGACGCTCTGAAGAAATCTGACGCCGCTGTTTCGTTGGTCGGTGAGGTCGCAACTGACGAGGTTGCGGCGCGGATGATTCAAATGGGTATGACCGCATCGATGTTTACCATCTTCTCTCACCACGCGAACACCGCTGAGAAGTTGGTATATACTCTGCGGAACTCGCTGGTTAACGCGGGTGGCTTTACGATGGATACGGCAACGGCGCAGATCCTCGAAGTTGTCAACTTCGATATCCATTTGGATTACAACGCCGAAGGTCAGCGTTATATTGAGCGGATTACGGAAATTATCCCGCTCTTGGAGGTTCAGCCGCTTCCTGAGATTGATCCGAATAATGTGGCGTATTCGCAAGCCGTTATGCAACGCGAGTATTACACTCGACGCACAGCGGCGGTCACCTTCATTACGCAGGATATCTTGCGATATGATACGAAAACGAAGACTTATTACGCGGTGGAACGTATTTCTCCTCGATTGGAGAAAATTATCCGTGATAATTTGGGGCATGAAGTCGAGGAGTTCGATAAGTTCATGTTGGCTAACTGGGGACGCCGCAAACCATTGGCGGATGGGCAGGTTGTGGAAGATCCAGTGGCGCTTTCGGTTCTCGATCATTATCGCTTGAAAGCGGCAAAAGAGCAGAATACCGACTCTCCGATTTTGCAAGGCTTGTCGGCTACTGCCCAACAAGCGGATATGGAGGAAATGCTTACTGATGACATGATCGAGTATCTGCGTCAGGAAATTATGGCTGACGAAGAGCATAAGAAACGTTTGGTTTCTAATGACACCAGCGATGAGTTGACTCCGGGTCTTCCGAACGACATTGACGAAGACCATGTAGTTATGCTCGACTTCTTCACTGGAGGTGTCGAGACGTAATGGAAGCTTTGTTGATCATCTACGCCTTATTCATCCCCATTGGGGGTATCTTCTTCTGGTACTCCCGAAAACCCAAGGCGGAAAAACTCCGCATCATGAATAAGTTTTATTCGCGGATGCACAAGTTTCTGTCTCGGTTTTTCTTGACTTATCGCTATTATCTGCGTATTCAGCAAAATCTGGCGAACCTGTCGATTTATCGGAAGGATGAACTTCGACGTGAGTCGGTGAAATACTTCCTGTGGTCGTGGGGTAGCAGTATTGTTTTGGCGGTAGTCATGATCCTTTTGTTTAACAACATCCTGATCATCCTGATTGGGGTAGGTTTCACTATCTTCTTGAGCAACATCGTTATTGATAAACGCCTTGATGGGATATATCTCAGGGTTTTGGTGGCGACCGCGCATGCTCTTGATGCGGTGCGGCAGGAGTATTCCCGTACCAACAGTGTTGTAGATGCGCTGAATGAAGCGGAGTACCCTGACATTATTAAGCGTCCGATGGAAACCATTTCAAATATCTTGACAGGAACGAACGGAGAGATTCGTTTGCAGGAGTTTATTGAGTCTACTCCGTTTCGTCCACTTCAAACGTTCGCGTCGATCTGTTTTAGCATTAACAATGATGGTGATGAAACAGACGAGTTGGGGCGCTCCAACTTTTCGCAAGCCATTACGCTCTTGATTGGGGATATTAACTCGGAAATCCAGCGGATTACCTTCCGCAAACTCAAGTTTGGTTATATCGAGTACATGCCATTGGCAGTTATTCCAGCGGTACCGCTTTGTATCATGTTTTTGACCTCCACGATGCCGGGGGTAGCCCTCGTTTATAATGGGATTATCGGTCAAGTTATTCAAACGGCGGTTGTTTTTGCTTCGATTCTTTGCTACACGGTTGTTTCTCGAATCAACTGTAATATCCCGATGAAAGAGGATGACCGTTCTCCTTTTGTTGAGCGTTTGTTGGAGAATCGTCGCTTCTATCGTTTTGTTTACACGCTCACGCCGAAGAACAAAAAGCGGGCGTTGTTGGAACGGAAGTTGAAATCCGCACTTTCCAAAATGACCGTTGAACACTTTTACGCGAAGAAGATCTTATTCGCGGGTTTTTCGATCCTTCTAGCGATTATGACGATCATTTTGGCGGTTAGTATCAGCAAGGACTTCTTGCGGCATAGTACGCAACAGCTTTCGCTTATCGCATCCGATAATACTCCGGCTTTTGACCGCGAAAAAATGAAAGAGATGGACGCCATTTATCTGCAAAACCCGAAAGCCTATAATGACGACCAAATCGCGCAACTTGTTCGGAATCATCTCCCGCTTCTGACGGATTTGCAGGTGTATGAGCAGGTTTCTCGGATGAAGTCTAAGGCAAAGAACCTTGAGAATGCGTATTTCCATTGGTATTATCTCTTGATCGCTTACGCGACGGGGGTAGTCGGTTGGTTTGCACCGAATCGTTCACTCAAAATGCGTCGGGATATCGCGGCAACTGAGGCTCAGGAGGATTTCTTGCAACTGCAGACGCTCACGTCCATTCTTATGAACACCAATACGGATACCCTTGGGCTTCTGCATCAGTTTGCCCGTAATAGTCGTATTCATAAAGACATGTTTGTCTACGCGGCGCTTTGTTATCCATCTAATCCAGAGTTGGAGATCAGTCGTTTGCAGTCGAAAACGCCAATTTATGAGTTTAAGCGTTTCCTTGGAAAGCTTAAACTTACGATCAATGAGTTGTCTATTCGAGAGGCGTTTGAGTCTTTGCTTTTGGAGCGCGAGCACGTTGTCAAGATGCGGGAAATGACGACACAAGCCGCGATCATGAAGAAGCGGAGAATGGCTGGTAAGTTAGTGTTGTTCCCGCTGGGAATGATGATTATAGGAGTATTCCTGTTCCCTATCGGTTATCTGGGGGCATTGGAGCTTATGGGTGCGTTCAAGACACTGGGGTAAAGCTCTATCGCTTTGCCCTTTATTTATGCCTGTTGTACTGCTTCGAGATAGGAAATTGTGTCTTATTTGTGTACGCAAACTTCTTCTTTTAGAAAAATAGAGCTTTTTCAGAAAACAACTCGACCTACGCCGAGTTGTTTTTGTATTTAAGCGATTGGTTCGGTTTTCTATCGTGAGTAAGTATGTCCATCATTGAAGGCTTCGCTTTCTACGATAGAGATCTTACGAACCGATGGTGACACGCATCATGGTAAGGGCGACAAGGGTTAGCTTCCTTGGAAGGGGGTATTTCTGCAGAACAATTTTTGATTGGTCTGACTGTCGCATAATCTGGGCATCGTTCAAAATCCAAAATAAAATGACGGAGGGATAAGAACAATGGATGATGGAGTAGCAAAAGGCAGTAATATCGCGGTCGTGCTGGTTATCGTTGCGGCACTGATCGCACTGGCTTTTGGTATTTTCGTTGTTACGAAGAACCAAGCCAATGAGGGTTCGGCGGACTTGGCGTCCTCGCTGAACACCGTTTCGACGCAGGTGTTCCAAGATTTCGACCAGAAGGTCGTTACTGGGAACCAAGTTCTGTCGGCTCTGAAGTCGTTTGAAGGTAAACCTTATGCGATCTTGATTTCGACGAAGGCGTTTGCCAATGACTTCCCGATCGCTCAGTCGAATGACCATCCGGTGGCGTTCATTGTTGAAGCTGGTGGGCAAAACTATATCAACTACAACGCGATTCTCTCGGCTGATGGCACGGACATTACCACCGCTCCGACGAATGCGGCTGGCTGGCCTGCAACTTCGGTTACGGCGATCTCTGGAGGTCAACGTGGTGGAGCTATCAACCCGGTCATCACGATGACGAGCGAAAATGGGGTATTCCTGCATACCACGGGCTTCCAGACGGTTCAAGGGAACATTTTCTATGACAACTCGATTGGCGGGGTTAACCGTTCCGGTAACTCGGAGTACATCCCGGCAACGACGAAGTTCCAAGCGAACCTCATCAAAGACGCTTCCGGCGCGTATGTCGGTATCGTTCTGCGTCAACTGTAATGAAAAGCCTGTAACACAGGGCTTCCTTCGAGAAAGGCTTGCACATTTCGCGATGTGCAAGCCTTTTTCTTTACGGAAGTTTATACTCAGCGTCTAAGTCTGGTCGGTTAAGGAGTGAGAGCTTTGCATGACGAGATTAAAGGTACCGCCTACATCGCGGTTAGCTTGTCGTTATTGGCGGGGTTATTAGTGTTTATCTCATTTGCGCTGATGGAGCGTTCAAATATCGCCAATATCCGCAACAATGAGATCTTTGCTAAACGTGCCGTGCAGGATATGTATGAGTTTAACCTCTATCATACGGAAACACTTTATGGGGAAGACGTTGTTGTGGCGATTCGTCAGTATTATGACACTAATGTACGGATCGCGGTAAATGATCCATCCCTTTCGGTGAGTGCGGCGTGTACGGTTCCTCCCAACTATGTGTCGAATGGGTACTATGAGATTGATGTTACCCGCGCCCGGAATTGTCCTGACCTTGTGAAGACCGAGAAACTGCGACAGTGGTTCCCAACCACGAAGCGTTATAAAGCGGTACTGGTATATGGTGGGGTATCCTTGCGGGATGTCACTCCGTCGTGGCGGCAGGACGGGGTGTACTCCAATGTTTCTGGTATTGTCTTCTTTTATGACGGGACAAGGACTAACTAAAATTTAAGACTTTGAAAGTTTCTTATCCTGTTTCCGTTCGTGTTTATAACGGTTACGTTGCTTTTTGTGTAAATTCATAACAGCAGGGAGGTGGGGGTAGTGGAATCGGAAATCGGGTGGTTTTCGAGGATGCTTGTTTCCCTTGGACTTACAGCTTCTCTTTTAGCTTTGGGAGGAGTTTTGGGGTATGCAGGACGGGGCGTGCTTGTTGACATTGATAATAAACGGGTGACGACACAAGTCATTCAGCAACAACGTGAGATTCTTAGTTACGAGAATATCTATGTTACAGCGGACGATGTCTATTTGGCGGTTATTCGGTACAATCGGGTACTTCCTCTTAGTATTCAGTATTATAGCGGAAGTTCAAAAGTGTATTTGAATTTAACCACGGATTCGAATGCTACGATGTGGACGAAAGATTATTTGCGCCCCTATCTCACGGATACCTTGTATCGCGCTCGTTTGAGCCGGGGTATGGCAAATGAGGTTACGGGGATTGTTTTTGATTTGGTTAACTAAGGGAGGTGACCTTCATGGATGAAGGTTTGAATAAATCGCTTTGGTTGGCGATATCGGTGGTTGCGGCGTCGGCTTTGATCAGTATTATTATCTTCACGGTAAGTATCGGGAATCAGGTGAAGTATGAGTCGATGTCGCTGTTTGGTTCGATTCATAACGCTATCGCTGATGGGTACATCAAGGACATCGCCCTTGGTGAACTGGACATGGAAATGCCCGCTGCGACTGCGTATTCGATTTTGACGACCTACTCTGGTACCATTACTACTTCTGTCAATGCGAGGACTGGTCGTATTGTTGACCTTCAGGTATCCCCTACTGATTTGATGGACGATCTTGGGGGTAGAGTGCAGTTGGAGTTTGGTAAGGTGATCAACGGCAACTTCTACGTGATCATTCACGATGAAGATTGTATGTGGGAAACAGGTTTCTGTACTTGTGCTTTTGCCGCCACTGCCAATAATTTTAAGAACACGTATGGAGTTGAGTGACGATGAACTTCATAGATGATATTACTGATTTTCTAGTCTTTGTTGTGTTATTCGCGGCGTTTTCTACTATCGGGTTAGAGTTGGTACTTCCTGAGTATTATGATAGTGTTCGTATTTCTCAGGAATCCATTACCGATAAAACTGCCCCAACAGCTTTGGGGTATGTGGAGGAGACTAATTATCGCGGGGAGTTGAGCTTTGCGGAAGTTCTTATTATGACGCAAATTCAAGACATCTCGATTCCAGCTCCGAAGCGTTATGCGGTTGGGAATACGGTAGTGGAGATTGGTAGTGAATATCGGGCGGAGTTGGGTTTGGTATGGCGCGAGGTTATGCCGCGTCTTGCTACGACTCCAGCGCAAGCCAATCAAAAATTCTATGTGCATTATAATCCGACACAAGATCGGTATGACATCAATACGGTTGCTCCGTAATAGGAGGGGGTGTTCCCTTGTTTGACTATGTGAATCGCGTTGTTATGGTAATTCTTATTTTCGTCATGTTGGTTGTCCCGCCAGTTCTCTTTTCATATGTTCGGGCGGAGATGAAAGCTGAGCGAATCGCACTCAATGAGGTCGAGCTTTTTCTTGATAAGGTGACGGACAAAGGCACCATTACGGATCAGGACTTGAATGACCTTTATCTCGGTATCGCGGCTACCGGGGGTATCTACGATGTAAAGGTTTCTCGCTTGATCCGTATTTCTACTTTGACTGAAGACGGTCGTATTCGGACGATTTATCTCGATGAAAATTACGAGAATACTCGTATGAATATGGGCGACCTTGTCAAGGTTACGGTGACAGAGATAGGGGTATCCCCGGCGAAGCGTTTGCTCTGGCATGTTTTGCGAATTGATGAGGGGAAATTTGAGTTCAGCTTGGTTGCGGCTGTTCGTTAAAGGTGGTGACATAGCTTGAAAAACTGGACAGTCATCGCTTCTTTTATGGGTTTTCTAATGTTCCTTTTTATGTGCGGGACTTTCTTTCATGAAATCCGCACAAATGAGCGTCAGTTTAATGAACTGCATTTCAAGAAAGTTGTGGACTACGCAACTGAAGCGTCCTTTCTTTCCACCCTTGAAGGGGGTAACTTGGGGATCAGTTATCTCGATTTGCAGAACGTTAAAATTGACCCGACGAACGCCTTGGATGTCTTCCGTTCAGTCATCGCTCTTTCTTATGATATGGCGCTTAGTGAACAAACTTTTACTGCGCTAGATAACTACATCACCACAGCGGTGTTAGTGGCGGCGGATGGGTATTATATCGCCACTTTGGAGGATCACGTCGAGCATACAGCGCAGGGGGATGTTACTTATAAGCGTTTGAAGTGGGGGTTAAAGCGACCTTTCACGATCAAGTATGGGAATTACGACACCGTTGCGTATAACTTAAGTAATGAATCTTGGGTTTTGGTGCGTCAGAATCCTTCTAATCCTTCGCAAGCTACGGTTTATCGCGGTGAATCTTTTAACGCCTTGCGTATTGATCATGGGATTGTTGCTACTCGTGACGCTATCAATAAGGCGGTCAATGAACGGATTACACGAGATGCCAATGCGGTAGCTCAATTACGTAATAAGGACTTGAACCGGTATACCTTAAAGGACTTCATTTACCTCCCTTCCGAAGTAACCAGCACGGGGGTAAACCCGGTCTTTAAGCCCTCCTTGATTTACGCTCTTTCTGATGTTGACTTTGCGGGAAGCCAAAAGCTCAATATTCGCAGTGTTGGTGGTTTTACGCTTACTAAGAAGGTTCGCGTAATTGGTTTTCAGGAGAATGGGGTAGACTACTATGCCTTTGAGGGACAACTTCCTCAGCATATTGTGGATAGTGCGCGTTTCTTCTATAACTCTACGGAGGAAGCGGCGCTTGCCGGGTTTAAGCCGCATTTGGAGTATCTGAAAAACCCAATAAACTACTAGGAATACCAGTCTTTCCTGCTTGACACAATGCTTGATTTTCTTATCTTTTTGTGGTAAACTAGGGGTTAAGGAAGTACCCTTCCTACCCTTATTGGAGTTACCATAGACCGAACAGAGAGAAAGTGCGTCGTTTCTTACGATGTACTTTCTCTTTGTGTTTTCGGAGCTAATCTTATATTGAAGCAAATTTGTTGAAAAGGAGAGATTGGGATGGCGGTCGCGCATCCACCATTGGGTTTTTTCTACGCACAAGGGACTGTGCCGGATCGACGTGGTTTCGCTTACCTGACTTTGAAGCGGGATTTGGAGCGTGGAGTACATCGTCTCCCGGATTACGCCTACATGCGGCATTGGGGTTCGTCTCGGGCTTCGTTGCATTTTGCCTTGCATTTGCGAAATATCCTTGGACATCTGTTCCAAGGAAAGCAAGCTACTATGACGTATCGGAATGGAGATTACCGACTCTCGGTAGTCACGGTCGGCAACTTGGAGATCGTCTACACGGGAGTAGGGTCGGGGTACTTTGGGGAAGGTTCCCGCACGGCTTATGATATCCTCAAGCTTATGGGTTTCCCGGAGAAAAAGCTTGAAAAGATTTGGACGCAGGAGAATTTCCGCATTACAGTAGGAGGTGGTCGTCGTGGCAAAGCGGGTTAATGGGTTTGATATGTATTATCAGTTCTCGGATTGGTTGAACGGGGCGACAGAAGCGGAGAAACGGCAGTTTGTCAATGCCGCTCTGGGGGATCATCGTGAGTTGCAGAATGATCTGTTCTACCTGTTTCTCGGTTGTGTTCAGGGTTGGGCGCGAGCAGGAAGGGTAGGTAATTTCGACGCACGGAATGCGCATGCGGTGCAAGCGAGTACGGTGATCGCACAAACACTGAAATTGTAGGACTTACCCCTAATATACTTTATGATGGGTCTTGTGACACAGCTCACATAAGGTATATTCTATCTAGCTGGAGGGGTAGTTCATGAAAAAGTCTCGCCAAAAGCTCTTGGCGCTTGGGGTAGTTGCACTTAGCTTGGTGATCGCTGTAGGTATCGCAGTTGCAGGGTCGTGGTGGGGTAAGGATGAGGAACAGGTTGCTGAGGGGAGCTATGAAGCCTTCGATCCGAATAGCAAACCGTCAACTGATAGTGAATCGGTTCCATTCGATCTTGCGGAGCTTCGCAAGCAAGGGAAGCCGATCCTCATTGATTTTACTGCCACTTGGTGTATCCCTTGTAAAACGTTCAATCCGATCTTGAATGAGGTCAAAGAAGAGTACGCGGATAAGGTTATTATCGAGCTGGTGGACGTCGACAAGTATCGCAGTTTTGCTACCTATTACCCCCTGAGGGGTATTCCGTCGCAACTCTTGTATAATAGCGACGGGGAACCGTTTATTCCGCAAAATGCGGAGGTTAGCGGTTTGTTTGGTTTTCGGACTTTCCGTTCGGGGGAAGAGATTGTGACTCTGCATGAAGGAACTCTTTCGAAGGAAAGTTTGTTGGTACTTCTTGAGCGAATGGGGTTAGAGTTATGATTACGTCTTGGTTGGAGCAACTTTCCCTGTTCTTCTATCAATCTTCCCCATTCGCTTTTGTTATCGCTGTGGTAGCGGGGGTGCTTACGGCGTTCACGCCTTGTTCGCTTTCTACGGTTCCGCTCGTTCTCGCCTATTTTGGTGGGACTTCGGAGCGTTCCACGCGGTCTACGTTATCCATCGTCGCTTTTTTGACGATGGGTTTCGTGCTTTTTAGCACCGTTTTGGGTGTGGTGATCGCGCTTACGGGTCGAATGTTAACAATTCAATGGAACATGCCCTACGTTTACCTTGTCTTGGGGATACTGCTTGTGCTTATGGCGGTTCAGACGTGGGGTATTTGGGAAATTATCCCTTCGACTTACCTGCAGTCGAAGGTCAAACGTAAGGATCGCGTCGGTGCTTTTTTGGTTGGTGGATTAAGCGCTGTCTTTTCGTCACCCTGTACGACCCCGGTAACGGTAGCCTTGTTAGCGGGGGTATCGTTGCAAGGGGATTGGTTAGCGGGGGCGGGGTACTTAGCTTTATACGCACTTGGACATGCGGTGGTTTATCCTACTGTGGCGTTTGCCGCGAAGGGGGTTAAACGACTTCAGCGCAGTCCGGTGATGCAAAAGTATGTGTTCTCTTTGAATCTCGTTCTTGGTCTTCTATTTTTCGCTTTTGGTACTTATTTAGTCTCTTTGTTTTTCACGACACGTTTGTTATAATATTAGCGACTGGAAGAATCGAGATCCGATATTGTTAGAATTTTAAGACCTATCGACTGTAGGTTAGATTCTTCGCTCGGTTCTACCATTTTAAGACTTAAATAAAGGAGCGATATGAAATGAGGAAATCGATCAAACGTCTGTTTTGTACCATCCTTCTGTTGACACTGGTTGTCAGCCCCGTTTCGGCTTTCGCCGCCGACACCAAATCGTCGGGCGAATCCTCCAACTCAACGCATCAAATCATCGACGGCTACAGTTACTCCAACGAGGCGGTTTACATCCTCGACGAGATCAACCGCTACCGCCGCGACATGGGTCTGCCGGAAGTGAAATTAGATCCGTTTCTCACTCAAGCCGCTCAAAACCATGCGGATTACCTTGAGATGAATGATACCACTGGTCACAAGGAGGTTAAAGGAAAGCCGGGGTTTACTGGGGAGGATGTTTTTGCTCGGGTACTGGCTGTGGCGGGAAGTAAATTTGGTTTGCGTACAGGGTACGGGGCGGAAAGTGAGATTATTTCCTATCATCCTTTGGAGCAAGCGGTTGATTCGTTGATTTGGGTACCTTTTCATAGAGAACCGCTTATAGATTATTCCAGCGTAGCGGTAGGTGTTGGGATAAGTGGTAAGGCTGTTGTTCTTGTGGTTGCACCGTTAGAGTCTTTGTGGTGGGACGGAAATCAAAATGGCTTCACTTTCCCTTACGACGGGCAAAAAGATGTGCCGCCGGTCATGTTGAGTGACGAGAATCCTAGTCCATTGACTGGTACTAAGTATAAATCTTATGAAGAAGTCGGAACTGTCATTTCCTTCTTTGTTGACCCGAAGGAAAAATTCGATCCTTCTAGTGTTTCGATAACGTCTGAAAAAGGCGAAAAAGTGGATTTTGTAGTCAAAAAGAAAGACGGGAAATACAGTCTTAGCGATGAATTGGATCATTGGTACATCCTTCCTTCTAAGTTGAAGGGAAATACGACTTATACCGTCAAAGCACACGGGAAAAAGTGGTCTTTCACGACTGGGGAAGGGGATTCTAAAGTAGAGTCTCCGAAGCCAGAGAAAAAGGCGGGTCACATCTGGGTCAGCCCAACCGAGCAAAAATCCCTTGAGGAACTTCGCAAACGCACTAAGTTCTTCGACACCAACTCCAAGTCCGGTTACGTCAACGTACTGGTCAACGGCAAGGAAATTGTCACTAACCCTCGGGCACATGTCGTAAACGGTCAGACCTTTATCCCCTTGCGCGGGGTATTCGAAGCCCTCGGCGCTGAGGTTAGCTGGGAGAGCGTCTATCGTCAAGTTTCGATCAGGTATAAGGACAAGATTGTGATTTTGCAACTCGACAATAAGGAAGCGCGTGTCATTCAGGTTGAAACTCCTACGAATCCGAGGGCAAAAGAGACTAAAGTGACCCTTTCCAACGCTCCGTTCGCCAAGAACG
>Ga0207866_1000013_pt1 | contig 277500 bp, 235 predicted proteins | sample HigsolmetaAR203D_FD_184835 | JGI IMG/M metagenome (GOLD analysis project Ga0207866, IMG submission 184835) | Ionic liquid and high solid enriched microbial communities from the Joint BioEnergy Institute, USA - AR20-3-D (SPAdes) (version 2) ... | reverse complement strand
TGGCGAACGTTCCGTATCCGATCTGGATTTCGGAACCGTCGCGAGTGATCGTTTGCCCGCTGTTGGTGATGACCGTAAACAATTTTCCGCTTTTCAGATGACCTTGCGCGTTCACAATATCTTCCGGACGGATCGGATGATCGACCGCCGCTGAATAGGTGTACCCGAGATGTTGCCCTGATCTTGTATAGATGGAGAACGTCACCATCCCGTGTGCTTCCGACATCGGTTGCCAGACGGGAACTTTAAGATTGGGAATGGTTTTCGAAGATATAAATGGGTCAGTATTGACGTAATACTTCACCTTTGTTTGAATTTTGAGGTTCAAGTCCGATGTTATGGTATACTTCGGTTCTTCGAATAAACTTGGCCCACTCAGTCCTCTTTCAGAAGTAAACCGGATAAACACCTTGTTGAGATCTCCCCCGCTGTTCAAATAATCGATCACCTTTGGCGGGAGAGGCAATGCATCCGGTTCTATGATTCGATTGTCCAGGCTTTCATTTGTAATTTGTCCGGTGGCAAGCAATTTCAACTCATTATCACTGATCTTTAAGTTATATACTTGGTTTCCCCAATAGCCGCCGCTGTAATGCCAAAGCTGAAAGCCGGAAATCGCCTGCAAGCTGCCGGCGGCTTCGTAATTCCCGGGCGGCGTCTCATTAAAGGTGATATTTTTCCATGTATCCGCCATAGCAGAAGGAAATCTTCCTTCCGCTATGGTCAAACTTCCAACGATGAAGAGCGCCAGAAACAGCCCAACAGAAAGCAATCTCCGCATGATCTTCCTCCATTAGTAGAAGATATTTTCCACGATCCGTTTGTTATCCAGATAGTACATGATCGTGGCACGACGGTTCGAAGGCATTTCAGCATTCTCCAGCGTAACTCTGATGATGATTTCTTTCACTTTTTTCATATCTTTAATCGGGAGGGAGAAATGCTCGCCTGGGTTCAATTTTTTTCCGGCTGTCATATAGTCTGTGCCATACATATCGGACACAACATTGTCTTTCGGATCGTATTCTGCTAGAATACCCATGTGGTAAAACGTCCCTTCCGGGATCGGCGGCAGATAGCCTTTCAAATGCCCGTCTTCAATGTAGATCGATTCAAGCACCTTGAATTCAATGTATCTGGCGATGGCATGATCGATCACTTCATAGCCTTGATATATCTCCCAAATATCCCCTGTTGCGATCCGATACTCCACTTTCGCCACTTCCAGCGCGTTTTCATCCACAGGGAGCGTTTCGCCGCCGCGAAGTTTCAGCACCCGTTCGATCACGGTCACCGCCTGCGCGCGCGACGACAACCCTTCCGGCACGGTTTTGCCGTCGATGCCGCGGATGATGCCGCTTTCAACCGCCTTCAGCATCAGCTCTTCATTCAGCGCATGTTGACCCCGAACCGTCTCATCGAAGGCTTTCACCGCCACTCTAACCATTTCCATGCGCGTCATTTCTTTCGCAAAGTCTCCGTCGGCATATTCGTTTGCGTCGATCAGCCCGCTGTTCAGCGCCGCCCTGGTGTAAGGAACATACCACGCTTCGCCTTCTTGCTGCGCTTCGACCGGAAGGTTCAGCGCCACCGTGATCATCTTGATAAACTCCGAACGGCTGACCGGCCGCTCCGGCGCAAACGTGCCGTCCGGCAAGCCGTTGATATACCCTTTTTGCACCCCGGCCGTCACATCCTGATAAGCCCAATGGGTCACCGGAACATCACGGAACGAAATCTGCCCCTGCGCCGCGGCACTTGAAATCGGCATAAGCGATAGAACCAATCCGACAATTACAAAGACAGAAATCCATTTTCTCATGATTACTCGCTCCTTTTTTATATCTTCCGTTGTTCATAATTAAGTGCGAAATTGAAAGGCAATTTTTACGTCATACGATGAAGGTTGAATAGATTGCAAGATTGCTAGACTTCAGTCAATAGAAAATATTTTCCACAATTCGTTTGTTATCCAGGTAGTACATGATCGTGGCACGCCGATTAGCTGGCATTTCAGCATTCTCCAGGGTAACTCTCAGGATGATTTCTTTTGCTTTGTCTACTGCTGTAATCGGAAGTGAAAAATGTTCACCTGGATGCAGCTTTCTTATTCCACCACTCAGCAAATATTCCGTACCATACATATCGGCAGTAGGTATCTTATCCTTCGGATCATACTTTACCCTGAATCCCAAGACATACATCGTCCCTTCCGGGATCGGCGGCAAGTATCCTTTCAAATGCCCGTCTTCAATGTAGATCGATTCGAGCACCTTGAATTCAATGTATCTGGCGATGGCATGATCGATCACTTCATAGCCTTGATATATCTCCCAAATATCCCCTGTTGCGATCCGATACTCCACTTTCGCCACTTCCAATGCGTTTTCATCGATAGGAAGCGTTTCGCCATTGCGAAGTTTCAGCACCCGTTCGATCACGGTCACCGCCTGCGCGCGCGACGACAATCCTTCCGGCACGGTTTTGCCGTCGATGCCGCGGATCATGCCGCTTTCAACCGCCTTCAGCATCAGTTCTTCATTCAGCGCCTGTTGACCCCTAACCGTCTCATCGAAGGCTTTCACCGCCACCCGCACCATTTCCATGCGCGTCATTTCTTTTGTGAAATCTCCGTCTGCATATTCGTTTGCGTCGATCAGCCCGCTGTTCAGCGCCGCCCTGGTGTAAGGAACATACCACGCTTCGCCTTCTTGCTGCGCTTCGACCGGAAGATTCAGCGCCGCCGTGATCATCTTGATAAACTCCGAACGGCTGACCGGCCGCTCCGGCGCAAACGTGCCGTCCGGCAAGCCGTTGATATACCCTTTTTGCACGCCGCTCATCACATCCTGATAAGCCCAATGGGTTGCCGGAACATCACGGAACGAAATCTGCTCCTGCGCCGCAGCACTTGAAATCGGCATAAGCGATAGAACCAATCCGACAATTACAAAGACAGAAATCCATTTTTTCATCAGAACTTGCTCCTTTACCGCCTTCGTGTGTGGTCTTTTGGATGAACGCATCTCTCGAGAACAACTGTGATGGCAAGCATAACGGCAGCAAACATAAAAAAACGTCTTTCTACAATTGTAAAAAGACGGTTCTTCCGTTTGCTTTATTCGTTTACACTTTATGCATTTTATACCACGATTTCTGCGCCCCGTCAACAATATATGACATTTTCATAAATTTATTTCATTCATCCTGCGCGTTTTCACATTATTTGCGACACCATCCGCGTCTCGGTGGTCTCAGGCGGCAGTTTCATGATATAATAAAGTAAGCTTTCGATATATTCAGTCGTCCGCAACATTCTGGAACGAGGGACTTGTTTGTCAGTTTTCTTTTTTGAAACAGCTTTTTCTAATCGCAACACAATGAAAACGATTGGAAGGGTGATTCAAAATGGAGATGGAAACAGTGCCGCTGTCCAGAATCGTGAAAAGACTGGTGCCAGAACTGTATCCGACGTTGACGCCACAAGAACTTGCCACACGCATCGTCCTGAGAGACGGACTGGATCGGCTGAATGAAAAGGAAGCCTATGAAATCGTACGCTGCAGCATATGCGAACATCAGAAAGGCACGATTCTTCACTAACGAAAGCGGCAACAGGTTCCGCATGATGAAATAAGATGGCCAGGCAACATCGATTGAAACGATTTGTTGCTTGGCCATCGGTCTGTCTGCCGGACATTTATTATTACGCAAATTACAAAGACAAGCGTTCCAAAGCCAGTACCTTCGCCGCCTGAAAAAAAACAGGCAAACTCATCCCCGGCAATCTTTTAGATCATTTTAGATCAGATGAACGAGAATTTGCGGCAATACGGCCATCATGATCAAAGCGAACGGATAAGCCGCAGCGTAGGTGATCGCTCCTTCCTCCGAATCGCTCATCTGATTGAGCGCCCCCAGCCCCGGCGTGCTTGTCATCCCGCCGCACAGCGTCCCCAGCGCATGGATGACGCTCATGCGGAACACATATCTCCCCAGCACATAACCGACGATCATCGGCATGACGGAGATAATCGCCCCACCGATAATGAGCCTCAAGCCTTCTTCCCGCAAAACATCCGCCAAACCTGCTCCCGCCGCGGTGCCCGCACCCGCCAGAAACAGAACGAGTCCGATATCCCTGACGACCTGCGCGGACGGCTGATAATACCGAGCATGGATCGGACCGAACTTGCCGAAATGCCCGATGACGAGAGCGGCAAACAGCGGTCCCCCGGCAACTCCCAGCCGAATCGTGCCGAGTCCCGGCAAAGGGATCGGGATCATGCCGATCAGCACGCCGATCAGCAGGATGAAGCTGAGCGACAACATATGGACGTTGATCGGGGACAGATGCTTGCGGTCGAACAGCTTCTCCACCTGATTCAGCCGGTCTTCGCTGCTGACGGCCGTCAGCACGTCGCCTCTTTCAAGTCTCCACTTCGGATTTTGCGGGTATTCGATACCCGCCCGCTCGATGCGCGTGACCGTCACGCCATAAAGCCGGCGCAAGTTGAGTTCGGCGATCGTCTTGCCGACCAACTCATCCGCCTGCACGATGATCTTGCGGATTTTCACATGATCCGCATTATCGAACCGGTTCGGCACGATTTCGCCGACGTCCGCGGCCAGCTTCTCCAGCTGCTCGTGCTGACCGACGGCGACCAGCCGGTCGCCGCACGCGATGATCGTATCGCCGAGCGCAATGATCGTGCGCTTGTCCCGTATGACCCGGCTGATGACGACCGAATCGTATTTGGAAAGTTCAAGCTCCGCGATTTTCTTTTTCTCGAGCGCCGGATTTTTCACCTCGATCGTGATCACTTCGGGAGATTCGTTGTTGCGGATCGGTCCGCTAGTTGCCTCCATATCTTTTTTCAAATCGATCTTCAACAGCCGCGGCAACAATTGGACAAACAAGATGACCGAAACGACGCCGAACGGATAAGCGATGCCGTAGCCGACGGAGACGCTGGCGTCCTGCGTCGCTTCGATGGCCGCCGCAAGCCCCGGCGTGCTCGTCATCGCCCCGTTCATCAGGCCGAGGCTGAGCGCACCCGGCAGGTCCAACAGCCTGGAAACGGCGATCGTCGTCAATCCGCCCGATATGACGATCAGAACGCCCATCACGCCGTACTGCAATCCTTTGGTGCGCATCATGTTAAAAAATCTTGGCCCCGCTTGAAGACCGACCGCCGTGATGAACAGGCTGAGACCGAGTTCCTGAACGATGGACGGGACCCGGAAACCGAAATGACCGGCGACCATCGCCGCGAACAGCACTCCCGAGGCTCCGAGGCTCAGCCCCTTGACCGAAAGCTGGCCGAGCCATGAACCGGCGCACAGGATGAGAATGAGCACGAAGATCGGCTGGTTCAAAAATGCCGTGATGCTTTCCATGATTTGATTCATTTAATAAAACCCCGTCCTTTTGTCAAATCCCTGTGATCACATCATACCCGATCGCATGCCCCGAATAAAGACGGAAAAACACCATCCCGCCCATAGCGGGATGATGCTCTTCCTATTGAGCGAACGTCTCGATCCGATCGTCGGATGCCGATATGATCCCAGGCGCCGCCGCTTCGATGCGAACCGTCAATCCGAATCTTAAAGCGGCGACATGTTCCAAGCGTTGACGTCAGACTCCTTTGTACGCCTGGCGCAAAATCTCTTCCAGTTCGGATACGAGCGGCATCTTCGGATTCGCGGTCGTGCATTGGTCTTCAAATGCCCGTTCGGCAAGGATCGGAACTTTTTGCTCGAACTCCTCCTTCGGGATGCCGTTCGCCTCAAGGCTCATCGGAATATCGAGATCCTTTGCGAGACGGATGACCGCTTGCACGAGGCTCTCCACGCCTTCTTCGACCGTTCTCGCCGGAAGTCCGAGCGCCTTCGCGATCTCCGCGTACCGTTGATCCGCCTTGAACTGATCATATTTCGGGAACGCGGCGAATTTCGTCGGTTTCTTCGCGTTGTAACGGATCACGTGCGGCATCAGAACCGCGTTGGCTCTTCCGTGGACGATGTGGAATTCGCCGCCCAGCTTGTGCGCCAGGCTGTGGTTGATGCCGAGGAAAGCGTTGGCGAATGCCATGCCCGCGATCGTCGACGCGTTATGCATTTTTTCTCTCGCCAGTTCGTCGTTGGCCCCGTTGTGATACGCCCGCGGCAAATATTCAAACACGAGCTGTATCGCCTTGATCGCAAGTCCGTCGGTATAGTCGTTCGCCATATTCGATACATAGGCTTCGATCGCGTGCGTCAGAACGTCCATCCCCGTATCCGCCGTCACCGTCTTCGGCACGGTCATGACGTAGGTCGGATCGATGATCGCCACATCCGGCGTCAGTTCATAATCGGCAAGCGGATACTTCACATTTTCCATCTTATCCGTGATCACCGCGAACGACGTCACTTCCGATCCGGTGCCGGATGTCGTCGGAATGGCCACGAACTTCGCCTTGCGTCCGAGTGGCGGATACTTGAACACGCGTTTGCGGATGTCGAGGAACTTCTGCTTCAGCCAGTCGAACTGGATTTCCGGATGTTCGTAGAACAGCCACATGGCCTTCGCCGCATCCATCGGCGAACCGCCGCCGAGCGCGATGATCACGTCCGGCTGGAAACTGCGCATCATCTCGACGCCTTTCATCACCGTATCGACGGACGGATCGGGCTCCACGTCCGAGAAGATTTCGCAGTGCACGTAATCCATCCGCTTGCGGAGATAGTACAGCACTTTATCGACGTATCCCAGCTTCACCATCCCGGCGTCCGTTACGATGAAGGCGCGCGAGATGTTCGGCATTTTCTCCAGATATTGGGTCGCGTTTTTCTCAAAATAGATTTTCGGCGGAATTTTGAACCACTGCATGTTGACACGCCTCTTCGCAATCGTTTTGACGTTGATCAGGTTAACCGTCGCCACATTCGTCGAGATCGAGTTACCGCCGAAAGTGCCGCATCCGAGCGTCAGCGAAGGAATGTAGGCGTTGTAGATGTCGCCGATCGCGCCCTGCGAACTCGGCTGATTGACGATGATGCGTCCGGCCAGCATCCTGCGTCCGAATTCATAGATGACTTTTTCATCGTTCGAATGGATGACCGCCGAATGTCCGAGACCACCGTAATGGAGCATTTGCTCCGCCCGTTCGAATCCTTCCTCCGTGCTGTTCACTTTGTAGCAGGCAAGCACCGGGCTCAGCTTTTCCGCCGACAGCGGTTCCTCCGGGCCGACGGTTTCCGTCTCCGCGATCAGGATCTTCGTTCCCTCCGGAACCTTGATTCCCGCCATCTCGGCGATTTTCACAGCAGGCATTCCGACGATCGCCGGATTGACGGCGCAGGTTTTTTCCAGAATCACGAGCTTCTCGACTTTCGCCTTTTCTTCTTTGTTCAGGAAATAGCAATTGTTCGCTTTCAGCTCGTTTTTGACCGCCGTGTAGATTTCTTTATCGATGATGACGGCCTGTTCGGAAGCGCAGATCATCCCGTTGTCGAACGTTTTCGAGAGGATCAGGTCGGTCACCGCCTGTTTGATGTTCGCCGTCTTCTCGATATAGCACGGAACGTTCCCCGGTCCTACGCCAAGCGCCGGTTTGCCCGAACTGTACGCCGCCTTCACCATGCCCGCTCCGCCGGTGGCCAGGATGAGGGACACGCCCGGATGTTTCATGAGCGCCTGCGTCACCTCCACCGCCGGATGTTCGATCCACTGGATGCAGTGCTCCGGCGCTCCCGCGCGGACCGCGGCTTCATACAACACCCTCGCCGCTTCCCTGCTCGACTGTTGCGCGGAAGGATGGAAAGCGAAGATGATCGGGTTGCGGGTTTTTATGGAAATGAGCGCTTTGAACATCGTGGTGGATGTCGGATTCGTCACCGGCGTCACACCGGCAATGACACCGACCGGTTCGGCGATCTCAACGATTCCTTCATGCGGATTGTCCTTAATGATGCCGACCGTTTTGTTGTACTTGATGTTGTGGTAGATGTACTCGGTCGCGAACAAATTTTTGATGATCTTGTCCTCGTACACGCCCCGCTTCGTCTCTTCATGCGCCAGCTTCGCCAACCGCATATGATCGTTCAGTCCGGCGAGCGCCATCTGCCTGACAATTTCATCTACCGTTTCCTGATCGTACGTCATGAATTGCCGCAGCGCTTTTTGGGCATTTTGGACAAGACGATCGACTTCCATTATGCCGTCAGCATGATGTTTTGCTTTTTCCTCCACAGTTGCCATAGTGGATTCCCTCCTTGGCTTCTATATCTTTATCTTTTTATTTTATGGGATGTTATTCGTCCCGACGGGGTAAATAACGTCCCACATAAGCAATACGAATACGTGTGTGTCGGGATTGTTTGACTATTTCTGATTTCATTATATCTCGTCTTGACCCGCTCTGATCATGTCATCTATGACGAATTTGTGAATTTTTTCACATACTAATACAGGATGTTCACACCGATGCGCCTAAGTTCCGACTCCCGAAACTCCGAACATGGATACACACGCATCGGATGCATCCGATCGACATTCCTTTCATCGCTTCTTTTCTGATCCGTCCGACAATCCGACAAACTTCCTCATATTTCTTGCGTTTCCCCCTACTCGCTCCCACCCCCGTCAGATATAATAAAGAAAAGATACCGCATCGCGCTCATTGCTGTTCGTCTTCCGGCATTCGCGTTTCCGGCACATCCGCAATGCGAATGCATGACGGATGCGCTGCGGACGTAAACATGGCGTGAGGAAAGACGACAGACTAAACGCTGGGGGAGAAATCATGGAGATATTATTGTCTGTATTGCTTTTTCTGTTGGGATTGGGCGGAGGCGGAGGGGAACAGGAAGCGCGTCCGATCACGATGGAACAGATCATTGCGGCGGCCATCGAATTTCATGAACAACGTCAAAATGCCGGCGAAGGCGGTGCGGATGCCGGGCAGGTGACGCCGGGCGAAGAGAGGAATGACAGCCCGGGCAACGGCGGCCGGCCATCATCCGGCGGCAAGGAAACGATCACGAAGATCGATCCCGATCCAAATGCTCCGAAGGTTAAGGGCATCTACATGACCGGTCCGTCGGCAAGCATCGACCGCTTCAACACGCTGGTGCAACTGGTGAAAGAAACCGAACTGAACGCGATCGTCCTCGATGTAAAAGAAGACAACGGATACATGACGTTCGAGCCGGCGACGCCTGAACTGAAACAAATGGGCAATTATAAAAAATGGATTCGCGATATTCATCAGGTCATGGAGACGTTCCGGGAGAACGACATTTATCCGATCGCCCGCATCGTCGTGTTCAAGGATACGGTTCTGGCGAAACAGCGTCCCGATCTGTCTTTCGTGCGCCCCGACGGCACGGTATGGGTGAACAACAGATCCGAAAGCTTCGTCAACCCTTACCTGAAAGAAGTATGGGACTACAACATCATGATCGCGAAGGAAGCGGCCGCCGTCGGTTTCAAGGAGATCCAGTTCGACTACGTCCGTTTCCCCGAAGGTTTTGAAAATCGCGCCGATGAGTTGGTCTATGCGAAAGACGACCGTTCCCGCGTCGACGTCGTCGCCGAATTCGTCAAATACGCGAGAGAGCAGCTTAACCCGCTCGGCGTCCGCATTTCGGTCGACATATTCGGTTATACGGCTTCGGTTCCGGCTGCCGAAGGCATCGGGCAAGATTTCAATAAAATTTCGACCTACGTCGATGTCATCAGCCCGATGGTGTACCCGAGCCATTACAGCACCGGCTGGTTCGGTCTTCCGGTTCCGGACGCGGCTCCTTACGAGACGATCTACGGCGCAATGACGGATACGCTCAAGAAGCTGGAAGAAATTCGCGACATCAAGCCGATCGTCCGGCCGTGGATTCAGGATTTCACCGCGACCTGGGTGAAAGGTTACATTCCATACGGAGTGAAGGAAGTCGAAGCGCAGATTAAGGCGCTTTACGACACCGGCATCGACGAATTCCTCCTCTGGAACTCCGGCAACAAATATACGCAGGGCGTCAACTACGATCTGCAATGAAGCCCGGTTCATGTGCCATAACAAAATCCGGACGTGAACGACTTCATCAAAGGCTCCCTGACATACATGACCGGCCGCATCCATAGCCAGCCGCTTCTGTTGCGGCAAGACGCCGGTCAGCCGTTATCCCGCTCATTTGATGAGGGTTATCCGGCTGGCCGGCGTCTTTTTTGCGCATCATATGTATGGGATCATTTGAATGCCATTTCTTCGGATCACGCTGCGATGAAACCTTCGGGACGCATGGTCATTACTGCGACAGACGAAGCGCCAGGTTATACAATTCCATGTTGAACGGACGCTTCGAACTCACCACAACTTCGATATCCGTCAGCAACTCTTGACCGTTCACGATGCCGCAAGCCTTGCCGGACTCGCCTTCGATCATCTTGCGCACGGCGAAATCGCCGAGCCGGCTGGCGAGAACGCGGTCGTTATGCGTCGGCGTTCCGCCCCGCTGAATATGCCCCAGCACGGTGACGCGCGGTTCGATGCCGTACTTCTCGATCTCGCGGGCGATGTCTTCTCCTTTGCCCACCCCTTCGGCGACGATGATGATCGAGTGCCGCTTGCCGTGGGCAAAGTTTTCGATCATCCGTTTCGTGATCTGTTCGAGATCGAAGCTCACTTCGGGCACGAGGATCGCCTCGGCGCCGCTGGCAAGTCCCGCATACAGCGCGATGTCTCCGCAGTGCCGCCCCATCACTTCCACGACGGATGTCCGCTCATGGCTCGTCATCGTATCGCGCAGCTTGTTGATGGCGTCGACCACGATGCTGACGGCCGTATCGAACCCGATCGTAAAATCGGTGAAAGGAATGTCGTTGTCGATCGTCCCCGGCAGCGCCATCGTCTTGATGCCCAGCTTGCCCAGTTCGTTCGCTCCGCGATAAGAACCGTCGCCGCCGATGACGATAACGCCGTCGATTCCGCGGTTGCGCAGGTTTTGGACGGCCTTCTGCTGCCCTTCCGGCGTCCTGAACTCATCGCAGCGCGCCGTCTGCAGGATCGTCCCGCCGCGTTGGATGATATCGCCCACGCTCCGCAGATCCATGGGCCGCATGTCGTCGTTGATCAGACCGAGGAAACCGCGCTGCACGCCGTACACTTCCAGACCGTGGTACAAACCGCTGCGCACGACGGCGCGAACGGCCGCGTTCATCCCCTGAGAGTCTCCACCGCTTGTCAGTACCGCAATTTTCTTTACTGTCATCGTTCTTCCTCCTCACATGATGATGTCATCCGGCAAACTGCGAACTAACGACTTCGAATCCATAAACTGTTGAACCAGAAAAAAATCCTCGTCCAGGGGCTTTTCACCATCAATCTCCGACGGATCGTCTGAACCGAACGCTGTGCGGACACCTTCGGATCGGATAAATACAAAGCCAGCAACCCCTCGATTATCATCAGGTGAAAACGGCGATCCGGCAACCTGCCGCTCGCTTCCGCCGCCTGTTCCGCCATGAAACGCAACCGGTCGACCAGATGCTCGGCATCGCGGTAATAACTGCAAAAGTTCAAATCTCCCCCGGTTCTGTCCTCCTCCTGATCGATCAAATAATCGAGAAGAATATGGAGTGCGCACAAATACGGATGATAAGAAGCATGAATGGCGGCGGCCATCTCATCCGTCAACCGGGGCTCGCACGCGGCCTGAAAAAGCATGAATACGCCAAGGGTCGATCCGCATGCCGCGGCAAATTCATTCCACTCCAGATCGGGATACCGCTCCTGGTGTTGCCGCCACCAGGCGAGCAAAGCCTGTTCCCTGCGGCTCGGATGAATATGCTTATACACCTGAAGATCGGAGTACAGACCGACTAGGTCCAGAACATACGGTTTCACGATCGGATAGGCCGGCAGCTTGCTCACCGCATCCCGGCATGCGTCCACGAGACTGCGCAAATATCCGTTATCCCCGGACTGCTCCCGATGCTCGTAATAGTCGTGATGCGGCCGCGAAGGGTCCACCGCGTCCAGCATCGATTGATGCAGGGAGCGAAAATCTTCCGCCGACAGCGATGTGCTGCGATCGCACAGATTATCCAGATAATCGCTGATCGTCTGGAAAGCCGTGATCAGGCGAAGCAGCGTAGGGCGCTGCTCGCGGGGACCTGCGGCGTATACGGCTCCCCCGATGCAATGGAACTCCTTCGTGCTCATGCTGGCGATGGCTTGCGTCCTCAGTTCTTCATCCGGTATGGACTGCGCCTTCTCCCGCCAAAATCCCAGCTCCCTGCGGACGCCGGGCAATATGTGGCGATACATCCTGTACATCAGGCTCAACGGTCCTTGAGGCAAACCGGCGGAAGTACGGGTGGCACTCATGCGGGCACGACACTCCTAACGCTATCGCCGTTATGCCGGCATAATCGGATAACATCGAGCTTTCCGTATCGCGAACCGACCGTCCGCTACGTGTGCGATCGCCGGTCCGCGATCGTCTGATTGACGCGGTACCATATGTGCAGATCGTTGATGCGGCTTGCCAGTTCGGCGATATCCGCATTCAGCCGGCATGACGCGGCAAAATCTTCTTCCTGATTCAATTGCTCCAATTTGAGCTTGATATGCTCTTCAAAATGCTTGACGCGATCCGGAATCGAACCGCGAATCTGTTCCCACAGCAGCAAAATCTGGGCCTGCTCCGCCTCCGAGAATTCCTCCCACTCTCGCTCCATGACCGGCAACGGAATGCCGAGCCTTTCATCGTATCGAAAATGGAAACCACTTGCCATCTGTCGGGCCTCCTGACCACCGAAGTACCGTGCCATTTTTTGTCCGCAGACAACGGCTTCTGCATTCATTGTACCGCATGGAACGGGTTTTGCAAGGTACAGGATGGTGCACTGTTGGCGGGTCTTGTCGACTGAAGAAGGACAAGCGGCCGCAATATCGTGCAGGAAAGCGGGCGCGATCCCCCAACAGACGGGCAAGCCCAGTCCGGTCGTCCGAACTGAGCTCGGCTTCCTTCATCGGTGCGTCTGTCCGGCATTACGGGCGAATGAACATTTGCGTCCAATAATGTCCCATCGATCCGCCGCTGCAATATCCGACACCGATTTCCGTATACGACTCATTCAAAATATTGGCGCGATGACCGGGCGAATTCATCCAGGCCTGCACGACGCTCTGCGCAGTCGGCTGACCGGCTGCGATATTCTCTCCGGCGGCGCTGTATCTCAGACCGAACGCGCGGATCATATCGAACGGACTTCCGTATGTCGGCGACTGATGGGAGAAATATCTGCGGTCCCGCATGTCTTCCGATTTGTACCTCGCGATGCGCGACAGTTCCCAATTATGCGCCAAAGGCTTCAACCCGTGATTCACCCGTTCGATGTTGACCAGCCTGATGACCTCCTGCTCAATGCGCTTAACCGTGGAAAACAGCGGCACATAGACGATATCGCCCGGATAGATCAGGTCGGGATTTTTGATCTGCGGATTGGCTGCGATCAATTCGTACAGACCGACTTGGTATTTCCGCGAGATGAGCCAAAGCGTATCTCCGGAACGAACCGTGTATGTATCAGTATCCTCATATTCATCCGCGTAAACTTCCGGAACCGCCGCCATGCTCATGATGACGCATACGGCCAGCACCATCACGATCAATTTCAATGCATATTTTCGCAACTTGATGCAGCCTCCTTCTGAAAGTTGGATCATGTTGTGCTGATCCCATCCTTTAATATGGCAGGGATTGGGATATTTTTATGCAAACCTAACCCCGCAGGCGGCAAGTTGATGCCGGACAAGACTCGAACTTTATTCCAACTTGTGCTAACCTATTACTTAGAATACATATATAGAATTGAGGGCTGACATGGAACTGGTCATATTCGCTGTCGCCGCATTCCTGCTTGGGGCAATCGTCATCAGGAGCCGCGACCGCATTCCTGAACATATGCGCCGGCCTTTGGCCGTCTTCGCGGTGTTCCTGATCGCCGCCGCGTTCATCATGGTCGTTGCGCGTTTCTTGCTCATGTAACGAAACGGAGGATAAGCGAAACCGTGCGCGGTCATACTAGGTTGTAAAAACTGCACGCGAAGGTGACCGCTATGCGCATGGCAGCTTTGCTGGGGACGGTAATCGCCCTATCCGCTCTCAGTCTGTACGCATCCATCGAAACCGACAGCATATCAATATCAGGGAGGAATCCGATGAGCAGTTTACCGAAAAGGCATGAATTGCCCGCAGAACACAAATGGAAGTTGGAGGATCTGTTCGAAAACCAGGCGGCGTGGGACAAGGAATACGCGGAAGTAAAAGAAAAACTGAAAGATATTGCCCAGTATCAGGGAAAATTGGGCGACGCGAAAATGCTGAAGATGTGCTTCGCATTGGAGGACGTCATCTCGTTACATACCGAAAGACTGTACGTTTATGCGAACATGAGGCATCACGAAAACATGGCGGACCCGACATACCAGGCGTTGTCGGACAAGGCCAAAAAACTGAGCGTCGAAGTGAACGAAGCCACTTCCTTCATCACGCCGGAAGTGCTCAGTCTGCCGGATGAAACGCTGGACGCTTTCATCGCTGACCCGGAACTTGCTCCATACAAACAAACGCTGAAAGAGATGAAGCGCCAGAAACCGCATATCCTGAGCCAGACGGAAGAAGCGCTGCTCGCCCAGGTCGGCAACATCGCGCAGGCGCCCGGCACGATCTACGGCATGCTGAACAACGCCGATATGAAATTCCCGGTCATCAAAAACGACCGAGGAGAAGACGTAGAACTGACGCACGGCCGCTACATCCAGTTCCTCGAAAGCCGTAACCGCGAAGTGCGCAAAAACGCCTTTGACGCCATGTACTCGACCTATGCGAAGCATAAAAACACGCTGGCCGCTACCCTGAACGCCAACGTGACGAAAAACATCTTCTACTCCCGCGTGCGCAAATTCCCGTCCGCGCTGGAGATGTCCTTATTCGGCGACAACATCTCGAAAGACGTGTACACGAATCTGATCGACACGATTCACGAGCACCTGCCGCTTCTGCACCGCTACCTGGCGCTCCGCAAGCAGCTGCTCAAGCTCGACGAACTGCATATGTACGACCTGTTCGCGCCGCTTGTGGAAGAATTCGATATGGAAATCGATTATGAACAGGCGAAGCAGATCGTGGCGGACAGCCTGCAGCCTCTGGGCGAAGAATATATCTCGGTGTTGAAGGAAGGATTCACGAGCGGCTGGATCGACGTCTACGAGAACGAAGGCAAACGGAGCGGCGCATACAGCTGGGGTGCATACGGCACTCATCCTTACGTCCTGCTGAATCATAAAGATAACCTGAACAGCATGTTCACGCTCGCGCATGAAATGGGACATGCGATGCATTCTTATTATTCCGACAAACATCAGACGTATCGCGACGCGCAGTATCCGATCTTCCTCGCGGAAGTTGCGTCGACGCTGAACGAAGCGCTTCTCATGGATTACATGCTGAAGAAGAGCAACGACATGAAGGAGAAAATGTACCTGCTAACCTACTACGCCGACCAATTCCGCACGACCGTGTTCCGGCAGACGATGTTCGCGGAGTTCGAAATGATCATCCATGACAAGGCGGAGCAGGGTGAATCGCTGACGCCGCAGCTGCTCAGCGAAATTTACTACGATCTGAACAAGAAATACCACGGTCCGGTCATGACGGTCGATCAGGCGATCGAGATGGAATGGGCGCGCATCCCGCACTTCTACTCGAGCTTCTATGTTTACAAATATGCGACCGGCTTCTCGGCCGCGACGAGCTTCGCGAAGCAGATTCTGGACGAAGGCGAATCCGCCGTGAAACGGTATACCGACTTCCTGAAGAGCGGCGGCAGCGACTATCCGCTCGAAATCCTGAAGCGCGCGGGCGTCGACATGTCCACGCCGGGGCCGATCCGTCAGGCGATGAGCGTCTTCGAACAGCTGATCGAAGAGATGGAACAATTGGTCAATACGAAATAACGTTTCGTCATATAACCCCTTCCAAAACAATAATGGAGCCCTTGCAAAACAGGACCTGCAGCCATGAGGGCTCCCGAAAAACAAATCCCCGGAACAGTTTCGCGGCAACTTCCGGGGATGTTTTTTACGCAAGATAGCATGTCCGATACCTTTTTTCAATATGCTGCTTCTATTCCAACTAAAAACTTCTATTCCATATTCATAAGTGGAATTGAAACATCCTGTTACACGAACATTCAGAACAACTGACATACAGGGAAATCCAAGACCGTTGATGATGCGCGGTTCATGCGCGAATGGACAGATGAGATGGGCAGATGAACAGATGAAGCATGAACGGGATAAACGCCTCAGCGGCTGATGGCTGAGACGTCGCATGGCGAAAAAACTCAATCCTTCTCCACAAGTCCCCGGTTCATATAAGCGTCGATGATGTTGGTGACGGAAAAGACCGAATGCGCCAGATCAATGTTCTCGAACGAATACTTGCACTCATCTTTATAGGCCATATCCTCTTCATAATGCGCGATATGCCGCTGGATCATGTCCTCCGGCGCGCCGGCCGCCTTCAAACGTTCGATCATCAGATTTTTATCGATGTAGATGAAAATGCGCGTCACTTTGTCCCCATACTTGTCCTTCAAAATCTTGGCGCCCTTCGCGTTCAGGATCAGGTAGACGAACTTTTTCTTCCGGAACAGTTCGTCGATCTCCGCTTCCTTGATCCCGTATTTCACCCCGTCGAGCTCAACCGATTCGACGAACTCGCCGCGCGCCAATGCCGCATCGAATTCTTCCTCCGTGATGAAGTGATAATCCTGTCCGGATACTTCCCCCGCTCTCGGCTTGCGGGTCGTATACGACAGCACTTTCTCGATCCCCAATGTCGTTCCGACCATGTCGGCAATCGTCTTTCTGCCTGAACCGTCCGGTCCGGTAAAGACAAAGATCATTTCTTTCGTCTCCATCGCATCAACCTTCCTTTCTTCTAGATTTTCTTCTCCAATGGCTTACTTCAGCCCTGCGGATCCCCTGAGGCCAGAGGATCGAAAGGTACGGCTCTTCCGCCGCATTCCCGGCAACGCTATGCATGACATCGCCGCTATCGGGTTTACGGAAGCGGACCGGCGTTTAAGCACATCTTTGAGCGCGCAGATTGCGGGCCCTTCTATCACTTATATATATGAGTATATATATGTGAGGGATGGCGCTTGTATAATCTGTTAATAAATTCATTTTTTCAATGTTCATTCACCATCAATCTTAAACGCAGCCATGTCATTCCCGTCGCTTTACGGTTCATCCCGCCTGTGCCGTTCCTGCCGTTACGCCAACGCGGTCAATGGATCATCGGTATCACCCCTTCAAAAAATCTTCGATGTCAAAGCCACGATCCCATGATCACCCCGATCAACGAGCCGCACAAAATGGAAGCCGCATTCACCTGATCGTTTCGGAAGAAATGCCATCCCTTGACGTGCACAGCCGCCGCGCCGCAATGGCGGTCTTTTTCCACCAGCCGTCCGCATACGGCGCATCGGTATCCCGCCTGCACGGTAGCGCCGAGCAACGAGTCGACCAGCGAAGCGAGAAACCCGCACAGGCCGCCGATCCATATCCATACGGTGCCCGTTCCGTACTCCGCCGCCCCGTATGACGATGTCCGCTCCTTGACTTGATGCCGATCCGTCTCGGTATTCTCCGCTTTCAAAGCCGCCGCTTCCGGACTGTCCGACGCGGAGACGGACGGTTCGAAGACGGGGGCCGATGATCCTGCAGCCGCGAAACCGATCCTCTCGTGTCCGACCGCCTCAGGGCCGGCGCCGAACAACAGCGACAGCCCGAGAGCGCACGCTCCAATGAAGCATCCTCCCGCCAGCGAAGCGAGGCAGCCCGCGACGGATACGCCGCCCGAAGTGCCGGGCGCAACGCGGCGGCCGTTCAGGATCGAACGCGTCCTTCGGCTGAGCGTCCCGATCTCCGTCGCCCAGGTGTCGGCATTCGCGGCGGCCAAAGCGCCGAGACACGCGTACCACCACGCGGGATGCGGATATACGGCGTGACCGACGGCGGCAATGAGCGGCAAGCCGCCGTTTGCCGCAACCTGCCCGGCGTCTCTCCTCACCCCTTTCTCAAAAAAACGCTCCGCGTCCCGTTTGCTCCCGCCCTTCATCCTGGACAACAGACTGGAGCCGATGAAGAAGGCCAGCAAGCCGCCATACCAGACGACGTTGCCGAACACATAGAACAGGGTGCCCATCGCGACCGCCGCCGCAAATCCCGACTTGCTCAGGGAACGCAGGCGGTACGCCGCTCCGGCGATGAGGAAGCTCCCCGACAGTCCGATGATCCATTGCATCATAGTGGTATTTCGCCGCCATTTTCTTCGTAATTGCCTTCTCTTCTATTGTAAAGGAAAATGACGAAAAAATGAAAGTCTATTTGTAAGCGTTTTATTTGAGATTTTTTGCAGGAACTTGTCGTTTTATAAGGAATAAATACATCCTATCAGACAAATTGTCGAGTTGAACGGAGTGAAAGCATTGAACGCAGAGCATGAAATCGTCACCACCCGATATAAAGAAGAGCTGACACCGGAGCAACTGCTCCGGCTCATCTTCGAATACACGGCCAAGATCGCCAACACAAGCGATATCGATAAAGTGCTGACCCTGATGGCCGATATGGGCCGCGAGATGATTTGCGCGGACCGCTGCACGGTATGGCTGTACGACAAAGAGCGAAACGAGCTTTGGACCCGTGTCGCCCACGGCGTGAACGAAATCCGCATGCGGGCCGACCAGGGCCTTGTCGGGTATGCCATCAAGCACGAAAAAGCGATCTTCATTGACGACGCGTATACGAATGAAGAATACCGGGAGTTTCTGAAGGAAGGCGCGCTCAGAGTCGACAAAGAGACCGGCTACCGCACGAAGGCGATCATCGTCGTCCCGTTCCGCAACAACGAAGGAGAAATTTTCGGCGCGTATCAGGCGATCAACAAGATGACGAAGTCCGGCGTGTTTTCCGAAAAAGATCTGGAATACATCTCCCTTGCGGCTTCGTACTCCGGCAAATCGCTGGAAGCGGTGCAGCTGTATCACGAAATCGAGGAAACGCAGAAGGAAATCATCTTCACGATGGGGGAAATCGGAGAAAGCCGCTCCAAGGAAACGGGCAACCACGTCAAGCGCGTCGCCGAATATTCTTACATCATCGCGCTCGGCTTGGGCATGCCGGAAGAAGAAGCCGAACTGCTGCGGATCGCTTCCCCGATGCATGACATCGGAAAAGTCGCGATTCCCGACTCCGTGCTGAAAAAACCGGGCAAGCTGACCGACGAAGAATATCAGATTATGAAAAGCCACACGGAAATCGGGTACAATCTCCTGAAAAATTCGCGCCGCCGCATCCTTCAGGCCGCCGCCATCGTCGCTTCGCAGCACCATGAGAAATGGGACGGAACCGGCTATCCGAAAGGATTGAAAGGCGAGGAAATTCACATATACGGAAGGATCACCGCGATCGCCGACGTGTTCGACGCATTGGCCAGCGACCGGGTGTACAAAAAAGCGTGGGAACTGGACCGCATCCTCAACTTGTTCAAAGAGGAGCACGGCAGACACTTCGATCCGAACATCGTCGACGTGTTCATGGAACAATTGCCGAAAATTTTGGAAGTGCGCGATAAATACGCCGACGTCGTTCAGTAACCGCCGATGCCCAGACACATGGAACCGGCAGAATCAATATTCGCCAACATTCAGACGTGAAGCCGAAAGAATCAAACAATCGCCAACCAGTCATGGAACCGCCACAAACGGAATCGGCATGCACCGCCAAGTTCATTCGCGCAACCGCGCAATGATGAAGACGGCGGCGGATTCCGTACACATGCACCATCAAAAGGGCTGCGCTCGACAATCGGGCGCAGCCCTTGCCTTTATCTATGGCCGGAACCGTGACTCTGGCATCCCTGGAGATACGCGTCTTAATAGACGTTGAACTGGCCTTGCTGCTGCATATTCGTTGCCGGCTGATACGTGTGCAGGAACGTTTTGGCCGTATGATCGTTCATCTTCGGAATCTGATACAACCCGCGCTCGTTCATGTACAGGAACACCTCATACGCCTGATGGCTGCACGATACCGCGCCGTTAACCAGCATCTGGCGAACGTTCGGATCGGCCACTTCCAACGCCGCAATCATCTGGTTTTTCGCCGAGTTTTTATGCGCGCACAACAGCGCCGAAGCGATCTGCACATCGTTCAGCTGACCGTGCAAATTCGGCGAAACGTTGCCCGGATTGTCCAGCCCGTAGGCGATATTTTGCGGAGACGTTTGCGGCATGTTGTAAGGCGAATTCATCTGCTGCGCGGCGGAATAATCATGCGTGTACTGCACGATTTCGTTATACGACGCCACGGCGGTTTGCATGTGCCGTTCGATCATATCCCGCAGTTGCGGATCCTGGCAAATTTGCTTGTACAGACCGAAATGATTGATCATGTTTATTTTCTCGTTCAAAATTTCATGAACTTCCATCGTCTCGTGGGCTCCAAACGGCATACTTTGACACTCCTTTTGCATGTAATGATCTGAACATGATGCGAACCCTACCTTAAGATGAACGAACACGGCCTCAATTATGTGGAGCGCATCGTTCGCGACAGGAGTGAAATACTGCCATCGGCCCGTCCCGAAACATGGAACTTGTCGCCTGGACACATCTCAAATGTTCACACCGCTGAAAAAGCCAAACAGCCTGCCCGGCAAGGGATGTTGAAATGAAAAAATCATGCTTGAAATGTGAGAGCGATCAAAACAGAAAGATACGGCGTTTTCGGCAAATGCGGACAAAAGCGAAAGGAATGGATGGAGATGGCGATGACCGCGTTTCCGAAGCCGTTCATATGGAATGACGCGACCGCCGCGCATCAAATCGAGGTGGCGTATATGAAGAAGAAACGGGGATCATGATCCGGGATATTCCTTGCGCCGGATAACGTGTTCGAAGGATTGGAAATCACAGCATGTCCCACACTGGAATCATCACGTAAGGTTCATGCTAAAGAATATGCCCGGCATCTCCCGCGTTCAGCCGGACGAGCGAACGAGAAGGAAACTTTCGATCTCCTGGACTTCCGTCTCTTCGCCGCCGTTCAGCAAACCGAACAGCTTGTCCGCCGCGGCGCGGCAGAGCGTTTCCCGGGAATACTGGATCGTCGTCAACGGCGGATTCGTTTCCGACGACATGAGGATGTCCTCGCAGCCGATGATCGCCAGCTGCTCCGGAACCCGGATGAAATGGTGGCGGCACGCGGCCATCGCGCCGATCGCCATCAGATCATTCGCGCACACGAGCGCGGTGAACGTAATACCGCCATTCACAATCCGCCTTTCCATCGCGTCGAACGCCTTCAGATACGTTCCTCCGCCGTGCAGCACATCTGCGTGGTCAAATTTGCCTTGACACACCTTGACCGCCTGAATGAAGGCGGAAAATCTTTGGGTGTGATAATGCGCCGGGTGGCCGTGCGTCATAAAACCGATGCGCTCATGACCTTTTTGTTGCAAATATTCGACGATGATCCGCATCGCCTTCGTCCAGTTCATATCAACATAAGGAACGCCATGCATGCGCCAGGCCGGCTGCAGCAGCGACACGACCGGAATGCCGAGCCTGCCGTATTCCGCGAGCAGCGTATCCGGCAGCGTTTGTCCGATGAGCATCAGGCCGTCGATAGCGCCCGCCATCGCCATAAGCCGCTGTTCCGACAATTCCTGATGGTACGTGTGCAACAGCATGCTGTAGCCGCGTTCCGCCAGCAATGTTTCCACATGCGTCACGAGCGACGCTTCAAACGGATTGCCGAGATGGTTCACGAGAACGGCGATCTGATTCGTCTTCGCTCTTTGCGGTTTCGCCATCGCACAGCTCACCTCTTTCCTTCGATCCCGAAAAAATGTTCTGCCGGCCGAATGCCCGGACCTCTATGAACATTTCGACAGACCCACATTACATTGTACCTGTTTTTGCAAGATAATCAATTCGCGCATGTGTTATAATAATCCATCATGGCTTCAACGTACGCTTGTCCGACGCATTACTCAAGATAGGGATGACCAGAGAGCATGGAACGATGGAAACTGAATTTGGCGGTGCTGTGGGTGGGGACGTTCCTGACAATGGCGGGAATGTCCATGATCATACCGTTTATCTCCCTGTACATCAAAGAACTCGGCATCACGGACCCGGATGAGATCTCGCTTTGGGCAGGACTTATTTTCTCGGCGAACTTCATCACAGCTTTCCTGTTTCAGCCGTTGTGGGGCAAATTGTCCGACCGGTTCGGCAGAAAAATCATGCTGCTCCGTTCCGGTTTCGGCATGTCGATCGTCATCATTCTCATGGGATTGGCGACCAATGTCTGGCATCTGCTGCTGCTGCGCCTTTTGAACGGCACGGTGTCCGGCTTTATTCCCGCTGCCAACGCGCTTGTGGCCGCCAACACCCCGAAGGAACGAAGCGGATTCGCCATGGGGACGCTGCAATCCGGCAGCGTGTCCGGCTCCGTGATCGGCCCCTTCATGGGCGGACTGCTCGCGGACTGGTTCGGCTTTCGGATCATCTTCTTCATCACGGGCTCCCTGCTGCTGTCCGCCACGATCCTGTCGATGATCGTCGTGCGCGAGAAATTCAATGCCGCTCAGGCAAAGGCGGCGCCGAACGTATCCATCCTGACCGGCTTCCGGCAAATCATCGGATATCCGGGCATGTTTGCGCTGTTCACCGTCACGTTCGTCACGCAGCTGGCGCTCTCCGGCACGATGCCGCTTATGCCCGTTTTCATCGAGGAGATGCACGGTCCTGTGCCGAATCTGGCTTTCTACGCCGGGCTGGTCAGCTCGGTGACGGGTTTCTCCAACGTCATCTTCTCCCCGCTTCTCGGTCGCGTGGGCGATCGGTTCGGATCGGACAGAGTGCTTCGCCTATCCCTCATATGCGCCGGACTTTCCTTCATCCCGCAGGCGTTCGTCCATTCGGTTTGGCAGCTGATGGCGGTGCGCTTCCTGCAGGGCATGTTTATCGGCGGTCTGCTTCCGTCGGTGAACGCGCTCATTCGCCGAAACGTGCAGGATACGATGATCAGCCGCGCATTCAGCTTCAACCAATCTTTTCTCAGCCTGGGCAACCTGATCGGCCCGACGGCGAGCGGCATTTTGACGCTGTGGATGGGCATACGCGGGCTCTTTATCCTGTCCGCCGTGCTGATGATCATGAACGCATTATGGGTCGGCAGAGCGGTCGTCGGACATATCGGCCCGGGTTCCGCGCAATAGCGTTAGAAGCGAAGGCATCCCCCGGCTCAATCCTACAAAAAATCCGGCGCAAGGCCGGATTCACGTTCACGCTGCTCGAATGATTTCTATCTAAGATACGAATTAATAGATCGTCCGCGAGATGATAACCAACAGGATGAACAATACGAGAATCGTGCCTGTGCTGGTCCAGAAGCCTGCACCTGCCGCATAGGACATAGTTCAGCCACCTCCTTCGTCAACAGACTTCTATACTTTATGGAGGTGGCTGAATTTCGGTATAGGTGAATGTACCGGACAAACGAGAATTAGTCTTTCCGCATAGGAACCCGCAAATATCGTCCGGGTGGAACGGTGCGGATGAAATCTTCGAAACGAACGGCATCCACAAGCCGCCCGTTCCCCTTCCATCCGCCCGAACTGAACTCCTGGACTTCGTGCCTCAGTCTTCGCTTCCTCAGGCTTCGATTCCTTAGGCTCCTTGGGCATCCGATTCCTTGGGCTTCGATCCCCTGAACTTCCGATTCCTTCGGCGTCCGAATTTTCTACCGGTTTCCGAATCCTCCGTCCCTCCGCCGTTGAACCACGCCTGTTCTCATTCCGGCTTCAGACGAGCACGTATTCGGCTCCGGGTTCGGCCCGCCACTCCACGATTCCGTCCGCATACCGCGCATCGGCAACCGCTTGACCGTCCTTCAGAACGCGGACGGATCGACCCGTTCTGACGCGGCAGGTGCCCGGTTGCGAACTGCGGATGCGGGCCTCGCCCAGCTTTCCGTCCGCCCAGGCGATATCGATCTCGTAACCGCCGCGGGCGCGCAAGCCTTCCATGCGGCCTTCGCTCCACTGAGCGGGGAGCGCGGGCAGCAGATGAATCTCTCCGGCGTGACTTTGCAGCAGCATCTCGGCGATGCCGGCCGTTCCGCCGAAGTTGCCGTCGATCTGGAACGGCGGATGGTTGTCGAACAGATTGGGCAGCGTCGAGTGGGTGAGCAGCGCCCGCACATTCTCATAGGCTTCCTTTCCGTCCTCCAGCCGCGCCCAGAAGTTGATGATCCACGCGCGGCTCCATCCGGTATGGCCCCCGCCGTGGGCGAGCCGCCGCTCCAGCGTCACGCGCGCCGCTTTCGCCAACTCAGGCGTGCCGCGAACCGTGAACTGCTTGCCCGGATGAAGCGCGAACAGATGCGAAATATGCCGGTGCCCCGGCTCCGTCTCCTCATAATCTTCGAGCCATTCCTGAATCTGCCCGTACTTGCCGATCTTCGGCTTCGGCAGCCGGTCGATGATGCGGCGGAATTCATCGAGCAGATCGTGAGTGAGCCCGAGGATTTCTCCCGCTCGGACGCACGCGGTGAACAGTTCGTGCAGGATCTGGCTGTCCATGGCCGCCCCGATGGTCAGCTGGCCGATTTCGCCGTTCGGCAACCGGTACGTGTTCTCCGGCGATACGGACGGATTCGTGACGAGCAGGCCGTCTTCATTTTCCTCCAGATAATCGACGAAGAACAGCGCCGCTTCCTCCATGATCGGATACGCCCACTCCAGAAAACGCCGATCCAGCGTATACTCGTAATGGTCCCACAGATGCAGGCAGAGCCACGCGGCGCCGAGCGGCCAGTAGGTCGCAGGCATATAGATGTCCTGCGGCGCCGTGTCCGCCCAGATGTCCGTATTGTGATGCGCCGTGAACCCCCTGCATCCGTACATGACCCGAGCGGTGTGCCGCCCGTTTTCGCGCAGGCGCGCGATAAGTTCGAACAGCGGTTCGTGGCATTCGGACAAATTGCACAATTCCGCAGGCCAGTAATTCATCTCCGTATTGATGTTGATCGTATATTTGCTGTCCCAGGGAGGCGTCATATGCTGATTCCAGATTCCCTGCAGATTGGCGGGCAAAGACCCCGGCCGGCTGCTTGAAATAAGCAAATATCTTCCGAACTGGTAGTAAAGCGCGATCAGGCCGTGATCCTCCTTGCCCTCCTTCATTCGCTCCAGACGCGCGTTCGTCGGCAGCGCCTCCGCCTCCGCATCGGACGGGAGCGTCAAAATCGACCGTTCGGACAAGGAACGGAAATCTTCCTCATGCCGTTTTCTCAGCTCGGCATACGAATACCGCCCGGCTTCGTCCAATTTGCGGAGCGTTTCGCGCGCCGGATCTTCGGAGCGGAACGTCGTGTCCGCCGCCAGGAGCAGCGTCGCGCTGTCCGCCTTTTCGATCATCAGATGCTCGCCGATGATCCGCGTTTCTCCGCCTTCGGCCAGCGCGCGAACCGCCGCACGGAAGTCCGAGCCGCCCTCGCCGCCGCAATTGCCTTCCATCATGATCGTCCGTTCGTCCGGCCTTGAGATCCTGTCGAAATAACGGGCCCGTCCGCGGTTCAAGCGCGCCGTCACCGTAATACTGCCGGGCCTGTCGGCGGTCAGGCGGATGACCATCACCTGATCCGGATAACTGGTGAAAATCTCGCGCACATACGTCACGCCGCCGACGCGGTATCGGATCGTCGCGACGCCGCTCAGCAGATCCAGCTCGCGCCGATAGGAACCTTCCTCCGCTTTCCCGCCCTCGTGACGGAACATCAGCGAAAGATCGCCGAGCGGCGCATAATGGCGCTGCGTTTCCGGAATGCCGGACAGCGCCAGTGCCGTCAAATGCTGCGCTTCGCCCAATCTCCCTTCCCGCAGCAACCTGCGGATCTCGGGCAAATAGCGGGCGGCGTCCGGATTGTGCCGGTCCCGCGGTCCCCCGTACCATACGCTGTCCTCATTCAACCCGATCCGCTCATCCGCGATCTTTCCGAACACCATGCCGCCCAATCTTCCGTTGCCGATCGGCAGCGCCTCTTCCCACACCGATGCCTCTTTGTCGAACCATACGATTTGCGATGCCCGTTCCTTCACCGCCATGTCATCGAGTCACCCCCGTCAATAGTTCACACTGATTCCGCACGGAACAGCCGTTTGCTTGCCAAACCGTCATGGCTTACCCTCGAGCCGCTTAAACAATGCCGTAAAATGCCGCGCAGTTGCCGCCCAGAACCGCCGCCTGCCCGTCCTCGGGCAGCGCTTTCACATAATCGATAACGATCCCCATCACCGAATCGTACTCACCGCTGATGAGACATACCGGCCAGTCGGAGCCGATCATCAAGCGGTCGGTGCCGAAGGCGTCGAACACGACATCCAGGAACGGCCGGAAATCTTCCGTTTTCCACGCTCCCAGCTTCGCTTCCGTAACCATCCCGGACAGCTTGCAATACACGTTCGGATGCGACGCCAATTCATAGATGCCTTCTTTCCATCCGCTCAGCACCCCGTTGGCGATATCCGGCTTGGAAATATGATCGAGAACGAATTTTTGCTCCGGAAACTTCTCCACCAGTTGAACGGCGGGCTTCAGATGGCGGGGGAACAGCAGCAGATCATACGTCAACCCGTAGGCCTGAAGCTTCGAAATGCCCCTCTGAAAATCCGCGCGCAGCATGAACCCGTCATCCGGTTCGTCATGCACGACATGCCGCACCCCCCTCAGTTTCGGGTGAGCGGCGAACTTCGCCAACTGTTCCTCGACATTCTCCGAGCACAGATCCACCCATCCGACGACACCTTTGATCCAATCGTACCGATCGGCCAGCTCAAGCAGCCAGCGCGTCTCCCCGAGCGTCTGCCGCGCCTGCACCGCGATGCTGCCCGCAAACCCCAGCCGGTCAAGCAGGGGCTTAAGATCCGGCGGCATAAAATCGCGCTTGATCGGATCGCAATTGTCGTCCATCCATCCGTATTCCTCCGCGTTGTACATCCAAAAATGCTGATGCGCATCGATCTTCAACACATGCCCTCACATCCTTTCTTCATCCGTCGCCGAATGCCGTCTTCGCTCATCCGGCTTCATGCCCAGTCTTCCGCACGCCTAGACCTTCATCCTAATCGAGCGTCCTAATCCAGCGTGACCATCGCTTTGATGACCTGCTGAGCGGGGTCCAGCCATTGCTCGAACGTGTCGATCGTCTGCTCGAACGGAGCGCGGTGCGTCACGAACGATTCGATATCGACGCGGCCTTCCCTCATCCAGCGCATGACGTCCGCAAAATCTTCTCTCGTCGCGTTTCGGCTGGCATAAAGCGTCAATTCCCTGGCATGGAACAGCGGGTCATGGAACGTGATATCTTCGCGCACGAGACCGACGTAGACGATGCGTCCCCCGTGCCCCGCGTATTGGAACGAACGCTCCATCGAAGCCTTGTTTCCCGTGGCGTCGATGACGACATCCGGCAACTGCCCGCCGAACATGTCCCGCAGTTTCGCCTCGACGTCTCCGTCGCTCGTGACGGCGGCGTCGACACCCGCCCACCGCTTGCTGAAATCCAGCCGATGCTGAGCGAGGTCCATCGCCGCCGTCCGCGCTCCCGCCTGCTTCGCCGCGATCATCACACCGAGCCCGATCGGCCCCGCGCCTATGACGAGCACGTTATCCTTCGCCGTCAGCTGCCCGCGCCGGACGGCATGCGCCCCGATGCTCAGGCACTCGACAATCGCCGCTCCCTCAAGCGAGATGTCGTTCGCTTGTATCAGATGGCGGATCGGCACGCGAATCCATTCTCTCATCCCGCCGTCGGTATGCACGCCCATCACCCGGATGTTCTCGCAGCAGTTCGTTTTGCCTGCTTGACATGCCCGGCATTCGCCGCAATGCAAATACGGGATGACGCACACTCGGTCGCCGGCGGACAGCCCTTCATCGTTCGGTCCGATCTCTTCGATGACGCCGGACAATTCATGGCCGAGAATGCGCGGATACGTGAAGAACGGTTGCCGCCCCCGGTAGGCGTGCATATCCGTTCCGCAGATGCCGATTCGTCTCACCCGGACGATCGCGCTTCCCTCCACAAGCTCCGGCTTTTGTTCCTCTTTCATCGAAAATTTGCCCGGTTCCTCGCATACGATCGCTCTCATCGCTGGTTCTCCTCTCTGCCGCTCGGCCAAGTCTTGTTCATAATCGGCTGCAAAATGTCCTGCACTTCACGCAGCAATTGTTCATCGATCGGCTCTTCGATCCATTTCACATTTTTGCGGATATTTTCCGGATTGGCGGTGCCCGTCAGCGTCGTCGGAATCCGTTCGTTGCGGACCGAAAACTGCAAGGCCAGCTTCGCGATATCTTCTCCGCGTTCCGCACAGTATCGGGCGGCGCGTCTGCAGCATTCCCTGATCTCCTGATCCGCCGGATGCCAGTCGGGCGCGCCCCTCAGGCTCAACAGCCCCATCGACAGCGGCGACGCGTTGATCACTCCCGTCCCTTTTTCCTCAAAATAAGGCAGCAAACGTTCAAGAGACGTATCATTCAAGGAATAATGGCAATAGCTGATGACCGCATCCACGTGAACCCGGTCGATCACTTTCGGATAGATCGCCAGAGGCAATCCCGTAATGCCGTAAAACCGGATCTTCCCCTGTTCCTTCAACTTCTGCAGCGCGGGAATGCTCTCTTCGACCACCTGATTCAGATCGCCGAACTCGATGTCATGCAGGTGAAGGATGTCGATATAATCGATCTGCAGGCGGCGCATGCTTTCTTCCGCGCTGCGGATAATGCGCTCCGCGCTGAAATCGAACACGTCGGCGCCGTACCTTCCGGCCTTCGTCGACAAAATATAGCGGTCTCTCGGCACGCTTTTGAGCGCCTTTCCAAGCACGGTTTCCGCTTTCGTCAAGCCGTAGTATGGCGACACATCGATCAGATTAATGCCAAGATCCAACGCTTCGTGCACCGTCCTGATGCCTTCCGCCTCGTCGATATCGCGAAAGACCGAACCGAGGGGCGATGCCCCGTAACTGAGGATCGAGACTTCCAGACCGGTATTGCCCAATTTTCGATATTGCATCGATCCTTCCTCCTTATGTTCAAACCTCGCCTGTTTCAAACTTCGTCCCGCTTGTCTTCGATGGATTGCAGCGATTTTCCTTCCGGACTACCGACCGAAACCCGAAAGACCGTTCATCCGGGATTCGGCCCTTCCGGTTGCCATATCCGGCCGCCGCGGCGGCGAATCCGCTTTCATCGCGGCCTTCACATCCGTCCAAACAGAAGGACTCTTCCCGAGTAAGTATACATAAAAGAAGGCGCCCTCTTCAATTGAATCGGGCACCGTCTTTTTCATTCCCGCACATATTCCACATCCGTGACGCCCGCCCGGGCATTGGCGACCCGCGCCGCGATGAAAAAGAAATCCGACAGCCGGTTCATGTAGATGCGCACCGCGTCATTGATCGGCTCCCTGCGCCCCAATCTGACGATCGCCCTTTCGGCGCGCCGGCATACGGCCCGGCACACGTGAAGAGCCGCGGCCGCCCTTGTCCCTCCGGGCAAGATAAAGCGGCGAAACGGCGGGCATTCTTCGGCGTAACGGTCGATCAGGTTTTCCAGCCGTTCGACCCTGTGATGACGGACGATGTATTTGTCTTCGTCCGGCCTCGCCAGGGACAGATCCGCGCCGCAATCGAACAGTTCGTGCTGAATTTCAATCAAATCCCGTTTCAGATCGGCGTACATGTCCTCATTCAGCTCAAGGATCGCCTGTCCGATGAAACAGTTCAACTCATCCGTGGAGCCGTACGCCTCGACCCGCGCATCGTCTTTCGGCACCCTTGATCCTCTTGTCGACGTTTCGCCCTGATCCCCGGTTCTTGTGTAAATTTTCATGTCGGCACCTCCTCATTTCTTTAGCTATCATAATGGACCCGGCAGCAGAATCTGCGGCACGCCGGCGACGGGATGGCGGACGATCTCGGGCCGAATCCCGTACACTTCAGCCAGAAGGTCGGCTCGGATCACGTCCTCGGGCTTTCCCGTCTCCACGACGCGTCCGTCGTGCAGCACCAGGATCCGGTCGCAATAAAGCGCGGCCAGATTCAGATCGTGCAGCACGGCGACGACCGTCAATCCGTCGCGTCGCTGCCAGCGGCGAATAAACTCCATCATCTGCTGCTGGTAGCCGATGTCGAGATAGGTTGTCGGTTCATCGAGCATCAGCAGTTCGGGCTGCTGCGCGGCGGTTTTGGCAAGCGCCACCCTTTGCCGTTCACCGCCGCTCAATCTCTCGACGGGCCGGTCGACGAGATGCCGAATATCGAGTTCGCGAATGATTTCGTCGATGACCGACGCCGCATCTTCCGTATCTTCGCCGAGCCAGTTTTGATACGGATACCTGCCCATCTCGACCACTTCCCGCACCGTGAATCCGAGCGGAGGAAGCGCCTCCTGCTGAAGCACGGCGATATGGCGGGCCAGCTGTTTTCTCGTGTAGGCCGACAGCGGTTTTCCCAGATAGCGAATGTCGCCCTCAAAGTGCGCGTCCGCTCCGGACAGCAGCTTGACCAAAGTCGATTTGCCGCTGCCGTTCGGCCCGATGATACCGAAGCATTCGCCGTGCCGGATGTCCAGATCGATCCCTTTCAGCACCGTTTTGCCGCCCAGCTTCTTTCGGATTTCTTTTGCCTGCAACACCGGATCGGACGGCGAAGGCGCCGGCCTCGGTGCCGATGACGGAGCCGCAGCCTTCGATTCGGCGAATATTCGGGATCCGGCGTCTCCCTCCGCCCCGGCGACAGGACGGCCTGCGCCGGATCTCCCGATCCCGTCGACTGCCTGAGACAAGGCGAATCCCTCATGCCGGGAGACTCCTTCGGATGCGGTGTTCCCCCCCGGCACTTCGCCGGTCCCCGATGCCTTCGCTTCCCGAAACCCGGAGCTTGACCGATGCCGATCAGCCATCCGCCGCAGCCCCCTTCCTTTTATGTCTGACGAGCAGCCACGCGAAGAACGGCGCTCCGATAAACGCCGTCACGACTCCGAGGGGCAGCTCGGCCGGTTTCAACACCATGCGCGCGATCGTATCCGCCCACAGGACGTAAATCCCTCCGTAAATGGCGGACAAAGGCAGAAGAAGACGGTAATCGGGTCCGACGAGCAGCCGGATCAGATGAGGGGTGACCAGCCCGACGAAGCCGATCGTTCCGGCGACCGACACCGCCGATGCGCTCAGCAGCGTGCCCACCGCAAGCACGACGGTTTTCATCCGTTCGACATGCACCCCGAGATGCAACGCCTGTCTTTCTCCCAACGACAACAGATTCAGCGGCCGCGCCGCGCCGATGAGTACGATCGCGCCCAACACGACATACGGCGTCAGCAACGTGACGTAAGGCCAGCCGCGCAATTGCAGACTGCCCATCATCCAGAAAATGATCCCGTTCATCATCCGGTCGGACAACGAGATGATGAACGATACGATCGACCCGAAAAACGCCTGCACGACGACCCCGGCCAATATCATCGTCTCCGTGCGGAATTTTCCGTTGACAAGCGCCAGCCGCATGACGATGAACAGGGACAAGAGCCCCGTCAAAAACGCCCCGAGCGGCACCGTCCATTGGCCGAGCAGCACGTAATGCAACCCGGTTGAAATCAGGAACGCCGCTCCCAGCGACGATCCGGAAGCGACGCCGAGCGTATACGGATCGGCCAGCGGATTGCGCAGCACCCCCTGAAATCCCGCTCCGGCGAGCGAAAGGGCGGCGCCGATGAGAACCGCCAGCACGACCCGCGGCAGCCTGACTAGCAGGATGATCTTCTCATTCTGGATCATCTCGCCGCTTGCGGAACCGTTGCCCGTCACGGCATTCCAGATGATCGACCACACCTCGCCGATCGGAATGGGAGCGGACCCTACGGACATGCTGACGATCGCCGACACGAACAGGATGGCGATTCCCGCGCCCCCCCAGACCAACAACTTCTTTTTCATACTCCTGGCTTGATGGTTATCCATATTCATAGGACGATGACTCTCGCTCAACCGAAGATTTACTGATCAAACAATTCCGGATAAGTGGCCTTGGCGAATATTTTCAGCGCCTCGGTGATGCGCGGACCGTTGCGGCTCAATACATCGGGATCGATTCCCGTCAACGCGCCGTTTTTTATCGCGTTCAATTGTCCCCAGCCCGGACGGGATTTGATCGTCTCGATCAGCGGCTTCCCCGTCTCGTAATCGTTCACTTCCGCGTAGATGATGACATCGGGATTGGCGCTGATGACGGCTTCCGAACTGATCTGAGCCCACTGTCCGAGATCCGAAGCGATATTGATGCCGCCGGACAGACCGATCATCTCGTCGATGAACGAACCTTTGCCCGCCGTCCACAACGGATCGTATTCAACATATACTTTCTTCTTCTGATCTTCCGACAATCCTTTGACCGTATCGATGACGTATTGCTTGTCCTCGCGCATTTTACGGGCAAGCGCATTCGCTGCGGCCTGCGTGTCCGTAATCTTGCCGATCAGGATGATCGATTCGATCACCTCGTCGATCGTCGTCGGTTCCGTCGTAAACACCTTCACGCCGAGATCTCTCAGGCTGGAGACCGTCGTGCCGTTCAACGTCAAACCCGCGAACACGAGATCCGGATCAACGGCGAGCAGCGCCTCCGGATTGCCGTAAATGTTGCCGACCTTCGGCTTCGACTTCGCTTCCTCCGGGTAGTTGTCAAACTCGGACACCCCGACTATGCGGTCTCCCAGTCCGAGAGCGAACAAGATTTCCGTCTGATTCGGCGCGATCGACACGATGCGCTGCGGCGCCTCCGTGAACGTAAACTCCTCACCGGACGCGTCCTTGACCGTGAACGGATACGCCGTCCTTTCTCCTCCGCTCACATCCGCCCCGCCGTTTTGCGCCGTCCGATCCGCACCGTTATCTTTGGCGGAACCGCCGCATGCCGCCATGGTGAAAACCATGCACATCGCCAACAACGCAACCATCCATCTCTTCATTTTCCAATCTCTCCCCCTGTCATGATTTTTGAGAATGGCTTGCACGTCCGAGAACGACCGTATGTCGAACCCGATCCCGTCGCTCGCTGTTTATGATGCGCACGCATCGATCGAATCGAAAAAACCTCCATCCCGGCAAGGAACGGAGGTAGCGTGTTCAGGTGCATAAAAACACAATATGACCCTGCATCCGCATCCTTTTCCGCGAAGGATTAAGCGAGCAAGCTCACAGGCAGGTCTCCTGACTTGCGGGTATCGACGGTTCCGCCTTCCCATCCGGTAACGGACAGTGGCATAGAGGAACCCGTCACCCGCTCCACAGTGGCGCGACCGTGCCGGATTTTCACCGGCTTCCCTTTTAACTCTTGCGTCAATGTGCTGCGGCGCAACATCTTTTTCGCAAGAGCACCTGTGAACGGAATATGAAGTTGATCGTCTAAAGACAAGCTTGCATTCTCGTTGCCTGATTATACGATATCCGGCTCATTTAGGCAATGACCATATGACGACGGAACAAACATCGGCACACCCATCGCGGTCCAAACAACGGCGTCCGATTCAAGACACCAAGGCATCCGATTCACGCTCAAAACCTGTCGACACGCCGCGGACACCGTGCTACATGGCTCAATATGCGCGGAAAGAGGGGACGGAATTGGCCGCTTTCATGAGCTGTCCGGCGACGTCGCCGCCCGCGTCCGGCTGCATGCGCACGAAAATATACTGCCATCCGTCACGCTCCATATCGAGCACGGAATAGCCGGTACCCGGCGTGACGCGAAACGTTGCGGTGCTTCCGTCGTCCAGCCGGAGCGTTCGCGCTCCTTTATCTTTCGGCAGCACGATCTTGTGTTTCGCGGGGCTGATGATGATCATGTAACGCAGATGCGGCTCCTCGTCATGCAAATAATCGAGTTCCAGATAATGGCCGTCCCCTTCGGTTGCCGCGCATCTCGCAATCTCGTAAGAATGCCCGACAGGCGGCGTGTAGACCGGCAGACGGATGCGTTTCAAATATTGAGACTCGCATTCGCGCGCCGCTTCCGCCGCCGAACGGTAACCCGCCTCAAGCAGCGGCAGAATGACGGAATGCCACGTGTCGCTCCCCGCGGCGCTCTGCGCGGACGGCGACGAGTCCGTTGCCGGATTCCCGTCGTCCGCTTCGCCGAACGCGCCCAAAGAGAGAACGACCGGCTTCGTTTCCGCACGCCCGGCCGGTTCATTCGGCCGCATCGCATCGATCGTCCGAACCGCCATCAAACAGAAAACGAACAACAGCGCAATCCGCATCAAACGATACATAAAAGGGGACACCTCCCTCATCGTTTGGCATAATATTTCCAAACGTTGAGAAAAGTATCCCCTCCGGTCCGACGATGGTCCGTCCGGATTCGCCGATCCGTCCGCTCCGCCGGTTCCACGATCTGAACCGCGCCATTCATCAGACGATTCTCCGATGATAGTGCGGATGAGTTTGTTGCGGCTATATGATGATTGCCCGGATAAATTTTGTCGGCGGCTATTCGGACGATGACTCCGCCTGCGATTCCGCCGGTTTGCCGGGCTTGACATATTTGCTTGCCTTCTGCAACACTTCTTCTTCCGTTTCTCCCGTCACATAACGGCCGTTGATGTAGATGAACGCATAACGTTCGCACGGACCGCAGTATGACTTGCATCCGACGCGAATGCGGGAGTCCGGCGCCATCTTTTCCAATGCGCGCTTCACGCGCTCCGCGTTGATATGCCTGCACTTGTGGCATATGCGGATGTCGTTGGCGGGCTTAACGGGCTTCTGCACGGACATCAGTACTCACCATGGTATCCTTTGGAAGGATTCGTGATGACAAATCCTTCTTCCGGGATATACAGATAGTCGATTTTCACGCCGTCGAGAAACGGCTCATCTTTCTTCAGGATCACTTCTATGTCTTTATCGGTCATCACGACCACGTCTTCATCCGTCGGCGTATCCAGCTTCAAGGCATAATGCGCGTGATCCCCGTGCATATGCGTAATGTAGACACGAAGCTTCAAATCCTTGTTCGGTTCCCGTTCCAGTTCTCTGCGAATGACTTTCGCGGCGTTGCGGGTAATCTTGCATTTCACGGTACGTCCACTCCCAGCGTGTTAATAGATCCGAGAGCCGCCGCAAGCGGCTGCTCAAGCTTAACTCTTATTATAACCTGTTTTGAAAACGTTGGCGAATACCCCCCGGCATCGGCCGAGTTCATGTGCCCTTCCCTTGCGCGAACCGTCACACGAACCGTCACGCGAACCGCGACATCTGCCAGACGACGGAGCTGACATGAATCTCTTCATCCAGCCACTCGCGCGCGATTTTCTGGAACATGACCGGATCTCCGCTGCAGAAAAACTGATGCATCGGCATCTGCAGCGTCGATGCCAGCTGTCCTCTGTGATGCAGGATCGTGCTGATCTCGCGCGCCGTTTCCTCCGCCGAACTGATCAATTCGACGTCGGGACCGAGAAAGTCCGAGATCTTTTCCGCCATGAACGGATAATGCGTGCAGCCGAGAATCAGACAGTCGATGTCGAGCTGCCTGAAATCCTGCAACGAACGCGCGACGATCGGTTCGCAGGCGGGAGAACGATACAGCCCTTGCTCCACAAGCGTGACGAATTCCGGACACGCCTTGCTGTACACCTGCAGGTGCGGCGCGATCCGCTTCAAGGCATGCTCATACGCCCCGCTGTTGATCGTGCCCTCCGTTCCGATGACGCCGATCATCCCTTTCCGGCTTCGTTTGATCGCCGCCCGCGCCCCGGGCTGGATCACGCCGACCACCGGAATATCCGTCCGCAGGCGGATATCGTCCAGCGCCACAGCCGTCGCCGTGTTGCAGGCCACGACGATCATTTTAGGTTCGAACATGAGGAGATAATCCACGATCTGCCTCGTGAACATGATCACTTCCTGAGCGGGACGGGGACCGTACGGCGCCCGCAACGTATCGCCGAAATAAATGATTTTTTCCAGCGGCAATTGCCGCATGACTTCTTTGACAACGGTGAGGCCGCCAACACCAGAATCCAAGATCGCTATAGGTTGATCCAAGGGGACACCGCTTCCTTCGCCTTATAGTAGTGAATGACAAATGTATCCTAAGATTATGCAAACGTTGCGGAGACGGTTCCATCCGCGTACGGTCAGCCGAGCTCGCGCTGCAAATACTGCTCCACGCTTTGTTTGAAGCCGATCAACAGATCGCGGATCAACGGATACCACACGGCGATCTGCTCCTCATCCAGTTCAAAATACTGCTGGACGAGAGGCCGCCGCAGCTTCACAAGCTCATATAACTTCCCGCCGAGGGACGGGTCGAACACACCTTCATCCTGCAGGATGACGACGATGTCTTCGTAACTGCTCGCATCGCGCATGATGAATCCGTCGATCATCAGGCTGCCGATGTCGGTGATCGACTCGATCGCCAGATGCAGCACCCGTTCCCAGCCAAGCCGGGCCGCGAAAGGCGGGAACGTCCCGCGCCCCTGCTCCAGTTCGCCGATCGCTTTGAGCAAGCTCGAATCGATATACGCCAGCCGCCGTTCGATCTGATCACGATCCACGAAATACATAGTGACTGCCTCCTGCTATTTGCGCTTTTTTTTCGCCCTGATCTTCAGCCATATCGTCCCGATCACGAAAGTCAGGATGATGACGGAGACGATCGTCACATATTCCGCTATATCTCCCATAACTCGCTTCCTCCGCCTGTTGTGTATGGCTCATCAAGATTCGTAGTCAACGGCGATGGACACGTCTTTCACCGTTGCGATATAACGCAGCACTTCTTGATGAACGGGATGGTCGTTGTACAATTTCAAGTCTTCCAGCGAATCGAATTTCGCGATGAGCACGATGTCGTACGACCGTTCGGAACGCAAGACATCGATTCCGACCTCCAGCGACTTAAGCTGCGGAATCTTCCCTTCCATCGCGGTGAGCACATCGCGCGTTCGCCGGATGTTTTCCGGCGAACGGTCCAACAGTTTAAACATGACGACATGGGTAATCATATGTACTCGTTCTCCTTGCCTTCAATTTTTCCCGCTCCGGCCGGAGACCGCAGAATTGCCGGCTGCGCTTGGGGCGCAGACGCATCCGAAAATCCCCGGGCCGGAACGGCTGACATGTGCAAACAAGTCCTGTGCAAACACGCAGAAACATGAACTTCTGCCTATACGCTGACGCCGGCAGGAAAGGAGCTTTCTACAGCCGCCGGCGCAACCGGTTGAAATGGTCGTGCAGCGAATCGCGCAGCTCGAGATACGCTTCCAGATAAGGCGCGTACAGCGCGCCGACTTCCGGACGCGGCGTCACCGTGCGGATGGACAGCTGCGGCTCGATATGCCGCCATGCGTCGTTCTCATCGCGATACACGCCGTTTCCGACTCCGGCGATCAGCGCCGCACCGAGCATCGTCGCTTCCTCCACGCTCGGGATGTAGAACGTGCACCCGGTCACATCCGCCTTGATCTGCATGAGCACGGCGTTGCGCGTCCCGCCGCCGACCGCGGTGATCTCCCGGATGGCTTGTCCGGACGCCTGCTCCGCGGCGCGCCGGATCGCGGCAAATTCATACACCGTGCCTTCCAGCACGGCGCGCATCATATCCGCGCGCGTATGATTGACGCTCACCCCGATGAACGAAGACAGCATGTTCGGATTCGGCTTCGGCGCGCCGCTGCCCGACAGATACGGATAGTACAGAATGCCCGTCGGCTTCGATTCCGTCTGCGCCAGCATCCGGTTCATATCGTCGTACGGGATCGGCGGGTCCTGGATAATCTTGCGCATCCATTCCACGGAGCCGCCGGAGGAGGAAATGCCGCCCATCCAGAAATATCGGCCCGGAAGCACATGCTTGCCGTGCGACATGCCCGTTCTGAACTCGGCTTCGCCGAGCTTCCGTTCCGGAAGCACGCCGACGAGCGTCTCCGCCGTGCCCATCGAATCGAACACGTGACCCGGCTGGAGCGCCCCGACCGCCACGCTTGCGCACAGATGGTCGTGTCCGCATACCGCAACCGTCAATCCTTCCGGCAATCCGCTCACCGCCGCCGCTTCCGCCGTCACCCTGCCGCCGGGGTGTCCCGCCGGAAGCACCTCGGGAAACGCGACTTCTCCCAAACCGAACTTGTCCAAAAACGCGCGATCCCAAGTTCCATTGTACAGATCGTAAGCGTATGTCCTCGCGGCGAGCGACGCGTCCGTGAACCGTTCTCCCGTCAGGCGGAACGCGATGTAGTCGGACACCGACAGCCAGCAGGAGTTGCGCAGCGCCTCCTCATCCTGATCTTTCAGCCACATCAGCTTCAACATGCCGTATTTGAAGCTCGGATTCAGACCGGATTTGGAGAACCGTTCCAGGGCGTCGCTGGCTGCCTTCACCCGCTCCAGCTGCGGCAGGGAACGTTTGTCGAACCATGGAATGACATGGGATTTGGGCCGACCGTTGTCGAGATCGACGATCAGACCCGCTTCCGCCATGCTGGTGATGCCCAGCGCGAGGATGGGCGAACCCGCTTTCGCCGCGGCTTCGCGAAGCACCTCCGCCGCCGTCTGCCACATCCATTCCGGATCGTAATAGGGCAATCCTTCCGCCGTATAACTGGTGATCGTCGGACGGCTGGCGACAGCCGCCAGGCGGCCGTCCGTTTCGAACAATCCGGCTTTAATATTCGTCGTTCCGATATCCAATCCCAATAACAACTCGATCATCCTCTGCTATATCAATATGCCCCTATTCTACCATGTTCCCTGTAAAAGAAAAATGTCTGATCGTGCGGCTGGATGCCCCTTGTCTCGGACGCACGCCCGAAGCCGGCATCCGATCCGCCGTTGAAGCCGCTTCCGTCCCGCCTTCACGCATGCACGCGTTCTTTGGCCGGATCGCAGTCCGGTTCCCGGACATGGCTGACCTGCGACAGCTTCTTGAGATAATAACACTCTTCGCGGGCCATGTGGTCCGCCATGAGAGGCATGAGCGTCGCAAGCATCACATTCGTCAGCTTCATTTGCTCCAGATCGTGAATAAATTGCATGAACAGGCCGATTTCGATCTCCACCTGTTCGTTGAACCGGCGAAGCGCCGGAAATTCCTCCAGCTGCGTGCGCAAATATCCGGCGATCTCGATCGCTTTCATGTAAAAATGATCAAACACGGTCTCGAAATGTTTCGACTTCTTCCTGAGAACGGATTCGACTTTATCCAGATTCGCGCCGATCGCCGCGGCGTGTCCGGCCGCGTCGGGCAGCCAGAGAAGATGATGATGGACGGCGTCGAACACCGGTATCTGCTCCGCCTGCAGATAAGTCAGCACGCGAATGTATTCATCCAGCTCATTGACCATATGATTGACGAACGTCGGTGTCAGATGGATCGAGATTTCTCCGCTCAATTGGCGCCTGAGCAGATGCAGTTTGAAATGACGCAGCCCGATCGCATGACGGTACGCCATTTGATTCAGATCGAAGATGGCGTCCTTGCCGAGCGGTTCCCGCGCAACCTGCAGCAATTGATCAAACACCTGGACAAATACGCCCGCTTTATCGATCTCCGCCTGCTCGCCGGGCGCCAGCGAATCGCGGATGAACCGCGCGTGATCCCCCAGCACCTGAAGCCAAAACCGATGTTCGTACAGAGCCGACTGTTCGTAATTCATGCCGATGTCATGTCCTCCCGGGTCATTAATCTAATGTCACTGTATTGTATGTGCGAACGCCCGGAAAAGTACATCGATTCTCGCAACCGCCGGCTTCAGGACGCCGAAGGATTACGGCATGCTCCTGAAAATGCTGAAGAGGCAACCTGCTGGATAAGCCGGCTGCCTCTTTCCGGAAGGATGCCGTGCGGGATATTACACGAACACCGTACGGCTGATGATAACGAGCAAAATAAACAGAACGAGGATCGTGCCGGTGGACGTCCAAAAACCTCCGCCCACACCGCCTACTCCTGCAGCGTAACCCATATGCTTCACCTCCCGATAAAGCGATGATACAGTATATCTACACTTCGGCCGGAAGGTATGGTCAACCGCACAATGGGACGACAAAAATGGTTATGTATCAAAGTTTCATCCGCTCTGCCTGCGTCAGCCTGCGGCCGGACACGTCGAACAGCACCTGTCCGTCGGAAAGACCGATGATGCGCGTCGCAACCTGCTCCGCCCAATCGATCTGCGGGATCGTAAAAATCACCGTCGCCTTGTGACGGTCGCACATGTTGCGAAGATCTTTCAGCACGAGCAGCGCCGAATGCGGGTCCAATCCGATCACCGGTTCGTCGGCAACGATGATTTCCGAACCTTGAATGAGCGCCTTCGCCACGGCGACGCGCCGCTTCTCGCCCCCGCTCAGCTGTCTCACCTTCCGATGGGCAAGATCGAGAAGCCCGACATTTTCCAGATAATCCATCGCCGTCATATATTCCATCTTGGTTCGCGCGCCGATAAACTTGCGCCACAGCGGCAACATGCCCTTGAGAACATTTTGCAGCGCGGTCCGGTTCTCGTTCAGACCGGATTCCTTCGGCGGCATGTACGCGCATATGCTTTTGTAACGCTGTCTGGCCAGCCATCCTTGTTTGATCAGATCCCGATCATCGTAAATCAATTCTCCGCCGTCCCACTTTTCCCTCAAGGCCACGCACTTCAGCAGGACGCTCTTGCCGCTGCCGCTCGGTCCGAGCACGGCCACCATTTCTCCCGGATTGATCTCCAGCGATATTCGGTTCAGCACGGTTTTCCCCTGGTATGTCTTCATCAGATTGCGTATGATCATGTTCTAACCACCGCCTTATCCTTTGTCTCATGCATTTTGCCTTCTCATCATGCCCGCGTCACGGCCTTGCGGCGCCGTTCGGCCATTCCCGTCCCCCGCGCCGCGCCGTATGCGCCGATCGGGCGTTCGCTCGGTCATGCATCCGTCAGCCTTCTGTCATCCATTCATCGTTCGTCCGTCCACGGATATGTCGCGCATCCATCCAAGCCGCCGCGTGCATGGTTCCGTCAGCATTCCCCCATCAATAGTCCATTGTACCTTGCGGCACGGATCGAAGACAACATGGCCGGGTACCGGAGGAATCCGGTCAACTCCGCCGCCGCGAACGCCGTTCACCCTTCGCTTTTGTCCGCCGACTCTCCCCTGATCTTCATGCGGCGCTTGTCCGCTTCAATCCACGACGACGCCAGTTCGCTCAATTCCATGCCGTTCTCCCGCAGTTCGTCCATGTATACATCCGATTTCACCGAACCTTTATGAAGGATGACGACCCGGTCGACGAAATGTTCGATTTCCGAAATGTGATGCGTGCACAACAGAATGATCTCGTGTCCTTCCAGATGCGAAGCCATGATTCTGAGCATATCGCGGCGGGAAAACGGGTCCTTTCCCAGGAACGGCTCGTCCATGATGATATGCTTCGTCCGCTTGCTCAAGCCCGCGGCGATCTCCAGCTTCGACTTCTGTCCGCGGGAAAACGACCGGATCCTCCCGTTCGGGTATATCTCGAACGCATCCAGCAGCCGCCTGAACATGTCGAGATCAAACCTCGGGAAATAGTCCGCCAGGAAAGCGGCGTATTCAAGCGGCGTCATCCCGCGGCGATTGCTGCCCTCCTCCGTTATAAAAGCGATCCGGTCATATCGTTCGGCGGGCGGACGGCCGTCAATCAGGACGACGCCTTCATCCGTTTCGCCCAGACCGGCGACCGCTTTCAGCAATGTCGATTTGCCGCTGCCGTTGGCGCCGAGCACGCCGACGATCTCCCCGTCATGGAACGCAAGCCCGCTCACATACAGTTGAAACGGAGACGAGCGAACCTTTTTCACCAGTCCGTTGATTTCGATCATGCGACCACTTTCCTTTCCTGCTTCCTTCAAAGGCAATCCGGACATTCGGAATCGGCCGGAACCGCCGTCTTTGACAGAACGAAACCGCGCTCACTCGATACCGACGATCTCAAAGCCGCGAACCTTGTTGTACCGGTCGTAAAACAGGCTGCTGTGAGGCCCGCTCTGGGGAAATTGAATAAGATCATCGGCCTGGTCCGTCAGCAATTCGCCCGTATAGATCCGCTTCCCGTTCTCAAACACATCGATCATGAAGCGATCCGGCGTTATAAAGGCGGACGAATGTTCTTGCCGTTCCGGACGGATCGTCACGACGACGATCTTGCCGCTGGCTTGCCGAACCGTCATCCTGCCTCGCCAATCATCAAGCTGCGAGTCCCCGATCGAAAACCGCAGCACATCCGTCATCCCGATGCTGTCCGATACATCGAACCCGAGCAGCTTGAACTCGCTTCTTCCTGACTCCCGCTCTTCGAAAACAAGATGAAGCAAGCGCTGTTCATCGTCGGGAAAAGCCAAATATTGAGGCGAATAACCGGGCAACATCCCTTCGACCGCAACTTCACCCAACACCGCGCCTGAACGGCGATCCAACGCCCGCACGATCAGACGTTTGCGGTCCTCCGCCATCAGCACGACCAGACGTTCGCCCACGGCCTCCAGCCCCAAAACTTCCAGACCGGTCCCCCGATCCGCATCATTTCCCTTGATCTCGAACGATGCGATCGGCCGCGGCTTCCCCGGACCCAGCTCGTAAAGAAGCGCCGTGCCTTCATAGTAAAGCGAGTTCGGAAATAAAAAATATGTGAGGTCCTGCGCGCTCGCCAGCCCGTATTCGACGGGATTCCCGTAATGGCGCTGATTCGAGAGACGTCCGATGTGACCGCTTGGGACCTCCCACATTTTCCCACGGTCTTTCTCCCAGATTTCCACCGTCCGATCTTTCTTCACGTACATGTAACCCTTGTCGTCAAACGGCCATCCGGCATAATAATCCGCCTGTTTGAACCCGTCCACATCGTGCAGCACGGTGCGGCGGTCCACACCGTCCGCCGTAATGCGGAACTCGGTCCGATGATACATATCCGCGAGCGCTCCGCTGATCGTGATGCCTTCGAGGGCGCTGCGGGGTCCGTACACATCCGACAATTCAAATACCGCGTCATCTTTCGCGGCATACAGTTCGATTGCCGTCCAGCCGCACGTTGGGACGGCGATCAGCACCATCACCCATAACCCGTACCGGCGCGCCCATTTTTTAAACTTATGGATATCCTTAATCACGGCGTATCCCCCTCTCCGCTCCTTGAAAAAAGACATTGCCCGTTTCCCCATTCCAATCGTCAGACCTGTGTCGGACCCGATCACCAGACCGGACTATCCGGCTTTTCGCTCCGCATCGTTCACTTGCCCGCATCATTCACCCGTACGAATCCGTCCGCTTGCCCGAAGCATTCGCCCATAGGAATTCTTGCCAGGATCATTCGACCGTTGCCCGTTTATACAACGATTGCGCCCCGGCGTACGAGAGACAGCCCGTGCAGCACGAACCAGATGCTTGCCGCCAGCAAAATGACGCAATCCAACAGGATGAAACAGCCGTCGATCTCGCGGACATGCGCGCTCAGCATATTTTGGATCAGGTCGAACAGGAAAATGCCCGCACCGATGCCGAGCAGGAAGCAGAAGCGGCGCCCGGCGCGCTCGCACAACATCACGTAGTAAATGCCGGTCGCAAGCGCGAGCAGCATGCTGATCGAGCCGAGCGCGTTCAGCCAGCCGACCGGCACCAGCAGCCGCATGAACGGCGAGCGCAAAACTGTATTATATATGTAATACAATTTAGGCATACCAAGGCATGCAAGCGTGCGCATCCGCCGCCGATAAACCGCATCGTCCGCACGCACCAATTGATCCGTGTTTGCCGCCTAGTCCGACATACGACTATTTGTCCCACATGTCGATGATCAGATTCATCACATGCTTGAACGACAAATTCATCGCCTTCGCGGATTCGACGAATTCCCGCACCAAATCGTGCGTCAATTCATGTTCGATGCGCCGGACCGCGTCTTCATCCGCGCAGACCTCGCTTCCCAGCGTGCTGCTCGTGCGGACATATCCTTCGTCCTCCATCAGCTTGAACGCTTTCTGCACGGTGTTGGGATTCACCTGCAGCTGCGCCGCCACATCCCTTCGGGAAGGAAGCTTATCTCCATACCCGACTTTGCCGAGCAAAATCTGAAGCTTCACATAATTCGCGATTTGCACGTAGACAGGCTGTCTGTTATTCAACTTCAGTTCGGAAAAATTGAGCACAACGTTCACCTGCCCTCACACCATTGTATTATCTCAATAATACAATGGTGTGTCAACCCGGATGCATCACCCCGTTTTCGTCATCCAGCCAAATGCATGAGTCGGTCCCCCCTCTGCTTCCGCTTCGGACGGACACTTGCCCGTACCCGTGAACAGTCTCGGGATGCGTCCATTTCGCGGAGAAGAAGCGGCATCCCTTATTTGTAGAGCATCCCGATGTAGGTCAGCGGAAGCAGACTGACGGCGAGCACTCCCGTGGCGATCCCGCCCGGCTTGTTGCCGCTGCGCCACACGGAGCGGGCAAAACGCCACGTATAGTAGGTCAGATAGACGTTGACCGCATACAAGAAGATCAGGAACATGCGTCAAGTTCCCTCCTTCGTGATCGGATTGTCGTTCAATCTTTCCGGTTCGAACTGCTTGCCGAAACTTTCGATGAAAATATCGTACTCGACCTTCACTTCGGCGCGCGGATACTTTCCGAAAAAGTCATAGCGCAAATAATCTTGCCATGTCCAAAACTTCTTCCGCGCCTCCTGGTGCCAGCCGAACGGATCCCCGCGAAACTCCTCCTGCGTGCGGCGGACAAACTTCAACGTTTCCTCCTCCAGCTTCTCCTCGATGCTTCGCTCCAGCACTCGTTGATTGTTGATATTGGTCACGTAGTTGGTCAATCCCTGGATGGACAACAGTTGCGCATACAGCTTGATCTTCGCGCTGATTTTCGGCACCTCGCCGGATACATCAACGTCGAGATGCGTATCTTCCAGGCTGATCAAACGCGCGGTTACGCGCGCATTTTCCCTGAGCGGATCGGGAAATGACGAAATCAAGGCGCGTGCGGTTCCTTCTTTGCCGAGCAGCAACACGTAGCGGGTTTCTTCCGCCGTCAACGTCCCGATCATCTTTCCTTCCTTGAAGACGGCGCTGCCGACGATCTGCGCCGGGTCCGATTTCTCCGCCGGCACTTCTCCGGCGCGATAGTGGCCTTCGAATTTGAAGTTGGGCGCTTCAATCCGCCTCGTCGTCGCGTAAATGGCGACAAACAGCTCCCCGGACAGGTCTTTCATATATTCGTTCAATGTGGAAACAGGCACGACGCCGGAGGTCGCCCATTGCTCCATCATGAATTCGTAGTACTTGTGCGGCCTCGTTTCCATCAGGGGAGTGTTCTTCTTAATAAATTCAAACGCCGGTTCCCTGGTGATGATCAGATGCAGCTCCCGCCTGATCTCAGGCTGCCTGACCATGCTGGCGACCGTATGATGAAAATGTTCGGATCTCGCCAATTCTTCCGATACGATCAACGTTTGCAGATGGGTGAAATTGATCTGCCGGGGAATGATCGTATTGGCCAGCTCTCTTGCCGTCATGACGTCCGTCGCCACGATCGCCACGATGTCGCTTGACGGCTCCTTTTCGCTTTGCCCCCTGTCGGTGGAACCGACCTGCGGGTTGGCGATCTGGAACGTGACGCGTATGAAATGATCGTCAACCATATCCAGGCCGAGAACGACGACATGCGCCAGTCTTTCAAGTTCGATCCGGTCGGCGCATCCCGAGAGAAGCAGCGCCTGAATCGCGAACATCACCTTCACGCACGCAATCGCAACCTTTTTCAGTTTCCCATGCCTTTCCCTATGTATGTTCGCCAATTTGAACAGCCGACGCCTCATGTCGAACGCCCCTTCCATCGCTGAAGTGCCCACAGAACGACCGGCAGCAGAATAAACAGGAAAGACGAACTGTTGATCAGCAGATCGCGAAGCACCGTTTGCTGGACGATATTTTTCGGAAATCCTCCGAACAGGAAGATCAGCATGGCCAAAGGATAAATGAGCGGCTCGAATTCATGGATTTTAAACGTTCTCGCGAACAGGTACGCAAGCAGATATAAATAAAAGGCGAAGTGAATGACCGCCGAAATGATCCAGATGCCGAGAAAGATCGCTTCGAAATGCGCCGCCTGCGTGCCGAACGAGGCCGCCCTCGTCAACTGATGATAAGGAAACGCGACATGCAGAACCGGCGGATAGTCAAAAACCAACACGTACAATCCGTGGAAGAAGATAAAAAACACCGAGGCCAGTATAAATCCGATCCAGACACCTTTGCGGTAAGCAAACGAAGAACGGACATACGGATACATAAAAGCAAGCAAAATGATCTCCCCGTAGATCGAACTGTGAACCAGGGCATTCCAGAGCAAACCTTTCAGCCCCGGACCGAGAATCGGAAACAGATGGGTGAAATACGTATGCTGCCAGGTCGTGACAAACAGGAAGATGCCGACGACCTGGATGACGCCGAACAGAAACCAGCACATTCTGCCGAGCGTTTCGAACCCGCGTATCGCAACCAGGGAACTGAACAACATGAGCAGGAACAGAAGATTGGGAATGTTCGTCTGGGGAAAAAACAGCGTATTCACGATGTCGATATAGCTCCGCGCGTTGAGCGACGTGGATGCGAACAAAAAGATCAGCAACACGATGACCAAAAGTTCGCCGATCCAACGTCCCATGAACGTGCGAATAAGGTCGTACAGGCCGGTGTTGTATTTGTTCATCAGCCTTACCAGAATCGCAAGCGGGACCGCCATGATGAGCGCGGACAGCAGCGCGATGAGCCACGCCGCGTTCATCCCGTGATAGAAGAGCAGATCCGGAGTTGAATCGGTCACTTTGATCGCGATTAAAAAGAGGACCGAACTGAACAGTTCCTTGTATCCTATTTTCCCATCGGAGATTTGCATACCGGCAACTATCCTTTCGGTTTATCTTGTTTGCTCGGATCTTGAGGGTTCAGATTAGCCGGACGCATCCATTGCTTCGTGAGCGGTGGCCGAATGATCATGTCTTTGGCGGAATGCATGCTCGGCGCCATAGGAGACAGGAACGGCACACCAAACGAGGTGAACGACACAAGATAGGCGATGACGAAGGTGACATACAGCCCTATGCCGTAAAATCCCATCGTCGCGCCGAAAATAATGAAAATAAACCGCTGCATGCGGATGGAGAAGTTGAACGTCGCGTCCGGAACGATGAAGGAGGCGAGCCCGGTGATCGCGACGATGATGACGAGAATCGGGCTGACGAGGTTCGCGTCGACCGCCGCCTGTCCGAGCACAAGCGCGCCGACGATGCCGATCGTCGTGCCGATCGGTGCGGGCACGCGAATCCCCGATTCTCTGATCAGTTCGAATGTCAGCTCCATAAACACGATTTCGACGATGACGGGAAACGGCACCCGCTCCCGCGTGGCGGATATCGCCAGCATCAGGTCGGTCGGCAGCATCTCGACATGGAACGTGCTGATCGCCAGGTATACGGCCGGAATCAGCATCGTAATGAGGATTGCCAAAAACCGGATGATGCGCATGAAGTTCCCGCTTGCCCAGCGCTGGTATTGATCCTCCGCAGCATGGAACAGCGCCCAGAACGTGACGGGAGCGATGAGCGCAACCGGCGAATTTTCCATTATCACCGCCACATGCCCTTCCTGCAGGAAGCTCGCCGTCCGATCCGGCCTTTCCGTCAACAGCACGGACGGGAGAAGCGAATACGGGCGTTCCTCGATCAGTTGCTCCAGCATGAACAGATTGCTCACCGTATCCGTCCTGATGGACTCGATCCGTTTTTTGACCCTGTTGACGAGTTCCTCGCTCGCGATATTGCTCATGTACATGAGATACACTTTGTTGCTGGAGTGCTTGCCGAAATACACGGGATCGCAATGCAGACTGGCATCCCTGATGTACTTTCGCACCAGCGACCGATTGACATCGGCGGATTCGACAAACGCTTCCCGCGGCCCCCGGATCGCCTGTTCGACTTGGGGCGTCGTGACGTTGCGCGTCTCGAATCCGGGCGTCTCCGCAACGAGCGCCAGCGGCGATTGAGCAAGCAGCAACACGGTGTTCCCATGAAGCAGCTCCATGATGATCTCCTGGAACGTGCTCACCTGTTTGAGAGCCAGGGCGGGCAAAACATGCTCCCTGATAAACATAAGCGGAGCCATACCGGCTTGTTGCAGCGCCGGATCGTTTTCCATCTCCATCAAAGGCTTGACGATGCTTCTTTCCACCTGTCTTGAATCCGCTGCGTTTTCGATGTACAAGATGACTGCATCCGTCTGAAGGGCGCGAATCTGGAATCTCCGTTGCTTCAACGCCACGTTCGTCGGGTAATCGAACGCATCTTCCAGCATCCTGATGTTTACCTGCAGATCGTTCGTCAGTTCGCCTTCCTGATAAATGCTTTTCGTCTTCCACAGATGTTCATACCGTCGGTATTTCGGATATTGCCACCACTTGAAGCCCATACGAACACCTCTTGTCGAACGATCATAAGTCCATCGTCAGGCTCATCGATTTGTCCGATGAAGTTCCTCATGAAGTTCTTCATGCAGCTCCTCGCGAAAGTTTCCTCTTATGAAGTTTCTTCGTCAAGTCGATTGCCCGCATCAAGAAGCTTATCGTCAGATTCGCCCATTTGTTCATTGATGTTATCAGTGTTGCCACTTATCGGTCATATTATCGACGGGGGAAGAAAAACACCTTGCATGGTTTGGTTCTCCCGCAAGGTGTAATTCAAGCTGGGCTTCACCTGTTGCGCAGCGGCTTTAACGCGCTCGCCCAGGCGTTGACCTGATCGAGCATCGCGTTCACCGCGTCGACGTGATGTTCGCCGGGTTTGAATGTCGTGAAGTTTTCAAAATCGGTGAACAGCGACAAACCAACCTGCGCCCGCACATCCGCAACCTGAAGTTCGCCCATGATCAGCCGCAAATTTTCCACGGCGCGCGCGCCGAGGAAACTTCCCCAACCGACGAATCCGGCCGCTTTGTTGTTCCATTCCTTATAAAGAAAATCGATCGCGTTTTTCAGCGCTCCGCTCGTTGCCCGGTTGTACTCGGGCGTACAGAAGACGAAACCGTCCAGGGAATCGATCTTCTGCGACCATCGCCGCGTATGTTCATGAGCGTACTCCTGCGACATCGACGGCGGGACGGGTTCATCATAGACGGGCAGATCATAATCCGCAATATCGACGATTTCATATTCCGCGTCGCCGCGTTTGACGGCGATATCATACACCCATTTGGCCACCTGTTCCGCCACGCGGCCCGGACGCGTGCTGCCGATGATGATGCCGATCCTGTTCATAAAAGGCTCTGTCCTCCTCGCTGCCTTTTTGCAGTCCGATTGGTTTTCACCGCCATTTAGTATGATTCGTTTCCGGTATTTGTATGCACGGCAAGCACGTCGGGTGTCCTGTTTCCACATCTCTGTGACACCTCTCTGCAACGATCGGCATCCCATGCGCACCGGGTTTCACGTACGGAGTACCCGTTTGCAGGCAGGCATGCGGCCGCGCAACAGGCGGCGTCGAGGCGCCATCGGATACAAATCGAGCGGGCGACGAAGCGCCCGCTCTTTCACAATAAACCTCAGTACTGTGCCGACTTTCTGAAACGCCGTTACCCGGGACCGGAATGCCCCGTCTTCTTTCTCCTGCGGTGAAAGATTTCCTCATGTTCCGGCAAACATTTGCCTATGCAAAGTCCGATCCGGTAAACGTTTGCCTATGCAACGTCACCTTTTGCAAATAGTCGCGGTCGACCTCATAACCGATCCCCGGTTCGGCGCTCACCGCGATCTTTCCGTCGCGCACCGTCACCTCGGGGAAAACGATATCCCGCTCCCAGTAGCGGGAGGACGCCGAAATATCGCCCGGCAGCGTGAAACCGGGCAACGATGCGAGGGCGATGTTGTGCGCCCGGCCTATGCCGGTCTCCAGCATGCCGCCGCACCATAGCGGAACACCCCGCGCCAGACACAGATCGTGAATGCGGATCGCTTCAGACCATCCGCCCACCCTGCCGATCTTGACGTTCACGACCCGGCAGCTGCCGAGCGACAGCGCCTTCCGCACATCCTCGGCGGTGATGAGGCTTTCGTCCAGACAAATCGGGGTCGCCAGCTGTTGCTGCAGGCGGGCGTGATCGATGATGTCATCCGCCGCAAGCGGCTGCTCGATCATCATCAGTCCATAACGGTCAAGTTGCGCCAGATGCGCGGCATCCTCCAACGTATAGGCCGAATTCGCGTCCGCCATCAGCGCCAGATCCGGAAACCGCTCGCGAATGCCGCGGATCAGGGCGACGTCATGACCCGGTTTGATCTTCACCTTGACCCTTTTGTAACCGTCGTTCAAATACCGCTCGATCGCCGCATGCAACTGTCCGGCGGAAGGCTGCAGACCGACGGCCACCCCGCTTTCAATCTCCGTTCTTGTGCCGCCGATCGCACGCGCCAGCGGCATCCCGTGCAACCGCGCATGGAGATCCCAGACCGCCGTCTCCAGCCCCGCTTTCGCCATCTGATTGCGCTTTACTTTGGCAAATAGCAAAGCCGTCTCCCGCGGATGTCCGATGTCGGCGCCGAACAGCGACGGGATGAGGAACCGTTCCATCATATGCCAGGCGGTCACGACCGTCTCCTCCGTATAGGACGGCTCGGCGAACGCCACGCATTCGCCCCACCCGGTCACCCCGTTCTCATCTTCGGCCTCCACCACGATCGTCTCCCTGTCCGTATGCGCCCCGTATGACGTCACAAAAGGCGAACGGAGCCGCAAAGAAATATGATGAAGCGTAATTCGTCTGATGCGCATCAGCGTTCACTCCCGTCGGTCCGCCGTCCACGCCGCCAGCTCGCGTCTCAGCAGCTTGCCCGCCGCGTTGCGCGGCAAACCGTCCACGACATGGAAGCGCGTCGGAATCTTATATCTGGCGAGATGCTCGCCGCAGAATGCGCGAAGTTCGTCTTCCCGGAGTTTCGCGCCGTCCCGCGGCACGACGAAGGCGACCGGCACCTGTCCCCAGCATTCGTCCGCGATGCCGGTGACGCCCGCATCCGCGACATCCGGATGACCGGTCAGAACCGACTCGATCTCCGCGGGATATATGTTCTCGCCGCCGGATATGATCAGATCGTTGCGGCGGTCGAGCACGTACAGGAAACCGTCCTCGTCCACATACCCGATGTCGCCCGTCCTGAACCAGCCGCCCTGCATGGCGGCGGCCGTCGCCTCGGGGCGGTTCCAGTACCCCCGCGTTACATTCGGGCCGCGCACAAGTATCTCCCCGGGCACGCAAGGCGCGGTGTCGGCGCCCTCTTCGTCCACGATGCGGATCTCGCATGGAAAGAGCGGCTTTCCGGCGGAGCCGAGCTTCGTCCGCATATATTCCGGCGGCAACGTGACGATCTGTGAAGCCGTCTCCGTCATGCCGTACGTCTGAAACACCGGTACGCCCTTCCGCACACACGCTTCAAGAAGCGGAGACGGACAGGGGCCGCCGCCCAGCAGCATGCAGCGGAAATGCGGCGGATACCTTCGTTCGCCCAGATCGTCCATCATGCGCGCCAGCATGTTGCTGACGACAGAGACGATCGTGACGCCCTGCTCCATGATCGCCTCGTTCGCCGCCGACGGATCGAAGCGTTCATGCACGACGACGGATATGCCGTATATGACGCCGCGCATCAATATCGACAACCCGCTGATATGAAACAGCGGCACAGCCGCAAGCCACCTGTCCTCGGCATGCAGTCCGAGGTTCAGGGCGGAGCCGATCGCCGACGCCCAATGGTTGCCGTATGTATGGATGACGCCTTTCGGCGCGCCGGTCGTGCCGGATGTGTACATGATCGTCGCCGTCTGTTCGTCGTCGATCTCCGTCTCAAGCGGAGCGTCTGCCGCCGGCTCGTGCGCCAGCCGGTTCACGGGTATCAAGATAAGTCCGGGCAGCCTTTCGCCGACCGCGTCGGCAAGCTGCCCAAATCGTTCGTCCGCAACAAGATGGCGGCATGAGGCGTCTTCAATTTGAAAAACAAGCTCTTGCGCAGTCAGCCTCGTATTCAGCGGCATCAGCACGGCTCCCGTGTACGGGATTGCGTGAACGAGAACCGCCGTATCGACGCTGTTTCCGCAGAGCATGCCGACCGTATCGCCCTTGCGCACCCCGCAGGCGATCAGCCGCCGCGCGAGCGTCATCGCGCGCCCGCGCAGTTCGCCGAACGTAAGCTGCTCGTTTCCTCCGATCAACGCAATGCGGTCCGGCGTCAGAGCCGCCCGCCTCTCCAGCCACACTGTCGTCTTCATCGCGCCGAAGCTCCTTCGTTGCCTGACATGTCCATCTCGATAAAAAGGCAAATGTGTCACATATCGTCTAAAGGATCAGACGGCAACACAATGCACGACCGAACAGAGCGTGCGTGTCCGCTGACCCGCGCTGCGGACCGGCGTGCGCAGCGCACGCGCCGGTCCGCATCCGATCCGCATCTCATCCGCTCGCCGGCCGCCAAATCCTTGCCGCGCCGGCATCAGGGGAAGCGCGGGAACTGCGAGAAATCCGGCCGTCTTTTTTCCTTGAACGCGTCTCTGCCTTCCTTCGCTTCATCCGTCGTATAGAACAGCAGCGTCGCGTCCCCGGCCAGCTGCTGAATCCCCGCGAGACCGTCCGAGTCCGCATTGAAGGCGGCCTTCAGGAAACGGAGCGCCGTCGGACTTTTCTCGAGAATTTCTCGGCACCACTTCACCGTCTCTTCCTCCAGCCGCTCCAGCGGCACGACGGCGTTGACAAGCCCCATTTCCAGCGCTTCCTGCGCATTGTATTTACGGCACAAATACCAGATTTCACGCGCTTTCTTATGACCGACGATGCGCGCGAGATAGCCCGCGCCGTACCCTCCGTCGAAGCTGCCGACGATCGGTCCCGTCTGGCCGAAGATCGCGTTGTCCGCCGCAATTGTCAAATCGCATACGACGTGCAGAACATGTCCTCCGCCGATCGCATAGCCCGCCACCATCGCGATGACCGGTTTCGGAATCGTGCGGATCAGCCGTTGCAGATCCAGCACGTTGAGCCGCGGAATCCGATCATCTCCGACGTATCCCCCGTGTCCGCGCACCTTCTGGTCGCCGCCGGAACAGAACGCCTTGTCCCCGGCGCCCGTCAAAATGATGACGCCGATATTCGGATCGTCTCTGGCGACCGTGAACGCGTCGATCATCTCGTTGACCGTCTTCGGACGGAACGCGTTGCGCACTTCCGGACGATTGATCGTGATTTTCGCCATTCCTTCGTACGTTTCATAGATGATATCTTCATACTCGCCCTGTTTCACCCATGGTACTGTCGGTACTATAGACATCGCAGACATCCTTTCTTGGTTCGGTTTTAGAGAAACAACGCTATGCCCATCGACACCGCGCCGAATCGGCCTGTGCCGCGTCGACCGTTACAAATATGCATCAAGAAGCAAATAAGCGCAAAGCAGGTATACCGGATCCAATAAGCACGAGAATGTCAGGCACCGACTTTCAAAACCGGTTCAGATCACGACGGCAAGAGTCGATGCCGATTCGCTCAAACCGGTTCGAGAACCAATGCCGTTTTATGCGGGCTGGAAACCGTCAACGCCCGTTCGGAGAAGCGTCGCCTAGGCTCCGAAGGAAGTCCAACACTATTGTATCAAAAATATCCGGCTGTTCCACATGCGCCGCGTGCCCCGCCTGCGGAACGACCGCCAGCCGGCTGTCCGGCAGCCGTTCATGCATGCGCCGCGCTATAGAGACGAACTTTTCATCCAGTTCGCCGCAGATCAGCTGCACCGGCATCCGCAAACCGGCGAGATGTTCCCACCATGAGGGCTGCGCCCCGGTGCCCATGCCGCGCAGGCTTCCGGCAAGTCCTTGCGGATTGCAGGCAAGCCTTTGCTTTCGGACGGCGATTTGCACATCTTCAGGCAGACTCCTCATGGTTCGGAACAGCGGAAGGTTCTCCCAATATTCCACAAAACGCTCTATCCCCTCGCGCTCGATCCGGTCCGCCAGTTCCTCGTCGCTCTTCCTTCGGGCATCTCTTTCCTCTTTCGTCGGAAGCCCGGGCGAACTGCCGGCGAGGATAAGCGACCGCACTCGCTGCTGAACCATCACCGCCAGCGACAGCGCGAGCCGGCCGCCCATCGAGTAGCCGAGCACATGCGCGCGGTCGGCCCTCAGCGCGTCCAGGATCGCCGCCAAATCCCGCACCGCATGTTCCGTCGAATAGCGTCCGCCGTCCGCAGGAGCCGATGTTCTCCCGTGTCCGAGCAGATCAACGGCCGCAACCTGAAAATAACGGCTCCATTTCGGCAGAAACATCCTCCACGTTTCGGCGCTCCCCGTAAATCCGTGCAGGAGCAGAAGCGTCGGGCCTTGTCCGGCCACCTCCAGATGATACGTCACACCGTTTATGTCCAAATGCATGTCGCTCTCATCCTTCTTTCCCGCATCAGCTCGTCTTGCGTACTTTCTGTCACACCGGTCCCGGCCGACATCACCGTCTATTCAGCCCGAGATCACGCAGCCGCTCGCTCAACCTGCGCCATATATGGCGATGTTGATCCACATTCGACGCGCGGTCGGTCGGCACCTCGATCACGTTCAGGCCGCCCTCACGCATCGCGCGGCCGAACGCTTCGCGAAACTTGTCCCACGTATCGACGCGATCGAACCTGCCGCCGTACATGGCGGCCGCATGCGAGTAATCAAGTCCGTGGGGAGTGCCGAACAGGGTTTCATAGTGGCGCGGAAGAGAAGCCTGCGGCAGGAACGAGAAGATTCCCCCGCCGTTGTTGTTGACGACAATGACCGTCAGCGACAGACCGTTCATCTTGGCCGCAAGCAATCCGTTCATATCGTGATAGAACGACAGGTCGCCGAGCACGAGCACCGCCCTCTCGCCCGCTGCGCTGACCCCGAGAGCGGTGGAGACCAGCCCGTCGATCCCGTTCGCTCCCCGGTTGCCGATGATGCGGATGCGCCGGTCGTTCGCAGCGTAGAACGTATCGAGATCGCGGATCGGCATCGAATTGCCGACGACGAGCGCCGTATCCGGCGGAAGCAGCCGGTTCAGTTCCGTAACGATCCGTCCTTCGAACAGCGCGCCGCCTTCACCCGGCATCGAGCCGATCTCCTGCTCGAACACCTGCTTCGTCACCCGGTTGATCGTCAGCCATCGGTCCAGCCATTCCCGCGCTGCGGCATTTCTTTGATCCGCATCCGGCCGCTCTCCGGCCGTCTGCCTCTGCTGTTTTCCGATCCTTGCCAAAGCCCGGGTCAATGCCCGGCACAACGCTGCCGCGTCGGCGTGTATCATATCCGCCGCAAGGAGGGTCGGGTCCCGCCACCCTCCCTCGTCGACGACGATCAGACGGCTCGCCGCGTGCCGGTTCATATACTGCAGAAGCGGCTTCGACACCGGCATCGCTCCGAAGCGGATGATCACATCGGGAACGAGCGAAGCGGCCGTCTCCTCATCCCGCAAAAACGCGTCGTACGATTCGACCACCAGCTCCGTCGCATGACCGCCGCTGCGGAGCTGGGAGAGCGGATCGGCCAAGACCGGGCAGCCAAGCGCGGCCGCCAGTTCGACAACCGATTCGGGAAACAGCGGATCGTCCTGCGGACCGCATACGACGGCGATTCGGCTTGATGCCGCAAGCTCTTGCGCCAGCGATTCGATGAACGAATCATCGGGCAGCCGCCTGCCGGAAGCGACCCGCACAAACGCTTGGCCGTGATCGCACCCCGCGCCGTACAGCAAGGGATGATCGAGATCCGGCACGAGCGGTTCGCGCAGCGGAAAATTCAGATGCACGGGACCGGCGGGCCGCTCTCCCGCCTCCGCCGCCGACCGCGCGGCGATCATCCGCGCGTGGCGAACCATATGCGCCGCGGCCTCCGGGATCGGCATCTCCATAAACCATTTCACATGATCGCCGTAAAGTCCGATCTGCTGAATCGTTTGCGGCGCTCCGACATCCCGCAATTCATGCGGACGGTCTGCGGTCAGCACGATGAGCGGCACGCGCGCCAGATTCGCCTCGACAACGGCGGGCAAATAGTTGGCGGCCGCCGTGCCGGACGTGCAAAGAAGCGCGACGGGCGAGCGCAGCGCCCTCGCCATCCCCAGCGCGAAGAACCCCGCCGACCGCTCGTCGAGATTCATCCAGACCCGCATCTCAGGATGTTCGGCCGCCAATACCGCGAGCGGCGTCGAGCGGGACCCCGGACTGATGACAATATTCCGCACTCCGCTGCGAACGAGTTCATCGATGAAAGCACTGAGATAAACGGTAGCTCCTTCCGTCAAACGTTACGCCTCCCCTCGTCTCAAACCCGATCGGCGCCCAATGCGGACAGCATCGGTCTGAATTTTAACGCCGTCTCCTCATATTCGCTTCTCGGATCGGAATCGCCGACGATCCCGCAGCCCGCGTACAGGGAAGCCTCCTGCCCCTGAACGAGAGCGGAGCGGATCGCGGCCGCGAACTCGCCGTCCATCGTCCGGTTCAGCCAGCCGATCGGCGCCGCATACCAGCCCCGGTCCATGTTTTCCAGCCGGCGGATCGCTTCAAGCGCCGCTTGCTGCGGCATGCCGCCGAGCGCCGGGGTCGGATGAAGTTTTTCCGCCGCCCGCAGCAAAGTCACGCCGGTTCGCGCCTGACCGGAGATCGGCGTAAGAAGATGCTGGATATCCTTGAGCTTGTACAATTGCGGATGATCCGGCGCCTGCACGCTCACGCACAATTCGGCCATCACATCCTTGATCATCTCGACGGCAAGCGCATGTTCATGCAAATTTTTCTCATCGCGGTACAACTTCTCACCCAACCGTCTGTCTTCTTCATCGGTGCGGCCTCTTGCGATCGATCCCGCCAGCGACAGCGTCCGCAGAACGTTGCCCTCGCTCCGCACAAGCCGTTCCGGCGTCGCGCCCACGAACACATCCGCGCCGCGCTCCATTGCGAACACATAAGTGTTGTGCTGGTCCCTGAGCAAATTCCTGATCGCACATTCGATCGAAAACGGCCGTTCCGCTTTCAAGCGGATATGCCGCGCCAGAACGATTTTCCGCATATGTCCGGCACGGATCGCCGCCGCTGCTTGCGCAACGGCTTCCAGCCAGTCCGAAGGAGCGATCTCTTCCTTATATATATACCCGGCGGAGTGATCCCTTTCAGCGACCTCCCCGTCGCATGACGCGCGGGCGCCGAGTACATCATCCGCTTCGTCAAGCGGCGCCTCATGCCCGTCATATTCGCCTTCCGCTCCGACACGGCGATTGATCGTCACCCAGGTTCGTCCTTCACACTCCGTCCACATCACCCGGGGCACGAAGAATGACGCCGCGCCGAAGTGCCGCCATTGCTCCGACCGCGTCTGCGCAGGATCAAAAGAAAAGCCGCCAAACAAATGCGGCCCGGTATGCGCGGGAAGACGATCCGCAACCACACAGTCCGCCGCCGCTTCCCGCCATCTTGTCTCCACCTGTCGAAAACGCTCCGCGGGATCGTCGGACTCGATCAACAGCGCGCATCCGTATCCCGCAAACGAAAGCCGTCTGCTCGGTTCGGACCAGAAAAACCGGTAGCCGGCCGATCGCGCATCGCTATAAGAAAAAAGAGACGGCAAATCCGCCCTCGGCACTTCGAACACCATACTGACCAACACGTCCTTCCCAAGGCGGATCGCTCGTCGTCTCCCTTCTTCAGTTATGGCACGCCAATCTTGATGTATCATGCCGTAAACCACGTCTTTCACCCTTGTCGTATCCTTTGACACAAAAAATCTGTATTAAGAATACACCCCCGCCCAAGGAACGTCAACTTTCCCCATCACGTCCGGGCGATCCTCCGTCCCCTGCTTCATTCGTTCGCCGGCCCTCCTCCCGGCGGCTGTCACGGCGTTGACATACCTCCGCCGTTCCCATACACTTAAGATTGGCTGTTGCACGATGATAAAAAGGGGGAGCCGCTGTGCAGCTCGAATTGCAGAAACCGACTTCATCGCTGAACGTATGGTGGCGCCTGATGCGTCCTCATACGCTGACCGCCTCGTTCGTTCCCGTGCTGGTCGGAACGGCGCTGGCGATCCGCGATCACCTGTTTCAGTTTCCGTTGTTTATCGCGATGTTCGTCGCCTCGGTGATGATCCAGGCCGCCACGAACATGTTGAACGAATATTTCGATTATGTGAGAGGATTGGATACGCCGGAGTCCGTCGGAATCGGCGGCACGATCGTGCGGGACGGCATCGCGCCCGCCACCGTGCGCAATCTGGCCGTCATGTTCTACCTTGTCTCCGTCGCGATCGGCGTGTATATATGTATGGAAAGTTCCTGGTGGGTTGCCGCAGCCGGCTCGTTATCGATTCTGGTAAGTTATTTGTATAACGCCGGGCCTGTTCCCATCGCTTCGACGCCTCTCGGGGAACTGTTCTCCGGTTTGTTCATGGGTCCCGTCATTATCATGATCACGTACTTTATCCAGGCCGGACAACTTCCGGCGGACTGCATCCTGCTTTCGTTAAGCATCGGCATGTTGATCGGCGCGATCAATCTGGCCAACAATATCCGCGATCTGGATGGAGACAAGGAGCACGGACGAAGAACGCTGGCTATTCTGTTGGGCCGTCCCAGGGCGATCCGGCTTCTGGCCGCCATCTTTGCTTCCGCGTTTCTGCTGACGGGTCTGCTGGTCGTCCTGGGATTCGTCACTCCCTGGGCGCTCATCGTCTTGCTGAGCATCCCGAAAGCAATGCAGGCGGTCAGACAGTTCCGGGGAAAAACGCTGGCGTACGAGATGATGCCGGCGATGAAATCGACCGCTCAGCTGAACACGCTGTTCGGGCTGCTGTTGACGGTCGGATTGATCCTCGGATACGTTCATGAAACTTATTTCTGAGAAAGCGGGAACGGTAAACGCCATGCATATGGACTGGGTAATGAAGATGAAAGACATGTCGAAAGGCACGATGCTGGAAACGCTCGGAATCGAGACGGTTCTGGTCAACGCCGAACGCGTCGTCTGCACGATGCCGGTGGACGAACGGACCAGACAACCTCTCGGCTTCTTGCACGGAGGAGCTTCGCTTGCCCTGGCCGAAACCGCCGCAAGCCTCGGCGCGCTCGCAAACATCGATTCTGAACGTGAAATCGCGGTCGGTTTGGAGATCAACGCCAACCACATCCGCAGCGTATCGCAGGGCAAGGTGACCGCCGTCGCGGTGCCGCTGCATAAAGGCCGCTCCACGATGGTGTGGGACGTCAGGATCACGGATGACGATGAGCGGCTCATCTGCGTTTCGCGCTGCACGATGGCGATCATTCCAAAGCAGAAGGACAAATCGTGAGCCGCGGGAAAACGCATACAGCATCATCATCACCATGATGTTCGGCAAACCATCATCGAAAAAAATCAAGGTGCGGGACGCGTCGCATTCCCGCACCTTTGTTCATTCCTTCGTCTGTTGATCGCCTCAGCGGTGGTTCATGTTGTTCGGATCAGATCCTCTGCGTCTGTTCTTGTTCAGCCGGTGGATCGCTTCCATCTCCTCGTCCGTCAGGCTGAAATCGAACACGCGGAAGTTTTCCTCGATGCGGGAAGGCGTAACCGATTTCGGAATGACGATCGAACCTTCCTGCAGATGCCAGCGCAAAATAACCTGCGCCGGCGTCTTGCCGTGAGCGTCGGCGATCTTCACGATCGTCTCATCCTTGAGCACCTCTCCGCCCTGCTCCAACGGACTCCAGGCTTCCACATGAATGTTGTGCTGCTTGCAATATTTCTTCAGTTCCACCTGCGTCAAATACGGATGACATTCCACCTGATTGACGACAGGCACCACTTCCGTCTCCTTCATCAGCCGTTCGAGATGTTCGATATGGAAATTGCATACCCCGATCGCTTTCGCCCTTCCTTCACGATAAATGCGTTCCAGCGCCTTGTACGTTTCCACGTATTGATCGTACTTCGGAGTCGGCCAATGGATCAGATAGAGATCGACATAATCCAGCCCGAGGCGTTTCAGACTGACCTCAAACGCCCGCAACGTGTTGTCGTAACCGTGATCGCTGTTCCACACCTTCGTTGTGATGAACAGCTCGCCGCGCGGAACAGCGGACTGCTTGATCGCTTCTCCGACGCCTTCTTCATTTCCGTAGATCGCCGCGGTATCGATCAATCGATATCCGACCTCGATCGCTTTGCTCACCACTTCCGCCGCCTGTTCGTTCGGCACTCTCCAGACACCGAATCCGAGTTGGGGCATCTTCAGCCCGTTGTTCAGCGTTACATAATCCATAGGAACTGCCTCCTTTACATATGTGCTGGACAAGCATCATAGACGCGCTTGCCGCGATGCGGCGCATGAAATCCGCGCCAGGAAACATCCGCTTCTGTGAAAACATCATACCTTCATCGGAGCACACATGCAAGTCTCCCATCCGGCTCGCAGATCCGCTAGATTGCTAGATCAGTTTATGACGGTACCACCGATCGCCTCTGAACCGCCAAACAAAGATGGAGCCGCGCACTCCCCACTCGATGACCATCGCCATCCAGACACCCATCAGTCCGAACCCAAGCGTCACCCCGAGCACATACCCCAATATGACGCGCAACAGCCACATCGTGAGCATCGACGTGACCGACGTGAAACGCGAGTCCCCGGCCGCCCGAAGCGCCGACGGCATAATGAAGCTGACGGCCCAGAGGAACGGCTGCGTGAAAAGCACGAGAAGCATCAGCCGGAAAATCTCGGGCACAATTTCATCCGGCGGCGAGAACAGACCGACCAGCGGATGATACAGCGGAATGATGATGACGATAGCCAGCAAAAAACTGATGAACGACAGCAGGTGAAACGAGCGGATATATCTTCTCGCATCAACGATATCCCCGCGGCCGATGCATTGTCCGACCACGGTCACAATCGCCGTGCCGAGCGCGCTTGCCCCGATCTGCGACAGACCGGCGAGCGCGTTGCCGATGGCGTTGGCCGTGATCGCCAGCGTTCCGAACTGCACGATGTACGTCTGTGTGAGCAGCTTGCCGCCGTTGAAAAACATCTGCTCAGCCGCAAACGGCAACCCGATGAACATAATTTTTTTGATAATCGAAGCGTCCGGACGGAACACGTCGGTCATGCGAAACTGGATCTTGTGGCAATATTTCAAAATATACACCAAGGAAGTGACCATGCCCAGCAATCTCGCCAGCAATTGGGCCAATACCATGCCGATGATCCCCATGTTCATCCAAAGAATGAATATGGCGTTCAATATGAAATTGGCCAGGTTCATGATGATGGACAATATGAGACATATGCGCGTATCCGCAATACCCCGCAAAACGCCCGTGATCGCCGAATACATCGCGAGAAAAGGATAACTGAGACAACTGCCAATGAGAAAAATGCGGGCGTTCTCCAATACATCCCGCTCCGCTTGTCCGAACAGCAGATTCAACGTCGGGTCTCTGAACGCGATGACGAGCACGCTGATCGATACCGATACGATCATGACGACGCTGATCGCTTGTGAAGCCGCCCTTGACACCATCGTGTCCTGTCCGCTTCCTTTGTACTGGGCGACGATCACCGTGCCGCCGGTTGCGACCGCGATGAAGACGTTGATAATGAAAATATTGAGCGCGTCGACGATGCTGACCGCACTCACGGCAGCGACTCCCGACGAACTGATCATCGCCGTGTTGAGCAGGCTCATGACGATGAGAAAAGCCTGATCGGCCAATACCGGCAAAATGATCGCAATAATCTGCTTGTAATCGAAGGTGTTGCCGGATAAAGTTCTGTCGAGCATACCGGCGGACTTCAACCGGAGCAACGCCATCATGTTTTTGACCATATGATCACTTCTTATCTATTCATTCTAAGATGCTCAACCCATAAACCGGTTGTAAGACGCCTTTGCCTGTCTTTTCGGCACACATTTGATGTATTATAGCACCGTTGAGCAAAAGTTTCAGCAGCCATCCGGCATCTTGCAACCGCGCCTTCATTCATGCGGCGAAGATTCGGACGTCCCTGGCGAAAATCTCCGTTCCTGAAGCTTGAATTTTCTTGCTTGCGGAATTTCGAAGAATCGATGCATCTCCTTCCTGCAGCGGAGATTTCATTTCTTGCAGCCGCCATCCACGGCAACGGATTCCTCCATACGCGGCAGACATCCCTGTTCTGCAAAGAACAGCCCCGCAAAATCAAAAAACCCTATGCCGAATCGACATAGGGTTGATCGGTTTATGTATGGTGGGCTCTCAGGGACTCGAACCCTGGACCAGATGATTAAGAGTCACCTGCTCTACCAACTGAGCTAAGAGCCCGTGAATCTTTCATCAAGCTTGTCGCTTAACGAATCAACATTGACTATTTTACTTGCCTCCGCGTAAAATGTCAATCATGATTTTCGATGTATTTTTTGTTGCCAATGTAAGATCCTATTTGATTTCTGCTCTAGTCATATCATAACCCGCAACCATCAACTTCCATGCACATCATATCAAGCGGTTACCACATATATCGAGCGGTTTCACATTACTTGCACCATCTTATCCAGCGCATCACCTGTTTCTTGCCCGTATTGCATTTGCATCGTGCGCATACCCTGTTTCACGAATATCGGTATCAGTCATAACAGATCGCGCGCGGATCTGTCCGCGTGCATTTCAGGTTCACATTCCATTGTCTGTGTCTTGCCGCACCCATATCTCCATGGCGCATGCATATCCGATGTGTTGGCGCGCAAATATTAAAAGCGTGCCGCACGCGGACAACCGTACGACACGCTGTTGATACGTTCATCGGAGCGGAATCCCGACGCGTTCATTCGGCCCGGATTCCGCCCTCGATTCATCAGCGGAAGACCGACCGCAACGGCGCACCGTTGCGATTCATGTCCCGCTTCGATCCCGCCGTCAGTTAATGCGGACGAGATTCCACTGTTGATGCAGATCTCCGCGGTATTCGTTCTGCTGAATCTTGGCGCCGTTCGATCCCGAAGCCCCGGCTACTTCAACTGCCTTATTGCTGTTAATGTTCAAGATGCACCAATAACCGTTGCTTAACCGGATCAACCTGAACCGTTGCGCGCTGTTGTTGAAGTCCTGCATCAGTTGTATGGCCTCACCGTTATTCTTCGTGCCGTTTCGGACATCCATCACTTTGCCGTCCGGTGAGCTTACGCTGCGTATCTTATAAATATTCATTGTGGTTCCCATATCCGTGATGACCCAATGCTGGGCTGTCGTATTGATGTCCGGCCATTGCTGCAGCTGCAAACCGTTCGTATTTTGCCCGCCTGGAACGTCGATCACCTGACCCGTCAAACGGTTCACGAACTTATAGGTGGCTCCGCTGCTCAACCGGTTCCATATGCCGTTCCACGGATACATCTGCGCCCGCTCGTAATACCATTCGAAGATAAACCTCGCCATGCCGTCGCGGGCTGCGTTGCCGTCATATTTCAGCCCTGCGGTCGGATCGGCGAACGAGCTTCTCGGACCCGCCTCGAGCAGGAATCCGTTCATGTGCACCGCGATGCTCACGTTGCCCGCCGATGTAAAGATGGCTTTCGTGTTTTTGCCGAATCCAGCGTTCGTGCCGTCGAACAGCGTCCAATATTGCGGATCGCCCGGCAAATACTTGTACCAGGTCGTTTCCGTAATATTGATCGGGTAGTGATCGGCGCAAGGTTTGATGTTTTGATCCCATTGCTGTTTCAGGATGTTGTAATTGTCATGGGCACCGTACCCCGGATACCAGTGAACCGCATAACCGTAGTTGTTCAGCGGGTCCGAAAGCGGATATTGCGCGCACAGTTGATAGAATTGGTCCCAACCGAGACCCGCCGCCCAGATGACGTTATCCGCGCCCGTGCTGCGGATCGTGGAGATGATCGAGTTTTGGAAGTTTCGCAGCGAGTTCCAGAACGCGACGAAGTCCGGATCGCCGGGAGCCCCGCCCCAACGGCCGTTCGCATAGGCGCTCACCGGTTCGTTGATCAATTCAAACATAACGTTGTTCGCGCTCTTGATGCCCGGCTGGGATGCGAGATAACCCCAGATTTGTTTGAACTTGTCCAGGTTCGCTTGAGTCGTCGCCTGATTGTTGGCGATGGTGAAATCAAGCCCCAGCGTGACATAGAGACCTTTTTGGGCGGCGTATTGAATATAGGGGATAATCAGGTTTTGAGTAACCGCTTGCAATCCCGCAAAATTGTAAGTGCCCGCCGCTACGTCACCCATGTCCTGACGGTCGATGAACAGCCGGACCTGGTTCATGTACCAGCCGTGGTCGTTGCCGTATTTCGGCGACGTGTCGGTAAAGGTGTCCGTAATGTCCTTCAGATACTCCAGCCGTGCCGCGTACGAATTGTAGTTGTTGCGGCTCAGATAATAGTTGCTGTTCTGATAAGTCCAGTACTCTCCGGTGGGCTGATGCCAGCCGCTCAGCAAAATGATTTCACCGTTGCTGTTCACCAGCTGGTTGCCGCTCACGTGAAGCTTGTAGATCGGCATGCCTTGCCATGCCAGCGCCGGCTGTTGTGCCGGGATGACCGCGAGCGCCAAAAGCGACAACATCGCGGTCATGAGCATCATTTTCCGCCATTTCCGCAAATGAATCAACTCCTTTTCATGAAAATGTATATATGTTATACACCCAGGCGTCATATGACACCCGGATGAGATAACCGCACATTATGCAAAACCATCACCCCCCACGCGGAAACCGCTATCAAGCGCTTCGATTTTAATAATCTTTATTTGTCACTTCCGCACTATCATTGAATCTCATACTATGTTTTCGATAATGAACAATCGAACCGCCGCAAGTTTTATAGATTTGACATCATAACCGAACTGACAGTCGGCTCATCGGACCAGGTTGTCCCAGCTGTTTCCTTCTCGTGTTCATTATTTCGCAAATTTTGGCACTTTTCCATATAATAATTCGCTTTTTTTGTTTGATTTTATTAAAAAACGCCCATATTCATCCAAAAATCGACTCGATCGACGCCGTATCGAGCAAACGAATAGAACACGAATAGAACATGATACAAGCCCGCGAACTGAAGAAAAACCCTGAATGACCCCGCTTCATACGTTCCGCCAGTCCGATGGAGCAAAAATAAAAGAAGCATTTGCGGCTCGTGGTCGACCCTCAAACGCTTCTTCGGCTTGTGTGAATGAAGGTATGATCAATTGGCGGTCAGATGATGAAACCGGCTGATGTACCGGTAACATTCATCCGCCGGAAGGGGCATGCTGTACAAATTGCCCTGGATCAGCATGCAACCGTCTTGCAGGAGCAGTTCTCTTTGCGCTTCGTGCTCAACACCTTCCGCGATAACCGTAAGGTTCAGGCTGTGCGTCATCGCAATGACGGCCTTGACGATGGCGGCATTGTCATGGTCATGGTCCATGTCCCTGATGAAAGACCGGTCGATCTTGATATTTTTGATCGGCAGATGCTTCAGCATGGCGAACGACGAATAACCCGTTCCGAAATCATCGATCGCGATGCGGACGCCGAGTTCGCTCAATCGCTGCAGTTTGGCCCGGCTGTTCTCAAGATTTTTGAACGCGGTGCTTTCGGTAATCTCCAGACAGAGCAGTTCGGGCGCAAGTCCCGTATCCTTCAACACTTTTTCAACCATCTCCACGAAATCCGGCTTCTCCAACTGGCAGGCCGAAATGTTGACGGAGATGATCATGGGCGGAACGCCCTGTTCGATCCAGCGCCGGTTTTGTCGGCACGCCTCCTCAAGCACCCATTGCCCGATCGGGATGATCAACCCGTTCTCCTCGGCCAGCGGGATGAATTCATACGGAGATACGTTGCCGAGTTCGGATGAACGCCAGCGAAGCAACGCTTCCACCCCGAACACTTTCCCGTTCGCCATATCGATCTGCGGCTGGTAATAAAGCTCAAATTCGTTTCGTTCCATGGCTTTCCGCAGCGCATTCTCGAGAGTCAGACGCTCCAGCGTAAGCGGGTTGCTGTTCACGCTGTAGGATTCATGGCGGTTCCTTCCGTTGTCCTTCGCGTTGTACATCGCGATATCCGCGCAGCGCTTCAACGTATCCAAATCCTCTCCGTCGTCCGGATACATGCTGATGCCGATGCTCGCGGAGGTGAACACCTCGTGCCCCTGAATCATGAACGGGTCCCTCAACCCCTCGATGATATGATTCGCAACGTGCTGCAGATCTTCGATCTTCTGGGCATTCGGCACCAAAACGACAAATTCGTCTCCTCCCAATCTCGCAACGGTCGGCACATCATCACCGCGCCCCCCGCTTTCGACAGCGCTCATAATGCTTTCCAGTTTCAAGGCGACGAGCTGCAGCAGCTCATCCCCCGCCTGATGTCCGAGCGTATCGTTGATGATCTTGAAACGGTCAAGGTCGATGAGCAGCACGCCCAGTTTGTGATTGCGCCGGTCTGCGCGGCTTTTGCTCTGCTCGAATCGTTCCTTGAACTTCAGCCTGTTCGGCAGCCCGGTCAAAATATCGTGGTAAGCCAGATGCATGATCTTTTTTTCGGCCAGCTTTTTTTCCGTGATATTGTTCAGAGAACCGATCACGCGGATGCTTCGGCCGTGCTGGTCGCGGATCGAATCTCCCGCCGCGTATACCCACAGCAGTTCTCCGTTTTTGCCCTGAATGCGGAATTCGATCTTGAGCGGCGCGCCCTCCACGATATGATTGCGAAACGCCCGCAATACCCTCGTCTGATCTTCCGGGTGGATCAGATTAATGAAAGATACCGGATCGTTCGTCAGCGTCTCTTCGATCGAATTCAGCATATCAAAGGTGCGGACGCTCCATTGAATTTTGTTCATCTGCAAATTCCAGTCCCATATCCCGTCGTTGGTCGTCCGCGACACGATCTCCAGCTGTTCGGCGATGGAACGAATCTGGTTGAACAGGTCATCCCTTTCCAATGCCGCCACAAGGATCGTGAAACTGATCTGAGCCAGATCACCGCCCGCTATCGAGACGAGATCGTCGATCGGGCTGACGATGACGACAAAACCGAGATCCTGCTGCTGGTTGGAAATCGCCTGTATGCGCACAAATTCCATTTCGCCCACGTCTGGAATCCATTCCGGCAACGGAAACGATTCGACGGGAAGGCGCATGCCGAGCGGAGGCACGGGGGCGCCTTTCGTGCTGAACGTCTGCTTGACGATCACATGTTTCCTCTGCGGTTCATTCGGATCCCATAAGGCCAAACATCCCCACTGGCTAGAATCTTTGAATAATTCTGAAAAATGGAAATGGTCGCTCCGGGTGGCGGCCGCCCAACTGTTGGAAAGCCGTTGGTGACCGGTGATGACCTTGTTGATGTTCGTCTCGGCATGCACCCAGTTTCTTTGGACATTGGCCGTCAATTCCTTGCTCGCTTCATAGGTGCATCCGCACGTGGAGCGGGTGATCAATTCGGTGGGCAGGTAAGTGACCGAATCGGGAAAAGTCTCCCCGTTTATCTGCCGATACAGCAGATCCATGCTTGTTTCGGCGAGATTGACGAACGACTGGCGCACCGTCGTGATCGGTGGATTAAAGGTGGCGGACGCTTCCAGATCGTCGAACCCGATCACGGCGATATCTTCGGGTATGCGATAACCGTTTTCCTGCAGCGTCTCGATCACCGCCATGGCGATCCAGTCGGTCGTGGCGAAGACCGCGGTGAAATCGATGCCTCTCCGCAGCATCTCATTCACCGCCTCGATACCGCCGGGATGCATCGCGTCCTTGGAATGGTAACACAGACTCTCATCGAACGGGATTCCCGCTTCCTCAAGCGCCTGCACATATCCTTCGAACCGTTCGACAAAATCGTAATGTTCATCGCTCCCCACGTAAGCGATGCGGCGGTGTCCGTGTTCCCGGATCAGGTGCAGCACCGCTTCCTTGGCGGCCCTGCGGTTATCGATCACCACCGCGTGAGAGCGGATGGTCGGTTCCCGATATCCGATCGTGACGACCGGTTTCCCCGTTGCTTCCAACGCTTTCAGAAATTCCTGAGAAGCCGGCAGCACGGAGTTCGGGTTCGTCATTAACAGCCAGCCGTCCGTAACCTCCGTTCCGATCGGATAATCGAAAGTGGTCGGATTGTCGACACTGGTGACGGCCTGAATCGTGTACAGGATCACGTCTCTCTTTTTCGCTTCTTTATGTAAGGTAGTAAAGATCGTCCCGTAATAGGCCCCGTCCAAATATGGTATCAGCAGATTGATTCTCGCTTTCGGTCCCACGATAGCTTCACCCCTCTCCATGAATCGATGCCTTAACGCATCCTCTTCAAAAAATCCAGACATTCGGAGGCCGTCAAAGGTTTGCTGTACATATATCCCTGGATGCAGTGACAACCTTCCTCCACCAGCAACCTCATCTGTTCCTCCGTCTCCACGCCTTCCGCGATGACGACCATCCCCAGCCTCCGCACCAGGGAGATGGTGGCCGCCGCGATCACTTTGTCGTCCGTGTTCACCACCATGTCGCGCACAAACGACCGGTCGATCTTGACGCTGGTGATCGGCAGGTGTTTCAGCATGGATAAGGAAGAATAACCGGTCCCGAAATCGTCCAGCGCGATATGCACGCCCAACGCACGCAGCTGCTGCAGCTTGTCGATGCTGTTGTTCCAATTCATGAGCGCCGTGCTTTCCGTGATCTCCAGGCACAGGGATTGCGGGGGCAGCTGCGTTTCCTCCAGGGTGGACTTGACGACGTCGACAAAATCGTTTTGCATCAGCTGGTTGGCGGAGATGTTCACGGATACGATGGAAGTCCGGATGCCTTCGTCGATCCACTTCTTCATCTGCCGGCACGCTTCCCGCAGAACCCATTTGCCGATCGGAATGATGAGTCCGCTCTCTTCCGCAAGCGGGATGAATTCGATCGGCGACACGACGCCGCGTTCGGCCGAACGCCAGCGAATCAACGCTTCAACGCCGAACACGGTGTTCCTTTCCAGGTCATACTGCGGCTGATAATACAGCTGAAACTCGGACCGCTCCAACGCTTTGCGCAACTCATTCTCCATAGACAGACGGTCGTACGTCAGAGAATGAATCGATTGACTGTACATCACGCATTGGTTTTTGCCCAGTTCCTTGGCCTTGTACATCGCAATATCCGCGCATCGGGTCAACGTGTCGATGTCCGGCCCGTCATCGGGATAAACGCTCATGCCGATGCTGGCGGTCGTGTACAATTCCAGTTCGTCAACATGGAACGGTTGCTGAAAACGCAGGATCAACTGATCGGCGATGAACTGCAACTGTGAAGGATCTTCAACTCCCGTCACGAGCACGATAAATTCATCGCCGCCCAGCCTCGCAACGAACCCTTTGGACCGGCCGGACGGGCCGGGATCGGCGCTCTTCATCACCGAATCGATCATGCCCGCCACCTCGCTGAGCAGACGGTCTCCGATGTGATGGCCGAGCGTATCGTTGATGATTTTGAACCGATCCAGGTCGATCAGCATAATGCCCAGCTTGCAGCCCTGAAGATCGGCAACGGCCTTGCTTCTGATGAACGTTTCCCGAAATAACCGCCGGTTGGGCAGCCCCGTCAACGCGTCGTGATAAGCAAGGCGCATGATTTCCTTCTCCGCCTGCTTCTTCTCCGTAATGTTCGTGATGGAGCCGATGATTCGGATTTTGCGGCCCGCCTGGTCGGAAATCGAATCCCCCGCGATGAACACCCACAGCCGTCTCGATTGTCTCATGCTCTGGATGCGGCATTCGAAGCGGAGCGGTTTGTTTTCCCTGATATGGCTTTTGATCGACGCGATGACATGCTCCCGGTCTTCCGGATGCACCAGTTTCAAAAAAGAAAGCGGATTGTCCGTCACCGTCTCGCCGATGGAATGGAACATGTCGTGGGCGCGGTTGCTCCAGGTGATCCGCCTTTTCCTGACATCCCAATCCCATATGCCGTCGTTCGTCGTGCGCGAAACGATCTCAAGCTGTTCGGCGATCGATTGGACCTGGTTGAACAGCTGATCGCGCACCAAAGCCGTTACCGAGACGTTGCAGCTGATTCGCGTGATGTCGACTTCCGAGACGAGAACGAGCTTGTCGATCGGACCGACAAGCGCGATAAACCCGAGATCCTCTTCGTCGCTCCGTATAAACTGGACCCGGACGAATTCATTCTCTCCGATGCGCGGCAGCCATTGAACCGGAGGAAATTGCTCGATCGGCACCCTCATCCCGGCGGGAGGAACGGGATCGCCCTCCGCCCCGAACGCCTGCTGAACGACGAGCTGCCGCTTGTCGCCGCTCTCCGGCTCCCAGAGTGCGAGGCATCCCCAGCGGCTTATTCCTCTAAACATCCTTGTGAAATCGAACCGTTTGCCTCTCGCCGCATTCGTCCAATTCATCGAGAGCTGATTGTGACTTTCGACGAGATGCCTGACGATTTGCTCGGACCGTTCCAGTTTCTCCCGCAATTCGTCCGTCGTCTCTTCTTTCTTCTCATAGGAACAGCCGCACGATGCGCGCGCCCGGAACTTCGTCGGCACGCAAACGACGTCCGACGGCACCGCTTGTCCCTGCAACTGCCTGAACAACAGATCGATGCCCGTGCGGGCCAATTCCTCCACCGGTTGGTAAACCGAAGTGAGCGGAGGATGAAACGAGGTGGCGGCCGGCAAATCATCAAACCCGATCACCGCTATATCTTCCGGCACCCGGTAGCCGGCCTTCCGGAGCGTCTCGATCACTCCGAACGCGTTCAGGTCGGTGGCGGCGACAATCGCCGTAAAGTCGATGCCTCTTTCCAGCATCGCCGCGGCCGCGGACACGCCGCCGCGCCGCAACGCGCTGTTCGTTTGAAAGAAGAGCTGTTCATCATAATCGATTCCATGCTCTCGAAGCGCTTCTTTATAACCTTCAAATCGTTCGATCAAATCGAGATGTTCCGTCGCTCCCACGAAGGCGATCCTGCGATGGCCGTGGTTCTCGATCAAATGGCTCATCGCGTCCTTGATTGCCTGTCGATTGTCGATGACAACGGATCGGCACCGGATCGACCGTTCGCGGTAACCGATGGTTACGACCGGCTTGCCCGCGGCTTCGATCGATGCCAGAAATTCGGGTGATGCGGGAAGTACGGATTGCGGATTCGTCACGATCAGCCAGCCGTCGGCATTATCGGAGGCGACCTGACAATCAAACATCGTAGGATTTTGCAAACTGGCTAATGCCTGAATGGTGAACAGTGTGGACCGTCTTATTGAAATCTCGCGATGCAAGGTGGTGAAGATTGTCCCATAATATTCACCGTCCAGATAAGGGATCAATAGGTTGATGTTATAGCCTTCTATCATGATGCACACTCCCGTGATCGACTTACATCCCCGCTATCTCCATTCGACAAATGTCAGCAATTCCCTTCATGAAGCTTGCGAAACGTCCGAATACGAATAAACGTCCGTCACTCCTTTCCCGCAGAAAGGAGCGCCGGACGTCCGCAGAATAAAGCTTTTTGCCGCCTGTCGGACCTTACGGATGTCACTTGAATTTCGGCAACCAATCGCCGTGGGCTTCGATCAAGTCATCGCAAAGGGCGACGATCTCATCGATCGACAGTTCCGCGGCCGTATGCGGATCGAGCATCGCCGCATGATAAATATGCTCTTTTTTGCCGGTCACCGCCGCTTCCAAGGTGAGGAGCTGCGTGTTGATGTTCGTGCGGTTGAGCGCCGCCAGCTGCGGAGGCAGTTTGCCGACGTGAATCGGCTGTACGCCGTTGCGGTCGACGAGGCACGGCACCTCGACGCACGCTTCCCGGGGCAGATTGGTGATGAGATCCGTGTTCATCACATTGCCGGCGATCTTGAACGGAACGTCCGTCTCGATCGCATCGAAAATGTAGGATGCATATTCTTCGCTCCGCTTGTGACCGAGGCTCTTGTTGTTCACGAGATCATCGCGCATTCTTTTCCATCCTTCGATCTGGGCCACGCAGCGCCGCGGGTACTCATCCAGCGGAATCTGATACCGCTCGATCAGCTCCGGATAGCGCGACTTGATGAAGTAAGGATGGTACTCGGCGTTATGTTCCGAAGACTCGGTCACATAATAACCGAACTTCAGCATGATTTCGAAGCGCACCATGTCGTGATGCTTCTCCTGTTGCTTGATCGCCGCTCTCCGCTTGATCTCGGGATACAGATCCACGCCGTCCTTCGTAATTTCGAGCAGCCAGGCCATGTGATTGATGCCCGCGATCTTGTACTGCACGCCCGTATCGTCCATGCCCAGATGGCGGAACAGATGCGGGACGCATACCTGCACGCTGTGGCACAGCCCGACCGTATTCACGCCGCCGTGCGTAATCATCGCGTTTGTGAGCACGGCCATCGGATTCGTATAATTAAGGAACAGCGCGTTCGGACACACCTCCCGGATGTCCCGCGCAAAATCCATCATGACCGGGATCGTGCGCAGACTTCGGAATATCCCGCCGATCCCGACCGTATCTCCGATCGTCTGCCGGAGTCCGTATTTCTTCGGCACTTCGAAATCGATGATCGTGCACGGATCGTATCCCCCGACCTGAATCGCGTTCACGACATATTTCGCGCCGCGCAGCGCTTCCTTGCGGTCCGAATACGCGACGATCTTGCATGTGCTTTTGAGATTTTCCTTCAGATGCGTCAGCATCTGATAAGAATCGTTCAGCCGGACCGGATCAATATCGAACAACGCCAGTTCGAACCCTTGCAAGGAATCGACCAGCATGACATCCCCCAACACATTTTTGGCGAATACGGTGCTGCCCGCTCCGAGAAACGTAATCTTCGACATGACTCACCCTCCGTAACGATCATTTTTTTTCTGATATTGTATCGGTGCTGACAACGTTTTCATATGGAGAAATGCTAGATGGGGATGTCATTTTGTCACGTTTTGCGCGCAAGCGGCATTGCCGGGTTGGCAGGCGGCAACCGCTTGATGTAAGATGGGGACAAACGATATTGATCAAGCCTTTCGCCGATTGACGATGCGGCGGAAGGACAATTGCAGAGGAGGTTTTTTGAACAGATGAACAATCAAAAAATGCTTGGTCTGACCCCTCCGATGGGGTGGAACTCCTGGAACACCTTCACCTGGGACATCAACGAGCAACTGATCAAAGAAGTTGCGGATGTGTTCGTCAATGAAGGGTATAAAGACGCGGGATATGAGTACATCGTGATCGACGATTGCTGGAGTCTCAGAGAACGCGATGAAAACGGCAATCTCGTGCCCGATCCCGCCAAATTCCCGAGCGGCATGAAGGCGCTTGCAGATTACATACATGAAAGAGGGCTCAAGTTCGGCATCTATTCGTGCGCAGGAACCCATACTTGCGGCGGCTATCCGGGCAGCTTCGAGCATGAGTTCCAGGATGCGAAACTGTTCGCCGAGTGGGGGGTCGATTTCCTGAAATACGATTATTGTTTCAAACCCCGGAACATGTCCGGCGAGCTTCTGTACAAGCGCATGAGCCTCGCGCTCAAAAACAGCGGAAGAGACATTTTGTTCTCCGCGTGTAACTGGGGATGGGACAACGTCTACCACTGGATCCGCGAGTCCGGCGCGCATATGTACCGGTCGACGGGCGACATTCAGGACAGCTGGGAGTCGATCAAAAATATTGCCCTGTCGCAGCTGGATAAGGAATGCTACACCGGTTCCTTCTGCCACAACGACATGGACATGCTCGTCGTCGGCATGTACGGCGGCAGCAACAGCGGCTGGATCGCCAGCAAAAAAGGCGGATGCACGGACACCGAATACAAGACGCACTTCTCGCTGTGGTGCATGATGGGTTCGCCGCTCATGATCGGCTGCGATGTCCGCAAAGCGAACGAAGCGACGAAGAAGATCCTGCTGAACCGCGATCTGATCGCCATCAACCAGGACGTCGAAGGCCGCGGCGCTTACCGCATCAAGCCCGAGCCGAACTGGTTCCACACGGATGAAGTGTTCATGCTCGTCAAGGTGCTCAGCGACGGCGATCTGGCGATCGGCTTCTTCAACCTGAGCGACCACCAGCGCGAAGTTCCGCTTCTGTTCTGGGATATGGGCATTCCGAACGCGTCCGGCGCGGCGCTTTCCCTGTACGACTGCTGGGAGCACAAAGAGCTCGGCGTGTTCAGGGAACGTTTCGCTCCGGTTGTCCCGGCGCACGACTGCGTCGTGGTCAGAGCGAAGCTCATCATCTGATAAGCGGCATCTGACAAGCGGTGCATCGGCCGTCCCGGTCATCGAACTTGCATTCATACATCAGCGGCGTCCGTATCCGCATGGATACCGGACGCTTTTTTGCTGCCGCAAAGCATGCTTTATGCATGGCGGGAGTATGCTTTTGCATGGATAGGTTGCAAGATCGGGCGGTCCTTGCTCTGTTGCCTGCAGAGGAAGGCAACATGTATACTTTAGGTGTTTGAAGACCATCCTGTCGGCGATACGATCGACCCTTAAGCCGAACGCCATGCTGGGCAACGGGAGGAATAGGAGGAATAGGAGGAATACGTCCGGATGGAATTAATTCTGGAACAGATTACAAAACAATACGGGGATAAAAAGGTGCTGCAAGGCATCGATTTCCGATTCGAAAAAGGCAAGATCTACGGCTTGCTCGGACGCAACGGCGCCGGGAAGACCACGCTGTTCAACTGCCTGAGCGGAGAAACGAAGATGGACGGAGGCAAAGCGCGTCTGCAGGAGGGAAGCGTCGTCCGCGAGCTTCGCGAAGAAGATATCGGTTATGTGTATTCGTTGCCGATCTTGCCCGATTTTCTGACGGGTTACGAATTCATGAAGTTTTTCATGGATATTAACCGCGACAAGCTGCCGAAAAACCAATCGATCGACGCGTTCTTCGACATGATGCGAATCTCGGAAGAAGATCGGCACCGGCTAATCAAGCATTATTCGCACGGCATGAAAAACAAACTCCAGATGCTGCTCTTCATGATCACGAAACCGCCGGTCATCCTGCTGGATGAACCGCTCACTTCCTTCGACGTCGTCGTTGCGCTCGAAATGAAACAGTTGCTCCGCGAAATGAAAAAAGACCACATCCTGATTTTCTCCACCCATATTCTGCAATTGGCTTCGGACCTGTGCGATGAGCTCGTCATCCTGCATAACGGCAAGCTTTCGGCCGTTCCGCCGGAACTGCTGGGCAGCCCCGAGTTTGAACAAACCATCATCGAACTGCTGCGCGACGAGACCGGAGAGGCGGAGGATGCCATTGATCAGAACACTTAGTACGATTTTGCGGCTGCAGGTGACTTCGTTTGCCAATCGGTTCCTTTATTTCCTTCAACGGTTACCGATCATCGGCAAGTTGGTCAGCGACGCAGCGTATTCGGTGAGCGGCGTAAAGCGCGCCCTTCATATCGTCTGTGCGGTTCTGTTCGTCTTATGGGGATTTCTGAAGCATCTGCTGTATGTGTGGCTCATCGTCGGTCTGCCGGTCATCGCCTGGAACTCGTCGCCCGAACGGCAAAGCGAACTGTTCTGGCATATTTATTTCATGCTGAGCTTTATCGTAGCCGGCGTAACCAATATTAAAGTGCTGGAGCCGAGCCGGAGCAAATATATCTCGGTGAAATTGATGCGCATCCCGGCGACGCGCTACATGCGGGCAACGCTCGGATACCGTTACATCGCGTTTTTTCTTCAATTGCTGCCCGTCCTGATGGTCGCCGCATATTGGGTCGGAGATCCGCATATCCGAGCCGTATGGGCGGCCGCGGCCATAGTGGGGTGGCGTGTCTGCTGCGAATTTTTGCACCTCATGATTTACCGGAAAACGGGCATCGTATTGGTCAAGCATATGCCTATCGGCTGGTCGGTCATTTTCATCGGGTACGCCGCAGCCTATGCGCCGCTGGTGTTCGATTCGGCTCCGGTATTCGGTCATTCGATTTTGTTCAGCATGCCGCTTACGGCGATCAGCATCGCGGCGGGAGTCGTCTCCTGGACGCTCCTCATGTTCAAAACGGACTATAGAGACGCGGTGGATGCTTCCACGCAGCGCGACGATCCGCTGATCGATCTGGGACGGGTCATGACGGAAGCAAGGAGCAATGCGGTGAAAGCCAAGGACAGCGACTATGATCAAAGCGCGGCTGACGCAGAAACAGCAAAGTTTCAAGCCAAGCAAGGATACGCCTATCTTAACGCGATTTTCTTCAGCAGACACCGCAGCCTGGTGCGGCGGCCGTTTATGATGAGATTGGCACTCATTGCAGGAGTTGGCGCGGCGCTGATCCTTCTCGCCCGGATCTATCCGGAAAGAGCGCAAACATTCGCTGATGTGTATCGAGAGTTTCTTCCGGTTTGGCTCTTCATCATGAGTCTTGCAACGGTCGGCGAGCAAATGTGCAAAGCGATGTTTTATCATTGCGATCTCAAGCTGCTCCGCTACCGATTCTACAGGGAAGACGCGGCCGAGCATTTTCGGATTCGCCTCGTCAGGCTGCTCGGAATGAACGCAGCAATCGCCCTGCTGCTATCGTTCTTCCTCATTTTAACGCTGATCGCGATCGGAAACATCGATCCGGCATTGATGATGCTCAGCGTCGTTTGCATCATTGCGCTCGGAGTCTTTTTCTCGGTCCATCCGCTGCTTCTGTACTATCTGTTTCAGCCATATACGACGGAATTGAATGCGAAAAACCCGTTCTTTTACGTGTTCAACTGGCTGATCACGATCGTGTATGTGATCTCGATTTCGTTGAGACCGGACCCGTTCGTATTCACCTGCATCGTGACCGCGGTCTCCCTGATCTATCTCATCGCCGCTCCGCTGCTGGTGCAGCGGTTCGGACCGGGGAACTTCCGGATCAAATAATCTGATTATCCATCGGTGATTGCCATGCCGGACTCGCGGGGAATTGCGCGATTGGCGAATGCGGTTGGTGCGGGAAGATGCGGAACAAGCCGGCCGCTAATCGCTAATAATGCCTTGAACAGGCGGACCTGCGAAGTTAGAAGCCAGGACGGAATGCGACATGCAGAAGAGGCAGCGGCCGAAGACCGCTGCCTCTTCTGTTCGCTTTCACGAAAGCGATTCGCCGTTATGAATGTCCGGCGCATCACCGTCATCACAACAACGGCCGATGTCACATCGGCCGGATCGGAATGGAGCATAGCGGGTTCGAACCGCCGACCTTTGCACTGCCAGTGCAACGCTCTCCCAGCTGAGCTAATGCCCCGTATTCACGCTTTTCTTATGTCGCGCATGCGCGGACATAAACGATTATATGTCATTGAAGCGAACTTATCAAGATGTGAATGGGTACATTCCGCCAACGGCGGACACATTTCGTTTACCTGCGGCAAAACGATGATTCGGACTGGACATCTTCCGGACAATCCCTCCATAATGATATGGGGAGGATGTACAAAGATGGCGAAACAAATTTTACGAAACGATTGGGCCGACATCCTGAATGAGGAATTCGAAAAACCGTATTACAAACAGTTGCGCGCATTCCTTGTTGAGGAGTATCGCAATCATATCGTCTATCCGCATATGAACGACATTTTCAACGCGCTGCACTACACGCCGTACGCCCAGGTGAAGGTGGTCATTCTCGGACAAGACCCGTATCACGGTCCGGGACAGGCGCACGGTCTCAGCTTTTCCGTTCAGCCTGGAGTCGAACCGCCTCCGTCGCTGCAAAACATCTATAAAGAACTGCATGACGACCTCGGCTGCGCCATTCCGAACCACGGGCATCTGGTCAGTTGGGCCGAGCAGGGGGTGCTGCTGTTGAACACCGTTCTGACCGTTCGCGCCCACCGGCCGAATTCCCACCGGGATAAGGGCTGGGAACATTTCACCGACCGCATCATCCAGGCTCTGAACGATAAAACGGAACCTGTCGTCTTTTTCCTTTGGGGCAGCCACGCTCAGAAGAAGGCCGCGCTCATCACCAACAGGCGGCATCATCTCATCCGTTCTCCGCATCCGAGCCCGTTGTCCGCTTATCGCGGGTTTTTCGGCAGCCGGCCGTTTTCCCGGGCGAATGAATTTTTGAGGAAGGCGGGTCTTGCGGAGATCGATTGGCAGCTGCCGATGCATCCTTCGTCCGGCCAAAGCGTCCGAACAGGATCTTGATCGGTCCGCAGCGTCGAACCGGACGTTTGCGATTCGCAGCGGTGCAGCCTCAAGGGCTGTTGGAGCGCCGAGCTCTACACCGGCACAAGTCGCCCCTTCCTCTCGCGAAGACAAAAGCGACTTGCTGGAGCGCCGGCGCGTGAACCGTCCATATCATCCCGTAATAATCGGAATAATAACAGGGCATGCTGACATTGATGATCAGTCATGCTTTTTCTTCATCTATGGGCTCAAGAATCGGCCGCGCCGTTTTCTTCCTCGTTCCGCTGTTTTTGATCTCCGCTTTTGGATAACAGGGCCGACAGTTCCTTCATGAACATGTTGATGTCCTTGAACTGCCGGTAGACGGAAGCGAACCGGACATACGCGATTTCATCCACCGAGTACAGATGTTCCATCACAAGTTCGCCGATCATTCGGCTGTCGATCTCAGGATTTGCCATATTGCGCAATTGCTGTTCGACATCCGACACGATGCGCTCCAACCGCTCGATGGAAACGGGGCGTTTCTCACACGCTCTGAGCACGCCGCGCAAAATTTTGTCGCGGCTGAATTCTTCCCGTCTGCCGTCTTTCTTGATGACGACAAGAGGCGTCTCCTCCACCGTCTCGAAGGTTGTGAACCTTCGTTGACACCGCTCGCATTCCCTTCGCCTGCGAATCGATTTGTTGTCGTTCACCGGACGCGAGTCCAAAACCTTCGTGCCAAAATGATCACAATAAGGACATTTCATAATCTTCCATCACCAACCCATACATTTCCTGAATACAAGACAACCGCCCGCCGCATAATAGGATTACACTCGACAAGGAGGTGAAATCATAATGGCTCAAGGACAATCTCGCAGCAGCAATGTTCTTGTAGTACCTCAAGCTACTGCAGCATTAGACCAACTGAAATACGAAGTCGCTCAGGAGCTGGGCATCCAGATCCCGCAAGACGGGTATATGGGACACATGGCCACTCGTGACACCGGTGCAATAGGGGGCCACATTACTCGTCGTCTTGTTCAAATCGCTGAGCAACAACTGGCTGGACAATTTAAATAATCTCATGCATTATAACGGGGTCCGGGCAGCTTGGCTGTCCGGGCTCTTTATCGATATACGGCCTTCAAGAAGGGTCTTCAAGAAGTTCGTGATACAAATTTTTGTATTTCTGATAATAATAATCGACACGCTTCACATAATGGCGCGTTTCATCGTATGGAATATTGCGGCTATTAAGAAGTCTGCCATCCCATCTGCCGGAAGTCAACCAGTTTTGAACAGCACCTTGTCCCGCATTGTAAGATGCGGCGATAACGGCCAGCCGGTCACGTTCATCCCCGATCATCCGGTCGGCGAAAAAACCGGCGAAATGATCGTGCAGATAACGGATATACCATGCTCCCATGCGAATGTTGATCGTCGGGACCGTCAACAGTTCCGGCGACGTATCCGAAAATTCATCGCTGCTTTCGGCGATCCACCGGGCGGTATCGGGCATGATCTGCATGATGCCGGCGGCTCCGGAAGATGAAACGGAATTCGGCCGGTAATTGCTTTCGACCCGTATGATCGCGGTAATCCAGAACGGGTTGAGGTCATACATTTTGGCGGTCGCCACAATCTCATCCTTATAATGAATCGGATACATCCACCTGCCGATTGCATCCGCATACATAAATACGATGACGAGAAGCAACGCGAGTACAAACGCATATACGCGTTTTTTGCGGAAAAACGTCATGTTAAACCCTTTCTTTGCAAATAATCATCCACCTGCCGTACGGTCGATGCAAGATCCCCGCTGTTGTCGATCACCACATCCGCGAGCCGGCGCTTGTCCGCTAACGGCATTTGCGCCTGAATGCGTTCCAGCGCCTGTTCTTCCGTCAACCCGTCGCGCCGCATCAGGCGTTCAATCTGGACATCCAGCGGTACATAGACGACCATCACTTCTGTAAACATATGCTGCAAATTCGATTCGTATAACAGCGGAATATCCGCCACAATCAGGCGATCCGGATACTCCTTCTCATATTGCGCGATGCGTTCCAGCATCACTTCCCTTATTTTCGGATGCATGATCGCGTTCAGCTGCAACCGTTTCTGCTCATCCGCGAAAATGATCGACCCGAGTTTTTTCCGGTTGAGCGTTCCGTCTTCATGCAGGATGTCCGCGCCGAAATGTTCGACGATCTTGTCCAACACCGGACTTCCCGGCTTGACGATTTCCCGGGAAATTTGATCCGCGTCGACAATGATTGCTCCTCGCTCCTTCAACAACCGTGACACCGTGCTTTTCCCGCTGGCGATGCCGCCCGTCAAACCGATATTCACGTTGTCCACCTCCCAATTTCCGCATTTATTGAACGATCCTCGACAGCCCCAACATGATCAGGATCAACGCCGGAAGAAACGTCAACCGCCGCATCCACGCGACTCCGGCAGCGAGGTTGCCTGCGAAAATGCCGCATCGGAGAAACAGCGCACAAAAGACGGCGATCGCAGGGGCGGTCAACCAAGGAGATAACCCTAGCCAGGCCGCTCCGACACCCGCGCCGAATGCGTCCAACGACAGCGCCGTCCCTAGCAAAGCCGCTTCTTCCGCCGTGATCGTGCCCGAGCGGTCCATATCCGCGCGCGACGGCTTCCGCAAAATCTCGATCATGATGCTCAATCGGCGAATCTCCAGACGGAAAACGCGTTTGCGCAAAGCATCCGTTTCCGTCATCGGCTGCGCCGGTTCCGCTTCGGCCGGACAACTTTGCCGATCCTCACGCGCATGTTCGAGCCGGGCGCCATCCTCGCTATCCGGTCTGTCGGCATCCGCAACCGTTTGCCGACCCCCTTCCACGTTTTCCGGTTGAACACCGTCCGCGCGTTTGCGAAGCATTTGAACAAAGACCCACAGGCCGATCGCGATAAGAATCGCGCCGCCCGCCAGGTTCGCATAACGATCGGGAAAAAAAGGCAAAATCAGGGCGCCGAACACCATGGACACGATCATCATCAGCCCGGAACAGACAGCGATGATGAGGATCGAAACTTTAGGAACAATAATGCGGCGCAGCCCGTAGTTCAGGCCGACGCCGAAGCTGTCCAGACTGACGGCGAAGGCGAGCAGGAAGATCGAAAGATATGAAGACATGGCATTCCCTCCAGAATGAATCGATCCCTTGGCGGATACTCATCATCATATGAGGAAACGACAGTTCTGTGCTCATGAACCGATGATCTTCCCGCGAAATGCCGAAGGAGCAACCGTTGGTTTCACCGCGATTCCGAGGTTTAACGGCTTGCGGTTCGTTTTTTCATCCGTTGGCAATTCGGACAAAAATGCGTTCCCCGACCGCCGACGACGATCTTGCGCAGCGTCGCCGAACAACGCTCACACGGCTGACCGTCCCGGCCGTATGCGGCCAAACGCATCTGAAACATCCCCATTTCGCCTTGTCCGTTCACGTACGATTTGATCGAACTTCCGCCGAGTTCGACGGATTCCCGCAACACCCGCACGATCGCCTCGTGCAGTCTTCGCCATTCTTGCGCGCTGAGCGAATCCGGCGTTCGTTCGGGATGGATGCGCGCCATGTGAAGCGCTTCATCCGCATAGATGTTGCCGATTCCGGCGACATACAGCTGATTCAGCAGCAGCGATTTGATCTTTCCCTTGCGATGCTGCAACACGGATCGGAACCGGTCGAGCGTAAATTCCTCGGACAGCGGCTCCAGGCCGAGTTTGCGCAAAGGAGGATTGCTCCATTCCTCGCCCGGCAGGAACAGATGCATCGTCCCGAACTGGCGGACATCCTTATACCTTAGCTCGGTGCCGTCCGTAAAATGAAAGATGACATGCGTATGCTTCTCCACCGGTTCTTCCGAACGGTAAACGCCGTATCGCCCTTCCATGCGCAAATGGGAGACGACGACGAGACCGTCGAGCAGCAGTCTTAAAAACTTCCCCCGCCGCTCGATGCGTTCGAACGTATGTCCGGCCAGCATCTCCGCGAACAGGACGGGATCTTCCGGCCGCCGGATGATGCGCGGCAGCGTCACCGTCACGCGCTCGATCGTTTTGCCCGCGATCAGTTGATTCAATGTTCGTTTCACCGTCTCGACTTCCGGTAATTCCGGCATGGATGCAGTTCCCCTTTTATGTCAGATCGTTATGAATCAGTAAAATTTACCTAACCGTACGACTCGGCCTTGATCCATTCATAGAGTCCATTCATTGCCTCACTTCGCTTCATACCAGTCCGTTCCGTAACTTACATCCGCTTTGAGCGGGACATCCAGTTTGACGGCATGTTCCATCACTTCGGGCACCAGCTTCTTCATCGTCTCAAGCTCATCGGGCGCCACCTCAAACACAAGCTCGTCGTGAACCTGAAGCAGCATCCGGCTTTTCAGACCTTCCGCCTTCATCCGTTCCGCGCATTGGACCATGGCGAGCTTGATGATGTCCGCCGCCGAACCCTGAATCGGCGTGTTCATCGCCGTCCGCTCTGCGAACGAACGCACATTGAAGTTTTTCGAAAGAATATCCGGCAGATAGCGGCGCCGATTCAACAGCGTGGTCACGTAGCCGTCCCGTCTCGCCGCCTTTACGATCTCATCCATATAGTTGCGCACGCCTTTGAACACCTGGAAATACTGCTCGATAAAATCCGCCGCTTGTTTGCGCGTGATGTTGAGGTTTTGGGACAGACCGTAATCGCTGATGCCGTACACGATGCCGAAGTTCACCGCCTTCGCCTGACGCCTCATATTCGCGTCCACCCGGTCCGCCGTTACGCCGAACACGTCCATCGCCGTCTTCGTATGAATGTCCATATCGTGCAGGAACGCTTCCTTCAAACGTTCGTCTCCCGAGATATGCGCCAGAACGCGAAGCTCGATCTGCGAATAGTCGGCCGCCAGGATGTACCATCCCTCTTCAGACGGTACGAAAGCTCGGCGAATCTTGCGGCCTTCTTCCAACCGGATCGGAATGTTCTGCAGGTTCGGATACTGGCTGCTCAGCCGCCCCGTCGCCGCAATCGTCTGCCGGTAGTAAGTGTGAATTTTGCCCGTGTCCTCGCGAATTTCCTTAAGCAGCCCCTCGATATAGGTGGATTGCAGTTTCGTCAATTGGCGGTAATGAACGATGCCGGCGGCAATGTCGTGATACGGGGCGAGCCGTTCCAACACCTCGGCGTCCGTCGAATATCCCGTCTTCGTCTTTTTGATCACCGGCAAACCGAGTTTCTCGAACAAAATTTCGCCGAGCTGCTTCGGCGATCCGATATTGAACCGCGTGCCGGCCAACCGGTAGATTTCCTGTTCGACGCGTCCGATCTGCTCGCTCAGTTCTTCTCCGATCTGCCGGAGCGTTTCGGCCTTCACCTTGATCCCCGTCAGTTCCATCCCGGCGAGCACCGAGGACAGTTTCATCTCCAGCGTGTACAGATCCGCCATGCCGCCTTTCTCGAGGTCGTCCTGCATCGGCTGTTTCAGCTTCCGGACGGCTTGGGCTTTGCGCGCGAGAAACAAGCTGACGACGTCCGTTTCCGGAATGCGGAACTTGGCGCCCTTGCCGAATATTTCTTCATCCTCGGGAACGGAGGGCAATCCGTACCGCCTGCACAGATCGCCGACGCTCAAGTTCGACTGCGACGGGTCCAGCACATAGTTCGCGAGATGGACGTCGAAGCCGACTCCGGCCAGCCGGATGCCTGACCAGGCGAGCACCAGTTCCGCTTTATGCGCGTCATACATCGTCTTCTCCGCCGACGCATCCTCGAGCCACCGGCGAATCGGCGCCGCCTCCTCCGACATCAGCAGCGCCGCGGGCAAATACGCGCCCCGGTCCGGCAAAGCGAAGGCGATGCCGACGATCTCGGCCTGGTGCGGATTGGCGCCCGCCGCCTCCACATGAACGGCTTGCACGGCATGCAACTGCTCGGCGAACGACGAAATTTTCCGCGCGTCATCGAGGACGTCGACCTTTAGCGCGCCGTCTTGTCCGGAATGAAGCGATCCGGAATCGGTCACAATATGACCGCCGTCAGAAGATGCGGACAAATCAAACTTCTCAAGCAGCGACTTGAACTCCAGACGCTTGAACAGTTGGACGACCTTCTCGCGGTCGATTCCCTTGAATGCGAGGTCGTCCCACGAAAGCGAAAGCGGAACTTCGCGATAGATCGTCGCCAACTGTTTGCTCAGACGAGCATCGTCCGCGTGGGCCGCCAATTTCTCGCCCATTTTGCCCTTGATCTCAGCGGCATGCTCCAATACCGATTCGACCGATCCGTACTGATGCAGCAACTTCAGCGCCGTTTTCTCCCCGATGCCGGGAACGCCCGGAATATTGTCCGACGCATCGCCCATAAGCCCTTTCAGATCGATGATCTGATGCGGTTTCAGCCCGTATTTTTCCTGAATGGCGGCGGGATCATACCGTTCCGTCTCGCTGATGCCTTTGCGGGTGAGGGCGATCGTCACATGATCGGAAGCGAGCTGCAGCATATCTTTATCGCCGGTTACGACGAGCACGTCCATCTTGTCCTCATCGGCGAGACGGGTCAACGTGCCGATGATGTCGTCCGCTTCGTAGCCTTCGAGTTCGAACTGTTCGATATTGAACGCCGCCACCAGTTCCTTGATCAGCGGCCATTGTTCGGACAGCTCGGGAGGCGTTTTCGCCCTTCCTCCCTTATATTCCTGATAATCCGCGTGGCGGAACGTCATCTTCCCCGCGTCGAAAGCGAACAGAAAATGGGTCGGTTTCTCTTCCTCCAGCAGTTTCAGCAACATTGTCGTCACGCCGTAGACGGCGTTTGTATGAAGTCCTTCCGAGTTGCTGAGCAGCGGCAACGCATAGAAAGCCCGGTTCGCGATGCTGTTGCCGTCGACCAAAATCAGTTTGGACATGTTCGGCACCTCGTCCCGTATAATCTCATAGTCTCATCATAACATAGCCGGCGCCCATAGAAAAACGATCGAACCGCTTTCGGCGCATCTTTCTGCGGCACGCGGTTTCTTGCCCGAAACCGTCGTACCTTTCCGCGCTTCCGCGCATAGCCTATAACAAAGCAGCAATGGGAGTGTGGAGTTCATCATGAACGCCGAACGGAAAAGACGTGCAAAAAAAGTGATCTTCTTCGACCTGAGCGGAACATTGATCCATAAGAAAAAAAGCGCCGCGGAAGCCTTCGGCGAAGCGCTCGAGCCGTATATGGCGAGATGGGATTCCGAAGACAAACACGCGCTCATCAACAGGGCGAGCAAAATATACAGTCACGCGATCCGTCAATACCGAAAAAAACATGTGGAAATCGACGAGAATAAACGGAAGGCCGCCATCAGGCGGGCGATTGCGAGCCTTCCGCTGGCCGGCGATGAATCGGTGATCTCAAGCATCAACGACCGGCTTGTTTCCGCGATGAACCGCAAAATGCGCGTCGACGGAAAAACGATCGCCGTATTGAAGCGGCTCAGAAAGCGGTACCGTCTTGCCCTCATTTCCAACGGCAAAGAAAGCACGGTGAGGGCGATCATCCGGCGAAACAATCTGGGCGGGCTGTTTCCTGGCAATGCCGTCATCGCTTCATCCGCGCTGGGACGCGGGAAAGGAAAGCCCCACCCGGCGATCTTCCGTCACGCGCTGACGCGGATGAAAGTGAGCCCCGGCGAGGCTTTGATGGTCGGCGATTCCTGGCGAAACGACATAGAAGGGGCCGCAAAGTGCGGCATTGACGCCGTATGGATCAACCGGACGAACAAGCCGATGCCGCGCCGGATCACGGAGCGCAACGTGCTTTCCGTGCGCGAGATCAGCGAATTGCCCGACATTCTCCCGGAATGATTCCATGTCCTTCCCTGAAAGATCGCGCATCGAAGACATCCGCCAATGAATGATCCGGCCGCAACGAACACGAATCCGGACGAAAAGAAAAATCGAATGCGAAAAAAAATCGCAACAGGAACGGCCCTGTTGCGATGGAGTCACCTTTTTTACATCAACCTTTGTACGGCCGCATGTCTTTGTGTTGTCAATTCCGCCCATCGTTGGATGGCCGAATTCCTTCAGGTCCTTTGTATGGTCTGATGTATTGTCGGATGCGAACCTCAGTCCGCCGCGATCAGATCATCACGCGCCGATCTGAGAAGACGACTCGGAACCGTGCCGCTGGGAATGGAACGGCCACCAGTTCGCCTGACCGAACAGTCTGACCATCATCGGGATGAACAGCGGCAAGAACACAAGGGCGTACAGCACCAGACCCGTCAGCACAATCGTCGCAATCTGCAGCAATGACAACACGCCCGAAGGCAGCATCGCGGCGAACGTTCCGCCGAGGATGATGACCGCGGAGAAGATGACGGAACCCATCTTCTTCATAGACTCAAGGATCGCTTCCTTCACGTCGAGATGCTTGTATTCGTTAAACCGTCCCATCAGGAAGATGCTGTAGTCGATGCCGAGCGCGACGAGCATGACGAACGCGAAGAACGGTACCGCCCATGTGGTGCCGTCATACCCCGCCAGATCGACGAAGATCCATTCCGCCACCGCCATAGACGTATAATAGGTTAACAGCAGCGACGCCAGCAGATAGACCGGCATGATGATCGAACGGAGCAATATCGCCAAGACGAGGAAGATGCCGATCAGCATGATCACGGCCGTGCGGCTGAAATCTTCCTGGGACACCTGTCTCAGATCGCGATACATGCTCGTCACGCCGCCCGCCGCGTAATCCGCAACTTCCAGCGGCGTTCCTTTGATCGCCCGTTCGACGGCTGCGTTCACGTCGTCGATCAGATCGAGCGTTTCCCCGGCGTACGGATGGCTTTCAAAGATCACGTCGAACTTCGCGATTTTCCGGTCCTCCGACATATACGCGTTCAGCACTTGCTTGAACACATCCTGCGTAAGAACTTCCTCCGGCATGTTCCATCCGGCCAGATCGGACGCGCCGTTTTCAGACAACGTGTTGAGATAGTCAACCGCGCTCATGAGTCCGTCGCCGATCGCCGTGAGGCCTTCGGAGCTTAGCAGGAGTCCGTCCGTCAACTGCGCCAGCTGACCCTCCAGTTCCGCGAATCCCGCTTGCAATTGACGTTGTCCATATTCGATCTGCTTCAAACCGTCCACGGCTCCCGGCACATTTGCCGCGATCTGACCGTGACCGTCAGCCGCCGCCTTCAAACCTTGCTCCAGTTCGTTCAAGCCGGCGATCACAGCGTCAAACGCTCCGTTGAGCTGTCCGTGTCCCGCCGTCGCCTGGCCGAATCCGGCGTTCGCTTCGCGGAGTCCCGCCTGGATGAGCGACATTTGGGCGTTCAATTCCTTCAGTCCTCCGGCAAGCTGTGCGGCTGCGGCTTTCAATTGCGCCACGATGCCCAATGCCGACTGGAATTGCATATCTTGCGACAATTCCGGATGGCTCATCGCCACCGCCTGCAGCAACTGATCCAGGCCGTTAAGCCCTTCGGCGATGCCGTTCAATCCGTCTTCGATCCGGGCATAATGAGCGGACAATGCCGTGATGCCGCCGCTGATCTCCTCGTATCCCGCGCGGAGTTGTTCGTAAGACGCGCGCAGCAGGTTCGCCTGATCGCGAATTTGAACCAAACCGTTTTTCAGTTCGGATGCCCCAATCGCGCCATCGCGCACTCCCGATTCGAGCGCCGCAAGACCGGTGGTGAGCTGCTGCAAACCGTCAATGACCTGCGCCGTGCCGTCGGCAAGCTGGGCGGCCGCTTCGCCGGCCTGAAGCAGCTTCGGTTTCGATGCGACAAGCTGTTCGCCTGCCGTCGCCAATCCGTCGCGGATCTGCACGATGCCGTCGGTTCCTTGCGAGAGGCCGTCCTGCAGCTTCGCCGCCTGATCGGAGACGGACAGTTCCGCGATCGGCTCGCCGGTCGGACGGGTCGCGCTGCGCACTGTTCTTACGCCGTCGACCTCAAGCAACTCGCGGCTGATCTTCTCGATCCAGGCCATTCCCCGCTCGTTGTCAAGCGGCTCATCATGCTTGATCGCAACCGTGGTCGGCAGCGAATCTCCCGGTCCGAAGCTGTCCGATATAATCTGGAATCCTTTGACGGAATCATAGGATTCGCCGATTTCATCGAGCATGTTATACGACACGTCCCCGTCATACATCGCCAGGAACGGGACGACCGCCGCAGCGATGATCAGCAGCGCGAGCAAAGGTCTGCGAAGCGAGAACGAGCCCGCCGCACCCCACAGACGGCTGTCCTTATGTCCGAGCGACCGGTTGCCCGGCCAGAACATAAAGCGTCCCAGCACCGCCATAAAGAACGGCATGAGCGTGAACAGCGCTGCCAGCATCACCGTAACGCCGACCGCAACGGCCACCGCGGATTGGTACAAAATAAACTTTGAGAACCCGATCGCGATGAATCCGACGAGAACGGCGATTCCGGAGAAGATGACCGTTTTCCCGGCGGTGCGATAGGTGGAGACGATCGCCTCTACCTTGGAACCGCGTTCGGCGAGTTCTTCTTTAAAGCGGCTGATGAGCAAAATGCAGTAGTCGGTTCCGATGCCGAACATGACCGCAACCATGAAAATTTGCGTAAAGGTCGACAACGGAAAGTCCGCATAATCCACGAGATAAGCGACGACCGACTGGGCGGCCATATAGCTGATCCCGATTGTCAACAGCGGGATGAACGGCGTGACGACCGAACGGAACACGAGAATCAGAATGATCAGGATGAAGCCGACCGTGATCAATTCCGTCCGCTTCACGCCCTCTTGCGAGGAGATGACAACGTCCTCGTCGATGAGCGAGCTTCCGGTCAGATAATGGTCTACCTTAACGTCCTTAAGCGCTTCATACAACGCATCGCGTTGATCGTTCGTGGACAGGCCTTCCGACTCCAATCCCAGGAGAACGAGCACCGTCTTCCCGTCCGACGATACCATCTGCTCGGCGAGATCCGGCTGGTCGAAGTGCGACATGACCGATGTCAGGCCGAGCTTTTCCTGATTGTTTTTGAGCAATTCGACGGCCGATTTCACTTCAATCAGCTTCTGATCATCCAGTCCGTTCTCATCATGAAACACAAAAACGGCGGACGTTCCTTCCCCATTCACCTCTGCGAGCAATTCCGAAGCCTTCATAGAAGCGGAACCGTCCGGCATCCTCAGCTGTCCCTTGTCATGAACGAGTTGACCCAAATCCGGCGACATAAAAAACAGACCGACGGCCAGCACGATCCACGCCACGAACACAAACCAGCGGTATTTTACGATTCCTTTCATGTCTTATCCCCTCCGTCTCTCTGTATAATGACCGCCAGTTTCTCGTAAATAGTTAAAAACTGATCGATTTCCTCCTGTGTAAATTGGCCGATGAATCTTCCGAGCATCTCGTGTATGCGGCGTGCCGCCGTCTCATACACTTCTCTGCCCTTTTCGGACAAGTGCAGGCTGACCACGCGGCGGTCTCTCTCATCCTGTATCCGCGTGATGTACTGCTTATCCGCCAGACGCGTCGTGATCGCCGTCGTCGCGCTTTTGTTCACGCAAAACGTGTCCGATAGTTCGCTTGCCGTACAACTGCCGCGGTTATAAATGTAACGCAGCGTCATAAACTGGTCCAGCGTCAATTCCGAATCGATTCGTTCCCGGATCAGCGCGTTCAACCGCCGGGTCACGGTGAACGTTACGGCTTCGAATCGATCGATGTACTCGCTGATCTGCTCCGGCTTCATCATTTCACCCCTTTGTCTTTCGTACCTCCATATAGTTCAATACATGAACAGTTTACTTATTGAACTATATGACATTCTCCAAATCGTGTCAACCTGAACCGGAACTTATATTCACTCATAAAAACAAAAAAAACGGCGCAAGAAAACGCTTCATTCGCCGCTCATCTTTCGGAAACAAACGAAAACTCCTTTTTTCGCCTGTGAAGCCGGCGGCGCATCGTCATCCGAAGGTTCATCCGACCAAGCCGCCGATGTTGCGGACTATAGACCTGAAGCCGTCCCGTTCAGCCGAACCGTCCGCAGACGTAGTCCTCCGTGCGCGGATCGGAAGGATTGGAAAACAAGGCCGATGTCGAGTCAAATTCGATCAGCTGTCCGTTCAGGAAGAAAGCGGTCCGGTCGGATATTCGCGCCGCTTGCTGCATATTATGGGTGACCATAATGATCGTGTATTTCTCCTTCAATTGCCGAACAAGCTGCTCGATTTTCATCGTGGAGATCGGATCGAGCGCGGAAGTCGGCTCGTCCATCAGCAAGATTTCCGGCTCCACCGCCAAAGCCCTGGCGATGCAGAGCCGCTGCTGCTGGCCGCCGGACAAACTGTGCGCCGGCCTGCGCAAAACATGTTTCACTTCGTCCCACAGCGCGGCGGCGCGCAAACTTCTCTCCACGATCTCATCAAGCACCGATTTTTTCTTCGTGCCGTGAATCTTCGGTCCGTAGGCTACATTATCGTAAATCGACTTCGGAAACGGATTCGGCTGCTGGAACACCATGCCGACCCGCTTGCGCAGCAGTTCCACACTCACTTCCTGATCATAAATGTCCGCATTCCCGATGATCACCTTGCCTTCGGTGCGGGCTCCTTTCAATCTGTCGTTCATCCGGTTCAACGTCCGCAGAAACGTGGACTTCCCGCAGCCGGACGGACCGATCAACGCGGTGACCGTCCGCTCCGGAATGCTCATATTGACGTCTTTCAAGGCATGGAATTCTCCGTAATACACATTCAGATTTTCAACATCGACGATCGCCGTCATTTCGCTTTCAACCTCCGTCAGTTCAGATTTGCCGTAAGGCACGCCTTTGTCCAACGCCGTCCTCCCCCGCTTCGCTTCAGCGTTTCTCATAGCGATGCCGCAAATAAACGGCTAGCGCGTTCAGACTCAACAGGACGACGAGCAGGACGATGATGCCGGCCGACGCCACATGTTCGAAATCGCGGTTGGACATGCTCGCCCAGGAATAGATCTGGACGGGCAACGCCGTAAACGAATCCAGCAGCCCTTCCGGAACCGCTCTGGTGAACGCGACCGCTCCGATCGCGATGATGGGCGCCGTCTCTCCGATCGCCCTTGAGATCGAGAGAATCGAACCGGTTAAGATGCCGGGCAATGCCGACGGAAGGACGACCTTGAAAACCGTCTGCCACCGGTTTGCCCCGAGCGCATAGGAAGCCTCCCGATATACGGACGGCACCGCCCGGATCGCCTCCTGCGCCGCGACGATCAGAATCGGCAAAACAAGCAGCGTCAGCGTCAACGCCCCGCTCAAAATGCTGCTGCCGAACCGGCATATCCGCACGAAGACGGTAAGACCCAGAAGACCGTATACGATCGACGGGACGCCCGCAAGATTGGAAATGTTCGCGCGAACGAACCGTGTGAACCGGTTCTCTTTTGCGTATTCCTCCAGATAGATCGCCGTCGCCGTTCCGATGACGAACACAAGAGGCGCGGTGATCAGCATCAGCCACAAAGTGCCGATGAGCGCGGGCCAAACGCCGTTGTTCTCCGGTATGCGGGATGAAAAACCCGTGATAAAGTCCCAATCCAGCCATCCGATGCCTTTGATGATAATATCGAAGAGCAATACGGCGAGCGCGATCACCCCCGACACCGCGGAGAGGAAAAAAAGATATGCCACCGCGCGGTTGCGGGCTCTTCTAGCCCGTAAATGTCTGGCCTCATCGGCATCCATCATGTTCATCGTTTGCGCTCCTCCTTTTTTCGTTCACTGATGAATCAACCGTTCCCGTTTGCCTACATATCCCCGGTCGTTTCTGTCCGCTCATTTACAGTCATGCAATCGTTCAGCGGTGATACTTCGAAAATCTCGTTCTCAAATATCCCGCCAGCATATTCACCAGCAGCGTCATGACAAAAAGCGCGAGTCCGACCGCATAGATCGTGTTGTATTCAACGGAACCGTGGCTCGTATCGCCGTTTGCCACCATCACGATGTACGCCGTCATCGTCTGCATGCTTTCCAGCGGATTCCACGTCAGGTTCGCCAATCCGCCGGATGCCATGGCGACGATCATCGTCTCGCCGATCGCTCTGGAAAAGCCGAGCACGAAGGAAGCGACGATACCGGAAAAAGCGGCCGGCACGACAATCTTGAGAGCCGTTTCCAGCTTCGTCGCTCCGAGCGCATACGACGCGTCGCGGACCGATTGCGGAACTGCGGACATCGCATCCTCGCTGAGCGATGAAATCATCGGAATGATCATGATCCCGACGACGATGCCGGCGCTCAATGCATTAAACATGCCCATGTCGGGGAAAATCTTTTGCAATAGAGGCGTGACGAAGGTCAGGGCGAAAAAACCGTAAACGATCGTCGGGATCCCCGCCAATATTTCCAAGACCGGTTTCAACACGGCGCGAACCTTGCCCGGCGCGTATTCACTCAGATAGATGCCGCTGAACAGTCCGATCGGCAGAGCGATCAGCAACGCGATGACCGTGATCATCAGCGTGCCCGCCGCCAGCGGCAATATGCCGAACGATTGCTGGGACTCTGAAAACAACGGCGTCCACTTTGTGCCGGTAAGAAAATCAAGAAAAGGCACGACCCTGAAAAACCCGATTGATTCGGTCAGCAGGATCATCACGATGCCGATCGTCGTCAAAACCGAGATTCCCGCGAACACGGCAAGGACAAGCGATATGAGCCGGTCTAAGGACAGCGTTTTGCCGCTTCTCTTCAAATGCATGGTTTGATAGTGCGGCACGGATTGGTTTTGCGCCGCGTTTCGGTCCTGTTTCAAGAGCACGATTTGATTCAAGCTAAGGTTCTGATTGACGTATGGCTGCTGATTCGGGATCGGGTCCTGGCATAAGATCCGGTCTTGACCCAGGATGTGGTCACGGCTCATGGCTTGGCCCTGATCCAAAGATTCGCCCTGTTCCAAAGGTTGAACTTGTCCCCAGGATTGGTTCGGACTTAAGAATCGGTCCCGGTTCATGTTTTGGTTCCGCGTCAAGTCCTGATCCTTCACGATTGGTTTCGGACTCCGCATGTCCGCTCACCTAGCGCACATACGACAGGTTTTCATCGTATTTTTCCTGCGGCAACCGGACGTACCCTACGGATTCCACGAGCTCCTGACCTTTTTCACTCATGTAGAACTCGATGAACTTCTTGACCTCCGGACGCTCAAGAGCCGATTTCAACGGATACATGTAGATTTCGCGGGACAACGGCACATATGAACCGTCGTTGATCGTCTCCATGGTCGGATACACATATTCGTCGCCGCCTTCCGGCTTGATCGCCACCGCCTGGAGGCGGTCCTTGTTATCGATAAAGTATGAATACCCGAAATAACCTAAGGCATAAGGATCATTGCTGACTCCCTGCACGAGGACGTTATCGTCTTCGGAGGGGATATAATCGGTGCGCGACACTTTGGCCTCTCCGTTGATCGCCTCGGTGAAATACTCGAACGTGCCGGAAGCCGTGCCCGGACCGTACAGGTTGATCTTTTCTTTCGGCCAGGCGGGATCGACGTCGGACCAATATTTCACGTTGCTGTCCCGGCGCCAGATCATGTTGAGCTGTTCGACCGTCATCTGTCTTGCCCAGTCATTTTTCGGATGGATGACGACGGTGATCCCGTCATATGCGACCGGCATCGTGACGACATCATCGCCGTTTTCACGAATCGCCTCCAGCTCGGTATCCTTGATCGTTCGGGATGCGTTCGCGATGTCCGCTTCCCCGTTGATGATCGCCTTGATGCCGTTAGAAGAACCGGTCGAAGCCACCAGCACGTTTACGTTCGGATACGCATTCATAAATTCTTCGGCGACCGCGAGGGCAATCGGATATACCGTCGAAGAACCGTTCAGCACGATTCTTCCGCCCAGTTCCTTCGCCTCATTGTCCGTTCCCTGATGTTCCGACTGCCGGTTTTCCGGCTGCCGGTCGCTCGTTCCGCCGCAAGCTGCCATTGTCAACAATACCGCGCACGCTGCGGCAAGCAGAAATCCTTTGTGTTTCCGCGTCATCATCAAGTTCACCACTCCCGAATGTTATGATTGTGATTGCATCTGACAAGTACATCGTATCCGGTGAGTGTTTTCCCGGTATTAACCGCATGTAAAGCACGTGTAAACTGTCATCATCTGTGTTAAACCTGTGTTAAAACGCCATGAAAACCTTTGGTATCCTGCATCCGCCGGGCGGAACCCGACGTTGCGGAGAGAAAGCTTTTGCACATGACCTGCACAGTGTCTGCGGCTTAAACCTTGGGAAGAGCAAGGCATAGTGTTTCCGGAACTCACGGCATGTTCCATGTTACATCGGCGCTAAAAGGTGGCTCCGGATGCAAAGGGAAAGAAAAAGGGGCGAAAAAGATGAGGAAGATTGAGAAAGGACATGAATTTGGATATGGATCGTCGACGGGATTCCATTGAAAAGAAAAAAGTCATAGCAAAGGGGATATCGGCCGAGCAAGGGAGGAGACTGAAGCATCCGGAACGATCATGAGCCTATCCGAACATAAACTTATCCTCTGCGCGTCGGTCTGACGACCAGCTTGTACCCGACGCCGCGTATCGACTCGATCTTGACGGACTCCTGATTCAGTTCCAGCTTCTTGCGCAGCGAGCTGACATGCACGTCGACGGTGCGCTGTCCGCCGACATAATCGAAACCCCATACGCGGTTCATCAGATCGTCGCGCGTCACGACCGTTCCCGAATGCTGCACGAGATACAGGAGCACCTCAAATTCTTTCGGCCGCATCGGGATGGTCTCGCCGTGCAGCACCACCTCGTATCGATCCGGATATATCAGGATATCGCCGAGCCGGATCATCTTTTCATCCGCGGGAGACGCTTCCCCGTCGCTGCTGCCGCTGCGCCGCAGCACGGCGGATACGCGCGCGAGCAGTTCCGCGACGCCGAACGGTTTCGTCACATAATCGTCCGCGCCGAGCCTTAACCCTTGGACAATCTCTTCCTCGCCGTTGCGCGCGGTCAATATGATCACCGGCGTCTTGACCGATTGGCTCCGCAATTTCTCCAAAACCTCGAACCCGCTCAAGCCGGGCAGCATCACGTCGAGGATGACCAGATCATAGTGATTCTCCAGACAGGCTTGCAAAGCCAGTCCGCCGTCGTCGATCACATACGTTTCATAACCTTCCTGCGTCAGGTTGTAGGTAAGCAGACGGGACAGCGTCGGCTCGTCTTCCACTACGAGAATTTTATACGGCATGGATGCTCCCCCTGTAAGTTATGAGTTAATCGATTCGTTATTATCATAACATGCGCTTCCGCCGCAAGTGTAAATCCGTGTTAAGCGATTGTAAACGCAATGTAAAATCTTCATGCAATCCGGTCATCCGCCCGATATCAAATTTTTCTTCGCGCCCGAAATAAGCCAACGAGCGGGCCCTAAGATACGGGTTAAGCGAAGACTAAGGCTTACATTAAGACTGGATGACCGGAAGTTCCACGCTGAACGTCGAACCGACCCCGAGTTCGCTTTTCACCTGTATCGTGCCGTGGTGCAATTCCACCAGATGTTTGACGATCGAAAGCCCGAGCCCCGTTCCGCCCGAACTTCGCGACCTCGCCTTGTCCACGCGATAAAAACGTTCGAAGATGCGCGGCAAATCTTTTTTCGGGATGCCGATCCCGGTATCGCTCACGGACACGATGACGCGGTCATATTCCCCGTCTTCTCCTCCCGCCGTCGTCAGCCGCATCTTCACCGATCCGTTCTCCGGCGTGTAATTGATCCCGTTGGACAGCAGATTGATGAACACCTGACGGAGGCGGTCCTCATCGCCTTCGATATAAATATCGCGCGGCGTTTCCAACGTGAGGTCGATACGTTTTTGATTGGCTTGCGGCCTCATCATCTCCACGACACTGTGGAGCAATGCGTCCATCTGAATCGGCGCAAAATGCAGAGGCTCCTTCTTCGTCTCGATTTTCGAAAGCTCCAGAATGTCTCCGAGCAGCCGGTTCAGCCGTTCGCTTTCATCATAAATGATCTGAATGAAAGACTGAACCGTCGCCTTATCCTCCACCGACCCGGACAACAGCGTCTCGGCGAACCCCTTTACGGCGGAAATCGGCGTTTTCAACTCATGCGATACATTGGCGACGAATTCGCTGCGCATTCTTTCCAGCTTGCGTATCGCGGTGATGTCGTGCAGGACAATGACGATGCCCGCATTGTTCGGCGTATCCTGTCCGAGCGGGATGATGTGAATGTCGATCGTCTTTTCCTCCGGCTCGTGCAAAACGATCTCATCACGCATATGTTCCCTTTTGTAAATGCAGTCGAAAACAAGCTGTTCGAACGGAAGCGGCGGTTTCAGCCGGTCATAAGCGATGCCGACCGCCTGATCCGCGGGAATGCCCAGCATGCGTTCCGCGGCTTTATTCATCAGCACAATCTTGTCATCGCGCCCCAGCACCACGATGCCGCTGATCATGTTGGCGATGACGCTTTTGAGACGGTTTTCGCTCTCCAGAATCTGTTCCATCTGTTCCTGCAAACTGCCCGCCATCGTATCGATCGCCTCGCCGAGCATTCCGAGCTCATCCCTGTTTTTCAGACGGACGCGGGCGCGGTAATTGCGCCTGGATATTTTGTTCGCCACCTCGATAATATGCTCGATCGGCTTCGTAAAGCGAAGGGCAAACCGATAGCTGACCAAGGCGCTGAGCAACAGCAGCACGGATAAGCCGAGCAACAAATACGTCCACAGCGAGATGACCGCGCTGTTCAACGTATCCAGATCGATCGCCATCCGCACATAACCTTCAAGCTGTTGATCCCGAAATACGGGTAAAGCGACATACATCATATTCCGTTCGGTCGTGTCGCTGAAGCGGATCGCGGCTCCGAACATCTTGCCCTCGAGCACCGACCGGATCTCCGGCCTGTCCCGGTGATTGTCCATATCCGACCATTGCTCGTGGGAATCGCCGAGCACGACACCGTCCCGCCGGATGAATGTGATGCGCGAATTCGTCAATTGAGCGTAGCGATCCGCCTCCGCCTGATAATATTCGGTCGCGGCCCGCTCATCCTGACGGTTCATATGCGGATCCGTCATGGAGATGATCATGTTCACCTCGTCGATCATATTGCTCCTTTTCGCCTGGATATGCGCATCCTGAATCATCTTGCCGGACAGCAATCCGGCGGCAAACACCGACAATCCGATCAGCAGGATGAAGGTCAGAAACAATCTGGTGCGTATGCGCAGCATGAACTTCACTCCGTTTCGCAACAGGACGGTGATGTTGGCGCGCAAGGCGCTTGCAACGGTTTGGCCTTCCAAGCCGCCCGCGGCTCAGAAGACCAACACTCATGAAAGGATCAAATGAATACCGGATCCTTGAATTGACTCAGTTTTTCAAACGATTGCTTCTCCACGTCGTCATGCAGGCTGTTGCCGTGCGAATCCATCGTCACGATCGCGGCGAAGCCGTCCACTTCCAGATGCCACATCGCCTCCGGAACGCCGAAGTTCAGGAAATCGACCCCGTTCACGCGCTTGATCGTCTCGGCGTAATATTGCGCCGCTCCCCCGATCGCGTTCAGATAGACGGCGCCGTGTTCCTGAAGCGCCTTCAACGTCTTGGCGCCCATGCCGCCTTTTCCGATGACGATGCGCACGCCGAACTTCTTGATAATATCGCCCTGATACGGCTCTTCGCGAATGCTGGTCGTCGGTCCGGCGGCCTTCACATGCCAGTTGCCTTCCTCGTCCTTCAGCATGACCGGCCCGCAGTGATACAGCGCAGCCCCGTTCAGATCGACCGGACAGTCGTGATCCATCAGGTACTTGTGCACCGCGTCGCGCCCTGTGTACATCGGCCCCTTGATGATCACGATGTCGCCGACCTTTAATTGGCGAACCTGCTCCTCGGTCACCGGCGTGTGCAGCACGAATTCGCGGCGTTCCCCGGACGGTCCCGCAACCGCCGGCTTCGGTTCCTCGCGATCCGTCATTTTCTCTTCCGAACCGCTTTCATACAGCCAGCGTTCAATGTTGCCCGTTGCCGGATCGATGATGACGCCCTGCCGGCGATAAGCCCAGCAGTTATACGCCACCGAAACGAAGAAGCTCGCGGGCAATCGGTTGTATGCGCCGATCTTGCAGCCGAGCAACGTCACCTGACCGCCGAAGCCCATCGTGCCGATGCCCAGCTTGTTCGCATGTTCCATCACATACTCTTCCAGCTTGCGCAAATCTTCATTCGGATTGACGTCGTCCACCGGGCGGAGCAACTGCATCTTGGCCAGTTCATAACCCGTCGTCCGGTCGCCGCCGATGCCCACGCCGATGAACCCGGCGCTGCATCCGTGCCCCTGCGCCTGATACACCGCGTGCAGAATGCATTTACGGATGCCGTCCAGGTCGCGGCCGGCCTTGCCCAGCCCCTCCAGTTCCGTCGGCAGGCTGTACTGAATATTTTTATTCTCGCAGCCGCCGCCTTTCAGGATCAGGCGAACCTCTATCTCATCTTTCTCCCATTGTTCGAAATGGATGACCGGCGTTCCCTCGCCGAGATTATCCCCCGTATTGGCCCCCGTCAGCGAATCGACCGAGTTGGATCTGAGCTTCCCGTCCTTCGTCGCGCGGGCGATGGCGTTCCGGATCGCGCGCTTCATCTCGATCTGGTTGGCTCCCACCGGACAATGGATATAAAAAGTCGGCATCCCCGTATCCTGGCAGATCGGCGAGACGTTGCACTCGGCCATCTCGATGTTGTCCGCGATCGTCGACAGCGACAGCGCCGCCCTCGTCCCCGCGTCTTCCATCTCCTGCGCCCGTTTGATGGCGCGGCGCACATCCGCCGGCAAATTCGTCGAAGTCTCTTCAATGAGTCGGTAAATGCTTTGCTCGAATTGTTGTATCACACCTTGGACTCCTTTCGGTCATGAACTCGCTATACTATAATATTATCATAGCATACCGCGGCTTACTCCAGAATGATTCCATGATCGCCGGTTTTGCGCCCGATACCCGCGCGCTGCATTCAAACATTCCGCTGAAAGGGGAAGCCTACGCTTTGGACAGTCATTTTTTCGCCTATATCTACCGGCTTCGCTATATTGAGAGATGGAGTCTCATGCGCAACGTCGTGCGCGAAAATGTCGCAGAACACTCCTATCATGTCGCGGTGCTGACGCACGCATTGTGCACGATCGCCAATGAGGTGTTCGGACGCAATCTGCCGGTGGACCGCATCGTATCGCAGGCTTTATTCCATGACGTGACAGAAGTCATCACGGGCGACATTCCGACACCCGTCAAACACCATAACCGCGCGATCCTTTCGAATTTCCGCGAGATCGAGCAGCTTGCTGCCGAGCGTCTGGTGAATATGGTCCCGCCCGAACTGAGACAGGTGTATGCGCCGCTCATCACGGAAAAGCGCGTTATCGATGAATACCGCATTTACGTCAAGGCGGCCGATTTGCTCGACGCCTATCTGAAATGCATCACCGAACTGTCGGCGGGCAACCGGGAATTTGCCGTTGCCAGACGGCAAATCGAACAGTCGCTGAGCGAACTGAACATGCCGGAAGTGGCGTACTTTCTGGAACATTTCGCGCCGAGCTTCGAGAAGACGCTCGATGAATTGTCCTGAAAAACCCTCGACAAAAACCTCTCGGCGGCCCGACACGCCGGCCGGCCTGTCCATCGGTCCGGACGGGCCGGTTTTTCTATTTTCGAAACGAATCGGTCCTGCGGATCGCCGGTTCGCCGCGAAGTTAGCCGAATGGCTCCATCAGGCAAGAAGAGTCGGATCGCTCATGATGATCACGATGAGCAGATAAGAGATGGCAACGAGAATGCTGAACAAGCGGATGCGCCCCAGATCGGATGAATCCAAATTCACGGAAGACTGCATAATCCGCTTCATCGGTCTGCCCATCATGCCGCTGAATGCGCCGATCAGCAGGAACAAAACGAGCGTCGCCGCCATCCAGGCGATCGAATAATCGCCCTGCTCCATCAAATACCCTCCGGTCAGCAACTGGACGATCAACACGAACTGGGCGATGGTATTCAGCACCCGGAGCGCCCCGATGAATCCTTTTCGCGCATCGCCCGCGAGCGCCGCCGCCCTTCCGATCACGGCGGGCACGAGCAGGTAATATCCCATCACGATCGCTCCCAACAGATGAAGAAACGAGATCAGCGTCAACATTTGATTCATGGCTCCTTTTTCATAACATTTCGATGTGACGAATGAACCCATGCGGTAAGGTCTATTTGCATGTTAACAACAGAATTGGCAGGAAGTCAAACCCTTGTCCCGGAAAATGCCGCGACACGAAAAACAGCCCCTCGTTTCCGGTACGCTTTCCCTTGTAGCGGACTGCCGAGATATCGACGTCCGCCCAAGAAAAGCCGTTCCGTCACAAGAGGCTGTCTTCCCATGGAAATGAGATCAGCTGCCGTAACGCAACTTCATCGCACATGCTCTACATGCTCTTCACGATCCGGACTTCACCGGATGTCGATCCCATCATATGCCGTTTGCATTACATATGCTTGATGATTTCATCGGCAAATTCGGAGCACTTCACTTGCTTCGCGCCTTCCATCAGACGAGCGAAGTCGTACGTCACCGTCTTGTTCTGAATCGCGAGATCCATGCCCTTGTAGATCAGATCGGCCGCTTCCTGCCAGCCCATGTGTTCCAGCATCATGACGCCGGACAAAATGACCGAACCCGGGTTCACCACGTCTTGGTCCGCATATTTCGGCGCCGTTCCGTGCGTTGCTTCAAACACCGCATGTCCCGTCACGTAGTTGATATTCGCACCGGGCGCGATGCCGATGCCGCCGACTTGCGCAGCGAGCGCATCGGACAAGTAGTCGCCGTTCAGGTTCAGCGTCGCGATGACGTCGAAATCCGTAGGACGCGTGAGCACCTGCTGCAAGGTGATGTCCGCGATCGCGTCCTTGATCAGGATCTTGCCTTCCGCAAGCGCCTTTTCCTGAGCCGCGTTCGCAGCTTCCACGCCTTGCTCCGCCTTGATGCGGTCGTATTGACCCCAGGTGAACGTCTTGTCGGCGAATTCTTCTTCCGCCAGTTCATAGCCCCAGTTCTTGAACGCGCCTTCCGTGAACTTCATGATGTTGCCCTTATGCACAAGCGTAACGCTCTTGCGTCCGTGCTTGATCGCATATTCGATCGCGGCGCGGATCAGACGCTTCGAACCTTCAGAAGATACCGGCTTGATGCCGATGCCGGATGTTTCCGGGAAGCGGATCTTCTTCACGCCCATTTCTTTCTGCAGGAATTCGATCACTTTCTTCACTTCCGGCGAACCTGCGGGCCATTCGATCCCGGCGTAGATGTCTTCCGTATTTTCGCGGAAGATGACCATGTTCACTTGTTCAGGATGCTTCACCGGGGAAGGTACGCCTTGGAAATAGCGAACCGGGCGCAGGCACACATACAGGTCCAGTTCCTGACGCAGAGCGACGTTCAGGGAACGGATGCCTCCGCCTACCGGAGTCGTCAGCGGACCCTTGATCGCTACGATATATTCGCGAATCGCCGTCAATGTATCGTTCGGCAGCCACTCGCCGAATGTGTTGAACGCTTTTTCTCCCGCGTACACTTCATACCATGCGATCTTCTTCTCGCCTTTGTATGCCTTCTCAACCGCCGCGTCGAGCACGCGTTTGGACGCACGCCAAATATCACGGCCCGTGCCGTCCCCTTCAATGAACGGTACGATCGGATGGTTCGGGACATGCAGCTTGCCGTCGCTGCCCATCGTAATTTTTTCGCCTTCGGTCGGTGGTGTGAATTTTTCAAATTGTGGCATGGTTTCGATTCCTCCTGGATCTAAAGTTTGACATTCGGCCGCTCACAGACAACGGGAGTCCGCCATCCGTCGTCGGATGAGACATCCCGTTTCCATCAAGACAGCCTGTATGGGTTCAATCGATCACGCTTCAGACGCGTTGATCGATCGGCACATATCGGTTATTCGTCGGACCCACGTATTCCGCGCGAGGACGGATGATGCGGTTATCCTCATATTGTTCGAGAATGTGCGCCGTCCATCCCGACACGCGGCTCACCGCGAAGATCGGCGTGAACAGATCGCGCGGGATTTCAAGTGAAGTATATACAGAAGCCGAGTAGAAATCAACATTCGGTTTAAGACCTTTCTTGCTCGTCACCAACTCTTCGATCTTGACCGACATTTCATACCACTTGGTATTGCCCGTCAGCTTGCCGAGCTCGTAGGACATCCGCTGCAAGTGCTTGGCGCGCGGGTCGCCGTTCTTATATACGCGATGGCCGAAGCCCATGATTTTCACTTTGTTGCGGAGCGCTTCGTCGATATATGCCTCGACGTTTTCGATGTTGCCGATCTGTTCGAGCATGACCATCACTTGTTCGTTGGCGCCGCCGTGCAGCGGGCCTTTCAGCGTGCCGATGGCCGATGTGACGCCGGAATAAATATCCGACAGCGTTGCCACCGTGACGCGCGCCGAGAACGTGCTCGCGTTCAATTCGTGGTCGGCATGCAGGACAAGCGCCTTGTTCAGCGCTTCCACCGCGATGTCGTCCGGTTCCTTGCCCGTAAGCATGTACAGGAAGTTATAGGCGATCGATTTGCCGGGCTTGGCCTCAACGACCGGCTTGTCTTCCCGGACTCTCGCGATCGCCGCGACGATGACAGGAATCTTGGCCTGCAGACGAATCGCCTTGCGAATGTTCGCCTCCCTGCTCATGTCGTTCGCTTCCGGATCAAACAGCGCCAGGCTGGATACGGCGGAACGCAGCGCCGCCATCGTGTTCATGTTCTTCGGATACAATTTCAGCTGCTCGATAATCTGAGCCGGTACATGCATTTCCGAAACGAGCTGTTCGGAGAACTCCGACAGTTCTTTGCGCGTGGGCAATTTTCCAAACCAGAGCAAATATACGACTTCTTCGAAACTTGCGTTTTCCGCCAATTCGTCGATATTGATCCCGCGATACGTCAACACGCCGTCGATGATGGAACTGATGGAGGAAGTCGCTGCCACAACACCCTCAAGACCTTTTGTAACTGTCATCCTCATACTCTCCCCTTATTCATTGAATCTTCTTATGGATAAACTCTGTTGGCAGATGTAATCTCCTTACCGCATCATGCGAACTTCGTTACCGGTTAAAACACGCGATTCATCATGGGCGAATATCCTCATGAGCATCATCGAACTTGTCTCCGACCGGAGTCTGCACCTTCGCATGCTCGCTGATGGCCAATTCATCTCCGCATCGCGCATGATCGGTCTGATCCGGCGGACCATGCTCCCGCACGATCCGGTTCGTCCCGCAAGAACGCCGGACCCGCGGGTAAACGGAAGTTTTTCCAGGCGAATGCTCCATTGCCGGCCAAGTCATGCCATCTATGTAGATGAAAACGGACACAAAAACGTTAAACCCAACATTAATAATATCGAATTTCCGAAACAAAAGGAACCATTATTGTGATATAAAATTCATCATTCTCATCATAAAAGATGCAAATCGCATTGACAACTTTCATTCATCCGTTCCAATGCGCGCCAACGCCGCGCGGCACATCCGTCACACCTGTACAAGAAGGGCGTATAAATCCGGCGCTTCCCGGTCGATTCTGACGGGCTTCCACTGCCTATTCAGCCACACATGTTTCGTATACCCGGTGACGAGCAGTTCCCCTGATTCGTCGGACTCCGAATGGACCCGCTCAATCTTCACCTCAAAGGAAAGTCGTATATTCGTACATTGCGTGACGCGGGTGGAGATGCGGACGAGATCGTCGTAAAAGGCGGGCTTCACAAACGTCATGCCGAGATCGACGACGGGAAGAAGCAGTCCTCGTTCTTCGATTTTCCGGTACGGGTATCCGAGCTGACGGATCATCTCCGTCCTGCCGATTTCGAACCAAGTCAGATAGTTGGCGTGGTAGACGACGCCCATCTGATCCGTCTCCGCGTATCTCACTTTGATATGATGGACATACCAGCGATTATCATTCATACCCTCAATCACCTCGACAAAAAAGCGGACCAGACATCGTATCCCGCCGTCTGGTCCGCTTGCCATGTTCTTCAATGTCTGAAGTTACTCCGTTATTCTTTCAAAACCGTTATGTCCGCTTCATCGATCCGGGGTCAGTTCGCGCTGAAGATGATGCCCAGTTCCGCGTATACGGTGACGATGGCTCCTTCTTGCAGCAGATTCACCGCGTTCTCGACTCCCACGACGACCGGTTTGCCGAGACTCAGTCCGACGATCGCCGCGTGCGAGGTAATGCCTCCCGCCTCCGTGATGACCGCTGCCGCTTTTTCAAACGCGGGCATATAATCCTTGTCCGTCCCCGGGCATACGAGCACCGTTCCCGGCATCGTTTTTTCGACCGCTTCCTGCGGGCTGTTGGCGACGACGACTTTACCCGTTGCGATCTGAGTGCCGATGCCCTGTCCCTTCGCGACAATATCCCCGATGTGATGAATCTTGATCAGATTCGTCGTGCCCGAACGGCCGACAGGCACGCCCGCCGTTATGACGACGAGATCGCCCGGCTTGACGAGATTCGTGCGCAGGGCTTTGTCCACCGCCATTTCGAACATGACGTCCGTGGACGGCGCGTATTCGCCGATCACCGGAATGACGCCCCAGTACAGACACATCCGGCGCATCACCTGTTCATTCGGCGTCACGGCGATGATCGGAGCCAACGGACGGTATTTGGACACCATGCGGGCCGTATAGCCGCTCTCCGTCGCCGTAATGATTGCGCTGGCGCGCAGATCGTATGCCGACTTCGCAACCGACTGGCTGATCGACTCGGTCACGCTCACTTCCTGAGCCTTGCTTTGACGTTTGAACATTTCGCTGTAAGGAAGCGCCGCTTCCGCACGCTCCGCGATACGGGCCATCGTGCGGACCGATTCAATCGGATATTTGCCCGCCGCGGTTTCGCCGGACAGCATGATCGCATCCGTGCCGTCGAAAATCGCGTTCGCAACGTCGCTCGCTTCGGCGCGCGTCGGACGCGGATTGCGCTGCATCGAATCGAGCATCTGGGTGGCGGTGATGACCGGTTTGCCCGCGAGATTGCATTTTTCGATCATGCGCTTCTGAACGAGGGGCACTTCCTCAGCCGGAATCTCGACGCCCAGATCGCCGCGCGCAACCATTAACCCGTCGGACACTTCGAGGATCTCGTCCAGATTGTCGACGCCTTCCTGGTTCTCGATCTTGGAGATGATCTGAATGTGTCCTGCGTTATGCTTCTCCAGCAACTCACGGATTTCGAGCACGTCGCTCGCCTTGCGGACGAACGATGCGGCGATGAAGTCAACGCCCTGCTCGATGCCGAACAGGATGTCGGCGGCATCCTTTTCCGTAATGCCGGGCAGCGACGTCTTCACTCCCGGTACGTTGACGCCTTTGCGGCTTTTGAGCTGACCGCCGTTCACGATACGGCATTTGATTTCCGTTTCGGTCACATCTTCGACCGTCAATCCGATCAATCCGTCATCGATCAGAATCGTGGAACCAACCTGCACGTCTTTCGGAAGATCGGCGTAGGTGACGTGGATGCGGTGCTTGTCGCCGAGAATTTCCTCTGTCGTCAGGGTTAAATATTCGCCTTCCACCAGTTCAATCGGCTCTTCTTTCAACTTGCCTATGCGAATCTCCGGCCCCTTCGTATCCAGCAAAATCGCCACGTTCATGCCCAACTCGCGGCTGGCCTGCCGGATATTCCGGATTCGCCTGCCGTGCTCTTCGTAGTCTCCATGCGAGAAGTTCAATCTTGCCACATTCATTCCGGCTTGAATTAACTTCCTCATCATGTCAAGCGATTCACTTGCGGGCCCGATCGTACATACAATTTTTGTTTTTCGCATGGTTGTGTCCTCCTAGTCTTGTGTTGCACTTATGTAAACTGGCGCGAATAACCTTGTAAACTATTGTACTTCACCTGGCTGTTGAATAAACGCAAACTTGCCGATTGCCCGGTATTTTCTGTACCGATCCTCAATCAGTTCCTGTTCGCTCATCATGCGAAGCTCCGCTAGATGCTCAAGGAGCGCCGCTTTCAGATTCATCGCCTGTTGCTTCGGATCGCGATGGGCTCCACCGCGCGGTTCCGGAACGATTCCGTCCGCCACGCCGAGCGCCACGATGTGATTCGCCGTTATTTTCATCGCTTCGGCCGCCTGGCGGGCAAGCTTGGCATCCTTGTACAGGATCGAAGCGGCCGCCTCCGGCGAACTGACGGAATAAACGGCATTCTCCAGCATCAGGATGCGGTTGCCGACCCCGATCGCCAGCGCGCCGCCGCTTCCTCCCTCACCGATAATCACGCAAATGATCGGCACGCGAAAATTCGCCATCTCGATGAGATTGCGCGCAATCGCTTCCGCTTGTCCGCGTTCTTCCGCCGCCGCACCGGGGAAAGCTCCCGGCGTGTCGATGAACGTAATGATCGGACGGCGGAATTTATCCGCCTGCTTCATCAATCTCAGCGCTTTGCGGTATCCTTCCGGATGCGGCATGCCGAAATTGCGGGCGATGTTGTCCTTGGTGTCCTTGCCTTTCTGATGACCGATCACGGTCACCGGCATGCCGTCCAGCTTGCCGATGCCGCCCACGATCGCCAGATCGTCCCCGTACAGGCGGTCGCCGTGCAATTCGATAAACCCGTCGATGATCTCCTGAATATAGTCCAACGTCGTCGGACGCTGCGCGTGTCTGGCGATCATCAGCCTTTCGGAAGCGGTCAGGTTCGAGTAAATCTCATTCTCCAGCTTCGCGTACCGCTCCTCCAGTCTTGCGATCTCATCGGTAAAATCGATTCCCTTCTCCGCTCCGAATCGCTTCAATTCGTCGATCTTCGCTCGCAGCTCCACTAGAGGCTGCTCAAACGACAATTCACCCGCCACGCTGCGTCACACCTCCCATGCTGTGCATCTCCAGAATCGCTGCCAGCACCTGCCGCAAATCTTTGCGATGCACGACCTTGTCCAACTGACCGTGCTGCAAGTTAAACTCCGCCGTCTGGAAATTATCCGGCAATTTCTGGCGCAACGTCTGTTCGATGACCCTCCTGCCGGTGAAACCGAAGGCCGCACCCGGTTCCGCCAGAATATAATCGCCGAGCATGGCGAAACTCGCGGGCACACCGCCGAACGTCGGGTCCGTGATGACCGATATGTACAGCCCTCTCTGCTCGTTGAATCTTGCCAACGCCGCGCTCGTCTTCGCCATCTGCATGAGACTGAGGATGCTTTCCTCCATGCGGGCGCCCCCGGATGTGGAAAAGATGATGAGCGGATAATGCTTCTGCGTCGCCATCTCAATCGCCCGCGTCACTTTCTCGCCGACGACCGAACCCATGCTGCCGCCGAAAAATTCGAAGCTCATCGCGGCGACGACGACCGGATAGCCGCCGATCGTCCCTTCACCCGTGATGACGGCATCACGAAAACCCGTCTTCTCGCTATGTTTCGCCAATTTCTCGACGTAACCGGGAAACTGCAGCGGGTCGACGGACACCATATCGCTGTCATATTCGAACAATCTTCCGTTATCCAATACCATCTCAAGACGCTCGAGAGCATTCAAACGGCCATGATAGCCGCATGCGGGGCACACTTTCAGATTTTTCTCCAGTTCTTTCGAATACTGGATCGTACCGCACTTGGCGCATTTGGTCATCAGACCGTCCGGGATTTCCCGTTTCGTTTTTTCAGAAGGAATGGTCGCGTATCTTCTTTTTTTCTGAAAAATATCTTTTAACACTCCGCACCTCTCCAAGCGTAGACTTGAAACCTACGTATGCAATATCGTGTTCAACACTTCTTGCACTTCGTCCAATTCGCCTTCCGGAACGAGAATCTCATACTGCTGTTTCGTCAGGTTGATAGGCCGGACTTGCACAAGGAATCCTTCCGCCGCAAGTTGCTCTTTAATCCGATCAGCGATCTTCTGTGTAGGGGCGATATATATCACGGTCCACATCTTAATCCTCCCGTTCTATTAACCAAACATATGTGAATAGAAGGATACCGGCACACATGAAACGCCCGGCAAACGACGACGCGATCTTGCGGCGCCATCGAATGCAATCGTCCGGACGACGCGAGCGCGCCGATATCGTTCATCGAGTGATCCTTGATATGGCAACGGCTTAATGTTTGTCTTCCAATGGCATAATGATACCATAACCCCTGATTCACCCGCAACAAACGTCATGAAAGGCAATGCAGGCCTGATGCGGAACGATCGAATCTACTGCCGGCGGGAACTCCAGTCGTATTTTGCGGCATGCCGGCTCTTGTGCGCGATCCGCGCCGAGGCCGCGGCGGCCAGGGCCGCGACGAGATCGTCCAGAAAAACGTGAATGTGGTCGCCCTTTTTGTTCAGCTTGCGGATGATGCCTGTTTTCTCCTTGTCCAAATACCCGAAGCTGGTCAGGCCGATCATGCCGTATGCGTTCGTAATGCCGAGAGCCAGCACCTCGTCCACGCCGTACAGCGACTCGTCCGCTTCCATCATCTCCTGCAGAGGACGGGGCAACAGCTTCTTCTCGGCCAGCTGATCGAGCGCGACGCCTGTGATCAGCGTATACTGCACGTCCCGTTTCTCCAGCACGGCCAGCACGCTCTCCCGGCATTCTTCGATCGTCAAATCGGCGTTGTAAGGGACCTGCAACGCGTGCACGATGCTCGAAATATCGTCGAGCTGCACGCCTCTTTCTTCCAGCAGCTTCAACGCGAATTGTGCGGCCTCGCTCATCGTCATGTTCTCTCCTCCAATATGCCGGCCTCTGCCCGCGCGAATGCTTGGGCATGTACCACCATTGTATGCGGCGGCCCGGAAAAAAGTGACAACATGACGGTTCAACCCGCACCGCTAATGAATGCGGACCGAATCGGGGCCCATGATCGCTTCGATTTGCTGTTTCAGTCGCTCCGACATCTGCACGCGGTAATCTTCCTTGAGCGCCAGAACCTTGTGCGTCCGCTCATAGAACAATACGACGGGAAGCGTTCCGGGATGCTGAACCAGCACCTGTTTCAGGCGGTTCAGTTCAGCCGGCTGCTCTCTCTGACTCGGAATCTTGATGAACACGCGCTGCCGGGAAACGTCCCTGCGGGATTCGGCACGGCGTTTGAATCTCTCTTCCACATATGGAACATCAAGCCTGTCCGCATCGTCCACGATCAGTTTGATATCCTCATCCTGCAGCTGCAGCTTGCCCCGGACGATCACCAATTGACCTTTTTCCATATGCTCGCCGCAGCGCTGCCACACCGCCGGAAACAGCACCAGTTCCGTGCGCGCCGCCGTCTGGTCTTCCAGTTCGGCGAACGCCATTTGCTGGCCCTTCTTCGTAAAGATCGGTTTCACCGACACGATCATTCCCGCGGTGACCACCTCGCTGCCGTCCGCATACTCGGGCAACAGTAGAAGCGGGTCCAATTCCAGCTTGTACATCAAGTCCGCATACTCGTCGAGCGGATGACCCGACAAATACAGTCCGAGCAGTTCCCTTTCCATCTCCAGTTGCTCCATGCGCTGAAACGGCCGGACGTCCGGCGGCTCGATCGTCCATTGCGCCGCTTCGGTGAAGCCGAACAGCGACAGTTGCAGATCGTCCCGCTCCTTCTTCCATTTCTGCGCCGCCTCCATCGTTTCATCCAGCATCGCGATCAGCTGCGCGCGATGACCGGGAAGCGAATCGAAAGCGCCTCCCATAATGAGCGATTCCACCACCCGCTTGTTGCACGCCCGCAGATCAACACGCATGCAGAAATCAAGCAAGTCCCGGTAAGGCTGATTGCGGCGTTCGGCGATGATCGATTCCATCGCATTCGTGCCCACGTTTTTGATCGCCGCGAGTCCGAAGCGGATGGAACCGTTCGGCAGCGGCGTGAACAGCACGTCGCTCTCATTCACGTCCGGCGGAAGAACGGCGATTCCCATCTTGCGGCATTCATCGATGTACTCCGCGACCTTGCGGTGCGAGCCCATGACCGCCGTCAGCATCGAAGCCATAAAGGCTGCCGGATAATGCGCCTTCAGGTAAGCGGTCTGATAGGCGAGCACTCCATACGCGGTCGCGTGTGCGCGCGGGAAACCGTAGTCCGCAAAGCGAACGATCATATCGTACACCTCGTTCGCCACCGATTCGTCGTATCCTTGCCCGATGCAGCCCCGCACGAAGTGTTCGCGCTCCTGATCGAGCACCTCCCGCTTCTTTTTGGATACCGCCCTGCGCAGCAGATCCGCCTCGCCGAGGCTGAACCCCGCCATCCGCGACGCGATCTGCATGATCTGCTCCTGGTAGACGATAATGCCGTAAGTATCTTTCAAAATCGGCTCGAGCGACGGATGGGGATATTCCACCTTGATCTGTCCGTGTTTGCCCTGGATATATTTCGGAATAAACTCCATCGGTCCGGGGCGGTATAACGCCAATACCGAGATGATGTCTTCAAACACGGACGGCCTGAGCTCCCGCAAGACGCGTCTCATGCCCGGCGATTCCAGTTGGAAGACGCCCGTCGTGTCTCCCTTGCTGAGCAGTTCGTAAGTGCGCGGATCGTCAAACGGTATGCTGGAGAGATCGACCGATTCGCCGCTTAGCTCTTTGACAAAACGGATCGTCCGCTCGATGATCGACAGCGTGCGAAGTCCGAGAAAGTCCATCTTCAGCAGACCGATCGACTCCAGATGCTCCATCGAATACTGGGTGAGCGCGACCCTTTCGGTGCCCCTCGTCAGCGGCACGTGATCGGTCAGCGGCTCGCGCGAGATGACGACGCCCGCGGCGTGCGTGGACGCGTGGCGGGGCATCCCCTCCAGCTTGCGGGCGATGTCGATCAGCTGCGCGATTCTTTCGTTCTTGCCGCATGCTTCGGCAAGTTGGGGGCTTTGCGCCAGCGCCGCGTCCAGCGTGATGCCGAGCTGGTTCGGAATCAGTTTCGCGGTCCGGTCGACCTCCGCGTAGGAGAGGTTTAATACGCGGCCGACGTCCCGAACCGCCGCCTTCGCGGCCATCGTTCCGAAGGTGATGATCTGCGCCACATGCTCGCTGCCGTATTTGCGGACTACGTATTCGATCACTTCGTCCCGCCGTTCGTCGCTGAAATCAATGTCGATATCCGGCATCGAAATGCGCTCCGGATTCAGAAACCGCTCGAACAGGAGCTTGTACTTAAGCGGATCGACGTTGGTGATGCGCAGGACGTAAGCGACCAGACTGCCTGCCGACGATCCTCTGCCGGGACCCACGGCGATGTTCTGCTCATGCGCGTAGCGGATAAAATCCCACACGATAAGAAAATAATCCGAATACCCCATTCGTTCAATGACCGATAGCTCATAGTTCAGCCTTTGTTCGACCGTTTCGCGAAACGATGCGTCCCGCCATTCCGGCAGGCCGGCATATCGCTCGCGAAGCCCCTCCTCACACAGGCGGGTCAAATACTGATGCGCGGTCATCCCATCCGGAATCGGCGAAAACGCGGGCAAAATCGTGCGGCCGAACTCCAGTTCCAACCGGCAGCTTTCCGCCACCCGCAGCGTGTTCTCAACCGCTTCCGGCACATGGGCGAACAGTCTCGCCATCTCTTCCGCGCTCTTCATGTACAGCTGATCGCTCGAAAATTTCAGCCGGTCTTCATCGTCGAGCGTTTTGCCGGTGCCGATGCAGATGAGCACGTCCTGCACCGTCGCATCTTCCCGCGCAATGTAATGCACATCGTTCGTCGCGATCAGGGGGATGCCGGTTTCCCTGGAAAGCTCGATGAGACCCTGCATCACTCTTTTTTGATCCAGAATGCCGTGATCCTGAATCTCCAGATAAAAATCGCCGCCGAACACGCGGCGGTAGCGTAACGCGGCCTCCCGCGCCTCCTCGTAACGGCCGTGCAGCAGATGCTGCGATATCTCCCCGCTGAGGCATGCGCTTAAAGCGACCAGGCCCTCTGCATACCGTTCGAGATTCACCAGATCGATGCGCGGCTTATAATACATGCCGTGCAGATGCGCGTGGGACACAAGGCGCATCAGATTCCGGTACCCTGTTTCATTTTTCGCCAGCAACACAAGATGGTAAATGGGCTGATCCCTGCGGCTGCTCTTTTCCTCAAGCGACCCCGTCGTCAGGTACACCTCGCAGCCGATGATCGGTTTCACGCCGTGCGCCATGCAGGCTTTATAAAAAGGAATTGCCCCGTACAACACGCCGTGGTCGGTCAGCGCGAGATGGGACATGCCGAGCCTCGACGCCGCGGCGGCCAGTTCCTCAACACGCGCGGCGCCATCCAACAAACTGTACTCGCTGTGTACGTGCAAATGCACAAAACCGGTCATGCAAAGCTCACCTTCCGTCTTTCGATCGGCATCCGCAGCCCGATGTTCCGTCCAAGTCGCCGCAACCTGTCTGCCGCGGCATATTCCTTGACTATTTTATCATACAAGCCGGGCCCAGTCCCATATATCAATATAGAGCGCCTGATCTCCACGTCTGGAGGTGATCTCGATGAGTACCCAGGAATTTCTCGGCAAGCTGGCGCTTGACTTCTTTATCGCCTTCGGCGTCATCTTCGGCGCCGCCCTGCTGGGCGGCATCGGCTCCGTGCTGACGCTGCAGCCGCCCAAGGCGGAGATGCTGCGCATCGCGGCGAATTTCCGGATATGGGCGGTCGTCATCGTCATCGGGGGAACGATCGATCCGATTCGATACATCGAATCCAATCTGCTCGTCGGCGCCGTTTCTCCCGCCATCAAGCAGCTGCTGCATATCGTCTGCGCCTTTTTCGGAGCGTACACGGCTTCCAAACTGATCGAATGGATATGCGGAGGGGGCGCGCAAGCTTGAGAGTACCGAATTTCCAACATTACAGCGGCTGGACGCAAAGTCTCGGCATTCTTCTGTCCGGCATGATTATCGGGGCGGCCGTCTTTATGTCCCTTTATGTCGAAAATTTCGACTATGTCGTTCAACAAAACAAGATCTTGAAGGAAGAAAAAGAACGCCTGGAAGAACAACTGCAAACGTATCAACAGGTCCGCAGCCCCACGCTGCTGAAAACGATCGACATCACCATTCACAACCCGCCGTCATATCCGGTTCTCGATGACGTAACCGCATCGCAGTTGCAGAAAATGGCGCGGGAAGAGCTGAAATTCATGATCGGTCAAGAAATAAAGCGGCTGGAACCCGATTACATCAAGCGCCTGTTCGGGAAAAAAATCATGACGCTGGAAGAGGCGAAGGAAAGTTACGTCGTGGAAATTAACTCGATTTTTATCGCGGATACCGAAATGCGCGTCTGGTTATGGGCGAACCGTTACATGCCCGCCGGTTAGCGCCGCCGGAAAGCGAGGAGAAATGAAGCGGCGCGCGGACAGTCTCACATTCACTCGTTCAATGTGCTACAATAAGCGCGTACGTAACAAGCTGACAAGGAGCGATTCAGATGCGAGTCGATTGGTGGATGACTGTTGCGCAGGCGAATGCGGACAATCCGTCCGCGGCGGAGCCTTTTGCGGAGTATACGTGGACGCAGTTCATCATCAGCAGCGTGCTGCTGGCGGTCGCCGTTGTGTGCGCGGTCATGTCCGTCATTTTAAGCTTTCGGTACCGGCGCACCGAAGATGGAGCGCTTCGCGGGTTGCATCAGGCGCGGATGAATATCAGCATGGGGATCATGCTCATCGCCATCGCTTTGATCCAGATCCTGATGTTTAATGCGAACTGGCTTAGGGCAATCATCGGCGCGGTATTTCTGTTGATGGGACTGTTCAACCTGTTCGCCGGACTGCGGAACAGACGCATGTTCCTGGACATCCTCGCGAAACGGAACAATCCGTGATCAAAAGAAGGGCCCTTGACGATAAAGAGGAAGCATCAGCGGCAAGCGAGGCGGATGCGTTCATGCCAAGAACGGGCGTTGCCGCTTCGCATATCCGGTCCGCGCATCCGCGTCCTGTACGCCCGCCCTTTCGAATGCCCGTTTCATCCCAGGACAGGCGCCTGTTCCATCCTCCCTCTCATGTTCGACGTCTATCTCTCATGCCCGACAACTATCCCTGATGCTCGACGCCTGTCCCTCATGTTCGACAATTATCCCTCATGCTCGATCAGTTTCGCCACCAGCACCGCCTTGGCCGCAAGGGATTCGTTCGAATACACTTCGACTTCCACCTTGCCGTAACGGCGGCTCACTTCGATGATCGTCGGACGGATCTCGACGACGCTTTCCATCTGAACCGGCTTGAGGTAATACGTCGAGATATGATCGAGCACGAGATCGCTGCTTTTCAACTCTTTCACCGCCCGGTAAGCGGCCTTCGTCATCAGCGTCGTCAGCACGCCTTCCGCTGCGGTGCCCATATGATTGGTCATTTGCGGCGTGATCGGCCCCCGGAACTTCAACTGACCTTTCGCGTCACGAAGCTCCTCAAACTCACTCAGGATCAGATCCTCGATCGTCTCTCCGCCCTGCGGCTGCTTAAGCGAATATTTCAGCGTATTCAACACTTCCTGCCGGGTCAGAACGCCTAGCAGTTTTCGATTCACATCGATGATCGGCAACAGATCGATGCCTTCCCACACCATCAGATGAGCGGCGGAAGCAACGGAGGTCTGAAGATTGACGGTGATCGGGTTGCGGGTCATCAGCTTGTCCACCGTCCATGCATCCGAACCGCCTTCAATGTCGGTTGCGGTGATGACCCCGACAAGGCGGTTCCATTCATCGGTCACCGGAAATTGTCGATTTCCGGTTTCCTCCATCATTCTTCGCATATCTCCCAATGTTTGGGTCGGTTTCAGCGTCGTCACCCGTCCGTTCATCGTGACGATGTCTTCGACCAACACGATCTTGCGTTTGATATTGCGGTCATAAATCGCCCGGTTGATCGTGGAAGCAACCGTGAACGTGTCCATATCGCACGATATGATCGGCAGGCACAGTTCATCCGCGTACCGCTTCGCCTCTTCCGTCGCATCGAATCCCCCGGTGATGAGCACCCCGGCTCCCTGCTGAAGCGCTCGGATATGCGCGCGATAACGGTTGCCGACGATCAGCAGGCTTTGCGCTTCAATGTAGCGCATCATCACGTCCAGTTCCATCGCGCCGATGACGAATTTTTTCAGGTGCTTGTTCAATCCGGCTGCCCCGCCGAGCACCCGTCCGTTGACAATTTCCACCACTTCGGCGAAAGTCAGATATTCAAGCTGGCGCTCCCGCTTCTCGATGCGAACGGTGCCCGTTCTCTCCTTCGTCGCGACAATGCCGAGATTTTCCGCTTCCTTGATCGCCTTGTATGCCGTGCCCTCGCTTACATCCATCTCTTTTGCGATCTTTCGTACGGATATTTTGCTTCCCGGTTTCAGCGAGACGATATGGCGAATGATCTGTTCGTGCTTGGTAAGCGGCAAATCTTGCCCGCTGCTGCGATCATCACGGTCGCGAAGCGCACTGTCCGCCTGATTCGCCGAGCCCTGTACGTTGTAAGGCTCGTCTTGATGTCCATCTTTGAGTTTCTGTTCCGGTACGCGTCCCTCATCATTGGTGCGCCCCATCTGTTCCACCCCGTATTCATCTTCTGTATTGATCTGTTTGCGACGCTTACATTATACGTGATTCGGAACACATTGCAAACAGTTCATGCATTTGAATAAAAAAGAAGAGCGCCTGTATTAGGCGCTCTTCTGTGATATCCGCTGATTCGTTTCAGCTCTGCGATTATTGGATGCCGCCCCATACCTCGTCGACTGCAGCCTGGAATACCGGCTTATACTTCTCGATGAGGGTGGATACGGATACACCGTCACGCAGTTCGCCGACGAATTCATAGTATCTCATGTTCGGATAGTAGTCGACTTGCTCGATCAGCTGGAAGCTTTGAACCGCCAGACGAGCATTGTTCAGGTCATCCTCGTTGTGGAAGAACGTTTCGAAGTCCTTTTGCTCCGGATAATCGTAGATGGAGTCAATGTCATGGATCTTCTCGATGATGTAAACGAGCCATTCAGGATGATCCGTTGCCGCCTTCGGAATCGTGTAGTAGTTCGGAATCGTGTTATGCGTTTGATATTGAGTTGCGCTCGGACCTTTCGGGAACGGCAGGAAGCCGATGTCGTAGTCAGGCATGTTGTTCTTGATGTCGGCGTAGTCGTAGTCTTGAGCGTACGTCATCAGAACATTGCCTTGTTGGAAGAACATCTTCGGTTCTGTCCAGTCGCCGCCTTCGGTCGGTCTTGCAACGTTTTCCGTGACAAGACGGTTCATGAAGTTAAGAACTTCGATCGTCTTCGGATCTTCGAGCGTTTCCTTGCCATTCTTGAACAGATGCGCCTCGTTGGAAGCGAGGAGCGGGATGAAGATGTCGGTCGTCGTCAGACCCCAAACATCCAGCTTACCGTCGTTGTCCCTGTCGCGGTTAGCCGATTTTGCCACTTCGATAAACGTTTCCCAGTTCCAGTTGTCTTCGTCAACATATTTTTGAAGTTCCGGAATACCCAGTTCTTGCATCAGCGTACGGTTGTAAGCGATACCGCCTGCCGCACCCATCTTGCCGATCCGGAAACCGTAACCTCTGCCGTTATATTGCGAGAAGTCGGTCGTGTACAGCTTTTGGAACACTTTGTAGTTCGTTACATATTCGTCAACAGGCCAGAACAAGTCTCTGCTTGTCAGCGTCGGAATCATCCACGGTCTCGGAATGCGGATGATTTCCCCGACAGGCTGTCCGCTCATAATGGACGTCGTCACTTTGTCACGGTATTCACCGTAGTCGATCGTGACCATTTCCAGCGTGAAGTTGTGTTTTTCCTGAAGTCTTTCGAGGTTTTCTTTCTTCTTGAGATCGTCGACGCTGGCGTCGCCCGGAAGCTCTCCGTACCACGATACGAGTCGGATCGTCTTGCCGCCCAGGTCGAAATCCATCTCAGGAGTAGCACCCGTATCCACTTCGTTGTTGGTGCTGTTGCCGCCGTTACCGGAGCCCTTACCTCCATCTCCGCCGTTGGCGTTCTTGTTGCCGCCGCCGCAAGCTGCCACGAATACCATAAGCAAGCTTACGAGAATCAGCAACGCTGACTTACGAAAACGCATACATTTTCCCCCTTTGTTGATGGTTACGCTACGTATTTGCGTGGTAGCGTGCATGATGTTGAAGGAGCTACGAACCATATATTGCCCCTTCACCTACCATTATATGAGGGTTGCCCATCCGTGACCATGAAAAATATAAATTTTTTTTGGACTAATTAAACTTCTCTGTACAAAAAATAACCACCCTGCGAACTGAACGGGCACGCAGGTTGATCAAACCGGAAGGCACGGCCAGCGGCCGCATTTTGGTTGTCGAAAAAAGCAAAGTCCGCCTTAATGGCCTGTGCGGCCAAACGTCGAATTCTCCACGATCTTTTGCTGCAACCGCCAATATTTGTAACGTTTCAGCCTTTGAATTTCCCGCTCGACATCGTCATCAACGCCGAACAGCTCATACAGCTGGGCCGCAATGATGAGCAAAGCCATGCACAACCAGGCGACTCCGAACATCGTCTCCGTCGTCCAGCCGTGTCCGATCGGCAATCGCGGAACGGCGTAAAGCAACATGGCGAACGCCATGACGAAGAAAAGCAACGTTCGTTTTTTTCGAACCCTCACCGCGTCTTCCTCCTTTGTCGGCAATTTAACCTTCGTCCATGGTCACGTTTCTTCAATATTTAATGTATGCCGGTTGTCTCAGAAAGTATGACCGGGTTCGGAATCCGATTGTCCTCGATTCACTGTTAAGTCTTACATCCCCGCGACGGAACGCAACGGCCGACGAGTCGGAGTTATGGGGAACGCCGGGGGTTGGGGGGGGTTGACACTCAGGCGCCGAACCATATGTAAAGGAGAGCCTGCACGGATCCGATCATGCCGCCCAGCAGCGCACCGAGCCACGTGATCGCTCGGAATTCACGGCCCGTTATGTCCAGAATCACCTTCTCCACCTGCTCCAGCGGGAACTTTTCCACCTGCTCTTGCACAAGTTTGGACAGGTCGATTGCGCGCACAACCTGGTCGATGCGGCCGGCAATAAAGCCGATGGCATAGCGGACCACCTCCGGAGTTTCCGCCACAGGCCGCCCCTCCGCGCTTAGCAGCAATTCCCGCGGCGTCATCCGCCACAAACGGTCAAGCCATCTGTCCAAAGGCAGGGTTCTTTCGGCCAGCGCGGCGAACCACCCGGCATCGTCCGGCGTCTTCGCTCTTTCTTGTGCGGCCGAATCCGCCTTATCCCGTTCCGCTTCGCCTGGCAGTATTTCCTGATGCGGTCTGTCAACGGCACGCTCCGGTTCTCCGTCAGCCTCATCCGCGTCATCGCTTGCTCTCGACGCTTCGATGGAATCCGTCGTTTCGTTTGCGCCAAACGCGTTTCCGGTTTCCGGAACGCCGCCGGCAGGCGCGCCTGGTTCCTTCATTCCCGTATTTGCCTGCATTCCGTTCTCATTCGACGCGACGGTTCCCCGGAAATCGACCGCGGCGGACAGGCCGTTCTGCTCCGACATTTCCTTCAGTTTGCCCAGCAATTCGATCGGCGACTTTTCAAGCATCGCATCCGCCTGCTTCGCGATAATGCCCGCGATCATCTCTCTCGCGCTCTCGGTATGCAAAAAGGACAGCAGAGCGTCCCTCACTTTACCCGCAATTTTATCTTCATCAAGAAACATGCCGGCAAGCAGCCCCATCATGCCGCCGAGATTTCGGACCATCTCGTTTACGATGCCGCGAATCAGGCGCGTGCCGCCCGGCGAGTTCAGCTCATCGCGCAATGCGGAGATGACCCGCTCCGCGGCCGTCCGTTTCAGCCATTCGTCGATCGGGATGTTCAGCCGATGTATCAGTTCTCTCAGCGGCCGCCGCATCGTTTCGTTCCGTTCCCACATTTCGCGCGCTTCATGGGCGACAAACTTCCGAACGAACTGTTCGAGCGTTTGCCTGACCCGCGCGGCACCGTCCGCGCCGAACAGCCGCACGGCGATTTCCTCAAGCGTTTCTTCGCTTCCGGCCCAATGTTCGATGTAAGCCCGCAGCTTTTGCTCCATTGCCGTCCGCAATTCCGGACGCATCAGCATCGATTTGACGCCTTCCGCCGTCACCAGGTATTCGCTCACGACCTTCCCGAGCGCCACCGCGATTTCGCCTCTCCGTTTCGGTATCAGGCCGGGAGTGAGAGGCACGCGCCATCCGCGAATTCTCCATGTTGTCCGCGGCAGAAACAGCATCTTGATCGCCAGATGGTTCGTCACATATCCGATCAGAGCGGCGATCGCCACACTGGCCGAAAAAAACAGCGCATTCTCCACCGTATCACCTCTGGGCTCTTGATTATTCACCAAGTGTTTGACGGGACATATGATGAAGTACATACGTCTAAGCAAGAAGGAGATCCAGCATGTCCTCTGTAAGATCGGAAATTCAGGTCCTGACCGACGGAATCTCCAAGGATGAATACTTGCATATGAGCGCATCGCTCATCAGACGAATCAAGGTGCCGACACATAGAACGCTCAACGTGAAGTTCGGAGCATGCAAATTAACGGTGCAGGTGCTGCCGCTCATCCGCAGTCCGAAAGCCCTTGTCCGGCTGACCGAACGAACGGCCGAGCTTATGGGACTGACGGATGGGGATGTCGTGTGCGTCTCATACAACCCCAAGACGCAGACAATCCGGCTTGGTCCCGTCATCGGCGTCCTTCTGCCCCGAGCCGGCGACAATCCCGACAGGCCGTTCGGCAACATCACCTCGTTTTGCAAGGAACTGCATGGAGCGAGTCGCATCTATGGCGGCATCGTTTATTTCTTTACTCCCGACGACGCTTCCGAATCGGCCGTCAACGGATGGCGGACCGTCTGCGACCGCTTCAAACGCATGAAACTTCCGCTGCCGGACATCGTCTATAACCGCCTTACAACGAGAAAATTGGAGAACAAACCAAGCGTACAACATTTTTTCACGCAAGTAAAATCGCGGTACAACGGCAGCATTTTCAACGAAAAGTTTCTTGACAAAAACGAGGTGTTTCTCGCGCTGTCCAAAAATCCGTCCATCCAGCAGCATCTGCCCGAATCTCATCTGTTCACCAGATATGAACAACTGAACACGATGTGCAGACGATACGGCAGCGTCTTTCTGAAACCCGTAACCGGCAGCCTCGGCAAAGGCATCATCCGCGTCATCCGGGCAAAAGACCGGGTCCAATGCCAGTTCGCCAGCGTGAACGGCGCGGTGACCCGATCGTATTCGTCCTTGTCCAAAGCGTTCGCCACGATCAGAAGCAAGGTACAGGGCAAACGTTATCTCATTCAACAAGGGTTAACACTCATCACCGTGCAAAACCGTCCGGTCGATTTTCGCGCGCTCGTTCAGAAAAACGAACACAATCGATGGACGATCACCTCCATCGTCGGACGCGTGGCCAACAGTCAAAGTTTTGTTTCCAACGTCGCCAGAGGCGGCATGCTGGTTAAGGCTAGATCCGCGCTTGCCCAGTCCGATTTGCCGAAATCGCTGCAGTCATCCGCATATGTCAAATTGCGCCGGGCCGCTCTCGATATCGCAAACACCGTCGAGACGGAGATTCCCTATCACTTTGCGGAGTTGGGCATCGATCTCGCGGTCGATCCGTCGGGAAGAGTGTGGCTCCTGGAAGTGAATTCGAAGCCGTCCAAACAGGACGGCACCCCCTTGTCAGACGGAAAAATCCGTCCGTCAGTAAGAAAGGTCATCTTGTACAGCCGCGCGCTGTCCGGAATGTAGGGGAATGATGAACGAACGATGGATAAATTCTGGGTGAACATGGTGAACCGGCATCCGCAGGAGAAGATCAGTCTAGGCGTCATGGTCGTCTACCGGCGCAGCATCCGCACCTTCCCGCCGTTCAGTGACCGCGGTTTCTACAGGCGTCTGAGCAAGTTCGCCGAGGCGAGGGGCATGGAAGTGCTGATCTTCGATCCGATTTTCGTCGATTGGAACGGAAAAACGGTGGGCGGCTATCTGTACCGAAGCGAGACCGGCAAATGGCACAAAGTCCGCAGGGCAATTCCCCCGATCATTTACGACCGCTGTTTCTATTCCGGCAGATCTCAATTCATCCGTTACAGCAACGCGATCAACCGGCTGAGACGAATCCCTTCCGTTCGCTTTCTCATGCGCGGGTTAAGCGGAAAATGGCAGGTCCAGCAAGCGCTGGCTCTTCATCCGACGCTTCGGAAACACCTGCCGGAAACGAGCGTCTTGACCGATCTCGACCAGGTGTTCGAATGGCTCGAGTATAAAACGAGTTGCATCTTGAAACCGAACGGCGGATCTCACGGCAAGAAAATCGTTCGCGTCAGAAAGATGCCGGACGGCCGCTGCGAAGTGACGGGAAGGGATTCCGCCAATCAACCGGTCCATGCCGTATTCGACACGCGGCACCACCTCCGGCGCTGGCTTCGCGAATTTATCGGAACAAGGAAATATTTGATTCAGGAATATCTTTCCCTCCACACCGCCGACGGACGATCATTCGATGTTCGTTCGCTTGTGCAAAAAGGGGGCGACGGCCGCTGGCACATCACCGGTATGGCCGCGCGCGTCGGGCAACCGGGCAGCTTGACCGCCAACATACACGGCGGCGGCACCGGGGCGCCGTTACTGCCGTTCCTTCAGGAACATTACGAAGTTATGGAAGTCGACGACATCATGCGCCGGCTGCAGGAACTGTCCAGCCTGATCCCGCGGCATATCGAACGAAACATCGGCCAACTGGTGGAATTGGGGATCGATTTCGGCGTCGATCAAAGCGGCCGGGTATGGATTCTGGAAGTCAATTCAAAGCCGGGCAGATCGATTTTCGCTCAACTCCAGGACGTCCGCAGGAGCAGAGCCAGCGTATGCAATCTGTTGGATTATGCGCGATATTTGTTTGACAGGCAACTAGGAGGTTAATGAGATGGGTTTAACCAGCTTGAGGGTCCATATAACCAACCGTTCGGATAAGACAGTATACATGACTCCTTCACTCCTATCCAGCTTGAAACTGTCCGGAATCAAAACATTGCGGCTCGGTCTGGGGCATCGCGTGTTGGAGGTCCCTGTCCGCTTGGTGAAAAAAATCGGGAATCACCTGTATGTGCCCTCTTCCATAAGCCAGAAACTGATGATTCCGCGAGCCGGCGATTGTTTCGCCGTAAAAGAAGGCGCGAACGGCGTAAGGCTCGGACCGCTTATCGGCCTGATGACGACAAGCCGGGCGCCTTCGCGGTCGAGCAAGATACGCCCGTATATCCTGGCCGGTCACAAAAAATATTTCTGTTTTGCCTTTCATCCGATGGATGTGAACTGGAATAACGAGACGGTCGGGGCATATTTCATGACGGGAAACGGAGGTTGGGTCAGGAAGACGGTTCCATTGCCCGACGTCGTATACAACCGCATGGGAAGCCGCAGAAGCGAGAAGCTCCCGGCGATGGTGACGGTCAAAGAACGTTTCCAGAAACGAGGGGTTCCGCTCTTCAACTGGAGCTTCTTCGACAAATCGTATGTCTACGATCTGCTGGCGGGGGAAGCGGAGGCTGAGGAACACATCCCCGAATCGATCAACTCCCCCACCTACGCCCAGATCAAGGAGATGTTGATGAAGTACCGCTTCGTCTACCTGAAGCCGACGAGCGGCAGCCTCGGGCGCGGGATTATGCGGCTCACCTACATCCCCGGCAAAGGTTACTACATGCGCTACAGGCGCAACGGGCAAAACATTCTGCTGAAGTTCAACCGTTTCGTCGAACTGCAGCGCGCGATCAGCCGAAGAACCGCCGGGCTCGGCCGCTATGTTTGCCAGCAGGGAATACGGCTGGCGGAGATCGATAACTGTCCGATCGATTTTCGTTTTCATCTGAACAAGGACCGCTACAATCAATGGGTTGTCGCCGGAATCGGAGCGAAAAAAGCCGGAAAAGGCAGCGTCACCACCCATCTCCGCAACGGCGGCAAAGTGATGACGCCGGAACAGGCGCTCAGCCTGACGTTCGGCGCAAGGGCGAACGAAATTCTCGAAACGGCGAAACAGGAGACGATCAAGCTTGCGGAACTCATCGAACGCAAGTCCAAACATCGCGTGGGAGAACTCGGCTTCGATATCGGGATCGATGTCAACGGAAACATCTGGATGTTCGAGGCAAACGCCAAGCCCGGACGTTCGATCTTCAAACATCCGGCGCTGAAAAATCAAGGCAAACAATCGCTCAGATACCTGTTTGATTATTGCATGTATCTCAGCAAGTTTGTTTCGGGGAGTGACAGTTGATGGTAACCAGCGAGCAACAAAAACCGCGTTCGCAACAGGCGGCGAAAGTGGTGGCCATCCTGGCCATGCATGACGATCTGAGACCGTTTCGCGGCAACGCGCAAAATTTTGCCGATCTGATCGAAACGGGAAACCGGCACGGCCTTCACATTTACGTTGTCACGCCTCGCGATTTGCAGCTGAGAAGGCGGCATATTTTCGGCTATACGTACGATCAGGCAACGGGCGATTGGGTGCGGCGGCAAATTCCCCGTCCGGTCGTCATATACAACCGGATCCCGACGCGGCAGGACGAAAACGATCCCCAGGTCCAGGAGGTCATCCGCCAATGCATGGAGCACCCGCACATCCATTTTTATAATCCTTCCTTTTTTAACAAGTGGCAGTTGTTCCAATGGCTCAACGCATCCGAGAAGACGAGACGCCTCGTCCCGCACACCGTGCAATGGAGCCCGCGCGTCAAACTGACACCGCTGCTCGCCAAATCTCCCCTTCTCTATCTGAAACCCGAGTCCGGCAAGGCGGGAGCCGGCATCATGCAGATTCGCCGGGTCGAAGGCCATACAAAGCCGTATCGACTCAGCTTGCAGACCGGGAAATCGGCGACGCGGTACCGTTTTCGTTCCGTGCGGGGTCTGAAGCAAAAACTTGACGCGCTCATTCACGACGAACCGTACATTATTCAACAGGGGATCATTCTGCCCAGATATAAACGCAGGGCGTTCGACCTCAGAGTGCTCGTGCAAAAAGACGGAAGAGGCAAATGGACCGTGACGGGAGTCGGCGCGCGGGTGGCGGGCAGCAAAAGCATCACGACGCACGTGCCGCGGGGCGGATCGATCGAAGATCCCGCCAAACTTTTGAAGGCCGCGTTCGGCGAAGAGGCCGCGAAACGCATTTTGCGCCGCACGAAAGTATCGGCCATAGCGATCGCACAGCAGATCGAATCCGGCATCCGCAGCAAGCTCGGCGAAATGTCGATGGATATCGGCGTCGATGCCCAAGGCTCGCTCTGGTTTTTCGAAGCCAACGCCAAGCCGATGAAATTTGATGAACCGCATATTCGCGAAAAATCACTCACGAACACGGTGCTATACTGCAAGTATCTGGCCAACAAAGCGAGACTGAAATCATAATTGTCCGGGAGCGGTGACATGTTTTGCGCGGCATGCACCAGGGAGCATGGAACAAGGAACATTCGCCTCCATGGCTTCACCATAAGTCCATCTCATTATTCCTATGAAGTGGGTGACCTGATGTGTCCCAGCTGAAGTTGGGCATCATGACGTTATATTTGAACGATCGCAGGCAGATCGAGGAAAAGACGTATTTTCGCAGGCTGTTGACAGAGTCCAGCATGATGGGGATTGATGCTTTCTTGTTCACGCCTGAGGACGTGCATTACGGGGAAGATCGAATCCACGCCATTCGATACGATCACCGGCGCCGCAGATGGTATCGAAGCTGGACGGGGCTTCCGGACATCATCTTCGACCGGTGCCGCTATCAACCGACGGAACGGTTTCAACGGCTGAAAGAGTTCCGGAGCAGATATCCCCACCTGCAATATTTGAATCGTCCGCTCTCGAACAAATGGCGCATTCATCAGCTTTTTTCGGAAAATCCGCTGATCAAGGACCATCTTCCCGACACGGAACTGTACAGCAACGGAAAAGCATTGCTCGATTTTATCGCCAAACATGGCGTCGTCTTCCTGAAGCCGATTACCGGCACGGGAGGAAGAGGCATCCTTCGGATCGAGGAACTTCCGAATCGCATGTACCGCATTCAGGGACGCGATGCGAATCGCCGCATCATCACCGAACAGACATTGTCGCCGCGGGCCACGATGCTTAAAGCGCAATCCTGGGTGAACGGGCGCACGTATCTGATGCAACAAGGCATCGACGTCACGCTTCACAACGGCAGAGTGCATGATTTTCGCATGCTTGTCCAGAAAAACAGCGAAGGACGCTGGGTTAAAACCGGATGCGCCGGCCGGATCGGCGCCGCGCGCAGCGTGACCAGCAACCTGCACGGCGGAGGCACGGCGGTGGAGATGGTCAGCCTGCTCAAGCTCCGATTCACCCAGGACGCGTTTATCCGGCGCATCCAGGAAACGGCGGAGACGCTCGCCTTCGACATCGTCGACCAGCTTGAACAGGTGTACGGACGATTGTGCGAACTGGCGCTCGACCTGGCCGTCGATCCCGAAGGTCACGTATGGCTGCTCGAGATCAATCCGAAGCCCGGACGCAATATCTTTTTGCAAATCAACGACTATCTTTCTTACCGTACCGCCGTGATCAGGCCGTTGGAGTACGCGATGTGGCTTTCCAAGCAAAAAAGCAATGAGCATTCTCCTGGTCCGAAAAACTAAATCGGCTAAAATCAGTTATCCGGTGAAGTCAGTCATCCGGTTAGCCCGTTATCCGATATGTTCGACATTTGGCAAGTTCGTTATCGGATAAGTTCGGCATCCGGTAAGTTAGTCTTCCAAAAGTCCGATATCCGACATGTCGTTATCCTGTATGTTCGATATCCGTTAAGTGCGTTATCCTATACGAATAAAGCCAGTGAACGTCAAAACCTCCCGTGCCACCACCGTGGTTGGGAGGTTTTCGATCGCGATGCTGTATAAATACGGACGCGGCATGTCTTGCGCGCCCTATCAGACGACTCACGCTGCGCACAATGCATACCGGTCCGCGACATCCATCAGAAAATTTTCTTCGTTTGCCGGTCCTCTTTCAAAATTTCCACTGCCTCGCGGAATCGCAGGGAGTGTACGATTTCGCGTTCGCGCAAAAACTTCAGGCTGTCCTGCAAATCCACGTCGTCCGTCATATCGATCAGCCATTGGTAAGTGGCTCTTGCCTTTTCCTCGGCGGCGATATCTTCGTACAAATCGGCGATCGGATCTCCCTTGGCCTGGATGTAGGCCGCCGTCCACGGCACTCCCGACGCATTATGATAGAATAACGCCTTGTCATGATTGACGTAGTGATCTCCGAGTCCCGCTTCTTTCAGTTGTTCCGGCGTTGCGTCTTTCGTAAGTTTATAAACCATCGTTGCGATCATTTCAAGATGGGCGAACTCTTCAGTTCCGATATCCGTCAGCAGCCCGATGACTTTATCCGGAATCGAATACCGCTGATTCAGGTAACGAAGCGCGGCTGCCAACTCGCCGTCCGCACCGCCGTACTGTTCGATCAAAAATTTCGCCATCCGCGGGTCGCATTTGCTGACTCGAACCGGGTATTGCAACTTCTTCTCATAAAACCACATGGATACAGAATCCCTCCCAAATCACGCTAAAAATGATGCTCAGCGAGACTGTGCTGATTGATTTTGAGTCCAAACTTTTTGTGAATCACATTTTGCGAAAACCGTCTGATCCGTCACACCTGCCAGGGCCATGGTGAATCGTTCCATTGCCAAGGATAGCCGGAGAAGCTGTTGCCGAATTGCTGCAACGGGCCGTAGGCTGCTTCGAACTCCTTCATGAGACCTTTCCGCACTTGGGCATAATGGTTGAACTGGCGCAATGCGTTGATGTCGTTCGGGTGGGTGTCAAGGTACAACTGGAGCTCAACCAGAACAAAATCGACCGCCTGCAATTCATGCAGTTTGCGATAGTATTCATTGTCCAAAACTTTCTTCGCCGTCATCTGCGCAAATTCTCTCCTTTCATCGCATAATGGCCGGGATCAGCGCGGCTCATACGGACTGGACAACAACGGCCACAACGTCCCTCTTCGCAATGCTTCAGCGGGAGAAAACTGAGGAAGATCCATCGGTTGGAAGTTAATATATTGGTTGATCGGAACGACGTATCGTTTCACTTTCATGGGCGGACACGGATCGAACGGACCGATGAACGGCTCATAATAGCGATACGGATCGTGATCGATCGGTGCGGGCAAAGGCATGGGCATTACGTTAGTCGCCAACGGCGCGACGTTCCCAGATTGCACGCTTTGCGCTCCCGCGTTCGGCTTCACGCCCGTTCCCAGCGGCGAGACGTTCCCAGATTGCACGCTTTGCGCTCCCGCGTTCGGCTTCACGCCCGTTCCCAGCGGCGAGACGTTCCCGGATTGCACGCTTTGTGCTCCCGCGTTCGGCTTCACGCCCGTTCCCAGCGGCGAGACGTTCCCGGATTGCGCGCTTTGCACACCCGCGTTCGGCTTCACGCCCGTTCCCAGCGGCGAGACGTTCCCGGATTGCGCGCTTTGCACACCCGCGTTCGGCTTCACGCCCGTTCCCAACGGCGCGACGTTCCCAGATTGCGCGCTTTGAACTCCCGCGTTCGGCTTCACGCCCGTTCCCAGCGGCGAGACGTTCCCAGATTGCATGCTTTGCACTCCAGCATTCGGGTTCACATTTGATCCCAGCGGCGACCCATACGTCATATAAGGCGTCGACGGTACACCTCCGATTGTTGAACCGTAGCCCATATTCGGAGTTTGGTACGGATATTGGTATCCGCCGACTGTCCCGAGCGGCTGATATGTCCCTGTTGCGGCATATGGCCACGGCTGCGTCATCGTATAATGAGAAACGGGTGTCGTCCCATAAGGGGCCGGATAATGAACAGGAGCATTCGCTCCGCCAAGTTGCGCGATGTTCGGCATCATGTTCATTCCTCCGGTTTGCATAACGTTCGGCGTTACATTCGTGCCGGCGGATTGCACAACATTCGGCGTCACGTTCGTGCCGGCGGATTGCACGACGTTCGGCGTCACATTCGAACCGCCGGATTGCACGACGTTCGGCGTCACATTCGTACCGGCGGATTGCACAACATTCGGCATCATGTTCATTCCTCCGGTTTGCATAACGTTCGGCGTCACGTTCGAACCGCCGGATTGCATAACATTCGGCGTCACGTTCGTGCCGGCGGATTGCACGACGTTCGGCGTCACGTTCGTGCCGGCGGATTGCACGACGTTCGGCGTCACGTTCGTGCCGGCGGATTGCACGACGTTCGGCGTCACGTTCGAACCGCCGGATTGCGTTACGTTCGCCGTTACGTTCGAACCGCTCGGTTTTACTCCTGTCGATGACACATTGGTTCCAGGTTTCGTTTCCGAAACGGGTTTCACTTGTTCGGATGCAGGCTTCACAGTGCCATGGGGCTTTGATTGCTCAGGTTTCTTTTTTTGCTCTGGCGCTTCCAAGGATACCTTCCTCCTTAGTCATTCAGATTTCAGGGCATTCGCCCTCTTCGCCCATGATTCAACATATGCGGGCGCCCAAAAAGTGTTATAGGTGGATGCCCATATTTCGATGGATTCTGACTGCACACGGCACCCGGACAACCATGACAGGCTTCTCATGACTTACGGCAAAAATACGGGCTCTCATAAAAAAAGAAAGCCAACATCCGAATCTCCCCGTTCTAAAGGGTTGACTCCCATTCGCGGGAAGACTCAGATGATGGCTTAAAAAAAACAATCTCCCAAGTCACTAAAAACTTGGGAGATTGGTATATTGGATCTTGCCCGCACCCCGAACATGACCGCATGAAACATCCGCCCTTTGAACTTCGCGAACCGGCACGAATTCACTCAAGCCGGATTTTGATGTTCAGCAGCCCTTCTTTATGCATGGCTTCATAAACGAGCACGACGACCGGGCCAAAAAACAGGCCAACCACACCGAGCAGCTTGTACCCGACATACAAACTGATCAAAGCGGACAGCGGACTGATTCCCACCGCGTCGCCGAGCACTTTCGGCTCGATGATCCTCCGAATCACGGTGATCACGACGAACAGGACGACAAGCCCGATCGCAATGAACCAGTTGCCGATGAGCGCCTGATAGATCGCCCATGGGACAAGAAACGAACCGACGCCGAGCACCGGAAGCAGATCCACCAATGTGACGAGGAAGGCGATCGCAAAGGCGTGGTTGATGCCCAGAACCAGGAGGCCGACGAACGTCAGCAAATACGTGATCAGGCTGAATATAAACTGCGCGCGTACGAAGCCGAAGATCGATCCGCGCAGATTGCCGAGCACCGTATCGACCTTCGGTCTCGACGATTCCTCGAAAAAGCTGAGAAAACCGTTTTTCATCTTGTCCAGGCTGATGTTGAACAGGAACACCGCGACGATAAAGAAGAGGAAAAAGATGAACAGTTCCGGAATGGCAGCGGCGAAGTTCAGCGCGCGGGAGGACAAATTCGACAACAGACTTTGCGCCGTGTTCATCAAACCGACGATTCCCGACTGCACCATCTGCGCCAAATTTTCCGCCTGATCCTCCGGCAACGCCTCGAACAGCGATTCGATATCCCGCGTCGCATTCTGAATATATTCCGATACCAGGTGAAAGTTATTTTTGGCGTAGTTCAGGAAACTGACCAGTTCAGACAACAACTTCACGCCGATCAAATAGACGACGCCAAGCATAGCGAGCGTGAACACTGTCGAAGAGATCGTGCCTGCGGCTGTCCTGCCGATCCCCAAATACCGCATGATCATTTTGGTGAACGGTTCGATAAACAGCACCACAACCAGCGCCAGAAGAAAAGGAAAGCCGATCGTGAACAGGGCGTACAGAAAGCCCAAACCGAACACGATAATGAACAGCGTTTTCTTCGTCATGCGCCCACTCCCTTCTATCCTTTTTCCATAACCAATCCGTCCGGCCCGCGTCATCTCTTCGGCGGCAGACGCAGAAGGCTCTCACCCAGTGTTCCCGGCAATCTAGATCAAAGCGCGGCGCTTCATGAAATCCACTTCAGGGTAATACATATCCGCAACCAGCAGATTGGGACCGCAGCATCGGGCGGAAGGACAGTAGCAGCTGATCGTCCGGTTCAGCGGATGCTCGTCGGTCCATTTGTTGAAAATATCGTCCAGTTTGTCCGTATGAATCGACCCTAGCGGCGGCACATTGGCAAAATCCGTCACGAATACATCGCCGCTGAACAAATTCACGTTCAACCGGTTGCGGCCGTCCGGATCGTTTCGCACCGTCACATTCGGTTCGCGAATCAGGCGATTGAGCAACTGCTGGTCTTCCGGCAGATTGCTGCAGCGGAAGAAAGGCAGCGTGCCGAACAGCATCCAGACCGACGGTTCGCGGGCGTCCAGCAATTCATGGATCGCTCTGCGGAAATCATCGAGTCCAAGCTTCGGCAAACCCGATGCGAACGAACTCGGATACATCGGATGCACTTCATGTCTGCGGCATCCCATCTCGACAATATGGCGGTGGATGGTCGGCAGCTTACGGTGCGTCCTGTAGTTGATCATCGATTCCGCCGAGACGAACAGCCCCCCCTCGCTTAACTTCCGCGCATTTTCGATCATCCGCTCATAAAGTTTCGCGGCCGTCTCTTTGGATACCGGATGAGGCGACCGCCCGAAACAGATGTCATGAAAATCTTCCGCATTCGTGTAGTTGTACGATATATGCATGACATCGAGATAAGGGGCGATGCGTTCATATTTGCCGTAGTCCAATGTCAGATTCGAATTCATCTGCGAATAAACGCCGCGTTCCCTCGCATATCGCAAAATGGGGATGATCACGCTGTCGATCGTCCGGTCGCTGAACGAAGGTTCGCCGCCTGTTATACTGATCGTCTGAAGATGCTCCACCTCATCCAATCTTTTCAGAATGAGGCTGAGCGGCAAGGTGTCCCCTTCTTTCAGCACCAAAGTATCGCCGACGGCGCAATGTTCGCAGCGCATGTTGCACAGATTGGTCACCGTCATTTCCACGCTCGTCAACACATACCGGCAATGCCGTTCCAGGGAATGAATCGGGTCCCACGGATCGTTCTCCGGACGAAACGGCGCAGGGCGAAATCGCGCTCCGGCCGTGTCAAGTTCTGCTCTATTTATCATGATCGTCATCCTTTTCTCCACTCAAACTGGCCAATCGCAAAAAACAACCGACATATGAAACTATCTTCCATAGAAGCAACTTGAGATCATACCTAAGTTCCCAAGCTGGTAATAAAAAGATGGTGATCATACTATCGTTCATCTATTCTATATACCATCGATGCAATCATCGGCGGATGCGGCTCCATCAGTCAGTAATTTTCCAGCACCCGCGCGATCGTCACATTCATTTTCTTCGACAAATCGATTTCATATAGATCATGAAGGTCTTGTCCATCCGCGTCAATGATAATGCGCACAACCGGACGGTGAGGCAACGACGAGTTAATATCCACCACAACGCCGATCTCTCCCGTGTTCAGTTCCACCGTCGTGCCCGGCGGATAGATTGCGACTCGATCCCGGAACATGGTGACCATATCGAAATCAAATAAACGACCCGCGCCGGCGTACAACGCTTCAACCGCTTGATGCGGAAGCGCGGCCGGCTTATAGACGCGATGCGTGATCATCGCATCGAACGTATCGACGATGGCGACCAGTCTGCTGTATTCGTGGATTTCGTCGCCTTTGATGCCTCTCGGATAGCCCGAACCGTCCAAACGTTCGTGATGCTGCAGCGCGCAATGCGCCGTTATTAAAGATATATTCGGAATATCTTTCAACATGCGAAAACCGTCTTCCGTATGCCGTTGCATGATGCTCATCTCTTCAGCCGTAAGCGGTCCCGGCTTCAACAGGATTTGTTCGGGCACGAGCGTCTTGCCGATATCGTGCAGCATCGCGCCAAGTCCCAGCGTGGTGAGCTGGTCTTGCGTATACCCCATCGCGGAACCGAGCATGAGCGCATACAGACAAACGTTCAGAGAATGCTGATACAGATAATGGTCGGTCGCATGAATCGTATTCAGCATGATCATCGCTTGTTCATGATTTTTCAGATCATCGAGAATAAGTTCCAGCGCCTTGCGAAACTCTTTGCCCAGATGGGGATGGTGTTTGATCCGTCCTTGCGCGGCATCGTTCATGAACGCCTGAAAATTCGTGCGAATCGTCTTCAGCGCTTGCACCCGCGTATCTTCGCTGATGACATCCGGAACCACGACATCCTCCGTACGGCTGTCCTCAATATACAAACGATGAATCCCAAGCTGTTCCAGCCGTTGAATCGTCGTGGCCGTCAGTTCGACGTGTTCGCCCAGCAGGATGAGACCATCGTCATTTCTGATGGCGCGAGCCAGTCTCATGCCCGGCTTACAATATTGAATGGATACGAGTCGCAAATACCTTCACTTCCTATTCCTATGACTGAGTGACGATGATGCAAGCCGCTATCATAAGAGTAAAGGATTCTGTCACCTTACGCAACAAAAAACCCGTCAATCGTCCGTCGGACGAACGCCGCTGTTGCGCCAAATCGCTTGCCGTTCACACCGATTCGCGGAATTGGATTGACGGCGATACCGGGCAACGATCCGAATGTCCGCCTGCATCAACCCCGATAGAGCCAATTTCTCCGCGAACACAGCGCCATATGTTCGTCGTCGTTCAACTGGTGCAACAACACGTCCCGCAAAAACTCCGGCACATAATATTGGACATTGCGGCCGCGGCTCAAGCTGAGATACCCGATGCCGAACGTGAACATGTCGATCGTGCCGACGACGATCTCCTGATCATCCTCGAGTTCCTTGCCGTTGATCAAAATGCGCGATATTTTTTGCATACCGGGCTTTGAATCATCGACCTCAATCTGCATCCCCGCCACCGACAACATCCCCAGCGTGGTTCCGCGAAATCCGTATCCGTAGATCGCCATATCCTGATATTCCGGAAGCAGCGATTGCTCCAGCGCCTCGCGAAGATCGGAACCGTACAATACCACGCGGCAAGGATTGATCGGAGACGGACATATCTCCAACAATCGGCCGCGGGATACATTCCCCGCTTCCAACGCGCCCAACAGTTGTCCCGAGTTCACGATCCCGACCTCGGCATCGCACCATTTGCGCAAACCGAGCGCCAGCAGATTGCCCAACGGAGACTCGCGGTTCCATTCGATCGCCAACCGTTCTCCGATCGTCGTCACGACCTGATCCAGATTGCGCCGTCCGATCTCCCGGTAGCGGTCGATCACCGATTCGATCCCGGGATCATCCGTCAACTCCGACATCTTCTCGCATCCGCCCGCAAAGGATACCACCCGCTTCTGCTCGACATCGTAAGTCAATTCGAGTTTCCCCGCGTAGTTTCCGAATTTTCCCGCGGCGCAGATCACCGTGTCTCCAACCTGCAGCGGAACTTCCAACAGATGATGAGTGTGCGCGCCGAAGATGCAGTCGATTCCGTCGATTTCGCTCGCCATTCGCTGATCCGCGCTCAGCCCCAGGTGGGACAGCACGATGAGAATATCGACCTCGTCGCGCAACTGACGGACAAGCTGCGCCACCGTCTCCAGCGGATCGCGAACGTCCCAGCCGAGCAGGCTGTAAAAATCCGTGTAATTAACCGTAACCCCGATCATTCCGACCGTCAGATCACCCTTTCGGACGATCAGGTACGGTTTGAGCCAGGAAGGCAGTTCGCCGTTGCCCGTCAACCGCATATTGCTGCCGATAACGGGGAAACGGGCTTGTTCTCCATACAACGACTGCAGCTTATCCAGCGAAAACGTCAATCCCTCGTTGTTCCCCATGATCGCCGCATCGTATCCGATCTTGTTCATCACAGCGACATTCGCGGCCCCATCGGTTCCTTCCGTCTCGACGAACGCCCGGTCCATATGATCGCCGCAATCGATGACCAAAAGTTCATCCGCCCCCAACCATCCGCGATGCCGACGAACCCAATCGGCGATCTTGGGGATGTTCTCAAAATGGCTGTGAATATCGTTCGTATGGAGAATTACCAATCTTCGCAGAGATGGAGACACGATCTCACCTTCCCGTTATTCGTTACCGCACCGCGCGCCGCCGTCTTGGCGCTGCTTCCCAGGAGCAACCGCACCTTCGACATGCTTCCTGCGAACCCCGATGCCGTTAACAATGCCTGCATTCCTATATATCTGATCATACACCACACATGAGACGCCATATACCACTTTATGTGAACGCGTCTCCTTCAGCAAACACCAACGGCGAATATCACAAACGCCCGTCCATGATGTGCACGGAACATTAAACGTCTGCCCTCTGCGGCTCGCCATATCCCGTGTGGGAACCGGACCTTCCGGCAAAATATTCCGAAAAAACACAGAGTATTTGGAATAAATTTGATCGCCCTGTTCAAAATAAGGTTGGTAAAAACTTGCGCTCTCGTGAGCGCTCATAAAAAAGGAGGAAATAGCATGCATCAAATCAACTATCAAGTCCAACAACAGGCGAATCAAATCGCGCAAATAGCCGAACAAATTCAGCGCGAAGAGCAACAACTCACATCCTTGGCTTCGATGATCGCACGCACGGAGCAACAAAACGCGATTCAACTGGAGCAGCTCGCACAGCGTGAACGCCATTCGGCGAACCAACTCCAGCAAATGATCCACCAAACCCAGGTGATATCCCAACAAATGAACCAAATCGGCCATATGGTGAGCCAACTGAGCAGCCAGGTGCAAGGAATGATTTCACAGCTGCAAATGAACAGCGTGCAACAAAATGATCTCGCCGTGAATGTGAACGGCATCCAACAACCTTACGCCGGAGTGACTACATATCGGCAATAACCTTTAACGGAGATAACCGAACGCATCCTTGAATTCTTCTTATTGGAAGCATGCAAAAGGATCGCGCAACAACGTGTGTCCGTTTGTATGCTTCCTGCATATCCTCACCTGGCCGCCTATCGAACTGCCATCTTGCCGATCTCGCGCCGACTCCCTTCGTTCTGCGCTCGTCGGCTGATACGCAAAACAAATTACTGAATAATACACTTCGACAGGATGCGCGGCTCTCCTTCACTTCAGCGATACACCATATTTACATGGCATGAAAAATTTCGCGATCGGCTGTCCGTTTCCGCCGTACATGCGCCGACCGATGAGAGACGCTTTCCGCGCAAGCAGGGCAATAGCCGTTGCGGCCGCGGAGAACGTGCGGAAAATGAAAAAAGCGCGCAGAGCGCACTTCCAATCCTGAAACCGTCATTGCTCAATGCCCGTATTTTTCTTTATTGATCGCTTCTTTCAGGCGATGACATTCTTCCAGATCGATGCCGTACGCATTGGCAAACGAACGACATAGTAAAGCACATCATACAGTTCTTCCTCGATCGTTCCTTTGATCGTGTCCTGATCAGCCATTCTTTTATCCTTCCGTATGACTTCGGCAAGTTCCCCGACTTCCTCGATCAGCTTTAGAAAATATATCTCCTTCAGCTCAGGCTTGTAGTCCTTATTCTTAATAAAAGATTGCAACTGCCTAAGGGTACCTTCTGATGGAGCTCATCGACCTTCTTTTGCAGTTCCTCGATCGCCTGTATAGTTCCGTCCATAGGTAACCCTCCCCCAAATGAAAAGGCCCCGCTTATGCGGAGCCAATAACGTATTTGTATTTTTCCTGCGGTATCATTGGGCTAAACTTCTTGTTTGAATTATGATAAGATACTTGAAAAGGTGGGCATTACTATGAAACTAAAAAAATAATTAAACACTTAAAAAATATACGATTGGGATATTGTGACTGCTGCTCCAGTTATTCTGTTTTTCTCCAGACTGGGTATTGGGATGAATTCAAGAGATGTATACGTTGTAAATCAAATCTAAGGTATAGATTAATTGCTAAATATTTAAAATCTATACCCGGGCTTGAAAACTTAACCGTTGTAGACCTAGACCCATATTCACCTCTCGAACGAATTCTCAGTAAGTGTAATAAATACATGAAAACCTACTATTCACCAAACGATCCTTTAGGATCAGTCAATCATCTTGGAATTCGATGCGAAGATATTACTAAACTAACGTTTGAAGATAATAGCATTGATATTATCATCTCATCTGATGTACTTGAACATGTCGATGACTTTGAAGCAGCGATGCGTGAAACGGAGCGTGTACTTCGCCCAGGTGGATTTCATTTGTTTACAGTTCCTATGTCAGCAGGTGCACGTAATGGGATAGCAGTTATTTCAAACAAAACAGTTAAACGGGCGAAAGTCTTAAATGATGGTACGATCGAACACTACTTACCCCCTCAATATCATAGTGACCCTTTGAATCCTAATGGCATTCTTGCTTTTTGGAGTTTCGGACTGGATTTACCAAAATTGTTTTCAAGAGATAATCTAGAAATTTCAATAGCTTTAGGTCCAGAAGGTAAGGATCAAAGGATTGTATGGAAGGCGACAAAGAAATAAATAATTCCGAATTCTTTACCTTCCATACAATCCTTTGATTCATTCTGTCGACCAACTTCTATGTTGTATGTTGCCGAACGGCTCGGGCACGCCCCAATCAAGACCACCGAAAAATATCTGCATGTCACAAAGTAAATAGAAAAGGACGCACTGGATCTGTATACCCAGTACGTCCGATAAAAATTTTGGTCTAATTTCGGTCTGAACCCTTCTGATACCTCTCAAAACCCCGCAAAATCAAGGCTTAACCGATCGACCCTTCCATCTCGAATTTGATCAAACGATTCATCTCGACGGCGTATTCCATCGGCAGTTCCTTGGTGAACGGCTCGATGAAGCCCATGACGATCATCTGCGTCGCCTCCGCTTCCGACAGTCCGCGGCTCATCAGATAGAACAGTTGCTCCTCGGACACTTTGGATACCGTCGCCTCATGCTCGAGCGTGATGTTGTCGTTCATGATTTCGTTGTACGGGATCGTATCGGAGGTCGATTGGTTATCCATGATGAGCGTATCGCACTGGATGTTCGCCTTGGAACCTTCGGAATTGCGCCCGAACGATGCCAGCCCGCGATACGTCACCTTGCCGCCGTTTCGGCTGATCGACTTCGAGATGATCGTCGACGTCGTTTCAGGCGCCAGGTGGATCATCTTCGCGCCCGCGTCCTGATGCTGGCCTTTACCCGCGACTGCGATCGACAACACGCTTCCCTTCGCTCCGCGTCCTTTCAGAATGACGGCCGGATATTTCATCGTCAGCTTGGATCCGATGTTGCCGTCCACCCATTCCATCGTCGCATTTTCTTCCGCCACGGCGCGCTTCGTTACGAGATTGTAGACATTCGGCGCCCAGTTCTGAATCGTCGTATAGCGAACGCGGGCGTTCTTCTTGACGATGATCTCGACGACGGCGGAGTGCAGCGAGTTCGTGCTGTAAATCGGCGCAGTGCACCCCTCGACATAGTGAACGAAGCTTCCTTCATCGGCGATGATCAGCGTCCGTTCGAACTGTCCCATGTTTTCAGAGTTGATGCGGAAGTACGCCTGCAGCGGAATCTCGCATCTGACGCCCTTCGGAACGTAAATGAAACTTCCGCCGGACCAGACGGCGCTGTTCAGCGCGGCGAACTTATTGTCGGTGTACGGCACGACCGTCGCAAAATATTCGCGGAACAGTTCGGGATGTTTCTGCAACGCCGTATCGGTATCCATGAAGATGACGCCTTGATCTTCCAGTTCCTTCTGCATGTTGTGGTACACGACTTCGGATTCGTACTGGGCCGACACACCCGCCAGGAACTTCTGCTCCGCCTCCGGAATGCCGAGCTTATCGAATGTTTCCTTGATCTCGGCGGGAACTTCTTCCCACGTTCTGCCTTTCTTTTCGGACGGCTTGACGTAATATTGAATATCGTCGAAGTCGAGTTCGTCCAGATTGCCGCCCCAGCGCGGCAGCTTCATCTTCTGAAATTGCTCCAGCGCTTTCAGACGGAACTCCAACATCCATTCCGGCTCGTTCTTTTGCGCCGAGATCGCCTTTACCACATCAACCGATAACCCTTTGCCCGTCTTGAAAACCGCTTTATGCTCATCGCGAAACCCATACTGGTATTCGCCAAGCTCCGGCATTTTCTTGGCCATCTGCATGCTGCCTCCTTATTTGAATTTCTGCTTAATGGTGCTTAGCCTGCTGAGCACCTTTACGCAACGCGTTCCACGCCAGCATCGCACATTTGATGCGGGCGGGAAATTTATTCACACCCGACAAAGCTTCCAAATCTTCATATTCAAACTCGGCGTCTTCGCCCTGCATCATCGCCGAGAACCGTTCCGCCAGTTCCACCGCTTCCTCCAGCGTTTTCCCTTTGATCGCATCCGTCATCATCGAAGCGGACGCCATGCTGATCGAACAGCCTTCTCCTACGAAGCGTGCCGCCTCGATGACGCCATCCTGCACTTTCATCTGTAACGTGATCCGGTCACCGCATGTCGGGTTGTTCAGATCGACCTGTACCGAACCGTCTTCAAATTTGCCCCGATTGCGCGGGTTTTTGTAGTGATCCATGATCACTCTGCGGTAAAGATCATCCAGTTGCATGTTCGAAAAACTCCTTCGTCTTGATCAAACCTTCAGCCAAGCGATCGATCTCTTCCTTTGTATTATACAGATAAAAACTCGCTCTTGCCGTCGAGGACACCTTGAGCCAACGCATGAGCGGCTGGCAGCAATGATGGCCGGCGCGGATCGCTATGCCGTACGAATCCAGCACGGTCGCCACATCGTGCGGATGAATGTCCCCGAGATTGAAGGTGACCAGACCCGCGCGGTTTTCCCGCGGGCCGTAGATCGTGATGCCGTCGATCCCGCTCAGCCGTTCGATCGCGTAAGCCGACAGCATCTTTTCATGTTCAAGGATGCGGTCCAATCCGACCTGTTCGAGAAAATCGATGGCTGCCGCCAAACCGACGGCCCCGGCGATGATCGGCGTGCCGCCCTCGAATCTCCAGGGAATATCTTTCCACGTGGATTCGTACAGGTCGACATGATCGATCATCTCGCCGCCGTATTCGATCGGCTCCATCTTCTCCAGCAATTCGCGTCTTCCATATAGTGCCCCGATGCCCGTCGGACCACACATTTTATGGCCCGACAGCGCAAAGAAATCGCAGCCCAGATCCTGCACGTCGATCTTCATATGCGGCGCGCTCTGCGCACCGTCGACGACCATGACGGCCCCGTTCCTGTGCGCGATTTCCGCGATCTGCTTGACCGGATTCGTCACGCCGAGGACGTTCGACACGTGGACGACCGACACGACCTTCGTGCGGCTGGTGATCGTTTTCTCCGCGTCTTCCAGCGCGATCGAGCCGTCGTCCCGCAGCGGGATGTATTTCAGCGTCGCACCCGTCGCCTTCGCCGCCTGCTGCCATGGGATCAGGTTGCTGTGATGTTCCATCGGCGTAATGACGATCTCGTCGCCTTCCTTGCATACCGAGCGGGCGTAGCTGGCCGCCACCAGGTTCAACGCGGTCGTCGTTCCTCTCGTAAAGATGATCTCTTCCGCAAATCTCGCATTCAGGAAGCGGGCTACACGCTCTCTGGCCCCCTCGTAGGCATCGGTCGCCCGCGATCCGAGCGTATGCACGCCGCGATGCACATTCGCATTCGCGAATTTGTAATACCGCTCCACAGCTTCGATCACGGCGAGCGGCTTCTGCGACGTCGCCGCATTGTCCAGATAGACGAGCGGATGACCGTTAACCTCTTGGTTTAAAATCGGAAACTGCTCGCGGATGGAGGCGTTCATTGGCCGAGCTTCCTTTCAACTAACAATTTCAACTGTTCTTCGACTTTCTTGATCGGGATGATATTGACGACAGGCGCCAGGAATCCGTAGATGATCAGCTTCTCCGCCTGCTCCTTCGTCAGACCGCGGGACATGAGATAGAATACCTGCTCCTTGTTCACCTGTCCGACACTCGCGGCGTGGCCGGCTTTTACCTCATCCTCGTCGATGAGGAGCATCGGGTTGGCGTCGCCGCGGGCTCGCGGACTGAGCATCAGGATGCGTTCCGTCTGTTCGCCGTTGGCATGCGTCGCACCGTGCTCGATTTTCGTAATGCCGTTGATGATCGCCGTCGACTCATCGCGCAGCACGGCGCGCGTGATCATGTCGCTCTCGGACGATTTGCCGATATGCGTCGCCCGCGTCGTGATGCTCATGCGCTGCTTGTTCGTTCCGACGCAAATCACCTTCGTGTCGGAAGAAGAACCGTTGCCCTTGAGCAAGGAATTCGTATCGGATACGGCGTCGCCCATATGCAGTTCGCCGACCGTCCACTCCACGCGGGCGTCTTGCTCCAGCACCGCGCGGCGGAAAGTGATGTCGGTCGCCTGTCCGTTCAGGTTATGAATGGAAGCGAAGCGCACCGTCGCGCCTCTTTTCACGAACAGCTCGGCGATGCCGTTGTGCATGACGGCGTCCGTCTTGTCGCCGGACAAGTAGTTATCGACATACGTGACCGAACTGTTCTCATCCGCCACGATCAGGACGTGAGGCACGAAGCGCGCCCCGGCATCGTCGGACAAGAACAGCGCCTGAATCGGATCTTCGATCACGACGTTTTTCGGCACGTACAGGAACAACCCGCCGCACCACAGAGCGGCGTGAAGCGCGGCGATCCGGTGTTCGTCCGCTTTCACCGCCTGCATCAGATAAGGTTTCACCAGTTCCTCGTGCTCGCGGGCGGCCGTTTCAAGATCGCACAAGATCACGCCCTGCTGCTTCAGATGCTCGCTGAGGCTGGTGTAAATGACGCCCGAATTGCGCTGGATCAAGAGACCGCTGCGCAGCGAATCCTGAGATACGAATTCACCGATCTCCTTCGGCAGTTGATCCAGCGATTCGACTTTGTTCACCGGTTTATATTCGCCATATCGATCGAGATTCCATCGATCGATCTTCATTTTTTCCAGTTTGGGCAATTCCAGCGTGCCTGCCAACTCCAACGCCTGAAGGCGAAGCTCCGTAAGCCACGCCGGTTCCCGTTTGCTGCTGGACAGTGCTTGGAGCGAGTCGCGGCCGACCGGAAGAGCTGTATTCAATGTCGTCATCGTATCCTTCCTCCTCTATATTCGAAATCGGCCTTGATTTATACGCGCGGCGCGGTCGTGTTCATCGGAACCTTGAATTCCTCTTCTTCCTGACCGACGGTTTCATCCACGATGCCCAGTTCTTCCTTGACCCAATCGTACCCTTCCGCTTCAAGCCGTTCGGCCAGTTCAGGTCCTCCGGATTTCACGATTCGCCCTTGCATCATCACATGGACATAATCAGGCTTGATGTAGTTGAGCAAACGCTGATAGTGCGTTATGATCAGGAATCCGCGCTCTTCGCTGCGCATCGAGTTCACGCCGGCCGCGACGATCTTCAGCGCGTCGATATCGAGACCGGAGTCGATCTCGTCAAGGATGGCAATGCTCGGCTCGAGCATCATCATCTGCAGAATCTCGTTGCGCTTCTTCTCTCCACCGGAAAATCCTTCATTCAGGTAACGATGCATGAACTGCGGATCGATCTCCAGTTCCTTCATCTTCGCTTCCATCTGGCGAATGAACTTGATCAGCGAGATCTCGTTGCCCTCGCCGCGGCGCGCATTGATCGCGCTTCTCAGGAAATCGGCATTGGTCACGCCGGTGATTTCACTCGGATATTGCATCGCCAGGAAAAGCCCCGCACGCGCGCGCTCGTCCACTTCCATTTCGAGCACGTCTTCTCCGTTCAGCGTGATGCTTCCGCCGGTTACTTCATATTTCGGATGCCCCATGATGGCGGACGCCAGCGTACTTTTTCCGGTACCGTTCGGACCCATGACCGCGTGCACTTCTCCGCCGTTTATCGTCAGGTTTACACCTTTCAATATTTCCTTGCCTTCAACCGATACTTTCAGGTCGTTTATCGTAAAAGTTGGTTTCGTCATTTCGGAGTCCCTCCAAGAGTTATATATTTAGAATTATTCTAAACTGATTCTCAATGATTCTCAACTACTAATTTTATCTTATGTGAACGGGATGAAGCAAAAAATGTCCGATTATCGAACAACTTCGCTGCGCAACCATCCCCCGAACCTATTGGCGGCTGATGCAATGACATACATCACATCGGCTGCTTCCAATTGAATACCATTATACTACACGAGCCCCCCGAAAGAAACAACCCGTTCCCGTCACAGGTCTTTATCGGACATCGCAGATCGGATATACTGGGTACGATTGATGCTTGTCCGTCGGAAGCATCTCTTTCTCCGGATATTTCTTATCAAAATCGGTTCAAACGCGATGCAAAGAACATGACCGGCAAGATGCAAACACATCAACAACATGAACCATATGTTGAACGCGTTTCGATCAACCATTTTTCCATGAGGTGAATCACGATTCACCCGACGGGGATGCGACTCATATAACGGGAGGAATAACAGAAAGATGAACATTGCGGCAAATCAATCTGTCGGAGAAGGTCTGACATCCATTCGCTGGGCGAACACGCATCTCGAACTGCTCGATCAACGGCTGCTGCCGGATGAGATCCGATACATGAAGCTGACGAGTGCGGAACAAGTGTGGCAAGCGATTCGCGATCTGGCGGTGCGCGGCGCGCCCGCCATCGGGATCGCCGCCGCTTACGGCATCTATCTCGGAATCCGCGATGCGAAGGGCGACGCCCATGAAGTCGCGCAGGAGGTCAAGCGAATCGGCGCCTACATGGCGACATCCCGGCCCACCGCCGTCAACCTGTTCTGGGCGATCGAGCGGATGGAGCGGCTCGCCGGATCGCTCGCGGAAAGCGGAGCGACGGCGGATGAACTGCGCGGCGCCATGCTCCAGGAGGCGATGAACATCCATCAGGAAGATGAGCGGACAAACCGCCTGATCGGCGAGCACGCCCTGACGCTGTTCAAGGACAATATGGGCATTCTTACCCATTGCAACGCGGGCGGACTCGCCACGGCGAAATACGGCACCGCTTTGGCCCCCATGTATCTGGCGCGGGAACGAGGCTGGAATCTGCGGGTGTATGCGGACGAGACCCGTCCGGTGCTGCAAGGGGCGCGGCTCACCGCCTTTGAGCTGATGCAGGCCGGCATCGACGTCACGCTCATAACGGACAACATGGCGGGGTACGTCATGAGCAAAGGGTGGGTTCAAGCGGTCATCGTGGGCGCCGACCGCGTCGCCGCAAACGGCGACGTCGCCAACAAGATCGGCACCTATTCCGTCGCCGTGCTCGCCCGGGCGCACAACATTCCGTTTTACGTCGCTTGTCCGCTGTCGACGATCGACCTGACGACGCCGGACGGCGCGCATATTCCGATCGAGGAACGCCCGGAGCGCGAAATCACCGAAGGCTTCGGCAAGCGAACGGCGCCGCAGGGCGTAAAGGTGTTCAATCCGGCTTTCGATGTGACCCCTCACGAATACGTCACGGCGATCATTACGGAAAAGGGCATCGTCCGTGCTCCATATGAAGAAAATCTTCGCAAGCTGTTCGAATAAGCCGCGTTTTTAGTGACGTCTTCTCATTATGCCGTGGTGGCTTCCGTACGGAACACCGCGGCCTTTGGAGCGCATCCCCGGCAGGGCGCATCACCGCCCCACAAAACACCAGCAGACGTAAAGGCGGAAGGAACCGATTCCTTCCGCCCGTATGTCTACAGCATCAACTTCAGCGCGTCTTCGCCCTTCATGCCGCTGCGGATGCCCAATTTCTCAGCCTCGATCGTCACATCGCTAAGCGGAGCCTGCAATAGATCGTCCAAAGTCCGAACACCTATCGCCCTTGCCGCGATGATCTCGCGGTCTTTCAATCTTGTGTTCAGCAGTTCCACGTCAAGCGCTCCGCACATGATGTATCCCTTGTTCGTCGTAATGATGACAAGATTGGTCTTGGGCAACTTCACCTCGATCCCCAGCACGTATCGATCTCCCAACGGGATCGGCTCCATTCGAATCATCGGATGTCCCCCTCTCATACAAGGTTACTGTATCGTATGTGAGGAGGACTATTTTCGTGTGGGGAACTTGAATATCCTCATAACCCGTATATATAATACACTTTATGAACCCATCTCAATAATTCCATTACGCCTTTGTCAGACTTGGAGGAAACATCATGACTGAAGTAAAAGGCACAGACAGTGTCAGTGACAGCTATGAAGAAATGATCAGACTGATCGAACAGTCTAAGGAGAAGGGTTCATTAGTGCGGCTTTCCATTCTCAAAGGTCGAGGAGTAAGACTCAGCATCCCTTGCAAAATCCTGAACTTTGACGGTGAGACGCGCAACCTGTCCGTTTACCACGTCGATGACAAGCAGGTTTACCTCGTGAATATGAGGGAAATAGACGACTTTATCGTATTCAATAATTAAATGTCCCTGCTTCTGACGCCCGTCTGCACCGCAGCAGACGGACTTCCCCGCTTATCCGCAACGCAGCCGCGCACTGTTGTTCAAGGAAACGGCGACATTACATTATGATCCAGCAACTTGATGAGATCGTCCCCCGACAGAGGCGGACTGAACAAATAACCCTGAATCTCGTTGCATTCGTTGCGCTTCAGGTAACGCAGTTGATCGGCTGTTTCAACTCCTTCCGCGATCACTCTCATATTCAAATGGTGCGCCATCGAGATGATCGTCGAAACGATCGAAGCGTCGCTCGGATCTTCCATAATATCGTGAACGAAGCTTCGATCGATTTTCAGTTTATGTATTGGGAATTTCTTTAAGTAATTCAACGAACTGTATCCGGTTCCGAAATCGTCGATGCTGATCCGAACCCCCAGATCCTTAAGTTCCCGCAAAATCTGAATCGACCGTTCGACATCCATGGTCATGCTTTCCGTGATCTCCAATTCGAGATAGCGGGGTTCCAGATTCGTCTCGGCAAGCACGCGCGCCACCCGTTCGACCAGATCCTGCTGGATAAATTGGCGCGAGGAAATGTTTACCGCAACATGAAGCTCAGGATACCCCGTTTCATGAAGCTTTTTTATGTAGCGGCATGCCTCTTTCATGACCCATTCGTCGATGAGAGTGATCAGTCCGTTTTCCTCCGCTACGGGGATGAAGATCGCGGGAGAAACGATTCCTCTCTCCGGATGCTGCCAGCGTATCAACGCCTCAACGCCTAAGATTTTACCGGTTTCGATTTCCACCTGCGGCTGATAATGCAGGATAAACTCCCCGCTCTCGATCGCTCTTCGCAATTCATTTTCCAGCGTCAACTTCTCCAGCGATTGACGATCCATGGCCGGCGTGTACAACTCATACGAAACATTTTTCTGCTCTTGCGCTTTCGATAAAGCAAGCCCGGCGTATTTAATCAGCGCGTCCGCGCTGACGTTGTCGCCGCTCGTCACGTTCACCGCCACGCCGATGTTGACGGACGTATGCAGCTGATAATCCTGGAACGTAAACGGTGAGGCGAACACATCATGGATGCGGCGCGCGATCTCCTCGATGTCGCTCACCACGTTCAGCTGCGGATAGATCAGGATGAATTTATCGCCCTCCATTCGGGCAACCGTATCTCCGCTTCGCGCGCAGCGCGTCAGTCTTTCGGCGGCCTGCAGCAAAATGATGTCTCCGAAATCATGGCCGAGCGTATCATTAAAAATTCGGAAACGGTCGATATCGACATTGAACACTGCGATGATTCGGTTCTGATGAAGGAGCGCTTGCTCAAGCTGCTCGCGGGCATATCTGCGATTGGGCAGGCCGGTCAAATCGTCGTAATAAGCCATCAGTCGAATGCTGTCCGCGGTTCTCCTGAAATTTTCCTCCAGCTCCAGATATGCTTTCCTGACGAAAAACAAGAAGACGGCGCAAAACAATGCGACACAGGCCGCCAGGAGCAAAGCGCCTGCCCAAGAGGGGACGACGATGAAACAGATCAAGATCATGATCACTGCACTGAAGCAAGCGAAGGAAAAATGTTTCGATCTATACAACGAATGTCTCTCCTTCCAGCATCACAGATGAAAACCGATCTATGGTGTATATTTCGTCAATTCATGACAATAATCCTGCACTATTTAGGAACAATCACTTCGTTTTTTCCATCAGATGCCGGACGGATAAGACAACGAACAGCCAGCCCGCCATCAGGCACAAACCGCCGAACGGAGCGACCATTCCGAAGGCGCCGATGCCCGACAAACTTACGGCGTACAGACTGCCGGAGAACAATACGATCCCCGTCAGAAAGCCGTATCCCGCCAATCGTATCCACTTTCCGTCAACCGGTTCGATGCGGGCCAATATGCCGGTCAGCACGAGCGCAATGGCATGGGCCATCTGGTAATCGACTCCGGTATGGAATGTATCGAGATCTTCCGGATCGAGCACACGCTCCAGGACATGAGCGCCGAATGCGCCGAAAGCGATGGACAATAAACCGACGACTCCTCCGATCATGATAAATCTTTTGGCCATTTTTCATTTCCTCCTTTAAGCTGAGAACAATAACCAAGACGCATTGCCCGTCGACCTTGGAAGATGGAAGACAAACATCGCTTGAGCGCAACTTTGATGCCCGCTCCGACGATCATAAACGAATAACTTCATGATCTCAAGTTGCCGGCATGAGATCGCGGCCGTATCTTTGCCGGCTTGCGGGTCAAGCAAGTTGTTTTCAAATTCGAACAACGATTCGTCATCCGCCGATTATCTCAAATTTCCGCAGATTGCGCCGTGATGAAATGCACGCTCTTCTGTTGTTCATCGTCTTCTGTCGTTCGTTCTTCTACTCCCGATCTTTTCGCCTTCGGTCATGCTTTTCCGGCATCATTGTCTTTCGATGCGGACCCGGTACACCTTTTCCGTCACGTGATCCTCCGCCTTGGCGGTGATCACCAGTTCCGTCACGCCGTCGTCCGGCAGCTTCACGGCCCGCGGCTCATGATCGTTGATGAGAATATTCCCCACATACACAAGCCCATGCTCATCCGCGGGCGTTGCCTTCATCCGCACCGTCCCGGTCCCCCGCGGCACCGTCAGCGTGTACTCCGTCACATCCGGATCGAACGGTTCGGACAGCTCGCCCTTATCAAAAGTCAGACCGGACAGATGCGCGTTCTTCCGGTACTCCCCGACAATCCGCAATATGTCGAAAATGCCTCCCGCAAATCCGCCCGTGCTCTGGAACCGGATCGTCACATAATGAATCTCGCGCTCCACCGTGTTCCCGCGCTCATCCGTTTCCCGCACCTTCTTCGTCCGGCTGCCGTCCACGACCGTCTGCGGAAGCTCATGCATCTGCACATAGAAATCTCCCGGATTCCGGTTCTCGATCACCTCCGTCACCAGCTTCACGTCATCCACATAGATGTCGAACGTACGCCCCTGATCCCCGCTGTAATAGATGACGGCCATCCGGTTCGTCTCTCCCGGCCGGACTTCCATATCGTAGCTGAAATATCCGCCGGACCTTGCGTCCCGGTACATCTTGCCGTTAAATGATCCGGTCGTGGAATCGGACGTCTGGCGATTGGCCGCCAGTTCATACTGGTCGTTCGCCACGATGACGAAGCTGATCGTCGACGATTCCAGCCTGCCGCGCTCCTTGGCCGCCAGTATCGAGCGCTGGTAGCTCTCCGAATCCGCCGTCACCAGTTCGAAGTAGATGCCGTAACGGTCCAGGTAACGCTGGAAGTGCGGCGTGAACACCAGTTCTTCGTCCGCGTCCGTCCCCCGCAGCGTGAACGCCAGCTTGCCGTCCGCCTTCACCACATGTTCCTTCACACGCGCCTTCCATCCCTCGATGTCTCCGTCCAGTATGAACACGGTCTGACGCACGCCAGGGTCCGGATTCGGCTTCAGCACATTGACCCCGTGGCTGCTCGTCGTCATATTGTTCGTTCCCAGACCCGCGCTCAGCACCACGGGACCGTACTTGAACGCCACGCTGTTCGGATTGTCCGGCAGCGCATGAATGACGATCTCCATCGGGAAGTCCAGCGTAATCTTCGTGCCGTCCTCCCACTCTTGCTTCAGCACGATGTAGCCGCCCTGCACCGCATATCCGTCAAGCCGCTCGCCGTTCACACTCACCGCGGGCAGCTCCGGCGCCCAGTCCGGTATGCGGAAGCGAAGCTCGGCATCGCTCGGCCCCGTCGTGTTCACCGTCACCTCGACCAGCCCGCTCGACGCGTCTCCCGCTCCCGTGTTCGGCAGATGGGACTTCACGGTCAACTTCAGATTCAGATCGTCCAGCGTCACGATCGAAGACAGGTACATGTTCACATACAGGCTGTTGCGATGTCTGAAATAAATGCTGTCGTTCAGCTTCGAGAAGTTTTCCATGCCCGTTCCCGTGCAGCACCAGAAATGCAGGAAGGCGCTGCCGAACACCTTGAAGAATCCGGTCGCCATCGGCTGGAAGTACATCGTCATGCCCGTCTCCGGATTTTGCGACGCCATGATCGCATTCGTGTACGCGTTCTCGTAAAAGTCCGCGTATTTTTTGTCCTTCGTGATCTTGTACAGTTCCCGCGTCAGCTTCAGCATATTGTACACATTGCACGTCTCATTGTTCACATTGGTGCGCTCCGCGTCCAGGATGCCCGGCATGCCGAAATGCTCGTTCTCGCTGTTGCCCCCCGTCACGTACGTATGATGGTCCACGACCATCTGCCAGAAGTTTTGCGCCACGATCAGGTAATACTGCTCGCTTTCTTCCTCCCCGAGCGCGATGTACCGTTTCAGCGCCCCGATGATCTTCGGAATCATCGTGTTGGCGTGTTTGCCGTTCAGCACGTCGATGTTCCGGTACAGTTGGTCGAACAGCGTCAGTTCGTCGAACTTCTCCGCCGCCCGCAGATAGATCGAGTTGCCCGTCAGGATGTAGAGATCGTACAGCGCATCGTTCATGCCGCCGTACTCCACGCTGAGGACGCGCGCCTTCATCGCGGCGTCCCATTTCGACGTCCGGTTGTAGACATATTCCCCCAGGCCTTCGGCGACCTGCAGCGCCTTCTCGCTGCCGCCGAACTGCGCCGCGCTGATCAGCCCCGCCAGAATCTTGTGCATCGTGTACCACGGCACCCACACCGCTTGGCCGCGCTCCACGCGATCGAGGAATTCCTCCGGAAACGCGGACACGTAGCCGTTGCCGTGCTCGGCCTGCACGAGCGCCAGTTCGTCGACGATGTAATCGATGCGCGATTTCAATTCCCGCTTCACATCTCCCGTCGCGTTCTGATAGGCCATGGAGATCGCCGACAAATAGTGGCCGAGCGTATGGCCGCGAATCTCCGTGCTTTCCCAGCCGCCGTACATGGACGCTTTCGGCTGCAGCCCGGCGGTGGAGCGGAATCCGCTGAGCAGTTTATCCGGTTCGAGGGAAAGCAGATAGGCCACCTCTTTTTCAAACGCGTTCACATAATACGGGTCGGTCAGCACCACCTGGTGCATCGCCACATCCTGCAAAGTATCGGACAATACGCGGGCCGCCACGATCAATTCAAACCTCCTCACCGCGGTTTCGCTCTGATAGACGGCTGTAGCCGTGAGAATGACAATCGCGTCTTCTTCACCGATTTCAGGTCTCTTCACTTCCCCCGTCGGCGATATGACCGATTCGTCGCTGGAACTCCAGGTGATGGCGGAACCATGCTCACCGACGGTCGGCAAGTCCAGGCTTCGGGTTACGATCAAAGGAAGGGTGATCGAGTTGAGATCGAGAAGCGGAATCCCTCCCTCGGTTTTGAACTCGCGTTCATGCAAATGTTTCACATCTTCATACGAGGCCACGGTACTGTACAGCCGATATTCATCCAGCGCGAATTTCGCGTACATATATCCGTAATTCGGACCGTTGTATCCGATCGCTTTTTGCGACGTGTCGTCAGCCCTGATGATTCCTTCCTGATTTTCGTACGACACGGTTGTTTCCTGCTCGATGCCGTTGCGGTAAATCTTCACTTCTTTTTTGCTGCTGTCGTAGGTGACCACGATATGGGTCCACGTGTTTTCGGGGAAAAACTTTTCCCGCGCATCCATATCCCCCTTGATCGACACTTTATAGGGCTGCCGTTCGGCCGAACCGATCGAGACCGCAAGCGGAGTCTGGTTTCCTTCGGAAGAAACATACCAACCGTCGCCGTTGAAGGTCGATTTATGCCAGGCGATCATCTGCTCCCCTTCCATCTTGCCGTTGGGCTTCAGCCAAAACGACAGCGTCAGATCGGCAGGTTGCAGCTCGCCGCTCGTTCCCAGATCGATCGCCGTCTCTCCTCTCAATTCTACCGCCAGGCCCCCTCCCACACCTTCGACAAACGCATAGTTGGTGCCGATGAACGTGCCGTGATGACGGCGTCCCGAGCTGTCCGTCAAATCCCCTTCAAAACTTAATGCCAGTACATTCGAGGCTTCAAACGGACTCGTCGGCGTTAAAGTCACGTTCGCAGGGCGAATGGCGATCGAACTGAACCATACGAGCATGCAGACCAACAGGATGATCAACGGTTTTTGCCATGTTTTCTGAAATGATTTCACAGATGCAGTCCCTCCCACCGAAGTTTCCTCTCAACCGCAACGATCTCATCCGGTCGCCGCTCATCGCATGCGCGTTCCCGTTTGATAGACGGCCAACAGCGCATCAATGTTTCCTAAACACGGCAAGCGGCAATACGGTGAAATGCGGCACAGCGCGCGCTACCCGGGACATCCGGGTGCAAGCTTAGTCCCAATGAACATACATCGACGCCATGCCTATGCTCAATCCGATCCAACCGCACAGCACCAAAAGTCCGATCAGCGGCCACGGTTTTTTGCACATGACATGAAGCCCGACGATGAGCAGACAGACGCTCCAGCATGAAAAAGGATGAATCTGCCCAAGCGCCAGTCCGAGCAAGGAATCCCTGTGTTCCACGAAGATCGAAGCATCCGGCATGACTTCGGACAATGAATCCGCTTTCATAATCAAAGCGGCAAAACCGATGATGAGGTTGCCGATCACCCCCGGTACGGAAGCGTACAGGGCAACATTCACCATATCTCCGTATGTCGCCGTTCCCCGAACCAGCATATTCACGAGCATAAGCGCCAAAGCTCCCAGGAAAACCTGCAGCGGAATCGCCAGAACAGCCCCTCCCAATGTGGAGAATACCGTGACGCTCGTTTGCATCGCTTCATCGTAGTGAAGGGGGGAAATCTCCCCTATGGCCACCGCGTATTTCAGCGCATTCAGGCTGTCTCTCACAACCGTCGGCAACTGCAGCAAAGCGGCCGCAAGAGATAAAGCGACCAGCACACCGACAGGGGCCGCCCAAGCCCGGTTATGTCTCAGGGATACGAATGTCGCATAAGGCTTGTATATCACACTAAACAATGCTTTCATTTCAACACCTTCCCCCGGTGCGATCCATGGAATCAAACGGGTGATTGCACGGGTGATGTCTGGATAACTTCGCCGCTTCTCATTCAAATCTATCATACACGAAAACATGGGGGGCGAAAAGAAAAATGAACCGCAACCTGCAAAAGCTGCCGGTTGCGGCTCAGCTTACCTTGATGCGTCCATATGCCGCGGTCATTATCTCTCATCCCGCATCCCCGATGATGCCGCATGCCGGCGTTCCGGCCTGCCGCGATTACGGCGCATCGCGGCAGGTCCGCTTAACGGGATCAACCTACATCAGACGCAACAGCCGATCGATCACCGCCGCCGCCTCCGCCCGTGACGCCGCGGCATGGGGAGCGAAACGCCCGTCGCCCACGCCGCCCATTACACCCGCGGAGCGAAGCGCGTTCACCGCATCGACGGCGTATTCGGAGATGCTCGCGGCATCATTGAACGATACGAGTATTCCCCGATCGAGATCCAGACGGAGATGCTTCGCCGCCGCATACGCCATTACGGCCATATCCTGTCTGGTGATTTCATCGTTCGGGCCGAAGGTGCCGTCGGGCCTTCCACGGACGATCCCCAGCGCTTGCGCGGATGCAACCGTCTCGTAATACCAGGCGTCCCGATTCACATCGCGGAACGTCGATACCGCGCCCTGATCCGTCAAGTCGAAAGCCTTCATCAACATGTGGAGAAACTGGGCGCGCGTCACTTTGCCGCTGGGATCGAACCTGCCGCTGCCGACACCGTCGACGATGCCTCTTGCCGCCAACGCTTCAATCGATGGTTTCGCCCAGCCGTCAAGCACATCGGAGAACGATATGTTGATATGGGCCGCCGCATACAGGCTGAGATGGGACGGACGGAACAGCACCTTCCCGCTGCGCGGATCATATCGTCCGTGTTTGACGACGATCGCCTCCCGATCCCCGATATGATATACGACCACATTGCCCGCCGATTCTCCGGGCTTAAGCTCGTAAGCAAGCGCCACCTGCACATTGCCCGCGACATCGGTTATGGCGACGCCGTCGATTTCCAGCGTCAGATCATATACCACGGCATTTTGCAGTTCGGAACGAGCATATTCGGGCAATTCGGTTACATCCACGCGCCGCACGAGGATGCGCAGCGTCTTCATGCTGTCTGTTTGCATTTGTTCGATGAGCAATTGGCGCTGAATCGAGATAACCGCCATTCCCACGTCGATCCTTAACAGGTCAAACTTGCTCTCTTCCGCATCGTTCAACAACGATTCGAGCGGAATATCCACCAGATAGCCGTCCGCTTCCTCCATCGAATGAACGACAATATTCAAAACCCGGTCCTTCAACCGCGCCAGCGCTTCCCGCACCGCATCCGGATTCAGCTTTACCGCCGCTCGGCCATCGTCCGCCGCAACATCGGCCCGTATCGTTCCTTCGTGATCGACAAAAGCATCCGTGTACTTGCCGGCGTCATCCTCCGTTTCATCCGAAGGCGCGGGATCGTTTCCGGTCTCAGCAGCATCATCACCTCCGCCGCTTCCATCGCCGTTTTCTTCATCGCCTCCTCCGCCGTCTTCATTGCCGTCTTCTTCATCGGCCTCTACGATCCAAATCCGGTACACCTTTTCCGTCACGTGATCCTCCGCCTTGGCGGTGATCACCAGTTCCGTCACGCCGTCGTCCGGCAGCTTCACGGCCCGCGGCTCATGATCGTTGATGAGAATATTCCCCACATACACAAGCCCATGCTCATCCGCGGGCGTTGCCTTCATCCGCACCGTCCCGGTCCCCCGCGGCACCGTCAGCGTGTACTCCGTCACATCCGGATCGAACGGTTCGGACAGCTCGCCCTTATCAAAAGTCAGACCGGACAGATGCGCGTTCTTCCGGTACTCCCCGACAATCCGCAATATGTCGAAAATGCCTCCCGCAAATCCGCCCGTGCTCTGGAACCGGATCGTCACATAATGAATCTCGCGCTCCACCGTGTTCCCGCGCTCATCCGTTTCCCGCACCTTCTTCGTCCGGCTGCCGTCCACGACCGTCTGCGGAAGCTCATGCATCTGCACATAGAAATCTCCCGGATTCCGGTTCTCGATCACCTCCGTCACCAGCTTCACGTCATCCACATAGATGTCGAACGTACGCCCCTGATCCCCGCTGTAATAGATGACGGCCATCCGGTTCGTCTCTCCCGGCCGGACTTCCATATCGTAGCTGAAATATCCGCCGGACCTTGCGTCCCGGTACATCTTGCCGTTAAATGATCCGGTCGTGGAATCGGACGTCTGGCGATTGGCCGCCAGTTCATACTGGTCGTTCGCCACGATGACGAAGCTGATCGTCGACGATTCCAGCCTGCCGCGCTCCTTGGCCGCCAGTATCGAGCGCTGGTAGCTCTCCGAATCCGCCGTCACCAGTTCGAAGTAGATGCCGTAACGGTCCAGGTAACGCTGGAAGTGCGGCGTGAACACCAGTTCTTCGTCCGCGTCCGTCCCCCGCAGCGTGAACGCCAGCTTGCCGTCCGCCTTCACCACATGTTCCTTCACACGCGCCTTCCATCCCTCGATGTCTCCGTCCAGTATGAACACGGTCTGACGCACGCCAGGGTCCGGATTCGGCTTCAGCACATTGACCCCGTGGCTGCTCGTCGTCATATTGTTCGTTCCCAGACCCGCGCTCAGCACCACGGGACCGTACTTGAACGCCACGCTGTTCGGATTGTCCGGCAGCGCATGAATGACGATCTCCATCGGGAAGTCCAGCGTAATCTTCGTGCCGTCCTCCCACTCTTGCTTCAGCACGATGTAGCCGCCCTGCACCGCATATCCGTCAAGCCGCTCGCCGTTCACACTCACCGCGGGCAGCTCCGGCGCCCAGTCCGGTATGCGGAAGCGAAGCTCGGCATCGCTCGGCCCCGTCGTGTTCACCGTCACCTCGACCAGCCCGCTCGACGCGTCTCCCGCTCCCGTGTTCGGCAGATGGGACTTCACGGTCAACTTCAGATTCAGATCGTCCAGCGTCACGATCGAAGACAGGTACATGTTCACATACAGGCTGTTGCGATGTCTGAAATAAATGCTGTCGTTCAGCTTCGAGAAGTTTTCCATGCCCGTTCCCGTGCAGCACCAGAAATGCAGGAAGGCGCTGCCGAACACCTTGAAGAATCCGGTCGCCATCGGCTGGAAGTACATCGTCATGCCCGTCTCCGGATTTTGCGACGCCATGATCGCATTCGTGTACGCGTTCTCGTAAAAGTCCGCGTATTTTTTGTCCTTCGTGATCTTGTACAGTTCCCGCGTCAGCTTCAGCATATTGTACACATTGCACGTCTCATTGTTCACATTGGTGCGCTCCGCGTCCAGGATGCCCGGCATGCCGAAATGCTCGTTCTCGCTGTTGCCCCCCGTCACGTACGTATGATGGTCCACGACCATCTGCCAGAAGTTTTGCGCCACGATCAGGTAATACTGCTCGCTTTCTTCCTCCCCGAGCGCGATGTACCGTTTCAGCGCCCCGATGATCTTCGGAATCATCGTGTTGGCGTGTTTGCCGTTCAGCACGTCGATGTTCCGGTACAGTTGGTCGAACAGCGTCAGTTCGTCGAACTTCTCCGCCGCCCGCAGATAGATCGAGTTGCCCGTCAGGATGTAGAGATCGTACAGCGCATCGTTCATGCCGCCGTACTCCACGCTGAGGACGCGCGCCTTCATCGCGGCGTCCCATTTCGACGTCCGGTTGTAGACATATTCCCCCAGGCCTTCGGCGACCTGCAGCGCCTTCTCGCTGCCGCCGAACTGCGCCGCGCTGATCAGCCCCGCCAGAATCTTGTGCATCGTGTACCACGGCACCCACACCGCTTGGCCGCGCTCCACGCGATCGAGGAATTCCTCCGGAAACGCGGACACGTAGCCGTTGCCGTGCTCGGCCTGCACGAGCGCCAGTTCGTCGACGATGTAATCGATGCGCGATTTCAATTCCCGCTTCACATCTCCCGTCGCGTTCTGATAGGCCATGGAGATCGCCGACAAATAGTGGCCGAGCGTATGGCCGCGAATCTCCGTGCTTTCCCAGCCGCCGTACATGGACGCTTTCGGCTGCAGCCCGGCGGTGGAGCGGAATCCGCTGAGCAGTTTATCCGGTTCGAGGGAAAGCAGATAGGCCACCTCTTTTTCAAACGCGTTCACATAGTACGGGTCGGTCAGCACCACCTGGTGCATCGCCACATCCTGCAAGGAATCGGATAACTTCCGCGCGACGACGATCACTTCGAATTGTCTGCTCACCTCAGCATTCCCGTACACGACTCTCGCTTCAAGCAGAACCTTCACATCCGCTTCTCCTACACCCGGCCTTGTCACTTTCCCCGTCGAGGAGATGACCGTTTCATCGCTCGAATGCCAGGTAATGCTCGATCCCAGCGCGCCGACGGCTGGCAGATGCAAATCCGCAACGGCGCGTTCCGGTATGACCAGCGAAGCCGCATCCGTGCTCGCCCTGTAGTGATCGGGGTCCTGACCGAGCTGTTCCGTGAAGAGCGCCAGGATCGTCTCCTCGGATACAGGAGTGTTGTACAAACGATAAGCGTCAATCGTGTATTTGGCGTAGCTGCCCCGATAGACCGGGCCGTTGTAGCCGATCGATTTTTCGCTCGTATCGTCCGCTCTGATCACCCCGTCGGCATTTGCGCTCAGCGGATAATCGATGTTGGTCGTCTGCCTGATCCCGTTTCGGTATATCGCCACCTGTTTCGTCGCAGCGTCATACGTCACCGCCACATGAGTCCACTGGTTGACCGGATAAAACTCGTTAACGGCGCCTTTCACGCTGACTTTGTACGGTTGGCCGGGGGACGAACCGAGCGACACTGCGATCGGGGTGTTCACATTTTCGATCGTCACATACCAGCCGTTGCTGTTATATTGGGTTTTGTTCCAGGTGATGATCTGTTCGCCCGTTATCGGCTGATTCGGTTTCAGCCAAAAAGACAACGTGAACTCCGACGGCTGCAGCACCCCTTTCGTACCGAGACGGATGTACGTTTCTCCGTCAAGACGAAGGGCCTTGCCGCCATTTATGCCGTCGACATATTCATACTGCTCCCCCTGGACCGTGACCTCATGGGCGTAGGGAGACGAATCCGCAACATTTCCCTCAAAATCAAGGGCAAGCACAAGAGCGTCTTCAAGTTGCGAGACATTCGCCCGCATCGTCGCATCTCCCGTTATTGGCGCGTTCAGCTTCCCCGTCACATCATCCCCGGCGGTGAGGTCCGCTTCATGCGGTTCCGCATGCTCATCGCCCCCGTTCGGCTCATCCGTTCCGGTCTGACCGGGGGCCGTCTCATCCTGCACGGTATCCGCCTCCTCCTGATGACGGCCTGCCGCATCCTGTTCAGCAGCCGCCTCTTCCCGATCATGATCCGCCGCTTCCTGCTCCGATTCCTGATGTTCCGCGTTACCGTCCGACGATCGGTGATCTTCAGCAAGATGAGAACGGTTCGTCCCATCCTGTCTGTCAAGCGACGCGGCCTGATCAAGTTCCCCCGCGCTCAGACCGGCATCCGCCAATTGAAGCATGGCGTTCGCCAATTCCAGATCGGCAGCCCTCGATTGCTCCAGCCATTCGCTGAGAACCGCCTGCGGCCGATGCATGAACACCGGGCTCACCCAAAGCGTCAGAAAAGCCGTTACGGCACAGATCGTTCTGGACAACCTTCTCACTTCATCCATCCCTCCTCGCGAACATTCCGAATACGCCGTCTCCGTGCGAGATTCGGCTTGACATGCCGGATCGACCACCTCCCTGAACAACAAACGTCATCGTATACCCTGCGGACAACTTGCGGATCACCTGCAACCGTTTCTGGAAACCGCATCCACACCCCATAATAGAGCGTTTTCACGGCGGATAACATAGAGATTTTTTTGAACTGTATGGAATTATTTGTCGCACGGAACGGCACATCTTTGGGGTGAAAGCATGATCGCTTCGCTCACATATTCGCTTGATTCGTGAATATATTGGTAATATTCCATCACTACACGGGGAGGTGTCGGCATGTCCCAACCTTTGTTCATCGTTTCGAAGGACGACTGGTCGCTTCACCGTAAAGGTTATCAGGATCAAATGCGGCATCAACAGAAGGTGCGCGAGGCATTGAAGCAAAGCCTGCCGGATCTCATCTCGGAAGAAAACATCATCATGTCGGACGGCAAGCGCATCGTGAAAGTCCCGATCCGCAGCCTTGACGAGTTCAAGTTTCGCTACAACTTCAACAAAAGAAAACATGTCGGGCAAGGGGACGGCAACAGCAAGGTGGGAGATGTTCTGGGCACAGACGGTTCGGCCGCCGGAAGCCGTGGTGGTCAGGGGGAGCAAGCCGGAGATTTGCCCGGCATCGACTATTATGAGGCGGAAGTGAATCTGGAAGATATCGAAGAACTCCTGTTCGAAGAGCTCGAGCTGCCGAATCTGAAACCGAAGGCCGAGCAGGATATGGTGGTAACCGACATTTCATTCGTTGACATACGCAAAAAAGGCATCATGACCAATATCGACAAAAAGCGGACGTTGCTTGAGGCGATCAAGCGCAACGCCCGCGAAGGAAACAAGCGGCTGAAAATATCGCCCGACGATCTGCGCTTCAAAACATGGACGGAAATCGTCAAGCCGCATTCCAACGCCGTCATCATCGCGATGATGGATACGTCGGGATCGATGGGACAGTTTGAGAAATACGTGGCGCGCAGCTTCTTCTTCTGGATGACGAGATTTCTGAGGCACAAATACGAGAAAGTCGAGATCGTATTCATCGCGCATCATACCGAGGCCAAAGAGGTGACGGAGGAGGAGTTTTTCACCAAAGGGGAAAGCGGCGGCACGATCTGTTCTTCCGCATACATCAAAGCGCTGGAAATCATCGATTCCCGGTATCCGCCCGATCGCTACAACATCTATCCGTTTCATTTTTCCGACGGGGATAATTTGACGAGCGACAACGAGCGGTGCGTTCGTTGCATCGAGGAGTTGATCAAGCGCAGCAACCTGTTCGGCTATGGCGAGGTGAACCAGTACAACCGCAGCAGCACTTTGATGTCGGCGTACCGCCACATTCAAAAACCCGAGTTCCGTCACTATATTATTCGAGAAAAGAAAGACGTGTACGCGGCTTTGAAATCTTTCTTCTCCGCGCAGGCCGCAGGCTGATGAACGGCAGCGGTGAGACGGAAGGAAGCAAACGGCCCGTGCATGCGCGAACTCGTACATGCGCGAATATGAAAGGAGGTACAAACGAGTGATCCTGATAGCCGGCGCGCAGGCGGACGTCGATACGCAAGGATGGCCTCCGCTCGCCCGCCACATCTATTTTTTGAAAAACAGCAGCCCGTATGTCTTTCGGTATTCTTCGTTGCGTCACCTTCAATTTGAGATGTTTTTGCGCGCCGCCATCGTTCAGGCCGCCCGCGATCTGAACGACAGCGGCGTCGAGTTCGCCACCTTCGAATATGCGCGATGCAACGAGAGATACTGGCGCCTGACGCCCTTGGGCGGGTTCATGCAGCGCCCGGACGTCAAACCGGCGGACGCGATTCGCGATATTTACCGGAACGGACCGCTGTACGCTTTTGAATGCGCAACCGCCATTCCGATCGTCTATTACAAAGCGGTGCTTGATGTGCTGGGCGACGAGACGTTCAACAGGCTGTTCCAGAACTTGCTGCTGTACAGTTGGAACTACGACAGCGATCTCGGCCTGATTCAAGAACGCGTCAGTCCGGAAAGGGCATTTCCGGGAGATGTGCTCTATTTCAACAATCCGGATTTTCACCCGCGGGCGCCGGAATGGCAAGGCGTCAACGTCGTCATGCTGGATGATGACGTCTTCTACGGGCACGGCGTGGGAATCACGTCGGGACTGGATATTATCATCGGCCTCAACATGCGCCGCAGACCGTTCAGTTTCCGCTCCGCCTATTTGATGGATCTGATCGTCTATCCGGACTTTGAGTATTTGTCAAGGTACATGCCGCCGTTGCCGTCCGCGGTATCCGGCGCCGCATCCCAGTCGGCTGCGGCCTCATCGCCGATCGGTTCTGCATCCGTTCTCCCGGGACTGGCCGGAACGCAGCTTACGCCGATGACGGCGGTGACGCCGCCTGCCGTCCCTCACCAACCGGGCGGAGAATATGCGGCATGGGACCCCTCGTTCTCTTCGCCGCCGGGAACGGTTCCGACGCCGTGGACTCCGCCGCATCCATCCTCTCCGCCGTCCGGGCTTGCGGAAACGCAGTCATCCGGATCGGCGCAACCGCCGGCATCCGATTCGATCCACCAGGCGCAGCTTGGAGATGTCCGTCCCGCCGATGCGCAGCCGGCGGACGCCTGCGATCCGCCTTGGCTCAGCCTGCCGCCTGCGGACAGTTCCCGCATCCGCGCCCGCGTCGGACGGCGGAGAACGATCGCATAAATCTTCTGCGCGTGATGCGCATACGGTTCATCGTCGCATTCGTTTTGCGTTTGCGACATGCCCCATCCGCCGCTTGCGGGATATGCCGTCAACAAAACGCGACAGGGCGCAACCAACGCCGTTGGCTGCGCCCTGTTTCTGTTTCGTCGCGGTCTTGCATGTGTCATTCGACAAGTCCGAATCTTCGCCGCGACGGTCACACTCTTACATCGATGTGTTTCCCGAGATGAGGCTGCACGCTCTGTTGCATCATTTTCGTGATGAACTCTGCACTGTTCTGAACCGACTGTTCCTTCACCATCCTGAGCAGACTGATTCCCACGGCCTGTCCGAGCTTCGCTTGCGACATGCCGATCGATAACGCCGCGATGTCCATCATTTAGCACCTCCGTCATTTAACAGACGTCCGCACCACGCGTGATGTTGCAACGCGCCTTCCGATATTTCCAGCATGTCCGGCGTTTCCAATCATTCGCATGACTGGTCCGCGGCATTCGGAATAGCGCGTTATCAAGACGGTTTATCCGACCAATTCTTTTCTGCGGAAGATCACGACGGCGGCGATAAGCAACGCCGCGATGCAGATGAACGAACATGCGACGGCCGGCCATATCCCGTCAGGCCACCCGCCCTGGGTAAACGCCGCCGCCGCGTAGTCGCCCAGTTTGCCCGGGCTCCATGTCATTTTCGAACCGAATTGCGAGGTGACGACGGAAAAAACGGCGGTGAGCAGCAGCGTCACAAAGGCGATCGTGCCTGTTGAACGAAGCGCTGCGCTCAGCGCGACCGTCAGCGTGACGGGCAATAAGAGCCCCACAATCATCAGGAAGGTGCCCGCGGCGAGCGCGGCTCCCGGCACGGGCCCGATCAATTGCCCGGTGTAATACCAAGCGCTCAGCATGCCCGTCACGGAAGCGGCGACGGTCATCAGCGCGGCCGCCGCCCACTTGGCGGTCACATAAGATGTGAACGACACGCGTTTCACGAGCACCATTCCGGCCACACCGCCGGCGCGCTCCGCAGCGATCGTCCCCATGAAGGCCAGCACGAGCACAAGCAAACCGAGCGTGAGGAAATCGCCGAGCGTATCCGCCATGACCTGACCGGCCGTCGGCTCCGGAAATTGAATGATCGTCCCCTCCGGCAAACTTCCGGACATCTCAAGGATGTCGGGCAAAAAATACATCATGACCGGCTGTATGACGCCCAGCACAGCGAACACCAAGGGAATCCATATCCACTTATAGTTGCGTGCGCACTCCACCATCTCTTTCTGGAACAAAACCAGCCACTGTTTCATCTTTGCACCGCCTCCATGAACAGATCTTCCAGCGATGTTTTGGCGATCTCCAGCCTGCGCAGCGGAGTCCCGCGTTCCGCCAGATGCGTCATCAGCCGGCGTCTGACCTGCTGCAGCTCGCCGGCATTCGCCAGCGTAAAGCGGACGAAGGTGCCCGCCGTTTCCACCTTCGCCCATCCCGCCAGTTCGCGCCACGCCGGAAGCGATGTCTCCAGTTCCGCAGCATCGTCAAGTTCCAATTCGATGACCGGCCGCTGGTGCTGGGCGCGAAGATCGGACAAGCTGCCGGATATGACGATTTCCCCCTGGCGAATGATCAGCACGTCGTCGCAAATTTCTTCCGCGTCGGGCAATACATGCGTCGAGAACAGGATCGTCGTCTCTTCCTTGATTCGCTTCATCAGCTCCAGCACTTCCCTGCGCCCGATCGGATCGAGCGCCGATACCGGCTCATCCAGAATAAGCAGCCGAGGGCGATGCATCATCGCCTGGGCAAGACCGAGCCTCTGTTTCATTCCGCCGGAATAACCGCCGATTTTGCGATGTTTCGCTTCCGCGATGCCCACCAGTTCGAGCAGTTCATCCGCGCGGCGACCTGCCTGCCGTTTATCCATTCCCGTCAGACGGCCGACATAGATCAGAAATTCCCGTCCGCTCATCCAATTATAAAAGGCCGTGTATTGCGGCAAATAGCCGATATGCGCGCGCAAATCCTTCTCATCGCCCGCTCCGTCGAAACGGATTTCCCCCGATGTGGGCTTTAGCAGACCGGACAACATATTGAGCGTCGTCGTTTTCCCCGCGCCGTTCGGTCCCAGCAAGGCGGTGCAGCGTCCCGCCTCAATTGCAAACGAAATGCCGCGCACAGCCTCTGTCTTCCCGTAAACCTTCACCAGTTGACGGACTTCCATCAGCGCCATTTCAATCCCTCTTCTTTCCGAATACGAAATAGGCAACCGGCCCCACTATATTGACAAAGATAATGATCGCGCACCACATCCATTTCGGACCGTTCGTCTCTTCCGCGCGGATGCAATCGGTCAGCGCGATGGCCATCAGAATCAAATTGAAGATGATGATCGGCGCAATGAGTTCCCAAGGGACATCCACCACCGTTCTCAGTTCATTCATGAATTTTCCCCTCCTTCTTCATTGTCCATTTCCGCTTCAAGCTCCGGTAAATCATGCCGCAATGGCGATAAATCTTGCGGACGATCAACAGATACAGGATGAGCGGCATCGGAAACGAAATCATCCCCCACAATCCCCAGAACCAAGGGTAGCTTTCCCTCTTCCGGGCATCGATGAACAACCAGGTCCCCTGGGTGAAACAGATCGGCGGAATGATCGCCCAGAAATACCACGGCATAGCGGCTAACTCTTCAAAACCCTGCTTCCATATCGACACGAACTCTCTGGCCAAAGCGTCGAACGTCAGGAACTCTCCGAATGACTCCAGGTACATCAGCCGTCCACCTTCTTCCGTCTGCGGAGAACAGCGGGGAGCGAGATCAATCCCAGCACGATCGGTTGAAAGATGAGCATCGCGACTGGTCCATAGGCCATCGCACCCATCGTCAGCAATACCGCGAGCGGTGAAACGAGGAAGAACAGCATCAGATCCCGTCTGAACGCCCTCTTCTGTTCGGCCTGACGCTCGGCCACATAGGATGCGAACCATTCGGCGGAAGGCGTTTCTTTGCGGGTCACGCTTTCCAGAAGTTCCAGAGCCGCTTTCATCTCCGATTCATACAGCGTAATGTCTTCAAGCTCATCCGCCGCGTTGCAGCCGAAGTTGTCCGAAGTGTCACGGTCAGGCTCCGCCGGCTCTTCACGGCCGGTTTTATCCGCTGCTTTTCGGTCAGTCTTATCCCGCGCTTCGCAGTTGTCTTTACCCGATGTGTTGCTGTCAAGCTCATCCCGCCCTTCGTTGCCGTTTTTGTCCGCTCCGTTAAGGTACGTTTCATCCGGCGCTTTGCGTTCATGTTCCTGCGAAGCATTGCGTTCGCGTTCGTCCGAGTCGCGCGGCTTCATCGATTGCCCCACTCCTTTCGAATCCGGCTGATGCCGTTATGAATGCGGGATTTGATCGTTCCCGCTGGAACGTCGAGCATGGAGGCGATTTCCTCCTGAGAATATCCGTAATAATGCTTCAACATGATCGGCACCCGGAGATCCGGATCAAGTGTCGCCAGAACGTCGAGAAGAGCATGCCATTCTTCGTTCGCGGCATTCGCCCGCCACCTGAGCTGCCGCATAACCCGCTCGGCTTCCGTCTCGACAAGGCGCCGATCGCGCTTCATCTTGCGCATATGATCCATATACAGCCTGCTGGCGATGGTGATCAGCCAAGTCGATAATTTGGACTTGTCCTGTTCATAAAGGTGGAGCTTCCGCATGGCCTTGATCATCGTATCCTGCACAAGATCTTCCGCCAGTTCCGGGTTCATTGTAATGTTGACCAAATAGCCGCGAAGCAAGGAATAATGGCTGCGGAACAATTCGGCCAACGCCTCGGTATTCCCTTTTTTGGCAAGCTGTATGAGCGTCCTCTCGTCCATGCCTGACTCCTTCAACAAAACAGCGCGCTTGTCTTTGTTGTTCATCAATGATACGATCGGCCCGTCCGATTCGTTCACGATAAAATGAAAAAATAAAATGAAATGCACCATCACATGCGAGACCGTCAACATAATAACCGAGCGCAGAAGAAGAAGATGCGGAATGACTGTGAACGAATCAGGTTCATTTCGCGAATGACAGATATCTCCATTCTTTGATGAAAGCCTGCATTGCATACACATTGGTGACCGGATTCCTTCCCCGCGCTCCCTGCAACGAATCCTGTCATCCGCTGATCCGCCGCATTTCGCCCTAAGATTCCGTAGTCCGGTCCGTTCTGCCGTTTAACGATGCACAGGTTGCGGTAATTGGATCGCAGAATCATATGGACGCAGTGTGCGGGGATCACGGGACATTCCGCATATTCTGCATACATTCGACATATGTACTTTCGACATCTATGAAAAAACCACCTTGGTGAGGACCAAGATGGTTTCGAACAGACGGTTTATAAGTTTTTGAAAATACGCGGCGGCCGGCCGTCGATCTTCATCGCGCCATCCGCCGCTTCTTTCTCCACGAACGTTCCTTCTCCGGCGTGAACGATTAATTTGCGCCGGCTGAGGTCGTGAATCTGCACGTCGAATTGCTGTATAAGCTCATAGAAAGAAATGACACAGCCGTCTTTCCGGTCGATGTCGTCCAAATCCCACACCAGCACCTGCGCCGATTTTATCCTTACCAGTTCTTTTTTCAGGTCCTCGACGCTGTGCGCGACGGCCTCGATATCATACCCCCACCAACTCGCCCACTTCCGCACATTGGCTAGTTCACCGCTGCTGCATAAGAAAGGATAATACATGACCGTTTTCACACGAGTGCCTCCAATCCCTGTTCCGGGCAGTCCGGGGTATTTTCCTGGATGTCTTTACAGCTATCATTATATAACGTTTGCACAAGACAGAAAATATAAATTCCATTAAACCCAAATAGATACTTTTAAAAATTTTAAAAAGGCTGCGGTCCGCGCCCGATCGGTGCACATAACGTCTTTTTCTCTGAATATATTATGACATACGGATGCTTCTCCGTTTTTTATCTCTCCGTCATGGAGACAAGGGAGGATGGGACCACGATGAACGCTGATGAGATCAAGGAACTCGAAAGGGCGATTCACGATATTACAGAGATCGCACAAGGATTCGGTCTGGACTTTTATCCGATGCGTTACGAAATATGCCCGGCGGACATCATCTATACGTTCGGCGCCTACGGCATGCCGACCAGATTCAGCCATTGGAGTTTCGGCAAGGCGTTCCACGCGATGAAGATGCATTACGATTACGGCCTCAGCAAAATCTACGAACTCGTCATCAATTCCAACCCTTGCTACGCGTTTCTTCTCGACGGCAACTCCCTCATTCAGAACAAGATGATCGCCGCGCACGTCCTTGCGCATTGCGATTTTTTCAAGAACAACGTCCGGTTCTCCAAGACGAACCGCGACATGATCGAAAGCATGTCGGCAACGGCCGAACGCGTGCGCAGATATGAGATTCAGTACGGGATGGAGACGGTGGAACGGTTCCTCGACGCCGTTCTCGCGATCCAGGAACATGTGGATCCGGGATTGATCAAACCGTACCGCCGCGATTATCAGGAACAGGAACATGCGAAACACGCATCCCAAAACCGGACCAAACCGCTGACCGGATACGAAGACCTTTGGTCGCTTGACCCCGACGAACAGCCCGAACAACGGAAAGAACCGGAGGAACCTCCGAAACCGTTTCCTCCGCATCCGGAGAAAGATCTCATGTGGTTCATCCAGCAATATTCCACGGAACTGGAGGACTGGCAGCGCGACATCATGACGATGCTGCGCGATGAAATGTTGTACTTCTGGCCCCAGATCGAGACGAAAATCATGAACGAAGGATGGGCCACCTATTGGCACCAGCGGATCATGCGCGAACTGGATCTGACGTCGGAGGAAACCGTGGAATATGCAAAATTGAACGCCAGCGTCGTTCAGCCTTCCCGACATTCGCTCAACCCGTACTATCTCGGCCTGAAAATTTTCGAAGATATCGAAAAGCGCTGGGATAATCCGACCGAAGAAGAACAGCGGCGATTCGGCCGGAAGCCGGGCAAGGGAAGGGAAAAAATATTCGAAGTGCGCGAGACGGACTCGGACATCTCGTTCATCCGGAACTATTTGACGAAGCAGTTGGTCGAGGAAATGGACATGTACGTATTCGAAAAGAAAGGCCCCGATTGGACGATCACGGACAAATCGTGGGAAAACGTGCGCGACCAGCTCGTGTATTCGCGCGTCAACGGCGGCTTCCCCGTCATCGTCGTCGAGAACGGCGACTTCGGCAAGCGCGGCGAACTGTACCTCGTGCATCGCTACGAAGGCATCGAGCTGGACATCAAATATGTGGAGAAGACGCTGCCTTACGTTTATCAGCTGTGGGGACGTCCGGTTCATCTGGAAACGGAAGTCGAGACGAAGAAGGTGTGCTTCTCCTATGACGGAACAAAGACGCATCGGAAATTTTTGTGAGACGAAAACCCTCAGAATGGAGAAAAAATGGCGGAAGCTGAACTTCCGCCATATTGCTTTCACCGACCGGTCACGCGCTTGCCGATCGTCCGTCTGCGCATCCGCCTGTTTAAGCGTCGGCGCCAGAGCTTTTGCGGGATTTCCCGCGCTTGACGACATAGCCGATCGCAAGCACGAAAATGATCAGGGAGATTTCAAAGATGTAGCGCAGAACCGCGTTTTCAAAATAAGGCTCCACGAATTTTTCTCCGACAATCATCTTCGCCGCGGTCCAGACGAGAATGCCGGCGCCGGCATAGATGATGATCGGGAAGCGTTCAAGCAGTCGCAGGATGACCGTGCTGCCGAACAAAATGACCGGAACGCTGATGAGCAAACCGAGGATCACCATGAAGGTGCTTCCGTGCGACGCCCCGGCGATGGCCAGCACGTTGTCGAGACTCATCACCGTGTCGGCGATCAGGATGGTGCGGAGCGCTTCCCCGAACGTTTTGGCCTGGCTGCCCTCCGCACCATCGTGTCCTTTGTCTTCCACAAGCAGCTGGTAAGCGATCCACAGAAGCAGCAGACCACCGACCAGATGCAATCCCGTAATTTTCAGCAATTGAACGGCTGCAATCGTTAAAACCGTACGAATCGCGATTGCCCCGAAAATTCCCCAGAAGATCGTCCGCTTCTGCTGATGTTTCGGCAAGTTGCGCGCGGCCATCGCGATGACGACGGCATTATCTCCCGCCAGCACCACATCGATGATGACAATGGAAAAAAGAGCTTGCCAAAACTGAGCCGAAAACAGTTCAATATCTAACAACAGGTGTCCCTCCACAACTGATCAAAATATAAGTGCCGTGTAGGCGTTCGTGCATTTTTTGGACAAGTGATGCGAATGATGATTTTCACAGAACCGTCGAATCATGATTTCGATTGCCGTGATGTCCGGATATGTACAGTGCCTGAATCCCCCCATTATCATGCCAAAATAAAATGACCTTTACTCGTCGAAGTAAAGGCCATGAAATAAATAAGAGACCTTTACTTCTCCGGACAAGTAAAGGTCTCGCTTACAACTTTCGTTGCCAACATAACCGGGACCATGTGGTCCGTCATGACGATTATGCTGAAAAAGCTACTCCCCTTTATGGAAAGTTATACAACTTGTTCGTTATCATCATACTATCATCCGTTCGGTTCGTCAATAGATAGGGACGGAAAAAAGTTTACCGGTTCAGCAGACTTCCGACGTAACGGAGCAGTTCGTTCGCGCAGATCGGGCAATAACCGTGCTGGTCAATCAATTGCTGCGTCACTTCGTTGATTCTGCGAAGCTGCTGCTCGTTCGGCGTCTTGGTCGTCGTCGTAATTTTCACGATATCTTTCAGATCGGCGAACAGTTTCTTTTCGATGGCTTCGCGCAACCGTTCGTGGCTGTTGTAGTCGAATTTCTTGCCTTTGCGCGAATAGGTCGAAATGCGGATCAGAATCTCCTCGCGAAACGCTTTTTTCGCATTTTCGGATATGCCGATCTGCTCTTCGATCGACCGCATGAGCCGTTCATCCGGATCGAGTTCTTCACCCGTCAGAGGATCTTTGATCTTTGTCCAATTGCAATATGCCTCGATGTTGTCGACATAGTTTTCAAACAGCGTCCTCGCGGATTCCTCGAATGAGTAGACGAACGCCTTTTGCACTTCCTTCTTCGCCAGCTCATCGTATTCCTTTCGCGCGATGGAGATAAAATTCAGGTAACGTTCGCGTTCTTCCTTCGTGATCGACGGGTGCTGGTCCAGGCCGTCTTTCAGCGAACGCAGCACATCGAGCGCATTGATGCAAGGGGCATCGTGCCGGATGAGCGCGCTGGAAATGCGGTTCACGACATACCGCGGATCGATGCCGCTCATGCCTTCGTCGGGGAATTCGTTTTGCATTTCTTTCAGATCGGCCTCTTTGAAACCTTCCACCGCCTCGCCGTCATACATCCGCATTTTCTTAAGCAGATCCATGCCCTGTTTCTTCGATTCGCGCAGCCTTGTCAGGATGGAGAAAATGCTCGCCGTGCGAAGCGTGTGCGGCGCAATGTGGATATGCTGCATATCGCTTTGCTGGATCAGTTTCGCGTATATTTTCTCCTCATCCGAAACGCGGAGATTGTACGGAATCGGCATGACGATCATTCTCGACTGCAGCGCCTCATTTTTCTTGTTGCTGATAAACGCCTTGTATTCCGCTTCATTCGTATGGGCGATGATCAGCTCGTCGGCCGATATTAGCGCGAATCTTCCCGCCTTAAAGTTGCCTTCCTGCGTAAGCGACAGCAGATTCCACAGAAACTTCTCGTCGCATTTCAACATTTCCTGGAATTCCATCATGCCGCGGTTCGCCTTGTTCAATTCCCCGTCGAAGCGGTAGGCGCGCGGATCGGACTCGCTGCCGTATTCGGTGATCGTGGAAAAATCGATGCTGCCGGTCAGGTCGGCGATGTCTTGCGATTTCGGGTCCGAAGGGCTGAACGTGCCGATGCCGATGCGTTTTTCTTCCGACAGGATGACTCTTTCCACCATCACATCCTCGATCCTGCCGTTATACTCCGTATCGAGCCGCATCTGGCAGGCCGGGCACAGATTGCCTTCGATCTTCACTCCGAGTTCTTTTTCGACTTCGGGTCTTAACTCCGCAGGTATGAGATGCAAAGGTTCCTCCTGCATCGGGCATCCCTTTATCGCGTATAACGCTCCCTCGTCGGTGCGGGAATAACGTTCCAAACCGCGTTTCAGCATCGTGACGATGGTCGATTTGCCTCCGCTGACCGGACCCATGAGCAGCAAAATGCGCTTGCGCACATCGAGTCTGCGTGCCGCCGAATGGAAATATTCCTCCACCAGTTTTTCGAGCGTTTTGTCCAACCCGAATATTCCGTCTTCAAAAAACTTATACTTCTTCTGGCCGTTTTCTTCCGTTATGCCGTGCCATGCTATCATATCATACACTCGCGCATGCGCGGTCCGCGCCACCTTCGGGTTTCTGCGAACAATCTCCACATAATCGCGAAACGTCCCCGACCATTGAAGCTTCTCTTCCTCAGCCCGATGCCTCGATATTCGTTCGAAGATATCCATGGCTGCCTCCTTCCCTAACACTCCGGTTCGCAGGTGCGTGAGATTGACATTCCTAACGTACTAATACCTATGCAGAAGACGAGTCGATGTTTCCGGTTTTCCGCGAGGTCATATATAAATATGACGGTCTGAAGCAACCGGATTCGACTCAAGCGGATGAAAAGGATCGACGGGCAAACCGGACGGCAATCGACAGCAACACAAAAGGCCCGACACTTATCGTGCCGGGCCCGCGCTTCATGCAGAGCCTTATATATCATTCATCGCGATTTTTGCGATCTTCACCGCCGTCCTTCAACCTGCCGGCGCGCCGCAACGCTTCCCGCAGCAAAAACTCGATATGCCCGTTTATGCTTCGAAATTCGTCCGCCGCCCAACGCTCAAGCGCGTCGTATATGTTCGGGTCGATTCTCAGAGGAAACTGTTTCTTGCGTGTCATGTGCGGCGATTCCTTAATACAGGCTGCTCGTGTTGATCACGGGCTGCGCCCCGCGATCCGAAACGATCGCCACGAGTAAATTGTTAATCATATTCGCCTTCCGCTCATCATCCAGTTCCACAATTCCGTCTTTCACAAGTTGCGCAATCGCCATCTCGACCATGCCGACGGCGCCTTCCACAATCTGCTGACGGGCGGCGACGATGGCGGCGGCCTGTTGTCTTTGCAGCATGGCGGCGGCGATCTCCGTCGAATACGCGAGATGGGTTAATCTTGCTTCCAGCACCTCGACTCCGGCCACCCTGAGCCGTTCCTGCACATTTTCGCTCAGGCGCTCGGCGATTTCATCGGTGTGGCTGCGCAGGGAATACACATCGCGGTCGAAAGCGTCGTACGGATATTGGCTCGCGATATGGCGGATCGACGTCTCGCTCTGAATCTCCACGTATGTTTGATAATCATCGACGTCCAGCAGCGCTTTCGCCGAGTCGATGACGCGAAAGACGATGACCGCGGCGATCTCGATCGGATTGCCGTCGAGATCGTTCACCTTCAGCTTGCTGCTGTTGAAGTTGCGGACGCGCAGCGAGATATTCTTGCGCGTGCTCAGCGGGACCGTCATCCACAACCCGCTCTCGCGCACGCTGCCCACATATCTGCCGAAAAACATCAGCACGGCCGCCTGGTTCGGCTGCACCATGATGATGCCGGAACTGAGAAGCAGAGCGATGATGAACAGCAGCCCCCCGATGATGATGTTCTTCATAACAAACAGGAACGCGCTGACTCCTATCAATGCCAAAATGATCAGCAATCCGACAAATCCGTTGATGAGAAAAACCGGTTTACGCTCACTCATAGTGATCACCTCATTGATTCATGTTCAGTTATATTAAATTTATATCATAATGATATCATTTTAGAATCATTATTGCAAGATAAGCTGTAACAACAACTGAGCGTCCGGTCAAGCGGACACGGTTCTTTTTTCACACATGAAGAGGCCGGACGTATCCGGCCTCTTCACCTTCTTCACTGCAACCAGCTTCATGACATATTGATCGGCGTATGACAGGCCGCGCTCGTATGCCATGGAAAAACTCGTCACGAACGACAGGTCCGCGTCTAGCATTCATTCGGATTGGAATCGCGCGCCGCGATGAACGCCTGAATCGCTTCATCCGCGTCGTCTTGCTCCTCCGGCTTCTTCGTCTGCTCTTTAACTTCGGCGCCGTTTTTCGCGTCCTGAACATGTTGCTTCCATTCATTCGTCTGTTTCATCGGTCACACCTGCCTTCTGATCATGTTGAAACCGACCCTTTCCGTCGACGAGTTGCGTAACGCCGTCGCTTCACCGCTTTCGAAATCCCGCGTCGGCGTCTCCCTTCCTATACGTTGCGCCTTTTGGCCCGCATTCATGCACGGAAGCGAATTGTTCAAGGGTTGTCTACGGTTTTGTCATTTTCTTTTTGCCCGTGTTTCCTGTATAATGTGGGTATACTATTACGGCTTGCCGATGGCTTATCGAGAAGAATTGGAGGTAATCGCATTGACACCGGTTTTTTGGCTTGTCATGTCTGCGATCGTCCTGCTGGTCGGTTCGATCTTGACCGCGGGATTTCGCGACGATATGACCAAAGGTCTGTAATCGGCCGTATAAAAGGAAAAAAGCCTGCGTTTCTTCGCGTGAAGAAATGCAGGCTTTTTTCCTAAGGCACGCACATCGGACGGGTTAAGCATCCAGAAACTTGATCAGTTGTTCAATGCAGCCTTTGCAAATATAACGGTCACGGAATTCAGTCACTTGATCCGTCGAGCTGCACAGAACGCAATGGGGTCTGTATCTTTCCAGTATAATGTGCTCTCCTTGTACAAGAATCTCCACCGGATCTCCTTCATTCATATTGAAACGTTTTCTTAATGATTTCGGAAGCACCAGTCTTCCCAGCTGGTCAACTTTTCGTACTACGCCTATTGGTCTCATGATAGTTACCCTCCTGAAGCAATAATGTATGTGGAATACTGCGTTTAATGGATCACGCCGGGACGACATTTTTTACGCCGTATCCAATGTTCTCCCCTTGCACCCCTGTCTTCCCATTCCGTTTATGTACGAGTTATCCCACATCATGATATTCTATAAACCAATAGTATTATTTCGCTTCTAAACATTAAATTCCTTCAAAAAATTAATTGTTTTTTATGCCATTATTTGAAATATTAGTTATTATCTCATTCCAGGAAATCCTGTCTGTCTGAGCGCCTCGTACAAAACGATTGCGGCCGAATTGGACAAATTCAGCGACCGCACGTCATCCGTCATCGGGATCCGCATGCACGTATCGGGATTGGCGCGAAGCAATTCCTCCGGAAGCCCTTTCGTTTCTTTCCCGAAGACGAAGAAATCCCCGTCCTTGAACGAAAAATCGCAGTAGCGCCTGACCGCCTTCGTCGACGTGTAGTAAAAAGTCGCACCCGCATGCCGGTCCAACACTTCCTGAAAAGAATCGTAATAGGTGATATGAACGGCAAACCAATAGTCGAGTCCCGCACGCTTCAGCGTACGGTCATCCGTACGAAATCCAAGCGGTCTTACCAGGTGCAGATGCGCACCGGTGGCCGCGCACGTTCTCGCGATATTTCCGGTGTTCGCCGGAATCTCCGGCTCCACAAGAACGATGTGAAACGTCATCTTATCACCTGCCGTATTCGTGGATGAATCGTCAGCCGGGCGAAGAAAGAGACCGTCAAGCTCACCGCATGACGGTCTTGCCGTTCGCGTCTGTCATCCGTTTCGCTGCAGGAAATCAAGCATAAACTGCCGCAACGCCTTGCAGCTTTCGTACGGAACGGCGTTATACAACGACGCGCGCAAACCGCCGACGCTGCGGTGTCCTTTCAGCCCGACAAATCCTTGTTCGGCGGATTCTTTAATAAATTTTTTCTCCAGTTCCTCATCGGCCAGCCGGAACGTGATGTTCATCGGGGAGCGATGATCGGGATGCGCCACTCCTCGATAGAAGCCGCCGCTCTGATCAATGACGTCATAGATCAGTTTCGCTTTTTCAAGATTGCGTTGTTCCATTGCGGCCAAACCGCCGTTTTCCTCGATCCATTCCAGCACCAGATTGACCATGTAGACCGAATAAACCGGAGGCGTATTATACAACGAATCGTTATCCACGTGCGTGCGGTAGCGGAGCATCGTCGGCAGATGTTCGTTCGCTTCGGCGAGATCTTCGCGGATGATCACCACGGTCACGCCGGAAGGACCGAGATTTTTCTGAGCTCCCGCATAAATAAGGCCGAACCGGCTGACATCGATCGGTCGGGACAAAATATCGCTGGACATATCCGCCACAAGCGGCACATTGCCGGTATCCGGGTATGTCTTGTACTGGATGCCGCCGATCGTTTCATTGGAAGTGATATGGAGATAAGCGGTCCGTTCGGGCAGCTCCAGCTTGTCCACGTCCGGCACGCGCGTATATTGATCCTCTTTGGAGCTGGCGACGATCTTGACTTCGCCGAGCAACCTCGCTTCTTCGATCGCCTTTTTCGCCCAGCTTCCCGTATCCACATACGCCGCCACCGTACCCTGACGCAGCAGATTCAGCGGAACCATTGCGAATTGCGTGCTGGCCCCGCCATGCAAGAACAGCACTTTATACCCGTCCGGAATCTGCAGCAACCGTTTGAGCCGTTCCTGAGTCTCGCTGTTGACGCGTTCATACTCTTTGCTTCTATGGGATATTTCCATGATGGACATCCCGATTCCCTCAAAATCAACCAATTGCTCCTGTGCCTTCTGCAAAACTTCCAGCGGCAGAGCCGCAGGTCCGGCATTGAAATTGTAAGCTCTGCTCATGGTCTCCACACCCTTTTCCTATCATTTAATACGCTAATCATAACAGTATTCATTTTCAGGTTCAAGTACATCCGGCACAGCATTCCGCAGCAAAAAAGCCCGCCCTTTCGGGCAGGCTTTCCGTTCATACGATCCGTCGGTCTTCAAGCCGATCAGCAATCGTAATACAGATGGAATTCGTACGGATGAGGACGAATGTTGACCGATTTTGCTTCCGCTCTCTTGAAGGAAATGTAGTTCTCCAGGAACGATTCCGTGAATACGCCGCCTTCCGTCAGGAACGCGTGATCCGCTTCGAGGTGATCCAGCGCCTCATCCAGCGAAGCCGGCACACTGCGGATTTCCGCTTTTTCCGCATCGGACAGTTCGTAAATATTTTTGTCGATCGGGCCGTAGCCGAGCTTGCGCGGATCGATCTTGTTCTTGATGCCGTCGAGTCCGGCCATCAGCATCGCTGCAAAAGCCAGGTACGGATTCGCCGTCGAGTCCGGCGTCCGGAATTCGATTCTCGTTCCCTTCGGCGTCACCGCTGCTACCGGGATGCGGATGGCGGCGGAACGGTTGCCTTTGGAGAAGACGAGATTGACGGGCGCTTCATAACCCGGCACCAGCCGTTTGAACGAGTTCGTGCTCGGGTTCGTGATCGCGATCAGCGCCGGAGCATGGTACAAAATACCGCCGATATAGTACATCGCCAATTCGCTCAGGTTCGCATATCCGCCTTTTTCATAGAAGAGCGGCACATCCCCTTTGAAGATCGATTGGTGGGTGTGCATGCCGCTGCCGTTGTCGCCGAACAGAGGCTTCGGCATAAAGGTGGCCGTTTTACCGTAACGGCGCGCGGTATTGTGAATAATGTACTTGTACTTCATCAGATTGTCGGCGGTTTTCACGAGCGTGTCGAAACGGAAGTTGATTTCTCCCTGACCGGCGGTCGCCACCTCATGGTGATGACGCTCCACCTGAATGCCCGCTTCCGTCAGCAAACGGCAGATTTCCGTCCGGATATCTTGTTGCGTGTCGGCCGGTTGCACCGGTACATATCCGCCTTTATTCCGGATCTTGAAGCCCAGGTTGCCGCCTTCTTCGGAACGCCCCGAGTTCCAGTGCGCTTCCACCGAATCCACTTGCGCGACGAACGAATGTTGCGAATACTCGAAGCGCACGTCGTCGAAAATGAAGAATTCGGATTCGGGCGCGAAGTATGCGGCGGTGCCGATGCCGCTCTCCTGCAGATACTTTTCCGCCTTTTTCGCGATGCCGCGCGGGTCGCGGTCGTATTTTTCACCCTCCGGAGTCAAAATATCGCAAACGACGATCAGCGTCGGATGAGCGGTGAACGGATCGACATAGGTTGCCTCAGGATCCGGCATCATGACCATATCGGATTCTTCGATGCCGCGGAACCCCGGAATGGAAGATCCGTCAAAAGCGACCCCGTTTTCGAATGTCTTTTCGTCCACCTGATAGGCCGGCAGCGTTATGTGATGAGATCTGCCGGACAGATCGGTGAAACGAAAATCCACCCACTCGATGTTGCGCTCCTTAATCAATTCCAATACGCGTTGAACTGACATTGTATGATTCCTCCCCCAGTCCGAACATTTAACGGCTTTATCAGGCCGAACGTTCAAAATAAATATCGCTTATGTGGTCATTATAATGCCGCCGGAGAAAATCGTCAATAGTGATGTAAGATATTTTTTATTACTATGTTAGGTTATATTACATTTAGCTCGAATCAGGAAATTTATGTAATATATCAACAATATATCAGGCGGATTATATCGAAATTTACACAAACCACGTTCGATAAGTTATGTTTTCTGACGTGAAAACATTTAGTTATCACATCGTTTTTTCATCGGGACGAATCAAAATCACGCGTAAAACGGGACCGGACAGCGCATCAGGATGGCGAAAATCCGAACAAAAATGAACATCCGAAAACCGGACCCGGTTTTCGGATGAAAATGACATGCATATGGAAGAAAATATTTCAAAGCGCCATCATTGCAAGGCGAAAGAAGCGTTATGCTTCGTATCCAGTTTTTTGCCTACGATCGGCGCGAGCTTCTCGAGGTCTTGCAGCAGTCTCGCGAACTGATCCGGGAAGAGCGACTGCACGCCGTCTCCGGTCATCGAGTTGTCCGGATCGGTATGCATTTCAATGATCAGTCCGTCGGCGCCGGCCGCCACCGAAGCCTTGCTCATCGTTTCAACGAGTTCACGGCGTCCCGTACCGTGGCTCGGGTCTACGATCACCGGCAGATGGCTCAGCTGATGCAGCACAGGAACCGCGTTCAGATCCAGCGTATTTCTCGTGTATGTCTCGAACGTGCGGATCCCCCGTTCGCACAGCATGACGTTCGGATTTCCGCCGGCGAGGATGTATTCCGCCGCGTTGAGCAGTTCATCATAGGTGGCGCTGAACCCTCTCTTCAGAAGCACCGGTTTCTGCGTCGCTCCGACTTTGCGCAACAGATCGAAGTTCTGCATATTGCGCGCCCCGATCTGCAGGATGTCCACGTATTCCGCCACGATGTCCACATATTCGGGCGTCATGACTTCCGTGATCGTCAGCAGATTATGCTTGCGGCCGGCTTCCGCCATCATCTCAAGCCCTTCGACGCCGATGCCCTGGAAGCTGTACGGACCCGTGCGGGGCTTGAAGGCACCGCCGCGCAGCACTTGCCCGCCCGCAGCCTTGACAATCGCGGCGATCTCGTCGATCTGCTTGGCGTTTTCCACCGCGCAGGGGCCGCCCATGATGATGAGATCTTCTCCGCCGATCTTGATTCCTTTGACTTCAATGACGGTATTTTCAGGATGAAAATCGCGGCTCGCCAGTTTATACGATTTGGAAATGCGCACGACGTCTTCGATGCCCTTCATCGAGCGGAGCTGCTCGGCCAGCGTCGGATCGAATTTTCCGATGATGCCGATCACCGTGCGGTCCATCCCTCTCGACACGTGAGCTTTCAAACCGCGCTTCTCGATATGCTGCACGATCTCCTGGATGCGTTCCTCAGGAACATTGTTGGATGTGATAGCGATCATGTCAATCTCTCCATTCATATTTTAGCGCTTAAACGCTTGTTTGCTTCAACGCTTATACGCTTTTAAGTGTTAAAGTAAATATATCGCATCTAAAAACGCTCGTCAATATATATTGTGGGATGGTATGAAAAGGATATGCCGATTCGCGTCAGTCAGCGGACTTCGATTTGAACTTCGGCAGCAACCGGTCCATGTTCACCGTGCGTTTGATCGGCCAGGTTTCCGGATTGTCGGGGTCATACTGTTCCAGATAGTCGATGACCTCTTTCGTGATCGGCGTCGGGGTGGACGCGCCTGACGTAACGGCGACGCGCCTGACTCCCTCAAGCCACTCCCGCCGGATCTCCGTCACATCGGCGATGCGGTAAGCCCGCACTCCCGCGATTTCCTCCGCCACCTGAGCCAGGCGGTTGGAATTGTTGCTGCGCGGGTCTCCCACGACGATCACGAGATCCGTTCCTTTCGCCTGTTCGGCGACCGCCTCCTGCCGGACCTGGGTCGCGAGGCAAATCTCGTTGTACACCTGGGCATGCGGATACTTCTTCAGCAGCTTGTTCACAATATGCCGGATATCCCACTGGCTCATCGTCGTCTGATTCGTGATGACGATTTTATCCGATTCGATGTCCAGTTCGTCGATCTCATGCTCGTGTTCGATCAGATGCACATGCTCGGGCGCGATGCCGACCGCTCCTTCCGGTTCGGGATGCCCTTTTTTGCCGATGTAAATAATCTTGTATCCTTCAGCCGCTTTTTCGCGGATCAAGTCATGCGTCTTCGTCACATCCGGACAGGTGGCGTCCACGACCGTCAGCCCTTTCTCATGAGCCAACCGACGCACCTCGGGAGACACCCCGTGCGCCGTGAAAATCACGGTGCCGCGATCCACCTTGCGAAGAAGCTCCAGCCTGTTCTCGCCTTCAAGCGTGATGATGCCTTCCTTGTCGAAAGCCTCGGTCACATGCTTGTTATGGACGATCATCCCCAGGATGTAGATCGGCCGCGGCAAATCGAAATTTCTCGCCGTCTGCATGGCCAGCGCCAGGGCATCGACGACCCCGTAACAATAGCCTCGCGGCGAAATCTTGACCACTTCCATGAAACACCCGCCTCCTTCCCGTATAGTTTACTCTTTTTCATGCAAATTGTCTTGTCCGTCCGTTTCCGGCGATCGTTCACCCGCTCCCTCGTCCGCCTGCTTCGGCGCATGTTCCGGCGCCGCCTCCAGGCGCAGAATGTCCCGTTCCGGTTCGATGGCCGCTTCGGTGCCGTCCCGATCGCCGAACCACAGCGGCAGCCAGATGACAAACGTGGAGCCTTTCCCTTTCCGCGTGAACACTTCCACCGAACCGCCGTGTTCGTCCAGTATCCATCTCGCGATCGACAAGCCGAGCCCCGTTCCGCCGACAACCCCGCGCGACGGATCGGCCCGGTAAAACCGTTCAAAAATATGCGGCACCTCATCTTTATCGAGGCCGATACCCGTATCCCGAACCGCGATGCCGACTTGCTCATCCGTCCTGCGGGCGCTCAGCACGACCTCGCCGCTTGCCGTGTATTTGAACGCGTTTTCGATAAAGATGAACAGCAGTTGCTGCAGATAATCCCGGCTGCCGTACACGATCGCCCCTTTCAGCACCGACAGATCTTCCGCGCGCCATTCGACCTGTTCATTTCTGCGGAGAAAATGCGCCCTTCTCACGACTTCCTCGACGATCGGCAGCATGTCCACCGGCTGCTTGTCGATCACCTGGCCGGCATCCGCTCTAGCCAGCGACAGCAGGTCATTCACCAGTCTGCTCATCCGTTCCGATTCCGCCAATATATCTTCCAACGCTTCATTGGACATCTCGACCACTTCCGCCGACAGTTGGCCGCTGCGGTCCGGATCGTCTTTCTGCCACATCTTCCGCATCAGTTCCACGTTGCCGCGTATCGTCGTGAGAGGCGTCCGCAGTTCGTGCGACGCGTCCGATACGAAGCGGCGCTGGTTGCGGTACGCCTCCTCCATGTTGGAATACACCTGCTGAATTCTTTCCAGCATGCCGTTGATCGTCTGGATCAGCCTGCCGATCTCGTCAAGCGGTCCGTCATAAGAAATTCTGCGGCTCAGATCCGCACCGCTCTCAATCTTGTTCGCCGCCTCAATGACCGACCCGATCGGTCTGAGCGCTTTGCCCGCGAGAAACCAGCCGAACGAGGCGGACAACAGGATGATCGTGATGGACGCGACGACGAGCACGAATCTGAGCTGTTCGAGCAAACTGTACATATGCCCGGCGTACGTCGCCGCCTGCAAGACCCCGATCAGCTGATTTTGAATATCATAAATGCCGCGATTGTAGATGAGATACGGATACCCGTTGATCACCGCGGTCGTGTACGTATATTCGGATACCTTGAGAAGATGTTCGAGCGTCGATTTGTACAACGGCAGAATGACGCGATCCTTGCTCGATTTGGAGGATAAGGTGGTGGTGTCTCTTTTGATGTTGTATAATTGCAAATAAATATTTTCCGTAAAATAAAAATCCTGGTCATCCAGCCTGACGTCAATGTTCAGCCATCCCGGCGACATTCGAACGAGATATTCCAGCCGGTCAAAGACAAGCTCGGCCTGCTCCTGCAGACTGCTGCGGTATTGGTTGTGGATGGAGTGATGCATCCAAAAGTAAAAAGTGGCGGAAAAAATCGCCATGATAACCGCCAACACGCCTCCGTACCAGCATGCAAGCTTCAATCGAATCGACATCAGTCATCCCCTCTAAGCACATAACCTGCGCCCCGCACCGTGTGGATGAGCCGCTTTTCCCCATGTTCCTCCAGTTTCTGGCGCAGCATCGCGATGTAAACTTCGAGGACGTTGGATTCCCCGCTGTAATCGTATCCCCAGATGCGCTCCATGATCGTTTCCTTGGCCAGCACCTTGCGCGGATTTGTCATAAACAGATACAGAAGATCAAACTCTCTCGTCGTCAGTTCGATCCTCTTGTCACCGCGGAACACTTCCCGCGAATCGATATCCATCTTCAAGTCCTCAAAGACGAGAACGGATGACTCGCTGTTCCTTTCGTCATACCGGCGAAGCAGAGCGCGCACGCGGGCAAGCAGTTCCTCGAGAGCGAACGGTTTCACCAGGTAATCGTCCGCGCCGAGATCGAGCCCTTTCACGCGGTCCTTCACTTCATCCTTGGCCGTCAGCATCAAAATCGGAATCTGGCTGCCGGCATCGCGAAGCCTGCGGCACACTTCCCATCCGTCGACTTCGGGCATCATGACATCCAGGATGATGAGATGCGGTTCTTTCACCATCATGGTCTGCAGCGCAACCTGGCCGTTGTTGGCCGTTAGCACCTCGTAACCTTCAAAGGTCAGACTTCGCCGCAGCATCGAGGTGATCTTCTCGTCATCATCCACCACCAGCACTTGACGTCTCATCTGTCATCTCCTCCAACCCTATTGTATCTGAATCGCTTAACCCGGAAAAGCGACGCGCTGGAACGCCAGAACTGCGGGCGCCCGCATTCCATCCCCCGAACCCGGCGGACAATCCGAACGGCATGCCCGCACACGGGGACATGCGGCGACGGAAGCGAACGCAAGAAGCATATGAGCCGAACGGCGGTCAGGACGGCTCCGGTCGTCAAACATACCCGACGCGGCATCCTGGGGCGGGCACTTTTCACCTTTTCATAGCGGAAGATGCGAAAAGCAGGCGCCGATAACGGTCCGCCTGCTCTTCGCGTTGAGATTCCGGATCAACGGGAGGCGTTGCGGTCGCCGATGATGACGCCGATCTCGATTTCCTTGCCGTCGCGGATGACCGTCACCGTAGCCCGCGCGCCCACTCCGAGCTCCCGCACATAATTGATCAGTTCTTCCGTGTTCCTGATTTTCTTGTCGTTGACCTTGATGATCACGTCCCAAGTCTTGATACCCGCCGCAGCAGCCGGGCTGCCGGATTCGACCTGCGTGACCAGCGCCCCTTCCGTGCTCTTCAGTTGCAGATCTTCGAGCCACGCTTCCTCGATATTCGAGATGCCGACGCCGATATACGGTTTCGGTATCGACTGATTGTTTTTCAAGTGATCGATGACCGAAACGAACGTGCTGGAAGGAATCGCGAACCCGATGCCCTGGGCGGCTGTGCTGACCGCCGTGTTGATGCCGATGACTTCCCCGTTCATGTTCAGCAGCGGACCCCCGGAGTTGCCGGAGTTGATCGACGCGTCCGTCTGCAGCAGATTTTCATAATATCTCGTTCGGTTGCCTTCCGGTATTTGAATTTTGCGTCCTTTCGCACTGAGCACCCCGACGCTGACCGTATGATCATAACCGAGCGGGTTGCCGATCGCCGTCACCCATTCGCCGACGCGCAGTTTCGTCGAATCGCCGATCGGCAGCGTCGCGAACGGCTTCGAACCGGAAATTTTCAGAACGGCGAGGTCCAGATCGAAGTCGGACCCGAGCAACTGCGCCTTGAACGGCTCCGTAAATCCTTCCACCGTTACATAAATTTCGTCCGCACCGCTGATGACGTGTTCATTGGTCAGAATATAGCCGTCCTTATCGAAGATGAACCCCGTTCCGAGACCGGAGTTGATCATATTGCCGCCGTCATCCGGCTGTATCTGGATGCGGTCTCCGAAGAAATATTCGAAGAAGTCCATATTATAATAGCGATTGTTCGATCTGCGCGACGATTTGACATAGGTTTCGATCAGCACGACCGCCGGACTCGACTGTTCCACGATATCCGCGATCGATCCCGGAAGCGACGGCGCCGGCAACACCACCGTTCCGTCCGACTCATTGCCCGTATAGGATACGGTGCTTCCCTGGGTGATCTCGCCCGAGACGCCCGGCGGAGTGCGGTCGGCTTCCGCGGCGCTCACCTTGCCACCCGTGAACCAGTTATTCACATCCGAAGCGTAGACAAGCCCCGTCATGATCAGCGCGCAGCACAGAAAAGCGGCCAGGAAACTCGTAAGCCAACCGCCGCGCCGCGCCGGCCGGACTTGCCACACGCGCTCTCTTGCGACGGAATATCTGTCCGCCTGTTCCGCGTTCATCGCCTGGGACCATTGGGGCGTTTCGCCATACTGCGGCGAAACGATCGATCCTTCGGCCGAACCGCCGACCACGGATGGCGGCTGCGCTTCGCTCGGCGAACGCCAATTCGCTTGCGAACGATACGGTCCGTAAGCATAGTAGTAAGAATCTTTCGATTCCGCTCCGGCCGAAGACGATTCGCGCATGATTGACCCGTCGCCCTGCTTTTGCGGTTCATGTTGTTTGTGGGAATCGTCCTGTTTATGTTGATCGTTCGGATACCGGAAAAAAACGTCGTACTCTTTGTTGCGGTTGTCCTCCATACGATAACCCTCCCGTCCGATTGAATAAGGCTGTATATCATTCTAGTCTATATCTTGAATGATTAACCTTAAACGGACATTAAAATGAAATAAAAGAGGGTTAAAAATGCTTTTTTTACGTTAGTCGCATCCCGATTACCGCAAGACGTCGTTCTCCAACATCCGGAGGTGCTGCTGCGCGACCGCGATCCAGCGCTCGTCCACCGGCGCATCCGGATCGGCGGGATCCTGGAACTGATCGACAAGTCCGCGCAGCGCGCCCGATCTTGCCTCCACATCGATCCCTTCCTCATAGAGATGATGCAAGACATAGGGCGAACCGAACTCAATGCGCGTTCCGTCGTTCGCTTCCGCGGATTCTCCGTTCAGACTGCCGCTTGCGACCCGGAACGGCACGCGAAGCCACACCTGTTGTTCGCCGTCCAGCGCTTTGTCGAAACAGCCGTGATCATAATCCCAATTGCCGCCCAACACAAACCCGTGGCGATCCATGGGAGCCTTGACGTCCGAATACGGATACTCCAATCCTTCCAGCCTGGATTCCAACACGATCATACGATGTCATCCCTCCACTCGCTCTGCGGATCGGCTTGTCCAAAGCCAACCCGTCGGATGGGCGCCGAAACGCCGCTTCCATTAGGATGAGCGCAGCGATGAACATTTATGAAATCTGCTGAGAAATCCGCCGCATGCCGGCAAACCGATACGGCGTCCAATCGGCATAAGCCTTGACCGGCTCGGATTCGTCAGACCGGCTATATTCGTTCGATGCGAAAATCCCCGATGAAAATGTTCACCGCGATCCTGATCTTTTTCCGCGCCGTCTGATAATACGGAGATTCAGCGTGGTGATTTTTCATCATGCCGCCTTCCCGCTTTCCGAACACATCGAAATCTCCCAGAAACGCGGACATCGTCACGCTCGCTTCGACATCGGGATCGTTCGGCAGCATGACCTTCACATCGCCGATGAACGACCCGACCGATATTTTCGTTGTACCGTCCGGAATGCTCGCCCTCGTCAGATCGATCACGCTGTCGCCGATGAAATGATTGACATTAAGCGGCTTCAATTGCCAGTTTGCCGAACCGATATGTATATCCCCGATAAAACTGAAGTGGTTTTCCGGTTTTTTTCGTTCCTCATACTCTGCTTCGTTTTCATGCCAGCCGTCATCATGACGCGTTTCCGCCCACTCGGAGCGGTGCGGCCGCTCGGCATCATCGGAGAAGTTCCGGTAATCGGCATGGGTGTCCGGATCAGCGTTCATCGAAGGTTCATCGTCCGCATGCGATGCCGTCGCGGAGTCTCCGGGCCCGTACTTGGCCTCATAGGAGCCGGACGCGGCCTCCTGCCGGTCACGCTTCTTGCTCGGGCGGAAAATGATGATGATCCCGATCAAAATGAGAATAAACGGAATGACGTATTGAAAAAATTCCCCAACCGACAGTTCGATATAATCGATATTTTTCCCAAGAAAATAAACCCCGATCGTCGTCATGAGGATCGGATACAAATACCCAAACCCGACGCCGTTCCCCCATTTGTATTGGAAAAACAGGCCCTTCAGACCGTAATAGATCAGGATGAGCGGCCAATACGTCGCGATCACATCCCAAAGATCAAATTCGACGACGCCTCGTTGATCCAAGATAAAAAAGACGCCCAGCCCAATCAGCACGATGCCCCAAAAAATCCGATTATACACGATGATCCCTCCGACAGATTCGTTGCCCGAAATTCCGATTTCCGGCAACCTTCATGTATAGTGTATCGGAATATGCGGATGATGAACAGAGTCTGACCGGAAACTTCGCCGGAAAACATCATCAAAAGAAGAGGGGCTGTGAACGCTCCCTCTTCCGGATCATGTCCTTTATTGTTGTTGATTTTGTTGTTGATTTTGTTGTTGATTTTGCTGGCGTTTCGCATTTGTTGTTTGCGCAACATTCTCTTCAGCAAACTCCGCATTGTATTGTTGGTTCGTTTGCTGAGCGTTTTGCGCATTCTTATTATTTTTTGCCATCATCGTCACCTCCCGTCTTTGTTACTCGCATAGTATGAACGAGGCGAAAGTTTTTTATGTAACAATCCCGTTCGCCCGTTCAACGATGGACGGAAAGCTACAGGGCATCGGAAGGCGGCGTCCGTGAGCTCAGCACCGTCTCCAGCTGTTGAAGCCTCGCCTCATCAAGCCGTCCGTCTCCGCGTTCGATGACGACGACCTTCACCGTCCGCTTGCCCCACTGGCGATACACATCTTCTTTCGATGGAAAATAGAGATCGATGACAGGCCCCTTGACCGCTCCCCCGATATCCGCGACGACGCCGTAACCGTATCCGGGAATATAGAGCACTGTCCCGATCGGGAACAGATTCGGATCGGCCGCGATGGTGGAGACGATACCCCTTCTGACTCTGACGCCGGAATACGTGATGCCGTAGCCGGGATGCCCCGGTGATTTGCCCGTTGACTCCACACCTGCATAATAACCGGTCGCAACGACTGTATATACTTCGCCGGCTCTGTCGGCGCCGGCCGCTTCCGAAGAGACGTCAGAAGCCAGGGGCTTGTCCTCCTTCTCTGCTCCTTCAGGCACGTCCGGCGCCCGGACCTTATTCGCCTTTCCCGCTTCCTCGGGCATGTCCGACGTCCGGACCTCGTTCGTCTGTCCCGCTTCCGCAGGCACATCCGGAACCTGGGCCGGGCTCGCCTGTTCCGCTGCCTCAGGCGCGTCCGCAGCCTGGACATCGCACATCTGCTCCGCATCCATCGGCACATATGAAGTCTGAAGCTCCTTTGCCTGCTCCGATGCCTCCGGAACATCAGAGGCATGATGCTTCACATCCTCCATCCGGCCGGAAGACCGCCCCGCGGACGCCCGCTTCTCTTCCGCTTGCCCGATATCTCCGCTGACCGGCGCGCTTTCAGCGCCCGCTGACGGATGGATGAACGATTCATATGATGCGCAGACGCTGCACGTATTGGCCTGCATGTACAGCGGCTCCCACCATGCGGCGAGCAGGAGCAGGACGATGACCAGCCTGACGGATCTTGCGGCGATCTTGCAAGCTACTCTTGTCATCAATTGGATACCTCCAATCAAGGTTCAGGGTATCCCGCCAGGCTGAGGAATATGCAGGCAGACCAGACTTCCCAGAAATTGCACCCCAAGGCTCGATCATTGCAGCTTGTGTACGAAACGTCCGGCATGTCCGTCCGCGATTAACCGATGGTTACGAATGATCTTCGGCTCCCGTATGAAGGCCAAGACCGCTGCCCGCGTGCGGTGCCGCGTCTGATCGGATCCATGCGGCTGTACCGTTCACGAAGGAGCGGTCTTTCCATTCTGATTCGTTGATTATCGTCTGCAAGGTTGCTGCCGATTACTTGTAATCGTGCGGCGCAGCCTCATAATTCTTCTCGTTCCATGTGCGGCTTTGCTGCATATAGTCGTCCGAACGCAGGAAGTAGTCCCACTTTGCCGTTCCGGCATCCCAGGTCGCGTCCACATGATACAAGGCTCCGTCTATCCGAACCAGATTCCAGGCGTGGGCAACTCCTGTATTTCGGATCGTGCCGGCGATGATCCGGTTCTCGACGCCCGCCATGTTCAGCATGACGTTCAGAAGCTCCGAATATCCTTCACAGACGGCGATGTTGTACTTCAGCGCTCCGTAGGCAGTGTAGGAGATCCGCGGAACGTTGTGCGCATAGAAGTTCTGGTCATACTCGACCTCTCGGTAATGTAACGATAAATCACCCGCAGCTTGTCATAGTCCGACATCGAATCGTTAACCAGACTTTTCACGATCGTCCGCGCTTCCCGGTAAACATATTCGACCTCCGGTTGCTTGTAAATCCCCGTGTCGAAGCCGAACTCCGCCGGAACGTTTTTGGCAGATTCCACCCAGACCGGTTCGATAAACCAGGAGCCGTCATAGTTGAGATACCCCCAACTGTATCCGTGTTTAACCGGAGCGATCCCGTCGCTGAAGTCACCTGCCCGCACAAAGTTCGGTTCGATCAGCCATGTTCCGTCCTTCTTCAGGTAGCCCCACCTATCATAATGCTCATTCCCCAGGTCGGTTCTGTTGATCGCCACACAAGCCAGGCCCTCGCTGAACTCGCAGGCTTCCACGAACGCATATTTCTGCCCCTGCCAGTCCGTGTAGGAATCGATGATTTTGCCGTCCGGCAACAGGTAGGCGTATCTCATCCGAGGATTGGAGCGATTCATGCTCTCGGACAGGTCCGCGTAATAGACGATCAGACCGACCCCGTCGCTGACGCTTTTCAATTCCCCGGGAAGCTGGATGATCTTGCCGTCATCCAACACGACATGCAGGGAACGGTCCATATATTCTCCGGACGCTCCCTCCTTGTAAAAGATGATGAAGCCGTCGGTCACACTTGGTCTGTCGTCATAGGCAGGCCTGATCTCCACACCCCTGTTGGTGATCAGACCGTAACGGCGCTTTTCCAGTCCTTTGCTCGGATCGACATCGGTAATCACCGCCAGATACTCATCCGTGTCACCCGCTGCGGCCAGATAATACGACGATTTCAGCTTCAGGGCGCCTGTCTTGTCGATCACTCCCGCTTTCTGACCGATGCTGACGACGGCCAGGCCGTTATGGAAATCATAGGCCGCCTGATACTCGGGCCGAATGGCATAGGAACCGTCCGGACGGATATAGCCCCACCGTCCGGATTGCTCCGCAACCGCGGCCAACCCTTCATGGAACTCCCGGGCATTATTCCGGCTTCACCAGCCAGCTGCCGTCTGTTTTGACGAAGCCCCAACGGGCGTAATAATCGGAATCCGGCTGATACGCCTTCACCGGAGCCGCGCCGTCTGCGAACATCAGTCCCGGATGCCCGCTCGTGGAATCATGATACACGCCATTCTCGTCCACATACCCGAACTTCCCGTTGCGCCATGCGTTCGACGCACCGTTCTGGAAGTCGTCGATCATCTCAAAGGAAGGTTCGATCACCCATTTTCCCGCGCGATCGATGTACCCGTACTTCTGGCCGACGCGCACAGGCGCAATCTTCGCCGCGAAACTGAAAGCCATGTCGTATTGATGCGGGATAACCGCCTTGCCGCTCGTATCAATATATCCCCATTTCCCGTTGTTCCCCATCACGGCCGCCAGGCCGTTGGAGAACGATTTGGCGGTGATGAAGCTCATCTGATTGAAGGCGTAATTGCCGTTTTTGTCGATGAATCTGTACTTCCCATCGCTGTAGACGAGCGCGTAACCGTCGCTGAAATCGTAGGCCGCGTCATAGACGCCCGGAAGCAGCTGCCCGTCCATCCTCAGATAGCGGTGCTTCATGTTGACGCCGACTCTGGCCAGCCCTTCATGGAACGGCTCCGCCCAGTCAAACCGTGTTTGCGTCAACTCCTTGCCGTTCTTGTCCAGATAGACATATTTGCTGTCGATGACGGCAATTCCATAGTCACCGAAGAATCTGACCGGGGAAGAATATTTCGGCGGGATGACGGTGCCGTTCTCCAGCACGAGACCCCAGAGCTGGCCATTTTTCGTATGATAAAACGCCCCCGCCTGGTCCTTGTAGCTGCTGTCGTAGATCGGCTCCACCAGATAGCTGCCGTCCCGCTTCAGGTATCCCACCTTGCCGTTCAGCGTGATGCGGGCAACATCCCCTTCAAACTCCCAGATCTGGTCAAAGTCAACCTGGAATACCGGGTTCCCTTTCTCGTCGATGATGACTTCCTTCCCGTTCTTCTTCACCTTGCTCGCGCCGGGAATGGAATTGTAGGGATACATGTACTCATAGTCCGAATCAAAGCGCGCCTGACCGCTGCTGTCCAGAATCTTCCTCACGCCGTCCTCGACGACGATAATTTCGTTCTCTTGCAGCGTCACTTGATCATACTTCGGCTCGACCAGCCAGGTGCCGTCAATCTTCAGCAGGCCCCACTTGCCATTCTTCTTCACGTAGGCGACGCCGCGAACAAAAGCGCTTGTCTCCTCGTATTCAATCGCGGTCAGCATCTTGCCGCTCGGCAGGAAAAATTCGACATAAACGGAGTTTTTCCTTCCAAATATTTGATAAATAAGATCAAAAAAAGGACGCCCATAGGACGTCCTTTGTCATCATATGATTGAATCCATTCCCGCTCCTTCCGTGCAGCGGATTCCGATCGGCGCGAGGCCGCGAACCTTACTCAATGACCTTGTTGTCGATATCCGAACGAATCTGCGCGATGACCTGCTCCAGCGGTTGCGCGCCGAGGTCGCCTTTGCCGCGCTTGCGCACGGATACCGCGTTCGCCTGCCGCTCGTTCTCGCCTACGACGAGCATGTACGGTATGCGCTCGAGCTGGGCCTCGCGAATCTTGTAGCCGAGCTTCTCGTTGCGCAGATCGCTTTCCGCCCGGATGCCCGCGGCAGCCAGCCGTTCCTGAACCTGCTTCGCGTAATCGTCAAACTGGTTGGATACCGGAATGACCCGCGCTTGCACAGGCGACAGCCATACCGGCAGCGCGCCGGCGAAATTCTCAAGAAGGAATGCGGTCATGCGCTCCATCGTGCTGATGATGCCGCGGTGGATGACGACCGGACGATGCTTCTGCCCGTCTTCGCCGACATATTCGAGTTGGAACCTCTCCGGCAGAAGGAAATCGAGCTGCGCCGTCGACAGCGTCTCCTCCTTGCCGAGCGCGGTTTTGATCTGCACGTCGAGCTTCGGACCGTAGAACGCGGCTTCGCCCTCCGCTTCGTAATAGGGAAGTCCCATCTCTTCCACGACTTCCTTCAGCATCCGCTGCGACATCTCCCACATCCGGTCGTCGGGGAAATATTTTTCGGTATCTTTCGGATCGCGGTAAGACAGCCGGAAACGGTACTCCTTGATGCCGAAATCCTCATACACCTGACGGATCAGGCTGATCACGCGCGCAAATTCTTCCTTGATCTGATCCGGACGGCAGAAGATGTGCGCGTCGTTCAGCGTCATGGCACGCACGCGGTGCAATCCCGTCAGCGCACCCGACATTTCATAACGGTGCATCGTGCCGAGCTCCGCGATGCGAAGCGGCAGGTCGCGGTAGCTGCGCATTTCGCTCTTGTACACCATCATATGATGCGGACAGTTCATCGGGCGAAGCACAAGCTCCTCATTGTCCAGCTTCATCGGCGGAAACATATCTTCATGATAATGATCCCAGTGCCCGGATATTTTGTACAGTTCCACATTCGCCAGAACCGGCGTGTAAACGTGCAGATAGCCGAGCCGCTCTTCCAGATCGACGATGTAACGCTCCAGCGTGCGGCGCAGCTTCGCTCCGTTCGGCAGCCACAGCGGCAACCCTTGTCCGACTTCCTGCGAGAACGTGAAAATCTTGTGCTCGCGTCCCAGCTTGCGGTGGTCGCGCTTCTTCGCCTCTTCCAGGAGACGCAGATGTTCGTCAAGCTGCGCTTTCTTCGGGTACGCGGTTCCGTAGATGCGCTGCAGCATCTTGTTCCTGGAATCGCCGCGCCAGTAAGCGCCCGCGACGCTCAACAGCTTGAACGCCTTCAGCTTGCCGGTCGACGGCACGTGCGGCCCGCGGCAAAGATCGAAAAATTCGCCCTGTTCATAGATCGAAATGACCGCATCGTCCGGCAAATCCCGGATCAACTCCAGCTTCAGATGGTCTCCGATGTCTTCATAGATGCGGATGGCCTCCTCCCGGCTGACCTCATGCCGGACGATCGGCAGGTTCTCCTGCACGATGCGCTCCATTTCTTTCTCGATCGCGGCCAGATCATCCGCTGTAAGCGGCTGATCCATATCGATGTCGTAATAGAAACCTTCCTCAATCACGGGACCGATGCCCAGCTTCACATTGCGGTCGTAAAACAGCCGTTTGATCGCTTGCGCCATCAGATGGGCGGTGCTGTGACGGAGCACCTCGAGGCCTTCCTTGCTGTCGTAGGTGACAATCTCCACCTGCGCATCCTCATTCAGCGCCGTGTACACATCGACGAGCTTGCCGTTCACTTTGCCGACCAGAGCCTGCTTCTTGAGGTTGGGGCTGATCGAACCGGCGATCTCCTCGACGGACACCCCTTGTTCATACTCCCTGACGGCTCCGTCGGGCAGTGTAACGCGAATCGTTGCCATTTGTATCACCTTTCCAAAAAAATAATGAACTTTGAAAATAAAAAAACGCCGGTCCCAAGGGACGAGCGTTGTCGTGGTTCCACCCTGTCTTCAACACCGTCTGCCGCGGCAGAACAGTGTCCTCTCGCCATCCTGTAACGGAGATGAACCGGCGAACGTTTCACCCGAAAAGGGCTCCTCATCCGCAGCTATGGGAGTGGTAAACGATACGAGCTTGCCGGAGGAAATTTCAGCCGCTGTTTCCTCTCTCTGTACGGCGCCTTCCGCATCGTTCATGTCTCCCGTCATGGCCGTTGTGACGTATGTCATGAACCGATGATGCCGGATCTCACCACAATCCGGTTTTCAAAGTTTGAGTATTATTATAATTCCAGCCGTACGGCCGGTCAAGATTTAACATGCTTGCACTCCCCGAGCAACGGGCGGCAACGCGGACAAGCCGTGCAAACCGAAGCCCGGTCCTCGAAAATATGCCGGATCGTCTTGATCACCTGCGATTCGGGATGCCGAGTATGGATGACCAGCTTCTGCGGCGAAACGGAGATCAGCGCGCTGACGATCATGTCCTCGAAATTGATCTCACGGTCGATCATGTCGATGACGAACGGGTCAGGCTGCTTCACTTCGATCGGTTCCATCCGCTCATTCAGCAGACTGAACTCATGATCCCCCTTGTGAATGAGATGAGCCGACGGAATCTTCACTTCCTGAATGTAGACAAAATATTTCAGCAGCGAAATGAATTCCTCGTATTGTCTGTCGGCCGTGTATTCGTCGATCGCATACTCCACGATGTCGCGAAGCTGCTCGTGATACCGTTTCAGCCGAAAACGAACCAATCCTTCCATGTTTAACAGGCGATTCGTTCTGAGATAATCGACGATCTCTTCGTAAACGAGGCTCCTTCGCATATCCTGATCCGTCAGTTGCCGCTGTTCCTGCGTCGGATCGGCATTATGCCGGCAGTAAACCTCGATCATCGCCAGCTCTTCCGGTTCGTCGTATCCGTATTCCCGCGCGATCAAGCCGCGCAGCACATCTTGTTCAAGCTCGCCGACGATATACCGGGAAGCCGCTTCTGCCACCGCATCCCTTGCGGCTGATTCTTCTGCCGAATGAACCGTCACTTCCAGAAAACGCTCGGAACGAAACAGCCGTGTCTCGACGATGATGCCGTTATGTAAACATCGCGCGATCTGCTCGTTCAACAACAGGACGAACCGATCCATTCTGTCCGGCGCCCCGACCGCCTGCACCCGTATAGGCTCCATTCCCGCCTTCACGCCCTTTCCGCACTGTGGATTGCGACCTCTTGCATGCGAATCATTGCATGTAATCAGTTACAACAATTATATGGCGGGCGGGTAAGAGATATACGGCGAAACATATGGAAAAGGATCACTCGCCGAAAATGGGCTTGCCGGATTTGCCGTTCCCGTCGTTCGCTTCATTCAATTGAATCATCCACTCATCCATCTCATCCCGGATGACCGGCTCGTTCTCCTGCAACATGCGGACGATATGGCGGTCGCGAATGATCCTGATTCCCGGCCGCGACGAATCTTTCCTTTTCATGTCCAACACCTCGTTTTCTCAGCTGACGGCCTTCATAACCCTTAGCATGAATCAACGAGTCGAACTTTTATGCGCATGATTCGGTTCGCTGGCTTTTATTCGACGGAAACCGTCCTACACCAACGGCGCCGTCCGGTTTCGTATCATGGTGCGCATCTGTTCCAGTTCCACCCCGTCCAGGGAAAACAGCAGCGGGGTCGGCCTGGCGAAATAATAACCCTGGCCCAGATGCACGTTGTTCCTGAACAAAATGTTCGCTTCCTCCGCGCGTTCCACGCCTTCCGCGATCACTTTGCAATTAATCTTCCGAGCGAAATTGAGCAGCGCCTGCAGCAACGATTCCTTGACGGAAAGCTGATCGATATTCCGGATAACCGATTTGTCGATCTTGATCATATCCGGTATGAGCTCCGAGATCGTCTGCAGACTGGAATACCCGGAACCCGCATCGTCAACGGCAAAACGAAAACCGCGTTCCCTGAGCTTCCGCATCACCGATGCCGCGTGTTCGTAATCGCGGATGAAATGCCGTTCCGTCAATTCGAACACGATGCGGTCCGGCCGCACGCCCGGGTACTGTTCCAACAGTTCCGAGATGTGCCGGTCGAGAAGCGGATGACACAGCGTCACCGCCGTCACATTCAGAAAAACGGGCTCGCGAATGTCGGACATCGCGATCTTCTCGAACGTTTTCCGGAAAATCAAAAATTCGAGCCGGGACAACAGATCGGCCTGGTAAGCAAATTCGAACAAATAATCAGGTCCATGGAAAGGCGAATGCTGCGGCCCGCGGGTCAAAATCTCCCAACCGAATATTTCGCCATCGGACAGCAGAATGATCGGCTGCGCAAGAACCGTCACTTCCTCCTGCTCGATGATCCTGACGAGATCCTGCCTGGCCTGACTGAACTGGGCGGGAAGTTTCTTCGTCGCGACCCCCATCGCGTAATGGCACGCCATCCTGGCCGCGGCCTCCGTATCCGATATATGAGCGTCGATAAGTTGAACGCCGACCTGAATATCCAGGCAGCCGGACAACACGAAATTTTCCAAACTTCGGACATAACTCCGAATTTCATGCTGGAACATAGCCGCCTTTGCCGTAAGTTCTTTATACGCCGAAGACACGCCGCGAACACCGATGAACAGGCAGTACGTATCGATGCAGGGTTGCGCAGCGGCGATCAGCCGGGATTCATCCAAAATGCGCGGCGCCAATTCAATAATCTTCGATTGCAACTGCCGATGAAACGGTTCCATCTTCCATTCCGGATCAGCCGTAACGAACTTCTGCAAGCCATCGAGATGCAATAGAATAACCCCGCATGTTTCACCGCGTTTTCGTGCGCGCGACAATAAAGACATGACGGGGTTGCGCATGACAAAATCAGGAGGAAAATATCGAAGCTTCTGATCCGGCAGCAGCATCCGAAACATCATATCGAATCGTTTCCATCTCTGCACAAAACGGCCGCTTTTCATGAAATCCCCCTGATCATTAATGGTATTATTAAATGAATACGCACGGACTTGAAAAAACATGCACCGAAAGCGAGTTCTGCCAATCCGTTCCATATTCAATCTTATCATAAAATGTTATGTGAAAAAAGTCCGAGCCGGGCAACATGCCGTGTTGCCGCCGCAGCCATGATGCGCTCGCACAGGATGGCGACGATTCCCACGCCAGGGGGCGCACTTTTCGACAAACGAAAGTTGCGCCCCCGACAGCTGAATGTTACATGCCTTTCTGTTTTTCAGACGGTATAACTTTGCACGCTCAATCCGATCTCAGCCGCCGTCTTGTCGAAAGCCTGAGCCAGATCGGCGATCAAATCGTCGGGATTCTCGATGCCGACGGAATAACGCAGAAGCCGGTCGTCGATGCCGATTTTGCCGCGAATCTCCTCCGGAATATCCGCATGCGTCTGTACAGCCGGATACGTGAGCAGCGATTCGACGCCGCCGAGACTTTCGGCGAAGGCGATGATCCGGAGATGCCGCAGGAACGGTTCGACGATCCGCGCGTCCTTCACGCGGAAAGAGAAAATGCCCGTATTGCCGGACGCTTGCGCGCGCTGAATGTCATATCCCGGGTGATGCGGCAACGCCGGATAATACACTTCCTCCACAAGCGGATGATCCGACAGCCATTTGGCGATCGCGATCGCGCTGGATTGATGCCGCTCCATGCGAAGCGCCAGCGTCTTCATCCCGCGCATGAGCAGCCAGCTGTCCTGAGGTCCGAGCACTGCTCCGATCGCGTTGTGCAGCATCGCGACCTCTTCGGACAATTGCTTGCCTTTCGTAACGATCAATCCCGCCAGCACATCGTTATGACCGCTGAGATATTTGGTCGCACTGTGAATGACGATGTCCGCGCCCAATTCGATCGGTCTCTGGAAGTAAGGGGTGAGAAGCGTGTTGTCGACGATCGTCAGCAAGCCTTTGGATTTCGCCCAGGCGCTCACCTTGGCCAGATCCGTGATCATCATGAGCGGGTTCGTCGGCGTCTCGATGAGCACCGCCTTCGTCTCAGGCTTGCAGGCGGCCTCAAGTTCCTCCAAGTTGTTGGTGTCCACATAGGTAGTCGTGATGCCGAACTTGGACATGATGCGCTCAAGCAGACGATACGTTCCGCCGTACAGATCAAGAGATACGATCAGGTGGTCGCCCTGCCGGAACAACGAGAAGACCGTCTGCAGAGCCGCCATCCCCGAACTGCACGCGAACCCCGCGTCTCCCGATTCGAGATCGGCGATCGCTTCCTCCAAAATCTGCCTCGTCGGATTTTTTGTGCGCGTATAGTCGAATCCCGTGCTCTGGCCAAGCCGCGGATGGCGGTAAGCCGCCGCATGATAAACAGGAAAACTGACCGCACCGGTATCCGGATCGGACCGGGAACCGATCTGTGCCAGACGCGTGTCAATCTTCATGAAGATTCCTCCTCTCCTCCCAATGTCCAGGTATAGGGTGTTTCCTGGTACACGTAATAATTAAGCCAGTTGGAAAACAGAAGATTCGCATGGGCGCGCCAACGGGAACGCGGCATCAGATTCGGGTTGTCGTCCGGGAAGTAATTCTTGGGCATTTTGATCGGAAGACCCTTGTTCAGATCGCGCTCGTACTCCAGTTTCAACGTCTCCGGATCGTATTCCGAATGCCCTGTGACGAAGATTTGCCGTCCGTCCTTCGACGCCACGATGTATACGCCGGCTTCCTCGGATTCCGACAAAATTTCAAGCTGATCCACCTTCAGGATATCTTCCTTGCGAACTTCCGTATGCCGAGACTGCGGAACGTAAAATTGCTCGTCGAAGCCGCGCAGCAGTTTTGAATGCGGTTTGAGCGGCGTATGCAGGAACACGCCGAACAGTTTCTCCGGCAACGGATATTTCGGAATTCCGTAGTGATAATACAAACCCGCCTGCGCTCCCCAGCATATATGGAAAGTGGAGGTCACGTGATCGACGCTCCAAGCCATGATCTGAGTCAGCTCTTCCCAGTAATTGACCGCTTCGAATTCCAAGTGTTCGACAGGCGCGCCGGTAATGATCAGCCCGTCAAACTTGCGGTCCTTGACATCGTCGAACGTTTTGTAGAAAGTTTTCAGATATTCCGCCGACGTGTTCTTCGATTGATGAGACTTCGGATGGAGCAGCACACACTCAACCTGGAGCGGAGTGTTGCCGATCAACCGCATCAGTTGTGTCTCCGTCGTTTCTTTTGTCGGCATGAGATTCAGGATGGCGATGCTCAAAGGGCGTATGTCCTGATGATAAGCCCGAGTCTCATCCATGACAAAAATATTCTCTTTCTGCAAGATTTCTTTAGCTGGCAATTGGTCCGGTATTTTGATCGGCATTTTGCTCACTCCTTCAGCAACCATCATTTTGTCCAATAAAAGCTGCACTCCCATACTTAACGGTATAAAAAAAACCTTTCTCAATGAGAAAGGTGGCAAATTCGTTATCCTCTCTCATCTCTCAGAAGCGTCTGCGCTCCTGCAAGAATTAGCACCGTGCATACCGCCGGTTGCCGGGTTTCATAGGGCCAGTCCCTCCACCTGCTCTTGATAAGAGTGAATCGTATTCGGTTTTCCGACGCGCGTCACCGCTGACACATCGTCTTCATCACATGGATGATGATTCTTACTTTAACTGATCTGTCATGCCGAGTCAAGAGTTTCTCGCAATTGCTATTGTCATCCTGTTGAAACTGCGTATATACTTATTATGCTATTTGTCATCATGCTATTCTCGATGGTTCGGATCGCAATGGCGAGCTTAGACCAGATGAACTTCCGAAGATCAAACATGAGCGGCGAAGGAGGTGGCATCCATGGACGGAGACCGACCCAAACCCGGCAACCGGTTCGTCAAACTTCATGCAAACGGCGGGATCACGGTACCTGCGGATGCCGCGCTTCCGGCAGCCCCGGCAACGTACCGCATCCCCCGGCCGATCAACGCAAATCAACAGACGCCATTTTCGCAGCCGGCTGCTTAACCTTGCAGACGACTGCAAATCCTAACGGAAGGAAGGAGCGAGCGGGATGAAAGTACGTTTGGTTCAAGAAGGCATCTTTACGAACATCGAGCAAGATCTTAACGTCGTGACCGAAGCGCCGCAAAGCGGCTTTTACTGGATCGATGCCGATGTGGAGGAATTGAAAGAACTGCAGCCGCTGTTCGGCCTGCACGAACTGGCGATCGAAGACAGCATGCATGACGAGGAGCAACGGCCGAAATTGGAATTGTACGACGACCATTATTTTATGGTTATCAACAGCATACGATTCGACGACGAGGAAATATTCCTCAGACCGTTAAACATATTCCTCGGTCCGCATTGGATCATCACCGCAACGAAACAGAAAATCAACGAGATTCGTCTCATCAAGCCCAAGCTGCTGGTTGACAAGGTGAGTTCGCCCGACAGACTGCTTTATCATCTCGTCGATACGGTGGTTGACAGTTACTTCACCGTCGCCGACCGCATCGAGGAGAAGATCGAGCAACTGGAGGAAGATATACTGGTGCGGACGAAAAAATCCCATCTGACCGAAATCGTCGGCCTGCGCGGCGAAATTTTGTGGCTCAAAAAAGCGCTCGGTCCGCAGAAAGATTTGATCGCCACCTTGTCCAAAAAAGATTTGACCCTGATCAATCCCGTACTGCAGCAATATTTCAGCGATATTTACGAGAACGCAGTCAAAATCGTCGAAACCTTCGAAACGTACCGCGATCTCATGGGCAACCTTCGCGAGGCGTACCAGTCCAGTCTTTCCAGCCGCGCCAACGAAATCATGCGGGTGTTCACGGCGATGACGGTCATCATGATGCCGCTCACCGTCATCACCGGCATATACGGCATGAACTTCACCTACATGCCCGAATTGGAGTTCCGCTACGGCTACTATATCGTGCTCGGTCTCATGGTGCTCATCGGCACAAGCATCTTCTTTTTCTTCCGGAAAAAAGACTGGCTGTGACAGCTTCGTTCCGGTCAACCGATGACGGCCGTCACAACCGTAATAAGCCGCATGGCGTGCTGCGCTATTCCCGCCGCCGCCATGCGGCTTTTCGCTGTTCTTCCGCCTTTCTCCGTTATGCTCATTCACGATGCTTGCCTGTTATGCCCCTCATGACTCATACTCCCACCGGCATTTCTCCCGACCGGCGATAGTACATGCGCAGAATGCGCAGCCATATGTAAAGGCGGCTGAGTTGCTCGCTCGCTTCCGGTTCATCGCCGTACACTTCCCGCAAGATCGGTTTCAGATATTCATCCCCGAGCTTCTCAAACGCCGCCAGCGCCGCCTGACGCAACTGTTCCGGAATCCTGCGCATCTCCTGCTCGATAAACCGATCGGCACGGTAGCCTTCCTCCTCGATCTGTTCGATCCACAAGATCGCGTCGCGCGCATTCATGTCCAGCCGCTCTCCGATCGTTTCCAGGGTCGCTCCCTGTTCGAGCATTTCCAGCAACTGTTTTTTGCGCTCCCTTTTTTCATTCTCCTGCGTAAGCTTGACATATTGTTTCCTGTAATACCACAGCGTGAATTGCTTGCGTTCGAGCGTGTCGGGGACCCAATAAAGCGGAAACGTCGTCTTTCGTTCGAATTTCTTCGTAATCTCCAGAATCGCCTCTCCGTAACGCTCCGACCGGTGGGCGCCGAATCCCGGAATCTGCCTCAGCTCCTCCATGGTGTGCGGAATATAGGCGCTGATCAGGCCGAGAACGCGGTTCGTGGCGATGAAATACGCCGCTTTGTTCTCGCGAACCGCCGCCGTCTTGCGCCATTCGCGCAGCTGCTCATACAATTGTTCATTGCGATGCAGTTCGCTGTAGCATACGATCATCTCCTGCAGTCCCGCTTTCCCCTTCGGCACGGTGAACTGATCCGTCACGCCCTCCAGAACCGGAAGAAATCCTTCGCTCATTTTCTCCGTGATCTTGTGGCGGAACACATGCATCATCTCATCCCACGCGATCCCTTCGTACCACGTCTCCTGAACGACCTTGCCCGAAGGTTCATCCGAACTCCAATGCACAAGCCATTTTCCGTGCTGCTCGCAGATCGAGACCTGCCCGCGGTACACCCGGTCGTCCGCCTGTTTCTCCAAACTGTTCGCAAAAACGAGATTCATCATTACACCTCCGGTGAAAATAAAAATAAAAATAAAAAAACACCCCTCCTGCCTTCCGTAAGAGAGGTGCTTCCTCGTTATCCATATCATATTATATTCAACCACAAATTTCAACAATTGTGCAAAAAAAATATCATGAATCGTCCGTGAACCCCCATATCCCCGCGGAGTAGTCTCTCACGCCCGAATCGCGACGCGTTGCGGATGGGTGCCGCCTGTCAAAAAGAAAGGGCAAAAGGTATAATGGTGACAGAAACAAACGCGACAACGACCTTCAAGGAGTGGAATGGCAGTGAAACACGCGGAATTTGATTTTTTGGATGACCATACCGAGCAAACGACGACCCGTTTCGTCACGTTTATCGGAGAAAGCATGCATCGCTTTGATCTGGCGATCACGACGACCGAAAGATTTTTCGGCAAAAAGCTCGTCACCGATATGCAAAGCGGCGTCACCGCGATCATCGGACCGGACGACCTGGAAGAAGAAGGATATCTGGAACACGTCTTCCGCCTGAACGAAACGGCGGCGGGCGAAATGCGCGCTTTCCTGTATCCGATCGTCGGCAATGTGAACTTCACCGACATCTGAACCGGCAAAGGGCGACATTCTTACCGCAGCAAACATTCGCTCACAGATCGCGTATCCGGCAAGCATGAGCACGGCCGTACGAACGACGGACAGCAGATCCGCCGCCAGTACGGCCGTTTTGTATGACGGTATCCGTCATGGCTCTGTCATTGTCTGCGGCCATCGCGTTTCGGCCGCTCTTTCTTTCGTCGCCGGTGTCAGCTTGCCGCCAGGGTCCGCATGATCGTTTTGAACTCCAACTGTTCCAGCACTGCGAACAGCTTGTCCCGGTTCCAGCGATATTCGCATCGTTCCGGCGGACAGTCGACGGCAAGATCGGTGCGGATCGTCGCCAGATCGCGCGACAGATAGACCTGATCCTTATGGGCGATCAACCGCTCCCGCAATTTCCCCTTGATCTCGTCGATATGCGCATAGATGCCGTCCACATTGTCGTATTCGTCAAGCAGCTTCTGCGCCGTCTTCGGCCCGACATTGGGACAGCCCGGAATATTGTCCGAGGCGTCTCCCATCAGCGCCTTCATCTCAATGATCTGATCCGGTCTGTTCACGCCGGACACGTCGCGCAGATTCTCCAATCCGATCACCTCGTAATTGCCGAATCCTTTGCGCAGCATGATCACCTGAATCCGTTCATCGATCAACTGGAGGGAATCGCCGTCCCCCGTCAAAATGTACACCCGCTCGCCGCTCGCCGCGTATTGTTTCGCCAGCGAACCGATGACATCGTCCGCTTCGTACCCTTCGATCCCGAGACAGGGAATATCGAACGCGTCCACGAGTTCCCACAGTTTGTCAAACTGCGGAATCAGTTCCGCCGGCGGCTCGTCCCGGTTTGCCTTGTATGCCGGATACAGTTCATTGCGAAATGTCGCCTTCCCCATATCAAACGCGCACGCGACATGCGTCGGGCCGAACTTCTTGATCGCATCCAGCATATAGCGCGTGAACTGATAAAGGCCGTTGGTATACAGCCCTTTGGAATTTTGCATGAGATTGCCCTGCACGGCCGTGGCGTAATACCCCCGAAACAGGAGCGCAAAACTGTCGATCAGGAGCAGGGAGCGATTCCCCTCCGAATGTCGTTCCATCATGGTTCCTCCTCTTCCTATTCCGCTGAACGGCGGCAGATCGCCGGCAGCGCGACGGGCATGAACCGTCACCTTACATTGGATCTGTACCAACGGCCGATTTTTTCGGCGGCTTCCAAAAGTTTCGCCTCATCTTGCACAAGCGCAATTCTGACGTAGCCTTCACCCGCTTCCCCGAACGCATCGCCCGGGATGACGGCGACTCCGGCGCCATACAGCATTTCCCGGGAAATTTGTCGAGACGTCCAGCCGCCGGGAATCGGCGCCCATACAAACATCGTGGCGCGCGGCAGCGGAACATCCCAGCCGTATGAACGAAGCGCCTGCACGAACACGTCTCGCCTGCGCTCGTAAATTTTCGCCACGCCGTCCGGCTGCTCCATATTTTCCTTCAATGCCGCGATTCCGGCCTCCTGCACCGCATGGAACACCCCGTAATCGATATTCGTCTTGAGCAGCCGGAGCGCCCTCACGACATCGGGATTGCCGACCATGAACGCCAGCCTGCATCCCGCGAGATTGAAGCTTTTGGAAAGCGAATGAAATTCCACCGCCACATCTTTCGCGCCCGGAACCTGCAGCACGCTCGGCGGCCTGAATCCGTCAAACGCCATTTCCGAATACGCCAGGTCGTGCACGAGCAAGATTCCGTATTGCTTCGCGAAGCTCACCGCCTCTTCGAAAAAGCGGAGATCCGCCACCTGCGACAAAGGATTGGTAGGATAATTGAACAACATATACTTCGCCTTGCGCGCAATGTCTTCCGGAATCCGGTCGAATCTCGGCATGAATTGATGTTCGCTCGTCAGTTTAACCGGATAAGGCACGGCGCCGGCCAGCATCGGAGCAGCGGCGTAAATCGGATATCCGGGATCGGGAACGAGAACGACATCCCCCGGATTCGTCACCGCCAGCGGCAGGTGGGCCAGTCCGTCCTGAGAGCCGATGAGCGTCAAGATCTCCGTTTCCGGGTCCAGACGCACGCCGAAACGGAACCCGAACCATTCCGCGACCGTTTGGCGAAACGCCGCCGTACCTTCCGAGGAAGCGTATCCGTACGAATCCTCTCTCATGACGGCATCGCGAAGCGCCTTGCGCACCCGTTCAGACGGCGGCAAATCCGGGCTTCCGATCGAAAGATCGATGATCTCCATCCCCCTGGCGGCCGCATCTCTTTTCCATGCCGCCACTTCCGCGAAAATCGCGGAACCGAGTTTGGCGATCCGTTCAGAAATCACCTGCATGTCCACGCCTCCTCCGCACGAAGTCCGTAATTCCTCCGCATGTTACGCGACCGCATCGCCTATGCGTTCCCCCATACTTCCGCAAATTCATTCTCTTTGAACCCGACCGTCACCCGGTTGCCGTCGGTGACGATGGGCCGTTTGATCAACATGCCGTGCGAGGCGAGCAATTCGTACGCCGCTTCTTCATCCATCGACGGCAGCTTGTCTTTCAATCCCATCTCTTTGTATAGGTTGCCCGACACGTTGAAAAACTTTTTCAGCTCCACACCGCTCTTCCTGACGAAATCCTTCAGCATCGGAACCGAGGGCGGCTGCTCTGCGATATGAACCTCCCGCAGCTCATGCCCCCGCTCCTTCAACCATTTGATCGCGTTGCGGCACGTTCCGCATTTCGGATAGCAATACACCGTCAATTTCATATCAACCCCTCCTCATGGCCGCGTTCATGTTGTTCCATGTGATTTGATTCAAGCCTCGTCTGATGGATCTCCGATTTCCTAAAGCCGATCTTTATACATGATCCCAATTGATCATCCCGTAACGGCAAAACCAATTTCGAAGCGAATTTTGGTCCGCTATCCCGTAACGGGGCAATGTCTTTAACAGATGGACAGACGATTCCCATCAGCCGGAAAACCGCTCGAGCATCTCTTCCAACGTGCGCATATCATCCGGCATCGGCGCCTCTATCACGATACGTTCGCCCGTCATCGGATGGACGAACGACAGCCGCTCCGCATGCAGCGCCTGCCTGCCGATCACGCCGCGGTACGGTTCATCATTCCATCGCTCATCTCCATACATCGGGTCTCCGATCAGCGGATGGCCGATCCATTGCATATGCACGCGAATCTGGTGCGTGCGTCCCGTGCCCAGCCATATCTTCACCTTGGACGCCGCGGCATACGCGCGCATCACCTCGTACGTCGTCACCGCCGGATAACCGTCATCGGTAACGATCCTCAATTGCGGATGAGCCGGATCGCGGTCGATCGGAGCCGTGATCGTCCCCCGCCGCTCGCGGATAACGCCGTGAACAAACGCCGTGTAAACCTTCTCGACCTCATGCCGCTGCAGTTGTTCCGACATCAGCCGATGCACATGCGCATGCTTCGCGATCAGCACGACACCGCTCGTCTGTTCGTCCAAACGATGAACCGGATGAAACCGGTGGCTCTCTCCTTTCTCTCGCCAATAATGCATCACGCCGTTCGCCAGCGTGTTCCGGTAATGACCGATCGTCGGATGCACGACCAGACCGGCCGGTTTGTTCACCGCCAGCAAATAGTCATCCTCGTACCGCACATCGATCGCCATCGGCTGGGGTTCGATCGTTTGCGAAGTTTCTTCGGGAAGCAGAACCTCCACCACATCCCCGGCCTTCAGTTTCGTATCCATGTAGAGCCGCCTGCCGTTCACCGTTATGCCGTCCTCGAACGATTTGAGTTTTTTCGCGAAACGCCGGGATACCTGCATCTTGTTGCGCACAACCGCGCGCAGGGTCATTCCTTCCTCATGTTCGCCCAGCACATACCGCAGCCTGCGGTTCTCAGTCACGAATCGTTCCAATTCCGTCATTCATCCTCCATCTTCGCCCGGACGCATCCACGAGCACCGGAAAGCCGGGCGCATCGGTCAAGCGCTTTTCATCTTTCCATCATATCATAAACAACATGAAAAAGGGGTCGGTTTTCCCAACCCCACAAAGCCGAAGCGATGTTCACTCATCCTTAAATGTTGTGAATGACGAAATTCTGAAGATGAAAAGATGAATTCTGTGACGGGAAAAGATGCATGATCCGTTCCGATAAAGAATGATGAAACGAGCGAATTTACGAGTCCTTGATCGTTCTCGGATAACGCTTCTTCAAGTTTCGCTCCAGTTTCATGTATTCGTTGATCTTTTTATCCAATAAACTGCTGATATGCACGACCATTTCCGAGGTGAACGATTGCTCATCTTCAGCTGTCTTTTCCATAAGAGTTCTCAATATGTAAATTTCCTCTTCCAGTATATCCACAACATTCATTCTCTTTCGTTTATGGTAGGGTGAACTCGTTGGAATCAAATCCGGCTCGGACAGAATCGATTGAGGGATGCTGGATAACTGCCGATACTCCAACGCCATGGTCAGACCCCCTTAAGTTGAAAAACGGTAACACCAGCATAACACCTGATCAGTTCACTCTCAACACTAGTATAACAAATATTTCAACAGCTGAGCAAATATATAATTATCGACAAAAGAATGCGAAAAGCGCCTCATATCGACACCTTTCCGCTACAGCTTCTGTATGAATGCGCCGATCCGCTCAATCGCTTCCTGAAGATGTGCGACGGACGTTGCATAGGAGCAACGGATGAATCCTTCTCCCCCCATTCCGAACACATGGCCGGGAACGACCGCGACCTTCGCTTCCTGCAGCAGCCGATGCGCGAACTGTTCCGACGTCAGTCCGGTTCCCGAAATGCTCGGAAACGCATAAAAAGATCCCTGCGGTTCGTGGCAAGGCAATCCGATCTGCCTGAAGCCTTCCACGACAAGCCGGCGCCTGCGGTTGTAAGACTCGACCATCTTCTCCATCTCTTCGATGCCGTTCTTCAACGCTTCGAGCGCGGCGATCTGTCCCATGATCGGTGCGCACATGGCCGCGTATTGGTGAATTTTCAGCATCGCGCCGATCAATTCGCGATGTCCGCACACGTAGCCCATTCTCCAGCCGGTCATCGCAAACGCTTTGGAGAAACCGCTCACAAGCAGCGTCCTGTCTTTCATATTCGGCAAGGAAGCAAAGCTGACGTGACGTCTGCCGTACGTCAACTCGGCGTAAATCTCATCCGAGATGACGAGCAGATCGTGTTCCTCCACAAGCCGCGCGATGGGCAGCAAATCTTCGTAACTCATGACGCCGCCGGTCGGGTTGCTCGGATAGCACAGGATGAGCACCTTCGAACGCGGCGTGATCTTGGCCTTCAGGTCTTCCGCCTGCAGTTTGAACTGATGCTCGGCCTTCGTCTCGACAGGAACGGGAATTCCGCCGCCCAGCATGGTCAGCGGCGAATAAGGCAAATACGTCGGTTCGGGAATCAAGACTTCGTCACCCGGTGCGACAAGCGCGCGCAAAGCGAGATCGATCGCCTCGCTGCCGCCTACGGTAACGATTATCTCATGCTGAGGATCATAGGACACCTGGAACCTTGTATGCAAATATTCTGCGATCGCTTCTCTCAGTTCGATCAAGCCCGCGTTGGCCGTGTAGGAAGTTCTGCCGCGTTCCAATCCATACACGCAGGCGTCGCGTATATGCCACGGCGTGACAAAATCCGGCTCGCCCACGCCCAAAGTGATAATATCCTTATCCTTGCTGGCGTTTGCCATATCGAAAAACCGGCGAATGCCCGACGGCGGGATCGCCCTCACCGTTGGATTCAGATAATCGGACATCGATTTTACGGTCTTTAGCTGATCTTTCATCGTTCTCGCTTCCTTTATCACGGACTGATCACAAGACGGTGGTCGTGATCATGATCCTCAAAAATGACACCGTCCTGTTTGTATTTTTTCAAGATGAAATGCGTTTTCGTCGAAAGGACCGATTCAATCGGGGACAACTTGTTGGATACGAAGGCCGCCACTTCCATCAGCGACTTGCCCTCCACTTCAACGAGCAGATCGTAGCCGCCGGACATGAGGTACACCGTCTTCACTTCCGGATACAGATAGATGCGCTCGGCGATCGCGTCGAATCCCCTGCCCCGCTCGGGGGTGATCTGCACCTCGATCAATGCGGTCACTTTGTTTTCATCCACTTTGCCCCAGTTCACGACCGCCGAATATTTGACGAGGACGCGTTCCTCTTCCAATTGTTTGATCGCCGACCTGACGGTCTCCTCATCCGAACCAAGCATCGTCGCGATCAGCGCGGGAGTCCGTCTCGAATCTTCCCGCAATAACTCCAAGATTTGATTCTTGAATTGGTCCATCACATGATCCTCCCGTTCGGAATATTGCCACAGTTCATGATAGAACTGTCAATATTCTTCCATATTACATCATATACAAGAACTCTGTAAAGAACTCCTGGCCTCTCCCGCGGGCCGTTCAACGGGCATCCGCACGGGATTCGATCCGTCATCCGCGCAAAAACGAATCATCGCTCCGCCGCAAACCGGAGATCGCGTCCGCAGACGGCAATGCGTAAACTTGACATCTTAGAGAATCAGTCCCGGCAGGACACCTGAATACCCGTCTTCATAAGCGCCTCGAAAAGTTCAACCTTCGCGCCGCAGGGCGGCGGTCTCCCGCTCACGTCAAGACGAACGTCGCAACGACGCGGCAATCGGCAAGGCAAATCTGAAAGCCGGAAAAGCGGTTGCGTACCGCGGCATCGTTCATCAAGCAATGGCAATTCGGCCGCTCTTGCGTTAAGATAGAAACGAATTTGACGAAAGGATGTCCGACGATGCTGCTCCCGCTCAAACGAACCATCACGCGCTTGTCCCCGGCTCAGTTCATCATCGCCGGTTATTTGGCAACGATTCTGATCGCGACTGTTCTGCTGATGCTGCCCTTCAGCGTAAAAGTTCAGGGGACGCTGTCCTGGCACGAAGCGCTTTTCACCGCGACGAGCGCCGTTACGGTCACCGGGCTGACGCTGGTCAATACCGCCGAGACGTTCACGCCTGTCGGCAACCTCATCCTGACCGTCCTGTTTCAGATCGGCGGCATCGGCATTATGACGCTGGGCACTTTCATCTGGATCATGCTCGGCGGCCAGGTGACGCTGTCCCACCGCAGAATGATCATGGTCGACCAAAACCGGAACAACCTGGCCGGACTCGTCCGCCTCATGAAAATCGTGTTCACGATGGCGATCATATTCGAACTTGTCGGAGCGCTTATCTTTACTGTATATTTCCGCGCAGCCGGATATGTTTCCTCTTGGCCGCGCGCTATTTACAACGGATTTTATCATGCGATCGCTTCGTACACGAATGCCGGATTCGACATCTTCGGCGATTCGCTGCGCGATTTTTCGCATGATTATGTTGTGCAGCTGGTTTCCATGCTGCTCATCATACTGGGCGCGATCGGCTTTCCCGTGCTTATCGAACTGAGGGAGTACTTGTTCGGCAAACATGAAACGTTTCGTTTTTCTTTGTTCACGAAACTGACCGCTTTGACCTACCTCATCCTGCTCGTCATCGGCGCATGCAGTCTGTGGCTGATCGAGGAAGACCTGTTTTATGCGGATATGTCCTGGCACGAGAAGCTTTTTCATTCGCTGTTTCAATCGGTCACCGCCCGCAGCGCCGGACTGTCGACGATCGACGTGAACGAACTGAGCGGCGCTTCGCATTTCCTGCTGTCGATTCTCATGTTTATCGGCGCCAGTCCGTCCAGCGTCGGCGGCGGCATCCGCACGACGACGTTCGCGCTCATCGTGCTCACGATCACAACGTATGCGATCGGACGGCGCGAAGTTCGGGTGTTCCGGCGGACGATCAAACAGGATGACATCATCAAAAGCTTCGTCGTGTTCACAGCGGGGATGATGCTGATCGCACTGAGCGTCATCGTCATCGACAGCGTGGAGAATTCGCGCTTTTCCCTGCACCGGGTGATCTTCGAAGTATGTTCCGCATTCGGCACGTCCGGTCTGTCGAGCGGTCTGTCCGCCGAACTTTCGCCCGTCAGCCAATCCATCCTGATGGTGCTCATGTTTCTCGGGCGCATCGGTCTGCTGACGATGATCTTTTACTTTTTGCCCTCGCGCCGCAAGGAATCGTACCACTATCCGAAGGAAGACATCATCATCGGATAGCGGCACAGTTCTGGTTGATCGACCGGACCGACATATTTGCCGGTTCGTGATATTCACTCATACCCAGGCATGCGTCCGGCGAACCGTTCACGCTCATAACGTTTGAGGATCGTCCGCATGAACAGCCATGAAAAAATCGGGGCGCTTCCGATTGCGAGCAAAAAAACGTTCAGGTGGCGCGCATCAGGACCGCCGCTTGCGATCATGAAAAGGAAGAGGATCGTCCCGAGCATCCTTCCCGCGTTCAGCGACACTTCCCTGAGCACGACGTACTCGACCCGCTGCGATGCGGATTCCTTGTCCCTGCCGATATAATCGAAAACGGTGGACGTGATGGGGATGATATACAGCGGAAAAAACAGCGAAACTCCCACGCCGAAGATCAACAGCGTAACGTAATTGATTACGCGGAAAAAAGGAACGATCACGGCGGTGATGAGGAACGCGCCGCACAGCATCGCGGCATATCTCCGTTCAGGCTTCAGCCAGCGGCCTGCCGCGTAAAAGGCGCCCAGCGACACGGCCGAGGTGATCAGCGAGTAGTTGCCGAGCTTCATCTCATTGCCGGTGGCGATATAGACGAGAAGGCCGATGAGAAAGATAAATACGCCTTCCCGAACTCCCTGCATGGCGAGAGCGGGAGCCAGCTTGCGCCAGGGAGAGCCTCGGTCCCGCATACACCGGAAGGCATGGAACCAGACGTAACGGCCGTGCGCCCGGCGCTGTTTCAGAAAAAGACTCGTCACAACGCCGATGAGAAACACGCCGAAGGACAGAGAGAAAATGAGCGTGTAGCCATTCGCGTCCGCCATCCGCACGATCAGAAGGCCGGAAATCCACGGCGCGAACATCCCGGCGAAAGCGCCGAGCAGACCGGCCCATCCGTTGAAACGGTCGCGATTGTCCGGTTCCGTCACCTCGAAGTACAGCACATTGTACGCCAGCCAGAACAATCCGCCCGCCGCTCCTTGCAGGATGCCAAGCGGCTGTGCGTAATGAGCCGCATTCGGCCCCAACAGGAGGACGAAAAAATAAAAAACTGCGGACAGAAGCATGCCGACGCGCAGGCAGCTCATCTTATTGCGCTCTTTCACCCATTTCCCCGCCAGCCAGAACGTTAATCCCAACGCCGCCTGGTTACATAACGAAAACCATCCGATCAATGCGAACTCATGGCTCATCTTCCACAAATACACATTCACAAACGTTCCCGAAAGCGCGTTCGCCGTCACGAACAATCCCTGCACCGCGAGCAGCAGCACCGCTTGAGCGTCGAGTTTGCCGCGATGTCCCGTTTGCCGGTCCGATGCGCGGAAGCGCGACGGCCGCATCCATGCTTCAAGGAAAGTCCTTTCAGCTTGCCGCTCCATAAACTCACCTAAAGACATTATCATCATCTTAGGTTAACCTTCCCCAAAACCGCCCCGATAAACCGGAAGCGGCGGAAGCGGCACGGCTTCCGGCGAACGCGTCAACCGAACAATACAAGAAAGATGATGCCGCCGATCAGGAAACAGACGGCCGCGATCAAAAGAACGGTGTATAAAACCTTCATGAGATACTGGCTCCAATCACATAGGATAACGATATCGAAATAAACATCGACAACAGGCCGACGGCACGGTTATCCTTGCTCAGTTCCTCGTCGACTTTGAACACCGGCGTCAGAAATTCAAAAATATAATAGGCGACAAGGAGCAGAACATAACCGTAAAATGCCCAAATAATCGCGTCATACAACGATTCGAATTTCGGAATAATATAGTGAAAAATGTTGCATATGCCGAAAATCTTGCCGCCGATCGCCATCGCAACCGCGACATTTCCCCGCTTCACTTCCTGCCAATCCTTGTACCGCGTCACCAATTCGAAAATCGCGAGGAAAACGACCAGCAGCAACACCGTCACCGAGAAATAGGCCGCCGTCGATATGAACGGGTTTTCCAGCCAATCGTCCAGTTTTTCCAGCATCCGCACCCTCTCCCTATTTCAAATCGGCAATCGTAATGCCGCTGCCGCCTTCATTGTACTCTCCGAGACGGAATGATTTCACATGCCGATGTTTGCGCAACCATTCGTGGATGCCGTTGCGCAGCACGCCCGTACCCTTCCCGTGTATGAATGCGACCTGGCCGAGATTGTTCATGATCGCTTCATCCAGGAAACGGTCCGCCTCGATCAACGCCTCATCCAAAGTCGAGCCGCGCAGATCGAGTTCGGTGCGCACCGAAGCGTCTTTGGACCGCTTCACCTGCGCTCCGGTCTGCACCGTCCTCTGTTTCGCGGATTCGGACGGCGCCAGGCGCAGATCGTTGCGGTGCACCTTCATCTTGATAATGCCCAGCTGCACGATAAACTCGTCGTCTCCGATCCGCTCGATCACATGTCCTTTCTGACCGACGCTCGTCACCATCACTTCATCGCCGGGCTCCACCCGTTCCGCCCGCCGCTGCCCAGGCGACGGTTGCTCGGCCGTTCGGAACGCCGGCATCGCTTCATCCAGGCGTTTCTTCGCCGCGATGAAGCGGTGTTCCTTCAGCGAAGCCTGCTCTTCCAGCGCCATCCGGCGAAGTTCCGCGATGATGTCCTCGGCTTCCTTCTTCGCCTTCCGGATCACATCCGCCGCTTCCCGTTCGGCGCGCTCCAGCATTTTATTCCGCTGCATATCGAATTTCCGCCGTTCTTCCTCCAGCTGCCTGCGCAATTGCTCAACTTCGCGCCGCAGCCGTTCCGCCTCGCGCCGCTCCTCTTCCGCCGTGATCCTGTTTGCCTCCAGCGACGCGATCATCGACTCCACTTGCTGCTCTTCCGTCGTCAGATGCACGCGCGACGCTTCGATGATCGATCGGCTCAGCCCAAGGCGCTCGGCGATCGCCAGAGCGTTGCTCCGCCCCGGAATACCGAGCACAAGCCGGTATGTCGGACGCAGCGTCCGGATGTCGAATTCCATGCTGGCATTCATGATGCCCGGCGTGTTGTAAGCATAGGCCTTCAGCTCGCTGTAGTGCGTCGTGGCGACGGTGCGCGCCCCGGTCTTGTGAATATGGTCAAGGATGGCGATGGCAAGCGCCGATCCTTCGGCCGGGTCCGTTCCCGCGCCAAGCTCGTCGAGCAGAATCAGGCTGCGGCCGGTCATTCGTTCGAGAATGCGGATAATATTGGTCATATGACTCGAGAATGTGCTCAAGTTTTGTTCGATGCTTTGTTCATCCCCGATATCCGCATACACGCCGTCGAACGTGCTGATCTCCGCACCGTCTTCGGCGGGCACGAACAAACCGGAAGCGGCCAGAAGGGTGAGCAGGCCGATCGTCTTGAGCGTCACCGTCTTCCCGCCCGTATTCGGCCCGGTGATAATGATCGTCGTGTAGTCGCGTCCAAGCTCCACATCGATCGGCACCACTTTATCGGGATCGATAAGCGGATGGCGGCCTTTGCGAAAACGGATATAACCGTCTTCATTCATCTTCGGCAGCGTTGCTTTCATCTCCCGCGCCAGCAGCGCCTTGGCGAATATGAAATCAAGCCGCGCGATCGCCCGAATGCTGACCGTCAGCTCATCGGCGCGGGAAGCCGCAAGGCCGCTCAACATGCGCAGGATGCGTTCGATTTCGCGCTCTTCCTTCAGCCGCTGCTCGCGCAAATCGTTGTTGAGCTGCACGATCACCTCCGGTTCGATGAACAAAGTCGCGCCCGAAGCGGACTGATCGTGCACGATCCCGCCGAAATGCGCCCGGTATTCCTGTTTGACCGGAACGACGAACCGGTCGTTGCGGATCGTGACGAGCGATTCCTGAAGTTTCTTCTGAATGTCGGGATTCCTCACCATCTGATCCAGTTTGTCGCGTATCCGCGCTTCAATCGTGCGAATGCTGTTTCTGATGCGCGACAGTTCCGGTGTGGCCGAATCAACGACCTCGCCGTGTTCATTAATGCACCGCATGATCTCTTCTTCCAGATCGCGGCATTCGGCAATGCGCCCGGCATGTCCCGCAACGATCGGAAACCGTTCCTGAGCATCCTCTATATTCAGAATGAAACGTTTCAGCTTCCTGCCTCCGCCGATCGTAGAAGCGATGTCCAGAAGTTCGGCGGCGGACAACACGCCCCCGATTCTTGCCCGCGCAAGCGATGCGTGAATATTGCGGATGCCGCCGAAAGGCGGAATCGATTTGAGACGGTCGATATGAACCGCTTCCTCCGTCTCCTGCAAGAGATGCCGAATCTCCTCCAGATCGTGAACCGGCATCAGTTCGGCCGCCAGCTCGTGACTCAAACTGGTATGCGTATGTGCGAGCAATTTTGCGATAATCTTATCATATTCCAACAAATGCAATATCTTCTTATCCATCAGCTTATCACGGCATCCTTTCTCATACATACTATTATAACCGCTTGCCGTTGCGAGCGCGACACCCGGCGGGGGCAAGTTGAACGCGCTTTCGTTCCGCCGGTGTCGGTGTCCCTCTTGCCGATTTCATCAGTTCGCCTTGGACAAGATATGGGATTGGTAAACCATCCGCTGTGAGTACTGCGCCGAAACCGCCGATTCGGCCGGCCCCTGCAAATCCCTGTTATAGATTTTCATGATGCGGAGAACGATAAACCTGCACTTTCATCATCAGGAGGTGGTGCATGACATGAACTGGCTGGGAACGATCATTCGTTTTATCGTGTCTGCCCTTGTCTTAATGCTGGTTGGATATATTGTACCCGCTTTTGAGGTCGGCGGCTTCTGGAGCGCCCTGTTCCTCGCATTGGTCATCGCCGTGATCGGTTGGATCATCGAAGGAATTTTCGGCAAGAAAGTTACGCCTTTCGGTCGAGGAATCGTCGGCTTTCTGGTAAGCGCCGCTGTCATATGGGTGTCGCAATTTATCGTCGGAGGCGTCAACGTCACGCTCATCGGCGCCATATTGGCCGCTCTGGTCATCGGGATCATCGATTTGTTCATTCCGGTCGCGTCTCCTTTCGATCTGACGGATCCGAACAATCGCCGAAACCAAAACAAAATCTGACGAACTCCCCGTCCGGCCGCCTTGCCGGCATATCCCTCCCAATTCAAGCGCTGATGCGATGCAGTCACATGCATTGTATCAGCTTTTCGCGCATTCACGAGACATTCAGCGCCTCTGCAGCCGGGCAACATTTTTTCCTTCCGCTTCGTCGCATAATCTGACATAATGAGTGTAGCACCTGGAGGTAGATGACGATGCAGAGATTACGCAGGACGCTGCTTTGGCCGCAGCTCAACACTCGGTACAAAACGCAACTCATGACGCGGGTTAAAGCGCGCCTAAAGGCTCACCGCCGCTACGCCGCAGCCGCATTCATGCTGCCGTTGTTCATCATCATGCTGGCAAGCTGCGCAAATGTCGGAGAGAACGGCGGACGCAACATTCCTGACAATCATGCGACGGGTGAAATCGCGAATGTTCCGGATGGAAGCCAGGACGAACAGGACACGATCGTTGCTCCGGTTGACCGGGAGGCGGAAGACGCCGACGGCGATTCGCAAGAGGAATCCTTCTCCGATGACGAATCGGCTTTGACGGAGGAAGAGAAAATGGACCGGTTGCGCGCGCAGTTTGATATCACATCCCCCGACTCGGTCACGGTGCTGGTGAACAAAACGTTCGGACTGCCCGAAGAGTATGAGCCGGACGATCTTGTCAAAGTCGACATTCCTTTCATCTACCAGGACGAAACCGTTCATTCGATGCGCAAGATTGCGGCCGACGCCCTGCTTGAACTGTTTGCGGCGGCGAAAGAAGACGGGATTGAACTGGCGGGCGTATCGGGTTACCGCTCTTACGCGATCCAGAAAATGTTGTACGAACGATATGTGGCCAGAGACGGAGAGGAAGCTGCGAACAAGTACAGCGCCAAACCGGGGCACAGTGAGCATTCGACGGGGCTGGCGATGGACGTATCGGACAGATCGGGCAGATGCCCGGCCAGAGATTGTTTCGCGGATACGGAAGAAGCGGCATGGCTGGCCGATCACGCGCACAAATTCGGATTCATCATTCGGTATCCGCTCGGCAAAGAACATATCACCGGCTACCAGTACGAACCTTGGCATCTTCGCTATGTCGGCGTCGAACTGGCAACCATCCTGCGCGAACATGACTGGACGATGGAGGAAGTTTTCCTCGGTCCGCAACCGCAGGAACCGGCCGGTTGAAACGGCTGACGAACCTGATGCGGCGGACAGGATGTTGCCGCCTGAAATTTGTGATACGATAGGTACTGTATGATTTTTCATATTCATATTTGGAAACGGGGAGAAAACCGGAAATGTGGAAAAAAACGTTCAGATTGCTTTCATGGATCGTGATCATCGTCGCGCTTGCGGCCTGCGGAGGAAACGGACAGCAGGAGCCAAACAGCAAGAACAATTCGGCATCCGCGGATCAGTCTGGTTCCGCGTCACGGGAAATCGTCATCTGGGGCAGCAATTTCAAATTCGATCAAGAAGAATACGTCGTCTCAGTGGGGGAAACCGTGAAATTGACCTACCGCAACGAACAGGGAAATCACGGAATTTACATCGAAGGCGTGAAGGTGCGGCTCCGCCACAATGAACAAACCGAAATCACGTTTACCGAACCCGGTGCATACGAGATCATATGCAATATTTATTGCGGCGCGGGCCATGCCGGCATGAAAGCGAAATTGATCGTCCAATAAACTTGAAAGCGCCAAGACGATGACGGATAGAAAAAGAAAAACGATTCAGGAATATGAAAAGGATCGAAATACCGGCTGGTTCGAATGGCCGAAGACCATGAACCGACGCTCGGATTTCGATCCTTTTTCGTGTCAAAACAGACTTCGCTGAGATGAATTTACTCCGCATCAACGCGCGCTCTGCCATGGACGAGTCCTTCGACATGGTGCGACGGCGCAATGCAATGGTCTAATTTTTCAAATCTTCTTCGGTCAGCTGAATCCACTCGTCAAATTCGGTGCGAAGTTTCTCGTACTCCTGTTTCAGCTTCTCATACATCTCATAGATGGAAGTTTCCTCCGCCGCGGCCGCCGCTTCATTCACCGCGGAACTCAAACCCGATCGGACGGGTGAAGAAGACGAACGGCTCGGCTGATCCATGGTGAGGAGCAAAGCTTCAAGTTCCGCGTACTCGGATTTCAATTGCTCCAGTCGGCGCGAAGTCTCGCCATGTTTCATGCGCTCATCGGCCAGTTCGCGTTCCAGCCGCTCATGCGACTGAAGCAGTTCCAATAGGTCGTTTTCCGCCTGTGTACGGCCTTCCTTCGTTTCCGCCAACTCGCGCTCCAACTGCTCTTGCATCTGACGAACTTCCGCAAGCTCTTGTTCCGCTTGCGAGCGCCTTTCTTTTGTCTCCGCCAACTCGCGCTTCAACTGCTCTTGCATCTGACGTACTTCCGCAAGCTCTTGTTCCGCTTGCGAGCGCCCTTTCTTCGTCTCCGCCAGTTCATGCTCCAGCTGCTCTCGAGACCGGCGCACTTCCGCAAGCTCGAATTCCAGGCGCTCACGCGACTGACGCACTTCTGCAAGTTCCCGTTCCGCCTGCGCGCGCCCTTCCCTCATTTCCGTTAGCTCGCGTTCCACTTGCTCATGCGACTGAAGCAATTCCAACAGGTCGTTTTCCGCCTGGGAACGGGCTTCCCGCGTCTCCGCCAATTCGCGCTCAAGCTGCTCTTGCGTTTGGCGCGCTTCCGCAAGCTCCCGCTCCGTTTGTGCGCGTCCTTCCTTCGTCTCCGCCAATTCGCGCTCAAGCTGCTCTTGCGTTTGACGAACTTCCGCAAGTTCTCGCTCCGCTTGCGTACGCGCTTCCTTCGTCTCCGCCAATTCGCGCTCAAGCTGCTCTTGCGTTTGACGAACTTCCGCAAGTTCCCGCTCCGCTTGCGTACGCGCTTCCTTCGTCTCCGCCAGCTCTTGCTCCAACCGCTCTTGCGTTTGACGAACTTCCGCAAGCTCCCGTTCCGTTTGCGCGCGTCCTTCCTTCATCTCCGCCAGCTCGCGCTCAAGCTGCTCTTGCGTTTGACGAACTTCCGCCAATTCGCGTTCCGCTTGCGTGCGCCTTTCTTTTGTCTCCGCCAGTTCCAGCTCAAGCTGATCACGCGACCTGCGCACTTCCGCAAGCTCGAACTCAAGGCGCTCACGCGACTGACGCACTTCTGCAAGCTGTCGCTCCGCTTGCGCGCGTCTTTCCTTCGTCTCCGCCAGCTCTTGCTCCAACCGCTCTTGCGTTTGGCGTACTTCCGCAAGTTCCCGCTCCGCTTGCGTATGCGCTTCCCGCGTCTCCACCAACTCGCGTTCCAACTGATCACGCGTCTGACGCACTTCCGCAAGTTCCCGCTCCGCTTGCGCGCGTCCTTCCTTCGTCTCCGCCAGCTCTTGCTCCAACCGCTCTTGCGTTTGGCGTACTTCCGCAAGTTCCTGTTCCGCTCTCGTGCGCGCTTCCCGCGTCTCCGCCAACTCGCGTTCCAACTGATCAGCCGTCTGACGCACTTCCGCGAGCTCTCGCTCCACCTCTTGATGCGCAGCGCGAAGCTCACCGATCTCCTGATTCTTCTTTTCTATCTCAACGGCGTGCGCCCGCTCCAGTTGTTCCTTCGATCTCGATAATTCATCCGACAAATGGATCGCGGCGAGCACCGCAAGCTTCGACAGTTCGAGCTTCGGATTTTTCGCCGCGATCGCGTGCATCTGTTCATTCACGCGAGCGGCGACCATCGCCACATAACTGGCCGACGATGTCGGATCGGCAAGCAATTTATATTTTGTGCCGTATATCTCAACCTGGACACTCATTTTTTCATTTGCTTTCATGCTTGACCCCTCCTGCTCGCGCCCTGTCTTATCATAAAAGATTTCGATGCACCGAACAGAATATCCTTCCGCGTGGCCGAATATCCTTCCGAATGATCGATTTATTTTCTAAGCTCCGCAGAATATGTCCGTTCCAGGCGTTCGATGACCGACTGATTTCGCTCATTTACCTCATCATCGGTCAACGTTCGATCATCCGCGCGGTATACCAGCGACAGCGCAACGCTCTTCTTGCCGGCGCCGATCTTCTCGCCCGCGTAAACGTCGAACACTTCCACAGACCTCAGCCAGTCGCCTCCCGCTTCGCGCACGGCCGCGATCAGGTTCGCGACGGGGACGGACTTATCGACGACAACGGCGATATCGCGCGCGATGGACGGATACTTCGGCAACGTTTCGTAAGTAATCGCAAAGTTCGCATTCGACACGAGCGCGTCCAGTTCGATCTCGAACACGTACGTATCTTCCAGATCGTAGCGCCGCTGCAATTCCGGATGAAGCTGGCCGATCACGCCGATGCGGCGGTCACCCGCAAAGATCTCCGCGGCGCGTCCGGGGTGCAGTTTGTCGAACGCCGCAACACGGTATGTTACTCCCCGCACGTCAAGATGACGGAACAATCCGTCCAGCACGCCTTTCAAATCATAGAAATCCACCGGCACAGGTTTGCCGCTCCAATGTTTCTCCTCACGTTTTCCGGTCCAAAGCGCGCTGACGAGCATCTTCTCCTCGGGCTGCTTCGTCAACCGCTCTTCTTCCGTCAGGAACACCGATCCGATCTCGAAAACGGCCACATCGTCGACGTTTCGGTTGCGGTTGTATACGGCCGTATCGATCAAATGCGGAATAAGGCTCGTGCGAAGGACGCTCCGCTCCACGCTCATCGGCATCGACAGCGCCACAGGCTTGATATGCGGATACAAACCCGGGAATTCCGCGATCCGGTCCGGATGCGTGAACGAGTACAGAATGACTTCGTGCAGCCCCGCCGCGTTAAGGTAGCGGCCGACTTCAAGCCGGATGCGCTGACTGCGCGTTCGTCCTCCCGGCGTCGTCACGCCCGAGATCGGGGTGGCCGGAATATTGTCGTAACCGTACAATCTCGCGATTTCCTCGATCAGGTCCACATCGCGGGAAATATCGCCGCGGCGCAGCGGAACCGTCACTTCCAGCGCGTCGCCTTTCACTGCATAAGAGAACCGCAGCCGATCGAAAATCGACTTCATCTCATCCACACTCAGCTGCGTGCCGAGATACCGGTTCACCCGATCCGCGCTCAACCCGATGACCGGTTCGGAGAATGAACGGGTCTCCGCTTTCACGACGCCGGCCGCCGCCGCGCCGCCCGCCGTTTCCACGATCAGCGCCGCCGCACGGTTCAGCGCCTCGACCACCGCATGCGGATTCACTTCCTTCTCGAAGCGCAGGCTCGACTCCGAACGGAGTCCCAATTCACGGGACGTTTTGCGCACCGTTCCTCCGTCGAACTTCGCCGATTCCAGCAGGATGCGCGCCGTCGACGCGGTAACCTCCGAATTGGCGCCGCCCATCACGCCCGCCAGCGCCACCGCTTTTTCCGCGTCGGCGATGACGAGCATATGCGGCTCCAGACGACGCTCCTCATCGTCGAGGGTCGTGATCGTCTCGCCTGCTCCGGCATAGCGCACGCGAATCTGTCCGCCAGCGAGCCGATCCGCGTCAAAGGCGTGCAGCGGTTGCCCGTACTCCAGCATCACATAGTTCGTCACGTCGACAACGTTGTTGATCGGACGTATTCCCGCGGCCATCAGACGATTTTGCATCCAAAGCGGCGAAGGTCCGATCTTCACGCCCTCGATCAACCGAGCCGTATACATCGAACAACCTTCCGGCGCTTCGATCGTGACGGAAAACGCGTCCTGAGCGCGTTTCCCCTCCCCTTCTCGCACGTTCGCCGACGGCACCGTCACCGGCCGTCCGAGAATCGCCGCAACCTCGTAAGCGACGCCGATCATGCTGAGACAATCCGAGCGGTTCGGCGTCAAGTCGAGTTCCAGCACCTCGTCATCGAGCTCCAGCAGCTCCACGACATCTTTGCCGATCTCCACATTTTCCGGCAAAACCAGAATGCCCTCCTGAAGTTCCTTCGGCAACAGCTTGTCGTTCATCCCCAATTCCTTTGCCGAACAGATCATGCCCTGCGATTCGACGCCGCGCAGCTTCGCCCGCTTGATCTTCACGCCGCCGGGAAGCGTCGCGCCCACCAGCGCCACGGGCACCTTCTGGCCGGCCGCGACATTCGGCGCGCCGCAAACGATTTGCAGAAGCTCCCCGCCTCCGACATCCACCGTGCACACGCTCAGTTTGTCCGCATCCGGATGCTTTTCCCGCGTTTTCACTTCGCCTGCGACGACTCCGCTCACCCCTTTGTTGCGCTTCTCCACCGCATCGACTTCGATGCCGCTTCTCGTCAGACGTTCGGCCAACTGTTCTCCCGTATATCCCGTCAAGTCCACATATTGGGACAACCAACGCATCGATACCTTCATAGTGTCTCTCCTTTCTTTCACACGCGAGCTTTTCGATATTTCGATAAAAATGAACGTTCCGCCGCGAATTCAGGCATACCTTGTCCCGCTTCCGCCTCCGATTACAAAACCGAAACGAGCCGGGAATTCGCCATGTTGCTTCACTGCGGCTATACCCCTGCGGTTATATGCCCCCATAAATACCGCGTTTATATATAACGGGATTAAATGCGGGCAAACTGCTTGAGGAACCGCAAATCGTTCATATAGAAATGCCGGATGTCGTCAATGCCGTATTTCAACATCGCGATCCGCTCCACCCCCATGCCGAAAGCGAAACCGCTGTATTTTGCCGGATCATATCCCGCCATTTCCAGCACCCGCGGATGCACCATGCCGGAACCCAAAATTTCAAGCCATCCCGTATGCTTGCAGACGCGGCAACCGACTCCGCCGCACATGACGCAGCTCACATCGACTTCCGCGCTCGGCTCGGTAAACGGGAAGAAGCTCGGACGCATGCGGATCTTCGTATCTTTGCCGAACATCTCCTGCGCGAACTGCAGCAGCGTTCCCTTCAGATCGCTCATGCGAATATGCTCATCGATGACAAGCCCCTCGATCTGCGTGAACACGTGCGAGTGCGTCGCATCGTCATCATCGCGTCTGTACACGCGGCCCGGACAGATGATTTTGACCGGCACCGCTCCTTTCATTCGTTCCATCGTCCGCACCTGAACCGGCGACGTGTGCGTCCGCATGAGCAGTTCTTCCGTAATGTAGAACGAATCCTGCATATCGCGCGCCGGATGGTTTTTCGGCAGATTGAGCGCCTCGAAGTTGTAATAATCATGTTCCAGTTCCGGACCTTCCGCGATCGTATAGCCCATGCCGATGAAAATATCCTCGACCTCGCGAATCACCTTGCTGAGCGGATGCACGGCGCCGATGGCGGGACTGCGGCCGGGCAATGTCACGTCGATCGTCTCGGCCGCAAGCCGCCGCTCCGTCTCCAGGCGCTCGAGCTCCGCCGTTTTCTGCTCCAGCATCCGCTCGATCGCCGCCCTCACCTCATTCGCCACCTGGCCGATCACCGGCCGTTCTTCCGCCGACAGGGCGCCCATACCGCGCAGCACCTCGGTGAGCGCGCCTTTCTTGCCCATGTATTTGACCCGCAGGTCGTTCAGCGCCTGCTGAGTGTCCGCCTGAGCCAGCTCCGCCAGAGCCGCCTCCTGCAATGCCAACAGCTTTTCTTTCATGTCCGACAAACCTCCTTCTGAATCTTGGCAACATGCACGCACGATACAGCTACGACATATCACATGCGTAAAATAAAAAAACTCTTTCGCCTCATAAGGGACGAAAGAGTCCGTGGTACCACCCTTCTTACAGCAATCGCGCACGCACCGCACAGTCCGGCTTCGTGTTTCCGCGGCCGCGCATTCCGGTGCGGTCCAAGCCGCATCCCGCATGCCGCGCTCATTCGGACAAGCACCGGCGCCTGTCTCGCCGCGTCTTCGCGACAGCTGTCGCTCTTGTGGAAGATAACGGTTCCTGCCGGTATCCCCTACTTGCGTCGCCGCCGCCATGCGCCGGGTCGCGGCACCGGACAAGCGGGCGTTTCAGGGAACTGCTCGGGAGCGAACTTCGGCAGCCTCGATCCCCGGAGGCGCTCTCAATCTCCGACGCCTCCTCCCTGTTGGGCCAAGATCTGCGTACTCTTCTCCGTCATGGCATGTATCGCGCTCGATAGATTAACCGTACTATAACATGAACAACAGCGAAATGCAACGTGTCAGGCGCCTTCGCCAAACAAATAACGGCCGCCGATATACCCATCGAGCGAGCCGTTTCCGTCAGCCTTTTTCCGCACCCGCCGAGCGGGGCGTCCGTCTTTTCGTTCCGGCACGCTTTATCGCGTCCGACGATGTGCGCCGCCGCATGCCGCCGGAACCCGATGCGCACGCCGATTATGCGGCCGATTCGCCGCCGCATGCGTCACGCCCTTGCCGTCCGAAGCCTCATCGCGCCGAAGCACCATATCGTGGGATGCCGCTCCATACGCCCGGTCGTCCGCACCGACTAATTGATCCGAATCAGCAGCCTGCCTTCATGATTCCTGCCGAGCAGCGTGCCGCATCGCGGACAGTTCCCCGGTTTCTCGCCGACGAAGATCAGTTGGTGACAGCTTGGGCATATTTCCGCGCCTCTTCCGCCTCTAACGCCCGTACCGCCGCCGAACACCGGGCGCGATCCGCCCATTTTCGCGAAGATGCCGGTTCCTTTTCCGAACAGTTTTTGAAAAATGCCGAGCACGATCAAAATGACGACGATGATGAACAGAAGCATCAGGGCGCCCAGAAATTTCAACAGTGCGATGATCATAATCGTAAAGCCGCTCCTCGACTTCTCAATTAGGCTTTGTTCCCGCTCGAACGCAGTCGAAACATCATCCGATAACCCGTGTTTGATGAACAATGCCTTCCCTACCAGTATAGTCGTTCGGAAGTTTCAGAGTCAATTTTGCCGGGCTTTCCCGTTTCGGCTCTCCCATCACTTCTTGATCCGCCGTCACGCTCGGAACACTGTAACACTCAGCCCGCGTTCCGTTCACCGTCTCACTCGGCCCGACATCACGCTCGGCACACCATCACGCTCTTCCCATCGTCATGCTCGTCACCGTGTCGCACAGCCCGCCGCCACCCCGGCACCCATCACGTTCGCTCCGTCACACACGTCATCATCGTCATCCTCATGTGCCCTTCCGCGCCTGGCCTGATGTGCATCACCTCATCATACCATCAAATGTTTCAGCACATGCGGCTGATCCAGTTCTTCGATGCTCCCTTTCGCCACGACCACGCCCTTCTCGATCATGTAAAATACGTCTGCCGCCTTGCGAACAAAATTCAGATTTTGCTCGACGAGCAACACCGCCACGCCGCTGTCCTTGATGCGGCGGATCGCCGCCCGAATATCTTCAACGATGTTCGGCTGGATGCCCTCCGTCGGCTCATCCAGAATGAGCAGTTCCGGGCGCGTGACGAGCGCCCGGGCGATCGCCAACTGCTGCTGCTGGCCTCCGCTCAGATCTCCGCCGCGCCGTCTGAGCAGATCGCGAAGCACAGGGAACATCTCATACACCGAATCCGGAATGCTCCCGTCCTTCGCCCGGCCCGATTCCAAGCCCAGCAGCAGATTCTCATATACCGTCAGTTGCGGGAAAATATCACGCCCCTGCGGCACATACCCGATTCCCGCACGCGCCCGCACATGCGTCGAACGGCCCGTCAGGACCTCATCTTTGAACCGCACCTCTCCGCTTTTTGCCTTCACGATGCCCATGATCGTTTTCAGCAGCGTCGATTTCCCCACTCCGTTGCGGCCGAGGACGCAAACGACCTGGCCTTCATCCACTTCCAGATCAATGCCGCGCAAAACGATGCTCTCTCCGTATCCGGACTCAAGCCGTTGAACTTTCAACATGGTGTTCACGCCCCCCGAGGTACACCTCCACAATCCGCTTGTCGTTTTGCACCTCTTCCATCGTTCCTTCTTTCAGCAGCCGCCCTTCGTGCATGACGGTCACTTTGCTGGCGAACCGGCGCACGAATTCCATATCGTGCTCGACGACGACGACCGAACGGTTTTTGGCGATCCGCCTGAGCAGTTCCCCTGTCAAAAACGTCTCCTCGTCGGACATGCCGGCCACAGGTTCGTCGAGCAGCACCACATCCGGTTCCAGCATCAGGATCATGCCGATCTCCAGCCATTGCTTCTCACCATGCGACAGGGCGCCCGCTCTGATGCGGCGCTTATCCTGCAGCCTCGTCATTTCAAGTTGCTCATCAAGGCGCTCCCGGTCCTGCTTCTGCAGGCGGAGCAGATCGAACACCCCTTTCCGGCGGTGCATCGCCAACTCGAGATTTTCCTCGACCGTCAGATCGAAAAACACCGACGGCGCCTGAAATTTTCTGCCGATGCCGAGCCGCGCGATCTGATACTCGCTCCGGTTCGTCAAGTCCACCTTGCCGCGGAACAAAATTCGTCCTTTCGTCGGCCGCACTTTGCCGCACAGGCAATCGAGCATCGTCGTTTTACCCGCTCCGTTCGGACCGATCAAAAAGCGCAGTTCTCCCCGTTTCAGCTCGAAATTCATTTCATTCACCGCTTTGAACCCGTCGAAATCGACGGTCACTTGTTCCGACAGCAAAATCGTCTCGGCCTCCTCGATCGCCTTCAAGCCGCCGGACGCCTTCGCATCTCGCTCGACAATCGCCTCGCACCTCGCTCCGGCTGGCGAAGAATCCTTTTCCGGCGCCGCCTGTTCGGCGGTCCCGCCACTTAAGCCGATGCGTCCGGCCGATGTTTCGCCCAGTATGTCTTCCATCTCCAAAGGCTTACCCGCCGCATCCTCCGGCGAAAATGTCTCACTTCGAAGAAGCTCCGTATCACGCGCCTTTTCCTGAACGTCTCCCAACTCCAAAACCTTGCCGCTCACTTTCGGTTCATCCGCCGCTTTCTCCGGCAACCATATCCTTTCCGCTTGCCCGCTCATCGCTGTACCTCCTCCTTGTTATCAATAGTTTCACGCGATCCGCCGCTCCGACGATACCCCGCGGCAGAAACACCACGACCACAATCAGCATAAGCCCCAAGAAATACTGCCACATATCCGGATACGCCTCGCTGAACAAGCTTTTGCCCCAGTTCAGCGACAGCGCTCCGATCACCGCGCCGATCAGCGTGCCGCGGCCGCCGATCGCCACCCACAGCGCCATCTCGATCGACGGAACGATGCTGATCATCGACGGCGCGATGATGCCGACATGAAACACGAACAGCATCCCGGCAATGCCCGCGATCCCGGCGGACAAACTGAAAACAAAAATCTTGTAAGCGGCGGGATTGTACCCGAGGAATCTCGTACGGTCCTCGCCGTCGCGGATCGCTTTCAGCACCTGCCCGAACCGGCTCGTCACAAGCCGCCTGCAGCCGAGGAACACGCCGATCAGCACGATGGCGGTGATCCAGTAGAGAAGGAGCCGCATCTCGGGCGAACGGATCGGCTGCCCGAGCACGGTGCTGAAGCTGGTGATGCCGTTCGTGCCGCCGGTGTAACCCTGCTGACCGATGAGCAACGTCGTGGTGATGATGACCAATGCCTGCGTCAAAATCGTAAAATATACGCCTCTGATCCGGTTGCGAAACGTGAAAAATCCAAGCAGGGCGGCGAACAACATCGGCAGCGCGATTCCCAGCAGCACCGCCATTCCGAAGGAATGAAACGGCTGCCAAAACCACGGCAGTTTATCGACACCGCTCCACTGCATGAAATCCGGCAGCCTGCCGCCCGTCGCCTCCAGCTTCAGATGCATCGCCATCGCGTAGGCGCCGATGCCGAAAAACACGCCGTGTCCGAGGCTCAAAATGCCCGTATATCCCCAGATGAGATCAAGTCCGATCGCCAATATCGCATACGTCAGAAACTTCGCCAGCAAACTGAGGCGAAAATCCGACAGGAACAAAGGGGCGGCAAGCAGCGCGGCGGCAAACAGCAGGAAGGCGATCGTCCGCCATCTGCCGTTCATCCTTGACAACTCCAGTACCTTCATGAACCATACCGCCTTCCTCAATCCGTAGAATCCAGTGATCTCGACCGCATCGAGACGAAGCCCGTCGGCTTCCATTGCAAGAACGCGATGACCGCAAGAAAGACGAGCACCTTGCCGATCGATGCGTCGGTGAACGATTCAAACAGTGTGTTGGCTATCCCCATGCCGAGCGCTCCCAGCACCGTGCCGAGCAGCTTGCCCACGCCGCCCAACACGACGACCATAAACGCATCGACGATATAATACGTGCCGAGCGCCGGTCCGATCGGTCCCATCAGCGATAAGGCGCATCCCGCGACGCCGCCGATTCCCGCGCCGATCGCGAACGTCGTCGCGTCGACCCGCCGCGTCGAGATGCCGAGGCTCGCCGCCATATCGCGGTTCTGCATGACCGCGCGCATGCGGCGTCCGGCTCCGGACCGATAGATGTACAGGTACATCAAGATGAGACATACGGCGACAAGTCCGATGATGAACAAACGTTTATACGTCAATGTCAGGCCCGGCGCGATCGCCAGACCGCCGTTCAACCAATTCGGGCTGACGACCGCAACGTTCGGCGCTCCGAAAATATTTCGGGCCAGTTGCTGCAAGATCAAGCCTACTCCCCATGTCGCCAGCAAACTGTCGAGCGGACGCCCGTACAGATGACGGATCAGCGTCGTCTCCAGCACGAGTCCGAGGAGAGCCGCCACGAGGAACGAGGCGGGAAGCGCCGCAATAAAGTAAAAATCATGCCACGATGCGGGCATATGATCCCGGAACAATTGCTGAACAACATACGCCGTATATGCGCCGACCATGATCAGCTCTCCGTGGGCCATGTTGATCACTTTCATTAGCCCGAACGTGATCGCAAGCCCCAGCGCGATGAGGAGCAGGATCGAACTGACACTTATCCCGTTGAACAATTGAAGAAGCAAAAGTTCCATCCGTATCCTCCCTTAGTCGAAAAAAAGTCGGACTGCCGACGTTCCGGTCATGCGGACCTCGGCAGTCCTCACGGGGAATCCTCATCCTCATGCCGCAATGGGATCACTCCCGTCATATCACCATGCTCGCAACCGGTCGTCCGCTCTATGTCCATCGATCCGGACATCCGCTTTACCGGCTCCGTTCGCAAGCTTGATCGGTCCGAACATCTGCTATTTCGTCCCGTGCGATTTCTGGTAACCGCAGCAGTCCGTTATTCCGGCCTAAATTCGAACGATCCGGACATCCGCCATACCGACATTCGTTCACGAACTCGATCGATTCCGGCTTCCTCCGTACCGCAGACATTCGAACGATCCGGACATCCGCTATGACGGCATCCGCTCGGTTGCCGACCGAGGGCCGAGCGTCCGTCAGGTTTTCGGCCGGCCGCGCTCCGGCCGGCCCCGGAGCCGTTTCGTTATCAGCGGCCGGACAACCCTTTCGCCCATTCGTACGTTTCCAGATATGGATCGGGTTTGACCGGCTGACCGGAATTCCACAACTCGCGGAACTGACCGTCCGGCTGCACTTCGCCGATGCGCACCGTTTTGTACAGGTGCTGGTTATCCCCGTCGATCTTCACCTCGCCGCCGGGAGCCTGGAACGTCAATCCCTTGGCCGCTTCCTTGACCGCCGCGACATCCGTCGTGCCGGCTTTTTCGACCGCTGCGGCCCACAAATACACCGCGATGTATCCCGCTTCGATCGGGTCCGCCGTCACGCGGTTATTGCCGTATTTCTTTTTATAGTTGGCGACGAACTTCTCGTTTTCCGGCGTATCCGTCGTCTGATAATAGTTCCAGGCCGCAAGATGCCCCGCCAGCACATCCGGACCGATGCCGCGAATTTCTTCCTCCGCGACGCTGACCGACAATACCGTAATATCGTCCGCCGTAATCCCGGCGTCTTTCAATTGTTTGAAGAAAGCGACGTTGCTGTCGCCGTTCAGCGTGTTATAAATGACATCCGGATCGGCCGCGACGATCTTGCTGATGACCGTGCTGTAATCCGTATGTCCGAGCGCCGTGTATTCCTCCCCGACGACGGTTCCCCCTTCGGCCGCGAGTTGCGCCTTGATGATCATATTCGCCGTGCGCGGGAATACGTAATCGGAGCCGAGCAGGAAAAACTTCTTGCCGCGATTTTCAAGCAGCCAGGTGACCGACGGCACGATCTGCTGGTTCGTTGTGGCGCCCGTATAGAAAATGTTCGGCGAAGATTCCAATCCCTCATATTGCACCGGATACCAGAGAAGTCCGTTCAGTTCCTCGAACACCGGCAGCATCGCCTTTCGGCTCGCCGACGTCCACCCGCCGAACACGGTCGCCACTTTATCCTGCTGGATCAGCTTTCTCGCCTTCTCAGCGAACACCGCGGGTTCGGATGCGCCGTCCTCGATGACCGGCACGAGCTTCTTGCCGAGCACGCCTCCGGCGGCGTTGATCTCTTCGATCGCCATCAGTTCCGCATCATGAACGGACACTTCGCTGATTGCCATCGTGCCGCTCAAACTGTGCAGAATGCCGACCTTTATTTCTCCCCCCGAGTTTGACGATGAATCTCCGCCTTTCTGGGAAGAAGTCCCGGAGTTCGATCCCCCGCAGCCTGCTGCCAGCACCATAAGCCCTGCGATCAACACGACAAGCCATTTCCTTTTTTTCATGGGTTCCTCTCCTTTTTCTATATGGTTTCAACCGTTCACGAACATTCCGCTCTGTGTCTTTTTGGAATGTACGCAATGTGATTATATAAGCCCCGACAATAATGTGTCAAATATAATGACACAAAAAGATAGATAAACGTTTTTTATCCAGAAATAACCGCATTTTATGTTATGATATCTAACATTCATCACAGATTTTTATCATCATGATCACATTTCATGTCTTGATGACTTTCGATCGTGTAACATATTATTACGTATATCAGAGTTCTAGACGCCGCTTGAGGAGGTGGCAGCGTATATGTTTCTCACGGAACGAGAGAAAGAAAAATTGTGGATCACCGTCGCCGCGGACCTGGCCCGCAGAAGGTTGCAACGAGGCGTGAAACTGAATTACCCGGAAGCGGTCGCGCTCATCACGAGCGAGATTCTGGAAGGCGCGCGCGACGGCATGTCGGTATCCGAACTGATGCGCTACGGCGCCAACATTTTAAAGCGAGAAGATGTCATGGAGGGTGTGCCTGATATGATCCAGGAAGTGCAGGTGGAGGCCACCTTCCCCGACGGCACGAAACTGGTGACGGTTCACCATCCGATTCGCTAAGCGGACGCTATCAATAATCTTCCGAAGGGACAGGGGAGAGGACACAAATGATACCTGGAGAGATAAGAGCAAAGGCGGGCGAAATCGAGATCAATGCCGGCAGGGCCACCCTCGAAATTACCGTCATCCATACCGGAGACCGCCCCATCCAGGTGGGATCCCACTTTCATTTCTTTGAAGTGAATAAAGCGCTGCAATTTGACCGGACCAAGGCTTACGGCATGCGCCTCGACATTCCGTCCGGAACCGCCGTCAGATTCGAACCGGGCGACGAGAAAACCGTCACGCTCGTCAGTTTCGGCGGACAACGCCGCGTATACGGGCTGAACGGCTTGACGAACGGCCCCGCCGATCCGCCCGCGGACCGAGAACAGCTGGACCGAATCATTCGCAGATGGAAGGAAGGTGAAAGCCATGGGTAAGATGACGCGCGCACAATACGCCTCAATGTACGGCCCGACGACCGGCGACGCCGTCCGCCTGGCGGACACCGATCTGTGGGCGGTGATCGAGCACGACTACACCGTGTACGGCGATGAGAGCAAGTTCGGCGGCGGCAAAGTGATCCGCGACGGCATGGGACAGTCGTCGCGCGTGACGCGGCGCGAGGGGGCGCTCGATGTCGTGATCACCAACGCCGTCATCATCGATCACTCGATGATCGTGAAGGCGGATATCGGCATCCGCGACGGACGCATCGTCGGGATCGGCAAATCCGGCAATCCGGACACGATGGACGGCGTCCATCCCGATCTCGTCATCGGCGCTTCGACGGAGGTGATCGCCGGAGAAGGGAAAATCGTCACAGCGGGCGGAATCGACGCCCATATCCACTTCATATGCCCGCAGCAGATCGAAACCGCCCTCGCTTCCGGCGTCACGACGATGATCGGCGGCGGAACCGGCCCGGCGACGGGAACGAACGCGACGACATGCACGCCCGGAGCATGGAATATTCACCGGATGCTGGAGGCCGCGGATGCGTTCCCCGTCAACATCGGCTTCCTCGGCAAAGGCAACAGCGCCTTCCCCGAACCGCTCATCGAGCAGATCGAAGCCGGCGCCATCGGATTGAAACTGCATGAGGACTGGGGATCGACGCCCGCCGCCATCGACAATTGCCTGGCCGTGGCGGACCGGTACGACGTTCAGGTGGCGATCCATACCGACACGCTGAACGAGGCGGGCTTCCTCGAAGACACGCTTCGCGCCATCGGCGGCCGGACGATTCACACGTATCACACGGAGGGCGCGGGCGGCGGCCATGCGCCCGATATTATAAAGGCCGCTTCGGAACCGTACGTGCTGCCCTCTTCGACCAATCCCACGCGGCCCTATACGGTGAATACGATCGAAGAACACCTCGATATGCTGATGGTATGCCATCATCTCGATTCGCGCATTCCGGAAGATGTGGCGTTCGCCGATTCGCGCATCCGGCCGGAGACGATCGCCGCCGAGGACATTTTGCACGACATCGGCGCGTTCAGCATGATCAGTTCGGATTCGCAGGCGATGGGAAGGGTCGGGGAAGTGATCATCCGCACCTGGCAGACCGCCGATAAGATGAAGAAACAGCGGGGGCCTCTGCCGCAAGACGAAGGAACGGGCGGCGACAACTTCCGCATCAAGCGGTACATCGCCAAATACACGATCAACCCCGCCATTGCGCACGGCATCTCTCATCTCGTCGGCAGCGTGCAGGCCGGCCGCTGGGCGGATCTCGTCCTGTGGGAGCCCGCCTTTTTCGGCGTGAAGCCTTCGCTGGTGATCAAAGGCGGGATGATCGTCCACGCGCTGATGGGAGATCCGAACGCGTCGATCCCGACGCCCCAGCCGATCATCGCCAGGCCGATGTTCGGTTCCTTCGCCGCCGCGCGCGCAAACACAAGCTTCACATTCCTGTCGCAGGCGGCGTATGAAGCGGGCGTTCACACCCGGCTCGGCTTGCGGAAGCGCGTCGAACCTGTGAAAAATTGCCGCTCCATCGGCAAGAAAGACATGGTACACAACGACGCCACGCCGGTGATCGAGGTGAATCCCGAAACGTATGAAGTCACCGTGGACGGAAAGCTGATCACCTGCGAACCGGCCGCCGTATTGCCGATGGCGCAGCGCTATTTCCTGTTCTGACATCCGCCTGCCGTTAGACGGTTTACGGTTCGTCATTCCGCCATTCAGGGTTCGGTCATCGTCATGGATTGCGCCGACATCATTTTTTCCGAGAGACTGTCGGCAAGCTTACCTTAACCCGTGATTCGATCTTGTATCACGGCGCACAAGCGGCACCGCTCCGGACATCGCGCGCGGAAACAGACATCATGCGAAAGAAGGTGAAAGGTTATGGACAAAGCGACCCGTTTCCTGGCCTATGTGCAGCTGCTCGATTCCGCCTTGCCCATCGGAAGTTTCTCCCACTCCTTCGGGTTGGAAACGTACGTGCAGGAAGGACACATCACAGATCGCAAGCAGCTTGAAATGTTTATCGAAAGCCAGATTCACGGCGGTCTCGTACGCTTCGAGGGGCTGGCCGTCAAAGGTTGCCACCTTGCCCTGGGACGGGACGATTTGCGCGAATTTTGCGTATTCGACCGCATCCTGATCGCGCAGCGGCTTTCGCGGGAATCGCGCGAAGGCCTGCAGAAGATGGGAAAGAGACTACTGAAACTTGCGGAGACGCTTCATCCATGGATGGACATCGCCCGCCTGAAGGATGCGCTGCAACGATTCGGCGGAACGGGATGTTTGCCTTCGATCCACGCTTATCTGAACTTCCATCTCGGCATCGATTGCGACGATACGGTCAGAGGATACCTGTACACCGGCGTGAACATGATGATCTCAAGCGCCTTGCGCCTGATGCCGATCGGGCAGACCGACGGGCAGGCGATCCTTGCCCGCATGCTGCCCGTCATCGAGCGCGAATGGCAGGCGGTGAAGGATCTTCCGCCCGAACGGCTGCACAGTTTCAACATTTCGCAGGAAATCGCGGCGATGAATCACGAGACGCTGTATTCCAGACTGTTCATGAGCTGAATTTTTTCAAACAACCGCACGATAATTACAACATCTTGTTACGACACGACAACCATATCATCATTTCGTGAAATGAAGGAGGTCATTTTTATGTGTCAAGGAACGGATCATCACCATCATCCGGAATGGACCGCAAGAACCGGGAAGCTTGACCGCCCGCTGCGCATCGGCATCGGCGGGCCTGTCGGATCGGGCAAAACGGCTCTCGTGGAAAAGCTGAGCAAGAAAATGCGCGACCACTACAGCCTGGCGGTCATCACCAACGATATTTACACGAAGGAAGACGCCCTCATCCTGCTCCGTCAGGATGCCCTTCCGGCGGAACGAATCATTGGCATCGAGACGGGCGGCTGCCCGCATACGGCCATCCGCGAAGACGCTTCGATGAACTTCGAAGCGATCGAAGAACTGGAAAGCAGATTCCCCGATCTGGACATCATCTTCATCGAGAGCGGCGGAGACAACCTGGCCGCCGCCTTCAGTCCCGAGCTGGTCGACCGTTTCATCTACATCATCGACGTGGCTCAGGGCGAGAAAATTCCGCGCAAAGGCGGACCCGGCATCACGCGTTCGGATCTGCTCGTCATCAACAAGATCGACCTCGCGCCGTACGTCGGCGCCAGCCTCGAGGTCATGAAAGAAGACACCGAACGGATGCGGAACAACAGGCCTTACGTATTCAGCAACCTGATGAGCGGACATGGTCTGGATACGATCGTTCATTGGATCGAACATCAACTTGACGCGAGCGGCCTGCATGGACACCGCATCACCGCGCATTGACCGGCGGACGCTTTCGTGCGAGCTGCGCGCCTCGTTTGAACACCGGCATGGTCAAACGATCCTGAGCGATCTCTATCATACGGCTCCGCTCAAAATCGCCAAAACTTTCCGATTGCCGGATGAAGATAACGCGCTCTACGTGCATATGATGGACGCTTCACCCGGCATCCTGAACGGCGATCATTATCAGATCCATTGCCGTCTGGGCGAAAACAGTCATGTCTATCTGACGAATCAGTCGTACACGAAAATTCATCCGACGCCTGAAGGGGAAAGCCGTTTGGAACAAACCTTCCATTTGGCGAAAGGAGCGGTGCTCGAATATTTTCCGGAGCCAACGGTTCCGTATCGGCTAAGCCGGTTCCGGAGCGAGACGAATATCCGCCTGGCGCGCGGCGCGGTCGCTTTTGTCGGCGAAGTGCTGGCGCCTGGCAGACTGCATCACGGCGAACGGTTCGCCTACACTTCTTTTTCGGCGAAGACGGAGGCTTACGTGGACGACATGCTCACGAACTGGGATCACTTTCATCTGGAACCCGCCGTCCATCGTTATGACAATCTCGGAGCCCTTGACGGATACACTCATATCGGCACACTTTGGATCTGGGCTGCCGGCTGCGACGACCGGCTCGTCCAGGCGATCCGCGAGGAGGTCGGATCGCGGGAACACATCTCCTACGGCGTCAGCCTCTCGGGAGAGTACGGCATCGCGGTCCGGATATTGGCGCATCATGTCCGGCAAGCGCGTTCGGTCATCGAAACGGCATGGGATACGGCGCGCCGCGCACTTCTCGGCCGCCCCGCTCCCCTGATCCGCCGTTAGTTCTCGCGGAAGACGGCAGCGCACGCCGGGCGTTCGTCCGATCTCCACACCGGGCGAACGCACACATTGCGCACATCGGGACAAATATCCATACCATTATCCGCCCTGTGCATAAGATGCAGTATCCTCGTCAGGAAGGAGTGGATATCATGGGCGCAGTTGGATACGGTGCATTCACTTCAACCGGTGCGATCCTGGTACTCTTTATCTTATTGGTGATCATCTCCCGCGCATTCGTCATCTGATCCGCCGAGGCGAATGACCATCTTCGCCATTCCGGTCGAATGAATGAAGAGCGACGATCCTCGCTCATCACACACAGAAAGGTGCGAACCCCTCCGTTACGGAACGGGTTCGCACCTTTTCCTTTTCCCGCGGCCCGCGCGCCGCATATCCGTTCACCCCGTTTCGGACACCCGCGGATGGCCGTCACCGTCCGATCGCCGCGCATGCGACGCGCGCCCCCGCCGCACCCGCCGGGTCGGTCCGGTAATCATCCGCGCCTTCATGGATGATCAGCGCGGCGCCTCCGTGACCGAGCAGCGAATGATCCTTTCCCCGCTCAAGCGTTACCTGATCGGTGAACAGTTCAACGTTCAATTCGCCCGCCTCGTTCACATACACATTCGGCAAATCTCCGGCGTGATAACCCCAGCGGCTGTCATAGCCGTGTTTTCGGCCGGACGGATTGAAATGGCTGCCCGCCGATTCAAATTTGGGCGCCTCGCACACCCCGTATTCATGGATGTGAATCGCATGCCACCCCGGAGCAAGCCCCTTTGCTGTCACGCGGATCAGCACGCCGTGTTTGGTTTGCGTAAACGCAGCTTGTCCGATCTGTTTCCCGCTGCTGTCGATGATCGGCGCCTCCACAGCTTGACGTTCCGAAGCCGTTTGCACGGCCTCCGCAAATCCTCCTCCCATGGCGTAATCGATCCCGACCCCCGCGACCAGCAGCGCTGCCAGGGCGATCACCAATCTCATGCCCATCGCTCCTTTTTGCATACATTCGTCATGGCTCCTTCCTGCCTGCCAGATAACATTATTTGTAATCAGGCGACATTCTATGCCCGAATGCGATATGATATACATAAGCGCAACCTGCCGCACGTTTGCGGCGTAATGATGGGTATCACGCATGCGGAGGGCCGGTTTCTGCGGCCGCCGGATAGCGTTCACAGGCAATCGCGACGATCGAACAGAAAGGAACATAGCATATGAACAGCAACTATCAGATCGAACAGTTCAGACAGTTGAAACATGAGATCACCCGTTTCATCATGATGTACAAATTCGCGCTTGATGAAATGGAGACGAAGATCGATATTTTGAAAGAAGAATTTCAACTCCTGCACGACTACAATCCGATCGAACATACGAAATCGCGCATCAAGTCGTTCGAAAGCATCATGCGGAAAATCGCGCGCAAACGATGCGACTTTTCCCTTCCGTCCATACGTGAAAACATCCGGGACATCGCGGGAATCCGCATTACCTGTTCCTTCATCTCCGACATCTACGCCATCAGCGAAATGCTGCAAAAACAGAGCGATCTCAAGATCGTATCGGTGAAAGATTACATCAAGCATCCGAAACCGAACGGCTATCAAAGTCTGCATATGCTGGTTCAGGTTCCGGTCTTCATGTCGGACCGGACCGAAATGGTGTATGTCGATATTCAAATCCGCACGATCGCGATGGATTTTTGGGCGAGTCTCGAGCACAAGATCTTCTACAAGTACGATGGCGACGTTCCGTCCCATCTGTTGAGCGAATTGAAAGAGGCGGCGGACACGGCGGCCGAACTGGACAAGAAAATGCAGCGGCTGCATGAGGAGATTGAAACGATCAAATCGAATCAAAAAATGGAGACGCAATTGACCATCGGCGGTTTGCAATTCCAACTTCCCTCCGGCTTGCTGGAACTGATCCAACCCAATCAGCCGTCGTCCTAAAGGTCGGCGAGCGCGTGTGCGCTTCCTGCGGCGCATGCGCAAGCGGCGAATGAAAACAGGAAAAAATCCCTAAAACAACTTGAATATGAAAAGATAACCGCATGCAAAAAATGAAACGGCCCCTAGCACGGACGAAACGTCGTGCGCAGGGGCTTGTTCATGGCGTAAATCAAACGGAAGCGCGATCGCGAAACAGCAGGGAAATCCCGTACAATCCGGCTAATCCGACCAGAGTGTAAATGATTCTGCTGAACAGTGACGAATCGCGAATCACTTCGCCGCCGAAAATCGCCGTTACGAGATCCCATTCGAATAACCCGACCAGCAGCCAGTTCAATGCTCCGATAATCATGAGCAACAGCGCCAGTCTCGCCATACATATCACCTGACCTTTGTCCAGCAATGTTGTGAATAAAGCGATAACGTTATTATGCTCGACAAAGGCGAAGATATACTTGCAACCTGAATCGCGATGCGGCGATGAAACGTTGACGGATTACGGACGGAACGGCACAAGCTGGTCGTTCAGCGTTTTCGTTTGCGCGTATACCTGCTTGTACACTTCGAACAGTTTGGCGTACGTGTTCACGTTGTCCGGATTCGGCTTGATCGTCTTCTCATAGCGGATGAACTTGGCCGCGCATTGCTCCAGCGAGTCGAACCAGCCGCAGCCCAATGCGGCCAACATCGCGGCGCCCATTCCGGGGCCTTGTTCGTTTGCCAGCTGCACGATCTCGGCGTTGAAAATGTCCGCCTGCATTTGCAGCCAATCTTCATTTTTCGCGCCGCCGCCGATCGAAACGATGCGGTCTACCTTGATTCCCGCCTGACGGAACAGTTCGATCGATTCGTTCAGCGAGAACGTGATGCCTTCCATCACCGCTCTTGCGAAATCATGAATCGTGTGCGAGCCGTCCATGCCGATGAAGCTCGCGCGGATGCGGGCATCGGCATGCGGAGTGCGTTCGCCCACGAGATAAGGCGTGAACAGAAGCCCGTTGGAGCCGGCGGGCACCTTGCTTACCTGTCCGAGCAGTTCGTCGTAGCTCTTGTCCGGCGCAAACGTCTTCCGGAACCAGCTCAGGCTGTATCCCGCTCCGAGCGTCACGCCCATCGCATAGAACGCGTCCTGCTTGCCGTGGTTGAAGAAATGCACTTTGCCGCCGAAATCTTTGTCGCGGTTTTCCTCATAGGACAATACGACGCCGGACGTACCGATGCTCGCCATCGTCAGACCGCTGCTCAGAATACCCGAACCGATCGCGCCGCACGCGTTGTCCGCGCCGCCCGCGAAGACGCGCGTCGAAGCGGACAGGCCCGTCTGCGATGCGATTTCCGGCAGAAGATTGCCGACATAACCGTGAGACTCCACCAGAGGCGGGCACAGGCTCGGATTGAGACCGAATGCCGCAAGCACCCGCTCGCTCCACACCTTGTTCGCGACATCGAGCAGAAGCGTGCCGGCCGCATCCGAATAGTCCATATGAATCGTGCCCGTCAGCCGATAGCGCACATAGTCTTTCGGCAGAACAAACACTTTCGCCTTCTCGAACAGCTCGGGCTCATACTGCTTGACCCACAAAATCTTCGGCAATGTAAACCCTTCCAAAGCCGGGTTCTTCGTAACGCGCAGCAGATCATCCCCCAGCGTCCGTTCGATCTCGCGGCATTGCTCCGTCGTTCTCGTATCGTTCCACAAGATCGCGCGGCGAAGCGGCTTGTGCTGCTCATCGAGCAAAACAAGGCCGTGCATCTGTCCGGAGAAACTGATCCCCTCGACATCGTCCGGACTGACGCCGGATTGGCGGACAACCGCCGACAGCGCGGCCACCGTGCCTTTTACCCAGTCTTCCGGATCTTGTTCGCTGTAGCCGGATTTCGGCTGATGAAGCGGATACGCTTCGGACGCTTCCGCCGCCACCCGGCCTTCCTGATCCACGAGCAGCACCTTGACGGCGCTGGTCCCGAGGTCAACACCGATCACATACTTCATCGATCGTGACAACTCCTTCCCAGGGATTATGCAATATAGCTTCGGAACCGCGCGGATTCCGAAAAAAGGAGGATATCACATCCACCCCGCGGATGAAAGGGATATCCTCCACACTGAAGCCATGGAAGTGTATTATTGAACGCTCAGCAGGTATTGGTTGAAGATGTTGCGGATCAGCTCCAGACGGCCGGATCCCAGCTTGATTTCGTTGTTTTGCAGCGCATATTGCTCCAGCGACTTCAATGTAGCTTTGCCCGATACGATTTCTGCGCCGATGCCCGTCTTGAACGAAGCATAGCGTTCTTCGATGAACTTGTCGAGCACCTTGTCTTCGATCAGCTTGGCTGCCACTTTCAGGCCGATGGCGAAGCTGTCCATACCGGCGATATGAGAGAGGAACAAATCTTCAGGTTCGAACGATTGACGGCGTACCTTCGCGTCGAAGTTCACTCCGCCCGGAGCCAGACCGCCGTTCTTCAAGATTTCATACATCGCCAGCGTCACCGAATACAGGTCGGTCGGGAATTCGTCCGTATCCCAGCCGAGCAGCGTGTCGCCTTGGTTCGCGTCGATCGAACCGAGCATGCCGTTGATGCGCGCAACGCGGAGCTCGTGTTCGAACGTATGTCCGGCGAGCGTCGCATGGTTCGCTTCGATGTTGAGTTTGAAGTGATCTTTCAAACCGTATTTTTGCAGGAACGCGATCGTCGTAGCCGCATCGAAGTCGTATTGATGCTTCGTCGGCTCCTTCGGTTTCGGCTCGATCAGGAATTGTCCCTTGAAGCCGATTTCCTTCGCATAGTCAACGGCCATGCGCAGGAAGTGCGCCAGGTTGTTCAGTTCAAGTTCCATATCGGTGTTCAGGAGCGATTCGTAACCTTCGCGGCCGCCCCAGAACACATAGTTTTCCGCACCGAGTTCTACCGCGTGTTCGAGCGCTTTCTTCACTTGAGCCGCGGCGTAAGCGTATACATCCGCGCTGGACGACGTTGCCGCACCGAACAGGAAACGCGGATTCGTGAACATGTTTGCCGTGTTCCACAGCAACTTCACGTTGCTGGTCTTCATATGTTCCTTGATCAGCGCCACGATCTCATCGAGATTTTTGTTCGTCTCTTGCAGCGTGTCGCCTTCAGGAGCGATGTCGCGGTCATGGAAGCAGAAGTACGGAACGCCGAGCTTTTCAAAGAACTCGAATGCGGCTTCCACGCGGGCCTTCGCCAGATCCATGCCGGACAGTTGGTCCCAAGGACGAAGCATCGTGCCTGCGCCGAACGGGTCGGAACCGGTTCCCGTGAACGTATGCCAGTAAGCAACAGCGAATCTGAGATGCTCTTCCATTGTCTTGCCGAGCACGACCTGTTGCGGATTGTAGTGCTTAAATGCAAGCGGGTTATCGCTTTCCCGGCCCTCGTACCGGATCTTGTCGATGTTCTTAAAGTACGCCATCTGTTCGAATCCCTCCAAATTGATTTCTTTCATGAACATAGATAGTATAACCAGTTTTAATCTTACCACTCTTGACTTAGTTTGTCGATACGATAAACTAAGTACTATGCTTATGGACCGGTCCGCACATTGTCGGACTTCGCTGCGCGGTCCGGCCGTGCGGCTCGACCCGCAACCGGCGGCAATTCAAAAGGCTGCAAACGGCATATGATAATACGGATCATGCGTGGACTGTTGAGGTGGTTCTTGTGAAGGTTACCGGAGATCTGCATCTCATGAAGAAATTGAATAAATCGATTATTCTGGACACGATCAGAGAGGAATCTCCCGTCTCACGAGCCGCCATATCGGAAAAAACCGGGCTGAACAAGGCGACCGTCTCCAATCTGGTCACCGAGTTGATCGCCAGCGGCCTCGTCTGCGAGACAGGTCCGGGCGAATCCAGCGGAGGACGCAAACCGGTCATGCTGCTGTTCAATAACAGAGCGGGTTTCGCGGTCGGCATCGACCTTGGCGTCAATTATATCCTGACCGTGCTGACCGATCTCCAGGGAACGATCATCAGGGAGCGGCGGACGCCGCTTCGCGAACAGGATCTGACGGTCGAGCGCGCGCTTGACCGGATCTCGGAAGCGATCCGCTGGGCGATGGCCGGCGTGCCCCCAAGCCCGTACGGCGTCATCGGCATCGGCATAGGGGTGCCGGGCTTGGTCAATTCCGAAGGCGTCATCCTGTCCGCCCCCAATCTCAAGTGGCACAACCTCGACATCCGGTCGGAAATCGAACGGCGGTTTCAGCTTCCCGTCACCGTGGACAACGAGGCGAACACCGGGGCGCTTGGCGAAAAAGCGTACGGCGCTTTCCGCTCCGCGAAAGATATGATCTACGTCAGCGCGGGCATCGGCATAGGGGTCGGCATTATCGTCAACAACAACTTGTACCGCGGATTTTCCGGTTTTTCCGGCGAAATGGGCCATATGACGATTCACATGGACGGATTGCCGTGCTCCTGCGGCAACCGCGGCTGCTGGGAACTGTACGCTTCGGAGCACGCGATTCTCACGCAAGCGGCGCGCTATCTCGCCGAACGGTCCCATGCGGAAAATCCCGATAATCACCTCCACCCTGCGAATCCTGGCGGGAAAAAACCCGATATTGAGGATAAACCTGGATCGGAAAATATACCGATACCGGATCATCACGCCGCGGATCCATCCGTCGCCGCAAAAAAACGCTCGGATAAGCCGTTCTCCGCCTCGAATGTCCGCAACGGCGACGGCAAGAACGGACCCGCTTCGGAACAAGATTTTGCTCCGGCCGACGCGGCGGATCTGTCCCTGGACACCCTTATTCACCTGGCTGAAAAAGGAGACGCGCGGATCATCGAACTGTTCGAACGCGTCGGCTACTATCTGGGAATCGGCGTCGCCAACGTGATCAACACGTTTAATCCGGAACTCGTCGTCATCGGCAACCGCCTGTCGCTTCTGAGGCCGTGGATCGAAACTTCGATGCTGCAATGCGTCGAGCAGCGCAGCCTGCCCTACCATCACAAGCGCGTCCATATCGAATTTTCGAATCTCGGCATGAAATCGGCGGCGGTCGGCGCCGCTTCGCTCGCGATCCAGTCCTTCTTCGCGCTGACGAAAGCGACCGTCGAAGAAGGATGAGCAGGCTGAATCAAGATAAGGATCGGCACATGCTCTGCTGCCCACGAAGAAAAAGGGCAACGCCATGCATGGGAAGGCAAGCTCCGCCGGGCATGATGCGCTTGCCGTGCCATGACGGCTGCGCCACCGCGCACGGAAGCATATCGCGTTCGACGGCAACGTCAATAGTGAAAGCATGGCATGCGTTGCTGCGTCATGATAAAGGCAAGAACTTCCGGAACTAAAGAAGAGGAAGCCCGCCACGGCTGCATGACGAAGGGCTGTCGTCCATGTCTCGGGACATGGAACGGACAGCCCTTTGCCGATCCTTGAACTTGATCAGTTGTACACCTCATCGATGGCGGCCTGAATAACCGGTTTGTATTTTTCAATCACCGTGGAAACGGATACACCGGTGCGCAATTCGTAGATCAGATCATAAAACGGCAGATTCGGGAACGTATTGTGATCGAGAACGAGCAGATTCGGCGCCACCTTTCTTGCGTTTTCAATATCCGCTTCGGTGGTGAAGATTCTTTCATAGAAGTTTTGATCCGGGTATTCTTCGATCGAATCGATATCGTTGATCTTCTCCCAAATGTACATCAACTGTTCCGGATTCGGCACGCTTTTCGGAATCGTCAGCGCCTGGTACAGCGCTTCGAAGGAATGGTACTCCGTCGCGCTCGGCCCTTTCGGGAACGGAACGAACCCGATATCATAATCCGGCATGTCGTTCGTGACATTCGGGAAATCCCACAGCGCGTTCGCATACATCAGAACGTTGCCCTGACGGAAAAATTGACCCGGTTCCGTCCAGTCGCCGCCTTCCGTAGGTCTGCCCACCTGCTCGACGGCCAATCGGGAAATGAATTGGAATACCTCCACTACTTTCGGATCATCGAGATTTTGTCTGTCTTCCACCGTCAAACCGGTATTGTTCGAAGCAAGCGCGAATTCCATCAAGGAATCCGACGCCAGACCCCAGGTGTCGATCACGCCGTCGTTGTTCCGGTCTCTGTTCGCATCTTTGGCGACCTGGATGAACGTATCCCAATTCCAGTTGTCTTCATCGACATACTCCTGCAGCGGCTTGATTCCCAGTTCATTCATCAGCGTCCGGTTGTAGAAAATTCCCTGGACAAGATTCGCTTTTCCTTCGCTGAAACCGTATCCCCTGCCGTTGTAGGTGTACAGTTTATCCGTCACGAGCTGATTGAACGCGTTGGCGTTTTTCGTGTACTCGTCGATCGGCCACAGCAGATCCCGCTTCACCAGATTCGGCACGGCGAAGGTTTTGCCCAGACGCACGATTTCGCCGACCGGTTCGCCCGCCATCAGCGACGCAATGACCTTGTCGTGATACTCCCCGTAGTCGATGGCGATGTACTCCATCTTGAAGTTATGCTTCGCCATTAACTCCTCAAGGTTTTTCTTCCTCTGGATATTGTCCGGAGTATCTTCCGGGATGGTCATGTCCCACCAGGAAACGACTCTGATCGTCTTGCCCCCCAGATCAAAATCCATCGTTTTCGTTTCGTGGCGAGTGTCGTCCTGGCTAGGGCTGTCCCCTCCTCCTTTATCATTGCTTTTGGAACCGCACGCGGCAAGAAGCAAAACCGCCGCCAACAGGCATAAAGCTCCTTTTCTCCAATTCATCCAAACCCTTCCTCCTTTCTATTATTCTTATTCTATAATAACATAATGAAATTAATAAATTAATATAGAAATATGAAATTTATGCCACCGATTGGTTAGAACCGGATGATGGAAACATCACCACACCACTATACTATGTAATGCGATTTGCGATCTGAATATGAGATCCATATATTGCGATATTGCGGCATAAAAAGAAGGGCTGTGTTCATACCGACAGCCCTTCGCCTTTCCTGAAGTCCATTCAGTTGTATACCTCGTCGATGGCCGCCTGCACCGTCTGTCTGTATTTTTCGATGACGGTCGAGACGGATACGCCGCTGCGCAGGTCATCGACGATACTGCCGAACGGCAAGTTCGGGAATGTGTTGTGATCGAGAACGAGCATATTGGCCGCAACGGTCTTGGCGTTCTCGATATCTGCCTCCGTAGTGAACACGCTCTCGTAAAAGCTCTGTCCCGGATAATCATAGATCGAATCGATATCGTGGATCTTCTCCCAGATGTACATCAACTGTTCCGGATTCGGCACGCTCTTCGGAATCGTCAGCGCCTGGAACAGCGGTTCAAAGGAATGATACTCCGTCGCGCTCGGTCCCTTCGGGAACGGAACGAACCCGATATCCGTATCCGGCATATCATTCTTGATGCCTTCCAGATTATACAGAGGTCCGGCCAACATCAGCACATTGCCCTGGCGGAAAAACTGCGCAGGTTCCGTCCAGTCGCCGCCTTCCGAAGGTCTGCCCACCTGCTCGACGGCCAATCGGGAAATGAAATTGAACGCTTCGGCCACTTTCGGATCATCCAGATTTTGTCTGTCTTCCACCGTCAAACCGGTATTGTTCGAAGCAAGCGCGAATTCCATCAAGGAATCCGATGCCAGGCCCCATGTATCGATCTTGCCGTCGTTGTCGCGGTCCTGGTTCGCTTCTTTGGCAACTTTGATGAACGTATCCCAGTTCCAGTTGTCTTCATCGACGTACTCCTGCAGCGGCTTCAGTCCCAGTTCATTCATCAGCGTCCGGTTGTAGAAGATGCCGTTAACGAGATTGGCGTGATCTTCGGAGAATCCGTATCCCCTGCCTTTGTATGAATACTCTTGCGTGACGAGCTGGTTGAACACCTTGGCGTTTTTCGTGTACTCGTCGATCGGCCACAGCAGATCATGTTTCACCAGATTGGGCACCGTGTACGTTTTCCCGAGGCGCACGATGTCGCCGAGCGGTTCGCCCGCAAGCAGCGACGAAACGACCTTGTTCTGATACTCGCCGTAGTCGATGGCGATGTACTCGATCTTGAAATTGTGCTTTTCCATCAGTTCCTCAAGATTTCTCTTCTTCTGAATGTTGTCCGGGTTATCCTCCGGGATGGACATATCCCACCAGGAGACGACTTTGATCGTCTTGCCTCCCAGATCAAACTCCATCGTCTTCGTTTCCTGGCTAATTGGTTCCGGCGTGTCGCCTTGGTTTGGTGTTGGCGTGTTGTCCCCTCCTCCGTTTCCATTGTTTTTGGAATTGCACGCGGCGAGCAGAAAAACTGCCGCGATGAGGCATATGACCCCTTTTTTCCAATTCATTTTAATTCCCCCTTTCCCTTTTCCTATAATGATAAATCCTGTATTCTTAGGATAAAACCGGACGTTTCATTGGTAATTCCCTTACTATTCATAGAAATAACTGGTATACATCCTATAAAAACTCCGCCCAAATTTACCCGAGGAACTTTAGCTTCATCCTTCGTTTCGCTTTGCTTTCGGCGCATTCCATGGCATGACGAACCTCAGCTCCGCGAGAGAAAACCCCATAATTGCTGGAAAGATCGGATATAATGATTTTTTCACTTGCTGAAGAGCGATCCGCCATGGCTTAATAAAATTGCGTCGGCCGGCAGTTTGCGAGGAAAGGAGATGATCCCATTGATCACAACAGCTGAGGTGATCTCCGCTTAGGAGATCCGTTCAAGATCGGGGGGGCCTGCCACGAGGCCCTCCTTTATTCGGTTTCAGCCGTTCAAGCGGCTGCCGATTGGCGATTGGCGGCTGCCTGCAATCCTGCTCGCATACATTTCTATTGCTTTCTGAACAAGCTTGCCATATACTGGACATGTCGGCATGGATTTTGATCAAGTTTGAGGAAAGGAGTGGTGGCGATGATTTACATGAATAACATGAATGCGATCAACCGAATAGGCATCCTGTCAACCGTCACCGGCTCTCGCGATTGCATCCTGTCAGGCGAACAGAATACGACGATCCGCAACGCGTTCGTCGCGCCATGCTGAAATCCCGCAGAACCGTGAAGGTTGTGCGGGATTTTGCGTCTGATGACCTTCTTTAATGAATCCGGGATGAAAGGGGGCGATTCTATTGATCATGATCAGGAAAAAGGTTAATAGACGCGGGGAGAGAAACCAACCTTAATCAGACGAGGAGGGGACTCACGATCGGATACAAGAACGGCAAAGATGTGCTGCCGGCCCGCCTGCTCTCGCAAGTACAGGAATACATCACGGGAGAACTCATCTATATCCCGAAAAAAGAACAAACGCGCAGAGGCTGGGGAGAGGTCAACGGAGCACGCAAAGCGTTTCAGCAACGAAACGATGAGATCAGACGCCGGTATCTTTCCGGATTTTCCATACATGAATTGGCGAATGCCTACCATCTGTCCGAAGACAGCATTCGCAAAATCGTCATGTGCAAAAAAGCAAAACCGTGACGCGCATTGCGCCGGACGGTTCCCGAATAAACACGCTCATCCGAACAGAGAACGGAAATCAACAGAAAATACGCCGAGCGCCTCTTTCATCAAGAGGCGCTCGGCATATTTACGGAAGGCAACGGCGACCGATACGGATCGTCGTCCTGTCCGGATCGTTATTTCAAACGGCCCAGCTGATTTTTGTCCTGAGTTTGCAGTCTGTTGTACCGGCGGCTCAGCACCTGCAATCTCGTCTTCAACTGTTCTTCCCATTCCGCATCGGAAATCGACTTCGCGAAAGACAATAGGTCAAGTGCCATATCGATCTGATTGCGGAGGACCGACACCGGATCTTCATCTTCCACGTTGACGCAGTTGTCGTAAAGATCGGCGATATGCTTCACATCGACGAAATCATCGAAGTTCACATCGAGAGCCCCGTCACCATGCGCATATTCCGCCAGCAGTTCGTATTCATGTTCGATCAGGTGATGAATCTCCACCCGATGGCATACCGGGCAAAACAGAAGCGGAACATTCTGGATGCGGGTCCGCATATGTCTCAAAGTTCCCCGGGTTCCGATCATACTTGCTCCACAACAGAAACTCACGGCACTTCCCTCCTGTTCAACGTGAAGTCGAAACACGAAATTTGTTGTTTACTGTATTCGCGATGCCGACGATAAATTCCTTCTCTCCGTTTATGAAATCATTGTCATCCGATCCGGTTTCCGTTATTTGTTGTCTAAGCCCCTCATCAAGATTCCAGAAGTTGTCTCATTTCTTCGATATGTTCGGCATCTCCGCTCACCAGCAGGCGGTCTCCGAGCAAGATTTCCGTCGAACCGTGCGGAATGATGAAGGAATTGCCGCGATACACCCGAAGAACGAGCACCGGTCCGATCGAAGGCATCTCGCGCAGCATGACATTGTGATAAGACGGATTGCGGACGACGACCTCCCGGATCGTATCGTCGTGCGTTGTGATCAGCTTGACCGCACCCGGGAACTGTACCAGACCGCGCAACAGCGTCCGGGCTGCGTACAAAGTCGAAAATACCGTGAATCCTTCTTCCTGCGCCGCCTCCAGACGAACGGGATCTTCCAGCCGGACGATGATCCGTTCCACTCCTGTCTTCGAAGCGTGGCGCGCGACTTCCAGATTCAGCTTGTCGTCGAGCGAACCGCACACGAGAATATCGGCGTCAAAAGCCCCTTTGTCCTGCAAAGAAACGATATCGAGCCGCGGCAGCACCGTGAGCGGATAACGGCTGTATTGCTCCTCCTTCGATGATTCCATGCCGGACGGCTGGGCCGTGTACACCTCGACATCGAAGCCTTCGTTCTGGAGATCCTGGGATACGGGCAGCGTCATATGGTTCGCCCCGACGATCGAAATTTTCGTCGGTTTCTTCACCCGTTCCGGCAACGCCCGGTTGAAAAGAATCGGAGCGACGAAACAGGTGATGATCGCGACCAGGATGAGCGCGCCCTGCATCTCGTCGGTGATCAGCCCTTCGTCCAGCGCAACCTTGGCGGCGGCGATGACGAGGCTGAGCGTCGAGGACAACAGCACGCCCGCGCTCCACGTTTCTTTCCAGTCAAACCATATGCGGAGCAGCACGCTCGGCACGGTTTTGGACAGGAATATGGCGATGAACAAAACCGGAATGAACAGCAGGATCTGAAAATCGCTCATCAGTTCCCAAATGTTCAAGCGGACCCCGGTCATGACGAAGAAGATCGGGATGAGAAATCCGTAACCGAACGTCTCCAGCGAATGCTGGAACTTCTTGTCCGGCGCAAGCAGCGAGACGACCACGCCCGCAAGGAACGCGCCGATAATATTCTCCACCCCCATATTCTCCGACATGACGACGAAGAACAGGATCAGCGCGAAGACTCCCCTCGTCCCGATCTGTGCGGTCCCTTTCAGCAGCGCATCCAGAAACTTCGAATTGGTGAACCTCCGGACGAGGAAATAGACGGCGATCACGATGGCAAAAAACGCGAGCAGAAGCAGCATGCTGCCGATCGAACCGCTGCGCGAACTGATGTAGATCGCCAGCAGGATCATCGTGACAAAGTCGGAGATGACCGTGATGAGCAGGATCGTCTGGCCGTACGGCGTTTCGATCAACTGCCGTTCCTTCAACACCGGCACGACCACGCCGAGCGACACGGTCGCGATGATGATCGTCATCAGGTACGGTTCGGCGACAAAGTCCATCATCACCAGCAATTCCGCAAGTCCGTAGGAAGCGGCCATGATTCCGACAAACACAAGCAATGACGCCAACAGCGGGTTGGCACCTTTTTTGCGGCTTCCCGTCTTGCGGCTGAACGACCGGAAATCGATCTCCAGGCCGCTGAGGAACATCAGGTAGATGAATCCCAGGGCGGATAACAGTTCCAGCCAGGTGTCTTCTTTAATGATGTTCAAACCGCTCTCGCCGATGATCAGGCCGGCGAATATCTCCGCCACGACGACCGGCAACAGTTTCAGTCTGAACTGATGCAGCAGGATCGGGATGACGAACGCGATCGCCACGACGATCATCAGTGAAGTCAGTGATGTATGGTCTTCCATATGGTGCCTCCCTCCTCGCCAATGAATGTCTATCCGACGGCACAGCGCTCGACGGACTTTGGTTGTTTATCATTATCCCCGACTTGACGCTTTGAAGCAAGTTTTGACAAGAAATTGGCCGAATAAAAGCAAAAAGAAGAGCAAAAAAGCCGATCGCCGCCGTAAACGGTCAGCAACCGGCTCTTTCCGCCCATCGGTCAATCCGGTGAGGGAGACGGGACGTGCGGGGAAGAACGCCTATTCGACGCTTACCCTTCACTGTATGTTTGCTTATATTTCTCCGCCGGCCACAACTTGTCGAGTTCGGAGACGTCGGACATCTCGATCACGACCATCCAGCCGTCGCCATACGGCGATTCGTTCACCTTCTCCGGAGCATCGCCGAGGGCTTCGTTCACTTCGACGATCCTGCCCGATACGGGAGCGTAAAGTTCCGATACCGTCTTCACCGATTCGACGCTGCCCAGCGGATCGCCCGCCGCAATCGTGTCCCCGACGGCCGGCAGTTCGACGAACACGATGTCTCCCAGCTCCTGCTGGGCGAACTGCGTCATGCCGACGACCGCGCGATGACCGTCAACGCGCACCCATACGTGATCTTCGCTGTACTTCAGTTCCTGCGGTATGTTCAATCGATCCTGCACTCCTTTCTCTCGTCGTCTCCCAAGCTCCCCTGCGTCTTATGCCGGACCGCCGCCGATGTCCCATGAGTTTGCCTAATATATTGAAAGAGCGCTTTACCGTTTCATGTAATCCACGATCAGCTGTCCCATCTGCGACGTGCTCAGCGCCTTGCTTTTATCCGCGGCGATGTCCGCCGTGCGATGGCCGTCATCCAGCACCTCTTTCACGGCGCGCTCGATCGAGTCCGCCGCGTCGGCGTAGTTGAAAGAGTACCGCAGCATCATGGCTGCCGACAGGATCGTCGCGATCGGATTGGCGATGCCTTGTCCGGCGATATCCGGTGCCGATCCGTGCACAGGCTCATACAGTCCGAAGCTGCCTTCCCCAAGCGAAGCGGACGGCAGCATGCCGATGGAACCGGTCAACATCGCCGCTTCGTCGCTCAAAATATCCCCGAACATGTTCTCGGTGACGATCACGTCGAAGCTGGACGGACGGCGCAGCAATTGCATCGCGCAATTATCGACGAGCACATGCTCCAGTTCAACATCGGGATATTCGGCCGCGATCCGGTTCACCGTTTCTCTCCACAGACGGGATGTCTCCAGCACGTTCGCCTTATCTACGGAAGCCAGCTTCTTGCGGCGTTTCCGCGAGATTTCGAACGCTTGACGGACGATGCGCTCGATTTCCGGCACGCTGTAGACGCAAGTATCGACGGCTTCCAGGCCGTTCTCGCCTTCGCGGCGGTATTTGTCCCCGAAATAGATGCCGCCCGTCAGTTCGCGTACGACAACCAGATCCGTGCCCTCGAGCACCTCCCGCTTCAAGGTCGACGCTTCCTTCAGGCAGTCGAACACGACCGCGGGGCGAAGATTGGAAAACAGGCCCAGCGCTTTCCGGATTCCGAGAAGTCCTGTCTCCGGTCGAAGCTCCTTCGGGTTATTGTCCCACTTCGGGCCGCCCACCGCGCCAAGGAGCACCGCGTCCGCCCGGCGACACATCTCCAGCGTTTCGTCCGGAAGCGGAGTGCCCTTCTCGTCGATCGCGATGCCTCCGAACAATCCGTGTTCAAATTCGAATTTGTAGCCAAACAATTGCTCCACTTTGCCGAGCACCTTGAGCGCCTCGTTGACGACTTCCGGGCCGATGCCGTCGCCCGCGATAACCGCGATTTTTTTTACTTCAGACACGTCGGTTCACTCCTTCGTTTTTTCCCACATTATGCTATTACCGTTGTAACATAAACCGCCCGCATAATCCAACAGTTAGTACCAATGAACGATATAGATGCGAACTATGACCGGTTCCGGAACGCGTCTTACGAGCGCGCCGCTTGAAGCATCTGATTCACCGCGCTGATGAGCGCCTTGATCGAGGATGTCATGATGTCCGAATCAATGCCCGCTCCCCAATGCATGACGCCCTTTTCGTCGGTGATGCCGATATACGAGATCGCCTGCGACTTGGAACCGGTGTCGAGCGCGTGCTGTTTGTAGATGAGATTGGAGTAAGTGACTCCGAGCTCGCCCTGCAGCGCGTTGCTCACCGCATCCAGACGCCCGTTGCCCGTTCCCTTGATCGTTTTCGCCTGGCCGTCGATCTTGATGTCCACCGCCGCTTCGTAGTCGTCTTTTTTCTCGAACCGCACGTAAACGAATTCGATCGGCGAATGTTTGTTCACATAGGTCTCCTGGAAGATCGCCATGATCTCATCGGGCTGCAGTTCTTTCTGCAGTTTGTCCGACACGTCCTTCACCCGGTAACCGACGCTCTCCCGCATCTCGTTCGGCATCTCGAGACCGAATTTTTGCTGCAGGATGTAGCCGATACCGCCTTTGCCCGATTGGCTGTTGATGCGGATAATGTCGCCCTCGTATTCGCGGCCGATGTCCTTCGGATCGATCGGCAGATACGGCACGTTCCAATATGGCGGCTTCTTCTCTTCACGCCACGCCATTCCTTTGGCGATCGCATCCTGGTGCGATCCGGAAAACGCGGTAAACACAAGCTCGCCCGCGTACGGCTGCCGCTCGCCGACGCGCATCTTCGTCAATCTTTCGTACACTTTGACGATTTCCGGCAATTTCTCGAAGTTCAGCTGCGGGTCGACGCCGTGCGAGTACAGGTTCAGGGCCAGCGTCACAATGTCGACGTTGCCCGTCCGCTCGCCGTTGCCGAACAGCGTTCCCTCAACGCGCTGGCCTCCCGCAAGGATGCCGAGCTCCGCTTCGGCGACGCCCGTTCCGCGGTCGTTATGCGGATGGAGCGACAGGATCACATGATCCCGGTAATCGAGATGCTCGCTCATATACTCGATCTGGCTCGCGTAAACGTGAGGCAGCGACATCTGCACCGTGGACGGCAGATTGATGATGACCTTGTTGTCTGCGGACGGCTTCCATACGTCGAGCACCGCATTGCATATTTCAAGCGCAAAATCGATTTCCGTGCCTGTGAAGCTTTCCGGCGAATACTGGAACAGGAAATTGCCCTCGGTCTGCGCGGCGCATTCGACGAACAGCTTCGCGCCGGATACCGCGATATCGATAATTTCTTTCCGCGATTTGCGGAACACTTGCTCGCGCTGCGCCTTGGAGGTCGAATTGTACAAATGCACGATCGCCCGTTTCGCCCCCCTGAGCGCCTCGAACGTCTTGCGGATGATGTGTTCGCGCGATTGCGTGAGCACCTGAATCGTCACATCGTCCGGAATAAGATCCTGATCGATCAGCGTGCGGAGAAATCTGAACTCCGTCTCCGAAGCCGCCGGAAACCCGACCTCGATCTCCTTAAAGCCGATGTCCACGAGCATTTGGAAATATTCCAGCTTTTCCTCCAGATTCATCGGCACCACAAGCGCCTGATTGCCGTCGCGCAGGTCGACACTGCACCAGATCGGCGCCTTGTCGATATATTCTTTTTGCGCCCATTTCAAACTTTGCTCGGGAGGCATGAAATAGCCTCTTGTGTACTTTTCCACGTTTTTCATTCGCGTCAACCCTTCCTTTCTTCACTGGAGTCAAGACCGGGGGAGTCCGGTCCCTCCTCGCCGAATCGTATGTGAATTCGCATGCGGGAATTTTTTGGATACGCATCCTCATTCGGAATTGTGCATGCGCGGCTCTTCCTGAGGCCTGAATCCGCAGGCCGGAATGTGCGTCATGGCAGGACGCGCCGGAAATGAAAAAAAGTCTTTCGCCTCCTTGATGGAGACGAAAGACTCTTCATCTTCCGCGGTACCACTCCAATTCACACCCGCTTTCATGCATGCGGGTATGCCGCTCAACGGACCCTGAACGCCGGATCCTCCTGCATATAACGGGCAGGTGCCGACTCCGCTTACTTGGTTCACGCCGATACCGCCGCGTCGCGGCACAAGGGCGGTGAACGGTTCAGCGAGTTACTCCGAGGCGAGTTCGGTCATTCCGCCGCACTGCTTCGCACCAAACAGCAGCTCTCTGAAGCGCCCGAAAAGACTTACTGATCCTCTTCATCGTATGTGAGCGTATCGATTATCTGTTAATTATAAAGGATAACCAGGATCCTGATCAAGAATCGTTTATCGATCATTTTATCGAATCTCTCGCGCCTTGACAAGATCCCGGCGCCTGGTCACACGGCATGCCGGTCGTTTCGTTCATCGCACGCGGACCCAGGGTTTATTTATCCAGGTTTGTTTCAAGCTTACTTCTTGATCCAATGCATCATTTCACGCAGCTGACGGCCGACTTGTTCGATCGGATGGTTCGCTTCGTTGCGGCGCGTAGCCGTCATAAACGGACGGTTCGATTGGTTCTCCAGGATGAAATCGCGAGCGAAGCGGCCCGATTGAATGTCTTCCAGAACGCGCTTCATCTCTTTCTTCGTCTCTTCCGTCACGATGCGCGGTCCCGTCACATAGTCGCCGTATTCGGCCGTGTTCGAGATCGAATCGCGCATTGCCGCCAGACCGCCTTCATAGATCAGGTCGACGATCAGCTTCATCTCATGCAAGCATTCGAAATATGCCATCTCCGGCGCGTATCCGGCTTCCACCAGCGTCTCGAAGCCTGCCTTGATCAGAGCGCTCACGCCGCCACAGAGCACCGCTTGTTCCCCGAACAGGTCTGTTTCCGTTTCTTCCTTGAACGATGTTTCGATGACGCCGGCGCGCGTGCAGCCGATGCCCTTCGCGTAAGCGAGACCGATCGCCTTCGCGTTGCCCGTTGCGTCCTGATGGATCGCGATCAGGCCCGGAACGCCGAACCCTTCCACATAGGTGCGGCGCACGAGATGTCCCGGCGACTTCGGCGCGACGAGCAATACGTCGACATCTTGCGGCGGCACGATTTGTCCGAAGTGGATGTTGAAGCCGTGCGAGAACATGAGCGCGGCGCCCTTCTTCAGATTCGGACGGATCTCTTCGTTGTACACTTTCGCCTGCGTCTCGTCCGGCATCAGGATTTGCACCACATCCGCGCGCTTCGTCGCTTCATCGACCGTGTATACTTCGAAGCCGTCGTTCTTCGCGATTTCCCAGGATCTGCCCTGACGCAGGCCGATGATCACGTTCAGCCCGCTGTCGCGCAGGTTTTGCGCTTGCGCATGCCCTTGGCTGCCGTATCCGATGACGGCGATCGTTTTTCCTTTCAGTGCGCTCAAATCTGCGTCTTTCTCATAGTACATGGTTACTGCCATTTTAATGATTGCCTCCTTTGGGATCATGACTCATTCGTTTGAATGAATGCTGGGTGAATATTGGGTGAATATATGGAAATACACGCGCACGAGCTTCGTCCGTGCGGGTCCGAAGCCGCTCGAACGCGTCGTGCAGCGTCGTACTTCGGTCGTTCTTTTACGCCGTTTTCATTTGCGGATCATGCCGCGCGTCATGGCCGTCACGCCCGTCCGGGCAAGCTCCTTGATGCCGTACGGCTTGAGCAATTCCACCATCGCATCAATCTTATCAGAATCGCCGACAACTTGCACGACCAACGTGTTGGGTCCGATGTCGACGACCGATGCGCGGAATGTTTCGACAACGCCCAGGATTTCCGGCCGTTTGTTCGGTTCCGCGCCGACGCGGATCAGCGCCAGTTCCCGCGCCACCATCGGCTGCAGGCTGAGATCCACCACCTTGGCGACGTCGATCAGTTTGTACAGCTGCTTGGAGATCTGTTCGATCGTCTTGTCGTCGCCGTGCGTGACGATGATCATCCGCGACAGCCCCGGTTCCTCCGACGCGCCGACGGTGATGCTCTCGATATTGAACCCGCGGCGGCCGAACAGTCCCGCCACGCGCTGCAGAACACCGGGTTGATCGTTCACAAGGATAGATATTACGTGTCTCATCTCATTCACTATCCCCCATTATCATCTGATCCAAGGTATTGCCTTGCGGTACCATCGGATAGACGTTCTCCAGCTTCGGCACGACGAATTCGACCAACACGGGACCAGGATGGTTCAGCGCTTCCTGCCAAGCGGCGCGCGCCTCGGCCTTGTTCGTCGCTCTCAATCCCTTGACGCCGTAGGCTTCAGCCAGCTTGACGAAGTCCGGGCTGCCCGCCAGATCGATGTGGCTGTAACGGCTGTCGTAGATCAGTTCCTGCCATTGGCGCACCATGCCGAGCACCTGGTTGTTGATCACCACAATCTTAACAGGAATGTTGTTGATCGCGCAAACCGCGAGTTCCTGCGAACACATCTGCATGCCGCCGTCGCCGTTGATCGAGACGACAAGCTTATCCGGATGCGCCATCTGCACGCCGATCGCCGACGGGAACCCGAAGCCCATCGTGCCGAGTCCGCCGGAAGTGATCAGCGAACGCGGATGTTTGAATTTGTAGTATTGGGCCACCCACATCTGATGCTGCCCTACGTCGGTCGTGATGAACGCCTCGCCGTTCGTCGTCTCGCTGATCATCTCGATGACGTATTGCGGCTTCAGCACATCGTCCGAATCCTTGTAGCGGAGCGGATACCGCTGTTTCATCTCGCGTATGGTCTGGAGCCATTCGGCGGATTGGGCCGGTTTCGCCTTGAGGTTCAGAAGCTTCAGCGCTTCCTTCACGTCCCCGACGACCGGGATCGCGGTCGGCACGTTTTTCCCGATCTCCGCAGGGTCAACGTCGATATGCGCGATCTTCGCATGCGGCGCAAAGCCGTCCAGCTTCATCGTCACGCGGTCGTCGAACCGGGCGCCGATGCTGATGAGCAGATCGCAGTTCTGCAAAGCGTAGTTCGCCGTCTTCGTGCCGTGCATGCCCGGCATCCCCATGGACATTTCGTGCGCGCTCGGGAAGCCGCTCAATCCGAGCAGCGTCGTCGTCACCGGAATGCGCGTTTTCTCCACGAATTCCATCAGTTCCTTCGACGCGTCCGCGTATACGACTCCGCCGCCCGCCAGAATGACCGGACGCTTCGCCTCTTCGATCGCGGCCAGCAGGCGGTCCACCTGCAGCTTGTTCGGATAGATCGTCGGTTTGTACGTCGGCAGGTCGATCGATTCCGGATAGATGAATTTCGTAACCTGATTCGACACATCCTTCGGAATGTCGATCAGCACCGGACCCTTGCGACCCGTGTTTGCGATGTGGAACGCCTCGCGGATGATGCGCGCCAGATCTTTCACGTCGCGCACGAGATAGCTGTGCTTGGTGATCGGCATCGTGATGCCGATGATGTCCGCTTCCTGGAACGCGTCGGTGCCGATCAGCGATGTCGCGACGTTGCCCGTGATGCATACGAGCGGCACGGAATCCATGTAGGCGGTGGCGATGCCGGTGACGAGGTTCGTCGCTCCCGGACCGCTCGTCGCGATGCAGACGCCGACTTTGCCCGTCGACCGCGCGTATCCGTCCGCGGCGTGAATGGCGCCTTGTTCATGACGGGTGAGCAGGTGTTTGAAGTCCGGATTGCCGTACATGGCGTCGTATATATAGAGCACCGCTCCGCCGGGGTAACCGAAGACGCACTCTACACCTTCCAACAGCAAAGTGCGGAGCAGGATCTCGGACCCGGTGATCTCATCGGGCTGCAGAAGACGCCGCCGCAATTCTTCCTTGGACGCGCTCGAAGAAATAACACTCTGAATGCTCATCGTTCTTCCTCCTTCTCAATTTTTGTTATCAGGCCTCAATATTTGATGTCGACCGGTTGTGATGACCCCGTCGGGATTGGCTGATCGGAATCGGCTCGCTTTACGGGCGCGCCGTAAGCGGCTGAATGACTCGCCTCAAACATGACCGGCTTGAGCATGATCGGCTCGTCTTAAACCTGTGCCGTTCGGAAAATGCCGCAGCGCCATTTGCCGCCTGAATGAGAAAACCCCTTCCATCCCAATGAATCATCGGGACGAAAGGGGTCAAATCTTCCGTGGTACCACCCAAATTCACCACATGCCTCGCAGCACGCGGCCTTACCAGGTGCAGGCAATTGCACCTTGGCGCTGTTAACGTGCGCCAATCCGGTTCCCCCTACTAAGCGCGGAACGCATCCTTTCAGGGAAACGGCTCAGAGGGGAGCTCGCCGTAAGGGATTATGGCATCGGTCTCAGCTAATCCTCTGCTCTCTGTTCACAAGAGCCCTTATGACTTCGTCCTCTTCATAGCCGATCTCGCGTATTCAACATAGGCTGAATCGGTTATTGTTTAACGAATATTATATGCCAACGCACAAAATGTAGTCAATACTTTTTTCTAGAATTGCCGCGCGTCCGATGCGTTCACCGGACGGGCCTCACGCGCCGAATCAGGCGTTCACTTTCTCCTTGGCGATGCCTACGAGTCGAGCGAATGCCTGCGCGTCGTTCACCGCCAGATCCGCCAGCATTTTGCGGTTGATTTGCACGCCTGCGAGCTTCAGACCGTGCATCAGCTTGCTGTAAGAAATGCCGTTGTTGCGTGCCGCCGCGTTGATGCGGACGATCCACAGATTGCGGAAGTTGCGCTTCTTTTGACGGCGGTCGCGATATGCGTAACTGAACGATTTGAGCAATTGTTCATTTGCTTTCTTAAACAATCTATGTTTAGCGCCATAGTATCCTTTGGCCAGCTTCAGCACTTTCTTGCGTCTGCGGCGCGTAACGAATCCGCCTTTAACTCTAACCATCAGTGTTTACCTCCTCGGGTCTGAATGTTATTTGACGTACGCGATCAGTTGCTTGATACGCTTCGCGTCGCCTTTCGACATAATGACGGTGCCGCGAAGATTTCTCTTCCGCGACGGAGCTTTTCCTTCAAGAAGATGTCTTCTGTAAGCGCGGTTTCTTTTGACCTTGCCTGTGCCGGTCTTGCCGAAACGCTTGGCAGCACCGCGATGAGTTTTCATTTTTGGCATGACGATTCATCCTCCAGTCGTGAGTGATATACGGGTTACTTCGTCTCCTTCGGCGCCAAGATCATGATCATGCTGCGACCTTCGAGTTTCGGTTGTCTTTCGATGGTGCAGAATTCGCCTGCTTCCGCCGCCACGCGGTCAAGCACCCTTTTGCCGATGTCCGCGTGCGTAATTTCGCGGCCGCGGAATCGAACCGAACATTTCACCTTGTCGCCTTCCTTCAGAAACTTGAGAACGCTGCGCATCTTCGTCTGGAAGTCGTGCTCTTCGATCGTCGCGCTGAAGTTGACCTCTTTCACCTTGACGATCTTCTGGTTTTTGCGCGCTTCTTTCTCTCTTTTCTGGGATTCATAACGGAATTTTCCATAATCCATGATGCGGCATACCGGGGGTTTCGCCTGCGGCGCCACGGCGACCAGGTCCAGATTGGCGTCCATCGCCATCTGCAGTGCTTCACGGAACGGCTTGATCCCGATCTGTTCACCATCCACACCGATCAATCGCACCTCGCGGGCGCGAATCTCCTCGTTAATCAAATGCTCTTTACTAATATCTTGCCACCTCCAGAACGGCTTGCTCCTCGATTTCCACGATACCATGCCCTGCGCAATATTCCCACCGCAACAAAAAAGTGCGGGCGCTCGCGCCCACACTCATCATTCGTCAAGCATTATTCAACCGAACCGTCTCATAAGACGGTCCGTCGTCCGAATATGTTGAACCGATAAGAAACCAGCCAACATCACGTCGGTCAGGTGAGAAGCGGGCGCTTCTACTTGTTATCGCGGTTTATTCATATGCCATATAATCCTAGCATGTTCGAATCGTCTTGTCAACAGGTCCTGGTAAATATTCTGCTTCCCATCCACATATAATTTTAACGGATCGCTTCTTGAGCGTCCTCATTGTATGTTATGATAGACGTAAAATGAGTGCATTTTGCATGAATCCGTTGTAATATTCATGGTGAAGGGAGGAGAATTCGTGAGTCGCGTCGTGCTCTGGCTGTACCGCAAAGAATTGCGTCTGTTTTTCTATATCAATCATAAACTTCACCACGCCATCCTACAATATATCCTGAATATCTTAACCCATATCGGCGGCGCGGCGGTAACGATCGTCTCCACTCTGAGCATCGCGCTGTTTTCGGAAGGAACGCTCAGCAAGACGGGATGGCAAGCATTCACCGCCCTTTCCGTAAGCCACCTTCCGGTGGCGGTCATCAAGCGGCTCTATCCGCGTCTTCGTCCTTATCTGGCGTTGCCTGAGACGAATATCGGCAAGCAGGTTCTGAAGGATCACTCGTTTCCTTCCGGACATACGACCGCCGTGTTCGCCAGCATCACGCCGTTCGTTCTGGCCTATCCGATCACCAGTTTCATCCTGATTCCGATCGCATTCATTGTCGCATTTTCCCGCATTTACCTGGGATTGCACTATCCGTCCGACTGTGCGGGCGGCATGATGATCGGCACCGGCATCGCGTACCTTAGCGCGATGGTCATATGACAAGCATTATGGCGGCCATGCGGTCAAGCATGCGCGGGCGATGAGCCGGAAGCACCGGCAGGATGACCGGGCATGGCGATCGTGTCTTGCGATCGTGCAACACGAATAAGAATCAGAATCCAGAACTTAAGAAGATACAGTGTACAGCAGTATATCAGTAAAGGATGCGTGACCCCCATTGAGTAAAAAAAGAGTTCTGCTCTTATCAGAAGGGTTCGGCGTAGGCCATACGAGAGCGGCTCATGCCATTTCCAGCGGCATTCATGCGCTGTCATCCGATATCATCACCAAAGTCTTGGAACTGGGCGCTTTTCTGCATCCGACGATCGCTCCCATGATCTTTAACGCATACCGCAAGACCGTGGTGAGCCAGCCGAAGCTGTACCATCTGCTTTACCGCTCGCAGTACAACAAATCGTTGAACCGGGTCGCTCAACTCGCATTGCATCGCATCTTTTATTCCCAGACGGCGGATGTCATCGAACAGCTGCGGCCGGATATCGTCGTGTCGACGCATTTCTTCCCCAGCGCGGTCGTCTCGAGATTGAAGCGGTCCGGTATGGACGTGCCGCTGCTGACGGTGATCACCGACTACGACGCTCACGGTACATGGGTGAATACGGGAACGAATCTTTATCTCGTTTCGACCGACAATGTTCGAGACAAGCTGATCGAGAAAGGCGTCGCGCCACACAAGATCGAAGTGACCGGACTGCCCGTCCATCCGGACTTCTGGCATACATACGACCGGGCAGAACTGATCAAACAGCTTCAGCTTGCGGACATGCCCACCGTCCTGGCGATGGGAGGCGGATGGGGAATCATCAGCAAGTTCGAAATACTGGAGTATGTTGCCTCGTGGCGGGACAAGGTGCAGATCATCATATGCCTCGGGGACAACGAGAAAGCGCGCGAACAGTTGGAGGAAAATCCGCTGTTCCGCCACCCGAACATCCGCTTGCTCGGATTCACGGATCAGGTCGCTCAGCTGATGGAAGTTTCCGATCTGCTGATCACCAAGCCGGGCGGCATGACGTGCACCGAAGCGATGGCGAAAGGCATTCCGATGCTGTTCTACGACGCGATACCGGGCCAGGAAGAAAAAAATCTCCACTACTTCATCTCCAGAGGCTACGCGGAAAAGATCGAAGGAACCGGGACGCTCGAGAAATGGCTGAACATGATCGTGCACAACCGGCCGGAATACGAACGGAGAAGGGCGGAAATCAGCCGGAAACTCGTCGCGTACAGACCCCAGTTGTGCGTGGAGAAAATTCTTCAGTATCTGGATGACACGGTGGCGAACAACCGGTCGCAGATCAACGCCTGACCGATCGCAACCTGCGTGAAAGTACCAGATCCAAAAGAAGACGGTTCGGCTTCCCATGAGCCGAACCGTCTTCTTTTGCCGCCGTTTCGTGTTGTTGTTCCATGCCGAATGCCGTCATCCCATTCGGAACATCGCGATGCCTGGCCGGAATCGCCCTGTCACACAGGCCCGCAGGAACGAGAGCGAGCGCCGCCGTCTATTCTTGGCGTCCCGTTTTATGCGTCCCGCTGACGACGCAGACGGTCATGTTCCGCCAGCGCTTCCTTGCCGATGATCACACGGCAGTGATAGATGGGCATCCCCTGCTTGGTGAATTTTTCTTCATATTCGGTCATCACGTGACCTTCCGGCACACCGTCGCGATGCAGATCAAAGGTGATGTCGGCCATGCGCAGCCCGCAATCGGCAAAGCTGTTCAGCGAAAATTCGAACAGCGAAGCGGAGTCCGTGCGAAAATGAATTTCCCCCCGCTCATTGAGCAGACGCATGTATTTCTCCAAAAAGCGCGGATGCGTCAAACGCCTTTCCGCATGGCGCTTTTTCGGCCACGGATCGCTGAAATTCAGATAGATGCGCTCCAGCTCTCCGGGCGCAAACATCTCCTCGATGTACTCGATATTGAACAAAACGAGCGCGAGATTGTCCGGTTCCCCGCGTCCGGCGGCTTCGTGAACCGCGTACGCTTTCTCGCCGCTGCGGCGTATCAACTCATCGTAACGATCGATCCCGATAAAAAAGATATCCGGATGACGCGCGCTCATCCGGCTGATGAATGCGCCTTTCCCCATCCCCAATTCGGCATGAATCGGACGTCCGCCGCTTCTCTCCCGCCATTCGCCGCGATACTTCCGACCGTCCAGCACGACCAGTCGGTCATGCGTCTCCAGCCATTCGCGGGTACCGACCTTTCTTCTTAACCTCATGATGATCCTCCAGTTATTACGCTAAGTGTATGATGACGATAGCTTCATGATGACGAATCTCGATGTTTCGCATCAAACCGAGTGTACAACAACTCCAGGGCGAATACAAATGCCAGACATCAAAAAAGCTTCGCATTCCGCGAAGCCGTCCAATAAAAGGATTGCACCGACGTTCAGATCGCCAACCCAAGGTATGTTCGCCGAGCGTCATGCGCCCAAGATCCGACATGCGCGCGCCTTTCCCGTGAACACGTCACGTGTGCGTCCGCGCGTCATACAGAATACGGAGTTCATCGATCAAAACGGGGCCGCCGGTTTCGACCGGCCGCTCGGGTTCGTATCTGTTTGCCCCCGATGGCGAGTTTTACGTAATGTTCTGCTGCTGACTCAGCACCTTCTCCTCGATCGTCGTTTTGACTTTCTTGCGAGCGTCCAGCACGACACTCGGTTCAAGGAAGCGGGCGCCCGCCAGGGCAAGAGCCTCCTTCACCGTAAGTTCCACCGTAATCTTCTCTTCACCATTCGGAATCTTGAACATCGTTTCCATCGAGATCACCTCATAAACCTTGGATTTGTTGTCGAGCCAACCGTGTCTTCCATCCTGCGAACATTGCGTCTGAAAATCGTCAAACCCTTGTCGTTCCTCAATAATAATATAACACATCATGTAAGGTTTTTCAATAGACCGGGCTTGTGAAAGCGCATTTTTTTCATGGTTCGTTCTGGCATTTTTGGATTTTGGAATTCCCGAATGTTTACATGGCGTGTCAGAAGTTTATTCGCTTTTTCTTTAATTTTTCTGGTACAATAGAAGGGATAAAGAAGACGTATCCAAGGAGTTTGCGAACGATGGATCACAATCAACAGACCCCGAGATTGTGGGGCGATAAACGATTTCATTCATGGAACTACGAGATGAGACAACAATTTGGCGAAAAAATTTTCAAGGTGATGCTCGACGCGGGATTCACCTGTCCGAACCGGGACGGCACGATCGCGATCGGCGGATGCACGTTCTGCAGCGCGCGCGGATCGGGCGACTTCGCGGGAAGGCGCAAGGACGACCTCGTCACCCAGTTCAACACGATCCGCGACCGTCAGCATAAGAAATGGCCAAATGCGAAATATATCGGTTACTTCCAGGCTTACACGAACACGTATGCTCCGGTGGAAGTGCTGCGCGAATATTACGAGACGATCCTTGCCCAGCCGGGAGTCGTCGGCTTGTCGATCGCGACCAGACCCGACTGCTTGCCCGACGATGTGGTGGAATATTTGGCGGAACTGAACGAGCGGACATATCTGTGGATCGAGATGGGCTTGCAGACGATTCACGAACGCACCTCGCTGCTCATCAACCGCGCGCACGATACCCAATGCTACTACGACGCCGTCGAGAAGCTCCGCAAACACGGCATCCGCATCTGCACCCACATTATTTACGGGCTGCCGCTTGAAACGCACGAGATGATGCTGGAGACATGCCGTGCCGTCGCCCGCATGGACGTGCAGGGCATCAAGATTCACCTGCTGCATCTGATGCGGAAGACGCCGATGGTCAAGCAGCACGAACAAGGGCTGGTCAAGTTTCTCGAGATGGACGAATACGTCAATCTGGTCGTCGACTCGCTGGAGATGCTTCCTCCCGACATGGTCGTCCATCGTCTCACGGGGGACGCTCCGCGTGATCTGCTCATCGGACCGATGTGGAGCCTGCGCAAATGGGAAGTGCTCAATGCCATCGACGCGGAACTGGAAAGACGCAACACATGGCAGGGCAAACGGTGGGCTGAAATAAGCGCGGCAAGCGCCGGGCGGTGAGCGGGCCGCTCTTGGCCATAGCCGCACAACATCAGCTTGGAAGAACATCATGTTGAGAAACGTCACGATGGAGGTCATGCAGTCATGGGGTTCGCATCCGTCCTTTCGTACGCGCACCAGTTGGTGAAAGAACGGGCGCATTCAGGCGACCGGGTCATCGATGCGACCGTAGGCAACGGCAACGATACGCTGTTCCTCGCGGAACTGGTGGGACGGAGAGGCATCGTCTACGGGTTTGATATTCAGCAAGCCGCTGTCGAAAATACGAGAGCGCGCATCATCGCCGCCGGCCACAGGATGGAGCATATCCGGCTGGTGCTGGACAGCCACGCACATATGGCGCGTCACATTCCTCCGGAAGAACACGGCCGCATCGCCGCCGTTATGTTCAATCTCGGCTATCTGCCGGGCGCCGATCCCTCCGTCATCACCCAGGCGCCGTCCACGATCGAAGCGCTCGAAGCCGCGCTCGGCCTGCTGCGGCCGCGAGGCATCATCACCGCGGTGCTCTATCCCGGCCATGAAGGCGGCGATGCGGAAGCGGCCGCCGTCGAAGCATGGGCCGGAAAGCTGGCGAAAGACACCGCGCAGGTGCTCTCCTACCGGTTCATTAACGGCAATCCCCGCTCGCCCTATCTGATCGCGATCGAGAAGCGTTGAGCAGACGAAACGCGGCGGCATCGGAAGACGCCGCGACTATGAGTTCATGTAACCTGTAAGGTGCCGTATAACACAAAAAATGCCGCAAAACGCTAAGAAGCTGCGCATTCATTCGAATGCCAGCTTCTTTGTGTAATAGCGCGGCGGGGCGGATGCGTCCGGCGGGTAGACGACGATCAGCAGCGTCCTCGCCGCGTGCGGCGAATCGAGCGCTTCGACGCCCTTCGCCAAATATCCGGCCAAATCGAATCGGAGCACGTCCAGCGCCGCATGCTTGTGCAAATCTTTCTCCGCCAGCGCGAGCGCGGCGAACTCCTCCGACACTTCCTCCGGATGTTCCGCCAGCTGCTCCAGATGCATGCCGAGCTCCTGTTTCGTCATGGCATATTCCCACCACCGCGTGCGCGGCTTGTATTTATGATTCAAAAAGTAATCGAGTTTCATCAGGCCTTCCGCCGCTTCCGGACGCCTGATCCCGCGTTCGTCCAGAAACGACTTCAGCCGGACGAACAGATCTTCCAACTGATGCCCGATCTTCTGCCAGCCGCGCCGTTCCCAATAGTCGCCGAAGCTTTGGAAAAAATCGAAGGCCGATTCAAATTCATGCCGAATCAAATATTCCAGCGTGTGGTCCATCCGGTGCGCGTTCCAATATTTCTCGAGCACGTCCTCCACCCGCTTGATGCGCACCACATCGCCGAAGGACAGCACATTGTTGGCGAGAACTTCATACGGCGCATGGTCCGTATAGATGTAGCCGTACCGCTCGGCATCCCGCCTGAGTCCCGTTCCCCGCAGCATTTTCAGAAATCCCAGCTGCAGTTCTTCCGGCCGGAGCGCGAAGACGTCATTGAATGTCTTGCGGAAGGAAGCGTAGTCTTCCTCGGGAAGCCCGGCGATCAGATCAAGATGCTGCGCGATCTTCCCGCTTTCCTTGATCATCGTCACCGTGCGGCTGAGCTTCGCGAAGTTTTGCCGACGTTTGATCAGCTCGTTCGTGTGATCATTCGTCGACTGCACGCCGATCTCGAAGCGAAAGATGCCCGGCGGCGCATGCTCCGCCAGATAGGCGATCACCTCGGGACGCATGATGTCGGCCGTGATCTCGAATTGAAACACGCATCCCTCATGATGCTCGATGAGGAATTTGAAAATCTCCATCGCGTAGTCGCGGTGGATGTTAAAGGTCCGGTCGACAAATTTGATCAGTTTGGCGCCGGATCGGATAAGATATAAAAGATCGTCTTTCACCCGTTCAATATCGAAATACCGCACCCCGTTCTCGATGCTGGACAAGCAAAACTGACAGCTGAACGGGCAGCCGCGGCTTGTTTCGAAGTAGACGACCCGCTTCGGCAGATGGGGCAGATCCTCCTTGAACCGATGCGGGGACGGCAGCCGCGTCAGATCGAGCTTCGGCCGGCCGGGATTGACGACGACCCCGTCTCCTTTGCGGTAAGCGAGGCCGAACACATAATGGAATTTCCGCGCACCCGACAGTTCCGTCAGCAGATGGTGAAACGTCTCTTCCCCTTCTCCGAAGACGATGAAATCGACGGCGGGCAGCCGTCTCATCCAATATTCCACGTCGTACGAGACCTCCGGTCCGCCCAGCACGATGGTGACGTCCGGCATGATCTTGCGCAGCGTGTCGATGACTTTGATCGTCTCTTCAATATTCCAGATATAACACGAAAACCCGATCACATCCGGTTCCCGCTGATACAGATCGGTGACGATGTTCATCACCGGATCTTTGATCGTGTATTCGACGATCTCGATGTCAAAATCGCGCTCCGCGTATGCTTTCAGATATCGAAGCGCGAGATTGGTATGGATATATTTCGCATTGAGCGTCGTCAGGACTGTTTTCATCATGGACCCTTTCTCAATCATCCGCCGATGCGGTCATTCCGCAGGCCGTGTTTGTCGAATCATGCAAGTTCGAGCTTCCCTGCAGCCTGTAAAGTATTATATACTTGATGACAACCACGAAACAAGGAGGCCTGACCCCGTATGATCCATACACTGGATATTCTGACGCGCAAGCGCGACGAGATGATCGACATCACCCATCTGGTAAAGGACTTGCTCAGACAGAGCAATATTCGCGAAGGAATCGCCGTCATCTACAGTCCCCACACGACGGCCGGCGTGACGATCAATGAAAACGCCGATCCGGATGTGCGGCACGATGTGCTGATGCGTCTCGACGAAGTGTATCCGTGGGAACATGAAAAATACCGTCATGCCGAAGGAAACTCGGCCGCCCACCTGAAGGCAATCACGACCGGTTCCTCGCAGACGGTTCTCATTCATGACGGAAAATTAGTGCTGGGAAGATGGCAAGCAATCTACTTCTGCGAATTCGACGGACCGAGGCGCCGCACTTGCCTGGTCAAATTTCTCGGAGACTCATGAAGCCCTGATTGCGGTCTTCGGCCTTCTTCGGCGGCGGCGTTTTTGGCCCGTATCCGCCTTTCAGAACCGTCTCCAGGCGAAACTGCCTGAGAAACGGCTCCAGCTGATCCGCCCCGATCGGTTTGCATAACAAGTACCCCTGTACCTCATTGCAGCCGCACGTCTTCAGATACTCGAGCTGCTCGGACTGTTCGACTCCTTCCGCGACAACGGTCAGTCCGAGCCTTCTGGCCAGCTTGATGACCGAATCGATGATGACCTGCCCGTTGGCCAGCTTCGTCGCATTGATGAAATCCTTGTCGATTTTCAACGTATCCGCCGGATAGCTTTGCAAATAACTGAGCGAAGAATACCCCTTGCCGAAATCGTCGATCGCGATGCGGATGCCGCGCCGCTTGATCTCCGACAGCACCCCGCTGATTTTTTTCGTGTCTTCGATGAAAATGCTCTCCGTCAACTCCAGTTCCAGTTTTTTCGGATTCAACCCCGTGCGCTTTAAGATATCGTCAAGATCGGAGATAAAGTTCGGACATCGCAGCTGCTGCACCGAAATGTTGATGCTGATCCGGCACGAGTCGGCGCCGTCCCAATTCCATCCCACCGCCTGTCTGCAGGCGGTCTCCAATACCCAAAGGCCGATCGGCACGATCGCGCCCGTCTTTTCGGCGATCGGGATAAAACTGCCCGGAGAGATCATGCCGAGTTCAGGATGCTTCCAGCGAAGCAGCGCCTCGATCGCGGCCACCTTTCTAGTCGCGAGATCGATCCGCGGTTGATAGACAAGAAACAGTTCCCCGTTTTTGACCGCGAAACGAAGATCCGTCGCCAAACGGAACTCATCCTGAAGATTCTGATCCATGACCGGCTCGAAGACGGTCACATTGCTATATGTATATCTTGCCGCCGATAATGCCGTGTCGGCATGTCTGAGCAACATCCCCGCCGTATTGCCGTGCTGCGGGTATCCCGCCAAGCCGATGGAGACAAGGATGTGGATGTTCATTCCCTTCAGCGTTACCGGCGTCTCTTCAAAATATGTAATGATGTCGAAGGCGATCCGAGATGACCGGTCGAGATCCTCCTCCATGATGAACACGAATTCATCTCCGTACATTCTCGCGATGACGCTGTGCTCGCCGATGATCCGGCGTATGTGCTGAGCGACGATCTGGATGATGCGGTCACCCCACTCCGTGCCGTAAACGTCGTTCAGCCATCGGAATTGATTCACATTCAAAACCGCCAACGTAAAGAATTGATGATTGCCGCTTTGCTCGATTCTGTTTTTCAGATGTTGCAGGAACGTATGTCGATTCCACAATCCCGTCAAAGGATCCAGGCCGTCCGCCGCATCATTCGCGCGATTCTTTGTTTTCGAAGCCATCTGGTAGCCGATATACCATGCCAGGACAATGATCAGCATTCCAATCCCCGCCGCCAGCATGAAGAACTTGTTGTCTAGCTCGATCATCCTGAACATCGTGAAACCGTCCCTTTCATCGCTCTTGCATCGATTCATGTTTTTACCAGCGATCGACGGACACAAAAAAAAATCCATCGATTGCCGATGGATGTCGTGATCAGTATGCAAGCATGCATCATCCACCCCCTTTCGGCAACCCGGCGACCAATAGATTTGAATTCCTTAGGCCCGTAGCTTTGCGTCCTCACCTTTCGATGAGTTTGCCATTATCGCGGGAGATTCCAATTGTAGCAGATTGAGATGTTTGTAGGAGAATCAGATTAATTATCCCGAATATAACACAAAAGTCCTAGTATGTCTATGACCGTGTATAAAAATAAAACCAGGAATTCCAAACGGAATGCCTGGTTGGTCGTTCACGACTCGATTTCATGTTCCAAATAAACCGCATCACGAAGTTCCAATTGAGCCTTACCCTGGGTCAGATCGGTCACCCAGGATGCGAACCGCTCAGCTTCTCCCGACAGCGGAAGGCATACGATGCTCACACGGTCCGTGAACTGGGGCGGCAAGGTTCGGACGCCGCGGTTCACAAGTTCGTTTTCAAGTTTTCCATACCAGGAATAATCAACGGTCACATTCACTTCCCGATGGAGCCGTTTCAAGATCGGCTGGGCCGCCTTGACCGCCGCGGCCGCCGCTTCGCTGTAGGCTCTGATCAGACCGCCCGCGCCCAGCATGATGCCGCCGAAATAGCGGGTCACCACGACGGCGGTATATTTCAGCCCCTGTTGTTTCAACACTTCCAGCATCGGTTTGCCTGCGGTTCCGCTCGGTTCCCCGTCATCCGACTGCTTCTGCCATTCATCGTGATCGCCGACGACATAAGCCGAGCAGTTATGCGTCGCCGACCAATGTTTTTTCTTGATCTCTTCGATGAAACGGATCGCCTCCTGCTCGCTGGCAACCGGACGGCAATGCCCGATAAACCGGGACTTGCGAATGACGATCTCGACTTCAGCCGGTCCGCGTACCGTACGGTAACTGTCGATCATACGGGCGTATCAGCCGCGGCCGAGACGGCGTTCCAGTTCCGCTTTTTGAGATTCGAAGCCCGGCTTGCCGAGAAGGGCGAACATATTTTTCTTGTACGCTTCCACACCCGGCTGATCGAACGGGTTCACTCCGAGCAGGTAGCCGCTCACGCCGCAAGCCTTCTCGAAGAAATAGACGAGATAACCGAACCAGTAAGGGGAGATTTCCGGAATCGTCACGACGAGATTCGGGACACCGCCGTCCGTATGCGCCAGAAGCGTTCCCTCAAACGCCTTTTTATTGACGAAATCCATCGTTTTGCCCGCCAGGAAGTTCAGGCCGTCCAGATTGTCCGACTCTTCGCCGATGACGATCTCTTCCGCGCACGACTCGACCTGCAGCACCGTCTCGAACAGGTTGCGCGTGCCTTCCTGGATGAATTGGCCCAGCGAGTGAAGATCCGTCGAAAAATCGACCGACGCCGGATAAATGCCCTTGTGGTCTTTGCCTTCGCTCTCGCCGAACAGCTGCTTCCACCATTCGGACAGGTAATGCAGCGACGGTTCGTAATTCACCAGGATCTCCATCGTCTTTCCCTTGCGGTACAGCGCATTGCGCACAGCCGCATATTGATAGCTGGCGTTCCTGCTCAGATCGGGTTCGGCGTATTCGCGGGAAGCATCGGCGGCGCCGCGCATCATCGCGTCGATATCGATGCCCGCAACGGCGATCGGCAACAGTCCGACGGCCGTCAGCACGGAATACCGTCCGCCCACATCGTCCGGGATGACGAACGTTTCATATCCTTCCGCATCCGCGACCGTCTTCAGCGCGCCGCGCGCCTTGTCCGTCGTCGCATAGATCCGCTTCCGCGCGCCTTCCTTGCCGTACTTCTGTTCAAGCAGATTCTTGAAAATGCGGAACGCAATCGCCGGTTCCGTCGTCGTGCCGGACTTCGAGATCACGTTCACCGAAAAATCGCGGTCGCCGATCAGGTCGATCAAATGCTTCGTATAGACGGAACTGATGTTGTTGCCCGCGAAGAATATTTGCGGTGCGCCGCGTTTTTCCTTCGGCAAAATATTGTAGAACGAATGCGACAGCATCTCGATCGCGGCGCGGGCTCCCAGATAGGAACCTCCGATCCCGATGACGACCAGCACTTCCGAGTCGGAGCGGATGCGCTCGGCCGCTTTTTTAATGCGCGCAAATTCTTCTTTATCGTAAGCGGTCGGCAGGTCGATCCAGCCCAGGTAATCACTTCCTGCTCCCGTCCTGTTATGCAGTTGTTCGTGCGCAACCTTCACCTGGGGCGCGAGGTAATCGATCTCATGCTGCCCCACAAAAGCCAGCGCATTGGAATAATCAAAACGCAACGTTTGGCTCAACGCGATGTTCCTCCTATCTTCATCTCTCAATCTGTCGGCACGTTTTGCGGCCGACCCTTTGCGGTCAATTCGTTTTCGGTCCGCTCACAGCGGTCAAACATTAGCTTTAGCATATCGGAATGCGAAGCGTGAATCAAGGATGACGCGATGCCGGCACACGGGCAAAAGCGGCAGCCCGTCCGGACTGCCGCTTCAACCTGTGCCGCTTTACAGCAATGCTTTCACCTTCGCCACAACGTTGTCCACAGTAAATCCGTACTCAGCGATCACCTTCGGCCCCGGAGCGGAAGCGCCGAAACGATCGATGCCGAGAATATCGCCATGGTCGCCCACGTAGCGCTCCCAGCCGAGCGGATACGCCATCTCCACGGCCAAACGCGCCTTGACGTCCGGCAAAATGACGGAATCGCGATATTCCTTCGATTGTTTCTCGAACAGTTCCCAGCTCGGCATGCTGATGACGCGGACGCCGATGCCCTCTTCAGCCAGCTTCGCTTGCGCGGCAACGGCAAGCTGCACTTCCGAACCGGTGGCGATGATTTGCGCGACCGGCTTGCCGTTCGGCGCGTCGCTCAGCACATATGCGCCGCGTTGGACGCCTTCCAGCGCCTTCTCCCTTGTTCCCGCGAGAATCGGCAGATTTTGACGGGTCAGAACAAGCGCCACCGGGCCTTCGTTCTGAGCCACCGCGTATCTCCACGCCGCGGTCGTCTCGTTCGCATCGGCCGGACGGATCACCGTCACATCCGGGATGACGCGAAGCGCGGGCAGCTGTTCAATCGGTTCATGCGTAGGCCCGTCTTCGCCGACACCGATCGAGTCGTGCGTCAGCACGAACACGACAGGCAGCTTCTGAAGCGCGGACAGACGCACGGCAGGACGCAGATAATCGGAGAATACGAAGAACGTGCCGCCGTACGGACGAACCCCTTTGTGCAGCGCCATGCCGTTTACCGCCGCCGCCATCGCGAATTCGCGCACGCCGAAGTAAACGTTGCGTCCTTCGTAGCTGCCGCGTTTGAACACGCCCATGCCTTTCAGATGCGTGTTCGTCGAAGATTCAAGGTCAGCGGAGCCGCCGACAATGCTCGGAACTTTCTTCGCCAGCGCGTTCAGCGCAGCACCGGATGCGGCGCGGGTAGCCAGCGGCTTGTCCTCAGTCGTGTACCAAGGAAGATCCGCATCCCAGTCTGCAGGCAGTTCGTTTTGGATCGCCTGTTCGAATTGCTTCGCAAGCTCCGGATACGCCTGCTTGTATGCGGCATAAAGGTTGTTCCATTCTTCGTTGGCAGCTTCGCCCTTCGCCTTCACCGAAGCAAAGTGAGCGCGCACTTCATCCGGCACGTAGAAATCCGGTTCTTCCGGCCAGCCGTAGGCTTGCTTCGTCAGCTTCACTTCGTCCGGACCGAGCGGCGAACCGTGCGGGCCCGCATGTCCGCCTTTTCCTGCCTTGTTCGGCGAACCGTAACCGATCGTCGTCTTCACCTCGATCAGCGTAGGTCTGCTCAGATCCGCCTTCGCTTCCGCGATCGCCTTGCCGATCGCCTCAAGATTGTTCTCCTCTTCAACGAGCAGCGTCTGCCAGCCGTACGCTTCGAAACGGAGGCGGACGTTTTCGGAGAATGCCAGGCTCAGCTCGCCGTCGAGCGAAATGTCGTTCGAGTCGTAGAGCACGATCAGCTTGCCCAACCCGAGGTGACCCGCGAGCGAAGCGGCTTCGGAAGCAACGCCTTCCATCAGGTCGCCGTCGCCGCAAATGACGAATGTATAGTGATCGATGATGTTATATCCTTCTCTGTTGTATACCGCCGCAAGATGAGCTTCCGCCATCGCCATCCCCACGGCCATCGAGATCCCTTGTCCGAGCGGACCGGTCGTCGCGTCAACGCCCGGCGTATGACCGTACTCGGGATGCCCCGGTGTTTTGCTGCCCCATTGACGGAAATTTTTGATCTCGTCCATCGACAGATCGTATCCGCACAGATGAAGCAGGCTGTACAGCAGCATCGAACCGTGACCGGCCGACAGCACGAAGCGGTCGCGGTTGATCCAATCCGGATTGGATGGATTGTGCTTCATGTGACGCGTCCACAGTTCGTAGGCCATGGGTGCGGCGCCCATCGGCATGCCGGGGTGGCCCGATTTGGCCTTCTCCACCGCGTCGATCGTCAGCGTGCGTATCGTGTTTACCGCCAATTGATCCAGAGATTGATTCGTCATTTACTTGCACTCCTCCTATATTTGTTTATCGACCAAACTAAGTTATATCATTGTAACATGGAATGATTCATGTTGCCACCACAAATCAAGCGGTCATCCGGAGCCACCCGTACGTCCGGCATATGACCGTTTCCCAATTCCGGCCATGTCCTTTATGATCCGCGTATGGCCCGGTCTGACGCACGGTTGATGACCTCATATGCTCGATGACGTTCTTCGTCATGATGTCCGCTTAATCGCCGCCGGACGCTTCCGCACCCGGCCAATATGACCTGCCGACGGCCAGAGCTGCGCATGAAGCACGTGCGCAAAAACATTACATCCTTACACAAATACAACGGTTTTGTTTTCGTGCACGAGAATTCTGTCTTCGCAATGCCATTGAACGGCGCGTGCGAGCACGATTCGTTCGATATGCCGACCGATCCGCTTCAACGATTCCACATTATCCCGATGGCTGACGCGCTGCACGTCCTGCTCGATGATCGGGCCGCCGTCCAATTCTTCCGTCACATAGTGCGCGGTGGCGCCGATCAGCTTCACGCCGCGGGCGTACGCTTGCGCGTACGGCTTGCCGCCGACGAAAGCGGGCAAGAAGGAATGATGGATGTTGATGATCCGGTTGGGGAAATGCTGCAAAAACTGCGGCGAAATAATCTGCATGTATCTCGCCAGAACGATCGTATCCGCCTTGCCCGTGACAAGCGCCAGCTGTTTCTCTTCCGCCTGTTGCTTCGTTTCCGGCGTGACCGGCACATAATGATACGGAATATTGAACGATTCCACGAGTTCGCGCATGTACTCATGATTGCTGATGACCATCTCGATATCCGCGTACAGATCGCCCGCCTGCCATTGCCACAGCAGTTCCAGCAAACAGTGTTCTTCCTTCGAGACGAAGATGGCCAGCTTTTTGCGTTTGGCGGCCTCCGAGAACCGATACGTCATGCCGAACGTCTCGGCGATCGGACGGAAATTGTTCGCCAGCTCCGGCAATCTCCGTTCCAGATCGGGAAGATCGAATTCGAGACGGATAAAAAACATGCCGCCGCGCGGGTCCATCGTGTATTGATCCGATTGCACGATGTTGGCCTGATTCTCGCTTAAAAAGCGCGAGACGGCGGCCACGATGCCCGGACGGTCCGGACAGGAGATCAACAGACGCGCTCGATCCTGATGATAATCTTCTTTGCGCTGTTTTTGGCCTTGTGTGATCACTTGCATCCTCCTATGCTGTCCTTGATTCTAACATTCCCGCAAGCCATGCGGTAATCCTGTGATTGATCTGCTCCTCATTCAGACCGTTCAACAGTCCCGCTTCCGTGACGAGATCGTACAATCTCTCCATCGGTTCGCGTCCGTCCTCTTTGCGCGCCTTCGCATCGTTTTTCAGCAGTTCCCACGTGTTGAGCACATATTCGCGGTGATGAATATCGTTCTGCCTGAAGAAGCGGTCCAATTTCTCCACATGTTCAATGAATTCGGCGCCGAACCGTTCTTCGGTTTTTCCGCTCAGGAGCGCAATTTCCGCTTCGTACATCGGACGCTGTGTCTTCGTGTCCTTGCCGATCCAGGGCGTCTCGAGGATCATCGGCAGATGGCTCAGCTTCTCATGATGGACGACTCTGTGAATCGCTTCGAAGCCGATCCATCCGGCTCCGACGGGCGCATGGCGGTCTTTGCCCGAACCGCGAGGATTTTTGCTGTCGTTCAGGTGCACGACCGCAAGCCTGTCCAGCCCGATGATGCGGTCGAATTGTTCAAGCACGCCGTCCAGATCATGAATGATGTCATAACCCGCATCGTGGACGTGGCACGTATCGAGACAGACGGACAACCGGTCGTTATCCTCCACTTTCTCGATGATCGCCGCCAGTTCCTCGAAGCTCTTGCCGATCTCGGTCCCCTTGCCCGCCATCGTCTCCAGCGCAATTTTCACCTTCGTATCGTCGGTTCCTTTCAACACTTCATTCAAACCTTCCGCAATGCGGGCGATCCCGTACTCCACGTCCTTGTCCGTGTAGGCGCCCGGATGAAGCACGATATGCTCCACTCCCAGATAGGCCGTCCGACGGATCTCCGCCTGCAGAAAATCGACCGCAAGACGGAACGTGTTGCTCTTATAGGAACCGAGGTTAATAATGTACGGGGCGTGCACGACGATCTCCTCGATGCCGTGCTTGGCCATAACCTCGCGGCCTTCCTCGACAAATTGTTGTTCGATCGGCTTGCGCGTCGTATTTTGCGGCGCGCCCGTGTAAATCATGAATGTGCTGGAGCCGTATCCCGCCGCTTCGTTGGCAGCACTGAGCAACCCTTTATCCGAAAAAGATACGTGTGAGCCGATTTTGACCATATCCTGATCACTCTCCTTCATCTGCTGCCCGACCGGCAACGGTTCTCACCGTCTGCTAACGTTATCGGCAACGATGCGGCGCCTGCGCGAACCGGCAAACGTTGCCCGCACCGCCGCACGCTCATCCGCGCATGCCAAAGACGGGATTCCCGTCCCAAAAGTCGGAGGAATCCGTTTCGCAAACGATGATGCGGATTACTTTCGCAGAAGTCACAATATCGTACAAAAACTGAAGCAATCTTGCCACTGTTCTATTGTACCGTGGATAATGAAATAATTCCATAAATGCGGTATAATTTCAATGATACGTGCTTCATCCGCCGCAACGGAAGCGCCGCCGCGGCAATCATTAGCATCAGCAACGGAATATCAACCGAGGTGACAAGATTTGCTGCCCTATGTCTTTACATTCTGGTCCGTCGTGATGATCGGCACCATGGCGATCGGCGGTTATTTTATGTTCCGCAAATTCCTCAAATCCCTGCCGAAAGCCGACGGGATGTCGAAGCTCGACTGGCAGAATTATTATGTGGAAAAAAGCCGGCATCTGTGGACGGACGAAACGAAAGCATTCCTCGACAAGCTCGTCGAGCCTGTGCCGAAACCGTTCCGTGATGTGGCAAAGCACAGCATCGCCGCGAAAATCGGCCAGATCGCCCTCGAATCCGGCGCGGAGAAAATCGACATGGACATCTGCATCGAAGGGTACATTCGCGCGACGCCGCGCCGCGATTACAAGAGCCTGATCGCGTTTCTGAAAAAGAACAACATCGATTATACAAAATACAAACACATCTTGGAAGAGGCTACCTAACCCGCCATCACGGCGAGCATAAACTTCGACAACGCCGAATTTTGGCTTCCATGCGAACAGCCGAAGGACCGCTCAGACCCTTCGGCTGTTTTCGTCTCTTCATGTCGCTTGCGCTGCGCATGACCAATCGATGACCGGCAGCCTAAAGCATGAACATGCGCGGCTGCGATCTTGCACGAATTAGGCCGTCACACGTCAGTCCACCATCCGAAGAGCGGAATGAAGCGGATTCGGGTCGCCGGCCGCCCGTCTACGCGAGTCTTTCGTCCGCCGCCGCAATGCGGTTGCGCCCAAGATGTTTCGCCTGATACAAAGCCGCATCCGCCCTTGCGATCAGCTCCATGATCACGCCTTTGACGTCCGCAACATCGCCGTTGCGCACATCGTCCGAACTGGCGATGCCGATGCTGATCGTCACATTGATCAGGCCTTGCTCCGTCTGTATGCTGTTGCTTTCGACGAGCAGCCTGAGCTGTTCGGCCAGCTTCATCGCGTGGCTGCGCGGAGTTCTCGGCAGGAAGATCAAAAATTCTTCTCCGCCGTATCTGGCGAATATATCCGTCTGTCTCAGCCGGCTGGAGATGAGGCCGGCCGTCTGCTTGAGCACCGTGTCCCCAACCTGATGTCCGTACGTATCGTTCGTCCGTTTGAAATAGTCGATGTCGAGCAGGATGATCGAATAAGGATAGCCATATTCCTTATCCACGCTGATCTGATATTCCATCATCTGAAACAGGTAGCGCCGGTTGTAACAGCCGGTCAGGCTGTCCGTCGTCGCCATCAGTTCCAGCTTCTTGTTGGCTTTGGACAACCTCTCCTGAATATCGACAAGCTCCTTGTTCCGCTTGGACAGGTCCCGATTCTTCCGGTTCAGTTCCTCCACCATCTTGCGCCACTCGGTAATATCCTGGAACGTCAGGATACGGCCGATGAAATTCTGCTTCCGGTCCACGATCGGCTGGATGCGGAGCAGAACATGCTGCATGCCCGGCGCGAACGAACTCAGCTCGGCCTGGATCGAAGCCTTCGGCTTATGCGTATACACTCGCAGGCAATCCGCCGCATCCCGCTCGTCCATGCACGCGATGCACTGGTCGATGGGAAACAGTTGCCCGATCTTGACCTTGAGAAATCTGTTCGCCGACTGATTCATGTCGATCACGGCATTTTGATCATTCAAAATGACAAAAGCGGTTTCCATCGAATCGATGACGGTGTTATGCGCGATGGTCAGCACTTTGTAAAGGCTGTATTTCTGCACCGCGATCGCGAAGCAAAGATAAGACATCAAGATCCCGATGGAGGCGAAGCCAGGGTAAATGTGACGGAGATTCCCTATCCACACATTCAGCAGGACATCGAGCCCGCACATCACAATCAACAGCAACTGACCGATCAGCAGCAACATTGACTGCTTCCGGACGGTGCCGTTTCGTTTCCGAAGCGTGCCGATCAGCAAATAACAACCGATCCCGTTGTACAAGCTGACCATCACGACCAATACCCAAAAAATCGGACCGTACTCGCGATAGACGAACGAGCCGTCTACAGGTTGCGCAAACCAGCCGATAACGGGATTCAGCAAGATGCAAACAGCGATGACGATCGGCGGAAGCGCTGCCAACCTCATGCTCACCTTGCGTTTCTTGTTCGATTCAAGCGTGAACAAAAACGAGATCAACAACCACAGGTAGCTGAGCAGCACGACTCCGATAAACGAAATGATGAGAAATGCCGACTGGTATTCGGGATTGTTGGACATATGGATGAAAAACTGCCCGAAAGGCCACAGCAAAATGGCCAGGTGAAAGAGAACGAAAACCTTGTGAAGCTGTTTGATCTCGTTCACCGAAAGGACAAATACCGATATGAACAACAACACGAAAAAAATGTTCAGCTCAAACCAACCCAGCCATTCTTCCAGCGGCATTCGACCCTGACCCCCTTCCACCCCTGCGCGGTGTTTCCTGAATCTGTTTCTGAATCTATTTCTGTTCCTCTCATCTGTTTTCTGTATTTTTCTCTGGTTTTATGTCATGTCATGGAGTTTACGAATCCATTGCGCGTTTGTCCCGGTTGTTCTGTTGTTTTTTCTTGTCTTTGCGTTTGTCTATGCTTTATGTTGATCGTTCTGTATGGTATGTATGATGTTATGTATGGTTGCAGACATGATATGATGATCCATCTTTTATTTTATAAATAATAGAACTTTTACCTTGAGATTAGTGTTTTTTGTCTATATTGTTGGGTACTTGACAGAATTTAAGGCAGATTGTATATATTGGCCTAACGTTGATTGTACCATAAATTGCCCGCGAGGTGACATATGAGTTCCGCATCTGCACGAAAATTACGGCGCCCCGTCATTCTGGCAATGGTCATGATCGCCATGTTCATCACCGCGATCGAAGCGACGATCGTCTCCACCGCGATGCCGAGCATCGTCAGCGATCTTGAGGGATTCGGTTCGTACGCGCTCGTCTTCTCGATTTTCCTGCTCATGCAGGCCGTATCCATTCCGATCTACGGCAAGCTTTCGGATCTGTACGGGCGCAAGCCGATCTTCCTCATCGGCATGACGATTTTCCTGACCGGTTCGCTGTTGTGCGGGCTGGCGCAATCGATGCAACAGTTGATCATATACAGATTGATTCAGGGACTCGGAGCGGGTTCCGTTCAACCTCTTGCGATGACGATTGTCGGTGATATATACACTCTCGAAGAACGAGGGAAAATTCAAGGATACCTGTCGAGCGTCTGGGCGATCTCTTCCGTCACCGGCCCCGCTTTGGGAGGACTGTTTGTGGAGTACATAAGCTGGGTATGGGTATTCTGGATCAACATCCCGTTCGGAATCGTCACGATGATCGGGCTGCAGCTGTTTCTGCATGAACAGCGTTCGCAGAAAAAGCCGTCGATTGACTACACGGGCTCTGTTCTGCTTCTCTTCTCGATCGGTTCGCTCATGGCCCTGTTCATCGGGGGCGGCACCTTATGGAACTGGAATTCCGCACCGACCTATATTCTTACGCCGCTTTTCGCCATCTCGATCTGCCTGTTCATCTTATGGGAGCGGATCGCGGCGGAACCGATCATGCCGCTCGCCCTGTGGAGAAACCGCAACATCCTGATCAGCAACGTCACGGCGCTCACATCGCACGCGGTTCTGATCGGCATTTCATCTTTCCTGCCGATGTATGTCCAGGGCGTGATGAGCCGCACTCCATCCATCGCGGGCATCACGCTCGGCATGATGTCGATCGGCTGGTCGCTCTCTTCCGGCATCGGCGGCCGTTACTTGAACCGGATCGGACTGCGCCGGATGTCGTTCATCGGCTCGCTCGTTATTGCCTGCGGAACGATCTTCTTCATCCTGCTCCGTCCGGAGCACGGCCCCGTCTTCGCGGGCATCGGCGCATTCCTGACGGGAGTCGGTCTCGGATTGTTGGCGACCGCCTCCCTGCTCATCGTTCAAGTCAGCGCCGGGCGGGATACGCGCGGTTCGGCCACCGCATTGATCATGTTCATGCGCATATCGGGATTGACGATCGGCGCATCCATGCTCGCCAGCATACTGAACAACCGCTATATGTCCTATTTGAGTGCGCGAGCAGTGGAAGGTGAGGATCAATTGCAACTAGACGACGTGAACCTGCTGCTCGATCCTGACCGGCCGCCGCTTGACGAATCGACACTCGCAGCTTTGAAGGAAGGTCTCGTATACGGACTCGATGGTGTCTACTGGACGATCGGCGCGCTTGCGCTGGTCACTTGCATGCTGATCGTCTGGCTTCCACGCCGAGATCGCATGACTGAGCGGCAAACATAGCGGCAAAATCTTGGAGTGCTACGATAAAAATGCAGTCGAAAAACCCCCCTCATATGATATAAAATGAAAGCTAACAAACGAGGGGACGGGAAACAATGAAACGTTACGACAAGGCATTTAAAGAAGAAGCTGTAAGTTTAAGCAACGAGATTGGACCAAAGAAAGCCGCTGAGCAATTGGGCGTG